>Ga0187876_1000006_pt1 | contig 187979 bp, 165 predicted proteins | sample June2016WEW_17_4_FD_133000 | JGI IMG/M metagenome (GOLD analysis project Ga0187876, IMG submission 133000) | Peatland microbial communities from SPRUCE experiment site at the Marcell Experimental Forest, Minnesota, USA - June2016WEW_17_40 | ecosystem: Environmental > Terrestrial > Soil >... | reverse complement strand
GCGCATGGTGCCTGCACCCGCCACGCCCTCGGACATGATCGCCGCGGTCGTGTTCGCCGAATACAGCGGAATGGCGATCAAGGCCAGAATGGCGACGATCGTGACCACGATCATCAACTCAACTAACGTAAACGCCTGTCTGCGTCGCAAGTTTTGAATGAGCTTTCTCATTCGCACTTTCCTCCTGTGAAAAAGATCAAGCCAACAGCCTAAAACCCGCGGACACCGCAATCGGTGCCGCACCTGACGCCTGAACGGGAAGGGCACCACGTCTTTAGAGAGCGTGGGCGTTCTTTCATCCCCGCTCTTATTGGTGCCTCAGCGACGTGGCGTCCGCGCCGCCGACGGACTGGAACGGTCTGGCCTCCTTTCGCAGGTAAAGATGCCTGATTCCTGAACAACTCAAGCGTCCAAGCATCATCTGCTGCAAAGGCCGTGCCGTGTTGATGTTCTCGCACATTCGCTGCTATCTTGCGTCGGCGTAAGGTTTTAGCCAGCAGCGAACGGAAGGAGCTGCGTTCTATCTTGCCACGAGGCGTGCCATTGTAGCACAGATGTCCAAAATTCGCAAGCACCGAAGCATTCCGATCCTCGAAAAAAGCCTGAATCCAGCGCTTTCGCGGGGGCGCGACCCTCGAAAAAAGCCATCCAGCCGCAAGTTCTCGCTGCACTGCCCCACGCATGACGCCTCCAGCACGCCGGTGCTTATTCCTGCCACGACCGGTTATCCTGTATTATCGGACGGCTGCGCAATTGTTTAATGGCCTGACGGCAAAACCGCGTAGAATTAGACCAAGCCCGGTCACTTAATGGTACAATCGCGTCAGTTTGGTGCTGAGGAGGTCTTCTATGTGCCTGGCCGTGCCCGCAAAGGTCCTTGAAGTCAATGGCGCCACAGCGCGTGTGGAAATCGGCGGAAACATCCGCGAAGCGAACCTGTCGCTGGTCGAGGATGCGAAAGCCGGCGACTACGTCATGCTCCACGCCGGTTTCGCCATCGCGAAATACGAGCCGGAGGAAGCCCTGCGCACGCTGGAATTGCTGAAGGAAATCGCCGATGGCGCCGCCTGACGCGCCGGCGCCCTCATCCCCGCGGCCGAACAAGCCGGAGCGGCTCAACCGGCTCTCGCAGGCCGAACCCGATCTCGTCCGCCGCCTGACGGCCGAGATTCGCCACGCGGCCGCCGCCATCGGCCGCCCCGTCCGGCTGATGGAAGTCTGCGGCACGCACACGATGGCCATCTTTCGAGCCGGCCTGTGCTCGCTGATCCCGGAGAGCATCCGCCTCCTGAGCGGGCCGGGCTGCCCGGTCTGCGTGACGCCGATGGGCTACGTGGACGCCGCCGTCGAGCTGTCGCGGAGGCCTGACGTGACCGTGACGACCTTCGGCGATATGGTCCGGGTTCCCGGGACCGAATCGAGCCTCGAACGCGAGCGCGGGCGCGGCGCCGACGTGCGCATCGTCTACTCCCCGCTCGACGCGTTGCGCGTCGCGCAGGAACGGCCGGACCGGAAAGTGGTGTTCCTGGGCGTCGGCTTCGAGACCACCGCTCCGGCCACCGCGGCCACGCTGCTCGAAGCCCGCCGCCGCGGCGCCAGGAATTTCCTGCTGTTCTCGGCCCACAAAGTCGTGCCGCCGGCGCTGCGCGCGCTGCTGGCGAGCGAGGCCGTCGCGCTCGACGGCTTCATCCTGCCGGGCCACGTCAGCGTGGTCCTGGGCGCGGCGCCGTACGAATTCATCCCCAAAGAATATCGCCGCGCCGCCGTCATCACCGGCTTTGAGCCGCTCGACATCCTCCAGGCGGTCCTGATGCTCCTCCGGCAGATTGCCGAGGGCAAGCCCCGGGTTGAGATCCAGTACTCGCGCGTCGTCCGGCCCGAGGGCAACCTCGCCGCGCGCCGCGCCATGGCCGGCTGCTTTGCGCCGTGCGATACCGAGTGGCGCGGACTGGGCGTTCTGCCCGGCAGCGGCCTCAGAGTCTGCGAGGAATTCGGCGAGCACGACGCCGTCCGCGCGCTCGACCTGAAGGTGCCCGAAGGACGCGAGCCCGCCGGCTGCCGCTGCGGCGAGGTGCTGCGCGGACTCATCGAGCCGCAAGCATGCCCGCTCTTCGGCACGCGCTGCACCACCGCCGCGCCCGTCGGCGCCTGCATGGTCTCCAGCGAAGGCACCTGCGCGGCGCATTTCAATTTCCGGGCTTCGGAAAGAGGACGATAGACGATGGACGAGGGACGATGGACTAGCGCGCGGGACTATCGTCCATTGTCGCTCGTCCATCGTCTATCGTCCATCGTCAATTCTCCTCCCGCCCTCTAAGGATACCGCCATGTCCGCGGACCATGCCGACGAACCGCGCATCATGCTCGCCCACGGCGGCGGCGGCGTGATGATGCAGGAACTGATCGGCGGGCTGATCCTGCGCCATCTGGGCAATCCCACGCTCAACCGGCTTGAAGACGCCGCGGTCCTCGCGCCGTGCAGCTCGCGGCTGGCCTTCACCACCGACGCGTTCGTCGTCAAACCGATCTTCTTCCGCGGAGGCGACATCGGCCGGCTGGCCGTCTGCGGCGCCGTCAACGACCTCGCGGCCGTCGGCGCCGAACCGCTGGCGCTCAGCCTGTCGCTGGTGATCGAGGAGGGCCTGCCGATTTCCGTGCTCGACCGCGTCCTCCAGTCCGTGGCCGCGACGGCGGCCGAGGCGCGCGTCCAGGTGGTGACCGGCGACACCAAAGTCGTCGAGCGCGGCGCGGCGGACGGCCTTTTTCTCATCACCGCGGGCCTGGGCGCCGTCTGCGACGGAGTCCATCTCTCGCCGGCGGAAGTCCGGCCCGGCGACGCCGTCATCGCCACCGGGACGCTCGGCGACCACGGCATCGCCATCATCAGCCAGCGCAGCGGCCTCGAGTTCGAATCGCCCGTCCAGAGCGACGTAGCGCCGCTCGGCGGCCTGGTCGAACATCTGTTCGCTCCGCGCTCCCCAGTCCGCACTCCGCACTCCGCACTCCGCACTGCCGTTCATTGCATGCGCGACCCGACGCGCGGCGGCACCGCCGCGGTGCTCAACGAAATCGCCGCCGCCGCGAAGGTGGAGATCGAGATCGAGGAGAGCCTTCTGCCCGTCCGCCCCGAAGTCGCCGGCGCGTGCGACATGCTCGGCTTTGATCCGCTCTACGTGCCGAACGAAGGCCGCTTGATCATCTTCTGCGCCGAAGACGCCGCCGCCTCGCTCGTCGAGCGTCTCCGCAGCCATCCGCTAGCCGCAGGCGCCGTGCGGATCGGCTCGGTGAAGAAAGGCGCGCGCGCTTGCCCTGAGCACAGTCGAAGGGGCCGCGTAGTCCTGCGCACCCGCGTCGGCGGCACCCGCATCGTCGCCGCGCCCTACGGCGAGCAACTGCCCCGAATCTGCTGACGGCACTTCGAAGAAAGCTTCTGCCCAGCCTTCCAAACCTAGCTCTAACATGCTGCGGCGCAGTATGTTATGAATGAAGTGTTGTAAAGCTATGTGTAGCAGCGACTTGCACGAAATTGGGTTCGTTTTTTCAAATCGTGTTTTTGGTTATAACGAATGTCATTGATGCGTCTTACAACACACTAATCATATCACATCGGCGGCCTTCGTGTCAAGAAGTATTTTTATCATGTTGGCAAGAAAATTCCTCTCTTCTTGCGAATGTCACTAATTGCGCCCGTCCGAATGCCGATGGGGAAGCCTACGCGATCTTCCCCAGCGCTTCTTTCGCGCAGGACAGGAGGGCCTCCTGGACCTTTTCGGCGGCGGCGTGCATGACCTCGTGGCCGCCTTGGGGGACGGCCTCGTCCGTCGGCAGGTAGCCCACCGAGTCGTTGGCGATGGATACGACGGCGGTCAGGGGCAAGGGACTCGCCTCTCGGAACCATGCCGCGAACTCGCTGAAGAGTTCGCCGGGCACGGCGAGGAAGCACAAATCGCCTGCGCGCAGGGCCTGGACCTCGGTGACGATCTCCTTGCCCGTCTCGCGGCCGGAGCCTTTGGACCAATTCCTTTTGGAACGGAGCTTCCACTCGCTCCGCGCGACGCGGACCGGGCCGGCGGCGACGGGATAGAGCTTGGCCGCCGCGTCGAGGACGATCTGCCCGAGCCGCTCGCCCATCCGCCGCGGGTGCTCGGCGCCGACCATGATGCAGACGCGCGGATTGATGTTCCCGCCTCCGGCCAGGGCGAACATCGCCGTGCCGGCCGCGCCGCGGGCTTCCAGATAGTCCTTCATGTACCCGACGTAGTCGGCCGAGATGCGCATGCTGCTGGGGCCGAGCACCACCGGGTGGCAGCCGTAATTCACCAGGAGCGCATCGCGCCGCCCGTCCGGCCTGCGGACCGCCACCAGGAGCACGGTCGGGTCGAAGTAGCCGGTATGCTTGCCCTCGTAGTCCTTCCACTCGTTCTCCCAGACGCCGTTGGGGCGAAGCACGCGGCGGTTGGAGCCGAGTTCCGGCGCCTCGGTCCAGGCGGCCTCGAAGGAGCCGGGCTTCATCGCGTTCCAGGCGTCCGAGAGCACTTGCGCCAGCCGCTTCTCCAGGTCCTCCTTGTACTTGAGGTCAATGGGCGTGACGCCCTCGCCGTAGGGCCGCATGGAGGCGGGGCCGGAGTGCGTGTGCGTCGCGGAGATGAGTATCGCCTCCGGCGGCAGGCCGGTCTTCGCGGCGGCTGCCTTGCGGACGCGGAGGATCAGGTCGCGCGGGTAGCCGACCGTGTCGCTGGTGAGCATGATCCACGCTCCGCCGCCGCCCTTGCAGGCGAGGGCTTCGGCCCGCAGGCGGTGGCCGACGCCGGTGGCGCCTTCTTTCCGCGACCCGTAACCGGCCAGCTTCACGCCTAAAGGCGGAGTGATGTCAATCGTCGCGACGCCGATCCGGAGGGAGGAATCAGCCTTAGGTTTAGCTTTAGCCATTTTCGCCTCGCTTTCGTTTGTTGGAACCTGACTTGGCTCTTGAATCCGCTTACTTCGCCTGGTTGTCCGCGGGCCCATAGGCCCCGATCGGCCACTTCCCGTCGCGCGCACGGGGACGGCCCTCGATGTCCTTGGAGAAATCGTAATCCGGGAACAGCGCGGCGGGCAGATAAGCGGTGGCATCCAGCCCGGCATCCATGGCCGGAGAACCCGCCTTCAGGTGGCAGTCGCCCTTGGCTAAATCGGCGAATATCTCGCCGCGGTCCTTCTTGGACCAGTCCATCTCGCCCTCGGCCAGCGCCCATTTGTACTGGCTATCCTGGTTCCACATCAGCGCCGTGTAGATGTTGTGGCTGCAGATCGTCCCGGCCCCGCCGCCATTGACGATGTTGTTGACGAAGACCTGTTTCCCCTGGTAGCGGCCCACGTTCGCCACGCCAAGAAAAGTGTTGTTCACGATGGCGACATCGCTCATCGTGTCGTCCCAACAGTTCGACGCGCCGTCGAACAGATTGCTGTACACGTAAAGACCCTCGGCCTTCGGCGTCTTGCCCTGGTTGCCGTGGTAGGTGAAGGCGGAGCCGGTCTTGAGCACCTTGTTGCCGGCCACGAGGGTGTCCTTGGAGAACAGGTAGATCGAGATGCCGTTGGAGTGCGTGCCGCTGATGTCCACGACGGTATTGCCGACGATCTCGGAGTGCTCGACCCCCATGAACCAGATGCCCTGGCGGGAAGTCCGTTGCAGGAAATTGCCCCGGACGACGATGTCCTTGCCCCCGGCCAGAATGCCCACGGCCCGCTGACAATCCGTGATCCGGTTATTGATCACCTTCATGTTCGTGCCGCTCGCCTGGATGGCGTACCAGTCGTTCGACTTGAGATTGCGCACCTCGTTGTCCCTGATCACCACGTTATAGGTTCCGTGCTCGTTGGCGATGGCCCGTATGCCGAAAACGAACTTCTGGACCACGAAGCCCTCGATCGCCACGTCGTGCTTATCTGTGGCCGTGATGCCGGCGCCGCCGGTCGTGATGCTGTACTCGTTCTCCGCGGGGTTGGCGCCCTTGCGCGGCCAGACATACAGCCGGCCGGTCTTCTCGTCATAGTAATACTGCCCCGGCCCGGACAGGGCGGCGGGGTGGTTCATGATCGCGTAATAAGACTCCCTGTCTTTATAAATCCCCGCGGGGCCGACCTCTTCGTGCCGGAGGGTATGCGTCGCCGGATCGAAGGCGGTGATCTTGTGGATCACCGTCTCGTTGGGCACTTGCCAGACGATCACATAGGCGCCGTCGTAGTATGCCGGATCGGTCTGCGTGAAATTTCGAGCATCCATGACGGAGCTTTCCGTCTGCAACACCGCCGGGTCCTTGTACGGCAGCACCCGCAACTGGTCAATGCGGTCATAATGGAACTGGTCGGCGGGCGTCGGGTCCTGGCACGGATAGAGAAAATCGCCGTTCTCGTAAGTCCCCGTGCGGAAGTCATATCCTTTCGGGGCGTCGGTGTAATAGATCTTATCGAAGTTCCCGTTTCCGCGCAGCTCGTCGGCGGAAGCGCATCGGGTCCACTTCGTGCCGAACACAATGGAAGTATCGAGCACCGCCTTGCCGGCGCCCCAGCCATCGCCCTTGTAGGTGATGAGGCCGCCTTCTTTCCCCGAGGCCGGAATCTCCACAGAGCCCCGATAGATCACGCCGCCCTTGAACAGCACCGCATCGCCGGGCGCCAGCGCCGCCGACCGCGGCAGGTCCGTGGCGTTCCGGTCGCCCGGCGCGTGCTTCCATGCGGTGGCCTGGGTCGTCCCCGGCTGGGCGTCGTCGCCCTTGTCGAAGTCCACATAATAAGTGGCAGCCCACACCGGGCTGCTGAGCAGGATCGCGGCGATCAGGAGGCTTTTTCTCATGGCTGACCTGCCATTCTATTTCGGGGATGCGTGTTCATACGGCCCGATATCCACAACCGGGCCCTGCCTGCGCGGCCGGCCGTCCAGGTCCTTGTCGAAGTCGTAATCGGGGAAGGCGGCCCTGGGATAGAGCGCGCTGACGTCCGCTCCGGCATCCACGGCCGGGCTGCCCGCCTTGAGGTGATAGTCCTCTTTCGCGGGAGCGACGAAGAGGTCGTTGCCATCCGCCTGCTTCTCGCTGGCGTCGAAGAGTCCCTGCCGCGGGTTCAGGTAGATATTGTTCCTGAACTTGTTCGCCTTTGCGTCTATGGCGGCTTCGCCGGAGAACGAGGCGATGATGTTGTTCTCGAAGGTGCAGTCCGTAACCACCTTGTTCACCGCGTAGATGCCCTGGTTCTCCGGTCCTAGGATGAGGTTGTTGAGGAAGAGAAGGTGCTTGTGAGGCCGCCCGCTCCAGAGCCCGACGGCCAGCGTCGTGTCGCTGACCAGCGAGTTATTGATGACGAACAGGTTGTCGGAGTCCTCCAACGTGAGCGGCCGGTCGGCGTGGGAGACGCGGTTGCCGGCGATGAGGATGTCGGCGCAGTTCACGTAGACGGATATCGCGTTGGAGTGGACGCCGTGGTTGTCCGTGACAGTGTTCCCGACGACCTGGCTCTGCGCCACCCGCATCAGCCAGATGCCCACGTAGCCGCTCTTGCGGACGAGGTTGCCGCGGACGACGCACCGCCTGGCGGGATGGACCAGTATGCCGCAGCAGCGCCGGTTATCGCACACGCGGTTATTCTCCACGAGCACGTCCTGTCCGTCGTCCACCGCGATGCCCGCGCCGTGCGCCACGCCGCCGGTCCGCCCGTGGTTGCCGAACCGCACGTCGTTGTCCCGCACGGTGATGAACTCGCTCTTGCTCACCTGGACGCCCATCGCCGTCTGCTCACCGGCCGCGAACTTCTGGATTGTGAATCCCTGGATCACGACGTGCTTCCGGCCGGCGACGACGAACCCGGTCCCCAGCCGCGAGACGCTCGCGCCGGTCTTGAGAAGCTCCTCCGCCGCGTGCGGCCACAGGAAAACCCGCTGACGGCCCTGCTCATCGCGGAGGACGTACTCGCCGGCGGTATCCAGGCACCGGAGGCTGTTCAGCACCGCGTAGCTCGTCGGCTTCGTCAAGTTCCCGGAGTGCGTGACCCGGTGAGCGGCGGGGTCGTAGGCGGTGACCTTGACGAAGTAGGCATAGTTGGGGTCGGCGTAGACGATCAGCCACGCGCCGTCCCACGCGCCGGGCTCCGGCTGCGTGAAGACCTGCGGGTCGGTGATGGTGTCGGCGGTCGCCTGGACGATCCTGTGGTGGCCTTCGGGGCGGTCCTGGTAGAAGGGGTCCTTCGGTTTCGGGTCCTGCGCCAGCCAGCACATCTTCTCGCCCTGGTACATGTTCGACGAGAAGGGCGCCACAGGCGCGGAAAGCCATGCCCAGCAGATGTTCTTCCAGTTGGGGTTGCCGCCGGCCTCCTCGGCCGACTTGCACGGCTGCCAGCCGGTAACGACCTCGGAGCCGTCAATGACCGCGCGGCCTTGACCGAACCGGCCGCTGTTGCCGTCGAAGGTGATGGACCGACCCTCCTCTCCGGAGGCGCCGACCACGATGCTGCCGCGGTAGATAACTCCGCTCTTGAACAGCACTGTGTCGCCGGGCGCCAGCGCCGCCGACCGCGGCTTGTCTGCGGCGTTCCGGTCCCCCGGCGCGTGCTTCCAGGCGGTGGCCTGGGTCGTCCCCGGCTGGGCGTCATCGCCCTTGTCGAAGTCCACGTAATACGTGGCGGCGCACAACGGGCTGCTGAGCAGCATCGCGGCGATCAGGAGGCCTTTCCTTGCGGGCATGGTCACTCCGCGCTCGGCGGGCCGCCGCGGGCCTCGTCCTGCAGCCTGCGATTCCGGCTGACGCAGTCGGATGACAGCTCCAGGCCCAGTTCCCGGACCATCTTCATCACGGGGATCTTCGGGTCGTTGGACCAGAAAATGCCGCCGTCCTCGGCCTCGCTGTAGCGGAAGCCGACCGCCTTGCCGTACTTGTCCGCGAGGGCTTTGCCGTTCTCGAGTTTGACCTGCCAATCCAGGAGGACGTACGACAGATCAATCTGCTCGACGAGCACGCTGGAGGGCGTGGTGGTCTGCGCGATGACGGCGCCGGTCGGATCCACCAGCGTGGCGTTGTTCCGCCAGGTGCTCGTGAGGAGGTAGTAGTGGTGCTCGTGGGAACGGCACTGCGCGCCGAGGATCTGCGGAGACTGAGAGGACCACACGACGATCTCGGCGCCCTTGCGGGCGAGCGTCTCCCATCCGGCGTCGTAGGACATGTCAAAGCATATCTGAATGCCCAGCTTCCCGAAGTCGCACTGGAACACCGGGAAGTCTTTCCCGGGCAGCGCGCCGCCTTCCAGGACATTCGCATCGTCGGCGACCACGTACACCTTGCGGTAGACGCCCGCCACCTTGCCTTGCCGGTCCAGCAGCACACACGCGTTGTAGACCTTCTTCCTGGCAGCGTCCTCGGCCAGGACCAGCGGCACGATAACGTAGGTCTTGTGCTTTCTGGCCGCGGCGCCGAGGATCTCCAGCACCGGTCCCTGCATCGGCTCGGCGGTCTCGGCGGCGGAGCCTGGCCGGCCGCCGTTGACGGCGCACTCCGGCAGCGCAACCACGTCCAGCCCGGCGCCGTACTTCTGCTGCGACTGCGCCGCCATGTCGTCAATGAACGCAGAGAGCGTCTGAAGGCGTTTCTCAAGGCCGGGGTAGTCGCGGTACATGGCGTACATCAGCGAGCCGACGACGATTTTCCGCGGCGGAGAATCCTGTTGCGCGGTGGTGGCCATGGCGGCGCTTGACTCCTTTTCTGTCAGTGCGGACCGGCCGGACGAGGTCTGTGCGACGACCCAGGGCGCCAGCATCAGAACCATCCCACCGGCGGCCGCTAATCCCACATGACAACTCTTCATCTTCCATCTCCATTGGGAGTTTCGAAGGGGACTGTCCCTTTGAGGAGGACCAGTTCCAGACGGAGGTATTGTACCCTCGAAGCGGCCTCTGTCAAGTTCATTCCCGGCGGCTTTCCGGCGTGTCGGGCAAATCCGGGCTCACATGTTGCACTTTGCATTTTCCGTTCCCTGTTCGGTATAATCGTTTTCCTGGGGATGGAGTCCCCCGTATAAACGCCAACGTCCGGCTGATGACTCCTATCGTGTGCGCCGGCACGGTGGGAGTTGAAGCCGCGTGGTGAAGACCCTGCCGTGAGGCGGGGTTTTTTCGTTTAAGGCCTGTTTCATAACCCCGAAAGGTTTGATACACGAATGACACGGGGAACGCGGTGATCGCATCGTACTGGTTCTCGTCGTCGTCCTCGTCCTCGAACTGCGCAGCCGAACGGCCGAGGACGACGACGAGGACGAGGACGAGGACGAGGACGATTGTTTACCGCTCGGACGCTCCGTGTAATTCGCTAGCTTTTTTGCCGTGATGTTAAACCGGCTCCAGGGAGACTCCATGCCTGCCGCCTTCTCGATGACCAATGCCTACACCATCGCCGCGATCTGGCTTGGGCTCGCCGTGGTGGCCACGGTCCTGGCCAATCACATCCGAATCTCGACGGCGCTGGTGGAAATCTGCGTGGGGATCGCGGCCGGGACGGCCGCGACGCGTTACTTCGGCGCCGATTCGCTCGGGTCGAACCTGGACTGGCTGCGGTTCCTCGCGGGCACGGGCGCGGTGGTGCTCACGTTCCTCGCGGGGGCCGAGCTGGAACCGGCGGTGCTCCGGGCGAAATGGAAGGAAGTGTCGGTCGTCGGCGCGATCGGGTTCGCCGCGCCGTTTCTCGGCTGCACGGCGGCCGCGTACTATCTGCTCCACTGGGACGCGCGGGCGAGCTGGCTGGCGGGCGTGGCGCTCTCGACCACCTCCATGGCCGTCGTGTACGCGGTCATGCTCGAGACGGGCTTCAACAAGACCGACTTCGGCAAGGGAATCCTCGGGGCGTGCTTCATCAACGACCTCGGGACGGTGATTGCATTGGGGCTGATCTTCGCGCCGTTCACGTACAAGACGGCGATCTTCGTCGGGACCAGCGCCGTGCTCCTGGGCGCGCTGCCGTTCCTGACCGGCCGGCTCACGCGCCGGTACGCTTTCCGCACGGCGGCGATCCGGACCAAGTGGGTGCTGCTGGTGCTCTTCGGCCTCGGGGCGCTGGCGCTCTGGTCGGGGAGCGAAGCGGTGCTGCCGGCCTACATCGCGGGCATGGCGCTCGCCGGCGCGGCCGCGCAGGACCAGCACTGGGTGCGGCGGCTGAGGACGCTGACGGTGGGGCTGCTGACGCCGTTTTACTTCATCCGCGCCGGGTCGCTGGTCGGCGTCGGCGCGATCCTGGCCGCTCCGGCGGTCTTCTTTCTCCTTCTCGGCGGCAAGGTCGTCTCGAAGATTTTCGGCCTGTACCCGGTGATCGGCCGGTTCCGCGAAAATCACAAGGAGCGCTGGTATTACACGCTGATGATGTCCACCGGGCTGACCTTCGGGACCATCTCGGCGCTTTACGGCCTCAGCCACAGCATTGTGACGCGCGAGCAGTATTCCTTCCTCGTGGCGGTGGTGATGGCCAGCGCGGTCGTGCCGACCTTGATCGCGGGCCTCATCTTCCTGCCCAGGCACCTGCTGGAAGTGAACGTGGACGAGGAGGAAGAAATCAGGAACGGCGATACGCCGGCGGCGGAAACGCGCGAGGGCAGGGCACAAGGGAACCCCGCGGGCAAGTGACGGTCGAGTGAATGCTGGCTTCTTTTACAGCTTTTGCCGGACTCACAAGTTGCCTCGGGTTACGCGGCCTATGGCTATGGGATTACCGACAAGGTTTGGACGGTGGCCGATCTAGGCGTGATGCTTGAAAAACAGGAGGTGCCCCATAGGAAGGGCGGTAGCATCAATCGGGCGGATCGTACAAGACTACCCGGATAGCAATTTGCTTGCACAATCAGATGGAGCGTGGTAGAGTCCTCGCAGTATAAAAAGAAACGCCCTCCCGCAAAGCGGGAGGGCGTCGGCCCAGCGATACTATCGCCGGGGGGGCAACTCCACTGGCATTCTAATCCGATTATCGGCCCCTGTCAAGGAAAACTTTAGCGTTAAAAGTCGTGACATTGCCACATCATAATAGTGGGCAAGGGGTTATATGCCGACGCGCGTGATAGCTTACATTGACGGTTTCAACCTCTATTTTGGCCTTAAAGAAAGGGGCTGGCGGCAGTTTTACTGGCTCAACATTCACCAGTTGATGATGAATCTGCTGAAACCCGATCAAGTGCTAGCGCGCACGAAGTACTTCACAAGCCGCGTTTCGGGGTCCCACCACGACCTAGATAAGAGCCATCGGCAGGCTATCTACTTGGAGGCGCTAGAAACGCTGCCTGAATTCCGCATCTATTATGGTCATTACCTGCAATCTTCAGTTTTGTGCCCCCACTGTAAACGTAGCTGGATGGCACCAGAAGAGAAAATGACTGACGTTAACATCGCCGTCGAAATGATGACGGACGCCTTTCAGAATCAGTTTGATACAGCGATTCTCGTATCGGGCGATAGCGATCTGGCCGCCCCGCTTGAGGCCATTAAACGATTGTTCCCCGCGAAAAAGGTGATCGTCGCCTTTCCGGCGGGCCGTATTTCTAATCGCCTTGCCCGGCTTGCCTACGCCTCCTTCGTCATCGGACGCACAAAGTACGCAAAAAGTCTATTCCCCGACATGGTGCCGAAACCCGGCGGTTTCGTCCTGTGTCGTCCGATTAATTGGCGTTGAGCATAGCCGCGCAGCTTCAAGCCGGTCCTTTGCCCATCATTCCTTCAAAGTGAATCGCAGCTCTTCGTTCGTGCGCCTTGCGTTGCGGAATTGATTCTGCTATAAATTCTGGATGCGTTCAGGCGTCCGCAACCTTCAGAAAGAACGCGCTCCGGCCGGAATTCACAGGCGGCGGAATCCGCCGCCGCGATGTTCAGACTGACTGAAAGGAATATACCGCATGGCGGAGGGGAAGAAGGCCGCGATCAGCGAAATCATGGAAGACCCGAAGGCGGGTCGGCTCGATTTTCTCCACGCGCGCGAGCTGGCGTACAGCATTTCCGGAGAGATGGCGATCCTGGAGAAACTCACCGGCGAGGCGCAGCAGCGCTACAAGACTTCGCATGCGCCGGATGTGCGCGTGCGGTCGGCTCTGGTCGCCGGCGTCGGGCTGTGGATCCAGCGGAAATACGCCGAGGCCGCGGCGGCGCTGGAGCCGGTGAGCGATGACGCGGACGGCGCCTATTTCCTGGGCCTGTGCCGGCTGGAGACGAAGGACTACGCCGGCGCGGTCAAGAGTTTTCACCGGGCCGCCCAGGCCGGGCAGGACGCGTTCGTCTGCGGCATGGCGGAGGCGGAGGCGCTGCGCGGCGCGGGCAACCGCGAAGAGGCGCTGGCGAAAATCCGCGCTTTCCAGAAGACCCACGACGCCCAGGCGGAACTCCATTACCAGAAGGGCCGCTGCTTCGAAGAGGCCGCCGATTACGAGGCGGCGATGGAGGCGTATGAGCGCGCCGTGGAACTCGATCCGCAGCACGTCGGCGCGCTGTTCCGATTGGGTTTCTGGAACGACCTGCGCGGCAACGACGACCGGGCGCTGGATTATTACGAGAAGGCCGCGGAGATCCGCCCGCTCCACACGAACGCGCTGATGAACCTGGGGATTCTCTACGAGGACCGGGGCGACTACGAGCGCGCCCTGCGCACCTTCGCCCGCGTGGCGGCCGGCAACCCGGGCGACCCGCGCGCGCGGCTGTACGCCGCCGACGCCGAGGCGAGCCTGAATATGTTCTACGACGAGGCCGTGGAGCGCCGCCAGCACCGCACCGCCGTGTTGCTCCGCGTGCCGTTGAGCGAGTTCGAACTCTCCGCCCGCTGCCGCGCCTGCCTCGAGAAGATGAACATCCGCACCCTGGGCGACCTCGCGCGGCTGACCGAGACGGAGATCGGCAATTCCAAGAACTTCGGCGAGACGTCGCTGGCCGAACTGCGCGGGCTGCTGGAGTCGAAGGGGCTGCATTTCGGCATGGGCCGGACCGATGCGGGGCCGGCGCCCGCGGCGATCGCCTCGCCCGAGATGGCCGACGCGCTCACGCGCCCGATTGACGAGATGGAGCTCTCCGTCCGCAGCCTCAAGTGCGCCCGCACGCTCGGCATCGAGACCGTCGGCGATCTGATCCAGAAGACCGAGAAGGACCTCCTCTCGTGCCCGAATTTCGGGCAGACTTCGCTCAACGAGGTCAAGCAGAAACTGGCGAGCTACGGTCTGTCGTTGAAGTCGCGCGAGTAGACGCGAAGAACGGCAGGAAATTCGGAGATTGGGTGATTGGGAAATTGAGCACCGCCTGGTCCAAATCTCCTAATCACCCAATCTCCCAATTTCCGATGCCTGCCGGCGTCTTGTCGGTTATAGAACGGCCTCAGGCTGATGTATGATCACATTGAGGGCGAACTGATTTTCAAGTCGCCCACGCAGGCGGTCATTGCGGCGGGCGGCGTCGGGTATCGCTTCTCCATTCCCATCTCCACGTTCGCCGCCCTGCCGGAGCGCGGCCGCGCAAAACTGCTGACCTATCTGCACGTGCGCGAGGACGTGCTCAAGCTCTTCGGCTTCGCCTCGGAGAAAGAGCGCAAGCTCTTCGTGCGCCTGATCGGCGTCAGCGGCATCGGGCCGGGCACCGCGATGGCGATCCTGAACGGGCTTTCCGTGGATGAGTTCCGCCGCGCCGTGGCCGCTGAGGAGGTCAGCACGCTCTGCGGCGTGAAGGGGATCGGCCGAAAGACCGCCGAGCGCGTGATCGTCGAGCTGCGCCGCGAGATGGAGCGCGAGCTGCTCGAGGAGCCCGCGACGCGCGGGGCGGCGGGGAACCTCAACGCCGACGCCCTCGCGGCGATGCTCGCGCTGGGCTACACGCGTTCCGTCTCCGAGGCGGCCGTGCTGAAAGCCATGGAAAAACTCGGCCGCGACGCGAACCTCGAACAGCTCGTTCGGCAGGCGCTGCGGCAGGTCTGACAACAGCTTGGAACCACAGATGGACACAGATGTTCACAGATACGGAATTCCCGTTCCGCCTTCATCTGTGTTCATCTGTGTACATCTGTGGTTGCAATCCGTTGTCTCGAGTCGTAATTGGAGATGCGCGTGGCTGAGAACATCCTGACCGCCGCCGGCGGAGCCGAGGACCTGGCGCTGGACCAGACGCTGCGGCCCAGGCGGTTCGAGGACTTCATCGGGCAGGAGCGCCTCAAGGAGAACCTGCGCATCTACATCGAGGCCGCGCGCCGGCGCAAGGAGCCGCTCGACCACCTCCTGTTCAGCGGCCCGCCCGGGCTCGGCAAGACCACGCTGGCCAAGATCCTCGCGCACGAGATGGGCTCCGATATCAAGGAGACTTCCGGCCCCGTGATCGAGAAGGCCGGCGACCTGGCCGGCTTGCTGTCGAAGCTCGACGACGGCAACCTGCTGTTCATTGACGAAATCCACCGCATCAGCGCGACCGTCGAGGAGTACCTCTACTCCGCGATGGAGGACTACCACATTGACATCATGCTCGACCAGGGCCCGTCGGCGCGGTCGGTGCGGGTTTCGCTGCCGCGGTTCACCCTGGTCGGCGCGACGACGCGCGAGGGGCTGCTGTCCGCGCCGTTCCGCAGCCGGTTCGGCGTGGTCGAGCGGCTGGATTTTTATCCGTGGCAGGATCTGTTCCACATCGCGCTGAACTCGGCGAAGGCGCTGAAGATGAGGATTGAGGATGCCGGCGCGGAGGTCGTCGCCCGGCGCTCACGCGGCACGCCCCGGCTGGTCAACCGCTTCCTGCGGCGGCTGCGCGACATCGCCGAGGTCCAGGCCGACGGCGTGGTCACGGAGAAGGTCGCGCACGAGGGACTCGACCGCCTCGGCGTGGACGAGCGCGGCCTGGGCGACATGGACCGGCGCATCCTGCAGACGATCCTGCGCCAGCGCGGCCAGCCGGTCGGGCTCAAGACCATCGGCGTGACCATCGGCGAGGAAGAGTCCACCATCGAAGAGGTCTACGAGCCGTACCTGATCCAGTTGGGCTACATCGAAAAGACCCCGCGCGGCCGGATAGCGACCGAGTCGGCGCAGCGCGACTACGGCAAGGGTCTTCCGGGCGCCGGGCGCGGCGGGCTGTTCGAGAGTTGACGAGGCTGACCATGGCGAATACATCAGAAGAGTGGATGCGTCAGGCCGAGTATGATATTGCCACCGCCCAAGCGATGTTCGACGCGCGACGATACTTCTACACCGCGTTCATGTGCCACCTCTCTGTGGAAAAAGCCCTCAAAGCAGTGTATATGGCAAGGCGCAAGCAAGTCCCGCCCAAGACTCATAACTTGGCATTTCTGACGCAGAACTTGCAGCTCTCCGTGACAAAGGAACGGTCGGATTTCTTGTTCATGCTCAACAGGATGAGCGTGATGACGCGATACCCGGAAGACATGGACAAGCTAATCCGTGAATTTCCGAAGACCCGGACGCGCCAGTTTCTTAGACAAGCTCGGGAGACCGTTCGATGGCTGAAAAAAGAATTGCCGAAATCGTGAGGTACCTGGAGCGGCGCGTTGCCGAATCAGGATTGGCAGAGCCCAAGGTGGTCCTGTTCGGTTCTCGCGCTCGAGGTGTGGCCACCGAGGAAAGCGACGTTGACGTCGCCATCATCTCGCCTTCATTTCGAGGCAAGGACGCCTTCAAACGTGCGCGCCTTACAAAGGATGTCGAAATTCGCGCCATGAGAAGGTTCCGGCTTCCGTTCGATATTGTGACTCTCACGCCCGAGGAATATGAAGGCGAGGCCATGATCGGCGACATCATCAGGGCCACGTCTAATGCCGTATTGTAGCGGCGGTCCTATGCCCAGCCTTGCAGGTCGCGGCGGATGGTTCAAGGCCTGAAATGAAAATCCTCATCCACGTCTGCTGCGCGCCGTGCCTGATCGGGCCGCTTGAGGCGCTGCGGCAGGAGGGTGTGCAGCCGGCCGGATTCTTCTATAACCCGAACATCCATCCCTTCCTCGAATTCCGCAAGCGCGTGAAGGCGGTGCGCGTGTTCCTCGAGAAGGATAGCCTGCCCGTCGAGATCGTCGAGGAGTACGGGCTGGAGCTGTTCATGCGCGAAATCTATCGGCCCGACCGGAAAGATCGCTGCCGCAATTGCCATTTCCTGCGCCTGCGCCGGACGGCCGGGCGCGCGAAGGAGATGGGGTTCGACGCCTTCACGACGACGTTGCTGGGAAGCCCGCACCAGGACCACGAACTGCTGCGCGAGTCGGGCGAGCGCGCGGCGGCGGAGACGGGTGTGAGCTTCCTCTACCGCGATTTCCGGCCGCTTCACGAGCGTTCGCACGAGGCCGCGCGGCGCAGGCAGCTCTACCTGCAGCCGTACTGCGGCTGCTGCTTCAGCGAGTACGAGCGATTCCGCGATACGGCCCGAGAGTTGTATCGAGGCAGCGGACCGAAGAAGGCAGAATGATGAGCGCAGAGTGCAGAATGCAGAGTGCGGAATGCAGAGCAGGGAGTGAACGGCAACGAAACGCGCTGAATTCGCGCAAGGCCGGCTTCGCTTTCCATTCTGCGCTCTGCATTCTGTACTCTGCATTCTGCATTCTCGCGTTATCCGGCTGCGTGCATCCGCGGAGGAGCGCCGCGCCGCCGCCGGCTGCGCCGCCGGCCGTGGAAGAGGCGCCGCCGCCGGTGCAGCCGCCGATCCCGACGGCGCCGCCGAGCCCGCCGCCGATCCAGCCCGCGCCGCCGCCGGCTCAGCCGGCGCTGCCGGCGATCATCGTGCCGCCGAAGTTCGAGCGGGCGCCGATGGTGCGGCTCTGGCTTTCCGACGCCTCGGCCACGCCCGAGATTTCGTGCGCAGGGCCGTGCCGCGTGGTGGTGTTTCCCGACGAGCAGGCGAAGCGCCACTTCCGGATTGCGCCGGCGAAAGCCGCCGTCGTCCCGGGCGGCATCCGGCTTGGCGATGTCCTGTACAAGTGCTCGTCGCTGGAGATCGAGGCCGAACCCGGCGCGCAGGTTCGAATCGGCGGCCGCGAATATCCCGGCACGATCCGGCTGCTGCGCTCGGCGGATCGGGTGACGGTCATCGTCGTGGTGGACGCCGAGCGCTACCTGCTCAGCGTCGTCGGCGGCGAGATGCCGGCGGACTGGCCGGCCGAGGCGCTCAAGGCGCAGGCCGTCGCGGCACGGACGCTGGCAATCTTCTATCACCTGCAGCGCGCCGCCCTGGAGTACGACCTGACCAGCACGGTCGAGGACCAGGTGTTCGGCGCCGGGAAGCCCAAGCCGTCCATCGTGGAGGCGGTGGGCGCCACGCGCGGCGAGGTGCTCCTGCACGACGGCGCACTGTTCCCGGCGTTCTACCACTCGACCTGCGGCGGCGAGACGGAAAGCCCCGGCAAGGCGCTCGGCAAGCCGGAATACGATTTCCTGGTGGGCGTGCCGTGCGGGTTCTGCACTGATTCGAGCCACTATGAATGGAAGGCGACTCTTTCGGCCGTGGACTTGGAATCGAAGTTGAAGGCGGCCGGCATCGCCGTCGGCGCGATCACGGCCGTCACCGCCGAGGAAGGCGACCCGCGCACCGGGCGGATGGTGAAGCTGGACTGGCCGGGCGGGTCGGCGCTGGTCCCGATCGTGGACTTCCGCCGCGCGGTCGGCCGGATGGAGATCGAAAGCGGAAAGTTCCAGTGCCGCGCCGACGGCGGCGACTTCCGGTTCACCGGCCGAGGCTTCGGCCATGGCGCGGGGATGTGCCAGTACGGCTGCCGCGGCATGGCCAGGGTCGGACGGCTGTACCGGGAAATCCTGATGCATTACTACCGCAATTGCGCGATCGGGAAGCTGTACTAGAGACCCGCGGTAGCAGGGAATCGTCCTCGTCCTCGTCGTCGTCCTCGTCCTCGGTCGTTCAAAACGGCGGTTCGAGGACGACGACGAGGACGAGGACGAGGACGAAGAGAACGACCGACGACGAGGACGAGCATGTTCGAGTTCAGCATTTTGGCCCAGGACACCGACACCGGCGCGCGGGCGGGCGAGTTCGTCACGCCGCACGGGACGGTGCCGACGCCGCTCTTCATGCCCTGCGCGACGCAGGGGACGGTGAAGACGCTGACGCCGGTGCAGCTCGAGGAGGTCGGCGCGCAGATGATTCTGGCGAACGCCTATCACCTGGGCCTGCGGCCCGGCGCGGACCGGATCGCGCAGATGGGCGGGCTGCACCGGTTCATGAGCTGGCCGAAGCCGATCCTGACCGACAGCGGCGGTTACCAGATTTTCTCGATGGCCGACCTGCGGACGATCTCCGAGGGCGGCGTGCTGTTCAAGAGCCACCTGGACGGGCGGGAGATTTTCCTGACGCCGGAGCGGTGCATCGAGATGGAGAACCAGATCGGCGCGGACGTCATCATGCCGCTGGACGAATGCGCGCCGTTCCCGAGCGAGAAGGCGCCCGCGCGGGCGGCGATGGAACGGACGATCGGCTGGGCGGCGCGGTGCAAGGCCGCGCACCGGCGCGAGGACCAGGCGCTCTTCGGCATCGTGCAGGGCGCGACGTACCCGGACCTGCGCCGCGAGTGCGCCGACCGGCTGGCCGCGCTCGATTTCCCGGGCCATTCCATCGGCGGGCTGAGCGTCGGCGAAGGGCTCGACCTGATGGTGGAAATGACCGGCGTGACGGTCGAACGGCTGCCTCCGGCGAAGCCGCGCTACCTGATGGGCGTGGGCCGGCCGGAGGACATCGTGGCCTGCGTGGCGCAGGGCGTGGACCTGTTCGATTGCGTGCTTCCGACGCGTTGTGGGCGAAACGGACTTGCATTTACCACCCGTGGTCGGGTAAAAGTGCGCAATACGGCGCACCGGGCGGACGAGCGGCCGCTGGATCCGTCGTGCGATTGTCTGGCGTGCCGAAGGTTTTCGCGCGCGTATCTGAGGCATCTCTTCCAGGCCGGAGAGATGCTGGGCCTGACGCTCTTGAGCCTGCACAACCTCAGATATTACATGCGCCTCATGGCCGAGATGCGCCGAGCGATCATCGAGCGCCGTTTCCGGGAGTTCCGGAAGGATTTTCAGGAAGTGCGAACGATGAGCGATGAGTGATGAAGTGCTTCATCATTCATCACTCGCACTTCCGACCTCTGTGAAAGGAAGCCCCATGCTGAGTCTGACCATGCCGATCCTGGCCCAAGCCGCCGGCACCGCCAGCGCACCGAGCGGCGCCGCCGGCGGAGCGGGCGGATCGCCCTTCTCGCCGATGTTCTTCATCTGGATCATCGCCATCTTCGCCATCATTTACTTCATGATGATCCGCCCGCAGAAGAAGAAAGACCAGCAGCGCAAGGAGATGCTCAGCAAGCTCGAACGCGGCGCGGAGGTCGTCACCATCGGCGGCCTCTTCGGCGAAGTCGAAAGCGTCAACTCCAAGGAGGAGTACGTCATCCTGCTCGTGGACCGCGAGCGCGGCACCACGCTCAAATTCCGGCGCGGCGCGATCCATGAGATCCTGACGCAGGGTTCCGGTTCGGCCGAAGACAAGAAGCAGTAGGAGTCCCGCTTCCATCATGATGGGCAAGATACTTCCGAAGCTGTATTTCAAGCTCGCGCTCGTGGTCATCCTGGCGGTGATCGGCGCGATCGCGATCCACCCGGAGCGCATCACGGAGACCGGGCCGGACGGCAAGCCGTTGACCCACTGGGTGACGCGCATTCCGCTCGGGCTGGACCTGAAGGGCGGCAGCGAGCTGCTTTACAAGATCCGCACGTCCGAGATGAGCGCGGCGGACCGCAAGGACATCGTGGCGCGCACGATCGAGGTCATCCGCCGGCGCGTGGACCCGGACGGCCGCATGGAGCTGGACATCCGCCCGCGCGGCGAGGACCGGTTCTACATCCAGCTTCCGGGCATGGGCGCGGAGGAGTCGGCGCGGATCGAGGCGCTCATCCGCAAGGCCGGGCAACTGCGCTTCTGCCTGGTGGACGAGCGCGCCGAGGACATGGAAGCGGCGCGGCGCGGCGACCGCGTGGCCAACACCACGCCGTTCCTGCCCGCGCGCGACCCGGTGACCCACCAGATTGACCGCGACCCGCAGGGCAAGATCAGGCGCTGGCACAAGGCCACCTTCCGCGACGTGAAGGACCTGCCGCCCGACGTCTCGACCCACGAGTGGTACCTCGTCGAGAACAAGGCCTACGTCACCGGCGAGTACCTCAGCGAGGCGAAGGGGACCACGGACCCGCAGACGGGCATGCCGACGGTCGCCTTCTCGTTCCACGGCAAGGGCCGGCAGGACTTCGAGCGCCTGACGGACCAGTACCAGCGCACCGAACAGCATCCGGGCCGGCTGCTGGCGATCATCCTCGACGAGGACCTCTATTCCGCGCCCGAAATCCACTCGCGCATCTCCGGGTCCGGCGTCATCACCGGCAGTTTCACCAAGCAGGAAGTGGACGACCTGGTCACCACGCTCCGCGCCGGCCAGCTTCCGGCGGACATCGAGCTGGAATGGAACAACACCGTCGGCGCGCAGCTCGGCGAGGACAGCATCCGCGCGGGAATCCGGGCGAGCCTCGTCGGGCTCGTGGTGGTCGTGGCCTTCATGGCGGTCTACTACCTCGTCGGCGGCGCCATCGCGGACTTCGCGGTGCTGGTGAACCTGCTGCTGGTCCTCGGCGGAATGGCGGGCATGCAGTCGGTGCTCACGCTGCCGGGCATCGCCGGCCTGGTGCTGACGCTCGGCATGGCGGTGGACGCGAACGTGCTGATCAACGAGCGCATCCGCGAGGAAGGCCAGCGCGGCAAAACGCTGCGCCTGGCGATCCGCACCGGCTACGAACGCGCCTTCATGGTCATCCTGGATACGCACCTGACCACAATCATCACCGCGCTGATCCTGTTCGGCGTCGGCACCGGGCCGGTGCGCGGGTTCGCCATCACGCTCATCCTGGGCCTGGTCCTCAGCTTGTTCACCTCGTTCTGGGTCACGCGCTGGCTCCTGGATGTCGTCGTGGAGAAAGGCTGGCTCACCAAGCTGCACATGATGCACCTCTTCGGCCGGCCGAACATCCCGTTTTCGAAGTACCGGTACATCTGCATCGCCGGCACGGTGTTCTTCGGCATCGCCGGGCTGAGCGTGTTCGTGGCGCGGTGGAATTACGAACGCGATACGGAGCTGGCCGGCGGCTTCCGCGCGGAAATGGAGCTGAAGCGCAGCGAGCCGATCAGCGATTTCCGCGAGCGCGTCGCCAAGCTCTTCCCGATGGGCGCGGACGTGCAGAGCGTCTGGTCCACCGCCGAGGCCGGGCTGCAGGCCGAGAAGGGGAAGCTGTTCTCGATTCGCATCCGCCAGCTCACCGATGAGCAGCGGCAGGTGAAGATGCGCGAGGACTTCGTGGATCTCCTGAGGGCGCAGCAGCTTTACGGCACGGTGGAGAAGAACCCCGACCCCAAGTCGTGGGATTTCACCCTGCACCTGGCGCGCCCGATCAGCCCGCTGGCGCTTCGCGACCTGCTCTCCAGGCGGCGCTATGCGGAATCCGACATCCGCCGGATCACGCTGATGGATAAGGAGAAGGAGCGGCTGCCTTCGGAATTCTCCGTGAAGCTGAAGGCCTCCGCCATCGAGTTCAACCCGGAGACCCGGATCGCCGCCGTGCTCGACGCGCTCGAATCGCTGATCGGGCAGGAGACCGTGGTCGTGACGATTGACCCGGTGACCACCGAGGATGTGACCCACGCCGAAGGCGCCGCCGCGGGCCGCAGGTACGTGCCGATCCACCTCGCGGGAACGCGCTCCACCGAGGCGGTGCGCCAGGCGATTTACCGCGACATCCTGAAAATGAAACCCGGCGACGTCCTGCCGGAGGACCTGCGCGTCATCGGGTTCGGCAAAGACGCCGGTTCCGAGATCGGCCGGGACATGGCCGTCTATGGCAAGGACAGCGACCTCGATACGATCGCCAGGTCCAAGGAGACTCACCTGCGGGTGATGTCCTTCACTGAGCCGGCCACCGGCGAACTCCACATCACCCTCCACGATCCGCAGCCCCAGACGGCGCTGCAGGACATGCTGGACGCCCGGCCCGGGATGGACATGGTGCGCTCGATCGTGCCGGTGAACGTCGAAGGGCAGGATTATTACGTCTCGATGGCGCCGCTTTCCGAGGAGAAGACCATCGAGAAGATCAAGCAGGACCTGGTGACCGAGTTCAAGCCCGAACTCACCCCGGAGAGCGCGGAGCAGGCGGTCACCGTCGAGCTGACGCCGGCGCCGGCGCCGGACTGGGCCGCCGAGCTGGCGGTGGGCGCGCAGTTCTTCAAGCTGACGCTCAGCCAGCCGGTGCAACTGCAGCAGATCCACGCCACGCTCGTCAGCGCCGGGTACGGCGATGCGATGGTCATGCAGGGGAACATCAACACCGTCGCCGTCGGCAAGACGCAGGCGAAGGAGATGTATATCCGGCTGACCGGGAACGCGCAGCAGGTTGCCGCCGCGCAGACGGCCATCGTCGAGGCCGTCAAGCAAAGGCTGAGCGACCCGTTCCGCAGCATCGAGACCATCGGCTCGGCGGTCGCCGGCGAGACCCGCAACAAGGCTGTGCTGGCGATCCTCATGAGCTGGGTGGCCATGATCTTCTACCTGTGGTTCCGGTTCGGCGAGTCCAAGTTCGGCCTCGCCACGGTCATTGCGCTGGTGCACGACGTCTGCTTCACCCTCGGAGCGGTCGGCGTGGCGGACGCGCTCTCCGGAACGCCGGTCGGCAACTTCCTCGGTTTCAGCGACATCAAGGTCAACCTGACCATGATCGCCGCCTTCCTGACGCTGATGGGCTACTCCGCCAACGACACCATCGTCGTGTTCGACCGAATCCGCGAGAACATGGGCGGGGTGCGGCGCCGCGTGGATGCGGCGCTGGTGGATACGAGCGTGAACCAGACGCTGTCGCGGACCGTGCTGACGAGCCTGACCGTGCTCTTCGTGGTCGTGGTGCTTTACATCATGGGCGGGCCGGTCATCCACGGGTTCGCCTTCGTCATGACCGTGGGCGTGGTCGTGGGCACGTATTCCTCGATCTTCATCGCCAGCCCGATCCTGATCGGGTGGGAATCCGCGGCGGCCAGCTTGAAGAAATTGGCGAGAATCGTTACATTCCGTTCAGCGTGAAACGGTAAATATAAACGCGTGTCGGCCGCAACGCTTGAATGCGGCCAAGGCGCCGGCGGGATTGATTTAGGAAAGGGTTTTCCGATGCAGCGGGATGTGAAAATCGGGATTGCGATCGGCGTGCTGCTCATTGCGCTCATTGCCGTGTTCTGGTGGTTCCGGCACAACAACAGGAATATGCCGCCCATGGAAACGGCCACCACGGCCAGCGAGAATGAGCTTCCGGGACCTGTCGTGCCGGTTTCGCCGCCGATGGGCGTCCCCGGCGAAATCGGCCCGATGGCCGGCGTGACCGGCGCCGCGCCCATGGCGACCGGCGTCGAGCCTATGCCTATGGGCACCGTGGCTATGCCGGCGGTCACCGTCGTTGCGCCTCCGCCTCCTCCGCCGCGTGTCGCGGCCAGGAAGACCTACAAGGTCCAGCACGGCGATACCCTGTCGAGCATTTCCGAGCAGTTCTACAAGACCACGACCAAGTGGAAGCTGATTTACGACGCCAACAAGGATAAGATCGGCCTGGACCCCGGCAAGCTCAAGGACAACATGGAGCTGGAGATTCCGGACGCCGCGGCGGCCGCCGCAGGCAGTCCTGCGCCCGCGCCGGGCGGGGCCCATCCGGCCGCGGCAGCCGGGAAATATGTCATCGCCACGGGCGACACGCTGACCTCCATCGCCCAGAAGTCGTACGGTTCCGCCACCAAGGCGGATATAGACCGGATCTACCAGGCCAACAAGGCGAAGATCGGGCCGGACCCCGACGACTTGAAAGTGGGCATGGAGCTCGTGATCCCGGCGGCGCACTAAGGCGGGAATTCGTCGCGCGCCGGCGGAGCGGCTTGACAGCGGGGCGGCTTTCGCATAGGATAAACGCCTGCTTTATCCGCATGCCCACACAGGCCGCTCGGCAGCCGCGCCCGAGCGGGAGAGCGGCCTTTTTCCGGAAAACCGCCGGCCCCTCTGACGGAAAACTTGCATACGGACGTTGAACGCAAGCTGTCGGCGTTCGGCGGCCGGCTGAAGGCTGACAGCGGACGGTCCGTTCCTTTTGGAGAGGTTCTCCGATGGCGCTTCCGAAAAGACGGCACTCGGTGACTCGCGGCCGCAAGCGCCGCACGCACGACAGTCTGCGCAAGGGCGGCACCACCCTTTGTCCGCGGTGCGATACGGTGAAGGAACCGCACACGGTTTGCCCGAACTGCGGTTACTATGCCGGCCGCGAAGTGATCTCGATGGAGAAATCGTAAGCGATGCGGATCGCGCTCGATGCAATGGGCGGCGACTTCGCGCCGCGAGAGACCGTGCTCGGGGCCATCCAGGCCGCCGAAGCGCGGCCGGATCACGAGATCGCTCTCGTCGGCGATGCCGCCGCCATTGAAGCCCAGTTCAAGGCCGCCGGCCAGTCCATCCCCTCGAACATCCTGATCGTCCACGCTTCGCAGGTGATCGCGATGGACGAGAAGCCGGTCGAGGCCATCAAGAAAAAGCGGGACAACTCCATCGTCCGCGCCGTCAAAATGGTCGCCACCGGCGAGGCGGGCGTCGCCATCAGCGCGGGCAACACCGGCGCCATGGTCGCCGCCGCGCAGCTCAGTCTCCGGCCGATCGCCGGGGTGCGGCGCGTCGGCATCGCCATCAGCGCACCGTCCGCCAACGGCCACTGCACCATCATGGACATCGGCGCGAACCTCAACTGCAAGCCGATCCACCTGTGCCAGTACGGCATCATGGCCTCGGTCTATCACTCGGCGATCTTCCAGATCGAAAAGCCGCGCGTCGGCCTCCTCAACGTGGGCGAGGAAGAGAGCAAAGGCGGTCCGGTCGTCCGCGAGGCCGCCGCGCTCCTGGCGCGGGCGCCGATCAATTTCGTCGGCAACGCCGAAGGCCGCGACATCTTCCGCGGCCGACACGACGTGGTCGTCTGCGACGGCTTCGTCGGCAACGCGCTCGTCAAGGCGATCGAAGGCTACGGCGAGATGCTCGCCGACATCCTCCGCACGGCCATCTTCCGCGACGTGTGGGGGCGGCTCAGTTTCAACCTCATGCGGCCGGTGCTGCTCAACTTGGAGCGCCGCGTGGACTTCGCGGACTACGGCGGCGGGCTGCTCCTGGGCGTGGACGGCGGCATCATCATCTGCCACGGCCGCTCGAACGCGCGCGCCATCTGCAACGCCGTCCTCAAGGGCATCGCGTACGTCCGGGGGAACGTCAGCGGCTCGATCACCAGCGCGCTGCGCGACAGCGTGGGCATGCTCCCGACGGAGAAAGAATGAGCGAGCCACGCGTCAGGGCGGCCATCATCGGGACCGGCTCGTACGTGCCGGAGCGCGTGCTCACCAACTTCGATCTCGAGAAGATGGTGGACACGACCGACGAGTGGATCTTCACGCGCACCGGCATCCGCGAGCGGCGGATCGTCTCGGAAGGCCAGGTCACCAGCGACCTTGGCGCCGAGGCCTGCCGCCGCGCCCTGGCCGATGCGAAGGTCCGCCCCGAGGAAGTCTCGCTCCTCATCGTCGCCACGATCACGCCCGACTACCTCTTTCCCTCGACCGCCTGCATGATCCAGCAGAAGATCGGCGCGAAGGCCACCGGCGGCTTCGATCTTTCCGCCGCCTGCGCCGGGTTCCTCTACAGCCTGATCGTCGGCGCGCGGCTCATCGAGGCCGACCCGGGCCAGACCGTCCTGGTCGTCGGCGCCGAGACGCTCACGCGCATCACCGATTACACCGACCGCAGCTCCTGCATCCTGTTCGGCGACGGCGCGGGCGCCGCCGTGCTGCGGGCGGCGACCGACGGACGCGGCGTGCTCGCCTCCGACTGCGGCGTGGACGGCTCCGGCGGCGATTTCATGAAGCTGCCCGCCGGCGGCTCCGCGGCCCCGGCCACCGAGGAGACCGTCCGCAAGCGCCTCCACTTCATGCAGATCAACGGCCGCGAGACGTTCCGCTTCGCCGTCGTCAAGATGGCCGAACTCGTCGAGAGCGCCCTCAAGCGCTCCGGCCTGACGATGGACGACGTCGCGCTGATCGTCCCGCACCAGGTCAACAGCCGCATTCTGCAGGCCGCCGCGGAGCGCCTGGGCGTCGGCATGGACAAGATCTACACAAACATAGACCGCTACGGCAACACCTCCGCCGCGTCGGTGCCGATCGCGCTCGACGAGGCGGTCCGGAAGGGCCGCATCCAGCGCGGCGACATCGTCGTGTTCGTGGCGTTCGGCGGCGGGCTGTCCTGGAGTTCAGCGGTGGTCCGGTGGTGATGAGGAACGAAGAAGTACGATGGATGAGTGACGAAGGACTTCTTCATTCATCGTTCCCACTTCTGACTTAAGGATATCATGGCCCGACTTGCGTTTCTCTTTCCGGGACAGGGCGCACAGACGGTCGGCATGGGACGCGACTTCGCGGAGGCGTTTCCGTCCGCCGCGCGCATCTTTGAGCAGGCCGGGCAAGTGCTGGGTTGGGACGTCGCGGCCGTGTGCTTCAACGGGCCGCAGGCCGAGCTGGACCGCACCTCGATCAGCCAGCCGGCGATCCTGACCGTGAGCGCCGCGATCGTCGCCGCGCTGCGCGAGGCCCGGCCCGAACTGGTCAAGGAGTGTTCCGAGGCCGCCGGACTCAGCCTCGGCGAGTATTCCGCTCTCGTGATGGCGGGCGCGCTGGAGTTCCCGGACGCCCTGCGGCTCGTGCAGCAGCGCGGCCGGTTCATGGAAGAGGCGTGCGCGCAGAACCCCGGTACGATGGCCAGCGTGCTGGGCCTCGACGACGAGATCGTCGAAGCGCTGTGCGCGCAGGCGCGCGAAGCCGGAATGGTCGTCGCGGCGAATTTCAACAGCCTCGGCCAGGTGGTCGTGTCCGGCACGCGCGAAGCGGTCGCCCGCGTGGCGGAACTGGCCCGGGAACGCAAGGCGAAGCGCGTGCTGCCGCTGGCGGTGAGCGGCGCGTTCCACTCGCCGCTGATGGAGCCGGCCGCGGAGCGCCTGCAGGTGGAGTTGAACGGCGCGCCGATGAAGCCGTGCGCGATTCCGGTGATCGCGAACGTCACCGCCGCGCCGGTGCGCGAGCCGGACGAGATCCGCATCGCGCTGGCGCGGCAGGTGAAGAGCCCGGTGCTCTGGAGCCGGTCCATCCGGCGGCTCGTCGAGGACGGCTGCACGCGGTTCGTTGAGGTCGGCCCGGGAAAAGTCCTCACGGGGCTGATGAAACGCATCGCCCCCGATTGCAAAGTCGCGAACGTCTCGACCGTTGAGCTGCTGAAGGCGGGGCTGGACGTCTGAGTGCGGCTTGCCCGCCGAAGCTTCAGCGAAGGCGGGAGCAGGGATAAGGAGGAAGTCGTGCGCAGAGAAGCGAGTCCGTTGAAAGGAAAGACGGCCGTCATCACCGGCGGAGCGCGCGGGATCGGGCAGGTCATCGCGCAGACCTTGGCCGACGCCGGCGCCCGTTGCGCGCTGCTCGACGTGATGGAGGAAGTCAAGGCGACCGCCGCCGCCATCTCGGCCACCGGCGCGCGCGCCGAGGGCTACGTGGCCGACGTGACCAACGGCGAGCAGATCACCGCGCTCATGAAGGAGATCGCGACCGCCTTCGGCTCGATTGACATCCTCGTCAACAACGCCGGCATCACCCGCGACAACCTGCTGCTGCGGATGACCGACGAGGAGTGGGACAAGGTGCTCGCGATCAATTTGCGCGGCGCCTTCATTTGCACTCGGGCGGCGGCTCGATATATGCTGAAGCAGCCGAGCGGACGGATCATCAACATCGCGTCGGTCGTCGGCGTCATCGGAAACGCCGGCCAGTGCAACTATTCGGCGAGCAAGGCGGGCCTGATCGGGCTGACCAAATCGGCGGCCCGCGAGCTGGCGTCGCGGAGCATCACCGTCAACGCCATCGCGCCGGGCTACGTCAAGACCGCCATGACCGATAAACTGCCGGACAAGGCGAAGGAGGCGATCATGTCCATGATCCCTCTGCGCCGCTTGAGTGAGCCGGCGGACATCGCCGGCGCCGCGCTCTTCCTCGCGACCGAGGAAGCCGGGTATATCACCGGTCACGTGCTGCATGTGGATGGCGGCATGGGAATGTAAGTTAGAAAGGAGAGCAGACTGTGGCCGACAAGAATGCGATTGCCGAGAGGATTATCGAGATCGTCGCCGAGAAGATGGACAAGCCGAAGGAGGAGATCGCGCCGGAGAAGTCGTTCGTCAACGACCTCGGCGCCGACAGCCTCGATACCGTCGAGTTGATGATGGATATCGAGGACGAGTTCGACGTGAGCATCCCCGAGGAAGAAGCCCAGAAGATCGTCACCATCGGCGATGCGATCAAGTATGTCCAGGAGCACGCCGGCAACAAGAGCCCGAAGAGCGCCTGACGCTCTCGCGGCAGGAGAGGTCATTTGGGCGGGGAACGAAGAGTCGTCGTCACCGGTCTGGGCGTCATCAGCTCCATCGGGCTGGACGTCGAGACGTATTGGAACTCGCTGCTTGCAGGGAAGTCCGGCATCCGGCCGATCGCCGGCTTCGACACGGCCGGCTTCACCTGCAAGATCGCCGGCGAGATCCCGCAGTTCGATCCGCGGCGCTGGCTCGACAAGCGGACCACGGACCGGATTGACCGCTTCTCGCAGATGGGCCTCATCGCCGCGATGCAGTCGGTGCAGGATTCCGGGCTGGACTTCGAGAAGGAAGACCGCACGCGGTGCGGCGTCATCATCGGCACCGGCATCGGCGGGCTGATCGAGATCGAGGAGCAGCACAAGCGCCTGCTCGAGCGCGGCCCGACGCGCGTCAGCCCGTTCCTGGTGCCCAAGCTCATGGGCAACGCCTGCGCCGGCCAGGTCTCCATCCACTATGGCCTTCAGGGGCCGAACCTCTGCGCAACGACCGCCTGCGCCTCCAGTTGCCACTCCATCGGCATCGCCTTCACCACGCTTCGCTCCGGCGCCGCCGACGTGATCCTCACCGGCGGCAGCGAGGCCGCCATCACGCCGCTGGGCATGGCCGGCTTCTGCTCCGCCAAGGCGCTCTCGACGCGCAACGACGAGCCGGAAAAGGCCTCGCGCCCGTTCGACAAGGACCGCGACGGGTTCGTGATGGGCGAAGGCTCCGGCGTCGTCGTCCTCGAAGAGCTCGAGCACGCCCGCAAGCGCGGCGCGCGCATCTACGCCGAGTTCCTCGGCTTCGGAATGTCCGGCGACGGCACGCACATCGTCGAGCCGGACCCCAGCGGCCGCGGCCCGGCGCGCGCCATGGCCGCCGCCTTGCTGGACGGCCGCTCCAACGCCGCTGAAATCACGTACATCAACGCGCACGGCACCTCCACGCCGCTCGGCGACAAGGCGGAGACCGCCGCGGTCAAGATCGCCTTCGGCGACTCGGCGCGCAAGGTCGCCATCAGTTCCACCAAGTCCATGATCGGCCACCTCCTCGGCGCGTCCGGCGGAGTTGAGCTGGTCGCCACCGTTCTCAGCCTGCACCGCGACGTTATCCATCCCACGATCAACTACGCGACGCCCGACCCGGACTGCGACCTCGACTACGTCCCCAACCAGCCGCGCCAAGTCCGGGTCGCCAAAGCCATCAGCAACTCCTTCGGCTTCGGCGGCCACAACGGCACGCTGCTCCTCGGCAAATTCAACGGCTGAGAACTCGCTCCTTTCGCGTTCAAACACGCTGCCCGCCCGTTTGCGCTCAACCGCATTACTGCTTCAGGAGCGCCTGCAACAAGGCTCGGCCTGGTGACTAGGTACGATACGTAACTAGTCTGCCGCCCGGGCATGAGTTGCATTGAGTTGCATAATGTCCGGTCAGTCAGGGCGGTGCGGAGTGACGCGACAGACGGCCTTCCTCGTCATCAACGAATTGCGCGCCGACCCTCGCCGGACTTGCATTTTGTCCCCGATTCCCGCATGCTGAACGCATGAGCGCGCGGGCAATCCATGCAGGCAAGACGCACGAGGCGGCATCGCTCCGCGAAACTCTGCGCGAGCTCGACCGCGCCGCGCCCGGCGCTTGACAACCGCTGCTTTGCGGCTGCAATGTCATGTGCGGATGACGGCCGCCCCTGGAGTGGCGGTCAAATGGGAAATCCCGAATCCTATGACCAGACTTCACCCCATCGTCCTTCTGGCGTGCGTTGCAGCCTTCTTCTCGATCCATGGCCCAACCACCCTGGCAGCCGACGATACGCCGATCCAGGCGACCTTCACCGTTGATGCGGCCAAGACCCTCCGGACGATGGACCCGCAGCGGCTCGGCGGGACCAACGTGGCGATGTGGTACTACGGGTCCGAATACGCCGCGGCCGACGTGAGGAAGTGGCTGACCGAGATGCACGGCCGCTACATCCGCATTCCGGGCGGCTCCTGGGCCAACAGCGTCTATTGGAACGGCAACGGCGTGCGGGACGCTGAGGGCAAGGTGGACCCGAGCAGGGTCGGCCCCGATGGCTATCCGGCGGTGGACTACAGCGCATACGCCCCTTCCTTCACCGTGGACCCCAGGACCCTCCACCCTGCCACCGGGGGCTGGCACGGTCACGTCGACGTCAAGACGCAGCAGGACTTCATCAAGGCAATCCCTGGAACCGAGGCCCTGACCTGCCCCAATGCCGGCACGGGCAGGCCCAGCGATGCCGCGGAGTGGGTGAAGTGGGCCAACAAGAAGATGGGCTACGACGTCCACTACTGGGAGATCGGCAACGAGCTGGGGGGCTCCTGGGAACCGGGCACAGAGCTACCCTTCGGCAAGGGCCAGCTCACAGCCGAGATGTATACGAAGCAGCATAACGACATGGCCGCCGCCATGCGTAAGGTGGACCCGACGATCAAGATCGGCGGCGGCGCGTTCGCCGAGGAGATGATCCGCGACTGCGGCGCGAACGTGGACTTCGTCTCAATCCACACCTACCCCGGCAGCAGGACGCTCAGCGACGCCCGGATGTTCGCGGACATCGGCGGATCGGTCGCGAGCCAGGTGGCCCCGGTGAGGAGGTGGATCCACGAGTACCAGCCCCAGCGCGAGAAGCAGATCGAGATCGCCTATACCGAGTGGAACCTCGCCGGCGGAATAGACAACTCGCGGATGTTCAGCGGCCTCTGGGCCAGTATCTTCCTGGGGGAGTTGGCCGAGAAGGGAGTGAGCATCGCCAGCCAGTGGGACTGCTTCAGCGACCTCTTTTACAGCAAGGACGGCGTCCATCATGTCCGGAAATCGGAATACTATGCCCTCTGGCTCTGGAACAACTACATGGGGGACCGCCTGATCCCCGCCCGTTCCAGCAACCAGACGGTCTACAGCTACGCCTCCCGCTCCGATGATGCGCTGATCGTGATGTTCGTCAATACGGACCAGGAGCGCGAGGCAAAGGTCGGTGTACAGATTGCCGGCTTCAGCCCGGCGAGCGAAGGCGAACTGGCGACCGTGACCAGCCGGGAGTATCACTGGAACACGGTGGCGAAGCGCCCACAGTGGAGTACCGGTCCGCGCATCGAAGGACTCAAAACGGGCGATGACTTCAACGTTACGCTTGCTCCCTTCTCCATGACCTACGTGCGCGTCCCGGACAAGGCAAAGCCGGCCCTCTCGCCCATGGCCCGGAAGGCCCTATCTGAGAAGAAGCCAGCGCCGGGGACCCCGGAGCTGCGGTTCGTGATGCCCTCGGAGATGTACGCCGGCGACCATATCCGCGGCGAGGTGATAGCGCTGGAAGCCGGCACGGAGGACCCGTACCGCGGTACGCTCGCGCCGGCCGCCCTCACCGCCAGCAGCGGCGTGACGTTCGATCGCCGCAAGGTCCGTCTGGCGGAAGACGTCGGACACTTCGACATGCAGCCGGCGGCGCCCGGCGAGCTGACGCTCACCGCCCGGTCCGGGGATGTGACGGCAACCAACAAGATGACGGTGAAGCCTTCGGTGCCCCGGCCGGTCGTCTTCTGGGACTTCTCCAACCCGCCCGTCACCGACAAGGAAACCTTCTCATCCGACTTCGCACTCAAGGAAGACCTGACAAAGCGACCAAACCGTGCGGTGGCGCGCGTCGATGTGCCGGCCGGCGGCGTGGTGCCGGCCGACAAGGCCAGAGCGGTCCTGAAAATCAGCCGCCTGCCTGAAGCCGGCAAGCTCGACAAGAGCAACATCCGCGGCGTGGTCTTCGACCTTATGACCTCCCCCGACTTCGCGTGCGACGATCTCGACGCCAGCATCATGGTGGTGATGCAGAGCCCGGCCAACTGGTGGATGCACCTTGGCGACGTGCCGCTCAAGGACACGGGGCAGTGGAAGACTCACCAGCTCGACGTGACGACCGAGGACTACATCAAGGCGGTGCCATCGGCGATGAACATCATCTTCATCCTGAACGCCAGCAAACCGGCGAAAGGGGCGATCTACTTCGACCGCATCGGCTTCATGGTGCGCTGATCGGCTCACCGGAATTGGTGAGGCCGGCGTGAAAAAGTTCGCGTTCCTCCCAGTGGAGACGAAGAAATCGGCATAATAGCCGCGACCGGGACTGCGGCAACGAGGGTGCCAATAATGGAAGGCCAGAATTCCTTCATTATAAAGATTATTCCTGTTGACACCTCTGCGTCAGATTTGCCCTCGATCGGCGGTCTTCCAATCGCATAAACTCCATAGCCAATTAAGACCGCAAGCCCCGCCGTGATGAGCATCAGCAACGTCAGGGAAACCACGCGGATTTTTTCCGCTAAAGAGGATATCTGTGAAACACATCGGGATGAGCGCAACGAGGAGCGCCAGCGGCAATAAAAAAACCTTGCAAGGCCAGCCCGTGAAAAGGGCCACAAGCGGCGCTAGGATCCCTGTCGCTACGAGAAGGAGTCCCATCGCTGCGATGTGCCATTGACGCAGCAGTCTTCGGAACGCCGTTTCAGGCGGTTTCCCGGTCGCCGATTCCGGCTGATCGGTCGCCATTTTGCTTCACCCGAATCTGACAGCCCCGCGCTCCGCCGCCAGCTTATTATACCCCAAAACCAAGGCTCAGAGTTCAGCGCCCACCCGCGCCGGACTTGCATTTTGCCCCCGTTTCCCGCATGCTGAATGCATGGGCGCGCGGACAATCAATTCAGGCAAAGCGCACGAGGCGGCATCGCTCCGCGAAATTCTGCGCGAGCTCGACCGCGCCGCGCCCGGCGCGCCGCTGCTGGCGCTCGGACAGACGCCGCTCTGGGACGAGCCGATGAAGGCGATCGTCGCGGCCAACGCCTCCGGCGGGCAAGCCGACGCCGGGCGGCCGATGATCGTCGGCATTCACGACCTGGACTATTTCTCCCGCGTGCGGTCGCCGCTCTCCCGCTCTCCGTGGCAGATTGTCCCTCGAAACGACGGCACGACGCGCGACGCGTGGATCGCGGCGGGCGAGATCTCCGCGCTCTTCGGCGCCGAAGTGTGCCCCTCGCGCCAGGCGCTGGCCGAGGCCGGAGTGCGGCTCGACCGGCTCCTGCCCGAAGGACACGCGCGGCAGGCTATGCTGGACAAGATCACCGAGGCGTTCGGCTGGCGCGGCATCGTCGGCAACGGGCCGGACTCCGTCGTATGCGACACGCCCGCGCGCGAGGTCGCGCCCGCGCTCCTGGAACTCCTTGAATGGGCCTCGCGCCGGACGCAGGCGGTCCTGGCCCGGCCGCAGGACCGGAAGTCCGTCCGCGCGGCGATCTCCTGCAATGCTGAAGCGGTGAAACAATTCGTCGCAGAGCGCCCGGCAGGCTCCGTCGGCGAGCTTTTCGCGCGCATGCTTCGCGGTTTCTACGAAGGATTCCTAAGCGCACTGCCCGCCAACGTCACCGTCGCGGGCGCGCGCGAGCTGCTGGCGTTCAATCGCCGCACGGCCGACCTGCCGCGGTTCCAGTTCGCCGCGCACTTCCTGGACGAAGCGACCTCCGCCGCCTGCCGCGCCGCTTACGATGCCGCCGCCGGCGAATCGGCGACGGCCCGGTTGGCCGCCTCCGGCGAAGGCGCGCTGCCGTTCGACGTCTATGCGCCCGGCCGCGGACGCGGCACGCTGCGCGTCGGGCCCGCGTTCGTCGCGGTGGATTTCCGCCAGCCGGGCCAATGGCCGCTGACCGAGCCGGTGCGCGACGTGCGAACGCTCGCGGCGCTGCTCGAAGACGCGCTCGGCGGCGGCGTCGCGCTCCTGGGCAAAGCGCTCGCCCTGCCCGCGATGCTCTCGGCCGAGTTCGTGATGGTCTTCGCCGAGACCGGCTCGGCGTATCTGCCGCGCACGCAGCAGATGCTGGCGGCGATGCGCAAAAGCGGCGTGCGCGTCCGCGTGAACCCGCTTCTTCGCATGCGCCTGCGCACGTGGGATTCGCTGTCGGTCTGCGGCGCGGCGCTGCGGATGCCGGAGCACCTCGCGCAGGCGTTCGGCAAGCCCGCGCTGGATTGCAGGGAGTTCAGCCGCCGCTGGCGGAGCGCCGTCAAGGAACAGCAGCGGCTGCTGCGCGAGCTCAAAGGCGTCGCGGGCGCGTGCGACCTGGTGCGTTATCTCGCCGACGACCAGCACGCGGCCTGGTTCCGGCGGCTGCGGCAGTGCGCCGCGGCGAACGCGCTTCTGCTGAAGATTCAGCGCCGGGCCGACGCGCTGCGGCACAAGGCGCAGGACTTGCGCGCGCGGGAGGACAGCGCCGTGGCGGAGATCCGGATGCTCGAGACGCGGCGCGGCGCGATGAGCCGCGAGAGAATCCGGCCGCTGAAGCGGAAGCTGGCGGACCTGCCGGCGCATGCGGCCGCGGGCGAACGGGCGCGGCTCGGCGCGGAATACGCGGAGGCCGAACGCGAAGGCGGTGCGCTGCTCCTCTCGCTTGAGGCGAAGCAGAAGGAACTGAGCCGGCTCCGCGAAAAGCGGGGCGAGATCGCGCTGCGGCTGCTGGCGCTCGAACGCGGGCGGAAGGCCGCCTCGGCGCGTCGGCTGCTGCTCACCGTCGAGCGCGCGGCGGAAACGGCGCGGCTGCAACTCGTCCGCAACGCGCTGCTCGCCTCGGAAGGGCTGCCGCACGCGGACCTGCGCCCGTCGGCGTGGTGGTTCCCCGCGCTCGATCCGACGGGCCGGTGGTTCCAGCGCGTCCGCCGGACCGCGACGTTCCGGCTGGAACGGCTGGTGGACGGGGGCGACGCTTGACGACAGACGATAGACGGGAGACGATGGACGACGGACGATGGACGATATGCTCCCTGCGAACCATCGTCTATCGTCGGTCGTCTATCGTCCTTTCTGCGAGGTGACTGATGCCGCTTCATTTCATCAAGGTCGAGGCGGGCGGAAATGATCTGGTGTTGGTGGATGGCCGCCGCGAGCCGGTGACGGACGCGCCGTCGCTGGCCATCCGGCTGTGCGATCGGCATCATGGCGTCGGCGGAGACGGGCTGTTGACGCTCGAAGGCGGCCGGCGCGGACCGCCGCTGATGCGGATGTTCAACCCGGACGGCACGGAGGACTTCTGCGGCAACGGCCTGCGCTGCGCCGCCGCGTACCTGGCCGGGCCCGAGGCGGACGAGGAAAGCCACCCAGTGCTGCTCACGCCGCTCGGCCGGCACGAAGCCCGGGTTCGCCACCTGGGCCGGGGCGCCTTCGAGGTCGAAATCGCTGTGCTCGTCCCGCAGTTCGATCCGGCGGCGATTCCGGTTCTCTTGCCCGGAAAGGCCGTCCTGCGGCATCCGCTCGAGATCGCCGGCCGCACGTTCCCGATTTCGTGCGTCTCCACCGGCACCGCGCACACGGCGATCTTCGGCGAGGCCGACGTGGAGGAGCGCGTCTTTCAGGAAGTCAGCCCGCTGCTCGAGCGCCACGCGCTTTTCCCCAAGCGGACGAGCGTCCTGTGGTGCCGTGCGGAAGGGCGCGAGCGCGTCCACATGCGCATCTGGGAACGCGGCGTCGGCGAGACGTTCAGTTGCGGAAGCGGCGTGGCCGCGGCGGCCGCGATCGGGCGGACACTCGGTCTGACGGGCGACCGCATCGAGGTGGTCACGCGGGGCGGCCGAATGACCGGCGAATGGCGCGGCGAAGGCCCGGCGCGGATCGCCGGCCCCGCGCGGATCGTGTATACCGGCGAGATTCAGGATGAGGAGACGAAACCATGAGCGCACGCAGCATCTGGGGCTGGGTCGCGGACGCCGGACCGTATGAAGTGCTCTCCTTCGCGTTGCGGATGGAGCAGGGCGCGCTGAGGCGCTACACGCGGATGGCCGCCCAGGCGAAGAGCCGCCTGACGAGCGCCAAGCTCCGCTACCTCGCCGAGGAGGAGCGCGAGCACGCGCGGCTGCTCGGCAAGGCGATCCAGGGGCTGACGCGCCCGGAGAAACTTCAGCGCACGCCGATTTCCCGCGCCGAGGTGGCCGGCTTCCCTCATGACGATACGCCGGAAGCGTCGCTCCGGCTGGCGCTGCAGGCGGAGAAGGACTCCGAGAGCTTCTATCGCCGCTGCGCCGCGCGCTGCCGGAAGGCCGCCGCGCGCAAGCTCTTCGAGAGCCTGGTCGAGCAGGAATCGCGGCACGCACGGCTGCTCCAGGACGAGCTGGTGCTGCTTGGCGGCGGCTTCGCGTGGCGGTCGCTCGAAGGCACGCCGCCGGCCGAGGACGATTTCTGGGCGTAGCGGAGCGGCTTGATTTCAGCGGCGCGCGCCGGTAACATCGTCGGTATGAGGCGCGCGTTTCCGGAGTTACTCTTCGCAGGAGATGACCATGGCGGGCAAAGCGAAACGTTCCGACGCGCTGGGCATTGCGATCCACATGGAAGAGGAGGGCATCCGGTTCTACTCGAAGGCCGCCGGGCAGGCCGAGAACCGGCTCGTCAAGAAAATGTTCGCGTCGCTCTCCAAGGACGAGGAGCGGCACCGGGCGATCTTCCAGGAGATGGCCGCGCAGGAAGGGGTGCGGCCGAGCCGCGCGGACGAGCTGGACGACTCGAGCCCGGCGAAACGGATCCAGTCCATTTTCAAGGCCGCCGCCGCGCAGGTGAAGAAGTCGCGCCGGAGCACCGACGAGGTCCAGGCAATTGACATCGCGCTCGGCATGGAAGAGAAGGCCTTTTTCTTTTACGCCGGCGCCGCCAAGACGGTGACCGACGCGCAGGAGAAAGAGATCCTCCTCAAGATCGCCGAGGAAGAGAACGAGCACTTCCGCATCCTCAACGACACGCGTCTCTATCTGACCTATCCGGAGATGTGGAACATCATCCAGGAGAAGCCGGTCATAGACGGCGCGTTCTGATCGCGGCGGAGAACAACGGAACGTCTTTGCCACGGATTTCACGGATGGCCACGGATTACCGGCAACGACGGGAACGGATGCTGGAAAACTTATTCTGACGTTTACGGTAATCCGTGGAAATCCGTGAAATCCGCGGCAAAAAACGTTTTTCTTTCCGTTTCCGTCAACCCGTGGCGAAAACGTTTTCTGACCTACTGCGCCGGGCCGACGCGGGCGATTTCGAAACCGAACCGGTCCCGCAACCGGTCCAGCCCGCGATAGAACCGCCTCCGCCGCTGGAACTCCGTCTCCGCGAACAGGTCGCCCTGGCGCTCCTGCAACGACGCCAGCGCCGAGAGCGTCACGCCGATCAGCCGGACCCGCATCCGCCGCGCCAGCAGGCGCTCGACCTGCTCGAGCGCGGTCTCGTAGAATGCCTTGTCCTGGTCGGTCAGCGTCGGCAGCGTGCGCGCGGCCGTCACGGTCTGGAAATCGGCGTAGCGGACCCGGACCGTCACGCAGCGCGCCAGCAGGCCCTCCTCGCGGAGCTGGCGCGCCGCGCGCTCGGTCAGCGAATAGAGCATCGCGCGCACCTCGGCGCGGTCGGAAGTGTCCTGCGGAAAAGTGCTCTCGCGGCCGATGGACTTCGGCCGGGCGGCCTCCGCGATCACCGGCGAGTCGTCGCGCCCGCGAGCGCGCTCGCCAAGCGCAGCGCCCCAGGCGCCGAACATCTGCTCGAGCGACTCCGGCGGGATTTCCGCCACCTGGCCGACCGTCACGAGGTTGAGCTTGCGCAGCGTCGCCTCGTTACTCGGGCCGACGCCGGGCAGCCGCCCGACCGGCAGCGGCCGCAGGAACGCCGCCTCGCAGCCGCGCCGGACTTCGATGAGGCCGTCCGGCTTCGCCAGGTCCGACGCGACCTTGGCCAGGAGCTTGTTCGAGGCGACCGCGGCGGTGACGCTCAGTCCCGTCTCCGCGCGCACCACGGACTTCATCCGCTCCGCCGCCTGGAGCGGGCGGCCGTGCAGCGGGCGGCAGCCGGTGAAGTCGAGGTAGAAGTCATCCATCGAAGCCGCCTCGACCAGCGGCGTGAACCGCAGCAGGATCTCGCGCACGCGCTCCGAGAATTCGCAGTACGCCTGTAAATTGCCCGGCAGAAAAACCGCGTGCGGGCAGAGCCGGCGCGCCTGCGCGATGGGCATCGCGCTCCGCACGCCGAACGCCCGCGCCGGATAGGAGGCGGAAGCCACCACCGACCGGTCATTCGGGTTGCCGCCGACGATGACCGGTTTTCCCCGCAACCGCGGATCGAGCACCTGCTCGACCGACGCGAAGAACGCGTCCACGTCCACGTGCAGAATGTCGCGGGTCTCGGCCATGCTCTTGCGCCTATACCGATAACATAACACTAACATTATGGCCTGAGAATCGGCGGCTGTCAAGCGGGAGGCATAGCTTGTTCGGGTGATAGGCGATCAGTCGCTTTTCAGGGACTGGGCTTGTACAACGGGGCTGGGAAGCGCCATGAAGCAGATGAAGATCAGGCTGGGCCACAGTTGCAGGAAGAGGCGGTCGCACGAAGTCCTTACGTGAGTTGCGAGGTCGAGCGGGGTCAGCAGGTACACGCAGAAATAGCCTGCGAGGGTCAGGATCAGCGCCAGGAACGACGTGGCCACTCCTTCGGCTTCCTCATGGCGCAGGCTGATTCCGCGACAGAGCCAGTAGCCCGCCAGCAGCGGGACGGGGCTGAGCGGAACCGGCCCGAATTCCTGCCAATGGCCGAAGGTGAGCGCCTGCCGCGCGAATTCCTTCGCGATGTACCAGTAGCGCGACGGGGTTGCAAGACCGGCGAGGTTCTGGCCGAGATGCAGGTCATTCGGCGGCGCATACCGGGCCTTGAAGCAGATGACGATCGCCAGCACCGGGAGCAGGCCTGCCAGAAACCAGGGCATCTCGGAGAGCCACGATCTCCAGCCGCGCTTGAGCGTGACGGTCGCCCAGCGCGCAAGGATCATGCATCCCAGGAACAGCAGCCCTTCATTCTTGGTCCATCCGGCCAGGCCGCACGCTGCGCCGGCCATTACCACGAGTGCGAAACCGCGGGTGGTCAGCCTGTCCTGAAGACAGAATAGAACGGTCGCGGCCAGGATGAAAAAGCCCAGCGGCACGTCGGCCAGTTGCCGGGCGCCGTGCAGAATGAAAAACGGCGTGCCCAGCAATATCGCGCCGGCCACGAAACCGCGGACCTGGTTGCGCAGGAACGACAGGGCCCAAAACAGCAGAAGGACCGTGCCGAAGGTGAAAAATATTCCGATGGCGATGGGCACGGCGGCGGTCTCGATTCCGGCGGCCTGCCAGCCTCGCGCCACCGAGAGCGGCAGCATCAGCGGGTAGTCGGTGTGATGCGGGTAACTGTACCGGGCAAGATCAACCCAGTTCGGACCGCCCCGCGACAGGAACCGCGCCTGAAGGTTCCATGTGCTCCAGGCGTCCGCGTCGCCGCTCGGCTGGCCGACGGCCTCGATCAGGCCGGCCGCTATCCGGCTGAACATCAGGAGCAGGAGCGCCGCCAGGATCAGCAGCCGCGTCCGGGGCGCCGGCGAAGACGCGGCGTCCGGGCGCCAGGGCGGCCGGCCGTCCCTCTTCCTTGCGCGCGCGACCACTACGGCGGCCGAGATGATCACAAGCGCGCACTCCGTCGCAAAGTAAGCGGAATAATGGGCGTTCCCGGACGAGAGCACCCAGATGAAGAAGACGCAGGAGATTATGCCGTAGCCGATGCCGACGCTGAGCGACGCCTTCAGCGCGAAATCCGACTGCCATCGCCGGTCCGGCCACAGGAGCGACACGAAAACGATCCCGGCCAGGATCGGAAGCAGCAGAAGGATGAGGGATATCAAAGTCACTTGCCGCCCTTGCGCAGCAGACAGACGCCGTTTTCGAACCAGCGGGTGACAACAAGATGTTGCGCGGAGATCACCTGCGCGCCGGATTCGGCGCTGGAGAAATCGCCGACGATGATCTCCGGCTCGGTCGAATTGACCAGAATCACAGGCGCCAGGCAGTACTGGGCTATCATCAGAACGGAGTGCACCCTGCCGTCGCCGAGCGGACGATCCAGCGGGCCGTCGGTCACATAGCCGACCGTGCCGTGTTTCGGCAGCGCCTGGCGCAGTTCGGCGAAGCGCTTGTCGCGCGCGACGATCGCATCCTGCGGCATCGCGCGCATCCACTCGCCGGGTTTGGACGCGATCTGTGGAAGCCCAGGAAGCAGCACGAGCAGGAATACCAGTATAAGTCCGGCCTGGATACGACGCGGACTTCCAGATTTCACGCGGCTCCTCCGATGTCCAAGGCAGCGTCAAAATGCTATGATCTGTGCCGGTGAATGTCAACCAAAGCGGAATCGGAGGGCGCGAATGAGTGCAGTTCAATTCGAGCGGCGCGACTGGTTCGATATCGCGGGCAAAGTGGCGCTGGTGACCGGCGGGCGGCGCGGGCTGGGGCGGGCGATGGCGCTCGGGCTGGCGCGCGCGCAGGCGAAGGTGGCCGTCGCGGCGAGCCATGCGGACTCGAACGGACTCGAGAAGGAAGCGGCCGCCGCCGGCGCGGAACTGCTTTACGTCCAGGCGGACCTGGCCGACCGCGCGCAGCGGTCGCAGGTGATCCCGAAAGTCATCGAGCGTTTCGGGCGGCTGGACATCCTGGTGAACTGCGCGGGCATTCAGCACCGCGAGCGCTCGCTGGATTTCTCCATCGAGAAGTGGGACACGATCCTGAGCCTGATGCTGACCGGGGTCTTCGAGCTGTGCCAGGAGGCCGGGCGCGCGATGGTCAGGCAGGGCGGCGGGAAGATCGTCAACATCGCCTCGCTGTCGAGCTTCCAGGGCGGCTGGACGATCCCCGCGTACACGGCGGCCAAGCACGGCGTCGCCGGCATCACCAAGGCGCTGGCCAACGAGTGGGCCTCGAAGAACATCAACGTCAACGCCATCGCGCCGGGCTATTTCGAGACGGACATGTGCGAGGCGCTGGCGCGCGACCCGGTCCGCGAGCCGAAGATCCGCGACCGCATTCCCGCCGGGCGCTGGGGCCGGCCGGAGGATATGGTCGGGCCGCTGCTGTTCCTCGTCAGCGACGCCGCGCGGTACGTTCACGGGCACCTGCTCGTCGTGGACGGCGGATGGATGGCCAGGTGAATGCCGACTTGTCCGCCGAAGCCTTGGCGAAGGCGGATTGCCGAATGCCGAATGCTGATTGTAGAATCCTGCCGGCAAAACTGATACAATGCCGCCGTTTCTGCGACGGCGGAGGTCAATGAAGATAGAACTGGTCGCGCTGAAGGGGCAGGTGTACACGAGGCCGTTCCAGCTCGGGGACGGCCAGAAACTCGTCCTCGGGCGCGGCGAAGACGCGGACATTCAGATCCTGGATTCGGGGCTTTCGCGCCAGCACTGCTGCATCGAGAAGGTGGACGAGGATTATTTCGTCTGCGACCTCGCCAGCACGAACGGCACCTGGGTCAACGATGCGCGGATCGAGCGCCGCCGGCTGAATCCCGGCGACCGCGTCCGCATCGGCGCGGTCGAGTTCGAGTTCCGCTGCACTCCGGACCGGCGCCGGATGAAAGCGGACTTCATCGCCCAGGTCCCGGACCGGGTGGAGGAGATCCGGCAGGATCTCAAGCTCGAAGACAGCAGCCTGATGGAGCTCACCGGGGAAGCGGAAAACATCGAGAACTACCGCCGCGTCCAGCGCGACCTGGCGACCATCTACCAGATCGGCAACCTCCTCAGCGCGGAATCGCGCCTCGACGCCCTTTACAAGCGCATCCTCGACGAAATTCTCAAAGTGGTCAGGGCCGACCGCGCCATCCTCCTTCTCGCCGGACCGGCGGGAAGCCTTGAGACCGTTGCGCACAAAGAAACTTCAGCGGCGCCGGGCGTCCCGCGCGGCTTCAGCACAACGGTCGTCGAGGAATGTTATCGCAACCGCACCTCGGTCCTCATGTCGAACGCGCTCCTCGATGAACACCTGAAACAGGTCGAGAGCGTGATCGCGCAGAACATCCAGTCCGTGCTCTGCGTGCCCGTGGAAACACCGGAGCGCGCCATCGGCATCCTTTACGTGGACTCGGTCGGACAGTCGGAGGCGTTTCTGAAGTGCGACCTGCAGTTGCTGCTAGCGATCGGCAAGCAGGCGGGGCTGGCCATCCAGCGCACGCAGCTTTCGGACCAGTTGCGGCAGATGCTCCGCGGCACCGTCCGCGCCCTCGCGGCGGCCATCGAGGCCAAGGACGATTACACGCTGGGCCACTCCGAGCGCGTGACTCACTTCGCGCTGGAAATCGGCAGGAGAATGCAGCTCGGGGAAACCCATCTCGGCACGCTCGAGCTGGCCGGCTTCCTCCATGACGTGGGCAAGATCGGCGTGCCCGAAAGCATCCTGCGCAAGGCGGGCCCGCTGACCGACGCGGAGTTCGAGGTCGTCAAGAAGCATTCCCGCCTCGGCAGCGAGATCATCCGGAACATCGAGGGCGCCGCGGAGATCGCCGAAATCGTGCTTCATCATCACGAGCGCTGGGACGGCAAGGGCTATCCGGACGGGTTGAAGCACGAGGAGGCCTCGCTCCTCTCGCGGATCCTGGCCGCGGCGGACGCTTTCGACGCGATGTGCTCGCGCCGCCCTTACCGCGACCGCCTGGCGCTCGAGAAGGTGATCCAGACCGTACACAAGGCGTCGGGCGTGCAGTTCGATCCGCGCGTCGTCGAGGCCCTGCTCGACGCCGTCAGCGAGGGCCGGATTCTTCCCGGCAGCTCACGAAAGACGCAGGAGGTCGCGGCCCAGCCGGGGAATCGGCAGTCGGCAACCTGAGCCGCCGGGCCTCGCTTCTCGAAAACGATTCCAGGCTGTCGAAGAAGCCGGACTCGTCGCGCGAGACGCTCTTCAGCAAGGCGCAAGCCGGCGCGGCATGGGCGAATCTCGCATCTTGCGCACGCGGACGCGGCCTTTTCGGCGACGAACAAGCAGGACGGCACTACTGGGTTGACCGATGCGGACGGTTGCGACGTTGTCTTTTTGCCTGCTGTTCGCGGCCGCGGCGGCCTGGGCCGACGCGGTCGAGGCGCCGCGCCGGCCGTTCGGCGACGGGAAAAGCCCGGTCGGCATCTCGGCGGCCAACGTGCTCCGATGGCAGCAGGACGGGAAAACGCTCCTGGACCTCCAGGGGAACGTGAACCTCTACCAGGGAAATTCCCACATCACCTCTCCGCGCCTGTGGGTGTGGCTCAGCGAATCCGCGCAGGCCGGCGGCAAGGCCGGCGTCCTCGAAGTGTACGGTGAAAAGGGGACGGTGCTTCTGGAGGACGGCAAGCCAATCCCCTGGGAGGCGCCCGGACTGATCCGGATGGCCGCCTCCGGAGGCCTGGTGTTGAGCGGCCTGCAAGTCATCTCCGGCGAGCCGCCCGCGGCGGATCCGTTCCGCCTCCGGGCCATGACCCTGCACGGCGACGCGGCGGCCGGCGCGGCGGCAGGCGCCGCAACCGGGCTGCTCGGACAGTTGCATCCCTCCGCGGAACGCACGACCGTGGCCGACCTGAGCGAGGCCGGCGCCACGGTCACGCTCCTGGGCAACGCGGCCGTCTTCACCAATGACATGACGCTCCTCGCCGACGTCCTGCGCGTGCGCATCCAGTTCCGCGAGCCGCACTACGGGTCGCCTCGACTGCAGAGCATTTACGCGGAAGGCTCGGTGGACTTCCGCCGCGACGACATCCACATGACATGCCAGGCGCTCTATATTGACGGCATCACCGAGCAGGGCATTGCAGTCGCCGCCCGCATCCGCACCCACGAGCCGACGCGCCAGCTTCCGATCCAGTTCGTCGCAGAAGCCATCCGCGAGCAGAGCCTCTATCGCTTCACCACCGAGGGCAAAGGCTACCTCACCACCTCGACGCTCGCCGAGCCGCACCTGAGGGTCGAGAGTTCGGAGATCCAGGTCCTCCTGGGTGCCGAGGCTCCGCGCGAGCCGGAAAAGGCCGCGGCGCCGCCGCCGGAAGCCCGGCCGGAGCCTCAAACGGAAACCGCCGGAGCGCTCCGGAGTCTGGTCGTATCCTCCAGCGACGACACGTTTTACATTGAAGATTACCCGGTATTCTACTGGCCCTATATCGCCAAAGACGTCCGTGGCGGAACATTTCTGATCAAAGGCGCCGAGGTGGGCAATGCCTACCAGTTCGGCAGCTTCGCCAGGCTTCAGTGGGACCTGTATGACCTGGGCATTTATCACAATGATTGGAGCGAGCTGACGCTTCGGACGGACGCTTTCTCGGCGCGCGGGTTCGGCTACGGACTGGAGTTCCCCTATCAGGACGATGCGCGCCACGGTTTCGCGCGGGTGTACTACATCCAGGACCACGACGAATGGGACGACAGCGGCCTGCCCGTGCTGCGCGAGAACCGCGGCGAAGTGACCTGGCGCGACCGCGAGAACCTCGGCAATGGATGGAAGGCCGACCTCGAACTCGGCTACTTGAGCGACCGGCGCTTCCTCTACACGTACGACCGTCCCGCGCTCGACGATGACCAGGACCGCGAAACGGAGGCGTTCCTGAGCCACGTCTCCGGGACCACGATGTTCACCGCCCAGACCCAGAGGCAGATCAACGATTTCCAGAACGTGCTCGAACAGGACTCGGTGGGGTACCACGTCATCGGCACGCCGATCGGCGATACGGGGCTGCTGTGGACGACTCACTCCGGCCTGGCGGAAATGCGCATGAGGTTCGACCAGGCCACCGGCCTGGCCACTCCGGAATGGGTGGACCGCTTCGACACGGCCCACGAAGTCTCCTATCCGCTCCAGTTGGGCTGCATCCGCGCGGAGCCGTTCCTGTGGCAGGACTTCACCGGCTATAACGAAGAGGTGAACAACGAAAGCCCGTCGCTCCGCGTGGCCTCCGCCTACGGCGTGCGTGCGGCCTCTAATTTCTACCGCACCTACGAGACGCAGAGCAGCCTCTTCGAGGTGGACCGCCTGCGCCATATCCTGACCCCGACGGTGGAATACGGAAACATCTATTACGTCAACCGGGGCTCCTCGCACTACGTCCAGAACGACGAGATTGACTCGCTCGACAAGTCCCACTTCGTCACGTTCGGCCTCCTCAGCCGGCTTCAAACCTACCGCCAGACGGATGCCGGCCGAAAGCTCGTCGAGCTGTTCCGGGCCGACGTGAATTATCACGTGCTGATCAACGGAGCCTCGATCCCCGGCGTGCGGGGCGACTTCCTCTCCGCCGATCAGGGAATCCCGCCGTTCACAGGCGATTTCATCGAAGCCGGCGCGCGCTGGATCGTGAACGAGAACATCACGCTCTCCACCACCGACAACGACTACAACGTTGACCGGAAACGGCTCGAAGCGGCCAACGGCGCGGTGACGCTCAACTACTGGCGGCCGCTGCAAGTCTCTTACATTCACAATTACTACTTCGACCCGACGAACGTGGACGGGTTCTGGCATTCGATCAGCATGATCGCTTTCTCTTACAAGCCGCGTTACAGCCGATGGCGCGTGGACATGACCTGGTCGTACGATTTCCTGGCGCAGCCCGTGCCGAACGAATTGCGCAACCCGCGCAACCTCGGCAGCGGGCTTTACGTGACGCGCGAAATGGAAGGCTGGCAGTTCAGTATCGGCGCCGAGTTCAACCAGGGCACCAGCAACTCGACGGTGGTGACGTTCCACGTCACGCCGCCGGGCGCGCCGCCGCCGTTCCGCGGTGGCGGAGGTCCGATCTGAGCGCTGAGTTGAGATCAGGAGACTGGCTATGCGCACGGCATTGTACCCGGGCACTTTCGACCCGGTGACGATCGGGCATCTGGACGTGGTCGAGCGCGCCGCCCGAATCTTCGATCGGCTGGTCGTCGGCGTGGGCGACAACCCGGAAAAGGCCTGCGTCTTCTCGCTGCGCGAGCGCCTGGCGATGATGCGGCGCGAGGTCGGCCATCTCCCGAACGTCGAAGTCAAGGCGTTCCGCGGCCTGATGGTGGACTTTGCGAAGGCCGAAAAAGTCTCCGTGGTCCTGCGCGGCATCCGGACCGTCTCGGACCTGGAGTACGAAATCCAGATGGCGTTCACCAACCGCAGCAGCGCCGGGGTCGAGACGGTCTTCATCGCGCCGAAGCCGGAGCACGCGTTCATCAACGCGCGGTTCATCAAGGAAATCGTCCGGGGCGGCGGGCGCGTGGCCGGCATGGTCTCGGCCGCGGTGGAAGCGGACCTGCGCGCGCGGCTGGCGCCGGCGCGCCGGGCGCGTGGCCGGCCCGGAAAGGGGAAAAAATGACGATGCGCGCGCTGCTCCTGGGCGACGTGGTCGGCAGCCCCGGCCGCGAGATCCTCACCCGGAAACTCGCCGCGCTCCGCCAGAAGCGCCAGGTGGATTTCTGCATCGCCAACGTCGAGAACGCCTCCGGCGGCTCCGGGCTGACGGTCGCCAACGCCCGCGAGATCCTCGCGGCCGGAGTGGACGTGATGACGATGGGCGACCACGTCTGGAAGCGCAAGGAGATCGTGCCGTTCATCGAGCGCGAGCCGCGGCTGCTGCGGCCGCTGAATCTCTCGCCGCTCGCCTCCGGCGCCGGAGTCGGGCTTTACACGCTGCCCGGCGGCGTCCAGATCGCCGTGCTGGACCTTCTCGGCCGGGTCTTCATGAAGCCGGCGGACGACCCGTTCCGCGCCGCCGACGAGGCGCTGCGGCAGGTGGGCCCGCACACGCAGAACATCTTCGTGGATTTCCACGCCGAGGCCACCGCCGAGAAGATCACCCTCGGCTGCCACCTCGACGGCCGAGTGACCTGCGTCTTCGGCACGCACACGCACGTGCAGACCGCCGACGAGCGCGTGCTGCCCAAGGGCACGGCGTTCATCTGCGACCTGGGAATGACCGGGCCGTATGACTCGGTCCTCGGCCGCCGGACCGACCGCGTGCTGAAGGCGGCGCTGACGCAGATGCCGTTTCCGTTCGACGTTGCGAAGGGCGATGTCCGCATCTCCGGCGCGCTGGTCGCCTTCGACCCGGCGACCGGCCGCGCCGGCTCCATCGAGCGGCTGCAACTGCGCGAGGACCAGGAGCCATGACCCCGCTCTTTCCGGCTTCCGGCGCTCCGACGCCCGCCGCGCCGCGGTCGGCGGCCGACGGCTCGCCGATCTACACCGTCTCCCAGTTGACTCGCCAGATCCGCGAGACGCTCGAACGGCACGTCGGCCTCGTCTGGCTCACCGGCGAGATCAGCAACCTGCGCGTCCCCGCCTCCGGCCATTGCTACTTCACGCTCAAGGACGAATCGGCGCAGATCGCCGCCGTGATGTGGCGCACGCTGGCGGAGACGCTGAAGTTCAAGATGGCCGAGGGCCTCTCCGTCCTGGCGCAGGGTGAAGTGACCGTGTACGAGCCGCGCGGCCAGTACCAGATTTCCGTGCGGCGGATCGAGCCGCTGGGCGTGGGCGCGCTGCAACTGGCCTTCCTGCAGATGAAGGAGCGGCTGGAGAAAGAGGGCCTGTTCGATCCGGCGCGGAAGCGGCCGATCCCGATGTTCCCGCGCGCCGTGGCGCTGGTCACCTCGCCGACCGGCGCGGCGATCCGCGACATGCTGCGCGTCATCCGCCGCCGCTGCCCGTCCACGCGCGTCATCATCTGCCCGGTGCGCGTCCAGGGCGACGAGGCGGCCGGCGAGATCGCCGAGGGAATCGCGCTCGTCAACCGGCTCGCCGATGTCGAAGTGATGATCGTCGGCCGCGGCGGCGGCAGCCTCGAGGACCTGTGGCCGTTCAACGAGGAGGTCGTGGCGAGGGCGATCGCGCGCTCGCGGATTCCTGTCATCTCCGCGGTCGGCCACGAGACCGATTTCACGATTTCGGACTTCGTCGCCGATCTCCGGGCGTTGACGCCGACGGATGCCGCCAACCAGGTGGTGCCGGACGCCGGGGAATTGGCGGAGGACCTTGATTCCCTGCGCCGGCGGTTGGGCCGGGCGCTGACCGCGAGCGCGGCGTCGGCGCGGGAACGGCTGGCCGGGCTGGCGCAACGCTGCGAGCCGCGCCGGTTCGACGAGCGCATCCGCGCGCGCGAGCAGCAGGTGGACGAACTCTGCCAGCGGCTCGTCCGCGACGGGCGGCGCGCGCTGGAGGTCCAGGGCGTGCGCTTGAGCGCGCTTTCGGGGCGGCTCGAGTCGCTCAGCCCGTACGCCGTGCTGCGGCGCGGCTACAGCATCACGCTCCGCGAGCCGCAGGGCGCGGCAGTCCGCGACGCCGCCGAACTGCGCCCCGGCGACCTCGTCCGCACCCGGCTCCATCGCGGCGAATTCCGTTCGCGGGTGGAATAACGGCTGCCACGGATTTTACGAAACGACAAAACTTTGCCACGGATTGCACGGATGGTCACGGATTACCGACAACGGCAAGACTTTGCCACGGATTACACGGATGGCCACGGATTACCGGCAATGGCACGGCTTTGCCACGGATTGCACGGATGGTCACGGATTACCGGAAACGGCAAGGCTTTGCCACGGATTGCACGGATTTCACGGATTACCGGAAAGCAAGAATAGAATTCGTTCAATTATTGCGCAGTTCGTTGCCGGTAATCCGTGGAAATCCGTGCAATCCGTGGCAAGAACTCGCCGTTGTGCTTTGCCGTGGCTTTGTGTGAGATGATTCGGAGGTGGTGATATGGCGAAGAGCAAGCCGAAATTCGAGGAGCACCTCGCGCGCCTCGAGAAGATCGTCGCCGATCTCGAAGCCGGTGACTTGACCCTTGACGACTCGCTTGCTAGATATGAGGAAGGCGTCAAGGCGCTGAAGAAGTGTTACGAGATTCTCCGCGATGCGGAAAAGCGCGTCGAGGTCCTCCTCAAGAGCGACGACGGCGAACTGAAGACGGCGCCGTTCGAGCCGGAAGAGGAAAGCGAACCGTCGAAGGAAGAGTGACGGCGCAGCGCGCCGGGTTTACGGGATGACGAGCCGGTGAAACTGCCTAAAGTATTGATTATGGCGGACTTGAACAAGCCGAGGGCGCGCGAGGCGATGGCGTCGGCGGAGGCGCAGTTGCGCGGCCGCGCGCGGATCAGCCGGCGCGACTTGTTCGAGCGGGTCGAGCATGAGCGCGTCCGGGCCGACTTCGCGCTGGTGCTCGGCGGCGACGGGGCGATCCTCGCCGCGGCGCGGCGCCTCTCGCGCGCGGGCATCCCGCTGCTGGGCGTGAACCTGGGCAAGCTGGGGTTCCTCGCGGAGATCAACCCCGACGAACTCGGCGCCACGCTCGACGCGCTGATGAAAAAGATCCCCGAGCCGGTCGAGCGCATGATGATCCAGGCGGAAGTCCTGCGGCCGAACGGGCGCGGCTTCCGGAAAATCCGGCAGTGCGTCGCGCTGAACGACGTGGTCATCTCGCGCGAGGCGTTCTCGCGTATCATCGAGATGCGGCTCTTCATCAACGGCGAGCAGGTCACCACCCTGGTGGCCGACGGGCTGATCGTCTCGACGCCGACCGGCTCGACGGCGCACTCGCTCGCCTCCGGCGGCCCGATCATCCCGCCGGACGTCTCGGCGATGGTCATCTCCGCCATCTGCCCGCACTCGCTGAGCAACCGCCCGCTGGTCGTGGACGCCGGCGCGCGGGTCGAGGTCGAGACGCGGGCGAGCGGCGTCTCGTTCGCGATGACCGCCGACGGCCAGGTGCTCGTGCCGCTCCAGAACGGCGACCGCGTCCGGATACGCCGCAACCCGTGGCCGGTGCGGCTGCTGAAAGTTTCCAACCGGAGTTTCTTCCAGACACTCCGGGCCAAGCTGCTTTGGGAAGGCTCGATCCAACATGCCTAAAGTCCGCGTTCACCAGAAATACTGCAAAGGCTGCGGCCTCTGCGTGCCGGTCTGCCCGAAGAAAATCCTCTACATGTCCGTCGCCGTCAACCGCCGCGGCGTCCATATCGCCGAAGTCCACGAGGAGATCGCCTGCACCGGCTGCACCTTCTGCGCGGCGATGTGCCCGGATGCGGCGATTGAGGTGGAGGAGGATTGAGGCCGTATGCCCACGATTCTCAGGCGCGGGCCGTACCGGTTTTTCTTTTACGCCAGCGACCGACACGAGCCGCTGCATATCCATGTCGAGTGTGGTGACAAGGTTGCAAAATTCTGGCTCCAGCCCGTAAGATTGCAGAAGAGCGGCGGATTCAGCAGGGCGGAAATCGCTCGAATTCAGAGCATGGTCGCTGACAATCAAGAGGAACTGTCGGAGGGTTGGAATGAATATTTCCACGGTTGAAATCGAAATGCCGCGCGCCCAGAACGTAAAGGTGACGGCGGACGGCTTGAGCGTTGACTTGAGCGATGGGCGGAGCATATGCGTGCCGCTGGCATGGTATCCCCGATTGCTGCACGGCACTTCGGCCGAGCGGGCTAAATGGAGATTGATCGGCAAGGGGACCGGGATTCATTGGCCTGGCCTTGACGAAGACGTCAGCGTAGAGGGACTGTTGACCGGAAAGCCCTCGGGCGAAAGCCAAGCCTCTTTCGCGAAATGGTTGCAACGGCGCAAAACGCGTGGCCATCGAGATGCATAAGTAGAAGCGAACTGAGTTCGCGGTGGTATGCAAACGAGGCGCGTGCCATGCGAAACGTATGGGCGGTGCTGGCCGTAATCAGCATGGCGATCGTCCTGGTATTTCTTCTCTGGTTCCTCGCGATGCAGGATGGCCGCTCCGGCCGGCGCAAGCCCTTCCTCTGGGACGGTGCGGATCGGCCTCACCCAAGCAACGTTGGCCACAGGATCGGCGATTTTTGACCGATGTCGCGTGAGTTGTGAGCGAGGGAGCCAGCGTATCCTCTACTCAGCATCTTCGAGCCTCATCCTGCCGGCGTTTGTTGACAGTCTCCCGCGGCGCTGATATCATCGAGCATAGCGAATCCGGCCTTTTCCCAATGGACGATGGACGAGGGACGATGGACGACAGTTCGTGGTCCGTCATCCAGGGTCCATCGTCTATCGTCCATCGTCTGCCGTACGCCGTCCATTCGGCGGAGGTTTTCTCGATGAAGTACCGAGCGACAATACGGTTCGGCGCGATGAGCCACGTGGGCGGCTTCCGCGCCGATTTCAGCGGGCTGCGCATGGGCGACCGCTGCGTGATCCGCACCGAACGCGGCGTCGAGTTCGGCGATATCCTCAACCCGGTCGAGCCCTACGCCGGCGAGGACGCGCAGAGCGGCGTCGTCGGCGAGGTCATCCGCAAACTCAACGCCGACGACCTGAAAAAGCTGACGACCCTGCGCGACGTGGACCAGCCGAAGGAATTCGACTTCTGCAAGAAGAAGATCCAGGAGCGCAACCTGCCGATGAAGCTCGCCAGCGTCGAGCACCTGCTCGGCGGTTCGAAGATCATCTTCTACTTCCTGGCCGAGGGGCGCGTGGATTTCCGCGAGCTGGTGAAGGACCTGGCGCAGGAATATCACACGCGCATCGAGATGCGGCAGATCGGCGTGCGCGACGAGGCGCGCCTGCTGGCCGATTACGAGCACTGCGGCCGCGAGCTCTGCTGCAAGACGTTCATCAAGAACCTCGAGCCGGTGACGATGAAGATGGCCAAGAACCAGAAGGCCACGCTCGACCCGGCGAAGATCTCCGGCCGCTGCGGGCGGCTGATGTGCTGCCTGCGCTTCGAGGACAGCGTTTACGAGGACATGAAGAGCGGGCTGCCCGGCGTGGGCGTGCTCGTGGCGACGCCGGAGGGCGAAGGCGAAGTGGTTGCGCAGGACGCCGAGAGGAAGCTCGTCACCGTCGCGCTGGCCGCCGACAAGCGGCAGGTGACCGTGCCGCTGGCGCAGATCAAGACCGTCTGCCCGCGCGAAGCCGCCGCAAGAGCCGGGGCGGCCGACGAGCCCGAGGAGCGGTTGCCGGATGAGTAAGCCCGGTTTCTACGTCACCACGCCGATCTACTACGTGACCGACTCGCCGCACATCGGCAACTCATACACGACCATCGCCGCGGACGCGCTCGCGCGCTACAAGCGGCAATGCGGCTACGACGTGCTTTTTCTGACAGGCACCGACGAGCACGGCCTGAAGGTGCAGCGCGCCGCGCAGGCTGAGGGGCTTGCGCCGCGCGAACTGGCCGACCGCGTCGTCGCGGCGTATCACGATGCCTGGAAGCGGCTGGAGATTTCTCACGACGACTTCATCCGGACGACCGAGGCGCGGCACGAGCGGGTGGTGCAGCTCATTTTTCAGCGCTGGCGCGATTCCGGCGACCTGTATCCGGGCGAATATAAGGGCTGGTATTGCGTCTCGTGCGAGTCGTTCCTGAAGGAGTCCGACGAGCCGCAGCCGAAGTGCCCGGACTGCGGGCGGCCGACGGAATGGAACTCCGAGGCGAGCTATTTCTTCCGGTTGAGCCGGTACCAGGAGCGGCTGCTCAAACTCTACGAGGAGCGCCCGGATTTCGTCCGGCCCGCCGGCCGGATGAACGAGCTGCGCTCGCGAGTGGCCGCCGGGCTGCGCGACCTGAGCGCCACGCGGACGACGCTCGACTGGGCCGTGCCCCTGCCGTTCGATCCGGCGCACCGCGCCTACGTGTGGATTGACGCGCTCATCAATTACGTCTCCGCCGTCGGCTATTCGACCGACGAGGAAACGTTCCGCCGCCGCTGGCCCGCTGACGTGCAGTTGATCGGCAAGGACATCTTGTGGTTCCACGCAGCGATCTGGCCGGCGATGCTCATGGCGCTCGGGCTGGAGCCGCCCAAGGGCGTCTTCGCGCACGGCTGGTGGACGCACAACGGCGAGAAGATGAGCAAGAGCAAGAACAATTTCGTCACGCCCGGCGAGGTCGCCGACGTCTACGGCGCCGACGCGCTGCGCTACTTCCTGCTCCGCGAGCTGCCGTTCGGCCTCGACGGCGATTTCCGCGATTCCGCCATGCTCCAGCGCTACAATGCCGAGCTGGCCGGGGACCTGGGCAATTTCGTCTTCCGGACTCTCTCGATGATGGACCGCTACTTCCAGGGAGTCGTGCCGGACCCCGGTCCCGCTCAGCGGGACGGCGCGCTGGCCGAGGCCGCTGCGTCGCTTTTCCAGGACGTGGACGCGTGCATGGCCGAGCTGCAGTTCAGCCGCGCGCTTGAGCGCATCTGGGAGTTCGTCCGCCGCGCGAACCAGTACGTCGAGGAGCGCAAGCCCTGGTCGCAGGCGAAGGACCCGGCCCAGCGGGCCGCGCTGGGCGCGACGCTTTATCACCTGGCGGAAGCCTCGCGCATTCTGGGGCTGCTGATCGAGCCGACGATGCCCGCCTCGGCGCTGGCCATCCGGCAGCAGTTGGGCATCGAGGAGGAGCGCCGCACGCTGGCCGAAGCGCTGACCTGGGGCGGCCTGAAGCCGGGCACGAAGATCCGGCGCGGGCAGCCGCTGTTCCCGAAGAAAGAAACGTAAGCCTGGGGCGCCGATCCGATGACTGAGGAAAAAGCTCCGCAGAGTCCCGCAGCGAAGCCGGAGGCGGTGCCGGCGGAGACCGCCATCCGGCAGCAGATCCTTTCCCGCGATTCGCGCTACGAACTGGCGGCATATCTTTTCATCTACGACGCGCTGACGTACACGCAGAAGGCGCTCGGGCGCAACGCCCCGGACCTGACGCCGGCGCAGCGGCACGTCAGCGGGCAGGAACTCCTCAACGGCATTCGCGAGTACGCCGCGCAAATGTTCGGACCGCTGGCGCCGACCGTTTTCCGGACCTGGCGCGTCCGGCGCACGGAGGATTTCGGCGAGATCGTCTTCAACCTGGTCGAGCACGGGCTGTTGGGGAAGACGGAAAGCGACGCGCGGGAGGATTTCGCGGGCGGTTTCGACTTCGACACGGCGTTCGAGGGACCGTTCAAGGCGGAGCCTCAATGACCGTCGAGCAGGGGAAAACGCTCATCGTCTCCGTGCCCTGGCCGGTCCGGCTGTTCGGCGACCTTCAGTATTTCCTCGGCCTTCCGGCCGTCACGCTGGCGCTGGACCTGCGCACCGCCGTTGCGGCGACGCCTCGGAGCGACGGCCGGTTTTCGGTGAGCGCGCCGTGGATTCCGGAGCCGATGTCGTTCGAGCCGGGCGAAGCGGCGGAAGCGTTCCCGCAGATGCCGGCGCTTTCAAAGGCGTTTCGCGCGGCGCCGCCGCGGAAAGAAAAACTTCAGGCCGGATTCGATTTTCACGTCATTTCCCGCGCGCCCTGGACGGATGCGCTGCCGGACAGCCCGGCGCTGCTCGCCGCGTGGGCCGTTGCGCTGCTCTCGCTGGATGAGCGACTGGCCGAGCTCTCGGCCAATGAGACGGCGCAGGCCGCCTGCCGGGCCTATCGGAACGAGCCGCGCACCGCGTGGTGGATCCCGGAGACGTACGCCTGCATTCTGGGCGGGATGTTGTTCCTGGAGCCCGGCGACCCGGCGCTCCCGGCGGCCAGGCCGTCCCAGGTGGCGCTGATTGACCGCGCGCTGCCGGGCCTGGTGAGCTGCTGCGCCGGGCCGGGCGGGAATGGCCTCGACCGGCACGCGCAGGCGGTCCGGGCCACGCTCTCGGCGCTGAGCGCAGTCGTGAAAATGCAGGAGGGGTTCAACCTGCGCGACGCCTCCGACGACGAGGTGATCCCGCGCCTCAAGGAACTGCCGGACGCGGATGCCGGCGTCGTGTACGCGCAGCTGGCGATGCGCGATCTCAGCCGGCAGGCCTTCGAGTTGCTGGAGAGCGAGTACGGGATTGACGACGACCGGCTGGTCGAGATGATGGACAAGCAGCACGAGTTGCTCCGGGATTACCTGGGATACAACGTTCCCGAGATCGAGGCGTTGATCACCGCCGCCACAGGCGGCGGCGCGCTGGGCAGCAAGATCGTGCTGGGGACGAACAGTTTCATCTCGGTCGCGCCCGGCCGGGAGAAGGAAGTCATTTCCGCCCTGAAGCAAGCCGGCGGCGGCGCGGTTCCCGTCGCGGTCGCGACCGGAATGCGCGCGGAGACGGTGCCCACGCGGCGGTTCAAGGGGCCGAAAAAGTCTTGACAATTCTGCTTTCAATTGCTTAGCTTTCAGTAAGGACACAGTGGAGCGGCTGGCAGAAGAAAGGGGATGCTTTATCATGTGCCAGACATGCGGATGTAGCCCGTGCAGCAAATGCGGGGCAGCGATCAAGGACGGAGTTTGTTCAGCCTGTAAGAAACCTTCGGCGAAATGCACGTGCAAGAGGAAATAGTTGCGAAGTCGGGTCCGGTTGCGTTCGCCTCCGGACGTTGAGTCTGCGCAACAGCCCGCGCCACTGTGCCCTGACGTTTCTCCGCGCGGACCGCGGTCAGGATTCAGCGATTCTCCCCGGCCTCGGACGCTGCGCCCGGGGTCTCAGGGCGAGGCGGCTCCCGACCGTGCGCTTTGAACTTCTCGAGCGCGCCGAGGAACTTGCTCCCTGACGCGGAGAGGTCGTTCAGGACCGTGCCCAGCGACTGTCCTTCCCGCTCGTACTCGGCCAGCTTCTGGCGAAGGGCTTCGTTCTCCCTGGCTGTTTCGTCGGCGCTCGCTTTCGCCAGGCCTTTGAGCGCCTCGAATCCTGCCCTGAAGGTCTCCACGGACTGCATGGACTTGGCGAGTTTCTGCTGAAGTTGCTGGTTCTCTTCCTGGGCTTGCTGCTGCAGGGCGATTTGCCGCCGCAGTTCTTCTGCGCGCTGTTCGGCCCAACTCTTATACTCGTCGCGCTGCGTCGCCGATTCCTCCAAGGCCGCTTTGGTCTCGGCCGTCAGGCTCCGGAGTTGGTCGTTTTCCTCCCGGGCGCGTTGGCGTTCGGCGGCTTCCTGTCGCAGCGCTTCGTTGGCCTTCATCAGTTCCTCGGCGTGCGCGCGCGCGCGCGCTTCAAACTCCTCCGCGCTCTTCTTCGCCTCCTGCGTTGCGCGCAAGGCCTCGCCCAGATCCTGGCGCAGCTTGTCGTTCTCCTCACGAGCCCGTTTCCGATCTACGGCTTCCTCCTGGAGTTGCTCCCGAACCCTGGAGAGTCCCTCGCTGTTGTCCTTCAGTCGCCCCATGAGCTGCAGCCGTTGCGTCCGCAATTCCTCGTCGGCTCGTTTGAGTTGCTCGACATCCTGCTCGAGCTGCTTTTTTTCCTTCTCGGCGTCGGCGCGCTCGTCCATTTCGACCAGGACGTGTGCCTTGGTTTCGTTCAGGGCGTCCGAGAGTTCTTTCACCTGTTCTCCAAGACGCGCGCGCTCGCCTCCGAATTCCTCGCTCATCCGGGCGGCCTCGGCAACGGCCTGCTGCAGGGCCAGGTTTTCCTCCTCGGCCTTCTTCCGGGCCGCCAGCTCCGTCTGAAGCTGCTGATCGGTCTTTTCCATTGCCTCGCTCCTCAATTGCACCAGCGCTTCCAGTTCGTCGCGCTGCCGCTGCCATTTTGCCTCCGCCTGTCTGAGCTCGGCCAGCTCCAGTTCGAGGTCGTGCTGCCTTGCCTGCAGTTGTTCGCGCTCGGCGGCCTCCTGGCCAACCTGCTTCACGAGCTTCTCCGTCTCAGCCGGGCGGGCGGTCGTTGCCGCTTCCAGTTCGGAGCGTTTGGCCTCCGACTCCTGCAGCGCTCGGTTGACCTGACCGATTTCCTGCGACAGCTGTTCATTCTGCTTTTCTGACAGCTCCCGCTGGGAGTGTTCCTCTTGAAGCTTCAGCCGCGCTTCGTCCAGCGCCCTCGCGTCGTCATCCAGTTGCGTTTGGAACTGCGTGTGGCGCAATTCAAGTTCCTCTTGCGCCTTCTGGAGGACGAAACGCTCGTGGCGAAGCTGCTCCACTTCGCCCTGGGCTCGTTTTCGTTCGACAATCTCTCTCTCCAACTCCGCCTGGGAGTTCCCCTGGAAGACAGAGAGTTCCCTCCTCTGCGCCTGAAGCTGCGTCTGCTGAGCGGCGAGTTCTGCCCGCGCCCGCTGGGCCGCAGAGACCTCCTGCCGGAGCTGCTGGACTGCCGCCTCGGCTCGCGTCCGCTGCCCGACTTCCTTCTCCAGTTGCGCCTTGACCTCCTCCCGTGCGCGGGCCAGTTCCTTCAGTTGCTCTTGGACCTGGAAATACCGGGCCTCCCAGCCTGCCTGCGCTTGCCGGAGCTGCTCATTTTCCACTTGGGCCTGCTTCCCCTGGCCCCCTTCGTGCCGAAGTTGTTGCGTGAGCGCGGCGATTTCGTCGCCGCATCGTTTCACCTCTCCCTCGAGCACGTTCCGTTGATTCCTGAGGTACTCTGCAGCCCGCTTGGACTCGGCGACGTGCTCGCGCAGTTGCTCGTTTTCTTCTTCCGTTCGTTTTCGCTCTGCGTACTCAACTTGAAGTTGCACGTTCGCCCGTTCCTGCGATGCCGCCAGTTTCTTGATCTCTTCCTGGAACCGGAGGCACCGGGCGGTAAGTTCCGCCAACTCGAGCTGCGCCGCCTTCTCCTTCTCCAGTTCCTCATCGGGCCGCTTCCGAGGCGCGGTCAGCTCCTCGACCTGTACTTGAAGCTCCGCCCGTTGCGCGGCAAGCTGTGCCTGCGCCTGCCGGGCCGCAGAAACCTCTTGCCGGAGCTGCTGGACTTCCGCCACGGCTCGCGCCCGGAGCTCGGTCTCTTTCGCAAGCTCTGCCTTGGATTGCTCCTGCGCGCGGGCCAGCTCCGCCAAGGGTCCTTGAAGCTGGAGGAGCCGTGTCTCCAACTCCTCGCGCACGCGCCGGGACTCGGCGGCCTCGTCACGGAGTTGAGAAGCCTCTGCTGTCAGTTTTTCGCGCTGGGCGATTTCCGCCCGAAGTTGCTCGAGCGCCTTGGTCAGCTCGTCGGCCTGCTCTTTCGCACGTCCCTCGATGGTCTGACTGCGGGCCCGCAGTTCATCGGCCACCCGCGCGGATGCCGCCCGCTCTTGCTCCATCAAGCTGTTTGCATCCCGCAGACGCTGGAGTTCCTCGAGTTGCTGCCGGAGCTGGTCCCGGAGCTTTGCCGACGCTTCCTCAGCCTGTTGCGCGCGCTCCGTCAGCCTCTGCTGCTCGGCATGCAGATTCTTGCCCGCGCTCTCGGTTTCAGCAATCTGCTGCCGAAGGCGTTCACTTTCCGCCTTGGCGTTGTCGCCGTCGGCGACCTGCGCCTGAAGTTGTGCGACGGTCTTCTCCGCCTCGGCGCGGCTCGCGGACTCGGCCTGAAGTTGCGCGCCGGACTTCAGGAGTTCGTCGGCCTGCTGCCGGGCCCGCTCCTCGAGCGCCTGGCGGCCGGCGCTCAATTCCTCCTGCGCGCGGCCGGCTGCGTCGAGCAGTTGCTGCAACCGCGCGATTTCGTCCTGCGACCGGTCCCGCGCAGCGATCGCATCGTGAAGCTGTCGGGCGGCGTTCTCGCGCTCGGCGGCGAGCTGATTCACCTGTTCGTCGAGCCGCCGATTGCGCTCGGCCGACTCCGCCGTTGCGCGCTCGGCCTCGGCGAGCCGCTCGCGGAGTGACTGCGCCTCATCCTGCGCCTGGCGCCGCTCGGCGCTCGCCTTCTCGGCCGCCGCTCTGGACTTCTTCTGCGCCGCCGCGAGCCGGCTCTCCGCTTCCGCTGCGTCCGCCTGGAGCTGCCTCAATGAAGACCACTCCTCGGGGCTATGTCCGGTGCGCGCCTCGAGTTCGCGGCGGGCGGCGGCTAATTCGTCCATCGTCCGCCGGGCCTGGACGAGGTCCTCGTTGGCCGGCTCCGCCTTGGCCGCGGCTTCGCGAAGTTGCGCCAGTTCGGCGCGGAGCGACTGCTCGATGCGTTCTTTCTCCGCGGCGAGTTCTTTCAACTGCGCCTCCAGCCGTTCGCGCTGCGCCTGCGCCTCCTGCTGGTTTTTTTGGAACTGGGCGGTCTCCTGTGCGAGCCGCTGCGCAGTCGCAGCGTAAACGTTGTCGCGTTCCGCGGCGAGATCCTGTAACCGCGCCTCGAGTTGCTCGAGCGATCTCTGCGAGCCGCCGTTGTCCCCATTGAACTGCGCGGTCTCCTCCGAGAAGCGTTGTGCGGGCGTGACGTAGTGTGTTACGTTCCTCAGCGACACCTGCATCGCCGGCTGGCCCTGCCAGGGGACATTGGAAATGTGGATTCGCAGGACCAGGTCGCCGAAGCGGTCGACACGGAATCGGACTTGGCTGTCCGGTTGTCGGTGGGACGGGTTTTTCAGGTACGCTTCGACCTGTTCCTTGAGCCCCAGCACCAGCATCCGCTCCGCGCGCGGGTTCATGAAGCGGATCGTGCCGGCGCGGTCCATGATCACGACCGGCTCGGCGAGGTTCTCCACCAGCACTCGGAAGTCGGCGGTCGCTTCCGAGGAGAGCTGCAACGGCTCATTGCTTCGGCGTTCTTTGGAGTTCATAACGGGTCCGCGAAAGATGGCCGCAGCGCGGGACGCCCGGTTCTCGTCGCCGCTGCGGCGCGCAGGCTTAAGCCGTGTAATCCGGGATTTCCCACTTGACCGTCCTCCCAAGGACAGTCGGCTTTCAAACACGAGATTATCTGAAATTCCTCAGACAACCCAACCTATCGCGCGCAGAACGCTGCGCGCGCGTGACGGTCAGCCATACTATATCGTATTTTGACCATCGGAATCCCGTTTGTAAAGTGAAATTCAAGGATGAAGGATAAAGACGGCTCATAATCTGCCGCCGTTCTTAAGCCTTCATCTTTTTTTCGTCCTTATCCGCACTCCGCGCTGCCTTGATTTTGCTGGCCATTCCGTGTAACGTTCCAGTTTGCGACCCGCATTCCCTAGTCGGCAAACCAGGAGAAAACAGATGCGCCTTTCCGTCGCCCGCAGAATCCTCAATGAACACATGGTCTCCGGAAGCCTGGAGCCCGGCCGGGAGTTGACGATCCGGATTGACCAGACTCTCACGCAGGACGCGACCGGGACGATGGCGTACTTGCAGCTCGAGGCGATGGGCGCCGAGCGGCTGCAGACGGAACTCTCCGTCAGTTACGTGGACCACAACACGCTCCAGGACGGCTACGAGAACGCCGACGACCAGAAATATCTCCAGACGGTGGCGGCAAAATACGGCATTCTCTACTCGCGCGCGGGGAACGGCATCTGCCACCAGGTGCACCTGGAGCGGTTCGCGCGCCCCGGAAAGACGCTGCTGGGCTCCGACTCGCACACGCCGACCGCCGGCGGCATCGGCTGCCTGGCCATCGGCGCCGGCGGGCTCGACGTGGCCGCCGCCATGGCGCAGGGGACGTTCACGCTGGCGGCGCCGAGCGTCTGCCGCGTGGACCTCGCCGGCAAACTCTCGCCGTGGGTCTCAGCCAAGGACATCATCCTGGAAATGCTGCGGCAGCTCACGACGAAGGGGAACGTCGGCTTCGTCGTCGAATACGCCGGGCCGGGCGTCCGCACGCTCTCCGTCCCGGAACGCGCCACGATCGCCAACATGGGCGCCGAGATGGGCGTGACCAGCTCTGTTTTCCCGAGCGACTCTGTCACGCGGCGGTTCCTGACCGCGCAGGGGCGCGCGGAACAATGGATCGAGCTGAAGCCGGAGCCGGGCGCGGCGTACGAGAAGCGGATGCAGGTGAACCTCTCCGCGCTCGAGCCGCTGGCCGCGACGCCGCATAGCCCCGGCAACATCGCCAAGGTGCGCGAGATCGCCGGCACGCCGGTGGACCAGGTCTGCGTCGGGAGCTGCACGAACTCCTCGTATAGCGACCTGATGACCGTCGCGAAGATGCTCGAAGGCCGGCGGCTGCACCCGAATGTCAGCCTGGTCGTCGCGCCCGCGTCGCGGCAGGTGATGGAGATGATCGTGGCGAGCGGCGGGCTGGCGGCGCTCATCGCGGCCGGCGCGCGCATCAACGAATGCGCCTGCGGGTTCTGCATCGGCATCGGCCAGGCGCCGAGGAGCCATGCCGTCAGTCTCAGGACCAGCAACCGGAATTTCCTCGGGCGCAGCGGCACGCAGTCGGCGAACGTCTACCTCGTCAGCCCTCAAGTCGCTGCCGCCGCGGCCATCACCGGCGTCATCACCGACCCGCGCGACCTCGGCTCCGCGCCGCCGGCGATCCGGCTGCCGAAGAAATTCCACGTGGACGACGCGATGATCCTCCAGCCGCCGGCGGACCGATCGAAGGTCGAGATTTACCGCGGCGCCGGTATCGGGCTGCCGCCGGTCGCCGAGCCGCTCAAGGAGCGGATCGCGGGCGAGGTCGCCATCAAGGTCGGCGACAAGGTCACGACCGACCACATCATCCCGGCCGGTTCGCGGATGAAGTACCGGTCGAACATCGCCAAGTACTCCGAGTTCGTGTTCGAGAACGTGGACGCGACTTTCGCCGGCCGCGCGGGGTCGAATAAAAAGAACGGCGTGGACAACGTGATCGTCGCGGGACTGAGTTACGGGCAGGGTTCCAGCCGCGAGCACGCGGCGTTATGCCCGATGCACCTCGGCGTTCGGATGGTCGCCGCTAAGACGATCGAGCGCATCCACCGGTCCAACCTCATCAACTTCGGCATCGTCCCGGCGACGTTCGTCAACGAGGCGGACTACGACCGTCTGCAGCAGGGCGACCGCGTCGAGGTCACCGACCTGCGCGCGCGGATCGCCGCCGGGAAGGACCTCGAATTGAAGGTCCCCGCGAAGGACCTGACCATCGCCCTCCGCTGCGAGTTGGGCCCGCGGGAACGCGAGATCATCCTGGCCGGCGGAATGCTGAACTTCGTCAAGGCGAAGAAGCCTTAGAAGGAGAGCGCACCGTGGCGAGATATCGGAAGCAGACCGACATGTCCTCTCTTCGGTTTGATGCCGAGAAGTCGCTTTTGGCGGGTCTCACGATTTTGCGCGAAGCCCGTACGCCATTTGCTCTCGCCGGCCGGCTGGCAGTGTGGAGTTATGTTCCCGCTGAAGGGCAAGGACTCACGAAGGAAGTTAATTTCGCGGTGCCTTATGGGCGCGAGCGCGATCTTGCGGTAATCGCTTCGGATAAAGGGTACAAAGTCAAGAGTCTGGATATCGGCGGGTGCGGAGTACGGACGTCGGGAATCGCCGTTGACTTCATAGACCGGCACCCGCATTTGTCGGGGCTATTCGCCGATGCCGTCCGGGCCGCGCGACGACAGCGCAAACGCCTTCACATCGGTCCTTTCGCCGTGCCCGTCGTTCCGCGGGATCACCTGGTTTGCATGAAGCTGGCCATCTTCGACGCCAAGGACGACCGGGACGTCGCCGAGCTTCTCAAGGTTACGCCGACCAAAAGCTATGCCCGTCTTCGCTCGCTGGCGGCGAAATATCACGGCTTCATCGGCGTACAACGGCTTGACCAGATCGCCCGCTCCGTAGGGCATCAGGGTCCGGCGACCGTAAAGAAACGATACCACGGCGCATAGTCAAGCCGTCAGGAACTGAAAATTTTCCCCGGGTTGAGGATGTTGTTCGGGTCGAGCAGTTTCTTGATGGAGCGCATGAGCGCGAGTTCGACGGGGGCGACTTCGAGCGGAAGGAACTCCAGCTTGGTCAGGCCGATGCCGTGCTCGCCGGAGAGTGTGCCGCCGAGTTCGAGGGCGGCTTTCATGACCTCGACCGAGGCCGCCTCGGCTTCGGCGTGCGCCTTTTCGCCGTGCGGGTACATGATATTCACGTGCAGGTTCCCCTCGCCGATGTGCCCGTAGTTGGCGATGAGGACTCCGTGCTTCGCGGCGATGTCGCGCGTGCGGCGGAGCATCTCGGAGGTGCGGCTCGGCAGGACGCAGATGTCCTCGTTGAGCTTGTTCGGTAAGGCCGCGAACAGCGCGGGCGAGGCGGCCTTGCGGAACGCCCAAAGCCGCGTCCGGTCGGCGGGCGTGTCGGCGCGGCGGCTCTCCAGCGCCCCGTTCCGGGCGAGAACGCCCGCAATGATCCCGATGCCGGAGACGCAGGAGGCCTCGTCGCCGTCGAGCTCGATGATGAGCGCGCCCCGCGCGGCGGCGGGGATATCCAGCGGCTGCTTCTTGCGGATGCACTCGATCGTCACGTCATCTATGAACTCCAGCGCGGCCGGCAGAATCCCGGCCTTGAGGACGCGCGTCGAGGCGTTTGCGGCGGCCTCGGGTGACTCGAAGAGCGCCAGCAGCGTGCGCCGCGCCGGCGGGAGCGGGATGAGGCGCAGGTGGATCTTCGTGAAGACGCCGAGGGTGCCTTCGGAGCCGACGAAGAGGCGCGTGAGGTCGTAGCCGGTGACGCACTTCAGCGTGCGCGCGCCGACGTGGATGATGTCGCCCTGCGGCAGGACGACCTCGAGGCCGGTGACGTAATCGCGCGTGACGCCGTACTTGACCGCGCGCAGCCCGCCGGCGCATTCGGCGACGTTGCCGCCGAGCGTGGAGAAATCCGCGCTGGCGGGGTCGGGCGGATAGAACAGGCCGCGGCGCTGCACCTCGGCCTGGAAATCGCTGACGGTGACGCCCGGCTCGACAGTGGCCACCTGGTTGTCGTCGTCCACCTCGAGGATGCGGTTCATCCGCCGGAGGTCGAGCGCGACTCCGCCGCCGACGGGCACCGCGCCGCCGGTCAGCCCGCTCGCCGCGCCGCGCGGATAGACCGGCGTCTTCTCGCGGTTTGCCCAGCGCAGCACGCGGGAGATTTCCTCGGCGGTCTGCGGGAACGCGACGATGTCCGGCAGCGCGGAGCGGCGCGTGCCGTCGTAAGACGCGAGGATCCGCTCCTCGATCTCGGCCGAGACGCGCTCGGCGCCGAGGATGGACCGCAGCTCGCGCAGCATGTTTTCCCGCCGGGGATCCATTCGATTCTCCAACTGTCCGAGAACGTTTTTTCACCTGCGGCAATAAAAAGGGCCGGCCTCGGCTGAACCAACGCACGAGGGGTTCATGCGAAGGCCATGGGGTAATGCCGAAACCGGCCCAAGCCTATCATCCCTTATCCGCTATCCGTCAGGAATGGGCCATTGACAATGGCTCAGCCCTTCTTCTTCCACGGCGGCCGCTCGGGCAGCAGCCGGTCGAACTGTTCGACGAGTCTCTTCTCGTATGCGCCGGCGTAAGTGCCCGCGAAGAAGCGGTCGAGGCCCTCCTCGAAGAGCACTTGCCAGGAAGCGTCCTCGCTGCCCGGATCAATGGGGAAGAACAGCGCGCTGTTGTCGCGGGCGGCCTTGAGGTCGCCGGGCGCGTCGCCGATCATGAGGATCTTCGACGGCGGGTATTTGCCGCCGGCGGCGAACTGAATGTGCTCGGATTTGCTGCCCATCTCCTGGCCGGCGATGAGGCTGACGTGCCCTTCGATGCGGTGTTCCTTCCACTCGCGGACGAGCGCCTCGGTCGGCGTCTGGCTGACGACGATCATGTCCGCCTTCTTGAACGCCTTCTCCAGGCACTCGCGGACGAACGGGAAGGGCGGCACGTCATGCACCATCTTCGCGATGGACTCGTTGACCGCCTTCGACCAGGCGAGCGCCTCCTCGAGCTCCTTCTTCGCCGCCGGATCGTGGGCGCGCGCGATCGCTTCCTTGAGCGTGTCGTTGCTCAGCACCTTGTTGGATCTCGCGAACTCCTTGATGGCCTTGCCCTCGGTGATCTTCGCGTGGCGGCGTTTGACCTCGTCGCGGTCGTGGAGCAGGTCGAGGACGCGGACGACCGCCTGCCACCGGTTGCAGCCGCGCCATTTCGAGTAGAGGTTGACGAAGTCCCAGGCGTCGCGCGTGTACTTGCTGACCGCCTGGCAGTGAAAATGGTCAATGAAGTTCGGGCAGAAGCACTCCTTGTGCTTGATCTCCATCGTGTCGAACGCGCAGCCGTCCGAGTCAATGCCGATGAAGAACTCGTGCTTCGGCTCGAGCGCCTTGAGCGGCGCCTGCGGATCGCCGGCCATGCCTTTTCCCTTGTTCGAGATCAGATGTTGAACGCCAGGTACGCGCCGTCCACCGGCAGGGTGATGCCGCTGACGAAGCCGGCGGCCTTGTCGGAGGCCAGGAACAGGATCGCGCCGACGAGTTCGTGGGCCTCGCCGAACCGGCCGGCGGGCGTATGATGGATGACCGCCTGCCCGCGCGGCGTGAGTGAGCCGTCCGGGTTGAGCAGCAGCGCGCGGTTCTGGTCGGCGATGAGGAATCCCGGCGCGATGGCGTTGGCGCGGATGCCGAACGGGGCCAGCTCCTTGGCCTGCGCTACCGTCTGGTTCATCACCGCCGCCTTGGCGGCCGAATAGGCGTAGACGCCCGAGAGCGGGTTGAACGACGCCATCGAGGCGATGTTGATGATCGTGCCCTTGATCTTCTTCTCGATCCAGTACTTGGAGAAATGCTTCACCGGCAGGATGCAGCCGGCGAGCAAGTTCAGCTTGAGGACGAATTCGATGTCCTCGGCCTTGACCTCCTGGAGCGTGGACTTGCCGCGGTTGCCGCCGGCGCCGTTGAGGAGGATGTCCACCTGGCCGGTGAACTTCACGGACTTCTCGATCCCGGCGCGGATGGAGTCTTCGTTCATCAGGTCCACCTGAACGGCGTTGGCGCGCTTGTCGTCGCCGAGGGTCTTGCGGATCTGGGCGACCTTCTCGTTGAGCGCGTCCTGGCGGACGTCCCAGAGGATGACGCTCGCGCCGGCCTGGGCCAGCGCCTCGGCCATGCGGCTGCAGAGCACTCCGCCGCCGCCGGTCACCACGGCGGTGCGGCCTTCGAGGCTGAACATGGACTCGAGATATTCCGTCAACGGGCTGCACATGGAAAGCTCCTTCCTGGAACCGGTTTCAAAACTTCGTAATCATACCGTATAAGTGGAAGCGCTCGTCGTTCCGCCTTTTCCGGTCCAATTCGTGTGGAAGAACTCGCCGCGCGGCTTGTCCACGCGCTCGTAGGTGTGCGCGCCGAAGTAGTCGCGCTGCGCCTGGAGCAGGTTCGCCGGGAGCCGCGGCGCGCGGTAGCCGTCGTAGAACTCCAGCGCCGAGCCGATCGCCGGGACCGGGATGCGCGCCTGCACGGCTTTCCGGATCACGTTGCGCCACGATTTCTCCGCCGTTTTCACAGCACCGGCGAAGAACGGGTCGAGCAGCAGGTTGGTGATCTTCGGATTGTTGACGTAGGCCTCCTTGATCTTGCCCAGGAATGCCGAGCGGATGATGCAGCCGCCGCGCCACATCAGCGCGATGCCGCCGTAGTTGAGGTTCCAGGAGTACGTCTTCGCCGCCGAGCGCATCAGTTGGAATCCCTGCGCGTAGGAGACGATCTTCGCGGCGTACAGCGCCCGGCTCAGGTCGGCGATCAGCGCCGGCCGGTCGCCGCGGATCTTCTTCATCTTCCCTTTGAGCACCTTGCTGGCGGCCACGCGCTCTTCCTTGATCGCCGAGAGGCAGCGCGCGAAGACCGCCTCGCCGATCAGCGTCAGCGGCTGGCCTTCGTCGAGGGCGGCCAGCACGGTCCACTTGCCGGTGCCTTTCTGCCCGGCCGTGTCCAGGATCAGGTCCACGACGTATTGCCCTTCCTCGTTCTTATAGGCGAGGATGTCGCGGGTGATCTCGACCAGGTAGGACTTCAACTCCGCCTCGTTCCAGGCGTTGAACGCGTCGCGCATCTCCTCGTTCGACATGCCGAGGCCCTCCTTCATCATCAGGTAGGTCTCGCAGATCATCTGCATGTCGCCGTATTCGATGCCGTTGTGGACCATCTTGACGAAGTGGCCGGCGCCGTTCTCGCCGACCCAGTCGCAGCACGGTTCGCCCTCGGGCGTGCGGGCGCAGATTTTCTGGAAGATGTCCTTGACCAGCGGCCACGCGGCGGGGCTGCCGCCGGGCATCAGCGAAGGGCCGGTCAGCGCGCCTTCCTCGCCGCCGGAGACGCCCGTGCCGATGTACAGCAGTCCCTTGCTCTCGACGAGCTTCGCGCGGCGGATCGTGTCCGTGAAGTGGCTGTTGCCGCCGTCAATGATGATGTCGCCCGGCTCCAGCACGGGGATGAGCTGCTCGATGAGATCGTCCACCGGCTGGCCGGCCTTCACCAGCAGCATCACCTTGCGGGGACGCTTGAGAGCGGCGGCGAGTTCCTGGATGCTATGACAGCCGACGAACTTCTTGCCCGCGCCGCGGCCGGCGACGAACGCGTCCACCTTCTCCACCGTGCGGTTGAACAGCGCCACGGTGAACCCCTTGCTCTCCATATTGAGCACGATGTTCTCGCCCATTACCGCCAGGCCGATGAGGCCGATGTCCGCTTGCGCCATGACTGAACTCCCGGTCAGAAAATTGAAGTCGCTAAGGCCGACGGAGAAACCGCGGCGTAGAATAGTTATCATGCCGTTATGAGCGCCTCAAGTCAAGTGCCCTCGGCCGTTGCCGGGCCGCATTCCGTGTGATAGACTCCTCGTGCGGGCGCGGCGGAGCGGCGGCAGGGCGCGAGCGAGGGAGAAAGCCATGATCGTCTTCAAGAACGCCGGAGAGGAAAACACGCGCGAGACGATTGACCTGGCCGTGGCCCGGGCGAAGGAATTGCGCGTCGAGAAGATCGTCGTCGCGTCGAACACCGGCGCGACGGCGCTGAAGTTCCTGGGATCGTGGCCGGCCGCGCGACTAATGGTGGTCCGGTCCGTCTTCGGTTTCGCGCGCGCTGACTCGCAGGACATGTCCGCCGAGGTCGAGAAGCAGATCCTCGCCGAGGGCGCGCGGCTCGTGACGGCGGCCCATGCGTTCGGCGGCCTCGGCCGCGCCGTCCGGAGAAAGTTCCAGACGTATCAGTCCGACGAGATCGTCGCGGCCACACTGCGCATCTTCGGGCAGGGAACCAAGGTCGCCTGCGAGGTGGCCCTTATGGCCTGCGACGCCGGCATGGTGCGCACGGACGAGAAGGTCGTCTCCTGCGGCGGCTCAGGCCGCGGCGCGGACACGGCCCTCGTCCTCACTCCGGCGAACACGCACAACTTCTTCGACTTGAAGGTGCACGAGATCATCTGCAAGCCGGGCTCGTAGTGTGCCCGTCAGGGCATACGAGCAGCGCCTTACGGCGCCACTACAAGCAGACTACCGCCCCGTGAAATACGCCTTCGCGGCGTCGAGTTTCTTGAGCTCGAGCAGCTTCGCAAGCACCGCGTCGAACTCCTTCGGGTCCACCGGCGTGGCGGCCCACTTGCGCTTCACGCCGGAGACGAGCAGCGCGTTGGCCAGTTCCACTTCCCGGACGCCCTCGTCGCCGGGGCAGATCAGCGGCGCGCCCTTCCGGATCGCGTCGGCGAAGTTCTGGTGCATCAGCATGAAACCGTCCGCCGTGTCCGTCAGTTCGTATGTCATGGCCGATTTCACTCCCGGGCTGTTCCACACCCCTTTCGAGGTGTTGCTGAACTGCGAGGAATCCTCCGCCAGTTCGGTCGCCTTGAGCTTGTTGTTCTCGAGCGTGAGCGTGCCGCGGGTGCCGGCAACCTCGAAGAAGGTCCGTCCGGGCGCCTCGTTGGTCGTGACGTGCATCGTTCCGGTCGCGCCGCCGGGCCACTTCATGGCGGCGACGACGTCGTCCTCGACCTCGATCTCGTGGCCGGAGGTGTTGACCTCGGCGAAGACCTCCGAGGGCATGCCGACGGCCCAGTTGAGCAGGTCGAGGTCGTGCGGCGACTGGTTGACGGTGATGCCGCCGCCTTCGCCCGACCAGGTCGCCCGCCATGGGCTCGAGTGATAGTAAGCCATGGACCGGAACCACCGGGTGCAGACCATCGTCACACGGAGCGTCCGGCCGAGGAAGCCGACCTGGATCAGGTCGTGCAGTTTCCGCTCGGCGGGCTGCAGCCGCCTGAGAAAATTCACGGCGAGGACCCGGCCGGTCTGCCTGGCCACCGCGGCGCATTCCTCGGCGCGGGCGGCGGAAACCGTCAGCGGCTTCTCCGCGAAGGCGTGCACGCCGCGCCTCATGGCGTCCATTGCAATATCGGTGTGGCTGTAATGCGGCGTGCAGATGACGACGTAGTCCGGATGCGCTTTTTCGATCAGTTCAAGGTGGCTCGCAAAGGCGGGCAGTTTATGCTCCTGGCTTTGCGACTCGCGCACGGCACTGCTGGTATCGGCGAAGCCGACCAACTGCACGTCGCCCAGTTTTAAGATCGCCTTCAAATGCGCCTGGCCGATTCCGCCCAGGCCGACGATGCCGACTTTTAACGAGGGCATGAATTTTCTCCTGGCCTGTTCCTGTGGAGCCGATGTCGCCTGATGATACGCGAGGAATTGTACTGCTTCAATGCGAATGCGTCAACGAGCGGAACCCGCCCTGGTTTGACGCGGATGCGGCGTTCTAACCTCAAGGGAGAGCGATAATTGACGCGCTAGCCACATCGTGGTATGTTAATGAGAGAGAGTGATATCCTTCCGAGGGGACTGGAATTCGACTTCGAAATGGAAGGAGATGGTACGATTTGAAGAAGCGCGGACAGGTTCAGAAGGCCCTTTCCACGATGCAGGTCGCTGAACAGTGTGGTGTTCACTACACGACCGTCCGGCGGTGGATTCTGGAGGGGAACCTTCCGGCGTACGAAACGCCCGGCGGACATCTGCGCGTGCTCGACGCGGACGTGCACGCCTTCCTCGAATCCCGCAAGCTTCGAGGCTGGCGCGATCTGACCGGCACGCTGCGGGTGCTCGTCGTGGACGATGACGCGGCGTTCCGCGAGAGCGCGACGGAATTCCTGGGCCGCCAGCCGAACATGCGGGTCCGGCAGGCCGCCGACGGATTCGCCGCTGGCCGCCAGGTCTCCGAGTTCCAGCCGCACATCGTGATTCTCGACCTCCTGATGGCCGGCATGAACGGGCTGGACGTCTGCCGCAATATCAAAGCTTCGCCGCGGTCGCGGCAGACACGCATCCTCGTCCTCACCGGGTACGCCACCACCGAGAACATCGAGAAGGCCAAAGAGGCCGGCGCGGACCTGTGCATGGCCAAGCCGGTCGGACTGGATGAACTTCACGACGCCGTTCTGCGCCTCGCGCGCGGGTCGTCGGACGCGGAAGGCGTATCCGGATCCGGAACGGCCCCCAAGTCTTGATCCACCGACGCCGAAGCGCCCGAACGGCGCCCGCCGCCCATCGCAGCCTGAACGATCCCGCCGTGCCCGGCCGGTTGCATTCCGCGCCATGAATTCCTTGCTTTACGGTTGCGGGCGGTGCTATACTACCCCCGCAGTTTCGAGGGATCGCCGTCTGGTTGAAAGCCGGCATCCGGACTCTCGTTCGGACCTGACCGGCGAGGAGGTGTGCCATGGCTGACGTACTCTTGAACATTGACGATGCCGCCAAGCAACTCCAACTGAGCAAAGACCAGATCGCCGAGCTGGTGAAGAAGGGTCTTCTGCGCGGTTTCCTCGACCAGAAGACCTACAAGTTCCGCCCTGCGGATATTGACGCGTACAAGAAGAGACTCGCCGGCGGCGCCACGGTGCTGGCCGAAGGCGCCTCCTCCAAGATTGACCTGACCGAAGTCGAGTCCGACGCGGGCATCGAGGACACCGACCAGACCTCCGTCCTGGCGCCGGTCCAGCCGGGCGAACCCAAAAACAAGCAGCCGGAGAAGCCCGTCTTCCAGTTCGGCGAGAAGGACCTCGTCCCCGACGAAGTCAGCTCCAGCGATGATATGAAGGCGGCTCCGGGAAGCGCCGCGCCGAAAATTGGCGACGCGTCAACCGACAAGGTCGTCACCGACATTCTCGGGCCCGCGCCTGAGGACAGCAGCGACGAGGCGCTCGCGACGCTCGACGTGGACCAAGAGGTCGAGACGCGCGGCGTGACCGGCGCGGAAGCCGGCATCAAGGACCTCCACGAAGAAGAGCCGCCGGTCCTCGAGGAGGGCGACCAGACTTCGCTGCTTCTGCCGGGCGCCGGCAAGGAAGAGAAAGCCAAGCCAGGGGCCGCTCCGGCGTTCGACTTCGCGGAAAAGGATTTGAAACTGCCGTCGGATGGGGAAAGAGGCGATTCGGTGCTCATCGCCGACGAATCGGAATCCTCCATGGACATCCTCGAAGTCGCCGAGGAAAGCTCGTCCGAGTCCGCCTCCAGCGCGTCCCGCATCCAGTTTTCCGACGAGGGCACCTCCGGCGATGAAATCGAAGTCGCCTCGGAAAGTCCCTCGCAAGTCGGACAGAAGCCCGCACCGAAATCGAAAGACCCTTCGACCGACAAGGTCGTCGCCGATATCCTCGGACCCGCCCCGGACGACAGCAGCGACGAGGCGCTCGAAACGCTCGACGTGGACGAAGTGCTTGAGACGAAAGAGGTCGTCGGCGCAGGCCCCAAGCCCGCGACGGCCGCTGAGGCGCCGGGCGACGACCACGAGACGGTCGGCATCCCGGTCGCGGAGGAAACCAAGGCCGCCCTGGGCGCCGAGGAAACCAAGGCCGCCCTGGGCGAGGGAGGCGAGGCGGTTGAGACCGGCGGCGTGGATGGAGCGGTCGCGGCGGCCCTTCAGGAACAGGCCGGCGAAGAAGAGCCCGAAGAAGAGGCGGCGCCTGCCATCGTCCCGGCCGGTTGGGAGACCGCGCAGCCCTGGCCGATCGGCAACGTGCTGCTCATCGCCGCCACGGTGGCTCTGATCATTGCCGGAGCCCTGCTCTTCTGCGACGCATTTAATGTACACAACGCCCTGACCGCCAAGATCGCCGAGGCGATGCACAGTCAGTCGCGCTGAAATGAATCAAGGCGCATGGAGCGCCTGGCGGAAATAAACGCCGTTGGACAGAAACGAGTCCGTGTTTTTTTGACCTGGGTCAGCGAAAGGAGTGTCTGATGAAGAGCCTGCGGTGGGGGGCGTGCCTGTTGGTGGTCGGGAGCGTCGTGGCGTTTTCCGGTTGCCGGTCCACGGGACGGTGGCTGACGCCCTCCGAGTACGATGAGTACAACACGCTGAAACGTTTGAATCAGGACCAGTCGGTCATTATCAGCTCGCTGACGAATGACAAGGTCTCGCTCACGCAGGAGAACGATTTCCTCAAGACGCAGTTACAGGATAAAGGCGAGCTGCTGACGGCGCTGAAGGCGAACCTCGAGAACCTGCAGCGGGGCATCAGCAAGGGCGGGCCGGAACTGGGCGAGAACGTGGAGACGTTCACGACGCCGAGCGGCGATGTGGGCATCCGCGTGAAGGGCGACGTCCTCTTCGCCTCCGGCGAAGCCAAGTTGAAATCCAGCGGCGAGAAGGTCCTCAAGCAGGTGGCCGAACTGGTGCGCGACAAGCCGAACAAGCTCGCGATCCGCGGCTTCACCGATTCGGATCCGATCAAGAAAACCAAGGGCAAGTGGGAGGACAACTTCGATCTCTCCGGGCACCGCGCGCTCGCGGTGCTGGAGTTCCTCGAGAAAGCCGGCATCCCGTCGGCGCGCTTGCACTTCGAAGGTTACGGCCAGTACGCGTTGGTGTCCGGCGCCTCCGGCACGGAAGACAAGGCCAAGTCGCGCCGCGCGGAGATCATCCTGCTGAAGGACACCGTGAACCCGCGCGAAATCCCCGAGGGGACGACGCCGAAACCCGCCGGCCGCGCGCCGAAGCCGTCGAAATCCGCCGAGCCGATGACGCCGAAGTAAGTCGTGCCAGTCCTTGCGGAAGGGGCGCGGGCCATTCAAGGCGCGCGCCCCTTTCTATTCACGGCGCCGAGTGTGCGTATTGTGCGATTAGCCTGGGACGCCAACGGGAGGTAAAAAATGCACTCGTCCAAGAAAGCTTGTCTGATCGTTGGGGCCGTTCTCCTGGGCATGTTCGCTCGGAATGCTCGAGCCGAGAAGACCGATACCGTCACGCAATACGGGATCACGTGGAAACTCAGTGAACCGGCCGAGGTCGGACGGTTTGTCACCGGAGACTACTATGTCGTGGGCGACTGCGAAGTGGTCTCGATCACTCCTCCGCCGGGCAACGGGCGAAATGGAAGCGAGTTGAATCCGCCGCTGAATGACGGTTACAGCGGATACGACAGCCGCGAACCGGCGGGACGCTATGACCCCAAGATGTCCACCCCATTGCCGATCCACATGAAGCCGGGCGACGCGCTGATCTCCACGATCAGCGCCAGCGATAAGGAATTCGGGACTATACCGAATTGGCTTCGGAGGAGCGATAAATCAGGCTGCCCGGTGAAGAGCGCCTGCGTGCTCACCTGCCTCGCTGCGGCGGTGCCGGCGGACGCCTTCCGCCCGTCCTATTGCGACCGGTCCCAGAAAATCTATCTGGCCGGCAATCTAAAGAGGAACCTTTTGCCCAGCTTGTCTTATGGCAAAGACACTTTCGATACCGACCAGGGCGCGCTGATGCTGAAAGAGTTTGAAGATCATTACATCCGCGTCTGGCTCGATCTGGTTTTCTTTTCCTTTGACGCCCCGGCGGAATACCAGCCGCAGTATGGAAGAGAGCTGGGCAGGTCCGCCGGCCTGGCCAGCTTGATCTTAATGACCGATCTGCCGCCGGCGAGAAAAGAGAAGCTCCTGATCGGTTTCGTGCAGAACGGAATTGATCTGTGGGGAATCGTGCGAGCCGGTTTTCACGGATGGCAAGGTTTCGGCGGGCATGGGACGGGAAGGAAATGGCCGATTGTGTTCGCCGGGATCATGCTGGGCGATGACGAAATGGCCTCACCGAGCAAGACCTATCCCCAGTGCCAGTTTGGAGAGGATATGCAGACCTTGTTCAAACGCTCCTGGACCGGGGCGAACGTGGTTTATGCCGGGCATCAAGGCGTTGACAAAAACGGGATTAATATGAATAAGACGACTCCCGGTTGGGGCCAGTATGAAGATCTTCAGCCCAAAGACTGGCCGATCGATCCGGAGGAGCCCGGCATGAACGAGGCTTATCGCCGCAGTTGCACGAGTCTTGCCTGGGTGGGCGAGGCATTGGCGGCCAGGCTTATGCACGCGGAAAAATATTGGGACCACGATGCATTTTTCAGTTATGTGGATCGCTGGATGACGGAAGACGATACGCAATTCATGAAAACCATCCAGGCGCAGACGAAATTCCCTCCTTATCCTGCTACCGGACTGACCTATTTGGACTGGGCATGGCAAAGACAGACCTGGGATCCGTTCGTGATGGAAATGTGGCAGAAGTACCGCAATGATATTCCAGCGGGCCCGAATGGAGAGAAAACTCCGCCGGCCGAAACGACTTGGAAATAGACTGGCTCCGTGTGGCGTGTTTGCCCCGAACGACGCCGCTCTCTCAGGGTCTCACCGGCCCGATGCGGCGCCCGGCGCGGACGCCGGGGCGGCTGCTTCCTGGGCCTTCAAGAGCGCCTGCATGAAAGACAAGTCCAGAGGATAGAAGATCACGAACTCCTCGCCGACCGGAATTCCCGCCGGCGAAATTCCCGCTCTTCGGCAGGCGTCCCGCCAGATATCGCGCGTGATGCCGCCGGAGCGTCCGCGCGCCGCCCACTCCGCAAAACCGAAATCGCGCCGGAAAATGAAAGCGAATTTCTTGCCCTCGCGGACCATCTTCACCACCGCGTCGTCGTAAGGTTGATAGCGTGAGGTCTGGCCCAGCGCCGGCCCGGGACTGATCCAGACGGAAGAGACCGTCACCCTTTCGTCCGTCGCGAACATCAGCCGCCACTGAATCTCGTAAGGCGCAAGCGCGACGCGGATGCCGCGCTCCTCGACCGCCGCGGCCAGCTTTGCCATCTCGATGCCGGAGGTCCTGATCCGGTGTTCCTCGTGCCAGGGGCGCATCCCGATCTGAAGCGACTCCGCCGCGCCGGCCGCCACGAGAAAAGCGATCACCGCCAGGCCGGCCCACCTGCGCGCGCCCGTCCAGCCCGCGACCACGATTGCGATGGCGATGCTGACGAACGGGCAGAGCGGCAGCAGGTAGCGCGGCGTGCGGAGTTCCGGCAGCGAGAATTTTGCGACGCCGTACATGCCCAGGTACACGATCACGAAGACGGCCGGCAGCAGCGTCACCGGCACTTGCCGCGACTTGAGGAAGCGCGCGATCGCCGCGCGGTGCCGATAGATCAGGATCGCCACGGCGAGCATCGCGGCGGCCGCATGGACCCACGCCGCCGGGCCGGCCGTGTGGACATCGTCTATGTCGCCGCCGAAGAATGCCGCGAGGTCCCCGGAAAAAACGCCCCGGAGTGCGCCGAAGAAATGCACCAGGAACCCGACGCTGGCCCCCGCCGCCGGCGCATACATCTGCCGGAAGTGCTCGAAATCATGCGCCGCGTTGTACGCCACCAGCGGCAGGCAGCCGACCAGGAACCCGCCTGCCAGCCGCCCCAGCGCGCGCCATCGCCCCGCCGATCCGCGCGCCAGCCACAGCAGCGCGAAGACCACCGGGTAGAGCAGCGTGTAGTCCATCGCCCAGTACGCCAGCCCGGCGAAGAGCCCGGCCAGGAACTGTCCGCCCGGGTCCGGTTCCTCGCCCGCGTACGACCGCAGGAAGAAGTGGAGCGCCACGAGCGCCAGGAGAAACGCCTCGGTACCGCCGTTGACGAGATAGGACTGGTAGACCACAGGCGGAGAGAACGCGTAGAGCGCCGCCGCGAGGACCGCCGCCGCATCGCCGACGTGGCGCCTCACGATGAGCCAGACGAGCCAGACGCTTACGAGCGAGAGCGCCATGGAAACGCCGTCGAGCAGCACCGCTGAGCGCCCGAACGCCGCGAAGAGCGGCGCGGCCAGGTAGGCGGCCATCGCGTGGCCGCCGCCATACGCCTGGCCGTAGAGGAACACCGGCGTCTCGCCGCGCGTGAAGATGTGCTTGGCCATCAGCCCGACGACCGCCTCGTCGCTCCGCAGGCCGCGATGCCCCGCGAAGAGGATCGCCCCGCGCAAGCCCGCCGCGAGGAACAGCACCGCCGCGATGGCCGCGAACCCGCTCGAGCCCGTCCTGGCTTTCGACAAGCGACACCCTCCATGCCGGGAATCAATGTAAAATCTCCGCACGGAAATGTAAAATGGCTTTCGCGCAGGGTTCAGCGATGGAAGGGCGCTTGCGCCGGCGGCGGTTTTTTGCCAGTCTATGGGAAACGACTCGACCGTTCCGAGAAATCCGGTCCGAACGCAGATCTCCGATGAAAGGGAAGATCATGGAACAACGAAGGGTGCGAAGAGTGTCGCTGTGGAAATCGGCGCGCGCCGGCGCGGCGGGCGCGTTGCTGGCGCTCGCGCTCGCCGGGTGCATCAACGTCGGCCCGTTCCCGCAGGAGGGACTCGAACGCGTCATCGTGGAGAAGTCCGGGCACTGGACGGAGACGAACCGCATCGCGCTGATCGAGGTCAGCGGATTCATCGCCTCGGAAGCGGGCTTCTGGACGCTGCTCGGCGGCACGAGCGTCGCCGACGTGCAGCAGAAACTTCAACTGGCGGCGGCGGACTCCCGCGTGCGCGCCATCGTGCTGCGGATCAACAGCCCCGGCGGCGAGGCTTCCGCCAGCGACACGATCTACCAGGAAGTGCTGCGTTTCAAGGAGACCAGCGGCAAGCCGGTCGTCGCCGCGCTCATGGGCACCGCGGCTTCCGGCGGCTATTACACCGCGCTTTCGGCCGACTGCATCGTGGCCTCGCCGACCACCATCACCGGTTCGGTCGGCGTCATCATGGACCTCATCAATATGGAGAAGCTGTACGGCAAGCTCGGCCTCGAGCCGGTGGTCATCAAGTCCGGCGAGAAGAAGGACATCGGTTCGCCCACGCGCCCGATGACGCCGGAGGAACGCGAAATCCTTCAAGGGCTTAACCGCGCGCTCTTCGACCAGTTCCTGGCCAAGGTGCGCGAGCGGCGTCCGGCGATGGACGAGCAGCAGTTGAAGATCGTTTCCGACGGCCGCGTCATGGGCGCGCAGGAGGCGCTCCAGTTGCGCCTGGTGGACCGCGTCGGTTATCTGCGCGACGCCATCCAGGCGGCGTGCGGCCTGGCGAAGATCGAGTCCGCCGACGTGATCCTCTACCGCTCTACCGCCAGTTACAACTCGAACATTTACGCCCAGGCGGGCACGGGGCTGCTGCTCGAAGAAGGACTGAACATGCTGCTGCTGCGCCGCGGACCGACGTTCCTGTACCTGTGGGCGCCGGGAATGTGACGGCCGCGCGGAAACACTCGCCGCGATCGGAAAGGGGACGCGCGCCGTGAAGTGGGCTGTATGCGAGGCGCTGCGGAAGCGGACCGGCGAATGGACCGCCCCGGCGGACCTCGCCGCGGAGACGCTGGGCGAACCGGCCGAGGTGGAGCGCGCCGTGGAGGAACTGCGCGCGGACGGCTACGTCATCGGTCGGCGGCGCGGCGGCAAGATCCGGTTCGCCGGTTGCGGCGGCCGGTTGATTGCGCACGAGATCACGCGCGGTCTCAAGACGAAGGTCATCGGCCGGCAGGTGACGGTGCTCGAGCGCGTCGCCTCGACGAACGACGCCGCCTGGCAGGAGGCGCTTTCGGGCGCTCCCGAAGGCACGGCGATCTTCGCCGAGGAACAGACCGCCGGCCGCGGCCGAATGGGCCGGCGGTGGTTTTCTCCGCCGCGGTCGGGCCTGCTCTTCTCCATTGTGCTGCGGCCGGAACTCGAAGTGCGGCAAAGCCACCTGCTCACCATCGTTTCGGCCGTGGCGGTCGCGGAGGCGCTGCAGGAACGGCTGGGGCTCCCCGCGCGCATCCGGTGGCCGAACGACATCACCGTCCGCGACCGGAAAGTGGCGGGCCTTCTCGTGGAAGGGCGCTCGCTGGCGACCGGGTCGGCGTTCGTGCTGGGCATCGGCGTGAACGTGCGCGTGCGCGCGAGGGAATTCCCGCCGGAGATCCGCGAGATGGCGACCTCGCTGGCGGCCGAAACGGGAACGCCGCCGGAGCGCAACGACCTGGCCCGCGTGCTGCTGGCGTCGCTGGACCGCTGGTACGGCGACCTGCGCCTGGGCGAGTACGGCCACATCGCCCGGCGCTGGCGGCGGATTTCCTCGACGCTGGGCGAGCGGGTGCTGCTGCTCGAAAGCGGCCGCGAGTTCCGGGGCCGCGTGCTCGACCTTTCGCTGGAGGACGGCTTGATCGTCCGGCTCGACGAGGGCGTGACGCGCATTTTCCATCCCTCGACGGTGACGCTGCGCCAGATGCCGGAGCGCCGGAGAGGGTTGACTCGGCGGCGAGAATCTGTAAGATAGGGCAGGCGTGCATGCCGGCACGATCATGCGGCAGAAGGGGTTTTCGGGCAGGCTCGCACCACCATGTCAGAGTTCCGAAGAGACCGCGTTTCCGGCCGATGGGTCATCATCGCCCCCGAGCGGGCGGCGCGGCCGACGGACTTTCCTGTCGAACGGCGTTACAGCGTGGGCGGGTTCTGCCCCTTCTGCGAAGGGCACGAGGACAAGACGCCGCCGGAGGTCGCCGCGATGCGCAGCGATCCGCAGCAGGCGAACCGTCCGGGCTGGCGGGTGCGCGTCGTCCCGAACCGGTTCCCCGCGCTGCGGCCCGACGCGCCGATCGAGATCGTCGGCGACGCGGCCTGCCGGGGCATGACCGGATTCGGCATCCACGAAGTCATCATCGAAAGCCAGCGGCACATCCTGTCGCTCAACGAGATGGACGACGCGGGCGTCACGGACGTGCTGCGCATCTACCAGCAGCGCCTCGCGAGCGTGCGGCAGGACAGCCGGTTCCTGTACGGCATGATTTTCAAGAACGTCGGCTCGGCGGCCGGCGCCACGGTGGAGCATTCGCATTCGCAGATGATCGGCATGCCGGTGGTGCCGGAGACCGTCCGCACCGAGGTGCGCCACGCGCGGCAATTCAACGAGGCGGCCGGCGCGTGCCTTTTCTGCAACATGATTGACCGCGAGGTCGCCAAGGGCGAGCGCGTCATCCACGTCGGCCGGCACTGCATCGCGATCGCGCCCTATGCCTCGCGGTTCCCGTTCGAGACGTGGCTCCTGCCGACGCGGCACGTGCCGCACTTCGAGGACCACCCGGCCGAGGCGCTCGGCGACATCGCCTCGGCGCTGCGCACCGTGCTCAACCGGCTCGACCAGGCCCTCGAGACGCCCGCGTACAACTATCTCATCCACACCTCGCCGCTCGGCGAAAAATCCGCCGATTACTTCCACTGGCACATCGAGATCATCCCGTGCATCACGAAGATCGCCGGTTTCGAATGGGGGACCGGATGTTATATCAACCCGGTGCTTCCGGAGAGCGCCGCGGCCTTCCTCCGCGAGGCCAGCAAGCTCGGACGTTCGGCCTCCGGCGGCAGAGTCGCGGCGTCGAGTTGACGCGAAAGGAGATCTCCCGTTGACGACCATCCTGGTCGTGGAAGACGACCCGAACCAGTGCCTGCTCTACGCGAATGAAATCCGCAGCGCCGGCTACGACGTCATCACCGCGCATGACGGCCGCGAGGCCCTCGAGGTGGTCGAGAAGGCCCGGCCGGACCTGGTGGTGATGGATGTCAGCATGCCCGGGATTGACGGCATCGAGGCGATGAGCCGCATGCTCGCCAAGGACCACAAGCTGCCGATCATCCTGAATACGGCTTACGCGACCTACCGGGAAAGTTTCCGCTCCTGGTCGGCCGACGCCTACGTCGTGAAGTCCTCCGACCTGACGGAACTCAAGGACACGATCAAGAGGGTGTTGGAATCGCGCAGTCGCCCGGCCGCCCCGGCCGGAGCGTGAGGAGCGCATCGTGACGAGACAAACGCTGGTCATCGTCCTGGGCGGCGGGCAGGGCGAGCGCCTGTATCCGCTCACGCGCGACCGCGCCAAGCCCGCGGTCCCGTTCGGCGGCTGCTATCGCATTATTGACTTCACCCTGAGCAACTGCGTCAACAGCGGCCTGCGCCGCGTCTACGTCCTGACGCAGTACAAGTCCTTCTCGCTCGACCGCCACCTTCGGCTGGCGTGGACGCGCTTCGACGAGGAGATCGGCGAGTTCATCGTGCCCATGCCGCCGCAGCAGCGCATCGGCGAGCGCTGGTACCTGGGCACCGCCGACGCGATCTTCCAGAACATCTACACGCTCGAACAGGAGCGCCCGGAGTACGTCCTGATCCTCGCCGGCGACCACATCTACAAGATGGACTACCTGCGGATGCTCAGCCAGCACCAGGCCACGCGGGCGGACATCACCGTGGCGTGCGTCGAGGTGCCCATCGCCGAAGGGCCGCGTTTCGGCGTGATGACGGTGGACGAAACAATGCGCACCGTCGGCTTCGAAGAGAAGCCGGCGAACCCCAAGCCGCTGCCCGGCCGGCCGGACCTCTGCCTGGCGAGCATGGGCATCTACGCCTTTACCACCCACGCGCTCGTCCAACTCGTCACCGAGGACGCCAAGCGCGATTCCACCCACGATTTCGGCCGCGACATCCTCCCGCGCGTCATGCGCGAGCGGCCGACCTATGCCTATCTCTTCCGCGACGAGAACCGCAAGGCGATCAAGTACTGGCGCGACATCGGCACGCTCGACGCCTATTACCAGGCGAACATGGACCTCGTCGCGGTGGACCCGCTCTTCAATCTCTACGACACCGACTGGCCGATCCGCACCAACCTCAAGCAGCAGCCGCCGGCGAAGTTCGTGTTCGACGAGGCCGGCGGGCGGCGGGGAACGGCCGTGGATTCCATCGTCTCGCAGGGCTGCATCATCGCCGGCGGCAACGTCGCGCGGTCGGTGCTCTCGCCGGGAGTTCGCGTCGAGGCGCAGGCCCACGTCGAGGAATCCATCCTCATGGACGACGTCGTCGTCGGCCCGTACGCCCACGTGCGGCGGGCCATTGTGGACAAGGGCGTCGTCATTCCGCCGCATGCCCGCGTCGGGTCGGACCTGGCGGCCGACCGGAAAAAATTCACCGTGACCGACAGCGGGATCGTCGTGATTCCGAAAGGCGTGCCGCGGGGCGAGGAATTCTGGCGCGCCTGACGCTGGCGAAGGGCTGAACACCGCCGATGGCCAAGGGAACTCGAGCGAAGAGAGCGTCCCCGCGTCCGCCGTATATTGACCGCGGCGAGCCGCTCCCGCGGTCCAACGCCGAGAACCGCATCGTCGCGCTCGTCCGCTCTCCCGAGCAGATCTACCTCTACTGGGACGTCGAGACCGAAGTGCGCGTGGCCGGCAATCCGCGGATGGTCCGCGTCTACGACTTGACGGCGAAGCGCGCGTACGACCTGGAGCCGCCCGCCGATGCGGACAACTGGTATCTGCTTGTGGCGCCGAACCGCACCTGCCGCTTCGAGCTTTTCGAAAAACGCGGCGCGCGGCTCCGCCGGCTCGCGGCTTCCGAGGAGGTGACCACGCCGATCCGATGGGCCGGCGAGAGCGGCGAATATGTCCCGGCGGAGATTGTCCAGGCGGCGCGCCATCCGATTTCGAGACAGGCCGGTGCGGCCGTGAGGACCGCGCGCGGAACGCTCAGAATGCGTCCTGCGGAAGGCGCAACGAAACCGGCGCGGCGAGCGCCCCTCGCCGTGGAGGCGCCGGGGCCGGATCGGCCGGCCGGTCCGCCGCCGACGCCGATCCCCGTGCCCTGGGAGAAAGTCTTCGCCGCCGCCTACGCCGGCGGCAAGTGAGGCCGGACGATGTCCGACGCGCATCTGGCGATCGTGCTGCACGCGCACCTGCCGTTCATCCACCATCCCGAGCACGAGACGTTCCTCGAAGAGGAATGGTTTTTCGAGGCGGTCACGGAGACGTACGTCCCGATCCTGCTGGCCTGGAACCGGCTCAGCGACGAGGGCGTGCCCTTCCGCGTGACGATGACGCTGACTCCCACGCTGCTGGAGATGTTCGCCAACCCGCTCCTCAAGCAGCGATGCCGGCAATACCTGGACCGGCGGATCAAGCTGGCGCAGGAGGAAGCGCGGCACCGGGGGCGTTCGACCGGCGAGCGCGCAGTGGCGCTTCACTATCTCGAACGCTTCCGGCTGGTGCGCGACTTCCTCTTCCGCAGGCACGACGGCAACCTAGTGCCCGCGTTCAAGGAGATTCAGGACGCCGGGAACCTGGAGGTGCTCGCCTGCGCCGCGACGCACGGGTTCCTGCCGCTGATGCTCACTCCGAACGCCGTCCGCGCGCAGGTGGAGATCGGCGTCGAGACCGTCACGCGCCATCTCGGCCGCCGGCCGAAAGGCTTCTGGCTGCCGGAGTGCGCCTATCGGCCCGGCATGGACCGCGCGCTGGCCGAGGCGGGAATCCGCTATTTTCTCGTGGACGCGCACGGGATCCTGAATGCCTTCCCCACCTCGCCGCACGGCGTCCATGCGCCGGTCGTGTGTCCCTCCGGCGTAGCGGCGTTCGGGCGCGACCTCGAATCCTCCAAGCAGGTCTGGAGTTCCGAGGAAGGCTATCCCGGCGACGGCGCCTACCGCGAGTTCTACCGCGACCTGGGTTACGACGCCAGCTACGACTATATCGAACCGTACCTGCACGACGACGGTGTCCGGCGGAACCTGGGGTTGAAGTATTATCGCGTCACGGGCCGCGTCGCGCTTCATGAGAAGCAGTTGTACGACCGCGCGGCGGCGGTGCGGAAAGCCGTGGAGCATGGCGGGCATTTCGTGTTCTGCCGCCAGCACCAGTTGCGGTTCCTCAAATCGAAACTCTCGGTCCCGCCGGTCGTGGTCGCGCCCTACGACGCGGAGCTGTTCGGCCACTGGTGGTACGAAGGGCCGGAATTCCTCGAAGAGGTCTTCCGCGCCTCGCAGTGCGTGCGCGACGACTACGTGGTCTCGACGCTCTCCGAGTATCTCGATCAGCATCCGCCGGAGCAGATCTCGACGCCGAGCAGTTCCTCGTGGGGCGAGAAGGGATACTTCGAGGTGTGGCTCAACGGCGCGAACGACTGGATCTATCGCCACCTGCACAAGGCCGAGGAGCGGATGGCGGAGCTGGCCGGCCGCGCGGCCGGCAAGAAGAAGCCTGCCGCGGCGGTCCAGGCGGCCCTGCAGCAGGCGGCGCGCGAGCTGCTCCTCGCCCAGAGCAGCGACTGGGCGTTCCTCATGGCCACCGGCGGCGCCGCGCCCTACGCCGAAAAGCGCACGCGCAACCACCTCCATAGTTTCACCCGACTTTACGAGATGGTCCGCTCCGGCAACGTGGACCGCAAGTACGTCGAAAGACTCCGCGCCATGAATCCCGTTTTCCCGGACCTGGACTGGCGCGCCTTCCTGTAACGCCTCCGTCCCATCGCCCCCGCGCTCCATTGCGGCTTCGCGTCCGTTCCGGTAATATGGAAATATCCGATGCGGCTCTGCGAAGCAGCGGCTCTCCGCCGCGCGGCGCCAGTCAGCGGGAGGCGGCATTGGGCCAGATTTATCTCGTGCGGCACGGCGAAACGGCGTGGAACAAGGCGAAGATTTTCCGCGGCCGCAGGGACATTCCCCTCAACGAGCAGGGCCGTCTCGAAGCGGCTTGTGCGGCGCGCGCGCTGCGCCAGGTTCCCCTGGCCGCCATCTACTCCAGCCCGCTCTCGCGCGCCCGCGAGACGGCCGAGGCGGTCGCCGCCGGCCGCGGCCTCGCGGTGATCGTGGACGAGGCCCTCACGGACCTGGATTACGGAGAATGGACGGAATACTGGGATACCGAGGCGCGCGCGAAATTCGGCGACCAGTACCGCCAGTGGAAAGAGTCGCCGCACCTGGTGAAATTTCCCGGCGGCGAGTCGCTCGACGACGTCCGCCGCCGCGCCGCGCCGCGGCTGACGGAACTGGCGCGGCAGAATCCGGAAGGCACCATCGCGCTCGTCTCGCATCGCGTGGTGCTCAAGCTCCTGCTTTGCGAAGCGAAAGGGCTGGACAACTCCCACTTCTGGGAAGTCCGCCTCGATACCGGCGCCATCTCGGTGCTCGAATACGGAAACGGAACGCTGCGCGTCGCCGTCGAAAACGACACGCGCCACCTTCGGGATTTGATGGACCACACCAGCAAGGACTTCTGATTTCGTTCATTCGGCAATCCGCCTCCGCCAAGGCTACGGCGGACAAATCAGCAATCGGAAATCGGCAATGTTGGATCTCCTCAGCCTTTCGCCGGACGCCCTGAACGACTTTGTGGCGAAGATCGGCCAGAAGCCGTATCGCGCGCGCCAGTTGCGGTCGTGGATTTTCGAGAAATACGAGCGCGACTTCGCGCGCATGACGAACCTCTCCGCCGACTTCCGGCAGGCGCTGGCCCGGGAGTCGCGCGTCGGCGCCGGCGAGGTCGAGAACGTCTCGCGCGCGGCCGACGGCGAGACGGCGAAATATCTTTTCCGCTTTGACGACGCCGCGCGGGTCGAGGCCGTCTCGATGCGCGAAGAAGGCCGCCACTCCGTTTGCCTCTCCACCCAGGCCGGCTGCGCGATGGGTTGCGTCTTCTGTGCGACCGGCGCGCTCGGCTTCACGCGGAACCTGACCGTCGGCGAGATGCTGCTCCAGGCCGTGGAAATCTCCCGCCGCGACGGCCGCATGACGAACGTCGTCTTCATGGGCATGGGCGAACCGCTGCTCAACCTGGAGAACCTGATCAAGGCCATCGAGGCGCTCGCCGATCCGGAGCGTTTCGCGCTCGGCACGCGCAAGATCACCGTCTCCACGTGCGGCATCGTGCCCGGGATCGAGGCGCTGTCGTGCGCGCCGGTGACCGTGCGGCTGGCGCTCTCGCTCAATTCGCCTTTCCAGGAGCAGCGCGAGCAACTGATGCCGATCGCGCGGCAGCATCCGCTCGAACGCGTCCTGGAAGCCTGCGACGGCTACGCGGCGCGGACCGGCAAGCGCGTGACGGTCGAGTACGTGCTCCTGCGCGGCGTGAACACCGCCCGCGCGCACGCGAAGGAACTCGCGCGCATCGCGCAGCGGCTGGACGGAAAAGTCAACCTGATTGAGTATAATGCGGTCAGCGGCGCGGCCTTCGATTCGCCGTCGAGCCGCGAGACGCTGAAGTTCCGCGAATGGCTCGAGGAGGACGGCGCGTCGGTGACGATCCGCTTCCGGCGCGGACGCGAGATCGCGGCGGGCTGCGGGCAACTGGCGGCCCGTTCGGCCGGCGCACCGCCGAAGGCTGAACAGCCGGACCGAACCGACTCCGAATCTGCGGGCCGTTCGACCGACTCAGGCCCGCACTGAGGCGCGTCGAATGTGCGGCAAAGGTGACCGATGAGCGCAAACGGGATTGACCTGGTCGTCTTCGACATGGAAGGCACGCTGACGGCCTCGCCGACGGTCTGGGAATTGATGCACGGCAAGGTCGGCACGTGGACCTCGCACGGGCTGCCGTACTGGGAACAGTACAAGGCGGGCGCGCTGGGCTACGACGAGTTCGCGCGCTTGGACACGGCGACGTGGAAGGGCGCGCCGGTGGAGCTGCTCGACCGCGCGGTGGAAGAGGTGCCGCTGATGGAAGGCTGCCGCGAACTCCTGGCGCATCTCTCCGCCCGGGGGATTCCGACCGCCATCGTCAGCAACGGCCTCGAACGGCTCGGGCTGCGTCTCGCGCGCGAGTTCGGGATCGCGCGCGTGCTGGCGAACCGCGAACGGCTCGAAGCCGGCCGGCTGACCGGCGAACTGGAACTGGCGGTGCCGTTCGCCGAGAAAGGTGCAATGCTCGCCAGGATCGCCGGCGATATGGGCATCCCGACGCGGCGCGTAGTCGCCGTCGGCGACGGGCCGGCGGACATCGGCATGTTCGAGCGGGCCGGGTTGAGCATTGCGTTCCTGCCCTCGTCGCCCGAGGTCGCCGCGCGGGCGAAGCATGTCGTCGAGCGGGCCGATCTGCGGCTGCTGATCCCGCTCCTGCAATGAAGTCTGGAGAATTTCGGTGGCGGAAGATCCGGACAGCCAAGCGTCGGGCGAGCCCTCCACACAGCCGGCGGGCAAGCCCGCCGCTCGGCCGTGGGTGACGCGCGCGGAGGCGATCGCGACGCTGACGCTGGCGTTCGTTTTCCTGGTGTGGGTCGGCGTCATCATCCTCCGCCAGCGCCAGGCGGGCCACGATCTTCACTGGGTCCCCGGCCAAGGCCAGGGTGCGGCCTACCTGGTTGACATCAACCGCGCCGAACTGCCCGAGCTGATGCTCCTGCCCGGCGTCGGGCCGACGAAGGCGGAGCGCATCATCAAGTGGAGGCAGGAACACGGGCCCTTTCACGCGCTTGAAGAGCTGCGCAACGCCGCCGGCATCACCGCGAAGGACTTGGCCGCCATCCGGAGCCTGGTGACGCTAGGCGAGCCGGCTCCGGAGCCGCCGTCCGACGTGGACTACGCCGATCCGGAATCGGAGTAAGGATTCATTTTTGAATTGGCCGCAAAGAGGCGCAAGAAGCGCAAGAGATCCGGCATTTATCGTCCGTCTTGCGTCTCTTGCGCCTCTTCTCGGCAAAACCAGTCGTTGAGGCGCCATGTTTAAGCTAACCTCCGAGTTCAAGCCCGGTGGCGATCAGCCCCAGGCGATCGAAGCGCTGATCAAGACTTACAAGGGCGGCTCGCGCTACGCCACGCTCCTCGGCGTGACCGGCTCGGGCAAGACGTTCACCATGGCCCACCTGATCCAGGCGCTGGACCGGCCGACGCTGGTGATCTCGCACAACAAGACCCTCGCCGCGCAGCTCTACAGCGAGTTCCGGGAATTCTTCGCCGGGAACGGCGTCGGCTATTTCGTCAGCTATTACGATTACTACCAGCCCGAGGCGTACATCCCGCAGCGCGACATCTACATCGAGAAGGACTCCTCGATCAACGAGGACATTGACCGGTTGCGGCTGAACGCGACGAGCCTGCTGATGACGCGCCGCGACGTGATCATCGTCGCGAGCGTCTCGTGCATCTACGGCCTCGGCTCGCCCGAGGACTATCAGCAGATGTACCTGCAACTGCGCATCGGCCAGCGGATCGCGCGCGACGACATCCTCAAGCGGCTCGTCGACGTCCAGTACGAGCGGAACGACCACGTCTTCGGCCGCGGGAATTTCCGCGTGCGCGGCGACGTGATCGAGCTCTATCCGACCTACGAGGACCGCGTGTATCGCATCGAGCTGTTCGGCGACGAGGTCGAGGCGCTCGCCTACCTCCATCCGCTGACCGGAGAGGTCATCGAACGCCGGGAGGAAATCATGGTCTTCCCGGCGCGGCACTTCGTCATGCCGGAGAGCCGCATCAGCGACGGCGTCGCGCGCATCGAGCAGGAGCTCGACGAGCGGCTGATCGAGCTGAAGGCCCAGGGCAAGCTGCTGGAGATGCAGCGCCTCGAGGCGCGCACGCGCTACGACCTGGAGATGCTTCGCGAGGTGGGCTATTGCCCCGGCATCGAGAACTACTCGCGCCCGCTCTCCGCCCGCCCGCCCGGCTCGCGGCCCTGGACGCTGATTGACTATTTCCCGAAGGACTTCTTCATGATCGTGGACGAATCGCACGCCACGATCCCGCAGCTCCACGGCATGTACAACAACGACCTCACGCGCAAGACCACGCTGATCGAGCACGGCTTCCGGCTGCCCTCCGCACTCGACAACCGCCCGATGAAATTCGAGGAATGGGAGCAGAGCATCAACCAGGTCCTCTTCGTCTCCGCCACGCCGGCCGATTACGAGCTCCAGAAATGCAAGGGCGAAATCATCGAGCAGGTCATCCGCCCGACCGGCCTGGTGGACCCGATCATCCACGTCCGGCCGGCGGGCAGCCAGGTGCCCGACCTCATGGCCGAAATCCGGAAGCGCGTCGAGCGGAAGGAGCGCGTGCTGGTCACCACCCTGACCAAGCGCATGGCCGAGCAGCTCAGCGGTTTCCTGCGCGAGGCGGGCATCCAGGTGACTTACCTGCACAGCGATATCGAGACGCTCGACCGCGTCGAGGTGCTCAACAGCCTCCGCCGCGGCACGTTCGACGTCGTCGTCGGCGTGAACCTCCTGCGCGAGGGGCTCGACCTGCCGGAAGTCTCGCTCGTCGGCATCCTCGACGCGGACAAGGAGGGATTCCTGCGCTCGGCGACTTCCCTGATCCAGACCATCGGCCGGACCGCGCGCAACGTGAACGCGGAGGTCATCCTCTACGCCGATCACATGACCGACTCTATGCGCAAGGCGATTGACGAGACTCAGCGCCGCCGCGTGCTGCAATCGAAGTACAACGAGGAGCACCACATCACCCCCGAGACGGTGCGCAAGGCCATCCGCGACGGCATCGAGCGCGAGGCCACCGAGTCCGACGTGGCGCGCCTGGCGGTCCGCGAGGGCGAATCGGAGTACGGCGCGCACGAGACGATCAAGGACCTCGAGGAGGAAATGCACCAGGCCGCCGACGACCTGGATTTCGAGACCGCCGCGAAGCTTCGCGACCGGATCGTCCTGCTCCAGGAAAAGGCCGGCCTCAAGCCCCTGGCCGAGTGGCAGCCCCGCCGCGTCCAGCACAGCCGGAAATGGCGGCGACGGCAGTGATCTTTCGGCGCCGAATACTCACCACCAAGGCACCAAGGCACAAAGAACGACGAAACAATATGAGTCCACAAGGGAAATAATTTTCTCTCAGCCGTTCTTTGTGCCTTGGTGTCTTGGTGGTTACGGAAGCCCGTAACGCTCACGCCCTGCGCAGCGGCAGCCAGTTGAGCACCCGCTGAATCCACAGGTCCCAGAAGCCCCAATCATGCGCGCCGGGGCCCTCTTCGTAAGTGAGGTCGAGGCCGAGCGACCGGGCGTGCTCTCGGAACCGCAGGTTGCGCGGGTAGAGGGCGTCCTCGGTGCCGCAGCACTGGTAGAGCGCCGGCTTCGGGCCTTTCGACTTCGCCAACTTCTTTGCGAGCGCGAACAGGTCGTTGTCGCTTCCGGCAATCGCCCGAAGCGGCCCGAAGATATCCGTGAGTTCCTGCTCCCGGAACACGTCGTTCTTCGCGTTCTCCGCGCTCCCGGCGATATCCAGCGCGCCCGAGAGGCTTGCGGCGGCGGCGAACATCTCCGGCCGCTTCAGCGCCAGCTTGAACGCGCCGTAGCCGCCCATCGAAAGCCCCGCGACGAAATTCTCCTCGCGCGCCCCCGACAGCGGGAAGAACGCGCGCGCCAGGCGCGGGACCTCCTCGCTCAGGTGCGTCCAGTAAGCGTAACCGTGCGCCATGTCGGTGTAGAACCCGCGGAAGCCGTTCGGCATGATCACCGCCAGGTTCAGCGGCGCTACGTACCGTTCGATGGAGGTGCGCCGCTGCCAGATGGTGTGGTCGTCCGAGAGGCCGTGGAGCAGCCAGAGCGTCGGGATCGGCTTTCGCCGAGCGCGCCCGGCGGCGGCCTGGATCGCGGGCGGCTGCGGCAGGATCACGTCCATCGAGGTCGAGCTGCGCAGCACATCCGAGAAGAAATTGCAGTGGATCAAAGCCATCCCGTTCCCTTTCAATGAAGGCGGGGCGAATCGGACCGGGATGGAGTCTAACCGGCGGCCGGGCGGGTTTCAAGGAACTCCTTCGGTTGGCCGGGCGCGCCGAGCTTGCTACAATAACCGCTCTCGCGTCGAGTTCAGGACATGGAGGACACGCATGCTGGAGACAGCAATCCGGGCGGCTCGCGAGGCGGGCCGCGTGCTGCTCGAAGGGAGCCGCGGCGAAATCACAGTCGAGCGCCTCGCGCAGCGCGACGTGAAACTCGCCATGGACAAGAAGGCCGAGGAGGTCATCCTGCGGATCGTGCGCGAGAAGTTCCCCGGACACGCCATCCTCTCCGAGGAATGCGGCGCCGTCGGGCCGAAGTCGGATTATCTCTGGGTCATTGATCCGCTCGACGGCACCGTCAACTACTCCCGCCGCATGCCGCTCTGGGGCACGAGCGTGGCGCTGCTTCATCAGGGACGGGAAATCGTCGGGGTGATTTTCGACCCGATCCACGGCGAGCTTTACCATGCCGAAGCAGGGCAGGGTGCGTTCCTGAACGGGAAGAAAATCCACGTCAGCGAACGGGCGCCGCTGAGCGCCGCCATAATCGCGTTCGGCTTTTCCTCGCGCGAGGAGCAGCTCCGCAGAGGACTGGCGGCCGCAGCGCAACTGCCGCTCGCCGCGAGCAAGGTGCGCGGCCTGGGATCGGCCGTCCTGCACCTGGCCTACGTCGCCTGCGGCCGGCTGGACGGGTTTTTCGAGTTCGGCATCAACCAGTGGGACATCGCCGCGGGTGTCGTCCTCATCCGCGAGGCCGGCGGCAAAGTCTTCACGCGCACGCTTCCGGACCGCTCCATAGACCTCGTCTGCAACAACGCGCTGATCCACGACGAGTTCATGAAGCAGGTGGGCGGGTAGGTCGGCTGCCGGCGTCGCCCGCAAGTCACGTGCGCTGCGTCGGCTCGGCGTCAAACCCGGTCCGGACGAAGGAGCGCGCGTCGGGGAAAGTCTTCTCCACATTCCGTCGCAGGCGGTCGAGATGGACGAGGATATCGAGAACACTGTCATCCTGATCCGGGAACTGGAGCCGCATCTCCGACCAGGCTGAAATCGAGCGGTCAATTCCGATCAGCGCGACCTTGGCCGAGCCATCCGAGTCCTTCGGATACTCGTCGGGCGGCTCCGACTTCTCCTCGAGGAGGCCGCCCGTCGCCCGCATCATCTTCACCCAGATCTGGTGCTGGTAAAACTGGACCACTTCGACCACGTCCTTGAGGCGCGCCGCGTCCGCCTCGGGATCGGCGCCGGGCAACTGCATACGGGCTTGCGATTCGAGCGCGACTTTTCTCTCCGTGAACAGCGGCTTCGCCGATTTGAACCACGCGTCCACCATCTTCGCGTACCGCTTGGCGGCGCGCGGGCATTCGTGTTTCTTCAGCGCGCTTTGCCTGCGCCGGTGCTTTGCGGCGAACGTCGCAAGCTCTTTCGAGTCGAAGCTGATGCCCTGCCGTTGAGCGTCCTCGCGGACCATCTCGAGCGTGCCCTGAAACACCTCGCTCAGCCTCTCCCAGAAACGCGCGTTGTCTGCGTCGCGCGCCACGCCGTCCGGGCAGTGCTCCTGGGTGATGGCAAACACACTGCACCGCGAGGTCATGGGGCAGCGCTCGCACCACCGGTCGCAGTAGTTGAAGATGCCCCGGATGTGCTTCGGGTTCGCGACGTGCTTTTTCACGATGTCGCTATATTTTTTCCTGCGCTTTGCCATGTCCGGTGCCACTCATGAGCGATAATGCCAGCCTCAGCAAGCTCCAATAATCGTTGCGCAAATATTTTCTATCGATTTAGGCCTTATCTTAAAGACAGGTTCAGAGGATTCCGGCAGCACTGTTGTTTCTGTTCTCGCGGCCTGAGCGAGCAGGGAACTGCCGCTGTCGAATTCTTCCGGCTGCCTTCGGAGAGCAACTACGCATACTCGTACACTGGAGCATATCGTCCCGGTTTCCGCTTATGGCGCATAAACGTTTCAAGATGGCGAACCGTCTCGGGCACGAGAAGCGTGTCGGAGCAGACGCTACATACCTCAGCCGGGACATTCTCGAAAACTAGGACCTCGGTTCCCCGCCTGACGGTGTGGACAATGAGCTTATCTTCGTACGTGCCGGGACATCCATGAATGGAGCACTTCATGTTCGTTCTCCTCTTTCAAAAGGCGTCACCCATTTGGGCGGCTTGGGCTCGTAAACGGTGATGATTATCGCAACTTCCAGCGATGTGGTGCAGACAATGTGTATGAATCGTCCACTGCTTGTCCTTCCGCAAATGAGGCAGCATGAACCTCGCTTGTGTTCCGCGTAGTTCTCCAAGATTTGTGGAAGAGAAAGGACTTCGCGCACTTGATCATAAGATATGTCCTCCTCGACCATCTCTTGATGGGCGTGGATCGAAATTCGCACTGAGTCGTGCTTTGCCTGCTCTTGCAGGCGCGCTCTGACTGCTTTCAACTCTGAGCTCTGAACCATGCCAATGCCGCATTATACCGTGAAAGCTGACGTCCACGGCGCTACGTTTGTAATCCGCACTCCGCGAAATACGCCCGGTGCGTCTGCGCCTGGAAGCCCAGCTTGCCTGCGTGTTGGAGAATGGCGCGCGTGGAGCGCATCTCCGGGTCGCCCTCGATGGCCGACCAGTCGTGCTGGACGCAGCTCCAGGTGAGTTGCTTGGCGGCGACGTAGTCCAGGTCCTTGCACATCTGGCGGACATAGAGCTCCGAGTTCGCCGGGCCAAGCGCCTCCTTCAGCGCCCAGTCCGGCCAGCCCTGGCCGGGGATTTCGAGCACGTCCGGGAAGCCCTCGGCGGAATAGCGGAACGGCTGCGTCTCGAAGGCCAGCGGGCTCCAGTCGCGCGAGTTCCGGGTGAAGGTGCGCGTGAACCGGATGCCCAGGCCGCTGACGATCTCCAGCAGGTCGGGCCGGTCCGCCAGACCGCGATAATATCCGAGCGGGCCGCCGAGCCCGGTCGGGCGGCGCCCGAGGACTCGCTCCATGGCCTCCGACGCGCGCGCGATGTCGTCGCGGCATTGGCGCGGCGTGCCGCCCTGGAAAACGGCCCGCCCGCGATGGTTCTCCTGGCAGACCGTCTTCAGCGGCAGCGCAGAATAGGTGAATTGCTGGAGGTCAATCAGCTCGCCGCACTCGTCGCGCAGCCGGCGGAATTCGTCCGGATGCTCCTCGAGCGACTGGCCTCGCACAAAGAAGGTGCACGGCAGCGCCAGCTCCCGGTGCAGCCGAGCTGCGGCTCCCAGGAACCGGACCAGCGCGCCGGGCCGGCTCCACTCGGACGACTCGACGTTGTAGCCGAGAAGAAATTTCTGCAAGACCCACTCCTTCAGCCTGCGGACTCGACGAGACGTTTGGCCACGATGGCCGAGAGCGACCAGATTGCGTCCACCATCAGGTGGTCGCCGGCGGTGGAATCGAACAGGAAACTCGCGCGCGCGGGGAACTCCTCGTCGCGCTCCCAGAGCTGCGCCAGCATCGGCACGCGCGGCAGCGCCGGCAGGACGAAGGCGCCGCCCCTTCGACTATGCTCAGGACAAGGCGCCGCGGGCCAGCGCTTTCCGCCGAGCGCTTCGGCGGCCCGCTCGAACGCCTCCGGCCGATCCGCGAAGGCCGCCGCGACCGCCTCGGTCGCCAGCGCGTGCGGCCCGCGGAAGAAGAACTCGCCGTACGGCAGCGAAGTAGCCGACACCCACTCGCCCTTCGGCGGCAGCGCCTTGGCCGAAAGCAGATACACTACCGACACGAGCCAGTAGTTGAACCCGGGCGGCTTAGCGGTCCTGAGTGCGGTCGCTGCGCCCGCTCCGGCGCTCGGCGGCCAGGCGACCGTGCGCTTCTCGGGTGAAATCCGGACCTCGTCCGTCAGAATCCGCAAGCGATACTGCGCCGACGGCGCGTCATAATCCGCGAGCGAACGCGCCGTCACGTCCCGCGGGTCCATCGCGCGAAGTTTTTCCCAGTGCGTGGCGTCAATCATTGGATTCCGGCGGATTCTAGCAGCGGTTGGCGAATGATGTCAATTTACACTACGAGCCGCGCAGGAAGTCGAGAAACTCCCTCGGAGTCATGACGATCACTCCCGCGCGCTCATGACGCGGGAAGTGCCGGGCATTGCCGGTGACAAGGATGGCGTTCGCCGCAGCCGCCGCTTCGAGAAACGGAAGGTCGGATCGGTCGGGGATCTCAACACGCAACGACGCTGGGATTATGCGTTCCGCCTTGAAGCGGATCAGGGCGAGGATGTTGCTCACGTCCTCGGGAAGCATGCGAAAAAACGGCCTGTGCAGCACCGCTTCGTATTCTTGCAGGATTCGGTCGTCAACGCAAAAATCAAGATGACCGCCGAATACCATGCGGAGAATTTGCGCGCAGGTCCCTTTCTCTTTGATCAGGCCGGAGACGACGACGTTCGTGTCGAGCACAACCTTCATCGGCCGGAGCGCCTCTCGCGGCGAGTCTTCGCGATCTCTGCGTCAATTTCTTCCATGCTCAACTTGTCGGCGCCCGTCTCCCGGGCGCGAGCGCGAGCGCGGTCCAACAACGAATAGGCTCGCGCCCTGCGCAGCGCCGCGAGCTTTTCCTCGAACGTGTCCTCGTCAACATCGGCGAGGACGGCGATGGGCCGCCCGTTGGCCGTCAGGACGATCTCGTGCTCTGCGCTCAGCGCCTTCCGGATGGCCGCCGTCTTGTTCCTGAAATCCCGGATAGTCACAAACTTCATGGCGCTGCGCTCCTTCTCATAAGATAGCTGTGCAACATTAATGTACTGATATATTCCCGTTTTGTCAACGTATTAGGTCCCAGTATGCGGCAAGTGAACTTGACTCCCCAAACCTGCGGCTGAATTCAATGGCAGGCCAGGGACGGCGAATCGGCAAGGCAACGTCAGTCGCCGCGACCTTGGCGGCCCTTCCATACTCTTCGGTGCCTTGAATGACCGCCTGCGTTGAGGTACGCTGCTTAGTAGCGTGAGGCCGGAGCGAAAAGGCAAGCCATGCAGGTACTCTTTCTCGGCACGGGAACTTCGTACGGTGTTCCGATGATCGCTTGCGACTGCGCCGTCTGCCGGTCGGACGATCCGCGGAACCGGCGCACGCGCGCCTCGGTGCTGCTCCGCGAACGCGGGGCCGCGCTGCTCATTGACGCTTCGCCGGACCTGCGCCAGCAGATGCTGCGGCACGCGGTTCAGCGGCTCGACGCGGTGCTGCTGACGCACGCGCACGCGGACCACGTGCTCGGGTTGGACGACGTGCGCGCGTTCTCCGGCCGGCAGAATGCGCCGGTTCCGGTCTATGCGAACGCCGAGACCTTGCAGGTGATCCGGCGCAATTTCGAGTACGCCTTTCGCGAGCCGGACGGCCCGGCCGGCTGGGAGGTGCCGCGGCTGCGGTCCTTCGAGATGAACGGCGGCGCGGAGATTTGCGGCGTGCCAGTGACGGCCGTGCCGATCCTGCACGGGCGGCGGGCGATCCTCGGATATCGCGTCGGCGGCCTGGCTTATCTGACCGACTGCAGCGCGGTGCCGGACGAATCGTTCCGGCTCCTGGCCGGGCTCGACATGCTCGTCGTCGGCGCGGTGCGGGTGGCGCCGCATCCGGCGCATTTCAACCTCTCCGGTGCGCTGGAGCTTGTGGAGCGGCTGAAGCCGCGGCGGGCGTACTTTACGCATATTTCACATCGCCTGGACCATGCGGCGGTCGAGGCCGGGCTGCCGCCGCATGTCCGGTTGGCCTGCGACGGCCTGGAGATCGAAACGTCGGGGTGAAGTCATCGCGCTGAACGCGCGGCGGGGGAACCATGGGACTGAAAATCGTCGGGAAGGTCACGCCGTTTCTGGACCGGCAGGAGGCCGGGCGGTTTCTGGCGCAGGCGCTGCGCGCGCAGGCGGGCGGCAATCTCTTGGTGCTGGGCATTCCGCGCGGCGGCGTGATGGTCGGAGCGGCCGTCGCGCGCGAGCTGAAGGCTGAACTGGACGTCGTGATCGCAAGGAAACTGAGCGCGCCGGGCAACCCGGAACTGGCCATCGGCGCGGTGATCGAGGGCGGCGAGACGTACCTCAACCGCAGCCTGATCTCGGCCCTGGGCGCCGACGAGAAGTACGTCGCCGATGAGACCGCGCGCCAGTTGGAGCGAATCCGGCAGCGCGCCGAGGCCTATCGCGCGGTCCGTAAAATCGCCCCGCGCGAAGGGCGCACGGTGGTCGTCGTGGACGACGGCGTAGCGACCGGCGCCACCATGCTCGCGACGCTGAACGGAGTGCGCGCCGCAAAGCCCGCCCGGCTCTGGTGCGGCATTCCGGTCGGGCCGCAGGACACGCTCGAGGAACTGGATGAAGTGGCCGACGAGGTCGTCTGTCTCGCCGCGCCGGAGTATTTCCAGGCGGTCGGGCAGTTCTATGAACGGTTCGACCAGGTCGAGGACGACGAGGTCATGCGCATTTTGAGGACGGCTTGATCGCTCGCGCAAAAGCGCGGAGAACTGAACGGGAAAAGGGATAGAATCGTGGTGATGTCCGAGCAAGTCCGAGAGGCGCTGCGGGGCGCCGCCGTCGCTTATGTCGCCAGCGCCGACGATCGCGGGCAGCCGCACCTGGCGGTGTCGAAGCTGATCCGCATCCTGGACGCGGAGCACGTGGCGTTCACCGCCTGGTTCTGCCCGCAGACGGCGGAGAACGTCGCGAAGAATCCGAAAGTCGCCGTGTCGGTTTGGGACGCGGCGCACGATCACGGATATCAGCTCGTCGGCGAGGTGACGAACGCGACCGTGACCGCGACGCTCGACCAGTGGCCCGGACCCGAGCGAGACTACGGCCCTATCTCGCAGGAGGAGCGCCGTCTCACGATTCGAGTGCTGGCCGCGATGGAACTCAAGGCCGGCATGCACACCGACAAGACCCTCTGAAGAGCCACGCCGATATGACCCTGACGAACGAGAGCCTGATCGAGAAACTCGGCCGCCTCAAGTCGCAGCGCCGAGCGGTGATCCTGGCGCACAATTACCAGCGGCCGGAAGTGCAGGACGCCGCCGACTACGTGGGCGATTCGCTCGGCCTCTCGCGGCAGGCGGCCGGGGCGAAGGCCGAGGTCATCCTCTTCTGCGGCGTGGATTTCATGGCCGAAACGGCCGCGATCCTTTGCCCGGGCAAGAAGGTCCTCGTGCCCGATCCGCGCGCCGGCTGCCCGATGGCGAACATGGTCAGCGCCCGCGAGCTCCGCGCGCTGAAAGCGCAGCATCCTCTCGCGCGCGTGGTCTGCTACGTCAACAGCAGCGCCGAAGTGAAGGCCGAGAGCGACATCTGCTGCACCTCCGCCAACGCCGTCCAGGTCGTCCGCAGCCTGCCCGCCGACGGCGAAATTATTTTCGTCCCGGACCAATCGCTCGGGGACTACGCCGCGAAACAGGCCGGGCGGAAGCTCATCCTCTGGCCCGGCTATTGCCCCACGCACCATCGCATCCTCGCGGCGGATATCCTCCGCGCGCGCAGCGAGCACCCCGCGGCGAAGGTGGTCGTGCATCCTGAATGCACCGCCGACGTGATCGCGCTGGCCGACCACGTCGCCAGCACCACCGGGATTCTCAAGCTCTGTCAATCGAGCCCGGCGCAGGAATTCATCGTCGGCACCGAGATCGCGCTCCTGCACCGGCTGAAGAAAGAAAATCCGGGCAAGACTTTTTATCCCGCCTCGAGCCTGGCCGATTGCCCGAACATGAAACTGAACACGCTGGAGAAAATGGTCTGGTCGCTCGAGGACATGGTCTACGAGGTGACCGTGCCCGAGCCGATCGCCGGGCGGGCGCGCCGGGCGATCGAGCGGATGCTGGCGGTCCGTCCGTGAAGGGAGCGGGCCGCCCGCGAGTCGGTTGACGCGGACGCGCCTTGAATGTATAACGCGGCCCGGCCCCGACGCGGATGGCCCGGTGTCCGAGACGCGCCGGTTCTGCTGAAGAAGTGGAAAGCATGTATCTCGGTCCCCTGGTTTTCGAGGAGATCTTCGTCGCCAAGCCGTGGGGCGGCCGGTCGCTCGCGCGCGCGGCGGCGAAACGGCTGCCGCCGGGCGGGCGGATCGGGGAATCCTGGGAGATCGCCGACCATCCGAACGGCACGAGCGTGGTCAAAGGCGGCCCGTCGTCGGGCCGGACGCTGCGCGAACTGATCCGCGCGCACGGCGAGAGCCTGCTCGGCCGCAAGGCGGCGCTCGGGCGGTTCCCGCTGCTGGTGAAACTGCTCGACGTGGCGGATGCGTTCTCCGTCCAGGTGCATCCGGACGACGAGTGCGCGCGCGCGATGAAGCTGCGCGACTGCGGAAAGACCGAGGCGTGGTACGTTCTGCGCGGCGGCAAGGACGCGTGGGTCGTCAGCGGCCTCAAGGCGGCGAGCGATATGCCGAAACTCCGCGCGCTGGCCGTCTCGGGCGAACTGGCCGCGCGAGTGCGAAGGTTTTCCGCGCGCACGGGCGACGTCTGGCTCTGCGAAGCCGGCACCATTCACGCATTCGGCGGCGGCGTGGTGCTGTTCGAGGTCCAGCAGAATTCGGACGCGACGTTCCGCCTCTACGACTGGGGCCGCGTCGGAGCCGACGGCAAGCCGCGCGAGCTCCATCCCGACCAAGCGGTCCGCGCGGCGGGCGGCCGGGCGTTGTCGCTTCGCCGGCCGAAGCCAAGGACGTTGCGCGGGCTGCCGTTCGACGCGCAGCGGCTGGTCGCATGCAACCGCTTCGTGATGGACCGCTGGCGGGTCCGCCGCGGATGCGTCCGGTCGAAAACGAGGCGTTTCGAGATCCTGCACGTGCTGGCCGGCAGCGGCCGGCTGCGGGATCCGCGCTGGCAGGAAGTCGCCCTGGCGAAAGGCCGAACGGTTCTGGTGCCGGCCTGCGTCAGGGAATACGAAATCGTTCCGCGGCGAGGAGCGCGCAACAGTCCGCGCGCTGCCGGACTCGAGATCATCCGCACCGCGGAACCGGAGTGATATCATGGCGCTGGAGAGACTTCAGAAAGTGCTCGCCGCCGGCGGGCTCGGCTCGCGCCGGTCGTGCGAGGCGCTCATCACGGCGGGCCGCGTGACCGTGGACGGCCGGCCGGCGACGGAACTGGGAACCAAGGTGGATCCGGACCGGCAGGAAGTCCGCTGCGACGGCGAGATCGTCCGCCCGGCGCGCAATGTCTATTACCTCATCAACAAGCCGCAGGGCTACGTCTGCACGAACGCCGACGAGCGCGGGCGCCCGTGCGTCTTCGACCTGTTGCCGATGCGCGACGCGCGGCTTTTCACCGTCGGCCGGCTCGACGCGGACACGGAAGGGCTGCTGATCGTGACGAACGACGGCGACTTTACGCAGCGCGTAGCGCACCCGCGATACGGTGTGCCGAAGACCTATCGCGCGCAGGTGCGCGGCGCGATCACCAACTCCGCCAAGCGCGATCTGCTGGCGGGCGTCTGGATCGCCGGCGATCGGTGCGTGGCGAGTTGGGTCAAGATCATCAAACGCGGCCGGGCCGATTCGGTCGTCGAGATCACGATGCACGAAGGGCGCAACCGCGAGGTGCGCCGCATGCTCGCCAAGGTCGGATTCCCGGTCACGCACCTGCGGCGCTTCCGCATCGGGCCGCTCCAGGACGACGTGCTCCGGCTCGGCCATTGGCGCAAACTCAACCCGGAAGAAGTCCGCGCGCTGGCCGAGGCGGCGGCGGCCCAAGGACCGCATCGGCCGCGCCGGCCGCATCGGCCGTTTCACGCCCATGAGGAAAGTCAATGACGAAACTTGAACAAGCCCGGCTCGGCATCGCCGTGCCGGAGATCGCCGCGGTCGCCGCGCGCGAGCGGACCTCCGCGGAAATCCTCCGCCAGCGCCTCCTCGACGGGCGCGTCGTCCTGCCGATGAACCTCTGCCGAAAGGCCCTCGGACTGCCGGAGATCGAGCCGTGCGGCATCGGCCAGGGACTGCGCACGAAGGTCAACGCGAACATCGGCACCTCGCAGGACTTCCCCGATCTGAAGCCCGAGCTGGAGAAGTTGAATGCGGCGATCGAGGCCGGCGCGGACGCGGTGATGGACCTTTCCACCGGCGGCGACATCCGCTCGGTGCGCCGGCGGATCCTCGAGGCCTCGCGCGTGCCGGTCGGCACCGTGCCGATCTACGATGCCGCGGTGCGCGTGCTGCGGCAGGGCCGGAGCGTCCACGCGATGACCGCCGCGGGCATCCTCCGCGCCGTGCGCGATCACGTCGAGCAGGGCGTGGACTTCATCACCGTGCATTGCGGCGTGACGCGCGAGGTCCTCCGCACGCTCGAACAGTCGCCGCGCGTGTGCGGCATCGTGAGCCGCGGCGGCACATTCCTCGCGACCTGGATGGCCCGCCACGGAAAGGAAAACCCGCTCTACGAACAGTTCGACGAGGTCCTGGCCATCGCGCGAGAGCACGACGTGACGCTGAGCCTGGGCGACGGTCTGCGCCCCGGTGCGCAGGCGGACGCGTTCGACCGGGCGCAGGTCCATGAGCTGAACGTGCTCGCCGGACTGGCCGCGCGCGCGCACGAGGCCAGCGTGCAGGTCATGATCGAAGGCCCCGGGCACGTGCCGCTCCACCAGATCGAGGCGCAGGTGCGCCTGGAGAAGGAACTCTGCCACGGCGCGCCGTTCTACATCCTAGGCCCGCTGGTGACGGACGTGGCCCCCGGCTACGACCACATCACCGCCGCGATCGGCGGCGCGGTGGCCGCCGCGGCGGGCGCGGACTTCATCTGCTATGTCACGCCGATGGAGCACCTCGGCCTGCCGGAGGTGGAGCACGTGCGCGAGGGCGTCATCGCCGCGCGCATCGCCGGGCACGCCGCGGACATCGCCAAGGGCGTGCCGGGCGCCGCCGAGTGGGACCGCAAGTTCTCCGAGCTCCGCCGCGCCCGCGACTGGCAGGCGCAAATCCGCATGTGCATGGACCCGAAGCGGGCGGCGAGTTTCCGCAAGCGCCGGCGCCCGGGCGAAGAGGACGTGTGCAGCATGTGCGGTGAGCTGTGCGTCTTCAAAATCCGCGAAGACGCCGAGTGCCGCCGAAAAACTCGTCTTACCACGAAGAGCACGAAGGGCACGAAGAAAAACAAATGACCTTTGCAGAGACAATTCTAAACCACGACGCCACCACGGGCACAACGAACAGTAAGGCAAGGATTCCGTAACGACAACTCCGTCGTGATCATCGCATCGTCGTGGCGAAATAAACCCGCCTGCTTTGCGCCGGAGGGGAATCCGTGGAGCAACAGGAAAGGCGCACGAAGATCGTCGCGACGCTCGGGCCCGCCTCGAGCGGACCCGCAATGATCCGGAAGCTGATTGACGCGGGCGTGAACGTCTTCCGCCTGAATTTCTCGCACGGTTCGCATGAGACGCACGGGGCGGCCGTGCGCGACATCCGCCGCGCCGCTGCCGAAGCCCGCCAGGCCGTCGCCATCCTGCAGGATCTCCAGGGACCGAAGATGCGCATCGGCGAACTCGCCGGACATCAGCCGGTCAATCTATCCGCCGGCGATTCCGTCCAGATCACGACCGACGCGGTCGTCGGAACGGCAGTGCGGATTTCGACCACGTACGCCGCGTTGCCCGACGACGTCCGGAAGGGCGACGTGATCCTGCTCGACGACGGCCGGCTGCAACTGCGCGTCACGGGCGTCGCCGGCCGCGAGGTGCAGACCGAGGTGCTCGTGGGCGGCGCGCTGGACGAGCACAAGGGCATGAACCTTCCGCACACGCCGCTGAGCGCTTCCTGCCTGACCGAGAAGGACCTGGAGGACCTGCGATTCGGCATCGGCGCGGGCGTGGACTACGTCGGTCTGTCGTTTGTCCGGCGCGCGTCGGACATCGAAGACCTCCGCCGCTCGGCGAAGTCCGCCGGATGCGACGTGCCGGTGATCGCGAAGATCGAGCGCATCGAGGCGATCCAGAACCTCGAGGAGATCGTCGCCGCCGCCGACGGCGTCATGGTCGCGCGCGGCGACCTGGGCGTCGAGACCTCCGCCGCGGAAATCCCGATCCTGCAGAAGCAAATCCTGTCGGTCGCCGGCCGGCGCGGCAAGCCGGACATCACGGCGACGCAGATGCTCGAGACAATGGTCTCGAACCCGCAGCCGAGCCGCGCTGAAGCCACCGACATCGCCAACGCCGTCTTCGACGGGACCGGCGCGCTGATGCTCTCCGCCGAGACCGCGGTCGGGAAATATCCGGTCGAGGCGGTGCGGATGATGTCCGAGATCGCCCTGGCCGCGGAGCGGCATCTCCCGGAGTATCGGCGGCCCTTCGCGCGCGAGAAGGCGGCCGGGCCGCGCGGCGTCGCCGAGGCCAGCACGCGCGCCGCGTGCGTGGCGGCGCAGGAACTCGGCGCGGCGGCCATCGCGGTCTTTACGCTCTCCGGGCGGACGGCGCTGCTCGTCTCGGCGCGGCGGCCGTCGGCGCCGGTGCTGGCGTTCACGCCGTCGGAAGAGACCTGCCGCCGGCTGGCGCTGGCGTGGGGCGTGCGGCCGATGCTTTCGGAAAGGGCCGCCGGCCCCGAGGCGCTGGTCGCGATGACCGAGCGCGCCGTCCGCGCCTGCGGCCTGGTCCGGCCGGGCGACCTGGTCATCCTGCTGGTCGGCTCGACGACGGTCCCGGGCGCGACGAACATGATGAAGGTCCATCGCGTGGAGGGCGCCGCAGGCGGATGAGCGCTTTCAGTTGAGGGCCGATGAGCCAGACCGCGGAGATCAGCTACTGGGCCTTGCTGCACGCGCTGCCGGGCATGGGGCCGGTGACGTTCCGGCGGCTCCTCGACCGGTTCGGCTCGGCGGCGGAGGCCGTCGAGAAGGCGGACCGCGGCGCCCTCGCCGAGGTGCGCGGCATGCGGCGGGAACTGGCCGACGCGCTGCTGGCCAGCCGGAGCCGGCTCGACTCGGCCGAGCGGACGGTGGCGGCGCTTCAGAAGAAGGGCGTGCATCTCCTGCGCATGACCGACCCGGCTTACCCGCCGGCGCTGCACGACCTGCCGGACCCGCCGCCGCTGCTCTATGTCCTCGGCCAAATCGGCGCGAAGGACCGGCGCGCGGTCAGCATGGTGGGCACCACGAAGCCCTCGGCGCGGGGCCGGCCGATCGCGGAGGAGTTCGGCAAGCGATTCGCGGCCGCCGGCGTCACGGTCGTGAGCGGCTACGCGCACGGCATTGACGCGGCCTCGCACCGCGGGGCGTTCAAGGGCGGCGGGCGGTCCATCCTCTGCGTTCCGTACGGCATCCGGCACTTCAAATCGCGCGCGGACTTTCCGGCGCTCGCCGAGATCGCGCAGCGCGGCGCGGTGGTCAGCGAATGCCCGCCCGACCTGGAGTGGTCCGCCGCCGCGGCGGTGGCGCGCGACCGGATCATCGCCGCGCTCGGCCGCGCCGTGTTCGTCATCGAAACGCGCCCGCGCGGAGGCACGATGCATACCGTCCGGGCCGCGGAGCAGCTCGGGCGCCCGCTCTTCGTCCTGAAGTACCGCGCTCCGCCGGAGTCCGCGCGCGGGAACTCCATCCTGATCGCGCGCGGCGCGACCGACGTCGGCAGGTTCGGCGAGATCGGGAAAATCCTCGACGGTCTCGGACCCGATCCGCGGCGCGGTGAGAGCGAGTGAGCGCGACGGGCCGCTCTTCACTTCCTGGCGGGGACCTTCTCCGGCGTGCTCGTCTTGAGCCAGGCCATCAGCGCAGCGCCCGCGATGAAGATCCCGATGCTGATCCACTGCGCCTCGCTCATCTGGCCGGGCAGGTGCGTATCGCCCCGGAAGAACTCCACGATGAACCGCTCGGTGGAGTAGAGGAGCAGGTACAGCGCGGTCACCTCGCCCGAGCGGCGCTGGTGGCGGAAGAAGAGCGAGAGGATGATGAAGATGCAGAAGAGGTCGAACGCGCTCACCAGTTGCGTCGGCCACAGCGGAGTGCCCGGAGCGATGTACAAGGGCGCCCCGACGCCGGTGAGATACGGAAGCGAGTCGCGCGGGAAGACGCAGCCGTACCACGCGCCCTGGTGGACGGGCACGCCGTAGCAGCAGCCGTGCAGGTAGCAGCCGATCCGCCCGAACGCGTGTCCGAGCGCCAGCGACGGCGTGAGCACGTCGAGCACCGGCAGCGTCTTCAGTTTCTTGGCCCGGAGCAGGAGCAGCGTGACGACCAGCGCGCCGATGAGCCCGCCGTAGAAGACCAGGCCGCCTTGCCAGATTTTGAGGAGGTCGAGGACGGACCATCCCGGCCGGGCGGTGTCGAAGAAGTAATCGGTGTTCTGGAGAACGTAGGCGATCCGCGAGCCGACAATGCCGGCCAGCAGCGCCCAGACACAGATGTCGGTGACTTCGTCCGGCAGCAGGCCGGCGCGCCGCGCCCGCCAGCGAGCGACGAAGAGCGCCGCCAGGAACCCGATCATCGCCATCACCCCGTACGAGTGGATGGCGAACCGGTCGCCGATGCGGAAAAAGATGTCGTGCATTTTTTCCTTCCGCCGTCACGGGGCGGCAGGGCTACCGCGCCGAGAGATGGCAGTTGTCTATGAGCCGCGTCCGGCCCAGGCGGATGGCGATCAGCACCATGGCCTCGGATTCGATCCGGCGAATTTCGCGAAGCGTCTCGGGGTTGACGACGGCGACGTAATCCACTTTCGACGCGGGGGCCTCGCGGATCACCTCATCTATCGCGGCGATGAGCGGCGCGGCGCGGCGTTCGCCCTGCGCGAACAGGTCCTCGGCCTTGCGGAGCGCGCGGTTCAGCACGGTGGCCTGCTCGCGCTCCTCGGGCGAAAGATAGACGTTGCGCGAACTCAGCGCCAGGCCGTCCGGCTCGCGGACGGTCGGGCAGAGGCTGATCTTCAAGTCGAAGTTCAGGTCGCGCACCATGCGCCGGATGACCACGCTCTGCTGGTAATCCTTCTGGCCGAAGAAGGCGATATCCGGATGGACCAGGTTGAAGAGTTTCGCGCAGACGGTGCAGACGCCGTGGAAATGGCCGGTGCGGATTTCGCCCTCGAAGGCTTCCGTATAGCGTTCCTGGAGGACGTAGGTCGCGTAGCCGCCCGGATACATTTCGTGGGTCGGCGGCGCGAAGAGGATGTCCACGCCGGCCTTCTCGCAGACCTGGCGGTCATGCTCGAGCGGGCGCGGATAGGCGTCCAGGTCCTCGCTCGGCCCGAACTGTGTCGGATTGACGAACACGCTGACCACGACCAGGCCGGTCTCCTTGCGGGCGCTGCGGATGAGACTGACGTGCCCGGCGTGCAGCGCGCCCATGGTCGGCACGAAGCCGACCGATTTCTTGCCCGGCCGAAGTTCCCGCAGCGCCGCATGCAGCTCGGCGATCGAAGTGACGAAGCGCATCCGGTTCACCTCCAGGTGGATTCGAGGGCCTGAAGCCGACGACCCCGGATTATATCGCGCGGCGGGCGCGCTTTCAAACGCTGCTGGACCGGTCATTCGGCAATCCGCCTTTGCCCCTTCGGCTGCGCTCAGGGCTACGGCGGACAAGTCCGCAGCCAGTCCCTGCGACGCCCCGCGGGCCGCGATGGCTTGACAGCCCGCGCCGGCTTGTGTAAATTCCAACATTGCGTCTGAAGCTGGACGGGTAGCTCAGCTGGTAGAGCACAGGACTGAAAATCCTGGTGTCGGCGGTTCAATCCCGCCCCCGTCCACCAATACGCGAACCGAAGCGTTGTGGTTTTCGTCCCCACTCTCTAGGAGTCCGCTATGCCCCGCAAGAGCCTGGTCCTGTTCCTCGTCGTCGTCTTCGCCGGCGCGCTGGGGGTCAGCCGCGCCTTCAGCCAGGAGCCGTACGAGAAAGAATATGAGACGCTGAAGAAGATCATCGAGCACGTGCACGATGACTACGTGACCGAGGTGGACACGAAGAAGCTCTTCGAGGGCGCCTATCGCGGCGCGTTGGAGGCGCTCAACGACCCCTTCACGCAGTACTTCAACCAGCCCGAAGCCAAGCGCTTCACGGCCGAGACGGAAGGAAAATTCGGCGGGCTGGGCATCGAGATTTCGCTGAAGGACGGCATCCTGACCGTCATTACGCCGATCAAGGGCACGCCGGCCTATGACGCGGGGATCCTCGCCGGCGACGCGATTTTGAAGATTGACGGCAAGTCCACGGAGCGGCTCAACCTGGAGGACGCCGTCGAGACGCTGCGCGGCAAGATCGGCACCAAAGTCACGCTGACGGTGCACCACCTCGGCGCGGCGGTGGACGCCGAAATTACCATCACGCGCGCGGAAATCAAGCCGGCCTCGGTCGAGGGCGCCATGCTCGACCCGAAGAGCGGCATCGGCTACATCCAGATCAGCCAGTTCACCGAGACGTGCCGCGACGACATGCTGGCCGCCGTCGGCGATCTCCAGAAGCAAGGCCTGAAAGGGATGATCATTGACCTGCGCGGAAATCCGGGCGGGCTGCTCGACAAGGCGGTGGACATCGCGGACGATTTCCTCTCGAGCGGCGTGATCGTGAGCGTCCGCGGCCGGCAGCCCGAGATGACCCGAACCTACAACGCCCACGCTCACAAGGGGCGGAATCTGGAGGAACTGCCGATCATCGTGGTCGTGGACGAGGGATCCGCGAGCGCCTCGGAGATTCTGGCCGCCGCGCTGCACGACAACAACCGGTCGCTGCTGGTCGGCGGCCGCACGTACGGCAAGGGCTCCGTCCAGAACGTCATTCCGCTGGGCAACGGCGAGTCGCTCAAGATGACCACCGCGCGTTACTACCGGCCCAATAACGAGCCGATCGAGTTGCACCAGGGCATCATGCCGGACATCTATCTGCCGATGAGCCGCGAGCACGAGCTGGCGCTGCGCAACCAGGAACGCGAGGACAAGCTCCGCGGCCGCTATCACCTCGGCGCAGACCTGGTGGAGCAGGAGCCGGCGGCCGCGCCTGCGCCCGAGGCCAAGCCCGCCCCGGCCGCCGATACGCCCGTGCAGCCGAACGGCAAAGAGGGAGACGAGACGCGCCGCGGGCGCGTGGTGGATTTCCAACTCCAGGCCGCGCTGAATATCTTGAAGTGGCAGTTGATGCATCCCACGGCGATGCCCGAGGCCGGCGTGGAGAAGGCGGCGAAGTAGCGGCGCGAGACGCGCCTCCGATTTATCGCGCAGCCGCCATTCGCCGCGCAGCATGGCTGACCTTCGAAGGCTGCCCTGATTCCTCAGGCCCGATATGCTCCTACTGGGAATCGAAACCTCCTGCGACGAGACCGCCGCCGCCGTCGTCAAGGACGGCCGGCAAGTCCTCTCGAGCATCGTCGCCTCGCAGGACAAGCTGCACTTGCCGTACGGCGGCGTGGTGCCGGAGATCGCCTGCCGCGCGCACCTGGCGGTGGTCCTGCCGGTGATCCGCCGCGCGCTCGAAGAGGCCGCAGTCCACGTCGAGGACCTCGACGGCGTCGCGGTGACGCACACGCCCGGGCTGGTCGGCGCGCTCCTCATCGGCGTGACGGCGGCCAAGACGCTCGCCTGGCTCCGCGACCTGCCGATCATCGGCGTCAACCACCTCTACGCCCACGCGTATGCCGCCGCGCTGGACCGCGAGGCGCCGCTCTTCCCGTGCGTCAGCCTCGTCGCCTCCGGCGGGCACACCAGCCTCTTTCGCAGCCGCTCGGCGATCGAGCACGAGATGCTCGGCGCCACGCTCGACGACGCGGCCGGCGAAGCCTTCGACAAGGCGGCGAGCATTCTGGGTCTGGGCTATCCGGGCGGCCCGAACGTGGACCGCGCCGCGCGCGCCGGCAACCCGCGCGCCATCGCCTTCCCGCGCACCCGCCTCGGGCCGGACTCGTTCGACTTCTCCTTCAGCGGCATCAAGACCGCGGTGCTCTATCATTGCCGCGGGCAGAATCCGCGGACGCCCCGGCCGCCGCTGACCGCGCAGGAAATCGCCGACGTCGCCGCCAGCTTCCAGGAAGCGGTGGTGGACACGCTGGTCGAGAAGCTCCTCGAGGCCGCGCGCCGGGTCGGCGCGAGCCGCATCGCCGTCGGCGGAGGCGTGGCGGCCAACTCGCGGTTGCGCGAGCGCCTGGCCGATGCCGCCGGGCGCCGCCGGCTGGAGCTCGTCCTGCCGCCCATCCGCTACTGCATGGACAACGCCGCCATGGTGGCCGGCATCGCGTATCCGCTCTATACGGCCGGGCGCGTGAGCGACCTGACGCTCGACGTCTGCCCGACGGAACGGCGGGATAAACACAAGGAGGTAATGCTGAAGGCTGAAGGATGAAGGCTGAAGAGGTCTTCATCATTCCGCCTTCATCCTTCATCCTTGCCGTTTGGAGGTGACCGACATGGACGAGAACCGCCTGATGAAGCTCCTTCGCGCTGTCGAGGGCGGCGATGTGTCCGCCGGCGAGGCCCTCAAGCATCTCGAAGGCGGCGCGTTCGACGACATCGGCTTCGCGAAACTCGATCTTCACCGCGAGGTGCGGTGCGGCATTCCCGAGGCGATCTTCTGCCAGGGCAAGACCGTGGCGCAGATCCAGGCGATCGCCCGGCGCCTGCGCGGCCGCGGGATGAACCTCCTGGCCACGCGCGCCTCGGCGCAAGTCCATCGGGCCATCGCCCGGCTCGCGCCCGACGCCGTCTATTGCGCCGCCGCGCGGACGGTCACGATCAAGCGGACGAAGCATCCGCCGCCGCGGGGAGAGATTCTCATCGTCTGCGCCGGCACCGCCGATATTCCGGTCGCCGAGGAGGCGCGCGTGACGGCGGAGTTCCTCGACAACCGCGTGCGAGCGATCTACGACGTGGGCGTCGCCGGCCTGCACCGGCTGCTGCGCTTTCGGAAGGAGCTGCGCCGGGCCAACGTGGTCATCGTCGTCGCCGGCATGGAAGGCGCGCTGGCCAGCGTGGTGGGCGGCATGGTCGCCCGGCCGGTGATCGCCGTGCCTACCAGCATCGGCTATGGCGCCAGCTTCAGCGGCATCGCGCCGCTGCTGACCATGCTCAACAGTTGCACCGCCGGCGTGGCGGTGGTAAACATTGATAACGGTTTCGGCGCGGGCTCGGTCGCATCGCTCATTAACCATACCGGACAGGACCATGCGAAAAACCCCCGGCCTGCCTGAACTGGCGCCGCGACGGGCGGACTCGAACAAGGGCGACTACGGCCGCGTCCTGGTCCTCGCCGGGTCGCGCGGCATGGTCGGCGCCGCCGCGTTGGCCGGGACCGCCGCCCTGCGCGCCGGCGCGGGCCTCGTGACCGTCGGCACGCCGCGAAGCGTCTATCCGATCCTCGCCGCCCGGGTCGTCTGCTGCACCACGCGCCCGCTCCCCGAAACGCCTGTGGCGACGCTGAGCGACCGCGGAGCCAGCGCGATTCTCCGGTGGGCCGAATCGTTCGACGCGGTTGCGCTCGGGCCGGGACTCGGGCGCCATCCGAGCACGACTCACCTCGTCCATCATCTCGTGCTGAAGCTGCCGAAGCCGATGGTCCTCGACGCGGACGCGCTGAACGCGCTGGCGGAGGACGTTGCGGTGCTCCGGCGCGCGCCGGCGCCGCGCATCCTTACGCCGCATCCGGGCGAGATGGCGCGGCTGGCCGGCCTGAACGTCGGCCGGGTGCAGCAATTGCGGAAGCTGGTGGCTCTCCGGTTCGCTCGGGAGAACCATGTCGTGCTCGTGCTCAAGGGGCACCGGAGCATCGTGACCGACGGCCGCCGCGTGTTCGTCAACCCGACCGGCAATCCCGGCATGGCGACCGGCGGCACGGGCGACGTCCTGACCGGCACGATCGCTGCGCTGATCGGCCAGCGGCTCGGCCCGTTCGAAGCCGCCGTGCTCGGGACCTATGCGCACGGCCTGGCCGGCGACCTGGCCGCAAAGGAGTTCGGCGAAGTCGGCCTCATCGCCACCGACGTCCTCGAATTTCTCCCCAAGGCATTCCGGAAACTCGCCGCCGGAAAGACAAACCGCGCGCGGCCGGCCACGCCGGCCCGTTCATAGGAAGCCCATCATGAAAACCCGCGCTGTGCGGCTTTACGGGAAAGACGATCTGCGGCTGGAGGAGTTCGAGCTGCCGCCGATCCGCGAGGACGAGATCCTCGCGCGCGTCGTGTCCGATAGCATCTGCATGTCCTCGCACAAGGCGGCGAAGCAGGGCGCGGAGCACAAGCGCGTGCCGAAGGACATCGCGCGCAACCCGACGATCATCGGGCACGAGTTCTGCGGGACGATCCTGGAGGTCGGCAGGAAGTGGCAGCACCGGTTCAAGCCCGGGAGCAAGTTCGCGATCCAGCCGGCGATCAACTACCAGGGCAGCCTGGCCGCGCCGGGATACTCCTACCGCTATATCGGCGGCGACGCGACGGCGGTGATTATCCCGAACGAGTTCATGGAGTGCGGCTGCCTGCTCGATTACACGGGCGAGGCGTACTTCGCGGCCTCGCTCGCGGAGCCGATGTCGTGCATCGTCGGCGCGTTCCACGCGATCTACCACAGCAAGCCGGGGACGTACGTCCACGACATGGGCATCGTCCGCGGCGGCGCGATGGCGATCCTCGCCGGCGCCGGGCCGATGGGCCTGGGCGCGATTGATTACGCGATTCATTGCGACCGCCGGCCCGGGCTGCTGGTGGTCACGGACATTGACGACGCGCGGCTTTCGCGCGCGGCGTCGCTGCTGACCGAGGCGGACGCCCAGTCCAACGGCGTGAAGCTCGTCTACGTGAATACGAGCCGGCTCCCGAACCCGGCGGAGCACCTGGTTTCGCTGACCGGCGGCCCTTCGACCATCGCCCAGGGCCACCCTGAGGAAGCTCGAATGGGCGGCAAGGGATTCGACGACGTGCTGGTCTTCGCGCCGGTGCGGCCGGTGGTGGAGTCCGGCGACCGGATCCTCGGCCGCGACGGGTGCCTGAATTTCTTCGCCGGACCGCTGGATCCGAATTTCAGCGCGCCGGTGAATTTCTACAATGTGCATTACGGCTCGACGCACGCGCTCGGCACCAGCGGCGGAAACACCGACGACATGATCGAGTCGCTCGACCTGATGTCCCGCGGGCGCATCAACCCGGCCGCGATGGTGACGCACGTCGGCGGGTTGGACGCGGTGATCGAGACGACGCTGAATCTGCCGAACATCCCCGGCGGGAAGAAGCTGATCTACACGGGCCTCTCGATGCCGCTGACGGCCATCGGCGATTTCGAGGAGAAAGGCCGGCGCGATCCGGTTTTCGCGGAGCTTGCCCGCATCGCGCACCGCCACGGCGGTCTCTGGTCGGCTGAGGCGGAGAAATACCTGCTGGAGAACGCGGGCCGGCTCGGGCGGTAGGCCGGTTTCACTGTTCGGCGGGGCGGGCGGAGAAGTCCAGGTTGATCAGCGGGAAGAACGGCAGAGGGCCGTCCTGCATGAAGTTGAGGAGGCCGAACTGGATGCCGGAAGCCCGCCGGGAGTAATTGATCAGCCCGACCTGGACGCCGTGCATCCTCGTGGCGTAGTTGTACATCGGGCCGATCTGCGCGCCGTACATCCGCTCGCAGTGGTTGAGCAGCGCCGCTTGCACGCCGTGCACCGTGTCCGCGTGGTTCCCGCCGACGGCCAGTTGAATACCCTGCAAGTCGGTGATGGCGGTATTGAGAATCGGCGCCACCTGAAGCCCGCTCACGTCATCCGCGTTGTTGACTCCGACGGCGACCTGCAGGCCGCGCAGCACGTTGGCATAGTTGAACACCGGCGACAACTGCGCGCCGTTCGCGCATGCGGCCTCGTTCCACAACAGACCGGCCTGAACGCCGGAGGCCGTCGAGAGGACGATGTTCGCCAGCCCAAGGTCCAACCCGGCGACGTCGCGATTCACCCCGAACGGGAGCGTGAGCCGGAGCCCGTCAACGTCCCAGTCCTCGGACACAATTTGGATCGGCGGCCAGACGGAAACCTGCACCGGCGTGGCGGACGCTGCGAGCGCGGCGCCCGGGACGGCCGCGCCGAGCAGCAGGACCAGAAGCCGGATCGTGCGTTTCATGAGCTTAGAGCTTCAGCTTGCCGAGGTCCGTCGGGGGCAGGTCGCCGGGCGTGACGATGCGGCTCTGGCTGCGGCGGCGCATCTCCGTCAGTTCATCTTGAAGCTCGGCCTTGGCGGCCTCGACCTCCGTCTCGGCGCGCTGCGAGAACTTCGCGAACGCCTCCTGGACGGACGCGGCCTCGATCTCGAAAGTGACCGGCAGGCTCGTCACTCCCATCGGCGTCTGGATGCCGAGGGTCACGCGCCCGACGAACTTCTTCACCGAGCCGTCGAGCGAGGTGACCTGCTCGACCTGCCTGACGGGGAACTTCTGGTCTTCCGGCTGCTCCTCGAAGAACTCTTCGCGCCTGTAGATCATTGTCGGTTCCTTTAGAAAAAGCGGAGACCTGCAGCGTATCCCGATGACGCGGAAAAAGCAAGTGCGACCTTGCAAATTTCCCGCAGAATCTGCTATAGTAATCGTCTCGAATACGCGTCAAGCCGAACCCACAGTGTGAAAGCGTCCAATGAGGAGCGAATAACATGGCGAACCGATGCCAGATTTGCGGCAAGGCGCCGCACAGCGGTTACCAGTTCACGCGGCGCGGCCTCGCGAAGAGCAAGGGCGGCGTGGGCCGGAAGACGACCGGCCATACGAAGCGGAGGTTCCTGCCCAACCTGCAGGTCGTGAAGGCCACCACCTCCGGCGGCGTGCGGCGCGTGCGCGTCTGCGCCAAGTGCCTGCGGAGCGGGAAAGTCGTCAAGGCCGGCTGAGCCGCGACGGAATCCTGCGGCCTGCGATCCCGATGGCGGGGTCGCAGGCCGTTTTATTTTAACCCCGGATTTCCGCCTCCATGGCTCCCGGAGAAGACCGGTTCGCGCGGCCATTTTTGGCTTGTTTTGGCATCCGGGCGAGGTACAATAGTCGGTAGGAAGGTTCACGGCTGTCGTGAACCGCTGGGCATCTGGGGCTTGGGGTTGAGGAAGGAGAGGGAGCATGGGGCGCATTCCAGGAATGGTCGGGGCCTTGGTCGCGGGGACGGTTTTCATGGTCGGCTGCGCGTCCGTGGATGTCGCGAAGACGTTCAACGATCAGCGTCTCACGGAGCAACGCTACACCCCTATTGCGCACATCAACGGCGACTGCTGGGGCATTTACTTCCTTTCCATCATACCGTTGGTGACCGGCGACACGACCACGGAAGGAACCCAACTGGCATTTCTGAAGGACACCGTGAACGTGGATGCCGTGGCGGATATGGTAACCCGCAAGAGCAAGGAACTCGGCGCCACGCATACCTTGAACCTCACCTCCCAGAGGTTCAGCTCATGGATCGCGCCCGTCTTGCTTTTCTGGTACAAGGACACCCAGGTTTCCGGCAACGCCGTCAACTAGGGGCTTCCCGCCCCTTGTTCCTGGACCGGTTCACGGTCTCGGACAGGGCGATCGCGGCACTCCGGCTCAAAGCCTGCGCTGCGGCGAGGGGGTCGGTCGGGCCGCGGCCTTTTCCGAGGCGCAGGGAATTGCGCAGCGCTTCGGTGATGAACTGCTTCGCGCGGCGGGCGGCGTCGTGCACCTCCCGCCCGCGCGCCAGCTCGGTGGCGAGCGCCGCGGAGAGCGCGCAGCCGGCGCCATGCGTGTCCTTCGTCTCGACGCGTTCCGAAGGAAGCTCCAGGAAGTCCCTGCCGTCGTATAGCACGTCGGTCGGCGCGCCGGCGAGGTGTCCCCCTTTGATCCAGACCGCGCGCGGGCCCAGGCGGGCGATGGCCTCGGCGGCGCGGCGCATCGCGGAAAGATCGGCGACCTCCATCCCGGCCAGCCGCGACGCCTCGGCGAGGTTCGGCGTCACCACCTCGCACAGCGGCAGGATTTCCCGGAGCAGCGCGGCCTCGCCCGGCTCGTCGAGAAGGCGGCGTCCGCTGGTGCTGAATATCACCGGGTCCACGACGAGATGGGCAACGCGGTGTCGGCGCAGGACTTCCGCCACGGCGCGGACGGTCGGCGCGCCGGAGAGCATGCCGGTCTTGGCGGCGTCGAGGCCGATGTCGGCGATGCACAGCTCGATCTGCTGTGCGACGAACTCCGGCGGCACCACGTGGATGCCCGCGACCTGCCGCGTGTCCTGCGCGGTGACCGCCGTCACGGCGGTCATCGCGTAGCCGCCCAGGCAGGTGATGACCTTGATATCGGCTTGAATTCCCGCTCCGCCGGAGGAATCGGATCCGGCGATGCTCAACACGCGCGGGCGGCTGCGGCCGGGATTCGGGTCGGTGGGCATCGTTACGGTTTCTTTTCCGGGAGCGGCAGGGGCGGCAGAGGCGGCTCGGCCACCCACTCCTTGACACTGCGCATCTGGACGTCGAACCGCTTCACGACCTGATCGGTGGGATGGTCGGCGCGGATTTTCGCGAGGAGTCCTCGCGCGTTGTCCTCCTGGCCCATGGCCCAGAGCGACAGCACGCGCGCGAGCCCCAGGTCGCGTCTGTCGTCCGCCGACAGGCCGGGCTTGTCGAGTTCCTGGCGGATTTCGGTGTCCAGCTCTTTCAGCCGCGCCGCGGTCAGGTTGATGAAGCTCCTCAGGAGCGTGGGAAAGCGATGCTTCTCGGCCTGCAGCCGGATCTCCGCGAGGGTCAGCGGCCGGGCGGGGCCGCTCTCCCGGTGGGTCTCGCCGAAGTCAATGGCCTTGATGCTGGAAGCTTCCAGCTCGACCGTCTCGTCGGAATTCATGTCGCGGACGACGAACCGTCCCTCGAAGAACCACTGGATGTCGGCATCCAGCTTCCGCCCGTCCTTCAGCTCAATGGTCACGATCGGCCCGGCGAACGAGAGCGAGGCCAGGCAGAACAGTACCGCGCCCAGGACCGCGGCGCACGGGAGCCGCGCCGCGTTCGTTCGTCGCACACTCGGCAATCCGCCTTCGCCAAGGCTTCGGCGGACAAGTCGGCGATCGGGAATCGGCATTTTAGTGGTTTCGATGGCGATGGAAGATGGCGTCGAAGAACTCCTCGAGCCGCGGCACGAGCGCGGCATAAAGCACGCACAGCGCCACGGCGCAGACGACGAGGATCAGGCTCATCTCGGGGCTGAACGTTCGGCCGAAGAAAACGCTGATGAGCGCGAGGCCGAGCAGCACGCAGGCGGCGAGGATGCCGGCCATGAAGGCCAGCGTCACGCCGCGCTTGAGGCTCAACTCGAAGCGGACGAGCCCGTGGCGGATCATCATGAACATGGCGAACTGCGACATGGCCATGGCCCAGAGCGACACGGTCGGAGATTTCTCGGAGTGGAGATAGGCCACTGCGAGCACGACGAGCGTGCCCGCCGCGAAGGGCAGCTCCACCATGTAGAACGGCCAGTCCTCGTCCTCCGCGGCGCCGCGCCCGGCGCGCCAGGAAATCCACAGCGCCGCAACCAGGTAGCTCGCCGTCACCGCCCCGAACACCAGCGTCTCCGGCGCGCTCATCACGTAAAAGCCGCTGAGCCAGGAATGTGAGAGCGCCTTCTGCACGATCACCGCCGGGTTCAGCGCCAGGCCCAGGACGACCATCGGCAGGTAGAGCAGCAGGTGCCAGTACCCGCCGCGCGGCCCTGAACCGCCCGCCGCGTCCGGCGCCGGCCCGCGCGCGACCAGCGCCAGGCAGAGGAAGTTCGCCGGGGCCAGCGCCATGCCGAAGAAGGACAGGCGCTGCCAGATGCTCTCCGCGCCGCCGTGATGGAAGACCTCGCCGCCGAGGTTCCAGATCGCCAGGCTGATCCCGAAGAGCGCGAACAGGCGGTACTCCGGGTTGCGCGGCTGTTTGATCAGCGCCCAGACCGCCAGCGGCAGGTTCACGGCGATCGCAATGGTCGGCCCGATGTACCTGAGAGGCATCTTCCTCGCTCGCTTAGGGACTGCTTACACTTTCCGCCATCCGCCGAATTTTGTCAAGCGACGACGCCGCGTTCACGCGCGGAGGACGCGGCCCGGCCGGGCGCTCGTCTGGCGGCCGTCGAGCAGCACCGGCGTGCCGTTCACCAGCAGGTGCCGCACGCCCTGCGAAAGACGGAACGGCGCGTCATAGGTGGCCGCGTCGCGAAGGGTCCGCGCGTCGAAGACGGCGATGTCCGCATACGCGCCTTCGCGCAGAACGCCGCGGTCGGCCAGATGGAAGCGCTCCGCCGGCAGGCTGGTGATCCGCGCGACGGCCTCCGGCAGCGGCATGAGCTTCAGGCGCAGCGCGTACTCGCTGAGGAACCGCGCCATCGTGCCGAAGCTCCGCGGATGCGGTTTGCCCTCGGCGGTCGGACCGGTGAGGCTGCGCGAGGAGGAATCGGAACCCATGAACACGAACGGCCATTTCAGGATGCGGCGCAGGTTGTCCTCGGACATACCGAAGAAGATGGCGCTGACGGCCATCTTGGTGCGCAGGAGAAGTTCGAAGACCGCCTCGCACGGCTCCAGGCCCATCCGGCGCGCTGCCTCGGCGACGGTGAGCCCTTCGAACTCGCGCGTGGATTCGGTCGCGACGGAGATCACGATCGTCTCCCAGCGGCCGCCCTTGGTGCGGGTGCCGGCGACGGCCTTCTTCAACCGCGCCCTCGTGGCCGCGCTCCGCAGCCGCTCGAGCGCGCGTTCCCGGCCGCCGTCGGCGAGCCAGTCCGGGAAGATCGTCGAGAGGTCGGTCTGCGCCGCCAGGTACGGATAGCGGTCGCAGGTCACGTCGCGGCCGGCGGCGCGCGCGGCGAAGAGGGCACGTTCGAGGCGGCCGATCTTCCACCAGTTCGCCGGCCCGTTGGTCTTGAGATGGCTGATGTGCAGCGGGGCGCCGGCGGCGCCCGTGACGCGGAGCGATTCGCGAACGGATTGGAGCAGGTGGCGGCCCTCGCTGCGCATGTGCGTGCAGTAGGGGCGGCGCGCGGCGGCCAGACGGCTGCAGAGGGCCACCAGTTCGCGCGGCTCGGCGAAGCAGCCCGGCGGGTAGCACAGCCCGCTGCTGAAACCGAGCGCGCCCTGCTCGAGGCACTCGTCGAGCAGCGCCTCCATCCGGCGGACCTGCGGCGCGCTCGCCGCGCGCCCGGCGTATCCGACCACGGCCGAACGGATGGCGCCATGCCCGGCGAGGAAGCCGCGGTTGATGGCGCTGCCGTAGGACTCGACCCGCGCGAAATAGCCGGCTGCGTCGCGCCAGTCCGCGCGCACCTTTTTCTTCGCCATCTCGGCCCTCCGCTGCGCCGCTGAAGGCCCTCCGAGCGGGAAGAGCGTGAAGCCGCAGGTGCCGTTGACCTCCGTAGTCACGCCGTCGTAGACCCGGCCCTGCGCGGAGGAATCCTGGAGCGCGGAGAGATCGCTGTGCGAGTGCGCGTCAATGAATCCCGGCGCGACGATCAGCCCCTGCGCCGCGAGCACGCGCGCGCCGGGCGCGCGGATCGCCGGGGCGATGCGGCGGACGCGGTCGCCCTCGATGAGCAGGTCACATTTTGTCAGCGCGGCACGGCGCCGGCCGTCAATCAATGTGCCGCCCGTAAGCAGAATACCGTTCATGGTCGAATTCCTCGGGCCGAAGGATCGCGCGCAGCATCCTTATACGAGGGAATCCGAATCGAAGTCAAATCGCGGTCGGGAGCCATGCTGGCAATGCGGGCGCGCCACGGCAAGGGCATTCGGCAATTTCCAAAGTCCAGTTTCCAATATCCAGGAAGATCTCTGGCGATAGAGCTGGCTCGTCTGCGGGCGCTTGACAAGTTCTAAAAGGTGACTACACTGTGTCGGGTGCGCCCGACGGGCTTGGAGGAGCGGCGGCATGGACGAGGACATTTTCGAGAGCATCGCGGATCTGGAAAAACGCTCGGACGAGGTGATCGAGCGTGCGCGGCTGCAGGCGGTGGAGCTGCGTGTGGAGGTGGAGCGAAAGCTGAAGGCGCTCGGCGATGAGCTCGAGCGCGATTACAACCTTCCGCGCGAGCAAATCGAGCGCGAGCTGGAGAAGCGGCGCCAGCAGATTTTTCGGGACTTCGAGGCGCGCACGCGCGCCAGCCTGACCAAGCTCGGCGCGGACAAGCGCGAGAAAATCGCACCGATCATCGAGCGCGTGATCAAGGCCTTCCTGGAATCCGCGCACGGCAATTAACGAAAGTACAACGACAACGATTTTTGCCACGGATTTCACGGATGGCCACGGATTACTGGCTACGAACGGCGAGGCTGGAACGGCTGTCATCTTTGTCTTCCGTTAATCCGTGGGAATCCGTGAAATCCGTGGCAACCGTTCCTTTGTTGTTCTCGGCGTCTTGCGCGCGGCGGTGCTTGACAGCCGTTGGGTGATAGCGTACGCTCAGGCGTCAATGCCGGCCGCGCCGATTTCGCCTCGTCGTTCCACGATCTGGGGAGCGAATCATGGGTGGAAAATCCGTTTTCACCAACGTGATGCTGGTGGTCATCGCGCTCATCCTGTTCCTGGGGTTCTACCTGGTGATCGGGGCGGTGGACGTCTTTCGCAAGCGCGCGGAGAACCTGGTCACGGAAGTCGAGGCCATGAATTCGGAGCTCTCGCGCCTGCGCGAAGACCTCGCCGGCGGCGGGTTCAAGCCCGGGGCTTCCGCCGGAACCGGCGCGGAGAAATCCTTGCCGAAGTTCGCCAACATGGAACTGCGCGACCCGAACGCGGTCGAGGGCGACGCGCTCGTCACCTCCATGATGGCGGAAAGCGGCAACCTGAACCCGATCATCAACAATGAGGCGACCGTAGGCTCGTTCTGGGGCATGTGCACCGACACTTTGGCCGAACGCTGCTATATCAATCCAGACGTTTTCGAGCCGAAATTGGCGGAAAAGTGGGAGATTTCCGACGACAAACTGACCTATACCATCCACCTGCGAAAAGGCGTGCTGTGGCACGATTTCACCGACCCGACGACCCACAAGAGGTACGAGAACCAGGAGGTCACCGCCGACGATTTCAAGTTTTACGTGGACCTCATCATGAACCCGAAAATCCCGTGCGATTTTATGCGCAATTACTTCGAGGACCTTCAGGACCTCCGCGTCATAGACCGGTACACGTTCCAGGTGATCTGGAAGCGCCGCTACTGGAAATCGGAGGAGCTTACGCTCGGGCTCAACCCGCTGCCGCGGCACTTCTATCAGTTCGACCCGGCCAACCCCGATGACTTCACGGACAACGCCGAACGCAACCGGATGATCGTGGGCTGCGGGCCGTGGATCTTCGAGTCGTGGGAGAAGGGGAAAGAATTCACCTTCCGCCGCAACGAGGCCTACTACGCGCCGAAGCCTTACCTGCTGCGGCAGATGTATAAGATCATCCGCGAGCCCACCGCCAGTCTCCAGGCGCTCCGCAACGGCGAGATTGACCGCATGAACCTGCAGCCGGAACAATGGGTGGACCAGATTAAAGACAAGGCTTTCAACGACAAGTTCGACAAGTTCCAGTACCCGGCCCGCGCGTTCAACTTCATCGGCTATAACCTGCGGCGCGACCTCTTCAAGGATAAGAACGTGCGCCTGGCGTTGACGCACCTGGTCAACCGCGACCGCATCCTCAAGGAGGTCTACCACGACCTGGGGAAGATCGTCTCGGGGCCGTTCTACATTGACAGCTCTTCCTACGACCAGAGCATCAAGCCGTGGCCCTTCGACGTGGACAAAGCCAAAGCGCTGCTGGCCGAGGCCGGCTGGAAGGACACCGTCGGCGACGGCGTGCTCCGCAAGGACGGGCAGAAGTTCGAGTTCACCTACATGACCGTCTCCAGCAGCAAGATCGGCGAGCAAATCGCCGCCATCGTGCGCAACGACTTCGCCAAGGCCGGCCTTATCGTGACCATCAACCCGGTCGAGTGGTCCGTCTACACGCAACGCCTGGACGAGCGCAACTTCGACGTCTGCCAGCTCGGCTGGCAGCTCGACTGGGCGGACGACCCGTATCAGATCTGGCATTCCTCGCAGGCCGACCTGCCGAGAGGCTCCAATTTCGTCGGGTTCAAGAACCCCGAGGCGGACCGCATCATCGAGGAAGCCCGCCGCGAGTTCGACGTGGCGAAGCGGACGGAGCTGTACCATCGCCTCCACCGCCTGCTGCACGAGGAGCAGCCGTACACGTTCCTGATTTCGCCCGATGCGCTCATAGCGCAGGACAAGCGCTTCCACAACGCCAAGGTGTGGCAGCCCATGAACGACATGTACCCGGACACTTTCTGGGTGCCGCTGAATATGCAGAAGTACAAGGAGTGACGTGCGCAACTACATCCTCAAACGGCTTCTCTTCATGGCCATCACCCTCCTGGTGATCACCGTCGTCTCGTACACGATGATGCGGGTGGCGCCGGGCGACCCGATCCGCGCGCAGCAGCTCGGCGGCGAGGAGGCCGGCGTCCAGCGCGCTTCCAAAAGAGAAAGCCTGGGCGAAAAGATCCTGCGCGAGAAGTACCACCTCGACCGAAACCCGATCGTCGGCTACGGCTACTGGATTTGGGGCATCGTGACGCGATTCGACTGGGGCGACTCCCTCGTCGTGGATCGGGGCGCGCCGGTGCTCGGCATCATCGCCGAGCGCCTGCCGGCCACGCTGAAACTGGAGACGCTCTCCATCATCCTGGTTTACGCCTGCGCGATTCCGATGGGCATCTATTCCGCCGTGCGGCGCAATACGCCCAGCGAGCGCGGCATGACCGTGGCCCTGTTCCTGCTCTATTCGCTCCCGACGTTCTGGGTCGGGCTGCTGATGCTGGTGTTCTTCTGCGGCGACCGGTTCCTGAACATCTTCCCCGTCGCCGGCCTGTCGCCGGACAGCTACCTCACCTGGGGCGTGAGCTACTGGCGCATCCTGGCCGAGACCGCGCGGCACTACGTGCTGCCGGTCGTGTGCCTGAGCTATGCCAGCCTGGCCGGGCTCTCGCGCTACGCGCGCGTGGGCATCCTGGAGATCGTCAGCCAGGACTATATCCGCACCGCCCGCGCGAAGGGCCTGCCGGAGTGGCAGGTGATCCTCAAACACGTGTTCCGCAACAGCCTGCTCCCGCTCGTCACGCTGTTCGCCGGGCTGCTGCCCGGCCTGATCGGCGGGTCCATCATCGTCGAGTACATCTTCTCGATCAACGGCATGGGAAGCCTCTCGATCCTGGCGCTCACCAGCCGCGACTATCCGTTGATGATGGCGCTGTTCACGATCGGCGCGCTTTTGACCCTGTTGGGAATCCTGATTTCGGATCTTTTGTATGCCGTCGTTGACCCGCGAATCACTTACGAATGACGCCGCGCTGCCGGACAAGCCGCGCACGTATCGCGCGATGGTCTGGCGCCAGTTCCGCCGCAACTGGATCGCGGTCGGAGGGCTGATGTTGATCGCGGCCCTGTTCGCGGTGGCCATCGCCGCCCCGCTGATCGCCAACAACAAGCCGATCCTGATGCGCTGGCACGGCCGGCTCAGCTCGCCGATGCTCCGCGAAGTCTTCGCGCCGAGCGAGGAAGTCCCCGAGCAGTTCCTGGAGCGCGTCTTCAACTACGCGCTGGTCCTGACGGCCGCGTCGCTGGTCGTCCTCGTTCCGCTGTGGCTGGCCGTCCGCCGCAAGGCGTGGCGCGCGGCGGCGCTGGGCTGGAGCGCCGCGGTGCTCGCCGTCGCCTGCCTGGTCCCCTTCTTTCTCGTGCGGAGCCGGCTGGACAAAACTGATTACCGAGGTCTGGCGGCGCAGGCCGGGCCGGGCTCGACCGACTGGCTGGTTCTGCCGCCGGTGCCGTACGGGCCGTTCGAGCAGTTGCCGAACGAGCCGTATTCCGCGCCCAGCGCCGCCCATCCGATGGGCACCGACCGTTCCGGCAGCGACGTGCTCGTGCGCGTCATTCACGGCTCGCGCGTGTCGCTCTCGGTCGGTTTCCTTTCCGTGGGTGTGGCGGTGCTCATCGGTCTCTTTGTCGGCGCGGTGTCGGCTTACTATTTCGGCTGGGTGGACCTGCTCCTCCAGCGCGTCGTCGAGATCGTCATCTGCTTCCCGACGTTCCTCCTGATCCTCACGATCATGGCCTTCGTGGAGAAGCGCTCGATCTTCAACGTCATGCTCGTCATCGGGCTGACCGGCTGGACCGACGTCGCGCGCCTGGTGCGCGGGCAGATGCTCTCGGAGAACGCCAAGGACTACGTCGTCGCCGCGCATGCCCTGGGCGCCGGCTCGTGGCGCGTGATGCTGCGCCACCTGCTGCCGAACAGCATCGCGCCGGTCTTCGTCGCGGTCAGCTTCGGAGTCGCCGGCGCCATCCTGACCGAAAGCGGTCTTTCGTTCCTCGGTTTCGGCGTCCGCCCGCCGACGGCCTCCTGGGGCGAACTCCTCAACCAGGCCCAGGCGTGGCCGACCGGCTACTGGTGGCTGACCGTCTGGCCCGGCGTGATGATTTTCGTCACCGTGACCGTGTATAACCTGGTCGGCGAAGGCCTGCGCGACGCGCTGGACCCGAGGCTGAAAATATAACGACCATGAACGAGCCGATGCTGCTGCAAGTGAAGGATCTGCACACGAATTTCCGCACGCTCGACGGCGTCGCGCGGGCGGTGGATGGATTATCGTTCGAGATCGCCGAGGGCGAGACCCTCGGCCTGGTGGGCGAATCGGGCTGCGGGAAATCCGTGACCGCGCTCTCGATCCTGCGGCTGGTGGACCGGCCCGGACAGATCGAGTCGGGCGAGATTCTGCTGCGCGGGCGGAACCTCCTGGGTCTCTCGACGCGCGAGATGTGCGGCGTGCGGGGCGGGCAGATCTCCATGATTTTCCAGGAGCCGATGACTTCGCTCAACCCCGTTTTCACCGTCGGCAACCAGATCATCGAGGCAGTCCGCCTTCATCAGAAGAAGGGCGCCGAGGAGGCGCGCGGACTGGCCGTGGACATGCTGCGCCGCGTCGGCATCCCCAACCCGGACCAGCGCGTGGACGAGTATCCGCACCAGCTTTCCGGCGGGATGAAGCAGCGCGTCATGATCGCGATGGCGCTCGTCTGCCGCCCGGCGCTGCTGATCGCCGACGAACCGACGACCGCGCTCGACGTGACGATCCAGGCCGAAATCCTGGACCTGCTGGCGAGCCTGCAGCGCGATCTAGGCATGGCGATCCTGCTCATCACGCACAACCTCGGCATCGTCGCCGGGATGGCGAAGCGCGTCCTGGTCATGTACGCGGGCCGGGCGGCGGAATATTCGCCGATGGAGGACCTCTTCGAAAATCCGCGCCATCCGTACACGATCGCGCTCTTCAAGTCCATCCCGCGGCTCGACTCCGAGCGCGCGGCGCGGCTCGATGCGATCCAGGGCCAGGTCCCGAGCCCGACGCACTGGCCCACGGGCTGCCGTTTTCACCCGCGCTGCCCGCTGGCGATTGATCGCTGCAGCCAGGAACAGCCGCCGCTTGAGGAGAAGCGGCCGAATCATTGGTCGGCGTGCTGGGTGCTCAAGTGAAGTTCGGATGAAGAGTGCAGAATGCAGAGTGAAATAGGAAACGCAGGCAACGCAGGCAACGCAGGCAACGGACCGGCGGCATCGCGGGACGAACCGCTGCTGACGGTCTCCGACCTGAAGAAATATTTCCCTGTCCGCAAGGGCCTGCTGCGCAAGGTGGTCGCGCAGGTGAAGGCGGTGGACGGCATCTCGTTCACGCTCGGGCGCAAGGAGACGCTCGGCCTGGTCGGCGAGAGCGGCTGCGGCAAGACTACCACGGGGCGCTCGATCCTCCGCCTGATCGAGCCGACCGGCGGCCGGATCGTGTTCCGCGGACGGGACATCCTGGGGCTCTCGGCGGAAGAACTGCGGCTCGAGCGGCGGCACATGCAGATCATTTTCCAGGACCCGTACTCGTCGCTGAACCCGCGGATGACCGCCGGCGCGATCGTCGGCGAGGCGCTGACGATCCACCGCATCGCGCGCGGCCAGGAGCAGCGCGACCGCGTGCGCGGTCTCCTCGAGCGCGTCGGCCTCGAGGCGGGCCACATGGACCGCTACCCGCACGAGTTCTCCGGCGGCCAGCGCCAGCGCATCGGCATCGCGCGCGCGATCGCGCTCAACCCCGACTTCATCGTCTGCGACGAGGCGGTCAGTGCGCTCGACGTCTCCATCCAGGCGCAGGTCATCAACCTGCTGCAGGACCTCCGGGAGGAATTCGGGCTCAGCTACCTCTTCATCGCGCACGACCTGGCCGTGGTCAAGTACATCAGCGACCGCGTCGCGGTGATGTACATGGGCAAGATCGTCGAGACGGCCTCCAGCGCGGAGCTTTTCAAGAACCCGGTGCACCCGTACACGCTGGCCCTGCTCTCGGCGGTGCCGGTGCCGGACCCGAAGACGCAGCGCAAGCGGATCATCCTCGAGGGCGGCGTGCCCAGCGCGCTGAATCCGCCGGACTACTGTCGTTTCTACGACCGCGGCTGCAAGCGCTGCACCGCGCAGTGCAAGGAGCACGAGCCGCACCTGCACGACGTCGGCGGCGGCCACTGGGTTGCGTGCTTCGCGGTTCGGTAATAGAAGGGCAAGTTTTTGCCACGGATTGCACGGATGGCCACGGATTACCGGCTACGGCCGGCAAGGGTGAAAGAGTATTCGTCTTCGTCTTTCGTTAATCCGTGGAAATCCGTGAAATCCGTGGCAAAAACGGCCGTTGTTTTCTTTGATCAATAGGAGGGTCAGGCATGGCTGGAGAAAACTCCGCATTTGGTCGCGATCTGCGGATGGGCATGGTCGGCGGCGGGCCGGGCTCGTTCATCGGCGAGATCCATCGCAAGGCCGCGCGGATGGACGGCGGCATCCGGCTGGTGGCGGGCGCGTTCAGCAGCGATCCGGAAAAATCGCGGCAGACCGGCCGCGAGCAGCGCCTGGACCCGCGGCGGGTTTACGGCAGCGTCGCCGAGATGATCCGCGGCGAACTGGCGCTGCCGCAGGACGAACGGATAGATTTCGTCTCGATCGTCACGCCGAACCACCTGCACTTTCCCGTGTCGCGCGATTTCCTGCAGGCCGGGTTCAACGTCGTCTGCGACAAGCCGATGACGATGGACGTCCGCGAGGCGCTGGCGCTGCGCGCGATCGTGCGCAAATCGAAAAAGGTCTTCGCGCTCACGCACAACTACCCGGGCTACCCGATGGTCAAGCTCGCGCGCGACATGATCCGGCAGGGCGACCTCGGGCGCCTGCTCAAGATCATCGTGCAGTACCCGCAAGCCTGGCTGGTTCAGCCGCTCGAGCGGCGCGGCTCGAAGCAGGCGCAGTGGCGCACCGACCCGAAGCGCTCCGGCGCCGCCGGCTGCATGGGCGACCTGGGCACGCACGCGGCCAACCTGGCGGAGTACGTCACCGGCCTGCACATCCGCGAAATCTGCGCCGACCTGACGACCTTCATCCCGGGCCGCAGGATCCCCGACGACGGCAACTGCCTCGTCCGCTTCGACCGCGGCGTAAAGGGAGTCCTCATCTCCAGCCAGGTCTCGATCGGCGAGGAGAACGACCTGGCGATCTGGGTTTACGGGCAGAAGCGGAGCCTCGAATGGTTCCAGGAGAACCCGAACGAGCTGTACGTCCGCGGGATCGAGCAGCCCGTGCAGGTCTGGCGGCGCGGCAACGGCTACATCGGCGTAAAGAGCCCGGCCGCGGCGCGCGCCATGCGGGTGCCGTTCGGTCATCCGGAGGGATACATCTCGGCGTTCGCGAACCTCTACGTCAACATCGGCGCGACGATCCGCGCCGCCCTCGACGGCGTCAAGCCCGACCCGCTGGCGCTGGATTTCCCGACGGTGGACGACGGCGTGCGCGGCATGCAGTTCCTCGAAGCGGTGGTCCGATCCAACCAGCTCGGGTCGAAGTGGGTGAAGCTGCCGAAAGGGTGAATACAGTTTGAAGCGGATCTACGGAGAAGGGATCTCCAAGTCTTTGCATATCTTGCGGGCGGCGAACTCGAAGACCTCGCGATGGCGCGGCACAGTTGAGGACTTCCGGGCGCGACGATTCACGTAGAGGCCGAGGTCTCCGCCAGCACGCGGTTTGCATCCAGTACGAGTTCCACCGCCTCGGACAGGTTCCGCCGCGCCTCAGCGAGCGTTCGTCCCTGCGTGCTAGCACCGGGCAACTCCTCGACGAACCCGACATACCCGCCTGGCACTTTCCGAAATATTGCTGTCAGTTCCATGGTCTTCTCCGATCTTTTTCCATTTTAGCAACCGTTCCTGCTGGCTGCAAGAAATCACCTTGTCAAACCCCAGAAAAAAGGGTAATAATAGGCGACCAATTTTCTGGAAGGAGCACTGCCATGGCGCGCAAGGTGACGCTGTTCACGGGGCAATGGGCGGACCTGCCGATCGAGCGGATGTGCGAGATGGCCAAGGACATGGGATATGACGGGCTGGAGCTGGCCTGCTGGGGCGACCATTTCGACATTGACAAAGCGGCCTCGTCGAAGAGGTACTGCGACGAGCGGCGCGCGCTGCTGGCGCGGTACGGTCTCGGCTGCTGGGCAATATCGAACCACCTGGCCGGGCAACTGGTCTGCGACCTGAACTCGGACGGCCGCAGCGACGCGTTCGCGCCGAAAGCCTGCCACGGCAAGCCGGAAGCCAAGCGCAAGTGGGCGGTGGAGGCGATGAAAAAGTCCGCCGCCGCGGCGCGGAACCTGGGCGTGCCGGTCGTCATCGGCTTTACCGGAAGTTCCATTTGGCACATGCTTTACGCGTTCCCACCGGTCAGCCAGGCGGACATCAACAAGGGGTTCGCCTACTTCGCCGAGATGTGGCGGCCGATTCTGGCGCAGTTCAAGCGGAACAAGGTGCGGTTCGCGCTGGAGGTGCATCCGACGGAGATCGCGTTCGACCTGGTCACCGCGGAGCGCGCGCTGGCGGCGATCGGCGGCGACCGGAGTTTCGGTTTCAACTTCGATCCCTCGCACCTGCACTGGCAGGGCGTGGACCCCGTGAAGTTCCTGCTGCGATTCCGCGACCGCATCTGCCACGTGCACATGAAAGACGCGATCGTGACGCTGGACGGCGAGAGCGGCATCCTGGGCAGCCACCTGGATTTCGGCGACGCGCGGCGCGGTTGGAATTTCCGCAGCCTCGGCCGCGGCAAGGTGGATTTCGAGGCGATCCTCCGCGCGCTCAACCAGATCGGCTACAACGGGCCGCTGTCGGTCGAGTGGGAGGATTCGGCGATGGACCGCGAGCAAGGGGCGCGCGAGGCATGCCGGTTCGTCCGGAACCTGGACTTCGCGCCCAGCGCCGTCGCGTTCGACGCGCAGTTGAACCGCTAGGGGGGCTTCGCGGGGAATTCGCCCGGGCCGCGCTGAATGCGCCTCGAACTACGGCGCCGGCGTTGTGGCTGCCGGCGTAGCTGCCGTCGTTGCGGGAGCCGTCCCGGTCGCGGGCGGAGCCTCCGGAGGAACCGCGGGCGCCGGAGGCGCGGGCGGCTTCGGCCCCTCGGGCGCCGCGCCGAAGTCTGCGCGATGGCTATTCATGTAGATCACGGCCTTAGCTACGCACTTGTCCAGGTCCCACGGCGGCGTGGTCTTGAAATCGAACAGCGGCGCCTCCGGCGAGCTGTTCGCCACGATGTCTTCGAGCACCAGGCCCATCTGATGAACCTCCGCTACAAGCGTCAGGGCTTCCACGGCGTGGGTAAGCGCCTGGAGCCTGTCGAGCGTCATATTGCCGAGGTCCGCGCGGCGCACCTGCGCGACCACGGCCTCGGTACGGGGCTGGCCCGGCATGCCTGCGCCCGGCGTGGGTGCGCCCTCCGGATTGCTCTGCGTGGGTGTGCCCTCGGCTCCACCCCGGCCGCCTCGCATGCCTCTCGAATATCCTTGGCCCTGAGGGCCTGAATACATCCCTGAGCCTCTATTCATATAATTGGGGGGCATGTTCTGACGCCCTCCTGCCGGCCCTGGCGTTGCTGGAGGGCCAGAAGGGCTAGGAGGGCCGGAAGGGCTGGGAGGGCCAGAAGGGCTCGGAGGGCCAGATGACGGCACCCCGTACATCGGGCCGCGAGCGCCGCGCCCCGGACCCGTGTAAGGTCCCTGACCGGTGTAAGGCCCCTGACCGGTGTAAGTCCCCGGGCCCACGCGCGTGATCGTTTCCGCCGACGTCACCACCGTTTCCACCTGCGCTGTGTATTCCTTCAGGATTTCCTGGAGGTGGCTGACGATAATCGGAGCGGCGGCCATCGGTTTCTTGTCGCCGAGGGTCGTGAGCGCGGCTAGGCGCAGCGCGCGCGGGCGCTCCATCTGCATCATCTCGCTGATCACCATGCTCTGATCCGCCGCGGGGACGCCGTCGCTCATCAGGCCTTGGAATCCCCAATACGCCACGGCGAATTCCTGGTCCTTCGCCGCCGTCCGCAGAGCCTGGATCGTCGCCGCCGATGTGTCGCCGGCGGCCGCCATCTGGGCGAGGACGATAGCGGCATTCATTCGGACCTGCGCGTCCTCATCGCCGAGCAGTTGCACGATGAGCGGGCGCGCGACCTGGCGTTGATCCACCAGATAGTTGCGCGCCTCCGCGAGATCGGTCGCCCTCGCCGCGGCAGGCGCCTTGACGGCCGCGATCGCGTTGGCCAGCGGGTCTTCGGGCGCCGCGGGCGCAGCGGGCGCCGCCGCAGGTGCCGCCGCGGGTGCAGCGGGCGCTGGGGCTTCCTGGGGCCATGCGACCGGGACGAGTATTGCGAGCACGAGAATGCCCGCGCAAAGCGCCAATGGGCGAGCCATGCGCCATCCTCCATTCGGGTATCCGGAGTTCTTCGTACTTGATACTCAATGCCGAACGTCTTGTCAAGCTGTGTGCCCGCGAAATCCATGGCTGGGCCGAGGCCGGGCGGCCCGTGCGCTGGACACTCCGCGGAGGACTGTTTATAGTAGCCTGTCTGGATTGGACCCTGCGCGACGACGGGCCTCCGCAGGGAAGAGGCGCAACACTGGACGCAATAATGGCTTCCGACTCATCCGACGGCGATTCGAGCGGCGCGCGCCCGGGCGAATGGCTCGAGCGCATCGGGGCGCTGCACATCCACTCGCGCTACAGCGACGGCACCGGCACGGTCCAGGAGATTCTGTCCGCCGCGCGCGGCGCCGGCCTGGACTTCGTTGTCCTGACCGACCACGATAACCTCGGTGCGTTCCGGGAAGGCTGGCAGGGCGTCCATGACGGCGTGGCGCTGGTCACCGCCGCCGAAGTCACGCCCTGGCGCCAGGGCCACCTGCTCGCTCTGCGCGTGCGCCATTGCGAGGGATATGCCGTCCGGCGCAACCGGGGGACGATGGACGCCGTCGGCGCGCAGGGCGGGTACGTCATCGTCGCGCATCCGATGGGCAAACGGAAGCGCTCGCTCGGCATCCACCACACGCCGCTGTACGACTGGGGCCACCCGGCGGTGCGCGGCATCGAGATCTGGTCGTACATGCACGACTGGGTGGACGGCATCGAATGGTGGCGTCTGCCGGCGGCGTACGAATTCTGGAAGCACCCGGAGCGCCGCGTGCGCGGGCCCGACCCGCACGTGCTTCGAATGTGGGACCAGTTCGGCCGCGAGCGCCGCCTGAGCGGGCTGGGCGGGCTGGACTGCCACGCCCGGCGCGTTCCTCTCACGCGGCTGGAGTTGTTCTCGTACCGGCAGATGTTCGGCTTCGTGCGCAACCACCTGTTCATCCGGCCGGAAGACTGGCGCAACGACCCGATCGCCGCGCTGACCGAGGCGCTGGTCGAGGGGCGCGGATTCGTCGCGCACGACGTCATCGCCAACTCCGCCGGCGCGCGATGCGATGCCCGGCTGGCGGACGGCCGCGCGCTGCAGATGGGCCAGGAAGCGCCCTTCGCCGACGGAACGCGGATGACGCTCACCTTGCCCCGCGCGGCGGAAGTGCGCTGGATCGCGGACGGGCAGTGCCGCCTCAAGGAACTCACCGGCCGCCTCTCGGCCGCTCCGGCCGGCCCGGGCGTCTATCGCTTCGAGGCCTGGCTCGAAGGCGCGCCCTGGATCTTCACGAATCCGTTTTATCTGAGATAGTGTGGAAACTGCGCTGCCCGATCCGCGGCTGACTTGCGGCGGCGCGCGAGGGGCGCTAGACTATGGCCCTGAACGGGTTGCCCCATAAGAGGTTTTTGAGACGGAGACCTGGCATGATTTCAACGCCGCGCCGGATGGCGCTTTCCCTGCTGAGCGCGGGGCTTCTGTCGTGCGCCGTGCCTTGCACGCTGCTGATGTCGGGATGTGCGAAGACTCACATTCCCGAGCCGCCTTCGCCGGAGGTGAAAGATTACACGCGCCCGCTTCCGGCGGGCATGCCCGCGCTGCGGAAGATTACGGACCCGGCGCGCCTGCCCGATTTTCGGGCGGCCTTCGATGCCGACCGCGAAGGGCTGCTGACGGCGCTGAACCTGAGCATCGGCTGGTTCGAGAAGCCATCGAGCAAAAAGTTCTTCCCGGTCCAGGACATCACGCATGAGCGCGCAGCCAAGAGCCTGGCGGCGTTCCGGGAGATCCTGACCTCGGCGCATTCGGGGGACGAACTCCAGGCCAGAATCCTGGCCGGCTTCGACGTGTACGAGTCGGTCGGCTGCGACGACGCAGGCACGGTGCTCTTCACCGGGTACTACACGCCGATCTTCGACGCGAGCCTGACGCCGACGGCGGAGTATCGCTGGCCGCTTTACAAGACGCCGCCGGACCTGGTCAAGGACGCGAACGGCGAGTGCATCGGGCGCAAATTGCCGGACGGGACGGTCGAGAAATCGTATTACAGCCGAGCGGACATTGACCAGGGCGCGCTCAAAGGGCAGGAACTGGTCTATCTCAAGAACCGTTTCGAGGCGTTCGTCTGCACCGTGGAAGGCTCGGCGCAGCTTCGGTTGCCGGACGGCAGCATGTTCAAGGCCGGCTACCAGGCGAACAACGGAAAGAATTACACGAGCGTCGGCTTGGCGCTCGTGGAGGCGGGCCTTCTGCCGAAGGAGCAACTGACGCTCTCGAACCTGATCAAGTTCTTCCAGCAGAACCCGGAGAAAATGGATGAGTTCCTGCCGCGCAACGAGCGGTATGTCTTCTTCCAGAAGACCGACACCGCGCCGCTGGGCTGCCTGGGCGTTCCGGTGACCGAGCGCTGCAGCATCGCGACGGACAAGAGCCTTTTCCCGCGCGGCTGTCTCGCTTTTGTGGACACGCGGGTGCCGATCGCGGCGGAGTCCGGCGAGAAGGTGCGCTGGCAGCATTTCGCGCTCGACCAGGATTCCGGCGGGGCGATCCGCGCGGCCGGCCGCGCCGACATCTACATCGGGATCGGCGACCAGGCAGGCCGCATCGCGGGCTGGATGCTGGACGAAGGGCGGCTGTACTACCTCTTCCTGAAGTAGGCCTCGTCGCGGAAAAGTTTGCAGCGGCGCCGCAAGGCGCTCGGCGAATGCCGTTGCCGGCGCGCTACGAACGCGGAGGCGGTTTCCGCGCCGGCGTCATGTTCGCGTGCATTCCGCCGCAGCCGACCGATTGCTTTTCCGCAAGGGCGGACCTTCCCATCGCCGTGAGGACCGCGCGCCAGGCCGTCACGTCCTCTTCAATCTCCGGCGCGGGCACGAACCCGGCGGCTAGGTACAGCCGGATCGCCTCCGGCCGCGAAACCTCCGTGTCGAGCACCGCGTCGCGCCAGCCCTGTTCCCTGAAACAAATCAGGCACCGCCGCAGCAGCGCCGTCCCCAACCCGCACCGACGGAATTCAGGGAGGACCGCCAGCATGTGGAGGTAGCCGGTGCGGTCGCCGTGGGGAAGTTTCCTAAGCGCGCCGGCGGTGGCGACGGGACGCCCGGTTTCCGTGACGGCGAAGAAAAGCCGCTCCGGGCGGAACGATTCCTCGGAGAGCATGTGCCGCTGAAAGGCGTCGTCGGGCCAATCGCCGCCGTAACCTCGGCGGATGATGTCGAGCCACGCGGCCTCGTCCCCGGCGCGACAGGAACGGAGGCTGAAGTTCTCCGGCAGGAGGGGCGGTGGGACACCATGGAGGCTCGGCCGAACCATGAAGAGGTGCGCGGCTCGGGACATCGGAAGACCTCTCCGCATGCCGGCTGCCCGATATGAAGCTGGGGCGGACAAGTTGCCGAACGGCTTATGCGCCGCCGGCGCTCCGGATCTCATCGAGCGCGTCCACGGCCGCGGCGGCGACCTCGGGCGGAGTCGTGCCCACCGCGGCGAGGCGCTGGAGCGTTTCCGTCACGCGCGCGGAATCGAGGGGCGCCAGGTGCATCAGCGCCGAGACCGCATCGAGCCTGTAGCGACCGGGGACGCCCACGTAATATTCGCAGAGATCGCGGATGCTGGTGGAGCCTTTGGAGCTTTCGAACGCCGCGATGAGGTAGGGCGCCATCTCGTCGGTGTTTCTCTTCTGCTCGAGGTCCGCGATGGTCCTGAGCGCCTTTCCGGCGTGGTCGCCGCCGATGGCGCCGAGCGCCTCGATGATGGCCGCGCGCAACACGGCGCTGTCCTCCGCCGTAGCTTTGGCCAGGCCGGGGAACCGCGGCGGCGGGGTCGCTGGTCCGGCGCCGCCAGCCATTCCCGCACGTCCGCCTCCGAACGGCCCGCGGCCGCCGCGCATCCCCGGCCCCGACGGCGCGCTGGGCGCCTCGCAGAGCGCCTTGTAGTAGGCCAGGAGCGGGACATCAATCATCGAGTCGTCGCGGATGCGGCGCAGCACGTCGGCGGCCGCCTGGGCGATGCCGGTGGTATCCTGTTCGAGCGCGTCCAGCAGCACCTTGCGGGCGTCGGCGTCGCCGGCGTAGCAGGCGAGGATGCCCGCCGCGCGTTTCTTCGCTTCGAGCCGCGAATCGGTCAGGTATCGTACCGCGAGCGCGATCAAGCCGGACCGCGCGTCGCCGGTGGCGGAAGGCGCCATCTCCTCGAGGATGTGCAGGTCGGACTCCTTCAGCGCCGGTCCGGTCGCCGCCCAGGAGCCGTACGCCGAATTGGCATCCGCGCAGTGCGCGGCCAGGCGCGCGAGCATCTGCCGGCACAGTTCATCCGGAAGGACTTCCTTGCCGAGCGCGAGCGCGTCGAATGCGGCCTTGACGGCCTCGGGCGCGTCGAGTTCGCTGAGTGCGCGGATGGCCTCCTCGACGACCTTGGGATCTTTGTCGGTCAGCACGCTTTGGAGCGAACTGAGCGCCGTGGGGTCCTTCAGCTTGCCCAGGGCGCGAACGGCGGCGATTCGCATCTCCTGCTTAGGGTCCGTCAGGAGAAGCGTGAGCGGGCCGGCGGCCTGGGTGAGCGCCGCGAGCACGTCGCCGCTGAGCGCCGGCCGCCGCGCCGCCGCGACCGCAGCCGCGCGGACGACATCCGGACTCGGGTCGCTCAGCGCGTCCTTGATCGCCGCGGCGATGGCCGGCTCGTCGGCGATATCGGGCAGCGCGTCCAGGGCTGCGGCGCGAACCGCGGCATCGGGGTCCTTCACCGCCGGTAACAGCAGCGCGAGCGCCTCCTTCGGCTCGGCCGCCGAGAGCAAGCCGATCCCCACGCACCGGACCGTGCCGTCCTTGTCTTTGAGCGCCAGACCGGCCGCGGCGATCGCCGAGGCGGAACGATCCGCCACGCTCTCGCCGGCGGTCGCCTGCTCGCGCGCCTTGTACGCCGCGGCGCGAACGTCGGCGTCCGCCGCCTGCTCGCGCGCCGCTTCGAGCGCCGCCTTGACCTCCGGAGAATAGAGGCCGAGGCTGTTGATCGCTTCGAGGATCATCATGGGCGTCGCCATCCCCGGTTCGCCGGCCTTCTTGGCGGGCGGCGGCACTGTGGGACCGCTGCTCGGCGGCTGTGCGGGACCCCTGCTCCGCGGCGCGCCACCCCGGCCTCGTGACGGTCTGCCACCTCTGCCTCGCGACGGCGCGGAACCTTCATCCGGCGACGGCGTGGGAGCTTTCTCTGACGGCGGCGCGACTGCGGCCGACTTTTCTCCGGCCGCGATGGTCAGCATTTTTGCGAGCAGTGCCGCCGTTGCGTCCTTGCCGGCCTTGGCCGCCATGACGGGCGCCTGCTCCACAATCGCGGAGACGAGCAGGTTCTTGTCCATGGCCGCATCCAGCGCGCCGACGGTGGCGGCGTCGGGCATTTGGGCCAGGGCCCTGGCCGCGGTCCGGCACATGGCCTTGTCTTTATCCTTCAACAGCGCGGTCAGGATCGGCACGACGCTCGGGTCGCCGACTTCGCCGAGCGCGGCGGCCGCGCTCAGACGCTTGGCCAGCGCGTTGTCGCCGCCGACCAATTGCACGAAGCGCGTCACGGCCGCGTCGTTCTTCAAATAGGCAAGCGCAATCCAGGAGGGCGGCGCGGGCGAGCGGAAGGCGGCGGCCTCCGCCGGCGTCGGCCCTTGTCTGTTCATCCCCGGCATCGGCCCCGACCTGTTCATCTCCGGCATGGGCCCGCGTCCTCTGCCCATCGGACCGCGCCCGCGCCCCGCCGGCGAAGGCGGCTGAGGCGGCGAAGGCGGCTGTGGCGTCGCGGGCGGCTCGGGCGCCGCCTCGACGGACTCGGCCGCAAGCCGCGCGGCCAGCGCGCGCTCGAGGGTGAAGGGATCGAGCTTCATCAGGGCATTGAGGACGGCCATGTCGTCAAGCAGCGCCGGCTTGGCCGAGGCGAGAGTCTCTATGAACGTGATGCGGCAGGCCGGGCCGGCGACGACCGGCCACTCGTCCACGGCCTGTACGATTTCGGCGGGAGTGCACTTGGCGAGGATTTCGTTCAGTGCCTGCCGGGCTGCGGGGTCGTCAATCATAGAGAGGGCGATGACCGCGGAGGCGGGCGCATTGGCCGAAGCGGTCCGCAGATCGGACAGGGCCGACATTCCCCCGGACCGGGCCAGCGCCAGCAGGAGCGAAGCATAGGCCGGCGATTTGGCCGATTCGGCCGGCATCTTCTCAACCTGCGCCTTGAGCGCGTCAAACGCCGAGGGATCGCCGTAGAGCGCGAGAGCGGCGTAAACGAGCGACGCGGAGATCTCCTGCGGCGGGTGCACGGGCCGCTCACCGCCGACCTCTACCGGCGGCTTGGCAGGCGCCGCTAAAGCGTCCTGCGGGCGCTGGCCTCGCCCGGCGCCGCCCCGCCCGAAGCCGCCCGGCCCGAAGCCGCCCGGCGGCATTCCGCGGCGGCCCTGTGGCGGCCCGTTCGGGAGCGGCTCGACATTGGTTGGCGGCGTTTCGCGGCCGGGCGCGGCCTCGGTGGGGTTCGGCTCCACCTGCGCGCGTTGCAGGAGCAACTGGACGGCGGCGGGCGCCGAGGACGAGAGCGCGCCGGCGAGGACCTGGCAATCCGGAAATAGAGTGAAGGTCACGCTTGGGAAAGACGGTCGCGGCGCGGGCGTGGTCCCGGGGTTCGACGCCGGCGGTTTGCCCTGCTTCGCCTCGGGCAGCGAAACCGCCGCGGGGTCCGTATTCGGCAGCTCTTCGCATCGGAGGGTGCCGAGCGCCGTCTTGCGGAATGTCACGGTGACGTCGCCCTTGAACTTGACGATGCCGGCCTCGAGGCGGCCGATCTCGTTGACGAGGATCGGCATATCCGCGCCGGGGCCTTCGATCGTCACGTTCTCATTCTCGCGGGTGATCCGTGCGGCGATCGAGCGTAAATCCAACGCCAGCGCGGTTCTTCCGTCTTTGTCGAGGAAATCCACGGTCTCCGTGGAACTCTTGATTGACTTGACGGCGAAGCCTTCCTTCTTATCCACCGTGAACGTCAAAGACTGATCCGTCGTCGGCGTCGCGGGCCGGCCCGGCAGTGTCGCGCCCCGCCCAGCCGGCGTCGGAGCCTTCTCCGGCGGCGGCGCTGACTGTCCCGTCAGCCCCGCGCGGTATTGCTTCATCGGGATCCACGGAAGATCGGCCTGCCGCGGATGGATGAACGTATAAGCGATGCCGGGCTTGAGGTCAGCCTGGAAGCTCTCTTTCTGTTCGCCGGCGGTGAAGGTGATCTGATGAGCGCCGGCGACAGCCGGGATCACGCACTCGCCGCCGCGCGGAACGACGCCGGCGGGTTTGTCGTCGAGGGCCACTTCCAGCGATGCGAAGCGGACGTTCGTCACGCGGATCACGGGCGCCGTTTTCGCCAGCAGGGCGGCATCTGCGGCCGTCACCCATCCGGACCCGGCCTTGCTGAGCAGGACTGAGGGAATCTGCGCGGCGGGAACCGGGCGCGCGCTGCCGTCGCTGAAGAGCACATAGGGCTCGTAAGACGCCGACGGTTTTGCCTCGTACACCATCGCGTGGAAGCGGGGAAGCGCGGCGATCTCCGCGCCGACGTAAGTGTAGTCGGCGCTGTCGGCTTCGGCCACGCCGGCTTCGGCGAGGGTGGCTGGCGGTTGGTGGTTTTTGTCCACATAAGCCGCGAGTTCCTGGCCGATCTTCAGAATCCGATCGCGCGCGATGGCCGCCGGGTCGCTGAAGCCCGGCCAATGGAACTGCACCTCGGGCGTCGGCTTGGGCTTTTCCGCACTCTTGGGCGCTTCCGCCGACCGCGCCTTGGGCCGCAACTCCGCGACCGTGACGGACGCGGGCTTCTTCGGCTTTCGGACCGCGACTACCACCACCGTCACAATCAGGATCAGGACCACTGCGCCGATGGCCGCGATCAGCGGGAAAGCCTTGTGCTCTCGAAGCGTCTGCAGGGCCTTCGGGATCGGGAGTTTTTTCTTCGGAGGCGCTTTTTCCGGCATGAGGTTGGCGCCGCACTCCGCGCAGCTGAGTGCGTCGGGCGAGACGGCCACACCACAGTTTGGACAGACCTTTTCGGAGGTCGGCTCGGACGGCGCCGCCGCCGGAGCGGAATCGTCAGGCAGCGGAACCACTTCGCTGATCTCGGACTCCGGCGCGACTTCCTCGACTTCCATCACCTCTTCAACGGTGTCACTCGTCGGGCCGCCCGCGTCCAGGTTGTCGGATTCCAATTCCATCCCGTTTGCAGGCGCGCCGCCCGGCGTGCCCTCCGGGACGAGGATATCGGACTCCAATTCCAGCGCGTTTTGAGATGCGTCATCGGGCTTGCCGCCCGGGCTTGGGCTATCGGACTCCAATTGCAGTTCGAGCGCCGACGGTTCGGGTGGTTGAGCGGCGGGCGCGGCCTTCGCAGTCGGGGCGGGCGCTTCGGACGCGGTTGATGCGTTGGGCACGAGCAATTGCGCGCCGCAGTTCGGGCACGTCGCCTGCCGGCCGGCGTATTTCTCTTCGACTTTGACGATCTTGCCGCATTTGCAGCGGAAGCGGATCGGCATAGTTCCTCTCCGCGAGGTCGAGCGACGGAAACTCCTGCGCGATGAGTGTATGTCCGCGTGCGCCGTCTGTCAAGGCGCGGATGAGACCGGGAATATGTTTCGCCGCGGAGGCGGTGAGAAGACCGGCTACTTGGCCTCCTGCGTCTTGGGCATGGGCTTGGCGTTGCGGCATTCCGGGTAGCCGGTGCAGCCGAGGAACATGCCGCGTTTGCTGCGGCGCACGGCCATGGGCTTGCCGCACTTCTCACAGGTCTTGAGCGCGTCGGGGATCTCGACGGGCGTGTCGAGGTTGCGGGTGTTCTTGCACTTGGGATAGGCGGAGCAGGCCATGAATCGGCCGTGGCGGCCGGTGCGAATGACCATGGGAGAGCCGCACTTCTCGCATTTTTCGTCGGTCGGCTCGGGCGCGGGCCGCGGCGCGAGCTGGCCGGCGTCGTCGAGCGGGACGGTGAACCGGCATTCGGGGTAGCCGGAGCAGCCCAGGAACTGGCCGCGCGGGCTCCAGCGCTTGAGCATCGGCTTGCCGCACTTCTCGCACTTGTGCTCGGTGGTTTCCGGGGTGGGTCGCTGCATGTTCTTCTCCGCATTCTTGAGGTCCGCCGAAAACGGCTCGTAGAATTCGTGCAGCACCTGGAGCCAGCCGGTCTTCGCTTCCTCGACTTCATCCAGGCGGTCTTCCATGTGCGAGGTGAACTGGACGTCCATGATGTCGCCGAAGTGCCCGACGAGCTGGTCGGTCACCGTCTTGCCAAGCTCGCTCGCGTGGAACTGGCGTTTCTCGAGCTTGACGTAATGGCGGAGCTGGATCGTCGAGATGATCGGTGCGTAGGTGCTCGGGCGGCCGATGCCGAGTTTCTCGAGCGTCTTCACCAGCGCGGCTTCCGAGTATCGCGGCGGCGGCTTGGTGAAGTGCTGCGATGGATCGAGCGCGAGGAGCTTCAACGGGTCGTTCGGCTCGAGCGGCGGCAGCTGGACCTCGCTCTTCGCGTCGAAACCGCTGAGCTTCAGGTGGCCGTCGAAAAGGAGCCGGCGGCCCTGCGCCTCGAACGTGGCCCGGCCGGCGGCGATCTCGACGTCGGCGACCGCCAGCCGCCCCGGGCTCATCTGGCTGGCGACGAAGCGCCGCCAGATCAAATCGTAGAGACGGAACTGGTCGGGCTCGAGGAATGCCTTGACCGATTCGGGCGTGCGCTCGGCGGAGGTGGGCCGGACCGCCTCGTGCGCGCCCTGGGCGGCTTTGGCCGATTTGTAGAACAGCGCCTTTTCGGGAAGGTAATCCTTCGAGAACTGTTTGGAGATGAAGTCGCGGCACTCGCCGATGGCCTGCTCGGCCACGTGGAGGGAATCCGTTCGCATGTAGGTGATGAGGCCGGCGGCGCCTTCCGGGCCCAACTCGACGCCCTCGTACAGCCGCTGGGCGAGGAGCATGGTCTTCCGGGTGCTGAAGCGGAGCTGGATGGAGGCCTGCTGCTGGAGCGTGCTGGTGTTGAACGGCGGCGGGGCGGCCATCGAGCGCTCTTTCCGGTCGCAGCGCGTGACCATGAACCGGGCGCTGCGGAGTTCGTCGGCGAGCTGCTTCGCCTGGGTCTCGGTGGCGACGGCGAACGCCGTCCGTTCCTCGCCGCTCTCCTCGGTCACCACGGTGGAAATGGGCTTGCCGTCGAGCTTCGTCAACTGCGCGCGGAATTTCGCCGGCTCGCCGGAGTGCGGCTTCAGCGGCGCGAGGTCGGCGGCGATCTCCCAGTATTCCTGCGGCCTGAACTTTTCAATCTCCCGTTCGCGCTCGACGATCAGGCGGACGACGACCGACTGCACGCGGCCGGCGGAGAGCCCGCGCCGGACTTTGGCCCAGAGCAGCGGGCTGAGCTGGTAGCCGACGATGCGGTCGAGGATCCGCCGCGCCTGCTGCGCGTTCACCTTGTTGTCGTTGATGACCAACGGACTCTGGAACGCCTCGCGGATCGCTTTCTGGGTGATCTCGTTGAAAACGACGCGGCGCGTCTTTGCGCTCGGGAGCTTGAGCACCGACGCCAGGTGCCAGGCGATGGCCTCGCCTTCGCGGTCGAGGTCGGTCGCGAGAAAGACTTCGTCGGCGTCCTTGGCAAGCTTCTTGAGTTCCGTGATGATTTTCTTGCGGTCGGCGATGACAACGTAGTCCGGGGCGAAGTCGTGCGCGATGTCCACTCCCATTTTGGACTTCGGCAGGTCGCGCACGTGCCCGAGCGACGCGCGGACTTTGTACTCCTTGCCGAGGTACTTGTTGATGGTCTTGGCCTTGGCCGCGGATTCGACAATGACGAGTTTCGACATCTCTGGGTCACATCCTTCCGGCACGCAACCACGATTGCAGGGAACGAGCGCGCCATTACAACAACTTCGCAGACCGAATGTCAATTTTAGCCGGTCAGGCGACGTCGCTTGCACACAGGCTGCGGAAGCCGGCGGACAGCCCGAGATTCACGTGAGAAATATTGTGCAGAAATTGCTCTCCCAAGCAAAATAAAATAAGCGAAGCGTACCGCCTGATTTTGCGATGTCCTATCATGCTGCGACACAGCATGTTATGATTGCGGTCGGAGAAAGTCCGCATGTGACGTTGACAGTCCTGCCGTGACATGTATAATAGTAATAGAGGCGACGTACTGGAGGGATGAAGAAAGAAAGACCTAGAAATCCAGAGGGCCCGCAAGTGGTTCCCGGCGCAATACCGTGGAACTTGCCCCTCACTTGCGAGGCCCTCTTTTTTTTAACCACTGCTCTGGCCATCGCTCGTGAGGCTCTGCTGATCCGTCACTCCAGCAGCAATAGGCCGTAGTAATTCTGCCTGCACTTGTAATCCTTGACGACCTCGATGGGAAATCCGGCGGCGCGCGCGGTGGCGAACACGTCAATCCCGCAGGCCTCCATGGCGGGGCGCGCCAGTTCGGCGTGCCGGCAGGCCTTATCGCCGGCGCATTCCTCGCAGAGGCCGCACGGGCCGCACGCGAAGCCGAACGCCTTGTAGAAGCCGGAAAGGAAAGCCTCGCGTTCCAGCGCGGCGACCGTGCGACGCATGTCCAGCTCTCCCTCCGAATGGATCAGGACTGCGCGGCGGTAGCCGTCGAGGACGGCGCGCGTCTCGTCCGGCGCCGGCGAATGAGGCGGGCAGAGGCGGCTCGAGCCGAAGGCGGAGCAGCCGAACCGGCACTTCCACCGGACCCATGCCGCCGTGAAGACTTTGTCGGGAGAAATGATTTTCGCGCCGGTGGCGCCCATCTCGATCGCCCGCCGCCGAACCGCCTCGGCGGAAGAGGGCGTCTTTCCCTTCGCGCTCATCGTGGACTCCTTACGAAGCGGTAATTGGGAGATTGGGAGATTTGGAGATTGACGCCTGCGTCCCAACCGCCCAATCACCCAGTCTCCCAATCACCCAAAACTCTGTCAAGTCTGCCGCGTCCGGACTTGCCGGTTGCCGCGGCGCGTGCTAGTATTCTGTGGCCATGAGCGCAAAAGAGAAAAAATCGGCGGCGTCCGAAGAGAACATCATCGCGACCAACCGCAAGGCGCGTTTTGAGTACGAGATTCTCGAGAAGTTCGAGGCCGGCATCAGCCTGGTCGGCTCCGAGGTCAAGTCGCTGCGCAACCGCGACGTGAGCATCGCCGAGGCGTTCGCGCGGCCCAAGGAGGACGAGGTCTGGCTGCTCGGCATGAACATCAAGCCGTACGCGCAGGCGAACATCCGCAACCACGAGCCGCTGCGCCCGCGCAAGCTGCTCCTGCACCGGCGCGAGATACACCGGATGATCGGCAAGGTGGCCGAGCGCGGCTTCACGCTCATACCGCTTTCGCTCTACTGGAAGCACGGCATCGCGAAAGTGCTCATCGCCGTCGCGCGCGGCAAGCGGCAGTTCGACAAGCGCGAGACGATCAAGAAGCGCGAAGCCGACCGCGAAATCCGCCGCGAGCGCGGGCGAAGACGGTAAGAGAGTGCGGAGTGCAGAGTGAGGGGCCGATGAAAATACGCCGGCTCGTCTGCGCGGTCGCGATCCTTTGCTGCGCGTCTTCTGCCGCATTCGCCGACGGCACGGTTTTCGTGCAGGGCATCGCCAAGCCTCACATCCCCGACCAGAGCGCGCTGATCACCTTCGACGGAAAGATGGAGCGGCTGGTCATCGAGACCGCTGTCGAAGGCGAAGGAATGGAATTCGCCTGGGTCGTGCCGGTTCCGTCCATGCCGAAAGTCGAAGCGGCGACGCCCGGCCTTTTCCCCACGCTGCGCGCAATCACAGGGGACAGGCTGATTGGATTCGACGGCCGCCGATGGTTCTCGGCGGGACTGGCGGCGCTGCTTGGAATACTGATCTGGTGGGGCATCGCACGGGGCCAGTGGATAGCGCCGTTGATAATCGGCCTTATCCTGTGCATCCTAGCGGGCATGATGCTGGCCGCCCCGACTTCTGTCAGCGGGGTGATGTCAGGCGGCGTCAACGTTCTCGACCGGAAAATTGTCGGCCTGTACGAGACGGTGACGATATCAGGAACGGACGGAAAAAACATCGCCGACTGGCTGAACAGCAATGGATTCAAGGTCCCGTCAAGCAAGCAGGACGCGCTGATGCAATACGCGAAGGAAGGATGGATGTTTGTCGCCGGACGCATCCGGCGGGACTCGGCCGAAGCCGGACGATTCAGCGCCCATCCGATCTCCTTCACCTTCGCCACCTCCCGCGCCGTCTATCCCATGCGACTGACGGGCATCGAGAACGGGCCTGTGGCCGTGGACCTGTATGCCGTGGGCAACGACGAGGCGGCCGCCGCGCCATTTGCGCGCCGGCGGGCCGCGCGTCTTGATTTCAACCCGCAGGAAGAACGGGATGAATCCATTCCCGTGTTGCACGAAACGCTCCGGTCCTACTGCAAAGGATTCGCCGCCCTGACCGTTCTCTCTGCCACCCTCTCGCCTGAGCAAATGAAGGACGACTTCTACCTGGCGTGGAAGCCGCTGACTCCATTCCGTCAAGTGTATTTCATGGAGGTGACCGCGCTCGAATGGGCCTGGCACATCGCGGCGGGAAGTTTTCTTATCCTCGCGGTCGTCTGCGCCGTCCATTACCGCAGACGCTATCAACTCGGAGCGATCTTTTGGAAGAGCGCGCTGGCCGCCGTGGGGATTCTGGTCGGCATCGTCGGTCTCGTCTGGGGCATCCTCAGTCTGACACTCGACTCCAGCTTACGGCTCAGCGTCATAATAATAGTAATCGTGTGCTCGTTGGCTGTGCTGGTAGTTGGCTGGCGCGGTTGGATCCACTTTGAACGGCAACCGCGGCCGCTTTCGCGATCAGACGCGGCGCCGCCATCTGCGCTTTCTTCCTGGGTCGTAACGGCCGCCTTGCTTGCGCCCATTCTGCTGGGAATCTTCGTCTACCGGGTTCTTCCGAAAGCGCCGGACGCCCAGGTGCTCATGATGCCCAGGGCTGCCTCTCGTGTTGACCTCAATAGGCTCACCCACGAGGAAATGTTTATTGAACTAGGTGAGATGAATGCCGGCGACGATCCGGCTGAGGCCCTGGCCGCGTACAGGAAGGAAGCCGCGTCCATAATTGCCGGACTGAGGAAAGAGCATCCGCAGAGCGAGCTTGGAAAGAATTACCTCAGCGGCTTGCCGTATGCTGAAGAGGACTCGCCGGGGAACTACGCCATCGAGCTCAAGGACGGCAAGCCGACGTACTTCTACTTCGACGGCGACGGGCGGAAGATCGAGTTGGGAGATATCGGGGAGAAGGCGAGAAGTCAGAGTGATGAGTGACGGAGTGCTTCATCATTCATCACTCGCACTTCCGACTTCCAATTGAGGGGCCGATGAAGGTGCGCCGGCTCATCTGCGCGGTCGCAATCCTGTGCTGCGCCTCTGCCATCGCGTTCGCCGACGGCACGGTGTTTGTGCAGGGCATCGCCAAGCCGCGCATCCACGACCAGAGCGCGCTGATCACCTTCGACGGCAAGACGGAGCGGCTGGTCATCGAGACCGCCATCGAAGGTGAAGGCACGGAGTTCGCCTGGGTCGTGCCGGTTCCGTCCATGCCGAAAGTCGAGGCGGCGACGCCCGGACTTTTCCCGACACTGCGGGCGATCACAAGCCCGCGGCTTGTAGGCTACAGTTCGGACTGGCCGGGTCTGCCAATATTGGGAATCCTGGCCGGAATACTGATTTGGTGGGGCATAGAAAGCGGCCGGTGGACTGGGCCGGTGGTCACTTTCGTGATCCTGGCGGTCCTGTTATCGGGCTTCGTGTTTTCCGCGTTTAGATCCGCAGGCCCGATTCCGAGTCCGATGATGTCCGGTGGCATCAACGTTCTCGATCGAAAGATCGTCGGCTTATACGAGACGGTGACGATATCTGGCACGGACGGAAAGAACATCTCCGACTGGCTCAATAGCAATGGATTCAAGGTCGCAAGAGACAGGCAGGCTGCGCTGACGCAATATGCCAAGGAAGGATGGGTCTTTGTCGCGGGCCGTTTTCGACGGGAGTCTGCCGAGGCTGGACAGTTCCGAGCGCACCCTCTCTCCTTCACCTTCGCCACCTCCCGCGCCGTGTATCCCATGCGATTGACAGGCATCGAAAATGGGCCTGTGGCCTTGGACCTGTATGCCGTCGGGAACGAGGAGGCGGTCGCGGCGCCGTTCGTGCGCCAGCGGGCTGGGCGCCTCGATTTCGACGCAAATAAAGACCGCGATGACTTCATTCCGTTGTCGCATGAAGCGCTCCAATCGTACTGCAGAGGCTTCTTTGCCCTGACGGCGCTCTCGGCCACGCTCTCGCCGGAGCAAATGAAAGATGACCTGTACCTGACGTGGAAGCCGCTGACGCCGTTCCGTCCCGTCTATTACATGCGGCAGACGGCGCTGGCCTGGGCGAGTCCGATTGCGGCGGGAGTCTTTGTTCTCCTCTCGATCGTCTGCGCGGTCAAATATTGCCGGCCGTATCGTCATGGCCGAACAGCCGGTTGGAAAAGGGACGTGGCCGGCGCGGCGATTCTATTGAGCAGCGTGGGTGTTATCGGCGCGGGCATCCTGGCATTCGTCTTCATGTTCGATGAATCTCTAATAAAGACCTTCATAGCGTTGATGGTGATGGCCGGCGCGTTGGCTGTGCTGACAATGACTGCGCGCCGTTTGAACGTTTTTGAACAGCAAGCCCGCGAGTCTGGGCAATCGGAAATGGCGCCTTTACCTAAACCTCCACTCCAAATCATAATGATCGTTTTCCTTGCGCCCGCTCTGCTTGGGGCCTGCGTCTATCTGGCTCTGCCGAAAACCCCGACACAGGTGCTTAGGGTGCATTGGCGTCGCGCCGTGGCAGACCACAGGGAAATTCTTGAGGGACTAAATGAGATGAAGCCAGCCGGTGATCCGGCTGCGACCTTGGCTGCATACAGGAAGGAAGCCGCTTCCATTATTGCCGGATGGCGGAAAGAGTACCCAGAGAGCGACGAAGGCAAGAATGACCTCAGCGGGCTGCCGTTTGTCGAAGAGGACTCGCCGGGGAACTACATTATCGAACTCAAGGACGGCAAGCCTACGTATTTCCACTTCGATGAAGCGGGGAGGAAGATCAAGTTGGGCGTGATTGGGGAGGTGAGAAGTAAGAGTGATGAGTGATGAAATACTTCATCACTCATCACTCATACTTCCGACTTCCAAACGAGCGTATGCGAGTTCAGCCGCTCGCTGGGGCGATAGGATTCCTTCACGCGCGCGAGGTTGTCGAGGTCCGATGCGCTGCCGGCGTTGATCCGGTCGAACGACTGCACTTCGCGGCACAACTCGCGGAACATGTACTGCGCCGCGCCTTTGATTGAGAGGTCGCTGACCTCGAACATCACGTGGAAGGTCCCGCCGTCGCCCCTTCGGCTGCGCTCAGGGCTTTGGCGAGCAAGCCCGCCGTCGTGCAGCGGGCAGCCGACCGTGAAGCCGGCCATTTTCCCGCCCGCCTCCAGCACGCGCGCTACGAGTCCCAGCGGCTCTGCCTCGCGCAGCGCGCGATACAAGGCACGCCAGGAAGCCTCCGCCTGGGCGGCGTAGACCGCGTCCGGATGCGCCGCGGTGCGCTCCTTCAGCCAGCGGGAATATAGCGCCATCGCCTGAGGCAAGTCGTCCACATCCAGCGGCCGCCATCGCCGGTCTTTCACGTCATGCTCGAACCGGTTGCAGAGCTGGCGCTTCTTCTCGTACCGGTTGCCGCGCAACTCGGCGAGTTCTGCGCGCCGATAGAGGTACTCGACGTGCGTCTCGCGGATGCGCCACCCAGCCCCTTCGACAGTGCTCAGGGCAAGCAGCCGCCGGGCGGAATCGTCGTCCGCATCCTGGATCCGCGGCGACGCGCCGCGCGGGGCCAGTTGTCGCATCGCCGCCAGCGCCTCCTCGGCGGGACGGAGCGCGTCGCCCGATCCGAGTGGAGGGCAGATCAGGAAGCAATCGCCGTCTTCCTCGGCGAACACCAGCAGGCGCTCGACGGAGATTTTATAGTGCAGGTCGAAGATGTCCGACCAGATGTAGATAGGCGCGAAGGCGTGGAACGAGTGCGCGCCGCGGTGCGCCTCGAAGAACGGCAGCAGCCGCTCGCGCGCGGTGAGCACGAGCCGCGCCAGGCCCAGGTCCGTCCGGCACAAGGCGCGCGTCAGCGCCGGGAGCGGCCTGAGACGGCGGACGTGGTCGTTCCACGCTCCGACAATGCCGCGCGAGGCGATGACCTTCTCCAGCCAGGCGCCGTCGAGCAGAGAAGACAGCTTGTCGGCTGCATCGTGAACGCCCGGCGCGCTGGCTCCCTCGACGGCGGGGCAGTACGTATCAAGGCCGAGAAAGACTTCCTTCCCGTCCGCGTCGTAGAGGAGCATGAACGGGTAGAGGCGGCAATCCAGCGGCCGCGCGGCGTAGGCGGCGCAGTCGTTTGTCGCCTGCCGGAACGCCGGACAGCGGAAGGCGGGTCCTTCCGGCACAAGCCGCGCGGAGAACCCTGGGCCATACCGGCCGGGCGGAAACGCGTCGCCCGGCATGCCGGCCGAGACAGCCAGTTCCATCTCCGCGTGCGAAAAGTACGGCGCGAGCGGGCTGGCCGCCGAGGGGAACCGGCAGCAGACCTCGCACCGCAGGCATTCGCCGGGGCGCAGTAGGCCGCTGGACTCAATGATGGCTGAGACGGGATCCGTCATGGCAGGAACGAGTTTACCACGAAGTTCACGGACGACGCGAATAAACGCAGCAGGGCTTGCAACCGCAGGGCGATGGCGCGCGGACAGACAAGCGCCGCCTATCGGGCAGGTTATCGCATAATCCCGTCCGAGGCGTCATTTCGCCGCGGGCGCCGGGCTGGGCGGTTCAGCCGACTCAGGTGGCGACGATGGAGGCGGCAGAGGAGGCGCAATCATCCGCCCGTCCATTCGGGCGCGCATCTCCTCGGGACTGAGCGTGCTGATCAGATCCTCCATGGCCTCGAATTCGTTGGTCGCGAGGTCGAGCCCTCGCGTGTGTCCGATGTCTTCGCGCAGGAAGTCTATGAAGAAGATTCCGGTGATCGCATTAACGAGTTTGAGCGGGTGGAATTCCACCTCCGCGCCGGCGACGCCGGCGATCGCGCGGACGCCGACACCCCAATAGTCGCGGTAGCGCTGGTATTCGAGGTCCGACGGCCGGCTCAACCCGGCGATGGAAAATGCACTGCTCCGGATGCCGCCGGTGCCGAAGCGGGAAAGGCCTTCGCTCTCGGCCGAAAACGGACCGAGGGCCAGCCCTGCGACATGCGCCGAGCCGACGGCGAGGTCGCGCCTCATCCACCAGCCCAGTTGCATTCCGCCGCCCGCGCCGGCCGCGACCTGCATGGCATGTGTCACGTGCGCGTCCACGTACGCGCCGCCCTCCAGGCCGACGTGGAAGCTGACGATGTCGAGGATGCTGAGCAAGCGGTTGACCGGGTACAGCGCGATCCACAGAGCGTATGAATTGCGCAAAGGCCGGCAGACGTAGTTGAGGCCGAGCACGGAGGGCTCCAGGATGCAGCGGTCATACTGGCCGATGCCGGCCAGTCCCGCGCGGGCCTTTTCGTTCATCGGGTCGGCCAGCAGGACCACCTGGTAGAGCTGCGCGGCCGCTTCCGTTTTGCCGGCTTCCACATCCTTCGCCGCGTAATCCAGGTTCTCCAGGATGAGATACGGTCTCCGCTGAGACCGATCGGTGGAGCACGAAGCGCACGCGAGCAACACGGCCCCGAGGAGCAGCCCTTGCCATCTCATCGCGCAACCTTTCGTTGGCTTGACCTGCGGTGCACCGACAAAGATGCCCTGTTCCTGAACAGTATCACTGTCCACGAATTGCCTGTCGCAAAAGCCGTGCCTTCCGGCCGCTTTCGATCATTTGCGGCTAGTTTGCACCACAATAAGGTCTCAGCCGGCAGCGACCGGGAGCAGTTGTGTTGCGTCCTGCTACAAGCTGGCGTCTTGTGACACATGGCTGATGTATTTTCAAGGCTCGAAAGGGGCCTGCACCGTGTCGGTTCTCAGTTGACACGCTGCGCGGTATCGGGTATTCGTGATATGCGTTGCGGCGCGGGTGCGCGGTTTATTTCGGAAAAGGAGGGACGGTCATGGCCATCCATTCGACAGGCTCACGGCAGGCGAATTCGAAAGTCACGTTTGCGCTGTATTTCGGGAACCGGACGTTTTTCCCGGCGTCGCTGATGACCGGCGCGCGCCGTGAGCTGCCGCAGGCGGTCAAGGCCGCCGGCTTCGACTCGATCATGATGGAGGAATCGGCGACGCGGTATGGCGCGGTGGAGACGCCGGCGGAAGGGGAGAAGTACGCCGAGTTCCTCGAGCGGAATGCGGGGAAGTATGACGGGGTCATCCTCTCGCTGCCGAACTTCGGCGACGAGACCGGCGCCATCAAGGCATTGAGGGACTGCGGGACGCCGATCCTGATCCAGGCCTACCCGGACGAGCTGGACAAAATGGCGCCGGCGCTGCGCCGGGACGCGTTCTGCGGGAAGTGCTCGATCATGGACGTGTTCCATCAGAACGGACTCGCGTTCACGGCATTGAAGCCGCACACGGTCTCGCCGAAGAGCAAGGCGTTCGCCGCGCAACTGGACCATTTCGCGCGGGTCTGCCGCGTGGTGAAGAAGATGAAGAACATGTCGGTCGGCGCGGTCGGCGCGCGCACCACGGCGTTCAAGACCGTGCGCTTCGACGAACTGGCGCTGCAGCGGAAAGGGATCACGGTCGAGACGTTCGACCTCTCGGACATCTTCGCGCGCGTGCGGGCCGTGAGTCCGGCCGGCGCGGCCTATCGCGAGAAGACGGCGAAGATGAAGTCGTACAGCGACTGGAGCGGCGTGCCGAACCAGGCGTTCGACACGATCGTGCGGCTGGGGATTGTGCTCGACAATCTGGCCGCGGAGTGCAATCTCCAGGCCCTCGCGCTGCGCTGCTGGTCGGAGATGCAGCAGCAGCTCCAGATTTCCCCGTGCGTGGTGCTCAGCGAGATGAACGACCGCGAGATACCCGTCGCGTGCGAGGTGGACGTCGGCAACGCCGTGGCCATGTACGCGCTTCAGCAGGCCTCCGGCGACGTGGCCGCATGCCTGGACTGGAACAATAACTACGGCGACGCGGAGGATAAGTGCATCCTGTTCCATTGCGGACCGGTGCCCCAGCGGCTGATGGCCGGGAAGGGAAAGATTTCCGATCACCTGATCATCTGCAACGCCGTCGGCAAGGGGCATTCGTTCGGCTGCAACGTCGGCCGGATCGCGCCGATGCCGATGACGTTCTCGAGCATGACGACGGAGTCCGGCAAGGTGAAGTTCTACCTCGGCGAGGGGCGCTTCACGAAGGACCCGGTGCCCAAAGATTTCTTCGGCTGCGCGGGCGTGGCGGAGGTCCCGAAGCTGCAGGACGTGCTGCTGCACGTCGGGTACGAGGGCCATCGGCATCACACCAGCGTGACGCCCGGGCACGTCATGGCGCCGCTGAAGGAAGCGCTGGAGCGCTACCTGGGCTTCGAGGTTTCGATTCCGCAGGCCGGCTAAGACACTGGAACGGCGAGTGCCGAACGCTGATTGACTAACGGCAGGCGCGGGCGGTCAGGTCACGGCGCCGGAGGCGAAGAGCGATTCGATGAAGCCGGTGTCCACGCCGCCCTGGACGAACTGCGTGTTGCCGAAGATGGCGCGGTAGAGCGGGATGGTGGTCTTGACGCCCTCGATCACGAACTCGTCCAGCGCGCGCCGCATGATGGCGATGGCCTCGGACCGGTTCCGCCCGTAAACGATCAGCTTGCCGATCAGCGGATCGTAGTAGGGCGATACGGTGTAGCCGGTGTATACGTGCGTGTCCAGCCGCACGCCGGGCCCGCCCGGCGGATTATAGAACTTCAGCGTGCCCGGCGACGGCTTGAAGCCGTTGTCCGGGTCCTCGGCGTTGATCCGGCACTCGATCGCCACGCCTTTCGGTTCGATGTGGCTCTGCTTTAGACGCAGTTTCTCGCCGCTGGCGATGCGGATCTGCTGGTAGAGCAGGTCCACTCCGGTGACCATCTCCGTGACCGGGTGCTCGACCTGGAGCCGCGCGTTGATCTCCATGAAATAGAACCGCCCGCGCCGGTCCACGAGGAACTCGACCGTGCCCGCGTTGACGTAGTTGACCGCTTCCGCATACTTGAGGGCGGCCTTGCAGATGGACTCGGCGACGCTCTTCGGCAGGCCCGGCGGCGGCGATTCCTCGATCAGTTTCTGGTGGCGCCGTTGCAGGCTGCAGTCGCGCAGGCCCAGGTGCACTCGCTCGCCCTCATCGTCGCAGAGGATCTGCACTTCGATGTGCCGCGCGCCCTCGATGTACTTCTCGAGGTACACCGACTTGTCCTTGAACGCCGCTTCCGCCTCGCGCTGCGCCACGAAGAACGCATTGCGCAGCGTGATGTCGTTGTGGACCACCCGCATGCCTTTGCCGCCGCCGCCGGCGGCCGCCTTGATGATGACCGGGTAGCTGAGTTTCTTGGCCACCGCGATGGCTTCCTCGGGGCTCTCGATGATCTTCTCGCTGCCGGGCAGGATGGGGATTTTGCAGTCCTTGGCGACGCGGACGGCCGCGGCCTTATTCCCGCACAGGCTGATGACCTTGGGCGGAGGGCCGATGAAGCGGATGTTGCTGCTCTCGCACACCTCGGCGAAGTGGGCGTTCTCCGCGAGGAAGCCGCAGCCGGGGTGGATCGCCTGCACGTCGGTGATTTCGGCCGCGGAGATGATGCGCGGGATGTTCAAGTAGCTTTCGCTGCTCGGCGCCGGGCCGATGCAGACGGGGTAGTCCGCCAGTTTCAGGTATTGCGCGTCGCGGTCGGCCTGGGAATAGACGACCACCGTCTCGATCCCGAGCTCTCTGCACGCGCGGATGATGCGGAGGGCGATTTCTCCCCGGTTGGCGATCAGGATTCTGGAGAACATTCAGGTTACCGTGCCGTGCCGGTGCGCCGGATGGTCACCATCGGCTGTCCGAACTCGACGGACTCGCCGTTCTCGATGAGGATGCTGACGACGTCGCCTTCCCTCTCGGCCTTGATCTCGTTCATCACCTTCATGGCCTCGATGATGCAGATGACCTGGTCGGGCGTGACGTGGTCTCCTTCGTTGATGAACGGCTCCGCGTCGGGCGAGGCCGCGCGGTAGAACGTGCCGACCATCGGCGAAGTGATCTTGACGAGGTTCGCCTCTGCGGCCTTCTCGGCGTCGGAGGCGGCTGGAACGGCTTGCGGGTTCGCGGCTGCGGCCGGCGCGGCGGCGATGGGCACCACCACCGGCGGCGCGCCGCCTTTTCTCAGGCGGATGCGCGTTTCGCCTTGCTCGACCTCGATCTCCTCCAGGTGGCGCGCTTCCATGAGCTCGAGCAGTTTCATGACGTCTTGAAGGTCCATAGCGCGTTCCATCGCCTCCAAAAGACCGGAAGCCTCTCCCGGCAACCGCAGCCGGGAGCCTGCGCTCCCTGAGAACCGCTATGCTCTCGTGACGTACGTGCCCGTGCGCGTATCCACCTTGAGCACGTCGCCTGTGTTGATGAACAGCGGCACCTGGATCACCGTGCCCGTCTCCAGCGTTGCCGGCTTGCTCGCGCCGCTGACCGTGTCGCCGCGGAGGCCCGGCCCGGTCTCGGTCACCTTCAGGTTCACGAAAGCCGGGACCTCGACGCTCAGCGCCTTCGGGCCGTGGAAGGTGACGACGACCTCCATGTTCTCCCTTAGGAACCGCGCGATCTCCGGCGGAACCTGGTCCGGGCCGAGGGCCACCTGGTCGTAGCTCTCCATGTCCATGAAGTGGAACTCATCGCCCTGGCGGTAGAGGTACTGGTGCGGGCGCTTCTCCAGGATGGCCAGCTCGACCTTCTGCTCGCCGCGCCAGGTTTTGTCGAGCGCCTGGCCGGTGGTGATGTCCTTGAGCATGGCGCGGACGAAGGTGGGGCCTTTGCCCGGCTTCACGCGGTCATATTGGGTGATGAGGCAGATTCGGCCTTCGAAGATGATCGCCTGTCCCGGACGCATGTCGTTGGTTGAGATCATCGGGCAATTTTTCTCTGAGTTTGAAAAAGTGGTTTCAGGATCCGCGCAAGACCGTCGGCGGCCATTTCGGCGACGCGGTCAGGATCCTGCGGCCGTTTCGCGTCACGAGCACAAGGTCTTCGATCCGCACGCCGCCCTGGCCCGGGACGTAGACGCCCGGCTCTATCGTGATGACCATCCCGGCCTTCAGCCGAGTGTCCTGGCCGGGTGAAATGCCCGGGGCTTCGTGGACTTCCAGACCGACTCCATGCCCCAAGCTATGGCCGAAGTATTTGCCGCACCGGTGGGCCTTCAAGTACGACCGCGCCGCTGCGTCCAGCTTGCCGGCGCTGCAACCGACCCGCACGCGCGCCAGCGCACGGCGTTGCGCCGCCAGCACCAGGCGGTAACGCCGTCGAAAATCGTCTTGGATTCTATCCAAGAAAACCACGCGTGTCAAGTCCGAAGCATAGAGCCTCCAGCGCGCGCCCCAGTCGAAGAGCACGGCCTCGCCTCGGCGGATGCGCCGGTCGGTCGGCCGCGCGTGCGGCAGCGAACTGCGCTCGCCGGCGGCGACGATCGTCGGGAACGCCGGCTCATCCGCGCCGAGGTCCTGCATCGTCCGTTCGAGGATCAGGGCCAGTCTGCGCTCCGTCTGGCCCGGCGTGATTTGGGGCAGCGTCAGGCGGAACGCCTCGTCGGCGATCTCGGCCGCGCGCGAGATCGCGGCGATTTCCGACGCATCCTTGATGATCCGTAGCCGCTCCACCATCCCGCGTGTCGGCCTGACCTCGGCCTGCGGCAGCGCCTTGCGGAGTTCCTCCGCATCGGCCATCGTCATCGTGCGCCCTTCGACGCCGAGCGTCCGCACTCCGGCCTTCCGCGCGGCCGCGGCGGCGACGGACATCATCCCCTTCCTGCGGACGACGATGCCGATCCCGCGCGTTTCCGCCTCGGCCTGCTCGGCGTATCGCGAATCCGTCAGCAGAGTCGTTCGCCCCGGCGTCACCAGCAGCGCGCTGTCGTCGCCGAGGAACCCGCTGAGATAGCGGACGTTATGCACGTTCGTCACGAGCAGCGCGTCGAGCTTCTCGCGCCGGATCAGGCGGATCAGCCGCGCGCGGCGTGCGGCGGTTTGGGCATGGGGCGACATCATTGTCCTTTTCCAGAATAACATGGTGCAGCGAAGCCGCTGCCAATCGTCCTCGTCCTCGTCGTCGTCCTCGTCCTCGGTCGTTCGGAACGGCCGTGCGAGGACGAGGACGACAACGCGTACGACGCGCGGCAATCATTCTTCATCGCTGCCAATCTCCGCTACGCCCGGCAGATTTCGCCGACGTGGTTGAGCACGTGGCCGGGCTTGTACGGGAACATCACCAGGTCCTCGCGGCGCGTGATGCCGGTGAGGACGAGCACGGTATCCATCTCCGCCTCGATCCCGGCGACGATATCGGTGTCCATGCGGTCTCCGATGATCGCCGTATCCTCGCGCCGCGCGTCCAGGCGCTTGAGCGAGGCGCGCATGATCAGCGGGTTCGGCTTGCCGATGTAGTACGCCTTGCGGCCGGTCGCCAGCTCGATCGGCGCGACCAGCGCGCGGCAGGCTGGCGCGATGCCGTGCTCGGTCGGGCCGGTCAGGTCGTAATTCGTCCCGATCAGCTTCGCGCCGCCGAGCACCAGCCGGATCGCCCTCTCGATCTTCTCGTAATTGTAGCTGCGCGTCTCGCCGACGACCACGTAGTCCGGCCGCGCGTCGTCGAGCGAAAAGCCGACCTCTTCGAGCGCCTCGATCAGCCCCGCATCGCCGATGACGTACGCGCGCCCTTTCGGGCACTGGCCGCTGAGGAAACTCGCCGTCGCGATCGCCGACGTCATGAAGTGGTGCTCGGCCACGCGCAGGCCGAGGCCGGCCATCTTCTCGCGCAACTGCTTCGGCGAGCGCGAGGAATTATTCGTCAGGAAGATGAACTGCTTGCGCTTCTCCTGAAGCCAGTTCACGAACTCCGCCGCGCCCTGCAGCAGAGTCCGGCCGTGGTAGATCACGCCGTCCATATCGCAGATGAACGCCTTGCGCTTCCGAAGCTGTTCCATGCGTTCAACGTAAGCCAGCCGGCGGAGATTGTCAACCCGGCAAAGACGCGAAGCGGCGAGGTCGGTATCCGCGGCCTTGTGGAGAGTCAAGGACACTTCCGTCGCGGATTCTGCGGCGGTCGCGGTGTTTGCCTATTGAGCCGGACGGTCTGAGTCCTGGAGGGCCAGACGTATCCTGCACCAGTTGAAGCCTCAACGCCGAACGAAAAGGCAGAAAGAATAAGTTTTATGTCCTCGCACTACCCGTCACTACGGCTCCAGGGCGACGCGAACCGACGAGCGTTGTCGCGGTCCCGCGTCGCTGTCTGGCGGCCGTGGCGAGTGTTCACGCGCGCGGCTTCGCCGCGTGGCAACACGAGCCGGTATTTCGAGCAGACTTCTTGTATTCGTCGTGGTGGCGCCACCAGATGCCCGTCTCGTTGCGCCCCTTGGGTGCGCGGTCGAGCCACTGGTACATGCCCCAGAGGACGTCCAGTCCGCGCGAATAGGTGGAATAGGTGTGATAGACGACGCCGCGCTTGAGCAGGAACGCGCTCATGCCCGGCCTCTCGCGCGTGTACGTGGCCATGTCGGTTCCGGTCATGGCCGCGATCTGCGCGACGGGTCCCTGGCCGCCGCGCGGCTTCCACTTTCGAACGGTCTTCCCTGCGAGCGGCACACGCTCCGCCGCCTCGCGCCGGTAGTTGTATTCGACACCTCCCCCGCGCTGCTGTTCCACGGTGAACCCGACGCTGTAGTCGAAGTTGAAGTCGCTCCCGAACGACGATGCCCACGGGAAGCTCCACCCCATCCGCCGCTTGAACGCCTTCAGTTTCGCGAGAGGCGCCCGCGACACCGCCGTGAGCATGACGTCGTGGTTCGCCAGGTGGACGACGAACCCGTTGAACCCGTCCGCGATCGCCGAGCAGGACGGACACCCCGCCGTGTAGTCGGGCCCGAACATGAAGTGGTAGACGAGGAGCTGCGAGCGCCCGCTGAAGAGGTCTGCCAGCGAGGCGCTCCCTTCATCGGTCTCGAATCGGTACTCCTTGTCTACCCGGACCCACGGCAGCTCCTGACGCCGCCGCGCCAGTTCGTCGCTGCGGCGCGTGAGATCCTTCTCCGCCTCGAGCAGTTTCAGCCGTGCCGCAAGCCACTCTTCACGTGTTCCAATTCTGTTGTCGGTCTTCGTTTTTCTCATTCTTTCAGCCATCGTTCATCTCCTTCTTGTCGTTACGTCACCATAGGTTATTCCGGGGGCATTCAGGAGAGAGTTATTACGGAAATATAATGCGCCAGTTTTCCCCGTTCCGCCCCATGGCCTATGTGCCATTTGCCCACAGCAGTTTATTCTAAACTCAAGATGCCTGCTGTCAAGCCTTTTTTGCGGCTGTTCTGGAAGATGATACGCCCACGCGCGCCCCTCGCGCGCCTGATTGGGTCGAGGCTTCGGAGCGGCTTGTCGTAGGACCTGGATGGCCAGCCATTGCGGCTTTGAAATGGCGCTGCGACGGCGGCGCCGTTGCGTCGAGCTTGCGCTTCGGCGTTCTCTTTGGCATAAACAAAGCCGTAAATGAGCCCCGAGTTTTACATCACTACCGTGCTGATGGGCTACGGACATCTCCGGGCGGCGGATAACGTCGCCGGGCTGGGCCGCGGGCGGCTCGTCCGCGTGGACCTGCCGCCGTTCGTGAATCTGGCGGACATCCTGGTCTGGAAATCGTCGCAGGACCTGTACCACGTCGTCTCGCGCACGGTGGAGACGCGCCTGCGGTTCCTGTTCCGCGTGCTGGAGCGGATCGAGGACATCCCGGACGATTCGAAACGCGCCTCGATGCAGTATTCGACGCTGATACGTTTTCTCGTCCGGACGGGAGTCTGCCGCGGGCTGCGCCGGCTTGCAAGCCCTTCAGATGGCGAACCCGCCGGTCGAGTGTGTCCGCCGAGGCTGCACACGTTCTTCCTGCCGGGCCTCGCATGCGTCTATAACCGCTTCCCCGGAAAAGACTACCAGTTGCTGTGCGACGCGGATTTTCACCGGGTCTGGGCGCCGATCAAGCCGAACGACGGCGACGTGACATACCTGGTCCCGACCGCGGCGGGCGCCGACCGGCTGATCTCGTACGGCGTCATGCCCGAACGGATCGCCGTGACCGGGTTTCCGCTGCCCGTCGCAAACACGGGCGGAAGGGACCTGGACGTGCTGCAGTCCGATGTCCGCGCGCGGCTGGAACGCCTGTCGCCGCAGAGCGATTCGCCGCTGCGGCTGGTCTTCGCGCTCAGCGGCGCGGGCTGCTACCTCAATCTCCTCAAGACGCTCATCCGCGAACTGCTCCCGGAACTGCGGAGCGGAAAGCTGACGCTGCGCATCGCCGCCGGAGACAACCGCAAGGCCAAAGCGGAGATCGAATCGCACCTGGCCGCCCTGAACGCGCGTGACGCCGAGGGCGTAACCATCCTCTACTCGCCCGATCTCCTCGAAGCGTTCGCGCTCTTCAACCGGGCGCTGCGCGAGAGCGATCTGCTCATCACCAAGCCGGGCGAACTGGTTTTCTACGCCGCGCTCGGTATCCCGCAAGTCCTGCTGCCGCCGGTCGGCAAGCACGAGTTCAAGAACCGCGCCTACCTCATCGAGAACTCCGCCGCGCTCGATCTTCCCGGCGCCGAGTCCGCCGGCGCCTGGCTCCTGGCCCAGCGCGCCAACGGCGCCTGGCGCCGCGCCGCCGAATCCGCCTTCGCGCGTCTGCCGAAACTCGGCGCGTTCGCGATCAACGAAATCGTCCAGCCGTGATGTTCCGCCCAGCCCAAGGTCTTCGCTAACTCATGTAGCCACAACCTGATACGCATCACGCCGACCCCGTGGCATCTTTCTTCGCGCGAACCGGAAACTAACTTCCTCATCGCGCGGCGGTAACCCGTACAGGCGATAATAGGATAGATGAGGCAAAGCACAAACCTAAGCGGAGGACCGGTTTCCAGCGCGTGCGGCCGGCGGAGGGCGCGGCGATGACGCACGCACATGCCTTGCGCAGGCTCGACCGGCTGCTTCGCGAATCCGCCGTCGTCCCGTGCGAGCGCGACGACCGGTTCGTGATCTTCAGCGACCTGCACCTCGGCGACGGCAGCTCGCGCGACGAATTCGTCCACAACACGGCGCTCTTCCGGGCCGTCCTGCGCGAGCACTACCTCCAGCGCCGATTCAAGCTCGTGCTGAACGGCGATATCGAGGATCTCTACAAGTTCCCCCTGCGCGCGGTGATGGAGCAGTGCGGCGATCTCTACCGGCTCTTCGACTCTTTCCGGCGCGCGACCGCGCTCTACAAGATCGTCGGCAACCACGACGCCGACCTTGCGGCGCGCAACGCGAGTTTTCAGCGGTTGCCGCTGTATCCGGCGCTGCGGCTGCGGTTCGCGGAGCAGGAGATTCTTGTCCTGCACGGCCACCAGGCGGGATTTCTGCCGGACCGGTTCAATCGGCTCTGCGGATTCTTCACGCGTCTCGGCTCGCCGCTCGGAATCCGCAACGGCAGCGTGGCGTATGACGAAGCGCGGAAATACCGGACGGAGAAGCGCATTTACGAGTTCGCGAAGAGCCATCGGATCATGGCGGTCATCGGCCATACGCACCGGCCGCTCTTTGAATCGCTCTCGCGGATTGACTACCTGAAGTTCCAGATCGAAAGCCTCTGCCGCAGCTACCCGGCGGCCGATGCGGCGGGGAAGGCATTCCTCGAGCAGAAGATCCGCGCGTACCAGCAGGATCTCCAGTACACGCTCACGAAGGACCGGAAGAACGGTTCGCGCAGCAGCCTGTACGATTCGGGGCGGCTGGTGCCGTGCCTGTTCAACAGCGGCTGCGCGACGGGCAAGCGCGGCATCACCGCGCTGGAGATCACCGGCGGCAACATCGCGCTGGTCTTCTGGTTCGACCAGGGCCGGACCACGAAGTACTTCAACTTCAACGGCTACCAGCCCGAACCGCTCGGCGACACGGGCTTTTTCCGCGTGCCGCTGAAGGAAGACAGCCTCGACTACGTCTCCACGCGGATCAAGTTGCTGGCGTGACTGGAAGTCCGAAGTGCGAATGACGAATGAAGAAGCGCTTCATTCTTCATCACTCGTGACTCGCACTTCTTTGTTTTCGGTCTGCGTTTCCTGGGGCCCGTCGAGGTTGAACGACTTCAGCACGTTCCCTGCGTCCTTTTGGATGGTCTCCGTGGTCGCCGCGAAGGCCTCGTCTTCCAGCCGCAGCCGGCGGAGGTAGCTTTCCTCGATTTTGAACTTCAGGTAATCTCTGCTCCGCCCGATGCCAAGCCTCAGGCACAGAATATCCGCCACGTGAACCAAGTCCGTGACCTTCGAGGTTGAACCCGAGCCGTCCGGCGAATGGTGCCAGCGCACGGCATGAACCAGCGGCTCCGGGAAAGACCAGTTCCGCAGGACCAGCGCGCCGGCCTCGGCGTGGTCTATGCCGAGGACTTCCCTTTCGGCGGCCTCGAACGGAACTCCTTGCAGGATCAACTCCTCGATCGGGCCGAGCCGCTCGACGATGAAGTCGGAAATGACCAGCTTGCCGACGTCGTGCAACAGCGCCGCCGTGAAGCTCTCCTCGATCACGGGCGCGCCGGCCTGGCGCATCAGATTCTCCGAGGCCACCGCGGTAGCCACCGAATGCCGCCACAACTCGCCCTTGGGCAGACCGTAGCCGGCCACCGTCTGTTCCATGACGGTATGGACCGACGAAGCCACGAGCAGTTGGTACAGGCGGTTCCATCCCAGGAAGACGACGCCCTGCCGGATCGAACCGACTTTGCCGTTGAATCCGAAGTACGCGGAGTTCGCCATCTTGAGAATGTTGGCGGTCAAGCTCGGGTCGTACCGGATGGCTCGCTCGAAGCTCGCGGCATCCGTGTTCGGATCCCGGAGCAGCGTGAGCACTTTCACCGCCGCGCTGGACATCATCGGCAGGGAGCGAACGCTTGAAAAGACCGCAGCTTGCAGTGAGTCGGGCATGAATGCCGTTCCTTTCGCCCTGGATCAAATGGGTGCAACGCATCCTCACACCGGCGTTGACACTATGTATGATATTCGAGCCTCGCGGACATTAATAAATGTCCAATGCCATCTTTCTTGTCCAAATGGGGGCGCTTTTCACTTTGCGCATGCGCTTCCGCCGTTGACATGTCCGGCGCGTGGCAATAGGATAATGGACGCGGGCGATTCCTTTTCCCGGATAGCGAGGGCGTCATGGGGCAAGAAGGCGAACTTTACCGGTGCGAAATCTGCGGGCAGGAAGTCCGCGTCACGCGCACCGGCCCCGGAAGGCTCTACTGCTGCGGCGAACCGATGACGCTGGTCGGACCCGACGAGGGCGTCGCGCCCGACGAGTAATGAACCGGAGGAGCAGCCGTGCCCAAGACGGCCACGAAGCCGGACACTTCGCCCGACACGCTGCTCGATCTCTACTATTGCATGCTCCTGAGCCGCGCCTTCGAGGAGCGGCTCGCGATCCTCTACCGCCAGGGCAAGGTGCTCGGCGGCATCTTCTCCGGCATCGGGCAGGAAGCCACCGCCGTCGGCACCAGTTTCGACCTGCGGGAAGGCGACGCCGTCTTCCCGCTCCATCGGGACATCGGCGTGGCGCTCACGCGCGGTATCGCGCCGAAGGCGCTCATGGCCCAGATTCTCGGCAAGAGCGACGGCCTCTCCGGCGGCAAGGTGGACTACCTTCACAGCGGCGATCCGGCGCTGGGCGTTTACGGCTCGACGAGCATGATCGGCTCCTCCATCCCGGTCGCCGCCGGCGCCGCGCTGGCGTTCAAGCTCAAGCGGACGAACTGCGTCGCCGTCGCCTACATCGGCGAGGGCGGCACGAGCACCGGCGATTTCCACGAGGCGCTGAACTTCGCCGGCGTCCACCGGCTGCCGCTGATCATCGTGGTCGAGAACAACTTCTTCGCCTATTCCACCCCGGTCGCCAAGCAGATGGCCGTCGAGAACGCCGCCGAGCGCGCCGCCGGCTACGGAATGCCCGGCCACACGTGCAGCGGCAATGACCTGCTCAGCGTGCGCCATCTCGCCTGCCAGGCGGTCCAGCGCGCGCGCGACTGGCTCGGCCCCACGCTGATCGAGTGCAAGACCTACCGCTGGCACGGCCACTCCGAGCATGACGACGCGTCGTACCGCGAGAGCGAGGAGTTCCTCGAGTGGAAGAGCCGCGACCCGATCCCGCGTTACGAGCTTTACCTGCGCGAGCGGGAAGTCCTCACGGACGAAATCGCCGAGCGGCACCGCGCCGACGCGACCCGCGAGGTGGACGAAGCGGTGGCCTTCGCCGAGAAAAGCCCGTACCCCGAGCCGCACGAGGCGCTCGACCATCTTTACACCGAAGGCGAGCCATGACGGAACCGGCGAGACCCCAGAGCGCGCAGCGTACTGCGCGCGACCAGAGCGCGCAGCGTACTGCGCGCGACCAGCGCGCGCAGGATACTGCGCTAGACCAGAGCGCGCAGGGTACTGCGCGTGATGAGACGCCCCCGAACGCCGAAGCGGCGGCTAAGCCCGAGGCGGTCACTTATCTTGAGGCGATCCGCCAGGCGCTCCAGGAGGAAATGCGGCGCGACCCCTGCGTCTTCATCATCGGCGAGGACGTGGGCGCGTACGGCGGCGCATTCGGCGTCACGCACGGACTCTTCGAGGAGTTCGGCGAGCAGCGCGTCATAGACACGCCCATCGCGGAATCGCTGATCGTCGGCGCGGCCACCGGCGCGGCGTCGCTCGGCCTGCGCCCCGTCGCGGAAATGCAGTTCGCCGACTTCATCTCCTGCGCCTTCGACCAGATCGTCAACCAGGCCGCGACGATGCGCTACCGCCACAACGGAAAACTCTCCGTCCCGTGGGTCCTGCGCTGCCCGTCCGGCGGCAACGTGCACGGCAGCATGTTCCACTCGCAGAACCCCGAGGCGTGGTTCTTCCACACGCCCGGCCTGAAGATCGTCGCGCCGGCCACGCCGTACGACGCCAAAGGCCTCCTCAAAGCCGCCATCCGCGACGACGACCCGGTGCTCTTCTTCGAGTACAAGTATCTCTATCGCCGCCTGAAGGAGGAACTGCCCGCGGAGGACTACATCGTGCCGCTCGGCTCCGCGGCGATCCGCCGGCCCGGGCGCGACCTCTCGATCATCGCCTACGGCGTCGGCAGTTACTACGCGCTCCAGGCGGCGGAGACGCTCGTGAAGGAGGGCATTGACGCCGAGGTCGTGGACCTGCGCAGCCTGGTTCCGCTCGACGAGGACACGATCCTCGACTCGGTGCGCCGGACGACGCGCGCGCTGATCGTCCATGAGGACTGGCGCCGCGGCGGCATCGGCGCCGAAATCGCGGCGCTCCTGGGCGAGAAGGCGATGGACTACCTCGACGCGCCGATCCTGCGCGTGGCCGGCCGCGACATTCCCGTTCCGTTCAGCCCGCCGCTGGAGCAGTTCGCGCTCCCGACGCCTGAGCGCATCGCGGAAGCCGCGCACCGGATGTTCAAATAGACTGGGCGCTGTCTGCATAATGTGGGGCGATGAACCATGAAGATCAACGTCGTTATGCCGCAACTGGGCGAATCGGTCTCCGAGGGCGAGGTCATCCGCTGGCTCAAGCGCGCCGGCGACGCCGTGCGCCGCGACGAGGCGCTCGTCGAGGTGAAGACCGACAAGGCGACCGTGGAAATTCCCGCGCCGTCGTCGGGCACCTTGAGCGAGATCGTCGTCCCGGAAGGCCAGACCGTCAAAGTCGGCGCCGGCATCGCCGTCATCGAAAGCACCAGCGAGGCGGCCGCCCTCTCGGTCGAGGGCGCTTCGTCCGCCCCGCGGAAAATCGAGCCGGCCGTCACGCGAGCCCCAAAGGCAGCCGCCACGAGTCCCGCGGCCAAGCCTGTCACACCTGCTGCGAAAAAGCCCGCGCCGGTACCACCAGGCAAGCCCGCCGCACCTGCTGCGGAGAAGCCCGCGACACCTCCAGCGGGCAAAGCCGTCACACAACCGCCGGGTAAAGCCGCCACAAGTCCGGCGGGCAAGCAGGCCGAACCCGCGTCCAAGCCGACGCCGCGTCCGCCGCAGGCGCCTCGCCCGCAGATGACGCCGCTCGCCCGGCGTATCGCCAGCGAGTTCGGGCTGGATCCCTCGCAAATCCAGGGCACCGGCGAAGGAGGACGCATCACGCGCGAGGACGTACTGAACGCCAGAAAAGGCACGCCAAGCGCCGAGCCCGCTGGCGCCGAAGCGCCGGAGGCCGCCGCAGCTCGGGAGAGCACCGAGCCCGCCGGCGCCGAGGAAGCCGCCGAGACTGAATCTCCCGCGACTGCCGAATCCGCCGCAGCTCCGGCGGAGGAACCCGGCACGATTCCGGCGGCCAAGCCCGCCGAACCGCCCGTGGCTGCCGCCAGCGAAGAAGACGAAATCGTAGCGCTCAGCCCGATCCGCCGCCGGATCGCCGCGCGGCTCGTCCAAAGCAGCCAGACCATCCCGCGCGTGACCACGGCCATCGAGGCCGACATGACGCCGCTGGCGGAACTCCGGAAGGAACACCGCGAATCGTACGAGAAGGCCGGCCTCAAGCTCAGCTACATGCCGTTCATCATGAACGCGACCGTCGCCGCGCTCAAGGCGTCGCCTGCAGTCAACGCGTCGTGGGGCGGCGAGAAACTCATCCTTCACAAGCGGGTTCATCTCGGCGTCGCGGTCTCAGTCGAGGGCGGTCTCGTCGTGCCGGTCATCCGAAACGCGGACGACCTGAGCGTGCGCCAACTGACCGAGCGGCTCCGCGATGTTGCGGAGCACGCGCGCACCGGCAAGCTCGCCGCCGACGAAGTCCGCGGCGGTACCTTCACCATCACGAACCCGGGCGTTTTCGGCACCGTCTTCTCGACCCCGATCATCAACCCGCCCGAAGCCGCCATCCTGGCCGTTTGCCGCATCGCGGAAACCCCGGTCGCGCGCGAAGGGAAAATCGTCATCCGCTACATGATGAACCTCTGCCTCTCCTACGACCACCGCATCATAGACGGCGAGACCGCCATCCAGTTCCTCCAGCACATCCGCGCCACGCTGGAAGCAGCGAAGTTCGAGATGGGGTGAGGCCGTCATTCGACGCCTCAAGAGCGTTCGACAATTTCCAAATCCGAATTTACAATATCCAAATCAGGGCGGAGGCCCCGCATTTGGGAATTGTATATTAGAGCTCGGGTATTCTTTATCGCCTCGTGTTTGCTGCAGAATGCGTTCGTTCTTTAATATGGTCGGTCAGGCTTCGGCTGGAACAAAGAGGGAAAGAAGGGCAACTGAAAACTCAGCGGGCATGATTGCGCGCCCTGCGAACCTTTCCTAGCAGCCTTGACATTTTCAGCGTTGTCGTTGGAACGCCGGAACAATAACTTCCTCGCCGGCCCAATCGGCTATATCTTATGGCGATATAGCGCATTAAGCGTGAGACTTCCGACTGCGTCGCAAGTTCGTTGCTATGCGTCGTCGCCTGACTTCGGCGCGAGTTGTCCGCCGCCACGGGCGAAGGCGACGGCTCAGCCGCCGGCCTTGAGCGCCTTGTCGATTGCGCGCGCCAGGCTCCGCCAGGAAAGCGTCATCTGCTTCAGCCGCCGTTCGCCGGCCGGGCTGAGCCGGTAGTAGTTCCGGCCCGGTCCGAGCGGTGAATAGCCCTTATGGACGGTCACCCAACCCGCGCGTCGGAGTCTCGCCAGGACCCGGTAGATCGTTCCCCATCGGACTCCCTGGCCGCCCTCTTCGAACATCAGTTGTCCTAACTGATAGCCGTAGCTCTGCCCTTGAGCGAGATGCCCCATCAGCCACAGCTCGATCAGGCCTTTGCGCACTTGCACTGTCCAGTCGTGCACCGCCCCTCCTCTCATCAAGAGCCTCGCGTGGGACTGCTATATTCCACAGCAGTATACTGCGACAGAATATAGCCGTCAATCGCGCAAACCGTAGAGTAGCCAGGTCAAAAGTCAGTCGAGAGTCAGTCGCAGGTAGCAGGGTCGTCAGTCGCGGCGTCGCAGCAGGCGCAGGCGTGCCTTCGTGGGTCGCGCGCCAGCGTCGCCCAGTCTTGTACTGATGTTTCTCCCGTCGAGAGCCTCCGGCTGGATGGCTATATTCTGTTGCAGTATACTCTAATGGAAGATAGCCGGTAATCGCGCAAATCGCAGATTGGCTGGGTCGCAAGTCAGCCACAGGTTGGTCTCAGGTCAGGCACAGGTCAGCGGCGCGCCAGTTGAGGCGTTGCGGGAGGCGCAGGGCGCAGGTTGGTTTCGTTGGTCACCGGCCCGCAAGGAAATCCTGCATCGCCCGTCCGATCCGGGCGGGATTGAGTTCGACTCGGACTCCGGCGGTCTGGAGCGCGGAGATTTTCTCCTCAGCGGTCCCGGAAGAGCGCGTGGCGATGGCGCCGGCGTGGCCCATGCGCTTGCCGGGCGGCGCGGAACGGCCGGCGATGAAGGCGACCACCGGCTTGCTGAAGTGCGCGCGGATGAATTCCGCTGCCTCCTCTTCTGCCGCGCCCCCGATCTCGCCGATCAGGACGACCGCCTGGGTCGCCTCGTCCCGCTCGAAAAGCTCGAGTGCGTCCACGAAACTCGTGCCGGTGATCGGGTCACCGCCGATTCCCACGGCGGTGGACTGGCCGAGGCCGATCTGCGTCAGTTGCCAGATCGCCTCGTAGGTGAGCGTGCCGCTGCGCGAGATTACGCCGACGCCGCCGGGCCGGTGGATCGGGCCGGGCATGATGCCCAGCTTGCATTCGCCCGGCGTGATCAGGCCCGGACAGTTCGGCCCGATCAGCCGCGCCCCGCGCTGGCGGACGTAGGCGCGCGCCCGGGCGACGTCGAGCGCGGGAATCCCTTCGGTGATGCAGACGATGAGCTTCACGCCTTCGGCGGCCGCTTCCTCGATCGCGTCGGCGGCGATGGCGGCCGGGACGAAGATGACCGAGGCGTCCGCGCCCGTGCGGGCCACGGCTTCCGCCAGCGTGTCGAAGACAGGCACGCCTTCGGCGGTCGTCCCTCCTTTGCCGGGCGTCACGCCGGCGACGACCTTGGTCCCGTACTCGAGCATGAGCCGTGCATGGAACGCGCCGGCGTGGCCGGTGATGCCCTGAATGGCGACGCGCGTCGCGCTGTCCACCAGGATGCTCATAGCGCCCTTTCTCAACTATGCGGTCTTCGCCAGCGCGACCGCTTTTGCGGCGGCGTCTTCGAGCGACTCGGCGGAGGTAATGCGCAGGCCGCAGCCGGCGAGAACTTTGCGGCCGGTTTCGGCGTTGTTGCCTTCGAGGCGGACGACGAGCGGCGCGCGCAGCCCGACCTGGCCGACCGCTACGACGATGCCGTCCGCGACTAAATCGCAGCGGACGATCCCGCCGAAGATGTTGACGAGGATCGCGCTCACGTGCTCGTCCTTCTCGATCAGCCGGAACGCCGCGGTCACTTTTTCCACGGTCGCGTCGCCGCCCACGTCGAGGAAATTCGCCGGCTCGCCGCCCTGCAGCCGGATGAGGTCCATCGTCGCCATCGCCAGCCCCGCGCCATTGACCATGCAGCCGATATTCCCGTCGAGGCCGACGTAACTCAGATCGTATTGCTCCGCCTCGACCTCGCGCGGGTCTTCCTGCGCCGTGTCGCGCAGCGCGGCGATGTCGGGATGCCGCCGCAGCGCGTTGTCGTCGAAGGCCATCTTCAAGTCCGCGATGAGCAGCCGCCCGTCGGCGCACAGCGCCAGCGGATTGACCTCGATCAGCGAGCAGTCGCACTCGATGAAAGTCCGCGCCAGCGCCAGGATGAGCTCCATCGCCGGCTTCATCTGCTCGTGCGGTAACCCGAGACCCGTGAACAGGTTACGCGCCTGGAACGGGGCGAGGCCGTGGTCCGGATCGCCGTATTCGCAGAGGATGGCGTTCGGTTCGGTCCGAGCGAGTTCCTCGATGTCCATCCCGCCGCGCGCCGACACGATGGCCTGCGGGCGGCCGCTGCTTCGGTCGAGCGAGAGGCCGAGATAGAGCTCGCGCGCGAGGTCGAGATGCTCCTGGACGAGCACTTGATTGACCGGCCGGCCGCGCGGGCCGGTCTGAGCGGTCACGAGCGTGTGGCCGAGGAGTTTCTTCGCGGCGGCTTCGGCCTCGACCCGGCTGGAGACAAAGAGCACGCCGCCGGCCTTGCCGCGTCCGCCGGCGTGGATTTGCGCCTTGACGACGGCGCGCGGGCGGCGCAGTTCGTCGAAGGCCTGCGCGGCCTGTTCCGGCGTCGCCGCGAGCCGGCCGGCGGGCACGGCGAGTCCCCGCGCAGCGAGCAGCGCCTTGGCCTGGTATTCGTGGATGTTCATCGCGCGCGCCCCGACCTTTCCCAGCGAAGCAACGAATTTGCGTCGCTCCCGATTCTAAGATAGACTTGAGTAAGGGTCAAGAGATTTTCAAAATCGAAGGGGAAACACCATGGCCGAAGGCGGACTGCAGGACGTCATCGCGTCGGATTCCAAGATCTGCCTGCTGGACGGCGTGAAGGGGCGGCTGGTCTATCGCGGCTACGATGTCGCGGACCTCGTGGAGCATTGCGGGTTCGAGGAGGTCGCGCACTTGCTCTGGACGGGCGCGCTGCCGACGGCCGCCGAGCTGGACTCGCTGAAACGGAAGCTCGCCGCGCACCGGCCGCTTTCCGGCGCGATGCATCACCTGCTCGGCGACCTGCCCGCGTCAGCGCCGGCGATGTCGCTCCTGCGCACGTGCGTCTCGGCGATGGGGTTGACCGATCCGCGCGCGGAGAGCAGCGACTTGGCGGTGAACCTGGAGATGGCGCAGGAGATGACCGCGCAGATCGCGAGCATCGTGGCTTCGATCCACCGGCTGCGGCGCGGGCACGGGCCGGTGCAGCCAGAGCCGGGCCTTTCGCACGCGGCCAACTTCCTCTACATGCTCAGCGGCAAGCGGCCGGACGAGCGCGCGGCGCGCATCTTCGACGGCTGCCTGATCCTGCACGCGGAGCACGAGTTCAACGCCTCGACCTTCACCGCGCGCGTGATCGCCGCGACGCTCTCGGACATCTACTCGGCGATCACCGGCGCGATCGGCGCGCTGCGCGGCCCGCTCCATGGCGGCGCCAACCAGAAGGTGATGCTGATGCTCCAGGAGATCGGCCGGCCCGCCAAGGCGGCCGATCACGTGCGCCGGCTGCTCGCCGCGAAACAGAAGGTGATGGGCTTCGGCCACCGCGTGTACAAGACCGAAGACCCGCGCGCGACGTTCCTGCGGCGCTGGTCGCAGGAGCTCGGCGAGAAGCTCGGCCAGCCCCAGTGGTTCGAGATTTCGCAGGTCGTCGAGCATGTGATGCTCGAGGAGAAGAAAATCCACTGCAACGTGGACTTCTACTCCGCGAGCGTCTATCACTTGCTCGGGATTCCGACGGACCTGTTTACGCCGGTGTTCGCGGCGTCGCGCACGGTCGGCTGGACGGCGCACGTCCTGGAGCAGTACGCGGACAACCGGCTGATCCGGCCGCTGGCGAAGTACGTCGGCCCGGTGGACCTAAAGGTGCCGCCGATCGCGCAGCGGCGCTCGTAGTTTAATTTTGCGCGTTTCACTTTTCATTCTCCCGTGCTATAATTCGGGGACAATGAAGAATGCGTCGGCGGTTCCCCGAGTGCGCGGAGGAGAGCATGAGCGTTGCTGAGACGGCCGCCGCACCGATGGCGCCTGCGTTGAAGGTCCTCGCCGAAATGTCGCCGGTCCGCGAGAAGGACATCATCCCGCTGTTGCAGCGCCTGCAGGACCAGTACGGCTATCTGCCGCGCGAGGTGATCCTGGAAGTCGCCGCGCGCGCGGGGCTGCCGGCGAGCCGGATTTACGGCGTCGCCACTTTCTACGCGCAATTCCGGCTCACGCCGAGCGGCCGGCACACGGTCCGCTGCTGCCGCGGCACGGCCTGCCACGTCAAAGGCGGAAAGAAAGTCGCCGAAGCGGCGCGGAGTTTTCTGGGCGTCGAGGAAGGCGAGACCACTCCGGACATGCGGTTCACGTTCGAGACCGTGGCCTGCCTCGGCACCTGTTTCCTGGCGCCGGTCATGATGGTGGGGAACGATTACTACGGCCGCATGACCGGCTCGCGCGTGAAATCCATTCTCCAGCAGTATCCCTGAAGGTGAGGCGCATGGCATATTCCCGAATCCGCGGGCTGCAGGACCTCGCGTCGGTACGCGAGAAGGCTCTCGAGGCGCACAAGAAGTTCCGCTCCCGCGTGCTGATCTGCATGACCGGTTGCCGCGCCATGGGCGCGGTGGAGCTTTGCCGCGCGTTCCGGGAGAAGCTGGCCGCGGGCCGGCTCGACCGGGAAGTGGCCGTCGTCGAGGTCGGATGCCTGGGCCAGTGCGCGCGCGCGCCGCTGGTCCTTGTCGAGCCGCAGGACTTTCTCTACGGCGGCGTGCGGCCGGAGGACGTGGACGAGATCATCGAGCGGACGCTCCGCCAGGGCAAGCCCGTCGAGCGGCTCTGCGCCGGCTCGAACGGGCAGCTCACGCCGGCCATGGGCGACATTCCCTTCAGCAAGAACCAGCGGCGCGAAGTGCTCGCGAACTGCGGCCGCGTGGACCCGAGGCGCATCGAGGACTCCATCGCGCGGGGCGCGTACGACGCCGCCGCCAAGGTGCTGACCGGCCGGCAGCCGCAGCAGGTCATTGACGAGGTCACCGCGTCCGGCCTGCGCGGGCGCGGCGGCGCCGGTTTCCCCACCGGTATCAAGTGGAACCTCGCCCGCAAATCCGCCGGGACGGAGAAGTACCTGATTTGCAACGCCGACGAGGGCGACCCCGGCGCGTTCATGGACCGCGCGCTGCTCGAGGGCGATCCGCACGCGGTGCTCGAAGGCATGCTCATCGGCGCGTACGCCATCGGCGCGTCGCACGGCTTCGTCTACGTCCGGGCCGAATACCCGATCGCCGTCGAGCACGTCGGCATCGCGTTGGAGCAGGCGCGGGCCTGCGGCCTTCTGGGCGAGAACATCCTCGGCAGCGGTTTCTCGTTCGACATCGAGGTGCGCATGGGCGCCGGCGCGTTCGTCTGCGGCGAAGAGAGCGCGCTGATCGCTTCGCTCGAGGGCCACCGCGGCATGCCGCGGCCGCGGCCGCCGTTCCCGGTGCAGAGCGGCTACCTCGGCAAGCCGACCTGCATCAACAACGTCGAGACGTTCGGGAACGTGCCGCTGATCTTCCAGAAGGGCAAAGACTGGTATCGCGCCATCGGGACGGCCGGCAGCACGGGGACGAAGATCTTCGCGCTGGCCGGCAAGGTCAACAACACAGGGCTGGTCGAAGTGCCGATGGGCGCGACGCTGCGCCAGATCATCTTCGACATCGGCGGCGGCATCCCGAAGAACCGCCGCTTCAAGGCCGCGCAGATGGGCGGGCCGTCGGGCGGCTGCGTGCCGGCGCAATACCTCGACCTGGCGCTGGACTACGACTCGGTCAAGAAGATCGGCGCGATCATGGGCTCCGGCGGGCTGATCGTCCTGGACGAGAACACCTGCATGGTGGACATCGCGCGGTTCTTCCTGGAATTCACGCAGAGCGAATCGTGCGGCAAATGCGTGCCGTGCCGCGTCGGCACGCGGCACATGCTGGACATCCTCCAGCGCATCTGCGCGGGCGAAGGACGCGAGGGCGACATCCAGGCGCTCGAGCGGCTCGCGCTCGACGTCAAGCAATCCTCGCTGTGCGGGCTGGGCCAGACCGCGCCGAACCCGGTGCTCACCACGATCCGGTATTTCCGCGAGGAGTACGAGGAGCACATCCGGCTCAAGCACTGCCGCGCCTCCGCGTGCGAGGCGCTCGCGCCCGCGCCGTGCGCGCACGCGTGCCCGGCGGCGGTCAACGTGCCGGAGTACCTGGCGCTCGTCGCCGAGGACCGGCTCGACGACGCGGTGAACGTCATCCGCCGCCGCAACCCGTTCGTCTCGGTCTGCGGGCGCGTCTGCGACCATCCCTGCGAACGGCGCTGCCGCCGCGCGGACCTCGATGAGCCGCTCGCCGTCCGCGCGCTCAAGCGGTTCGCCGCCGACCACGCGAAGAAATACGAAGCCACGCTCATGCCGCCGGCGAAGGGCAAAGCGCAGGTCGCCATCGTCGGCGCCGGCCCGGCCGGCCTGAGCTGCGCCTATTTCCTGGCGCTGATGGGAAGGCGCTCCGTGGTCTTCGAGTCGCAGCCGATCCCCGGCGGCATGCTGGCGCTGGGCATCCCGGAGTACCGGCTGCCCAAGACGATCCTCGAGAAGGACATCGAGTTCATCCTTCGGCACGGCGTCGAGCTCCGCACCGGCACGCCGGTCCGCGACCTGGCCGACCTGCGCAAGGAAGGCTTCAAGACAATCTTCCTGGCCACCGGCGCGCAGAAGGCGGCGATGCTGCGCATCCCCGGCGAAGAGTTCGACGGCGTTCAGGACAGCCTGGAGTTCCTCCGCGCCCGCGCGCTCGGCCGGACGCCGAGAAGCGGCGAGGTCGTCGCCGTGGTCGGCGGCGGCAATGCCGCGATAGACGCGGCGCGCTCGGCGCTGCGGCTCGGCGCGAGGAAGGTCCTCATCCTGTATCGCCGCACCCGCGAGGAGATGCCCGCCTACGAGGAAGAGATCGAGGAGGCGCTGAACGAGGGCGCGGAACTGCACGTGCTCGTCGCCCCGAAGCAGATCCTCGGCGAGAGCGGAAAGGTGGTCGGCATCGAGTTGCTGCGCATGCGGCTGGGCGATGCGGATGCCACCGGCCGCCGCCGGCCCGTCCCGATCGAGGGCAGCGAATTCACGATCGAGTGCGACATGGTCCTGCCCGCGATCGGCCAAGTCGCGTCGGTCGAGCCGGCCGTCGGAGTCGAATTGACCGCCGGGAAAACCGTCCTCGCCGACATGGCCACCTTGCAGACTTCCGCCGCCGACGTGTTCGCCGGCGGCGACGTGGTCAGCGGCGGCGGGAGCGCGATCGAGGCGATTGCCAGCGGCCAGCGCGCCGCCATGGCGATTGACCGGCGCCTCGGCGGGAAGGGCGCGCTGCCGCCCGAGGTGAGCTATAGCCTCCGCCGTCCGACCGAGGAGGAACTCGAGACGACCGCGCCGCGGGTCGCGGAGGAGATGCTCCCGGTCGGTGAGCGGCGGCGCAACTTCCAGGAAGTCGTTCGCGGCCTTTCGCCCGCCAGCGCCTGCGCCGAGGCCGGCCGATGCCTGCGCTGCGATCTCGAACGGAGGATGTGACAGCGACATGAGCGAACTCAAGCTGAACATGGACGGCCGGACGCTCGTCGCGCAGCAGGGCCAGACGATCCTGGAGGTCGCCGAGGCCAACGGAATTCCGATCCCGCATCTCTGCCACGATCCCCGGCTGACGCCGACCGGCGCGTGCCGGCTGTGCCTGGTCGAGATCGAGGGCGAGGCCGGCATGCACACCGCCTGCACGCGCATGGCGATGCCCGGCATGACCGTCCGCACGCAGACCGACGCGGTCCGCGCGTCGCGGAAGAACACGCTCGAATTTCTCCTCAGCGAGCACCGCGTCGCCTGCACCAGTTGCGACAAGGACGGCGACTGCCTGCTGCAGGATTACGCCTACGAATACCAGGCGTCCGAGACGCGCTTCCCGTCGGTGATGACGCCGCCGGGCCAGCCGAACTACACCACCGGCAACAAAGGCATCGAGTACGATCCGTCGAAATGCGTGCGGTGCCAGCGCTGCGTCAAGATCTGCGCCGAGGTGGTCATGGCCGAGGCGCTCACCCTGCGCAGCCGCGCCTTGCCCGTGCAGGTGAGCACCGCCTTCGACATCGCGCTCAACGAGAGCACCTGCGAGCTGTGCGGCCAGTGCGTCGGCGCGTGCCCGACCGCGGCGCTCTACGAGCGCTCCGCCGAGGGCCTCGGCCGCGCCAAGGAACTGGTCAAGGTCAGGACTACGTGCCCGTATTGCGGAACGGGCTGCCAGATGGACCTGAACGTCAACCCGCGCAGCGGCCGCATCGTGCGCGTCACAGGGGAGCCGGGCTGCGTGCCGAACGACGGCAACCTGTGCGTGAAGGGGAAATTCGGGTTCGAGTTCGTCCATTCGCCCGAACGCCTGACGAAGCCGCTGATCCGCGAGAACGGCTCGTTCCGCGAGGCGTCGTGGGACGAGGCGCTCGCGCTCGTCGGAAAGCGGATGGGGGAAATCCGCCAGCGGCACGGCCCGGACAGCGTTGCGGTCCTCAGTTCCTGCCGCTGCACGAACGAGGAGAACTACCTCGCGCAGAAACTGGCGCGCGCCGCCGCCGGCACGAACAACGTGGACCAGTGCGCGACGACCTGCCACGCGCCCACCGTCGCCGGGCTCGCCCTGGCGCTCGGCTCCGGCGCCATGACCAACAGCATCGGCGAAATCAAGAACGCGCAGACGCTGTTCCTCATCGGCGCGAACCCGACCGACGCGCATCCGATCATCGGCTTCGAGATGAAGAAGGCGCTTCGCCGCGGCGCGCGCCTCGTCGTTTGCGATCCCCGCAAGACCTGGATGGCCCGCCGCGCCGACATCCACATCCAGCACAAACCGGGCACCGACAACTTCCTCGTCAACGCGATCATGAACCACATCCTCGAGAAGAACCTGCACGACCCGCAGTTCGCCGCCGACCGGTGCGAAGGGTTCGACGCGTTCCGCGAGAACCTGCGCGCTTACCCGGTCGCGAAGGCCGCCGAGGTCTGCGGCGTGGACGCCGACCTCATCCGCCGCGCCGCCGAAATGTACGCGCGCGGCACGCCGTCGGCGATCTTCTACACCCTCGGCATCACCGAGCACACCTGCGGCACCGAGAACGTCCAGAACCTCGCCAACCTCGCCATGCTCTGCGGCCAGATCGGCAAGCCCTCCTCCGGAATCAACCCGCTCCGCGGCCAGAACAACGTCCAGGGCGGCTGCGACATGGGCGCGATCCACAGCGTCTTCCCCGGCTACCAGCGCGTCGCGGACCCGGCCATGCGCGAGAAGTTCTCCAAGGCATGGGGCGTCGAGATTCCGTCGAACCTCGGCGGGCGCGTGACCGACTTCATCGAGAAGGCCGACGAGGGCGTGCTCAAGGCCTTTTACGTCTTCGGCGAGGACCCGGTCCTCAGCGAGCCGAACCAGGACAAGGTCGCGCGCGCGCTCGGGAAGCTCGAGTTCCTCGTCTGCCAGGAAATCTTCATGTCCGAGACGGCCAAGCTCGCGCACGTCATTCTGCCGGGCGCCTGCTACGCCGAGAAGGACGGCACGTTCACCAACACCGAGCGGCGCGTGCAGCGCGTGCGGAAGGCGGTGCAGCCGCCGGGCGAGGCGAAGCCCGACTGGGAAATCCTCTGCCTGGTCTCCACCGCGATGGGCTACCCGATGAAGTACGCGCACCCGCGCGAGATTTTCGACGAGATCGCCTCGCTCACCCCCAGCTACGGCGGCATGTCCTACGAGCGGATTGACCGCGTCGGCCTGCAATGGCCGTGCCCGACGAAGGATCATCCCGGCACGCCGTATCTCCATGCGGGCCGCTTCACGCGCGGGCGCGGCGCGTTCGCCGTCATCAAATTCCGTCCGCCGGCGGAACAGCCGGACGCGGAGTACCCGTTCATCCTCTCGACGGGCCGGACGCTCTACCATTACAACGTCGGGAACATGACGCGGAAGAGCGCGCCGATTTCGCAGAAGGAATCGCGCAACTTCGTCGAGATGCACGTGTCCGATGCGGAGCGCCTCGGCATCGCGGCCGGCGGCATGGCGCGCGTCGTCACGCGGCGCGGCGCCGTAGCGGTCACGGCACGCGTCAGCGACAAAGTCCGGCCCGGCTCGGTCTGGATGCCGTTCCACTTCGTCGAGGCGCCCACCAACACACTGACCAACGACGCGTTCGACAGCGTCACGCGCACGGGTGAATACAAGTGCTGCGCCGCTCGCGTGGAAGCGTGCGCCGCCGGGGCATGAAAATGAAAATCCTGATCATTGACGCGACCGGCGTTGTGGCCGGGCCGTTATCCGCGGAGATGAAGGCCGAAGGCTGGACGACGCGGACCTGCGCCGATCTGAAGAAGCTCCCGAAGACAGCCGCCGGCTGCGACGGAATCTTCCTTGCGGTCCAGGCGGGCGAACTGGCCGCGCGGCTCCCCGGCGCGATCCGACTCGCGCGGAAAAGCCGCGCGGCGCTGCTTCTGGCGACGAACCTCGACCGCTCCGGCTGGGACCGCACCTTCGAATCGGCCGACGCGCTCGAGGTGGACGCGCTCTTCGACCTGCCCGTCGAGCCGGCTGCGGTCGTGCGGCGCTTGAAAGGGATTGCCGAGGCGCGCGGCCCCGCTGTTGGACGGGGGGCGCGGAAGACTCCCGCCGGCGCTTCGATCATCACCCGCGCCGTGGCGAACGAGGAGGCGGCCCAGTCCTTCTATGCGCGCGCGGCGAAGTCCGTCACCCGCAAGGACACGAAGGAAACCCTCGAGGCGCTCGCCCGCGACGAGAAGGAGCACAAGCGTCTCCTGACCGAGTTCAAGAAAGGCCGCGGCGCGCTGCCCTCAGAGCCGACGGCCGCCGGCTCGGTGCTCGAGAGCACGAGCGCGCCGGATTTCTCGCCCGACATGACCCCGGCCGACGCCTTCCTGCTGGCCGCGCGGAAGGAAAAGCTCGCCGCCGACTTCTACGAAAGCTGGGCCGCGATGTATCCCGAAGGGCCGGAGCGCGAACTGCTCCACCGGCTCGCCGAGGTCGAGCGCCGGCATAAGGCATGGGTCGAGGGCATGTTCACCAATGCGTCGTTCCCGGAAAGATGGTAAGTTCGGTGGGAGATTTGGAGATTGGGTGATTAGGAGATTGGGAGACTAAACCTGGCGGCTTTCGCGACGCGCATTTTCCCAATGTCCTAATTTCCTAATCTCCCAATCACCCCATCTCCCGAGCAATACCAGTGAACCAGGAAACCAATCCCCTGACGGAGTGCTTCGTCGTCGGGCCGGGCCGGTGGACGCCCGAGCAGCGCGAGCTCGTCGCCGAAGAGCCGCTGACTATCCTCATCGGCGACCAGGCGGTCGCGACACTCATGCGGACTCCGGGCGACGAGGTTGAGCTGGTGATGGGGTTCGTTCTCACCGAAGGCATCGTCGGCTCGCCGAAGGAGATCGGCGCGATTTCCTTCTGCGCGAAGGGCGAATTGAGCGGCCGGAATGAAGCGCGTGTGGTGCTCGCGGAAGGCGCGCGGCCGCGGCGGCTGCCGGCGCATCGCCGGGTGTTTTCCTCCTGCGGCGTCTGCGGCGCGGAGATGATCGAGGAAATCGCCGCGGACATTCCCGCCTTTGTGCGGCCGCCGCGCCGGCTGGCCGCCGAGGACCTTTTCGCGCTCGCGGACGCCATGCGCCGCGGGCAGAAAATGTTCCAGCGCACCGGCGGCACGCATGCCGCCGCGCTCGCGCGCCCGCCCGTCAAACCGGGCGCCGAATGCGTCGTCCGCGAGGACCTCGGCCGCCACAATGCCCTGGACAAGGCCGTCGGCGCCGCCGTTCAGAGCGGCATGCTCGAGCCGGGGCTGGCGCTGCTGCTTTCCGGCCGCCTCTCGTTCGAGATGGTCGCCAAGGCCGCGCGCGCGGGCATCAGCGAGGTCGCCGGCGTCAGCGCGCCGTCGGCGCTGGCGGTGGAACTCGCGCGCAGGCTCAACATGTTCCTTGCCGGCTTCGTCCGCGAGCGGACCCTGACGATCTACTCGGGCGCGGATGCGCTGCGAGAGGAGGCTTGATTGCAGGTGAAAGCCGCCCGGCGGAAGCCAGGAGCGCGCAGCGTACTGCGCGCGACTTGCGCGGCGGTGCTGATCGGCGGGCGGAGTTCGCGGATGGGGATCTCGAAAACCCTGCTGCGGGACGGCGGCGGATTCGTGCTCGAGCAGATCGTCGCCGCCGCCGGCGAAGTCGCCCGCGAAGTCGTACTCGTCGGCGAAGCGCCGCTGCCCGGCGGAGAACTGTCTGCAATGCAGCGGATTCAGGATGCGCCCGGCGTGGAAGGGCCGCTCGGCGGACTTCTCGCCGCGCTCCGGTGGCGTCCGCGCACGAGGTGGATCGTGCTTTCCTGCGACGCTCCATTCCTGTCTGCCGACGCGTTGCGCTGGCTGCTCGCGCGGGCGAAGCCCGGCGACATCGCGGTGGTTCCCCACCTCGACGCGCCGGACCGGCCCGAGCCGCTCATCGCGCTCTACACGCCTCGGGCGCGCAGCCTCATGGAGCCGGCAGCGCGCGCGGGCGAGCGGTCCCTCCGGCGAATCCTGGCGGGAATGAGAATTCATTCGCCGCGCGTGCCCGAGAAGCTCAGGAAGGCGTTCACGAACGTGAATACGCCGGAAGAATGGCGCGCCGCTCAACGCAAGTCAGAAGTATGAATGATGAGTGATGAAGTGCTTCATCAACCCTCACTTCAACATTCATCATTCGCACTTCTTCGTTTCCCGGCCAGCCGGTCGTCCAGGATCGCCATGAACGCTTCGAGCCGTTTCGCGCCGCGCGGCAGGACCGCGAGGATATTTCCGACTCCGCGCGGAGGGCGGCTCTCGCGCGGTCCCAGGAGCCACACCTTCGGCATTGGGGCGCGCTTCCAGCCTTCGACGAGCACGAGATCGTACCGCCGGAGCAGTTCCGCGAAGCCGCCGGAATGAAGGCGCGCGAGCCGCTCGCGCGGCCCGTGGAGAAAAATGTCGGCCCCCGACCGGAACATGCGGTCGCTGTCTTTCCCGCGGCGATCCACGTTCACGCCGTGAACATCATGCTTCACGACCGCGACCGCCAGCCCCTTTCGCCGGAGCCGCCGCGTCGCCGCCTCGATCAGCGTCGTCTTGCCCGAGCCGGAATGGCCGCAGACCGCGAGCAGCGGAAGATTCTTCGGAAGGGGAAGGCGGTTCATCCCGATGGCTCCGGCGGCCGCCCACATTCGGCCGGGTCGCCTCGGAGTTTTTCGAGGCCGTGGCGGAGCGCGGGCAGGATAGCTTCGAGATTTTCCACGGCGGCGCGCTCGGAGCCGGGCAGGTTGACGATGAGCGTGGCGCCGCGAATGCCCGAGACTCCGCGCGAGAGCATCGCGTGCGGCGTCCGGGCCGTGGAGGCGGCGCGCATCGCCTCGTCCAGGCCCGGCGCCAACCGCTCGACGACCGCGCGCGTGGCCTCGGGCGTGACGTCGCGCGGCGAGAAGCCTGTCCCGCCGACCGTCAGGACCAGGTCAATGGAATGTCCGTCGCAATAGTGCCGCAGTCGGCGCTCGATGACGGCTCGGTCGTCGGGCAGGATCTCGGCTGCGTAAATGTGGGCGCCGAGTTCTTTTCCCTCCGCGCGGCGCGCCACGGCGGGGCCGGCGGAATCCTTCGCCTCGTTGCGCGAGCAACGGTCGCTCATCGTCAGGACGACGGCCTGAAATGTTTCCCGCGCGACCGCGTCGAGGACCTCGGCCGGATCGCCTCTGCGCCCGGCGCCGCCGGATTCGACCCGCGCGAAGAGGCCGAGGCGCGGCATGATGCAGTCGCCCGTCGCGCGCTGAATCTCGCACGGCGAATGACACACCTTGCCGATCTGCGTCACCCGGAGCACTGCGCTCTCGCCCAGGCGCAGCCGCGTGCCGAGGCCGATCTCGCGGAAATCCAATCCGGAGATCACCACGTTCTCCGCGAAGTCTCCCGGCGCGATGTTCGGAAGGCTGCGCCGGACCGTTTCGATGTCGGCGGCGGACAGCAGGCTCACCTGCCGATGCCACGGCCCGGCGTGCGCGTCGCCCTCGATGCCGTGTCCGGCGCGGAAGACGGCGGACTCGACCGGCTTCTTGCGCTCGCCTTTACGCTCGCTGATACAGATCGCCACGATGACGCCCGCGCTCATGGGTTCTCGCGCCTCCAGCGTCCCGACTTGCCGCCGGATTTTTCCAGCAGCCGCACCGAGCGGATTTCGATCCCCTTGCCCGCGGACTTGCACATGTCGTAGATGGTCAGCGCCGCGACGGCGGCGGCGGTGAGCGCCTCCATCTCCGCGCCTGTGCGCTCGCGGCAGCGGACGGCGCTTTCGATCCGCATGCGCACTCCGCGCAATTCCACGCGCACCTCGACGTGGTCGAGCGTGAGCGGATGGCACATCGGCACCAGGTCGGCCGTCCGCTTGGCGGCCATGATGCCGGCGATCCGCGCGGTCTCGACGACGTTGCCCTTCGCCACGCCGCCGGTTTTACGCAGCAGCGCGGCGATCACCGGGCCGACGATCACGAGGGCCTCGGCGCGCGCCGTCCGCCGCGTGACGGCCTTCCGCGAGACGTCCACCATCCGCGCGGCGCCATCCGCCGAGACGTGACTAAGCCGGCTCTTCCTGGACATCGGTTCCGGTTCCTCCGATGCGCGTGACACTGACCGAATGCGTCTTGAAGACCACATGGATCCTCTGTCCGGGCTCGAGCCGCAGGTCGCGGGCGGCATCGGGCGTCAGTTGGACCATCAGCGGTGTGGCGCCGACCTCGACGACGGCCCAGAGCGCGGCGCCGTTCGGGCTGAGGCGCCGTATCGTGGCCTGCAGGCTGTTGCGCGCGGAGAGGCCGCTCGGCGGCCCGAGCGAAAGGAGCACGTCCCGCGCCGGCAGCGCCAGCGCGACCTCGTCGCCGACGCGCAGGCCGGCGCCGGGCACCCTGACCTGCTGACCCTGGCATGAGACGACGGCGTACCCGGACCGCTCACCGCGTTCGGCCACCGTTCCGTTGAGCACGTTGAGGACCGACTCGCCGGCGTCCTGTCTGCAGCCGGTCAGCAAGTCCTGCGGCGCAACGGGAGACTGCAAAAGCCCGTCGGCGATGCGCCAGGAGCGCTCGGTCAGGAAGATGATGTCGGTCAGCGAATGGCTGACGAAGACGAAAGGCAGGCGCCAGCGATCGTAGACCCGTTGCAGGTACGCCAGGACGCGCAGGCGGGCCGGCTCATCCACGGAGGCGAGCGGCTCGTCCATCAGGAGCAGCCGCGGCCCGGCGGCCAGCGATCGCGCCAGGGCCACGCGCTGGCGCTCGCCGCCCGAGAGCGTGCCCGGCGCGCGGTCCAGGAGCCGCTCGAGGTCGAGGACCTTCGCCAGTTCGGGCAGGCTGGGCGCGCCCGCATCCGGCCGCCGCCCGTACTCGATGTTTTTCCGGACGCTCATGTGCGGGAAAAGGCGGCCCTCCTGGAAGACGTATCCGGTCCGGCGGCAATGCGGCGGCGCGTTGACCCCGCGCGCGGAATCGAACAGCACCTCGTCGTCGAGCCGGATCGTGCCCTCGCTCGGACGGATGAGCCCCGCGATGCAATGGAGGAGCGTGGTCTTGCCGGCGCCGGAGGGGCCGAAGAGGCCCATGCGCGGGCACTCCTGCCGCCCCTGCGCCTGCAGGTGAAAGGTCCCGACGGTCGCCTTGAGGTTGAACTCAAGCATAGCCGGGCCGCTCCGCGCCGGCGTTTCGCCACGTGGCCAGGAGGAGTCGAGCGCCGACGATGGAGGCGATCCCGATCACGACGGAGATCCCGACGAGTCCCCACGCGGCGTGCGTCTGGCCGGTCATCAACTCGGTGAAGATCGCCTGCGGGACGGTGCGCGTCTGGCCGGGGATGTTCCCGGCGAGCATCATCGTCGCGCCGAATTCGCCGAAGGCCCGCGCGAAGGCCAGCATCGCGCCGGCGGCCAGCCCGGGCAGCGCCGGCGGCAGCGTGACCGTCATGACTACCCTGAGCGGCGAAGCGTTCAGCGTCCGCGCGGCGGCTTCCAGGGCCGGATCGGCCTTCGAGAAGGCCACCTTCGTCACCGCGAGGAACAAGGGAAATGCCAGCGCGGCGGAGGCGATCACGGCGCCTTTCCAGTCCAGGACCACGCGGATCCCGATCCGCTCGAGCGCCCGGCCCAGCGGGCCTTGAGGACTGAACAGGAGCAGGAAGAGATAGCCGGTCACCACCGGCGGCAGCACCAGCGGGAGAGTCAGGAGTCCTTCCGCCGCGGCGCTGGCCACGCCTCTCCGCCGCGCCAGCCACAGGGCGATCGGCGCGCCGGCGAGGACCATGAGGAGTGTGGCGATCAGCGAGACGCGCAACGATAGTTGGAGCGCCTCCGCGGCGGCGCCGTTCCAGGCCGGGGCCGGCGCAGGGCGCACGAGGTCCGCGGCGGCGGCGGGCGCGGCGACGGGCGTAAAGCCGTACGAGGAGAAGACCGCCGACGCCGGCGCCGAGGTCAGGAAAGCGAGGAAGTCCCGCGCCGCGGCCGGATGCGGCGCGTCCGCGAGGCAGGCGGCCGGGTACCGGATCGGCGCGTGGCTGTGCTCGGGGAACTCGAAGGCCACGCGGACGCCGTCGGCGGCAGCGGCGTCGGTCCGGTAAACGATAGCGGCGTCCACCGCGCCCGATTCCACCTGCGCCAGCGCGGCGCGCACGTCGGCGCTCGGGACCAGGCGGTCGCGCAGCCGCTCCCACAATCCCATGCGCCGGAGCGCCTCCTGTGCGTATTGGCCTGCGGGCACGTGCGCCGGGTCGCCGATCGCGATCCGCCGCACCGCCGGCGTGTCCAGGTCTTCCGGGGCGCGCAGCGAAACCGTGGAGCGCCCGGGCACGACGCAGACCAGGCGGTTCGTCAGCAGATCGCGCCGGTCCTCGGCCCGGACGCGGCCGGCGGCCTGGAGTTTGTCCATCTCGGCGGAAGAGGCGGCGATGAACAGGTCTGCGCGCGCGCCGGCCTCGATCTTGGCGCGGAGGATTCCGGAGGAGGCGAAATCGAATCGCACCGCGCGGTCGTGCGTCCTCTCGAAGGAGTCGCCGATTTCCGGCAGGGCGTCCGCGAGGCTCGCGGCGGCCAGGACGGTGAGCGGCTCCGCGGCAATCGCCGGCTTCGGACGGATCCGCCAGAACCCGGCGGCGATCAACGCCGCGAAGACGGTGGCCACGACGGCGAGGCGCCACTTCACGGTTATCCTCCGACTGCGACCATATGCCGCCGGCTGCGGAAGTCCGGGCGGCGGCCCTTGTCCGCCACCACGCGCCGGATGGCGGCCGCCACTCGCTCGTCCTGATTGGACCGGAGAAATCTCCGGATGGAGATGCCTCGCCCGCGCGACAGGCAGCCGATGATCTCGCCGGTGCTGGTCAGCCGCAGGCGCGTGCAGCCGACGCAGAACGGCTCGGTCCCGGACGAGACGAAGCCAACGACCCCGCGCCGGCCGTGACGATCTTCGGCCATGAAATCGCGGCTGCTCCGGCCGGGCTCGTAGGCGAGCGGCGTCAAGGCGAATGCGCCTTCGATGCGACGCCTGATTTCCGCGGCGGGGACGAAGCGGTCGGCGGCCAGGGGGCGCGCGCAGCCGATCGGCATGAGTTCCAGAAACCGGACCGCGCATCCGCGCTCCAGCGCAAACGCCGCCAGGCGCTCGACTTCGTCCTCATTCCAGCCGCGGAAGATCACGGCATTCAGCTTCACGGGCGCGAGGCCCGCCGCCTGCGCGCGCGCGATGCCGTGGAGCGTCCGCCCGAGCGCGCCGCCGCGGGTCAACTCGGAGTACGTCTTCTCGTCGAGACTCGGGAGGCTGATATTGATCCGGTGCAGTCCCGCGCGCCGAAGGGCGGCGGCCTTCCGGGCCAAGTCCTGGCCGTTGGTGGTGAGGACCAGGTCGGGAATTCCCTCGCCCGCGAGCATCCGCACCAGGCGGACGATGTTCGCACGGACGAGCGGCTCGCCGCCGGTGACGTGGAGTTTGGAGAGGTCGAACTGCGCCTTCGCAACGCGGACGAAGCAAAGGATTTCCTCGAACGTCAGGATGTCCTCATGCCGCAATTTCGCCACGCCTTCGGGCGGCATGCAATGGACGCAGCGGAGCTGGCAGCGGTCCGTGACCGAGATCCGCAAGGAGAGCGGTTGCCGCTGCGGCTCGGTCATGGCAGCGACCTCCACGGCCGGAATTCGACCACGTCGCCCGCGTCCAGGGCGGTGACGTGCGCCGGGACGGCGATCACTCCGTCGGCGCGGCCGCCGGAGGCGAGGTCGGCGGAGCTTCGAGAATCCACCGGCTCCAGGCGCGGCCCGGCATTGTCCCAGGAGAGGCGCGCGAGGACGAAGCGGACGCGGCCGCCTTTTGAGGCGAGCGGCGAGCCAAGCGGCAGGCGAAGCGCCGGACGGCATCGGTCCGGCGGCAAGCCGGACATGCGCAGCAGCGCCGGAAGCGCCAATTCGTAGAAGCCGGTCAGCGCGCTGAGCGGATTGCCCGGAAGCCCGAAGAGATGCCGATTGCGCGGGAGCGTGGCATACAGGATCGGCTTGCCCGGCTTCATCGCCACGCCGTGAAAGCAGATTTTTGCGCCGGCTTTTTTCGCGGATTCCTCGACGAAATCATATCGGCCGACGGAGACGCCGCCGGTGAGGATCAACACGTCGCACCGCGCCGCGAGCCGCCGCACGAGGGCGGTGAGGCGCTCCGGGTCGTCCGGCGCGCGGTGTTGAATGACGCCGGCGTGGCCGGAGAGCGCGAGCGCCGCGCAGAGGGCGGGCCCGTTGGAGTTGCGGATTTCATGCGGCCGCACCTTCGCCCCGATTTCGCGCAGTTCCGCGCCGGTGCAGACGACGGCGACGCGCGGCCGCGGAAAGACTTTGATCCGCGCCTTGCCGACGGCGGCGCAGACGCCGATCTGCGCCGCACCGAGAATAGAGCCCTTGCGCAGGAGAACTTCGCCCTTGCGCGCTTCCTCGTGTCGCCTGAGAATGTGGTCGCCGGCTTCGGCCCGCGTGAAAAACGCGACGTCGCCGCGGTCCTCGCGTGTCTGCTCGACCATGACCACCGTGTCGGCGCCGGGCGGAACGTTCGCGCCGGTGAGTATCCGGACGCACGTGCCGGGCGCGACCCGCGGCCGCGCGGCGCTTCCGGCGGCCACCTCGCCGACCAGGCGGAGCGAACAGGGCGCGCGGCGCAGGTCGGCGGAACGGACGGCGTATCCGTCCATCGCGGAACGGTCGGCCGCCGGTTGGTCGCGGTCGGCGCGCACGTCCTCGGCCAGGCAAAGTCCGGCGGCTTCGCGCAGCGGTGTCGCAATGCACCGCAACGGCCGGACATGCTTGAGGACGATTCTCCAAGCTTCTTCGGGGGTGACCATCCGGTCTTTTTCCCAGCGCCATGAAGCGGGCGGCTTTCGGCCAGACTGCGTCAACGATACCAACAACCTTATTGTACCGCAACCGCGCGGCATGTGTCAGGTGAAGGTCATGGCTGCGGAGGGCCGGGCTTTTTGGTAGAATCCCGCCGCGGACATTTCCGTATGAGGAATCCATGGCCAGCGTCTTCCTGAACGGCGAGATCGTCGAGGAATCGGCTGCGCGCGTCGCGGCGGGCGACCGCGGGCTGCTGCTGGGCGACGGACTTTTCGAGAGCATGCGCGCATACCGGGGAAAAGTCTTCCGCCTGGCGGCGCACATGCTGCGGCTGCGGGCATCGGCGGCGTTCCTGCGGCTGACCGTGCCCGCCACGGACGAGCAGATCGAGAAAGCCATCGCGGAACTGATCCGGCTGAACTCCTGCGCGGAGGCATACGTGCGCGTCACGTTGACGCGCGGCGCGTCGGCCCAGGGGCTGCGGCTCGACGGCGCGGGCCCGGCGACGCTGCTGATCCACGCGCGGGCGCTCCAGGCCCAGCCGGCCGAGCAGTACCGCAACGGGACGCGGCTCATCATCAGCACCGCGCGGCAGAATTCCGCCAACCCCCTGGCGCGCCACAAGACGCTGAGCTACCTGCTCTATCTGCTCGCGCGCCAGGAGGCGACCGACGCGGGCGCGAACGGCGCTATCCTGCTCAACGAGTGCGGGCAGGTCGCCGAGGAATCGGTCAGCAATGTGTTCCTGGCGCGCGGCGGATCGCTTCTCACGCCGCCGGTTTACTGCGGGCTGCTGCCGGGCATCACGCGCGGCGCGGTGCTGGACCTGGCGCGGGCGGAGGGAATTCCGGTCGCCGAGCGGCCGATCGCCGCCGGGGAACTGTTCGACGCGGACGAGATGTTCCTGACGAATTCGTTGATGGAGATAATGCCGGTGCGTTCGGTGGACCGCCGAGGGATCGGCAGCGCGACGCCTGGCTCGATCACGCGGCGGATCCAGGCGCTCTATCGCGCGGCGGTGGAAGCGGAGAGCTGACTCACCGTGAAGCGGCGCCGGCGGGCACATCGCGCGCGGGCCGCACCCGGGCGCCTTTCAGCAAGTTCGAACGGATCAGGCGCTGCATCGCGTCTTCTCCACGCGGCTGCTCTTTCGCGGCGGCAGTCACGCGCTTGCCCTGAAGGTCCGGCAGCGCGCGTTTCGCCATTTTCCGAACGATTGCGTCCGTGCCGGGCGCGTCCTCGACGTCAAGCGACTTTCTGACTTCCATGTCATTCCCCATTTTTGCGCCCTTTCGAGCCGTCCCGCGCCGAGCGACCTTAAGACAGCGCCACCTTTGCTTGTGGGCACGGGGTTGTTCCCTTATTTCTATCCTACCATGCGGCCTCTGTCAAGGCAGGGAAAGGAACATCTGCTAGATCCGACTTTGTGCAAAAATGCAACATGCGTGACATTAGGATATTACGACAATGGCGGTTGTTCTAAGTTGTAGGCGAATGTTTTTCTCAAAAAATCAACACGGGCAGGCGCTCGGTTTAGGCGGGGTGTGCAGCCGCCATGCGTTTTTCGGCCAGTTTGGAGAGCAGGATGCCGAATTCGTAAAGCGCTATCATCGGAATTGCCAGCAAGCACATGCTGAACGGGTCCGGCGACGGCGCCAGCAGCGCGGCGGTGATGAAAAGGCCCACGATCGCGTGGCGGCGGTAATGCGTCATCGTCTTGACTTGAACCAACCCCAGCCGCGCCAGCGCCATCATCACCAGCGGCAACTGGAAGACCAGCCCGAAGGCAGCCATGATCTTGATGATCAGCTTCATGTACGGCGCGTACATCAGCACCAGATTAATCTCAGGGTCCACGGTCAGCAGGTAGAGCATGGCGATCGGGAGCGCCACAAGATAGGCGAAGAGCATCCCCGCGATGAACAATGCGAGCGAGAGCGGCAGATACCGCAGGACCACGCTCTTTTCGCCGGGGCGAAGTCCCGCGCCGATGAACGCCCAGAGCTGGTAGAAGAGGAACGGCGAACTGATCACCAGCGCACCGAGCATGGAGATGTTGAACTTCACCATGAACGGCTCCCACGGAGTCATGGCGTTGAGGCGGACCTGCACGACGGTCGTCGGCCCGACCATTTGCGGCCGGAGCCGCCGGACGAGCGGGTTGTACGCCGAGAAAGGGTTCTTCGTGTTCGCGTTCAGCGCCTCCAGCGGCGCGACGAGGACGAGCTTGACCGGCTCATAACCGTAATAGAAGCAGAACATGGTGGCCAGCAGGAAGACGATCGCGGAGCGGATGATGCGGCGGCGCAGCTCGCCGAGGTGCTCGAGCACGGTCATGAACGCACTTTGCGCCATACGCGCCTTTCTTCGGAGTGGTTGAGACGGATACGCATCGGCAGTTTACCATATCGCGCGCGAAATCGCTTGCCGACGGAGGCGCTTCACGCTAACATGACGCGCCATGGAAGTGTTCCTGAGCCAGGTGATCAACGGCCTGCAACGCGGCAGCATCTACGCGCTGATCGCGCTGGGCTACACGATGGTGTACGGCGTTCTGCGGCTGATCAACTTCGCCCACGGCGAGGTGTTCATGATCGGCGCGTTCGTCGGGTATTTCGCGGCGCTCCTCCTGGGCCTGAACCTGCCGTCGGCGCTGCTGGCGGCGATGACGGTGTGCGGCCTGCTCGCCGTCGCGATGGAAGCGGCGGTGTACCGCCCGCTGCGATACCGGCCGCGGCTCTCCATGCTGATCGCCGCGATCGGGGTCTCGCTCCTGTTGAGCAGCCTGGTGCAGGCGATCGCCTTCAGCTTCAAGGACCGCGCCGGAAACGAGGTCTCCTTCGCCGGCGCCAACTACACGAATTTCCCGAAGGACCAGCTGATCCGGTCCGCGAGCTACCGGCTGATTCCCGGCCGCGCGGTGTACGTCACGCGCATTCAACTGCTCGACTTCGGCGTCTCCCTGGTGCTGATGGCGGCGCTGTGGCTGCTGGTGCGGCGGACGACGCTCGGGATGGCGATGCGCGCGTGCGCGAACAACAAGGACGCGCTGTCGCTGATGGGCGTGAACGTGAACCGGGTGATCTCGATGACGTTCCTGGTCGGCGGCGCGCTGGCCGGCGCGGGCGGGCTGCTCAGCGCGCTGACGTATCCGCAGATCGTCGCTACGATGGGGCTGATGCCCGGCCTCAAGGCGTTCATCGCGGCGGTGCTCGGCGGCATCGGCAACGTGCCCGGCGCGATGGTCGGCGGGCTGCTGCTGGGCCTGGCCGAGGTGGGCGCAATCGCGGTGCTCCCCGGCGCGCCGGTGGACTACACGCCGCTCGCGGACGGCGTGGCGTTCGCCCTGCTCATCCTCGTGCTGCTGGTCCGGCCGCAGGGCATCTTCGGCGAGGAAGCGAGCGAGAAGGTGTAGAAAGGCGACCTAATCGTCCTCGTCCTCGTCGTCGTCCTCGTCCTCGGCCGTTGAGATGAGCAGTTCGAGGACGACGACGAGGACGAGGACGATACTTGCGTGATGCCGCACGCGCACCAAGCCTTTCGCGGGTTGTTTGACGGCCTCTGAGGCTGCGACATGGAATTCCAACTAGGCGACCTGCTGAACTTCTGGCCGATTGCGCTCGGCCTCGGGCTGATGCTGCTGCCGGTTCGGTGGCGCTGGTGGGGCGCGGCGATCGTGGTGATCCTGCTCGCCTCGGCGACGGTCGGCCTGGGGGCGAAGGAATGGTTCGGTCTCGATTCTGCATGGGTGAATCCCTACACGGTGCGGATCGAGGCGTTCATCTGCATCACCGCGATCATGGCCGTGAGCCTGAACCTGATCAACGGCATCACCGGCCTCTTCTCCATCGGGCATGCCGGGTTCATGGTGGTCGGCGCTTACACGGCGGGCATCATGACCAGCCTGCTGTTCCGGCTGACCGGCGAGACCGGCCTGGGGCTGGCGCTGCCGGCATTTCTGCTCTCGCTGCTCGCGGGCGGGCTGGCGGCCGCGGTGCTCGGGTTCCTGGTGGGGCTGCCGACCTTGCGCCTGCGCGGCGATTACCTGGCGATCGCCACGCTGGGGTTCGGCGAGATCATCGGCGTGCTGTTGAAATTCATCACCTTTCACCGCGAGGAGTACGGCCAGGTGCGCGAGATCGGCGGACCGCGCGCGATTGACGGGATCCCGGCGATGCCCGGCCCCGCGCTGCCGGGCATTGACCCGCGCGACATGCCGATCCTGATGGGCTTCGTCTTCTCCATCCTGCTCCTGGCGGGGATCGTCTGGGCGGTACGGAACTTCGCGTTCAGCTCGCACGGGCGGGCCTGCGCCGCGATCCGCGAGGACGAGGTCGCCGCCGAGATTCTCGGCGTGGACACCGTCTTCTACAAAGTCGCGGCATTCGTGATGGGCGCGTTCTTCGCCGGCGTCGGCGGCGTGCTGCTGGCGCACTGGTCGAACATGGTCCACCCGAGCATGGGC
>Ga0187876_1000005_pt1 | contig 189742 bp, 153 predicted proteins | sample June2016WEW_17_4_FD_133000 | JGI IMG/M metagenome (GOLD analysis project Ga0187876, IMG submission 133000) | Peatland microbial communities from SPRUCE experiment site at the Marcell Experimental Forest, Minnesota, USA - June2016WEW_17_40 | ecosystem: Environmental > Terrestrial > Soil >... | reverse complement strand
CTCTGGCGAGCAGCGCGTCCAGGTCCTCGAACCTCTCCAACCGCCCGTGCCATACGCGCGCCGATTCCATGCTGCTCTCGTCCAGGGACCGTCCCCAGGCGCGGACGACAATCTTGAAGAACCTGTGCTGCACGTCCACGGTCGCCAGCAACGCGCTGGCCCAGATCGGGACCACGCCTTCGCCCAATTTCGCCCGCGCCGATTTGAGCCTGAACAGGTCGCTCCTGAGCCGCGTCTCCTGCTGGTCGAACGGCTCGCCCAGGGTGTCGGTCTTGAACGCAAACATCTTCGCCAGGTCGCCCTGCGCGAGGATGTACTGCGCGGCGACTTCAACCCACGGCAGCCAGAGGCAGCAAAGCCCCGACACCTGCACCCCGACGCTGGTGCCCGGCAGGAAAGAGCGCACGGTCTCCAAACAGTCGTGGCGGTTGCCTTCGGCGTCGCGGATCAGCGGCTCGCCCGGAAGGGTCTGATAGCGGCCCTGGCCGATCATCGCGGCCTTCTGCGCTTCGGTGATCCGGCCCTTGCAGCTGGCGCACTCGTACCAGACGCCGCCGGTGCGCCGGATATGCTCCGCGCGGTCGATGGGCTTGGCCGTTGGTCCGCGCTCGTATTTCAGCCTGTCGAACACGAGGCGCTGCCACAGGCCGCAATGCGGGCAGGGAACGGAGAAGTACGCCCGGATGGAGCAGTCGTCGAACAGCCGCCAGATGCGGCCGAAGCGATTGCTGGGCGTGCTGGCGGCGACCAGCAGCCCGCGGGAGCCGAACGTCCGCAGCCGAGCGGCCAGAAGGCCGACCGGCTCGCCCTGGCCTGCATTCGCCCACGCCGGAAACTTGTCCGTCTCATCGCAGATGCCCAACCGCATCGGGTCGGCGGCCAGGCTGAACCCGGATCCCGACCACATCAGATGCAGGATGAAGCCGTTCGCCAGTTTCACCTGGTCTTTTCGGATGTCGGACCTCCGGCCCGTCATCAGTTTTCGAAGGGGCAGAGTACCCCGGAAGAGCGGCAGAATGCGGTTGTCGAAGATGTCGCGGCCTTTGCTCTCTGCCGGCAGGACGATGCCCGCCGGGTCCGGTTCCAGATGCGCAGCCCACCCAATGACGTTGCGGAGCGCTTCGCTGGCGCCGATTTGCGCCGCCTTGATGATGACGAGTTGCGACAGCCCCGGCACGGCGCAGAGGTCCATGATCGTCCGCGAATAGGGCGACAGCGCGTTCTGGTAGCGGTCGGACAGCGCGCTCTGGCCCCTGGGCAGCCGGCGATACTTCTCGGCCCAGGCCGAGGGCGTCAGTATTTCAGGCGGCTTCAGGAACGGCCGCCAGTATGCGTCAGGTTTCAACGGCATGATGTCTGGTCTCCTGCGATTTGCAGAACACTTCCTGCGCGAGATGACGCCGTCCGAGAGGGCATGGAACGGACCGGCAATCCGCGCGATACGGCCTGTTTGCGCGATGAGGCCGTACGTGTCCGCAGATGCGCCTGCCGGCGCACTTATTCCTCTCCGGGCACAGAAGCATCATCGTCAGTGATCTCCTTGCTTGTTGCGAGCGCATCGAGCGCAGAGCGCATTTCCGCGTCCAACATGGCGACTTGCGCGGGGTTCAGAATTTGCGCGAAGCGCGCCGGCACGGCGAGCATCGCCGTGCGAATTTCCGTCGCCATCCGCCCGAACTCGGCAATCACTTCTTCGCGCGGCATGAAGCCCTCTTCGAGCTTGCGCGCCTCGATCCGGCGCTTTTGCTTCGCGCCCAGCCGCCGCTCGCGCAGGAGCGCGATGCGCGCGGCCTTCTCATCCTCGGTCTCCGGGCGCGGAAGATGCGGCGTTTTCGCCCGCTCTCCGGCAAGCCACGCACAAACCCGCAGCAGGTTGAATGAGCCGTCGCTCTCGCGCGGGCAGCCGGCCTCGACCCAGTTTCGCAACGCCTGGGGCGTCAGGCTGACGATGCCTGTGCCGGTCAGAACCGTCGCCAGCTGCAGCCGCGTCAGGTGCGCGGGGTCCATTTTTTCAGGCGCGTCAGGCATGCGGCGTCATCTCCACAGGGGCATGCGAGAAAAGAAAACTGCCCGATTTTCTTAAAACTCGAAAATCTCCCGAAAACCGGGGTCTGGAACATCGCGGAGGCCGGCGCGCCGGGGAAGTACCTATAGCCCTGGTCACGGCCTGCTCCTCGCCCGTTGGGTGGCGCAGTCGTTCAACGCCACGCGGATCGCGTCGGCCTCGGTAAGACCGCCGTCGAACATGCAGATGGCGACGCGTTCCTCGAACGCGAACCGCTCGTCCGGCGTCATGGTCGGGAGCATGCGCGCCAGGAGTTGCGCGGTCATGCGCTCACGGAAAGAGGCGTGCGGGGTCTCACTGGGGGTCGTCCCCAGTGAGACGCTGACCGAACGAGTCGGCGGCGCGCCGAATCTGGTTGTGGGCCGGGTGAAATTCATGTGAGCGACTCCTCGTGCAATCTCTGCAATCTCAGTGCAATCTCCGAAGATGAGATTGCACGTCGTAACTCCTGTCCAAGGCGGCGGTTGGATCGGGCCGTGCAATCTGTGCAATCTTTTTCAGCATTACTCCTCATGCGCATGTGCGCGCGTGCGCGTGCGCGCGCATCATTAAGACCAAGAAAAAGATTGCAAAGATTGCACAACCTGTCCGAACCCAGGTAGCCACCGCTGCTTATGACGTGCAATCTCTGAAGAATAGATTGCACGAGATTGCAAAGATTGCACAGTTCTATTGGAGTTATGACAACCGGAACGCTCATCTCTGACCCTCGAGGTAGTAATTCGAATGCGTTCCGTACCCTTGCCGGCGAATCAACGTGCTTCCCACAGGCATCCCAATTCTCCGGCGCAACAGACTGCCGAAGGCCACCTGCCGCCCGCGCTCGGTCTTGCGGCTCATTGCCGCTTGAAAGCAGCCCAGCTCATCGGCCATCTGCATCAAATCTGCGATAGCCGTCGGTTCCTTCCCGAATTTCTTCCACCATGCAGAAACGAACGCCTCCCATTCCTGCCCGACCGGGTCGGCAGACTTGCGCCACTCTTCTTCGTTCGAGCGCCATTTGTTGAAGCAATTCGCATGCAGAATGCCGCCGATCGTCTCCGACCACGTCTCGAATCCGCCGAACCGGTTCTTGTGCAGCGGCCGGCCCTGCGCCAGCCAGTTTTCGATCATCCCCAGGAGTACGGAGAGGATGCGCCGGCGGCTCTGCTTCACGTGCGCGCGGAGATTCGGATGCGCGAAATCGCGCCGAGCTTCCGGGTGCGCCGTGCGCGGCTGCAATTGAATCGGAACCGTGCGCTTGGCGATCTCCCCGCTGCATTCGGTGTTATTGCCCGACCCGACCACCGTCAGCGTATTGGGCAGGCAGACGATCCGCGACGCGCCGAGGATTCGGCCCTGATAAGTCGTGGCCGTCAGGATTGAGGCCAGCGCGGCGCTGTCCACCGTCGGCGGCAGATTGTCGAGGTGGACGATGGTCTCGCCCTGAAGCAGGAGCGCCAGGAGGCGCTTGTCGCGTTCTTCATCCCGGTCGGTGATTTGCAGGGCCGGCGTCTCGCGGCCGAGGATGACCCCGCCGAAAACCTCTTCGGCCAGTTTCGTCTTCCCGGTTCGTTCGAGCGGCGAAAGCAGAAGGTGCAGCGGGCGATTGCCGTCAATCGCGGGCGCCAGCAAAGGCGTGAGCAGAAGGCCGATGAAATTCTGGCGAGAGGCTTCGTCCTTGAATGGGAAGTCTACGAGGAGCTCGTGAAGCTCGTCCTGGATTTGCCGGATGTCCGTCTCCGGCTCCAGGCCGCGAAGCTCTTCCGGCTCGTCATAGAAAATGCCGTCGTGCCATCCGGGCCGGACGCGCTGAAAACCAGGACCATAGACCGGATAATGGACAAGCAACTCCAGATCGCGCACGCGCGGATCCTGCTGCGCGCCGGCGATGACCAGCCCCGCGTTGTCGCGGTTGCACGGTTTGTAGACCAGCATGGCCTCGCCGTCCTTGCGCGTGTGCCATGCGGCGAGCTTCAGCCGCTGATCCACGATCAGCCGCGCCCGGTCTTGGACAAGCTCGCTCCAGTGACGGCTTCCGGTCTGACCGATCAGTTCGCCGGGGATATGGCCCTTGCGGTAGAGAAGGTTTACCGGCAATGCAGCGATGACCTGATCGGCGAAATCCTTGCTCGATTGCTCGACGTATCGCCCCATGTCATCGGTGTGCGGGCCGGGAATGAGGATGACGCCGTTCGGCACGTCGGGGGCGGCAGCAGATTCGTCTTCAGACGGCGCTGAAGTTGTCCGGATCGGGCGCGGTTGAATCGTTCGAGGCTCACTGACGCCCGCCTCGATCCCGCTTCGGATCGTGCCGGCCGTTTCGCTCTCGCCCAGGCCGATCATCGCGGCTGCGGCGGAAAGCTCGGACTCGACGCGCGCGCGGTCGAGATATCCGCCGCCGACAAGCTGGCCGAGGTTGAACGCGGCCTTGTTGAGCGTGTCGTTCCGTGTGCCTTCGGCGGCTTGGCGCAGATTCTTGATCTCCAGCTTGAGCGCCACTTCAGCGTAATGTGAACAGGCGGCGCGGGAAGAATGAGCGGGGGCAGGCGGTCGTGGCGCCGGTTTCACGGACGGCTTCTCCTGCTTCGCGTTCGCCAGGTCCGCGATCCATTGCGGCAGCGAAACGGACCCGTGCCCGTTGAGCTTCACGTAGGGCTGCTCATGGCCTTCGACCACCGAGGGCGGCGCGACGACGTATCCGCCGTCGCCCTTGATGTCCAGGCCGGGCCGGATGCCGGTTCGGGTTTTCACCTCAAGGTCCGGCGAATCGAAGTACAAATGCCGTCCCTGACGCGGCGTGCGCGCTTCCCAGGTCGTGGGCAGTTTTCCGTGTTCGGCTTCGAGCGCCGCCAGCGATTCTTCGCCGTCCCCCTTGCCGTGCCGATCGACGTCCACGACGACGGCGGAGCCTTTGCCCGTGCGGATGCCGATGTTTGCGTTGGGGCGTTCCGCCCACCACGCCCGGATTTGTTCCCGGTCAACGCTGGCGTCCTTGAATCCGTGCGTGCCGGGCAACGGCACTCGTCCGCCTGGCGTCAGCGGAAAGACCGGCCATCCGCGCGCGGCGTAGGCGAGGGCCGCGTCGAGGAGCGGGTTGGATTGTGGATCGGCCTGTTCAGGCATCTTTCTCTCCGCACACGGCGCGACGATAACGCAGCACAGTGGAGCGGGCGCGGTTCAGCATCGTCCCGGAAATTTCCTGCGACAAATCTCCGGCGATATCCGCCTGGCCGCACGCCCGGCAGATTTCTTCCAGCCTGGTCGCCAGCGAGTCGGCGAGCGCAAGCAACTCCGTGCGACGAGTGCGCCTCCGTTTCCTCATCGAGTTTCTCCCCGCATTGCTTTCACAACCCGCTTCCCGATCCATGCCGCGACCGTTCGCGTCACGGCGTTTCCTCCACTTCGTAGCCGGCTGCTTTCAAAGCACAGGTAACGTCCTCGACCGACCGCGCCAGGACGTAGACTCCGCCGAACCGCTCGATCATCCGCTGGAAGTTGCGCTGCTCTTCGGTCTGACGTCCGTCGGCGGACTTCACTTCCACTTCAAGACGAACGCCTCCTGGAAGAATGCCGGTCAGATCGGCTTGCCCCGGAACTCCGAAATGCACAACCCGATTGCCGATCCGGGCAACGCCGACGTTGGCTCGCCACAGGCGCATTTCGCGCTTTGTTTGGAAGGCGCGCAGTATTTCGTTCTGGACTTGGCGCTCTTTCACGCGCTGGTCGCCTCCATGACCCGCTCGCGCATCGCCTCGCGGCGAACGTCCTCGACAAACCCCTTCGGCCAACAACCGAACGCCTCACGGTATTGGTGCGCCGCCCAACCGGGCCTGAAGCCTTTCAATTCTGCCTGGCGAACTAACCCCAGATACACCGCCCGCTTTTCCTCGAACGTCGCGTGCGCCGGGTCTACCAGTTCACCGTCGGCCACGACCGGCCAGACGCCGAACCGGTCCTTGAACTGGTAGGCTGACCAGCCGGGCTGGTACATCGCGGCCATGCGCTGCCCCTCGATCAGCCGCCAGAATTCGGCGCGGTAGGCGAAGTCCGAGTCGTCGAACTCCGCGAGGCTTCCGTTGCCGTGGATCGGCGCCTGTACACGTTCTGGGGCCGGCTCTGGGGTCCATCCGCATTCGGGGCAGCACGGCGCGCTCGGATCGAAGAGGAGTTGGCAGGCCCGGCACCGCCTCAGCCGCAGCGGGTCGCGCTCGCCGACCCGCTTGTTGCTGTCGAGGCTGTACTCGATCCGGCGCGTCACGCGGCCGTGGACGTGATGGTTGCCGGCGTGGTCGAGGACGATGGCCCCGGCCTTATCCGGGCAGGCGCGCATGATGCGCCCGATCATCTGGAGATGGAGGTTGAGGCTCGCGGTGGGCCGCGCGATGATCGCCGTCTCCAGCGCCGGCAGGTCCCAGCCTTCCGTCAGCACCATGCAGTTGCTGACGATGTGGGTCTTCGCATCACGCAGGCGGCTGAGGATCGCCTCGCGCTCGTCCTTCGGCGTCGTCCCGTCGACGTGCTCGGCGGCGATGCCGGCGGCCCGGAACGCTTTGATGATGGCCTGGCTGTGCGCTACGTCCACGGCGAATGCGACCGTGCGGCGGCCTGCGGACTTCGCCTGCCAGGTCTTGACGATATCCGCGTTCTGCTCCCCGGTGTTTGTGCGCCTGGACAGCTCGCCGAGCGCATAATCGCCCATGCTGATTTTCACGCGGCGCAGGTCCGGCGACTTGCCAGCGAAGACGCGCGGGTCGTGGAGGACGCCCGCTTTGCATAGGTCGTCGGTGTACGCCGCGACGACGATCTCGCCGAAAGTGTCGCCCAAGCCGCGCCCGTCCAGGCGGAACGGCGTGGCGGTCAGTCCGACGACGCGGGCATCCGGGTAATTTTCCAGGACGCGCCCATACGAGCCCGCGGGGGTGTGATGACATTCATCTATGACGATCAGCTGCGCCGGCGGCATGTCGCGCCGAACGAGCGTCTGGACGCTGGCGACCTGCACCGACGCCAGCGGCTCGGTCGGATATCCGGACATGATTCGGCCGCACCAGAGACCCAGCGATTGCAGGTGCGACGCCGCCTGATCGATCAACTCCTTGCGGTGAGCGAGCCAGAGCGTCGGCAGGCCGAGTTCCTGGACAAGGGCGACGGCCATGACGGTCTTGCCGGATCCGGTCGGCGCGACGAGGATCGGCCGCTTGTCGAGGGCAGCCTTCACCCGGTCCACGGCGTTGCGTTGGTAGTCGCGCAGGATCACGCAAAAGCCTCCACGATGCGCACTCCGGCCCGAGCGAGCTTCCTGGGTTTCTTCTCGACCGCCAACCACTCGACGATGGTCAGCCCCCGTGAGAACGCCAGCGCCGCTTCGGCCTTCGTCCCGGAGGATTTTTGCCAGCCGGGGAGCAACACGAAGACATCGCCGGCGCGCATCCGTCGGATGAACTCCCTGTAGCCGGCGAGGAACATCCCGTCCGGGACGACGCCGTCCATCAGAGCGGAGTTCATGTGGGGGCAGATCACGGCATACCCCATGCGCCAGAATTCCGCCGCGACCTCGCGCGCCCGCTGGATATTTTCCGTCAGGCCGAAGACCGTAGGCGCGCGATATGGCCCGGCGATGTAAGCAATCTTCATCGCGTCTCCATTTCGGAATTTTTCAGCGCAGGGGCGGGCCCCGGCGGTGTCCCCAGTGGCGTAGGATTGCCGGCGACCCGCCCCTGCGCCGAGGATCAGAACGGAACAGGCAGCTTGTCGGCGACCTGCGCCCACTGCTCCGGCGTGACCTTCTCGGCGTCCTCGTGGCCGCAGACGGCCTTGATCGCGTCGAACCAGGTCTTGTTCAACTCGTCCTGGCTCGCGCCCTTGGTCTCGGCCCACTTGGCGAAGAGCGCCCAGACGGCGTCCATCGTGGACGCGGATTTGGCCGACGAGGCGGGAGCGCCGGGCGCTTGCGGAGCGGCAGCGGGTTTCGGCGGCGGCTTGGGCGCGCCGGTCGGTTTCGGCGCAGGCGCTGGCTTGCCGCCCGAATGCGCCCGCAGCTTGTGCCCCAATCGGGCCATCAGCGCGCGGCGCGTGTCGCCGTCGGCGTGGGTGATCCCGCCCGGCTCCGAATCGTAGCTGTTGATGAATCGCACCTTGATGCGGTCCTTGCCGTTGTACTCCTCGGACTCGAGAGTGACCTGAACCGGCGGAAACTCCTTCGTCTCCTCGAACCAGAACGGGTCCATCCCCGGCCAGCCGAACGCCTCCTTCAGGGCGGCGACCTGGAAGTCGTTCAGGCTCCCGTCGCGCTTCTCGACGTAGCAGTAGGCGACGGCGTCGAGTTCCTCGGACTCGATGTTGTTCCATTCTCCTTTGTCGTATTCCTCGACGAGCGCGAACCGCAGCACGACGGTGCAGAGCTTGTTAGGGCCGGTCTCGTTGACGCCTACGTCCATCACGCGAGCGCGGAAACGTCCTTCACGGTTGGCCTGCATGACTCCTATTCCTCCTTCTTCGATTGGGCGCCAAAGAGCGCATTCCACACGGCGGGATCGTTCGGATACACGGGGATCGGGTCGGAGAGCCTGCGGCTCTTCGCCATGCAATGGGGCATCTCCACGGGCCACAGGGTCCGGGTGCCGCTCCCGCGACCTTTGCCGTCCTTCACGTCCACGTCGTAGCCGAGGAAGAAGACGTGGTCGGCCCATTCCCTGACGCGCAGCCGGATGGACGCCTTGCCGGACGACGGCGACTGAAGGCGCGGCTCATAGCGCTGCCAGTCCTCGCCCTGCGGGTTGGGGACCGTGGTGCAGCAATCGTGGCAGATCAGGATCACGTTGCGCCCGGCCCGGACATGGCGGTCGAGGTCGCCGAGCAGCGTCAGGAACGTCTCGTAGACGTGCTGATACCCCTTGCCGAACCCGTAATCCTCGATCCGGCTGATCCGGTTTCCCTTCTCATGCGGCACGTTGGCGATGGTCCAGGCGAGCGCGAATTCCTCGGCGCGGGTGGCGCTGTCGATGACGACGGTTTTGACTTCATCCCAGCCGTCGCCGTTGAGGACGGCGCGCAGGTCGTCCCACGATTCAACCCCACCGATGCGGCGCGTGTTTTTCGGCTGGAGGACGGCATGCGAATCGTCCAGGTCGAAGCCGGCGACCGGCCCCGAGGCGAGGTCGGCGAGGCTGGTCTTGCCCACGCCGCCAGGACCGTAGAGGACGATCCGGTGCCCGGCATGTAGTGCGGGCTTTTCGAAGCACAGCGTGCGGCGGTGCGGAGTCGGCGGTTGCGGCGCGCGCGAGGGCGCGGGGCGCGTCATTGTGGCGGTCATGTGTTTTCTTCTCCTTCCAGGGATTCCTTGATAATCAATGCGCATGGCGTTCAGCTCTTGTTTGTTTCACCACCCTTCTTTGCCTCTTCGGGCAGCGGAAAATATTCCTGCGCGGCCGTGCGCAGAACCGATCGGCTCTCGCCCTTGAGCCAGTTCGCCAGGACCCACTCGACCTTCCCGTAGATCTCGCGACGGAGCGCGCCGTTGCGGTGATTTCCGGCGGCCATCAACAGGTCGCGGAGCTTGATGATCGGGGCGTCGTTGGTCGACTCCGGCATTCCGGCGCACAGCACGCGGCAGAATCGGGCGAGTTGCTCGCGGTCGACCGAGTACCAGGACCGGGCGACGACCGCCCGCACGCAGGCCACGTTGATGCCGCGCGTCATCGTGGCGACGTGCGAATTGGCGTACCGCACGGCCTCGATATGCCGGGTCATCAGCTCGACCTCCTGGTGGTACGTGAGCCGGCCCTTGAGATTGAGGCCGCAGACCATCTCGCGCAGCGTCGCGGCGTGGTTCCTGTTCACCTTCTCCGGCCCGAACCGCCCGCTGATGGACATCCGGTCGGTCGCGGAACGGCCCCGTCCCGAATCGATGTCCTCAATGCTGTCCGGCGACAGCCCGCGGGAGACGGCCATGCGGACGGTGCATCCCGACACGAAGATCGCCCACAACCGCTGCTGGCCGTCCACGAGCGTGCCGTCGGCGTCGAAGGCGATGCCCTGGTGAGTCGTCTTCCAGCGACCGGCCTTCATCTCTTCGGCCAGGCGGTTGACGTGGGCCTGGTTGACGGGCCGGTTCCGGACGTTGCCTTCGAGCCACTCGGCGGCCAAGTCGGGCGTAACGTCCATGTACCTGGTGCTGATTCCGGCGGCGCTGTTTTTGCTTCCCGTGTTCATGGTTTCACGATCCTTTCTTGTTCTGGAGAATGAGATTCAGCTCGGCGGCGAGCTTGCGGACGTATTCCTCGCCGAAGACGCTGAGCAGTCCTTTGGCAGCCTGCCGGGGATTCTTCAGCGGCAGCGAGATGGTGCGCATCGGGACCGGCCCGTTTTCCGCGTGGAACTGGACGGGCTTGAATGCATCCTTGGCAATCGGAGCGGGACTGGAGGGCCGCCGCTTTTTGCTGCGGCCGATCTTGGCGGTGTTCATCACCGCCTTCGTGCCGTGCTTGGTGATGTAGGTGCGCGTCTGAGTCTGGGGACGCTCCTCACTTATGCTCGGCATAAGTGAGGCTTTGACTCTCCCCACATAGGTTTGATGCACGCCGCACCGTTTGGCGATAACATTGTCCGACCACGGATGGCCGTCATCGTCCAGCTTCGCCAGTTCGTGGGTTAGCATCGTCTCGACGGCCTTGCGCTTGTCCTCGTCGGTCCGCGTCAAACCGTGCTCGGCGTTGGCGCCGACGGAGTATAAGATCGCTTCTCGCAACGTCCCCTGGCGCGCGTCCACTTCGATCTTCGCCAGACCCGCGCGTTTGTGTGCGTGGAAGCGATGGAAGCCGTCAGCCAGCCAGTACGTGGCTCCGTCGTGAAAAGCGACGACGGGCGGGAACTTCACCCCTTCCTTCAACAACCCGGCGTACTCCGTAACGGTCGCGTCGTTGATCGCCACTCGCGGCTGTGTGCCCCCGTCCGTGCGCAGTTGCGACAGTTCAAGCAACATCGTCTGACGGCCTCCTTTCTTCTCGGTCATGATCTGGTTCCTTTGCGTTTATGGGTCTGGTCATGCACATAGCCGCCGACGCGGTACACACAGCCGCGCTCCACTTCCCGGTCGAACTCAATTTCTTGCCGGTTGTGATAGTCGAGAGATGCAGCCCGGCACTCGCGCGAGCAGAAGCCCTCGTGCTCGACGGTCGCCGGCGCATCACCGCATACCGGGCACCAGGCGAGGGGCGCAGAAAGAGTTGAGCGCGACGTTCCAGCCGGCATCTCATTCCTCTCCTTCCGCAAGCTCCGGATGGACGTCATTCACGATCTCGAAACCGTCCGGAGGCGCCTCCGGGGCGACGGTGATGGATTGCAGGCAGAGCCGGGAGTACTCGCAGAACGAGCAGGTGTTGCGGCCGACGTTCCGGAACCACCGTCCCCAGCGGCGGCAATCCGAGAGAAGCTGCGCCTGCTGCCAGCATTCGAGCCGGAACGCCTGAAGATCATCCTCCAGACGCGGCACCTCGCGGCGCTGGAAGTAGTAGTCCGGGCGCTCCTCGATATCCGCCAGCAGGCGCGCGCCGAACTCCTCCGGCGTCTCCTGGCGCGTCGCCAGCTTCATCCCCGGCCCGGCGCTCTGGCGCGGCTTGCCGTCCTTGTTGAACATGCGTTCGCCGGTCGCCTCGTCCACGACCATCTTCAAGCTGGCCTCATCGAGCAGCGGAATCTGACGGGGCCGGATCGTGGGCTTGCGGATGACGTCATAGAGAACGCCGGAAACGTCATGCCCCTCATGCAGCGCCGAGAGGGTGTAGAGGGAAATCTGCTGATCGCAGCGGAGGCGCAGCCAGTACTCCGAGTCCGGCCCGATGTCCTCGCCGGTGGTCTTGCGTTCCAGGCCGAAGAGTCTGGCGTCCGTGGCGCGCACGAGGCCGTCGCGTTTGCCGGCCAACTGGTATGTCCGGCTCTCACGCCCCGTCGCCGGGTTGACCAGCGGCATTTCCCACGGCTTTTCGATCTCGACATATTCGAGCACATCGTTGCCGTATCTCCAGAAGTAACCCGCGAGCAGGTTAGCGACGATCTCACGTTCGATCTGCCAATCGTAGGAGTCTGCCCAAGCCGGGCAGGTCTCGTATCCCTTCGTGGCCGCAAGGATCGCCTGGTCTGCCGGCGTGCCCCGGCTCCAGAATTCCAGTCCTACGTGGACCGCAGCACCCAGTCGCAGCGCCGCCGCGTCGCGCCGGCTGCGCAGGGCGAGCTCGTAACGGTAGAAATACTGCCGCAGGCATCGCCGCGCGCAGGCCATCGCGCTGTGGGTCAGCAGCCTACGCATTGAATGGTTCGTCATCGGGTGCCGCCTTCATAGACTGGGTTTTGCGGTCTGTGCGCCACGCTCTTGGCCTTTCTGACGAGTCACATAAGCCGTAATGGATTCTTACCGGAGGAATCCGCGACCTGTGACATCAGCGCAGGTAACCGCGCAGCCCAGCCTCGTCGAAATGCTGCCGAATCTTGTTCACCAGGCGGTGCATATGTCTTCTGGACATGCCGTGTTGTTGGGCGATTTCCGTGACCGAGTGCGTCTTGAGCCCTTCGGCGATCTCCCGGAGTCTGGGCGGCAGGGTTTCGATCACGGATTGGACGTCGAGCTTCAGCGGGTGCAGTTCCTCAGGCGAACGCCCGGGGTGGTTCGCCCTGGCATCCATGATCGTGATGCGCTCGACCTGCTTGCCCCCGTCGTCCGCGATCATCGCGTCCAAGGAAGGACCTTCCTTGCGCACGTCACGTGTGGGGGCATGGCGACCTTCGAGGATCGTGGCCACGTGGTGCGCCACGACCCAGGTGGTGAACGTGCTACGCTTGGACTTATCGGGGTTGAAGTTGCGCGACCGGCGCAGGAAATCGAGCGCCAGTTCCTGTTCCAAATCCTCCCGATCCGACTTCGTGAACCCCGCCTTGCCCACCAATTGTCTCGCCTTGAACCGGATCACCTCGGCCGCATATGCGTCGAACGGTTTGCGCGTGCGGTTGGCGCCCATGTGAACCTCCTTGTTGGGGAGGCACGTGGGCGCCAACCGACGGCGGGAAATGAAAAGAGGCAGTGCAAGCTCGCCATTTCGGCGGCGCTCACAACTGCCTCCACTGTGTGGTCAGTCAGATGTCTAGCGTCCGGTGTATCGGTACGATGCGTCAGCTCAATTGCGGTCGGGTTGTGTCATTTTCACCTCCTCCTCGAAGACCATCCTCGCCGGTAACCCGTGGCGCACCTCGATCAGCAGGATCACTCCATCTCCGATGCGCTCCAGTTCCGCGAAGAGTGCCTGCACCTCTTCCTTCAGGGCGAAGTCCTGGTGCCCATGCATCGGGTGCGGACCCCGCTCCCCACCGAGCTTTATTTCTCGGACGACGCGCGGCGGTGGGTCGCAGAGCGGTTGCCCGCCCCGCACGCGGAGTCCTTCGATGCGCCCGTAGTACATGCGCTGCATCAATTCCACCAGGCACTTTTGGCCTGCGGTGAGGTGCGCTTTGCCCACTGGCTGCGGCATCCTTTTCCCGTTTCCGCCAAGGTTCTCGATGTTCATCCTTCGTGCATCGTCGGGGATATCATGGCACGGAAAAATCGAGAAATCTACAACGGACGGGTAACGGACATGTCCGTTGCACAAGCCAACTCTTTATGCGACAGCGAGATGCGACGTGTGCTCGTGGAGACCCCGGATTGCATTTGACAACGCCGGATATGTTAGGTATATTTTAGTAGCGGCGTGATGATGGCATCGGCTTATGAGAAGGAGGACGATCAGCCGGCAAGAAGCCGTGCGTGAGAACAATTCCTAAAGGATAGAGATACCTTTACCGCTCATCGAGCGAATTAGGGTCCACTCCCGAGCAATGTGCTGCGGGGAGGTGGGCCTTTTTTATTGGCGGTCTCCAGCGGAGACCAGGTTTGGAAAGGAGAGTGCGGTCATGGCTGCGAAGAATACGAAGTCGGCGGGTGAGGGAGTCGGAAAGGCCGAGGCCTTGGAGAGCGCCCTCAAGCAGATTGAGAAAGCGTACGGCGAGGGAACGATCATGCGGATTGACGGGTCGCGGCGCGTAGCCGTCCAGACGATCCGGAGCGGGTCGTTGGGCCTGGATCAGGCTACCGGGGTGGGCGGCTTGCCCAAAGGCCGCATCGTCGAGGTCTTCGGGCCGGAGTCGTCGGGCAAGACTACCCTGTGCCTCCATACCATTGCCAACGCGCAGCAAGCCGGCGGCACGGCGGCATTCATCGATGCCGAACACGCCTTCGATACCGCTTACGCACAGGCGCTCGGCGTCAGGCTCGAAGACCTGCTCGTGTCCCAGCCCGACAGTGGGGAGCAGGCGCTCGAGGTTGCCGAACTTCTCGTGCGCAGCAACGCGGTGGACATCATCGTGATCGATTCGGTCGCCGCGCTCGTCCCCAAGGCCGAACTCGACGGCGAGATGGGCGCCTCGCATGTCGGCCTTCAGGCGCGCCTCATGAGCAAGGGCTTGCGGAAGCTCACCGGCTGTGTGTCGAAGTCCGGGACCTGCCTGGTTTTCATCAACCAGCTCCGCGAGAAGATCGGCATCGCCTACGGCAGCCCTGAAACCACCCCTGGCGGGCGCGCGCTGAAATTCTACGCCTCGTTGCGCCTGGACATCCGGCGCACCGGCGCGATCAAGGAAGGCGAGCGACAGGTGGGCAGCACCGTGCGCGTGAAGGTCGTCAAGAACAAGTGCGCCTCGCCATTCCGCCAGGCGGCCTTCGAGATGATCTTCGGCCAGGGCATCTCCGCCGAAGGCGAACTTATCGACATGGGCGAAAGCCTCGGCGTCCTGGAGAAGTCCGGCGCGTGGTACTCCTTCGGAGAAATTCGGCTCGGCAACGGGCGTGAGCAGGTGCGGAAGTTCTTGAAGGAGAACCGGGAGACCGCCGAGGCAATCCGCCAGGCGATTCAGGCGAAGCTCGTTATGGGTGAAACAATTGAGCCGGTCTCGCCTGTCGCGTCCGAGGAAGCCTCATCGGTTGAAGAGAATGCAGCGGCCGTGGCCTGAATGAAGGAGGTATCACTATGCAAATCAGCGAACTCAGCAGGTATGGCATCGCGCCATCTCTCATCGATCTCTGGCGCGCGGCCGGGCATGACCCGCTCCTGCCCATCCAGCAGATCGCCGTTCAACGGTACAACCTCTTCGGCGGGGACAGCCTCCTCGTGAGCGCGCCCACGTCGTCCGGGAAGACCTTCATCGGCGAGATGGCCATCGCAAATGTCGTCGGCCATAAAGGCAAAGCCGTGTATCTTGTGCCCCTGAAGGCCCTGGCTACGGAGAAGTTCGAGACCTTCCGCGACCGCTATGGGCCCGGCGGGACGCGGGTGGTGATCTCGACGCGCGACTACCGCGAGTACGACCAGGCCATCGAGGAACAGCAGTTCGAGGTCGCGGTGGTGGTCTACGAGAAGATGCAGCAGATCCTCAATCGCAAGCCGAGCGTTTTCCAGGGAATCGGGCTGGTGGTTGCCGACGAGATTCAGATGCTCGCCGACCGGGAACGCGGGGCGGACCTGGAGGTCCTCCTGACGCGTCTGCGCCTGTCGAAGCTGCCGCTGCAGTTCATTGGCCTGTCGGCCGTCCTCCGGAATAACGATCTCCTCTCGCGCTGGTTGGGCGCCCGGTTCCTCGAGCATTTCGAGCGCCCCGTGGAGTTGCGCCGGGGGATTCTGTATCAGGGACAGTTCGACTACCAGACCTACAACACCCATAATCAGGGGAGCGAACCGCTTCCTGGCGCGACGGAAGGCCCTGCCTGGCGCATCATGATGTCCTGCGCCTTGGGCCTGGCCGCCAAAGGCGAACAGTCCCTGATCTTCCTTTCCGACAAGAACAGCACCCGCAACATGGCCAGCCGCGCGGCCGAGGAGCACGGCGGAACGCCGGCGGTCGAGGCCATCGAGGAACTCCGCTCCCTCGAGGAAACCCGGTCACGCGACATGCTCATCGAGTGCCTTCAGAGCGGCATCGCCTTCCACAACGCCGACCTGTGCATCGAGGAACGATCGGTGGTCGAGCGCCATTTCCGACAAGGGGGCATCCGGATCATCTGCGCCACGCCGACTCTGGCCATCGGCGTGAACCTCCCGGTCAAGAACGTCTTCCTGGAACCGGAGCTCTGGGACGACCCGGACGGCACAGGGCACCCCTATAAGAGGAACATGACCAAGGCCGAGTACGACAACATGGGCGGGCGCGCCGGCAGGCTCTCACTGGAGGACGACTTCGGGCGCTCCATCCTTGTGGCTACGGCCCCGCTTCACCAGGAGCAATTCACACACTGCTATTTCGACGCCGAGCTCGAGCCTATCGAACCGAAGCTGTCGGGCGGAGACCTCGCGACCACGGTCATGAATCTCGTCGCGGCGAATACCGTCTGCAACCGGAATGAAATCGCACGGTTCCTCTCCCAGACCTACACCGGTGTCACACACGAGCGCGCCCTTTCTGAACATAGAAATGAATTCGCTCAGAAGATTGATACCGCCGTCGGCCGATGCGTGAAATACGGTCTTCTCACTGACAGGGAAGGAAAACTCGCCCCCACGAAACTGGGGCGACTCTGCGCGATCAAAGGCATCGTGGCGGAGTCCGGATACGAGATTCACCGCTGGCTCGGGTCCATCGGAAGGCGATCACTGACGGAGGCGGAAGCCATTTACGCTCTCTGCCGGACCACGGAGGCGCGCCGACAACACATTAATATGTCCACCGCCGAGCATCGCACCTGGGTCTACCCGGAGAAGCTCGTTTCGAGGTTGCCACAAAAGGCGGTCGAGTTCTTCGGGGAGGTGCTTCTGGACCGAAACTTCCAGCTCTACGAGGAGGTCAAGCCGATGAAGGTCGCTTTGATGCTCGCCGATTGGGTCGAGGGTCACCGCGCGATGGACATCGAGGAGGAGTACCAGAGCCTCGCCGGGACGATCCGCGCCGCCGGTGAGAATATCGGCTGGCTGGCCGACGGAGCCGCTTCCATCGCGGACCTGCTCGGCTTCTCCTCCGATGAAGTGGAATTCCTTCGGGATCTCTCCCTGCGCCTGGAGAAAGGCGTTTCCGCAGCGGGCGTACCGCTTTGTCGTATCCGGGTGAGGGGATTTGGACGGACCCATATCCAGAAGCTCGTGGATGCGGATCTTCCCGATATTGAATCCGTTCAGGGCGCCACTGAGGCGTCGCTCAACCAGATTCTCGGCAAGGCAATGGGACGAAGCGTGCGGGAATTTGCGCATTCTCTCCCGGCGCCAGAAACCCAAAAGCCGGATGCCGGCGAAGGCCGGGATGCCCCGCGACACCCAATCGAGCAGGCAGGTCCGACGCAGTTATTTACCTGCAACGACCGACTTCATTTCGACGCGACGGTGAACAAGCGCAGCACTGTAATCGTGATCAACGGCGTGGCGCATGACATCACGAACAAAACGTTCGCATTGCTGCTCCGTCTGGCGATCCAGTTGACCGAGGATGGCGCCGGCTGGATTCGAGGCGAGGAATTCGGGGAATACCCGCGGCAGGCCATCTCGAACGCCAGGAAGGAAGTGCAACGCCTCTTGTCGGACCCGAAGGCCGACGTCTTCGAGAACGACGGGTACGGTTCGTACCGCCTGTCCGTTCCGCCGAAGAATGTGAGCTTCGACTGGGACAAAATCCGCGCCCACTGGGATGGCCAGATCGCGCCGCTGGCCCGCGAAGCGATGCGGGGTTCCGGGAGTGCATTGGCCGGGACGCCAGCCCAATGATACGCCGTGCGATCCGTTGATCAGGATATCCTGCGATGGGCAAGGAGAGAGAGATGGTTCTGCTCACAAGACAGCAAATGCGCATTCTGGAATTCATCGGCAAGCAGGTCATGGAGATCGGGCGTCCCCCGACCCTGCGTGAGATCGCCGACGCTTTCACGATAGCCTCGACCAACGGGGCGAGAGGCCATCTCCGGGCGCTCGAACGAAAGGGATACATTGAACGCTGCGCTCACATCGCGCGCGGAATCCGGCTGACGGAATCGGCTGCCACGTCCGACCGCATCCCAGCCCGCGGGCGCGTAGCCATCGGGATCGGATCGTGTCAGGGCGTTGCCACATCGCCAGGCTCGCCGCCGAGTGCCGGTTGCCCCGTCCCCGCGGCGCAGGCGCCCATGTTCGCATCCGAGGCGCTGCGCTTGTACAATAATACTGACGGGGCGTCTGCACATCACCGGGTTGTGGCGAGGAATGACATGGCCAAAGAACGTTACGAGGAGAAGTTTCGGGACTTCATCACGCTCTTGGCAGAGGCCCGAGGCCAGGGGGCGTCGACGGTCGTGGTCCAGCGACCGGAAGTGCTGGGAGATACGTATGAGGAAATCGTTGAGAGCCTGAACCGTGTGGCGGTCGCAGGATTGACCCTGACGGTAGTACCGCCATCGGAGCGCACGGCCCCGAAGGACGCCTTCCGCTGGTCATAGCCAGAAGGAGGCCGCGCCGCAGAGGCAGGGACTCCGGCCCCAGTCGCGCACGGCGCGCGTCTCTAAGCGCCGCCACTGGCCGCCTCGCGGTCATGTCCCTGCAATGGCACACCTCTTCAGTTTCTCCGGTAGTTAACAAGCAGGACCGTTTCTTGCGCGTTACTACTGGAGAACCCCATGTCCGATCACTCCTTCGCCCCGCGCGAGGTCACACGCCGTTTCAGTAAGCCGCCAATCAACCATTGCCGCACGCCGTATGCCGAGCATTCCTCCGGGGGTGCGACTCTGTTACAGGACTCTGTTCCACGCGGGCAGCGCCTGCTTCTTGTGATGGCGGAGGGGTGAGTGATGGACTCCCTGTCCCCTGACCGCATGACGCGCGTTGAACGCTTGGACGAGGTCGCCCGGCTTCTGGCGCTGGCCATTCTGCGCCGGAGAACGCGCCTGAAGAAGCCGTCGGAATCTTCGCCAGGTGGACTTGATTCCGGTCGCGGGAACTGCCCTCATGTCGCTGTAACGCATTTATAGGAGGGCCGTTATGGCAAAGAACGTGGTCGCGCAGGTCGCCGAATTGAACCGCATGGGCATGCCGCAGTTGAAGGAACGCTGGAAGGCGCTCTTCGACACCGAGGCGCCTGCGCGCAACCGGGCGCACATGGTCAAGCGCCTGGCGTACCGCATCCAAGAGCTGGCCTACGGCGGGCTTCCGGAGCAGACCGTGGCGCAGTTGCGCGAGATCGCCGAAGAACGTGAGAAGGCGTCAAACCGCCGCAGGAACGGCCCCGTCCCCGGTACGCGTTTCGTGCGGGAATGGAACGGCGAACGGTACGAGGTCACCGTGACGCGCGACGGCTACGAGTACCGTGGCCGGCCGTTCAAGTCCTTGAGCGCCATCGCCAGGGAGATCACCGGCACCCGCTGGAACGGGCCGCTCTTCTTCGGCATCCGAAAACAGGAGGAGGCTGCCTGATGCAGAAGGCCGGCGTCCGCCCCATTCGGTGCGCTGTCTATACTCGCAAGTCCACGGAAGAGGGCTTGGACAGCGACTTCAATTCGCTCGACGCTCAGCGCGAGGCGGGAGAGGCCTATGTCGCCAGCCAGCGGAACGAAGGATGGGTGCTGCTGCCCGATCGTTACGACGACGGCGGGTTCTCAGGCGGCGCGCTAGAGCGTCCTGCCTTGCAGAGGCTTTTGCGCGACGTTGAGGCCGGTAGAATCGACTGCATCGTGGTCTACAAAGTTGACCGCCTGAGCCGGTCGCTGATGGACTTCTCCAAGCTCGTGGAACTCTTCGATCGGCAGAAGGTTTCCTTCGTCTCCGTGACGCAGCACTTCAACACCACGGACAGCATGGGCCGACTGACGCTCAATATCCTGCTGTCTTTCGCCCAATTTGAGCGGGAAATCATCGGCGAGCGCATCCGCGATAAGATCGCCGCCGCGAAGAAGAAGGGGAAACGTTGCGGTGGACTGCCGCTGCTCGGCTACAACATCGTGAACGGGAAACTCGAAGTCAACCCGGCGGAGGCGAAACTGGTCCGGCACGTCTTCGATTCCTTCCTGCGGATCGGCTCGACGACGATCCTCGCCCGGCAGTTGAATGGGCAGGGCCATACGACGAAGACGTGGACGACTCACCAGGGGAAGGAGCGCAAAGGCGGCCCGTGGAGCAAGGCGCACTTGTATCGGCTCTTTCGGAACCGTACTTACCTGGGCGAGGTGACGCATAAGGGAAACGTCTATCCTGGTGAGCACCAGGCGATCATCCCACGAGAACTCTGGGACAAGACGCATTCCATCCTGGCCAAGAATTACCATGCGCGCACCGCCAAGACGAAGGCGGAGACGCCCGCGCTCCTGAAGGGTCTCATCCGCTGCGGCCACTGCCAGACGAGCATGGGGATCACCTTCACGCGAAAAGCTGGCCGCATGTACCGATACTACCTCTGCCAGAACGCGTCGAAGGGCGGATACGGTGCCTGCCCGGTCAAAAGCGTGGCCGCCGGCGAAATCGAACGCGTCGTGGTGGACCGGCTGCGCAACGTCCTGCGCGACCCGGAGATCACGGCGCGCATCAGCCGAATGGCGGAGTCGCCTTTGAGCGTCGATGATATCCGTGACGCCCTCCAGAACGTGGACGCCCTCTGGAACGAACTCTTCCCCGGGGAGCAGGCCCGGATTGTGGAACTCCTCGTGGAAAGCGTGGCCGTCGAAGAGAAGGGCATCGTTCTGACCTTCCGCGCCAACGGGCTGCGTTCGCTGGCGCTGGAATCGCGCGGCGCCGTGCAGACCGAGGCGGCGACAAGTCTGGGAGCCGACCCGATCACGATCCGCATTCCGATGAAGCTCAAACGGCGAGGCGGGCGAAAGGAGATCATCGTTCCTGAAGGAAACGCGCCAGGCGTGAAGGTCGCGGCGCCGCCGCAGGAACCGTTCGTCCTGGCCATCGCTCAAGCCCACCGCTGGCAAGAGATGATCGACTCAGGCCAGTACGAGACCGCCCGCGACCTCGCCAAGCACCTGCGCGTGAGCCGGGAATATGTGACCCGCACGCTCAGCCTGAACTACCTGGCCCCGGATATCGTCCAAGCCATCCTCGACGGCCGTGAACCGAGCGGGTTATCGCTGGGCAAGCTCGCCAGACCGCTGCCTCTCCTGTGGAATGAACAGCGCGCCCAGTTGGGATTCGCACGCTGAGTGTGCCAGACTGAGGATCTGGAGATCGCGGGTTCAGGTCCCGCCACCCCGACCAGTTGAACGGATGGGTCAACGTTGACTACGATTGTCAGCGATGGTCCATCTTTCTATTTGGGCGAGCTTAGGGCGACTGGTCGGGCCGGGGCGCAAGGTGTGGTCGTGGGCCGCTCTTGTCAGCGATTGACTGCGGTTTCCTACAGTTCGACAGTACAGAGCGCAGTACGGGCGTCACGGGGCCAGCATGCGCTCGGCGAATGTCAGGGCACCTGGGCAACACTAACTCTTCCATGCTGGCCCCAACGTGCTTCACGCCCAGACTCGTCAAGCTCATTCGGCACTCACGGACGGGCGCGCCAGACCGGATACCGTAGGCTCGTTTGGATTCTGCCCGCATGCGGCCCTATCCGAGCCAGCGAGACTGAGGCATTCGACCCAAGGCCCCAAGAAGACACCATGCTCCCATACTGACACCGGCACGCCGTATCTGAGCGACTTCTCGTTGCGTATGCCGACCTCGCATTCCCTTGCCTCGTCCACAAGCTGGTGGGGTTCGAGTACCTTCGTGCCAATACTCGCAACGATTTTTGCCCTCGGTTCGACATCTTCAACGCGCCACTCCTCCGGCATATCCTCAAGCCGCATGCCTCGCAAATCGACGACGCAAAGAACAAACTTCTCGGGGGTCTCGGATGCTGTCTGAGCTTGCGCGGGCGTTAAGCGAACCTCGCCGGTGGTAGTGGCTTTCACCTCGAGCAAGTAGTCCCCCAAGCGGAAATGATGCGTGCCTGCATCAATCGGGGGGACATCGTCCAAGAACAGATCGTAGTCATACCCGCAATCAATGAACTCAGGATGGAGCCCACGCGCCTCCAGGTACTTCTCGATGGCGCGCTGAACACTCAAGCCGAACCTCCGATTCCGTTCCTTCTCGGCTTCCCTCTTCAGCCGTGCAACCAGGTCAGCTGCCAGTTCGTTGTACTTCGTGGGGTCGCTCCCCAATGCTTGCACGATATTGGCCAGGCCGTTCTCGACCTGTCCGCGTGCCTCCGGCGAAGGCACCGTGCTCAGGAGCCGAAGTTCCAGCGCGCTGAAGCCGAAATGCTTGCTGAGCAACTCAACGCCGGCATCGTTCGATGACAGCCATGCTGGGTCAAGTAATGGCCTCAGGTTTCCGGCATTGGCACGCACCGGCTCGACGCCCTCCTCGCTTTGAACCGGAACCCAAGCCTTTGTCTTCAGGTCGCCCAGCCACAGAGCAGGACGCACCTTTATGCAAACATCAGCTCGGTCACGACGGCCTGCAACCTCCCGAGTCTCCCGCCATGTGACATCGTGTGGGGCCACGTGCTTCAAGACCAGTCCCAGCAGGAGCTTGGCCATTTCCTCGTCGCCCTGGCAGCGCTGAATCAATTCATTCGGAAGCAGAGCTATCTGCGATAGCCTCGCGTCGCTGACCGTTAGGTTTGCGACGTCTGCTCCGTCTACAGAGATCGCCTTCAGCCGTTCGTCTCGCAACTCGCGGGGAGCATCCTCACAGAGAGGATCAGGAAATGCCATTTCCCAAGCAACGAGTGCGGAAACCAGATGCTGCTCGCCGCCGATCCTGGTCAGGTACTCCTCGGAAAGAATGCGATCATCCTTGTACAGCTTGGCGAACGGTTTGGCCTCCTCATGCCAGACCGAAACGGGGGCCATAGCCTTGCGATTGCTGGCCCACCGGGCAGCGGTTCCATCCGACACAACCAGTGGACATCGCTGCGCATCGGGCGCAGCATCGGCCGCGTGGCGATCCCAGAGGTACTTGAGGAGATCGATGCTTGTGTCCCGGTAGGGTTGTTTCTCAGCCGGAATCGGTTTGTTATCGGGGAGGTTCTTGGCCAGATGTTCCAAACACTCATTGATGATTGCCGCCTCACCCAGCGACTTGGCGATCTGTGCGGTTAGCAGAGCTTTCATGTGCGGGAAGTTGCCGTCGGCTGAGCGCTGTAACAAGTCGCCGAGCAGAAGTCTTCCCCGGACATCCAGACCGATGGCATGCGCGATATCTTTCAGCGCGGCATCAATACCATCGTCATGCCATAGCGCGGATGGAGACTTAAGGACCCCGTTCTGGTCAGGGAGCAAGTCTTGAAGAACCGTGGCACAATTGTGGTTTGCGGCGACCGCGCCAAGGAGATCGAGGAATCGCACGAGCCAGTCCAAGGGGTTGTCAGTTCTCAAAGCAGAGAGTTGTGCCGCACCGTCACGAATGATCTGAGCCATATCGGTCAATGTGACTCGGCGCAGAGGCACACCCAAACCGCACCATTCAGCGACGATACTCGTCCAGTCGTGGCCAATCTCCAGGACAGGTGGATGGATATCTCGTACCTCCCTGATCAGGCTCCAGACCTTATTGAACGGGACCTCATCAGAAGATTGAGTCAGGTCGAAGCGAGGAACTGGGAAGACTGCTGCGGATGCCCCCCCAACGGCACGGAGCATCCCCATTTCTGTCTTGACTATCGGCATGCCAGCTAGCGCCTTAGCGGCGGCGCTTAATCTTGTCTTCCACCAACTCCGCTGCGGGTCTTCCAACTTCTCACCGAAAGCCCGGTCGGGCATGCCCACACGGGCAAGCTTGTGCCCATCTCGCCACGTCTCCGAGACCGCCAGCGCCACAACTGAGGGCAATAACCCCAGTGCTTCGGCAATCTGCTGCTGGTCCGATTCCTTCATCAGTACACGGTCACGCTCTTGCCGGAGGTCAAACCGGCCATCGATCACCGCGTTGACCGGCACGAAATCGGATGCGCGAATAGGAAAACGGCAGAACAAACGGGCGGAATCGTCACCGGGGATGCTCACGGTCCACCGCCCGTCAGTGTGGTCAAGGACAACGATGAGTCCAGCCGCCGCCCCAGGCCGCAATCGGACGCGCACCACCTTCATGACGCGCCGCGGGACGCCGTCGGCCTTGATGGTGAATTGTCGCTCCCAGATATGCCTCCCATCGAACTCGCGCTCCACAGCAGCGTCCGGGCTGAAGGTAACGGACCCCGATTCGTCTCGAATGGTAACCGTCCCAAGATGATCGCAGGTCCCGTAGAGGTAAGGGAGGGTCGAGCGAAACGCTGCGATGCCAATACGCGCCGCCTCGTCGTTGTCAACCTGGTACTCAAATCGAGCAGTTCTATGCCCATCGAGTGACGTGAGCTTCTCGGCATTCTTGATGCCTTGATAGCAGTGCGTCGTGTTGTTGAAGATGCTCTTCTCGTCACCACTACGGTCCAGCTGGATCGATACCTCCTCGTGCGAAACATCAGCGGCAAGGATACCCCGGAAGCCAATCTTGAGAGACAGGACATGGGTCACGAGGAAACCCGTGCCAAAACGCCCCGTCGTCTCGGTCGACTCGAATTCCTTGTTCGATCCGCCCGACAACAAGGCCGCAAGGTCCTGCATGGTGAAGCGCTTGCCATCATGCTCATACACCACAGCATGACCGTCGAAGCTAAGCCAAACGTTGACACCAGCAAGGCCGTCACGCGGGCCCGCATCGTGGGCATTCTGCGTCAGTTCGAACGGCCAACGGGCACCTGCACCATGTACGTCACCGCGTGCCTGGTTGACGAGTGTCCGCATGCGCCGCGCTTCGTTACGGTCAAGCTGGTCCTTCCGAGCGCGTTCAAACAACTCTAGCGCGGCGTTCGACATTCTAAGCCCACCTTGAACTACTTCTGCGGTGTCTTGAGGAACTCGTCGAGTTCCTGAAAGAACTTCGCAATGCGCTCGTCCGGATTCTCCTGGGATGATAGCTTCTGCAAGTGGTATGACACGAAGAAGAGCAGCTCATGAGGTGGCACCCACTCCTCGACCTTGACGCCCAAGTCTTTCAGCAAATGCATCCCTGTTTCAGCAAGGGCCTTGATCTTCGCCTCTATCGCCTCCAAGACTGCACACTGCGCAAGTGCACCCTCAAGTTCTTCCTTGCTAGACTGTCCTTTCCCAGACGAAAGGATGTCCTGCAAACCATCCTTAATTATGTCTAGCGTGGGCGCTCCCATCTGCCAACATTGCTTCGTCGACTCACGAGCAACAACAACGTTCACCTTCTCCTTCAGTCCGGCCGCGAGCGCAAGGTAGCTGGCATTGATACCAAGCGCTGCCCGTTCCGCATCATTAATCGCTAACGTTCGCGTGTCGGGGCGATCCTCGAAAAGGATGTGCAGTCTTTCCTCCTCGGACACAGATGCCCACACGTCGTCTATCTTCCGTTCTCTGATCTGATCGAGCTTGGCTCGAGCATCGAGATATCTGCCCTGAAGGCAATCTTCAACAATTGCCGCCGGAACGTCCGCATAATGCTTCAATAATGCACGATCAAGCGGCGAAGACGGATCAGCGCATCCAAAGCCGGCCGCATAGCAGACCATCGCCAGATCGTCCAGAATCCTCACAAGGTCAGCAGGCACGTAATAGTCAGCAAGCACTTGCGATATTTCAGAAACATGTGGATTTCTCTTCAAGACACGAATGAGGTCGTCAGGAGTGTCAATAACTGCCGAGAGCGCACAAAGACATTCGACCGCTTCCGAACTATAGTCGGAGGAGGGATCGTTTTCCCACCACTGTAGGGCGTCAAATGCCGCCTGTAGTTCAGCCTTCGTCTTGTTTCCAGAGGTGAACTTCCTGTAGAGCTGAAGGCCTTTCGTCATCGAGATAGTCTTTACGAGGTTTGCCCGTGGTTCAGCACCGAGTTCCGAAACACTGCTATTGGAAAAGTATTTGATCGCCGTAACGCCATCGCTGTTCCCTTCGTCATACGACAAATCCTTTGCGTCAATCAGTGATTCCTTGAAGTAACAAAGCGCCCTGGCCGAGTCGAGAAACAAGAACAACCCGATATCGCCAGGAAAGCAGTGTACCGATGAAGGGAGCTTCCGCAGAGTGGTCTCTATTTCTCTAACAAGTGGCAACCGACTTCGAGTTAACTCTTCACCAAACTCCGAAACGACACAGGTCTGCGGTTTCCACTGCTCACATATGGCAATAACACCAAGTAGACCGAGATGCTTATCGTAAAATACGTCCTTCAAGGGTGTCATGGGAGTCAGATAGACTTCCTTACGTGTAACAGTCCCTATATGCGCTACAAGGAGGTCAACGTTCCCCTTATCCATTTCCTCTCTCGTATAGACTTCGTGCGCCCGCAAGAATGCCTCATTTCGTAAGGATGTCTCGAGATCCCAACCCGTATCGCCGGAGAATAGTACGGTGCGCCCACCGATTGTCACGCACAGTCCGAGTGCGTAATCGGCAGTCACAATCTCATGATGTTTTGTATAAAGCGTCAGTAGGGAGGCGTCTATATCGTCCCTTCCGGGTATCACGTGCGATTGGCCAGGACTCATGACGACTACGTGACCGATATGGTCTTGTGGGTCCTTCCGTGCCAAGTCAAGGTAGTTCGAGAATTTCTTGAAAGACCCCACATTGAGGAAGAGATCGACCGTCTTGGGTTCCTTTTTCCCAGCATTCCGATGATTGCGCTGATAGAGCAGTGACAGGAGAGATTCAAAATCATTCGTGTGGTCATTATGCGCGTGCGTTAGGAGAATGCCATCAATGTCGTCTAGGGCGAAGCCCGCTGCACCATAATTGTGAATGAAATTGTAACCAGGGTCAACCACAAGTCCATATCCCGGCCTCACACATCCCGGCCCCAGATGCTCCTCGTCGCTCTGAAGGAACAGAAAGTAGCCGCCGCCAACGCTATATTGGCTAAGAGCGTTCCGCGATTGGTCGGGAGTAGGAAGACTAGGCGTGTAGGAATTCCACCTTCGGAGCACGACAAGAAAACTCTCGCTGCCAAGAGGCACTTGCCGGCACTTTGAGATGAAGGTATTGCGCTGTCGCTCGTACTCTTCTGATGCCTGCAGAAAATCGCACCCGGCCGCTACTTGGAGAGCGGTGCGAATACGCGCGACCTCATCAGGGAGGAATTTCTGAAGGGAGTCCATCTTGCTCTTGCCGCGCTCTTGTCCCATGCTCACAGGAGTCCCTCGCGCTTAAGCGCAGCTGTGAATCGTTCTGCCAGGGCGTTTACGCCTTTGAATCCACCGAACGTTCTGATTTCATCTGAATCCACATCCACCTTCGTCAGCGCAGCGGCACATGCTGTGAACTTGAGGCCTTGGCTGCTCCTAACCGGCTTGCTCTGCAGCAAGAGCATCAGAATCTTGGTTAGCGCATTGAACCCTACGGTGCGGGACAGGATTGACCGCTCGTTGCCCCACTTGTCCGGAAAAGCGTTCTGTATTGCCGTGAAGTACCGCAATATGATGTCTGTCGTGTCTTCAAGCGACAACTGATCACGCAACAACGGTATGATCTTGTATCGAGTAGATACGGCTTCCACGAAAGCAGCTTGACTCAAGATTCCGCTACCCACTCCGAGCATCTTAATCATGTTATAGAAGGGGGAGCCGATAGTGGCGTTGGCAGCCTCGCAGACCGCATGGGCTTCTTTGAACTTGAGGAAATCGGGGTCTTTATTCAATGCAAGAAGATCATACACCACCGATTTGCTAACCGGGACCTGGAAGAAATTGATGCGGGTGAAGATCTCCGCGATTGTCGGGAGCTCAAGTCCGAAGTACCCCACCACAACAAGCGGAAGTACCACACGTTCGCTGTACTGCGACGCAAAGGCTTTTAGTCGGTGTTGTCCATCGATTACATAGGCGCTGCCTTCCGCAATGTCAACATCCAGAAGCGATGTATCGGCATTATAAAACGAATCCTGGAATTCCAGGGGGAAATTGACAATTATGGTGTTCGGAAAGAACGGATGGTCAGAACAGATGAAGCGGCCAATTTCCCTATCTCGGTCTTCCTTGTGTTGACGCTGAACACCATAGGCCGATTCGTGTCTGCCCAGGAATTTCGCGATCTTAAGAAGTATATCTGAATTCAGCGAAAACACGAAAAAGTCGTGAAGCGGCTCAAACTCATCGCGCGTTCCCGATGGGAGGCGATCAGGGGGGCGCTGCTTAACCCGCAACGCCGTTGTCTTGAGATGAACCACTTGAGCGGCGCGTTTGACTACTCTTGCCATTTCAGCACTCCGAGCTGAAGGTACCCGTGAGCTCGTGACTGGCAGGGATTATCCCACTGCTGGCAGCGCAGGTCAAGGGGATGAAGGGCACGGGAAGCAAACGGCGCGCAGCTGGCTATGCGGAGGTCAGTGGGAGTAGCGGGGCTTCAAGTACGGGGCAAGAACAGTCCGAAGGAGTCCTTCTCTGTCTCCTCGCCCCTTGTCGTGATTAAGCAAAGCTCCAGCGAGCACAGTGAGGAGGTCGGTTCGGCTCATATGCTGGATCGTACGGCAGTCAATCGCATCGCGCAGAAAGCATGGATTCTTCAGCATGGCGGCCAGCCGCATTTCGCAACGATACAGACGCTTACCTTTACTGCTGTCCAACGAGCCGGCTTTTCGAGCGGTGTTAAGGCGTTTTAAGACAGCCATTATTTCAGCCCACTTTGTCTCGAGGTGCGCCTCGTCAACGAACAGATTCCGTGCAGTCGCGGATTCCAGACCGCATAATGCACGTTCGACGGAAATCTGCCCGCTCCTCTGCTTCGAGGCCGAACGGCATTCCTGGCTGAGGTGCTTGCCGAGGGAAGCTGCTTGTTCGAGAAATGCCTCGTAGTCTGGTGATTGTTCAAAACCGTCTCTGCGTGCATTCGTCTTCAGGCGGTGGTCGACGTGAATCTCGCCTATGTGCCATGTGGCAAAGCGTCGTTCCGCAAAGGCCTCTTCGAGAAAGTACTCCCCGCCGACCTCGATGTTTCCCTGGCGCACGCGGATACCACGCATCTTGACGCGCGGGGGAATGGAGGCGAGGCACGACGTCTTGGCGTACCACCCTCTTCCGAGGCTCTGGCCATCATGTCCATGAACCTCGAAGGTTTCAATGTCCTGGATGGTGTCGGCCTGACCCGCAGAAACCTCGAATCTCGTCGTGTGTGGCCGGAATACCTGGTGCCCGTTCAGGATCACCTTGTAGGTCGCGTATCCGGGCACATTCTGAATGTGCTTGTTCACGTCGGCACCCCAACGGAACGACTCCTTATCAAAAGGCACCGGGGCTACCTGGCCCAGGTATGATGCAACCGCAGGAGGACTCATGAGTTCATCTCGGTGAAAAGGCTGAATGCCGGACATGATCACTCGCATGAACCTCTTCGGGTCGTTGGGACCGCCTCTTCGATACGTGACGGTTACGCTGTTCTGAAGAGCCTCCTCGATCGGCGTTCGGGTCTTCTGAATCAAGATTTGCCGCAATGTGCGGCAGTCCCATTCGACGGTCGCCACTCTCTCTGAGGCATTGCTCCTGGTTTCAAACTGTAGATGGTCAGAGTAACCGATGCCGCCGAGACGGCCAATTCCCCGGAATCCCCTGGAACGTTTCGCATCCTTGGCGCTACATCCCAGGCTACATAGGGTGGACACAACCTCGTCGTGTGGCACACCGGTGCCGTTGTCGGCAACTTGGAGACTCCGGGCAGCCCCATCGAGGGTAACGATGACCGTTCCGGCGCCATGCGCCATCTGTCTTGCCCCAACGGCGGCATCAATCGCGTCGACGGAGTTCTGGATGTACTCACGCAAGACCATCAGCGGGTTGCTGTACATGCCGGTGGTCAGGATATCGATAACTTGCTTACCGACGCGGATGGCGACCTTCTGGCCGCCTACCTTCGCCTCAGATATAGCTTGAGCCATTTGTGAATCTCTTTGTCCTCAATGGTCTTCAAGGCTTCTTTGATGGTGTGCGACGAGTTGCTCGTCGCCGCCTCATGAAAGGTACGAAACCTCCCGTCCTGCTTGGCGAGAAGACCTTGAACGAACGCCCTGAATTCCTCCACCTTGCCCGATCCAGGCTTGCGGCGCGGCTCGTGCGGGTAGACCTTCTTTTCGTGCTGGTTTCGGTTGCGGAGGAGTTCCTCCGGCATGTAGAGATTGGCGACAAACTCCTCGAAGGTTTCACCCAAAGTGCGTCGCGCCAGTGTGGGCGTCGGCGAGATCGCCCCGTGCGCAGCGCCCTTCATGATCTCGATGTTGCGGATGAAGCGACGCGTCCAGACAGGTTCTTTCAGCCAGTCATGACTCTCGGTCTTCACGTTGCGAACTGCGTCGCGCTTTCGATTCGCCCTATCGCCTTTCTCCTCCTGGATCGGGGCGTATCGCATCGGGTAGCTGTATATCTTTCCGGCCATACGACCGGGAATGGCTCGGACCCATTCCTCGTTCAGCTCGATGTTCACGATCAGCCTTTCGTAGAGATCGTGCGGAGTATCCTTGAAGTTGTAGAGCATGTAGTTGGAGAACTCGGTGACGCCGTGCTCCTTCGCCAATCTCAGCGCGCGGACGTAATCCTTCTTCTCCGCAAGACGGTCAAAGGCAATCCGCATCGGTTTGATGTGGAGCTTGGCCAGAAGGCGCATGGTGCGGTCGGTGATGTGGGTCGCGTCTAGTCCCTGGTTGAAATCCACGACGCGTTGTTTCTTGGTCTTCTCTGTCAGCTTGCCGCGACCATAGCCGAGTTCCAGCAAGTCATCGACGATTTGTTCGAGCTGATCGCTATTCAGGACATTGTTATCCATGAGCTTCAGCGTTGCCTTGTCCCCGTGCTCTTCCCGCAACGCATAGATCATGGGCTTGATATCGATATACGGCACATACTCAGGTTCAAGCATGGGCACACCGCACCAGGGGCACTTGTTCTTGCAGCCTCGCGTCGCGTATCCGTGGTACGTGTCGTTGATAGCATACTTGGTCGGGTCAAGGAGGTCCGGGCTGTAGTCCGGCGGCAGCCGGTCAATGTTATCGGAACCAGACAGGCCGATCTGTTCTGGCGACGTCAAGACGCCGCACTTCGGTTGCACCCCCGTTGCTTCAAATATCGCCTTCGGCATCAAGGAGGCCATGATCCCGCCCACAAACACCCGACTGGTGGTGCCGCCGAGGGCCTCCTTGTAGAAGTTGATCGTCTCGACGATCTTGTCGAAGTGGTACGTGAATAGCGTGGTGATGTAGACGCGGTCCCAACGTTTGCCAGGACCGAAGAGCCCTGTCTCTTCGAACAAGCTCGGGTCACAGCCGCTCACGAATTTCACGTCGTGGTGACGCATCTTGTGAAAGCGCGACAGTTTCATGAGTCCAAGCGGCGGATACCAGAGCGTGTTATCATCTCGCGGCGCACCTGGCTTAGGGGGCGGGCTTCCCGGTTGTTTCGCGCGCGCTTTTCTATATTGAGGTTCAACGAGCAGAATTCTCATTCAGCAGCACTTTCCTTAGCCGGTGGTGAATTTCCGTCGCACCTTTTTGTCCTCCCGCATTGGCAAACATTCCACGACTCGTCCAGTCGACGTGGCCAGCAAGGGGGGCCAGCCTTGAGACGAAAGCGTCTTCGTCCAGAACCGTCCCCCGCGCGTCGTTCACAAGGTCGCTCAGAAGGCCAGTGAGCGAGTACAGACCGACTCCCTTCGTGAGCAGATGATGACGCGGGTCCGTCCACTCATTCGGGAATACTCGAACGACTGCCCGCCAGAAGGACTTGACTACCTGATACTTGCTTTCCGTATCGCCAGCGAGCGTTCCTCGCGTTTGCGACAGGAAGCGCGAAGCCGTTTTCTGCATCATCCGAAAGGACGTGCGACGTTTCAGGCCTGAGGTGCTCTCACCTCCGCAGCGTATGAGCTTGTACCATGGGGAGGTGCGGTCTTCATTCAACTTTCGCGCAATGTACAATTGAGGCGCGTCCTCGGCCAGATTCGCGAGCAGGGTGCTCTCATGGAAATCCGTGAGCGAGGACGAGAGTCCCTTCGCCTTGCCGTTGATCACGACAAATAGCCCCATCTCTGCCCGCAGGTCCAAGCCCACGAACGTCATGAAAGCGAGGGGCACATGGCTGTCACCCAGTTCCCCGAGGCGATGCTGGCAGTCGACCTGGGCGAGGCATGGGGTCGCCAAATCGAGATGGAGCACCGCGCGTCCATCTGCGCCTCGTTCCAACTGCCACGCTTGAGCGAGGTCGGGTCTCAGGTTGAACGTCAAGGGGATGGTGGAGCTGCGCGGAAGGCTGATGTAGCGCTTGAAGTCCAGGCTGTGGCCTCTGTTACGTGGCCGCTGATAACCTTGCCCGGAGTCCTCGTCCAGAGTATCGGCGAAGGAGAGAGAGTGCAGCACGTTGGCGGCGGCAAACCCCAAGAACACCTCGAGGCCGCCGCACAACCCGACTACGCCCTGGATAGCCATTCTTGAAGAGAAACTCTTCATATTGCAGAGTTATACGGCATATCTCCTTTCCTGTCAATAGGATCGGCACGCCAAGGTGCGATGACGTGCTCCCTCGCGTGGCCCGCGCCCTTCACGTCGGAGGCTATTCCACATCGTCAAGAAGGGACTTGATCGCCAGCTGGATTTTGTTCAATTCGAAGACGCACCTTTTCTTGTGACCGCCATTCATCGCCCGCAGTTCGTCACGGACCTCATCCTCGGTCAACTGCGTCCTGAATTTGTGGAAGCGCTGATACCAGGTGTTGTCAGCGCCGTGGTCGAGCGCGCGCGCATAACTTCGCTCGAACGTCCCTTCATTCTCCACAAAGGCGGTCAGCGCCTTGCCTCCGGCCTTGGCAATCTTCGTAAGCTTTTCTCGGACATCCACGGCACGGGCAATCTCGCCAGACTTGATCTTTTTTACGACCACCTTGTCGAGGTCCGGGTGTGTCTGACGCGCCTTCTTGATCGGATTGTGCTTCAGGTATTCATCGTAGTAGCTCCACCGCGTTACGTCGTTGTCCTGGTGCTCAACCATGAAGCTGTAGACGTGAATCAGGTGATTCACCATCTTCGTGGAGAGGCCCATTTCATCGGCCATCTGCTGTGGGGACACCTTGTGGTTCACGTGGCGTCGGTAGAGATAGCCGGCCTGCTCGTAGGGCGCCCAGTCCTTCTTGCCGATAATATGATACTCGCCCAGCAGCGCAAAGACGAGGTCCTCTCCGATATCGGCAGGCAGCAGCTTAACCTTCACCGTGCCCCACCGAATGGGATCGTTGCGAGCAAGGAGGCGATACGCGGCCAAACGGCTGTTCCCTTCCAACACCACGTTGTCGCCGTCCCGAACGATGAGAGGATCGGTCAGGCCGCCATTCGCGCGAATCGACTGGACCAACTGCTTGACGTGGTCCATCAACGAGAGTCGCCGCTCGATCTCCGCCTGGGTCGGTTCCTGCTCGGCCGCGCGAACTATCGAGTAGACCCTGGGGTTATCGGGGTAGAACTGCAACTCGGCTTGTTTCATTACCCCCGCCCGAACGGGGACTTCCTTCCCACAGAGCGTCAACGCATCGGTCACCCATTCAGTTCTGGCCATTCGTCTGCTCCCTTGTTTTTCTCAATACCCAGCACCTGCCGGAGAATGTCGCCGAAGTGGTACGTCATCTGGCTCTGGTAGCAGTCCAGCGAAATGTCTCCTTGCGCCAACTGGGCGGACATGTGCTTGGCGTGGATGAGCACGTCGATCCATTCGTCAATGGAGTCCCGCATGATCAAATTATACACATGGCAGGTCTTTGTCTGGGAGATTCGATGGATGCGGTCCTGGGCCTGAAGGTAATCGTCCAGGCTGAAACTGCGGTCGTAGAAGACTACGTGATTCGCTACCGTCAGCGTAAGGCCCTCTTTGGCGGCTCCGGGTGTGGCGACGAGCACCTCCGTGACGTCGTCGGTCATGAACCGGTCAATCGCGCGAATTCGTGCATCCATAGATAGCTTGCCATGAACCCTGCACGCGCCGTAGCCTTTCAGTTCAGCACATAACCAGTCGGCGTTCTCCGTAAAGCCAGTCCAGACAATGGCCTTTTCACCGTGATCGTGAATGTGTCCGATCAAGTCCTTCAGGGGATGCATCTTCCCCGGCTCGCACTTGTACCCGGAATCGACAAGAGCGGGGTTGGAGGCGATCTGCACGAGACGCAGGAGTCGCTTCAGGATTGCCTCCGCCTGATCTTCGGTTGGGACGCCCTCGCGGATGACGATGGCCCGCATCTGATCGCGGACCTGGCAGTACAGCTCCCACTGGTGAGGCTCCCAATCGGTCGTTATCGATCGGATCACCTTTTCCGGGAGCGAGATGATGCCGCTGCTCTTGTTCTCGCGGACGCTGAATGGCGCTATCTTGGCGAACGTCCGCTCCAGCGCAGCTTCGTAGGCCTGCTGCGCGCCTTCATCATGAGCCAAGTCGTTGGTGAGCGCGACATCCCTCTGGAACGAGGCGAAGTCATTGCCTAGGCTGGCGCCTTGGTCGAGAAACCAGACCTGCGCCCAGATGTCCTCCGGGCGGTTTGCCACAGGCGTGCCCGTCATAATCACGCGTCGCTTGAACAGGGTCGCCAGATCGAAGAACGCGTGGGTCAAATCGGCGTCCGGGTTCTTGATCTTCGTAGATTCGTCCAGTATCGTTCCGACCGAACGGGCCTTGAGGAAGAGCTGCATCCTCCTCTTCTCCCCTTTGACGGCCTCATAGTGCGTGAGAACCACGCGCGCGGGGCTGTTGAACACGAAGAAATTCGCCTGGTGACTCTGGGTAAGCACCCGTGGCTTCAAGTAGCTGTGGAATTCCAGCTCGCGCTTCCAGTTGACCAGCAGGCCCTTCTTCACGACGAGCAAGACCGTGTCGACGGCCTTCGTGCCCAGCCAGTACAACATCAGGTCAATGGCAATTTTCGTCTTACCCAGGCCTTGCTCGTGGAAGATCGCGGCATACGTCCGGTCGCGAACCGCTTCGAATGCCTCGACCTGATAGGAGAATGCCTGGCGCTTGGCATCCAGTCGCGGCTCCTTCTTCAGGATAATGCGCGACGCAGAACCGTCGGCCGCTGGTGTTTCGTTTCCCTTAGTGCTGTTCATCCACTCAGTCTCTCAAGAACCACCACCGACGCCGGTGGGCCGCCTCTCCGACGTTGGATATTTCTGATCATCGCCTTCGCGAGGCGCTCCGCGTACCAAGGCACGGCCATCACCAGTGTGGCATCGTTCTGCACGCAGTAGTCCAGAAACGCCGCCAGTTGCGCTCGCGTATGGCAGTTCTCTAGATCACACGCTGTCTTCGCCTCCCCGACGATATTGCCTTGCCCGTTCATCTGGTTGGCGAAAACGTCAGGTGTGTAGCCGCCGATACGCGGCGGGTTATCTCTCGAATAATGCCCTTCCGGGCAATCCACAAGAATTCGGCCTTCGTCGCCATCGAAGTAACGCTCGGCGACCCATCGCACCAATGCGGCGGTCAGCGCCATGTGCAGAGCCGACTCGCTCATACCTCACCCTTCGGAGGCAATGTCGGTGCAGAGCTGAGTCAGTTGGTCTCTGGCGGCGCAGATCACTTGGTTCTCGTCAGACCCGACATTGCCGCGCAGCCGCTGCAATTCGGAGTAGGTTATGTTGAGAACCCTACGGTTCAGTTCGCGAGCCAAAGTCTCCAGCGAGGCGTTGCGTATGGCTTCGTCGTCAGGCGGGACATCAATGACCTTCATGGCTTCTTGCGCCCCGTCGGTCAGGAAAACCTCCCGGCTCTTGGGGTTCTCCATTATGCGGGGTAGGTTTCTGACCATCATCTGCGGGGACAGGAGCTGATCTCGCACCCACTTGGCGAAGTCCGTCTTCGTGAACCCGTGGGCAACCACCGCCTCCAGGATGCGCGGCCGCTGAAGCTCAACGAATGAGCTGAAGCGCGTCGGGTCAAACTGGTCATCGCTCTCCAACAAGGGGCGATAGTGCTTCTCCATGTCGTGATAGGCGGCGATGTAGTCCTGGACCTCCCGTTTCTTGCCGCCGCAGAAATCCACGACCTGAGCGAAAGTCAGATGTTGCGCATTCCTCAGATGGTCGAGGTATTTGGCCTTGGAGTACGGGTCCCAGGGACGCGGGCCGACGAGATGGGTCTGAAGGCGAATGGCGTCAATGTCCGCCAGGGAGAGATCGCAGTAGACCATAGCCGGTATCTTGGTCCAGTCGCCGGGGATAGCCTGTTCACAAAACTCGCGGTAGATCAGCGTGCGCGTGTTTCCTTCAATGACCACGAGCCTCCCGTCATCGTGCTTGCTGACGATGATCGGATGGATCACCCCGCCATTGGTCTTGATCGACTCCTTGAGGCTGTAGAAGGTCGTGTTGCCGTCCTCAGCCTGGCTGTCCCCCGCTCCCAGCGCCAAGCTCATCTGCTCGGCCGAAATCTTGCTGCCGTACATCTCCACGTACTTCGCAATACGCGGGTTCGTCAGATCGAGTTCGATAGCATCAACCGGAACCATCTGGTAGGTGCTGCTGGCATTGCCGTTCATTGAGTTCCCTCCTCCTCATCGCGGCACGCATCTTGTGCCATGCCGCATTGGCTGGCAAGGCGACTCTGAGTCTCGGCAAGAGTCTACTCCGCGCCACTGACATTCGCAACCAGGAACATGGCTCGAGTACTTACGTGCTGTGCAGATATTGTCGACTCGATAAGAGACAGCCAGCTGGACAGAGAAGCGTGGCTTGAGTTGCTGCGGTTGGTGAGCACGAGGAATATGCCACGAGGTCGTTGTTCTCCCCCTCTCCATCCGCAACCGGGAATTCTTGACGTTCAATTTTGGGCTTCGTTATGTTTGGTACTCCGAGCATGACGCGAACTCCCGAAAATCGAGTTGTCGTAAGTCCTTGTGCCGCAGTAACCGAAAGACTGGGAACTGATTCGGGGCAGTTCCCAGCTTTCGGAGAAAGAGAGAGAAACGGGGGCGTTTTCGGGGCCGCTGAGGGCGATAACGGGCGCGCCTCGTTCCCAGCTTCGACCGCTGGGCCGGCGGCGCGCTTGCGAAAAACCGCGTAGTTATTGGCCTATAACGCGCAAGGCCCGCTGCGCAGTGCAGCGGGCCTTGGCTGCCGGAGAGCGGTTCTCTCCGGTTTCAAATTGACCCCAAAGGGAATCGAACCCTTGTTACCAGATCGAAAATCTGGTGTCCTAACCGCTGGACGATGGGGCCAGATGATTGCCGATTGCCGATTTCCGATTGAGAACCGAACGACGAATTCAGCGCCGCCGTTTCCGTTCATTCGGCATTCGGAAATCGGCATTTAAAATGAGGGTGGTGGGACTCGAACCCACGGCCGCAGGATTAAAAATCCTGTGCTCTACCAACTGAGCTACACCCCCGCTTCACGAGAGCGTTTTATCTTATCAGAAGGGTCGCGCGTTTTCAAGAAACGCCGCCGAGGCCGTAGCGCAGATGCGGAGCGCAGAGCGCAGCCCGCTTGACAAAATCTGCCACGTGCGGTTGAATTCCGTATCCGGCGTCACTCTAACTGGGATTGAATATAAAGGAGGAACCATGGCCGGCCGCAAGAACGTCGTCGTCGCGCAGTCCGGCGGCCCGACGCCCGTCATCAACAACAGCCTTCGCGCCATCATTGATACGTGCCGGTCGTTCCCGAACGACTTCGGCACGGTCTACGCCGGGTTCCATGGGATCGAGGGCGTGCTGAAGGAGGAACTGATGGACCTCAGCGCGCAGGCGGCGAAGGAGATCGAGCTGCTGCGCTTCACGCCGGCGGCCGGCTCCATCGGCACCTGCCGCTACAAGCTCCTGGAGAAGAACAAGGAGGATTTCGACCGCGCCATCGAGGTGCTCAAGGCGCACGATGTGGGCTATCTCTTCTACATCGGCGGCAACGATTCGATGGACACGGCTCACAAGGTGAGCGTGCTGGCCTCCGAGCGCGGGCTGGACTTGGTGGCCACGGGTGTGCCGAAGACGATTGACAACGATGTCGGCGATTCGGAGTTCAAGATCATTGACCACACGCCCGGCTACGGCTCCGTGGCGCGGTACTGGGCCTGTGGCGTGCTCGGCGCGAACGAGGAGAACGCCGGCTCGTCGCCGGCCGACCCGGTGCTGGTGATGCAGGCGATGGGCCGCAAGATCGGCTTCATCCCCGCGGCGGCCAGGCTTGCCGACCCCGAGCGCAAGCTGCCGCTGCAGATCTACATGGCCGAATCGAAAGTCACTCTCGAGCAGCTCGCCGCGAACGTGAACGATCAGCTCAAGCGCGACGGCCGCTGCATGGTCGTCGTCAGCGAAGGGTTTGACGTCGGGAAGTTCGGCGAGCGCAGGGACTCGTTCGGCCACGTGCAGTTCGGCTCGAGCGAGACCACCGTCGAGCAGACCGTTGTCAATTATCTCAACCAGGCCGGCCTGGCCGCCCGCGGCGCGGCGCGCGGGAACGTGCCCGGGACCGACCAGCGGCACGCCATGATCTACGCCTCGCACACTGACCTGGAAGAGGCGTACCAGCTCGGCCGCAAGGCGACCTTGGTCGCGCTCAACGACGGCGGCGGATTCATGAGCACCGTCCTCCGCGAGCCCGGCACGGCGTACCGGGTGCGCTATGACAAGGTGCCGCTGCAACTGGTCGCGAACTCCGAACGCAAGTTCCCGCAGGCGTGGATCGCGCCGAGCCGGTGCGACGTGACCGACGATTTCGTCCGCTACGCGCGCCCGCTGATCGGCGATGAATGGGTGGCGCTGCCCATCGAGGACGGCGTGCCCCGGTTCGCGCGGCTGGAAAAAAGCTTCGCGTCGAAGAAGTGCAAGCCTTACATCCCGATGGCGTACAGAAAATGAACGGGCTTATATCACGAGAACGCCCTCTCAGTTCATTCGCGACTACCTGCTGACCACCTTGTTCTGGGGGCCGCTGGTCTGTTTATACCGGCCCTGGCATTCGTGGTGGTTGCCGCTGCTGGTCATCCTGCCGCCGCTGCCGGTGGTGGCGGTCAGCGCGCGGATGAGTCCACCCTCGCGCCGGACTGTACAGGTCCTGATGGCGCTGACGGCGTTGACGGCCACGCTCTATATTTTCTGCGCGCGCGGAACGGAAGAGTTGGCCGGCCGGTTGTACACCTCCGACACGCTTGAGTATTCCTCCCTGTACCAAAGTCTGATCCATGGCGAGCCGGTGTCAGGCTGGGTGTTCCCGGGGCCGAACTTTCTTTTTCCCGACATCGTCCCGTATTTCATTCTCAGCGTCCTGATCCCGAATTTCCGGCTGGTGCTCCTGCTGTTCATCGTGCTGCAGATCCTTGCGGTTTTGGGCGGCTTTGCGCTGCTGGAGGCGACGGCCATCCCCGAGAGCAGGAACAAGCCGGTGAGGATGTTCGTCTTCGTGGTGCTGCTGGCGTACCTGGCTCACGCCGGCGCGTATTCCGGCCTGCAAAAACTGCTCGAAACGGCCCAGCACGTGGGGGTGATGATATCGCTCCTTTTCGCCCTCTGGCTTATCTTCCGGATGATCCGCCGCGAGGCCGGCCGCCGGTCGCTGCTCGCGCACGGTCTCGCGCTCTTCCTCGTGACGCTTCTGACCTCGCTGAGCGACGCCCTGTTCCTGGCCCAGTTCGTCGCGCCCGCGGTGGCGACGCTGGCGGTGATGTGGCTGTTCGCCCTTATTGATGGACGGCGACTCGCGCTGCTCACCGCGATCCTGGCCGCGGGCGCCTGGGGCGGGCGATTGATCTACGGACGGTTTTTCATGTGGCCGCAGTTGGCCGTCCTCTTTAAGCTCAGCCCTTTCCACGTCTCCCAGTCATTGGCCGCGACGTGGGCGTTCCTGAAACAACGGGTACCGGGCGGGCAGACCGTTTGGCTCGGACTCCTCATCCTCCTTTCCCTTGTCGCCTGTGTCGGGCTCATATTGATCCACATCCGTCGCCGGGGGCTTCAGCGCGCCGGCATTGATGGACGCCTGGTCTTCCTCTCGAGCTTCGTCGTCTTCCTGTGTCTGTCCAACGTCTCGGCCGTCCTGCTCTCCTCGGCGGGTTTCGACGGGCAGGCCGTGGTCCGGTACACCATTCCCCTGGTGCTCCTCCCGCTGCTGTTCCTTTCGACCCTCGCCCAATATGCCCTTCAGGCGGCCGCCGTGGACATCTCGCGGCCGGTCCGGCTGGCGCTCTTGCTCGTCCTTCCCCTGCTCCTGGTGCTGACGGCACAGAAATCGCCGAACTTCGTTCGGCTGGCGGCCTATTATCCGAAATGGGTGAGCGACCTGGATGGGGAGTTCGCGAAGCGGAATTTGAAATTCGGCCTGGCGCAGTACTGGCAGGCCAAATACTTCTCCCTCTTCTCCAGGCAGGGAGTGCAGGTGGTTCAAGTCACGTCGTCCCTGCAGCCGCACCTCTGGGTCAACCACCGCGATTGGTACCAGCGCCCCTTCGAGTTCATCATGACGGACGAGGCGGTGAAGCAAAGGCCTGACCGCAAAACGGATTTCTACCTCGCCCCGGAGCGGATCGTCTCCATGTGCGGCCCTCCCGATGAGACCTTCACCTGCGGTTCGAACACGGTGCGCGTTTACAGGAATAACCGCCTGCACGATTGCTTGCCGCAATTCTTTGATTTCCGCAAGCCCGGCGCGGAGGCCGTTTTTCATGCCATGCAGCTTCCCAGTGAGGTCGGGACGGTGGCGGGTGAGAGCCGGGTGGCGGAAGGCTGCGCGGCCGGCTATGTCACCGATGGACCGTACACGCCGCTTTACCCCGGCGCCTATCGCGGCCGAATTTACTATGAGGCGAAACCTGCCGCTTCCGAAGCGGCCGTGGGGAAATGGGATGTCGTCCTCGCCCGGCGCGGGCACGCGGACTACCTCATCGTACAAGAGGGACCGCTTTCGCCGCAGAGCGATTTCATAGAATTTGAATTTGAAGCCGATTCCGCCTGCGTGGCCGAGGTTCGGACCTTCTACTCCGGCGCCGGCAGGCTGACGGTGCACAAAATGACCCTGCAGCGGGTTCGGTAGCCGACGATTCCTTGACTTACCGGCATCCAATTCCCGATAATGGCGGCGGCTTTTCATTCGGTTGATGTTTGGCCCGCGCGTGGAGGATGGCGTTATGAGGCGAAGTGCGGTCTCGATTGGAAGACTTGCTTTTCTATTTGCCGTGATTATAGCCTGCGGTTGCCTTTCAGGCTGCGGCATACTTGAAGGGATGCTGAGCGGCCTGGATACCACTGAGGACAGCCCGCCGGACTGGAAGCAGCAAGATGAGGAAATGCAGACGCTCGACGCATCTAAAGACGTTTCCGTTTCCGGGGGCCAGAGTAAGCCGGCTTTCGTTTCCTCCCCGGCGGCCGTTCGCCCTGCCGGTTGAGTCGGGATCACGTCAGTGCTTCACCCTTTCGCCCAAAAAACACCTTGACTTGTCTGCATCCACCCGCCGATAATGGCGGTGGCTTCTCATTCGGTTGATGCCCGGCTCGCGTGGAGGACGGCGTTATGAGGCGACGTGCGGACTCGATTGGAAGACCCGCTATTCTGCTTGCCCTGACGGTCGCCCTCTGCTGCCTCACAGGTTGTGAAGCAGTTCACGCGTGGCAAAACCTGGATAACAATGATGGTCCTCCGCTGAAGTGGATGAACGGAGGTACCGATCAGAATGAACTCGACGCGTATAGGGACCTTTCACTTTCCGGGGCGCTGAGTGAGCCGTCTTTCGTTTACCTTTTCGCGGCCGTTCGCCCTGCTGGCTGATCCGGCGCACAAGCGGGGAACCTTCTTGGAAACATAACCTGCCTATAGGCGCGCTTTTCAATGCCGAATGACCAACCGTCAGCCACTCCGCACTCCTTGCCCGCCGGCCGTGTGGCGGGCGCACTCCGCACTACCGCCTTCGCTGAAGCTACGGCGGGCAAGCCGCAATCGGCTGTGGCCGCGCCGCTGCTGGAACTGGGACCGGCGATCATCCAGCGCCCTGAGCGCAGCGCGATGATCGAGTGGCTCGAGACCAACGGCCTGGGCGATTCCGCCTCCGGGACCGTCGCCGGGCCGAACACGCGACGGCAGCACGGGCTGTTCACCGCCGGCGCCGGGCCGGAAGGCCGGCGGATGCTGCTGCTCGCCGCGCTCGACATCGTGCTTGAAAACGAAAGCGGCGCGTTCGAGCTTTCCTGCCACCAGTACGTTGGCGCGCGCCATCCGCAAGGATTCCGGCACTGTGTGCGGTTCCGGGCGGATCCCTTTCCCGAGTGGCGGTTCGAAGTGCCGGCCGGCCATGAGCAAAGTCGAATGGGCGGCGCGCTCACCCGCCGCCTCTTCATGCCGCATGGCAAACGCTGCGTGGTGAACTCCTGGACGCTCGACGGTTCTTCCGCCTCCGGCCGCCGGCGGCTCAAGGTGCGCCCGCTCTGCGCGTTCCGCGACGCCGACGCGCTCACGCGCGCCAACGACGGGGCCGACCTGGCGCTGCGGAGCGAAAGCGGCGGAGCGTCCATTGCGCCTTACCCGGGTTGCCCGCGGATGTTTCTCCAGTTCGGCGGGGCCGAGGTCAAGGCGGAAGCTCTCTGGTATTACCGCTTCCAGCACCCGTGGGACATCGCGCTCGGGCTCGAGGGCGTCGAGGACCTCTTCAGCCCGTGCGAGCTGACGTTCGACCTGGCGCCCGGCCGGACGGTGTCGTTCGTCGCGGGACTCGAGCCCTCCGACTCCGCTCAGGGCAAGCCGGTCGGCGAGCCGGAGGAGATCCTCGAAGCGCGAGAGCGCCAGCGCCGCGCCGCGCTGCGAATTCCGGACTTGGAGAGCGATCTCGCCGCGCGCATTCTGGCTCGCGCGGCCGACGCGTTCGTTGCGGCCGACGCAGCCCCTTCGATTACGCTCAGGCCAGGCCCTGCGACTGCGCTCAACGCGGCTCGCGCGCGCATCGTCACCGGCTATCCCGAGCCGCGCGCGGACCCGGCACAGTCATGGCGGGCAAATCTTCGCGTGACGCTCATCGCGCTGCCGGGAATCCTGCTCTGCACGCGGAGGCTCGTCGAGGCGAAGGACGTCCTCGATGGCGCGCTCGCGGCGTTGCTCGTGCCCGGCGCGGAGGCTTGCGGCGACGAACCGCTCTGGTTCATCCGCGCCGCGGAACTTTATCTCGACCACTCGCGCGACTGGGATTTCCTGCGCGACCGGCTGCAGCCCGGCTGCGAGTCGCTCGTGCGGCGCACGATCGGGAACGCGTCGGAGGACGGCTATCGCCTGGCCGCCGACGGGCTGCTCATGTCGAGCAATCCCGGCCGCGCGCTGACCTGGATGGACGCGACGCTCGGCGATTGGCCCGTGACGCCGCGCGCGGGGAAGCCCGTCGAGGTCAACGCGCTGTGGCATCACGCGCTGGGGCTGCTCACGCGCTGGGCCGCGCGCCGGAACGAGCCGCAGCGGGCGGAGCAGTTCACCGCGCTCCGCGAACTGGCGGGCCGCTCCTTCCGCGAGCGGTTCTGGAACGCGGCCGAGAAGTGCCTCTACGACGTCATTGACGTGCCGTCCGGCGGAGCGGACGCGGCGATCCGGCCGAACCAGATTTTCGCGGTGTCGCTCTCCAGCGACCTGCTGGAACGGCGGCAGGCGTCCGGCGTGCTGGCGGCCTTCGAGAAGCGGCTGCTGGCGCCGCCGGGTCCGCGGACGCTGTCGCTGGAGGACAAGGCCTTCCAGCCGAAGTACGCCGGCGGCGCCCTCGAGCGCGCGGCCGCGCGGCACCAGGGCTCGATTTTCCCCTGGCTGCTGGGCGCGTACGTGGACGCCGTTTTTCGAGTGCACGGCCGCACGCCCCGCGCCGGCGCGCGCGCGGCGGTCTGCCTTCAGGCGCTCCTCAAGGAATATCTGCGCGAGGGCTGCTTGGGGCAGCTCAGCGAACTCTTCCAGGGAACCGCGCCGCACACCCCGCAAGGCGCGTTCGCCCACGCCGCCGCCGTCGGAGAAATCCTCCGCGCGCACATCGAGGTCAGCGGGGTACGAATTAAGGATGAAGGATAAAGGATGAATGATGAAGGCGGAGGAACGAAGCCTGATGATCAGCCGTCTTCATCTTTCATCTTTCATCTTTCATCCTTCATCTTTCATCCTTCGTCCTTGCTTGAGCAACTGTCGTTGCAATTCCCGGCGGAAACGGTATAATCCGGAGATTACGGAGAGGTGGCTGAGTGGTTGAAAGCGGCGGCTTGCTAAGCCGTTGAGGTGGCTAAAACCGCCTCCTCGGGTTCGAATCCCGACCTCTCCGCCATCTATGCCCGAACAGAGCGTTTTTCATTGGCATTATTGGGCAGAACGCTTATCCTGCCTTGCTTTCCACGCTCCGGATGTCCCCCTGAATTTCCCACGTTTTCACACCTTTTCCCGTCCATCTATACCTGGTCTATACCTCAGGGCTGCCTGGCAAGAGCTATCTGGGGCCGTCTTGGGGAATGAGAGGATAGGGTCAGGCCACGTCCAGCCGCTTGACGGCTTCCTGAGCGGCGTGGTTGCTCGGCTTGGCGTAGAGCAATGTCTCCCGCATGTCGGCATGACGCATCAGTTGCATGATGACATCGAGCGAGACACCGCTGTCCCGACGCAGCGTCCCGTAGGTGTGGCGCAGGTCATGAAAGCGAATCCGCTTGATGCCCGCCAATTCCGCCGCCTTCTGGGTTAGCCGCAGGAGCCGCAGACGGCAATTGCCTCCATCGTCCTGAGTGAAGACGAAGTTGGACTTCTTAACGCTGAGAAGCCGTTGCAGGAGAGCCCTGACCATCTCGTTCATCGGAACATCGCCCTGCGCGGCTTTGGGCTTCCGATCGTACTTGATGGTCTCGACTTGTCCACCCGCCTTCTGCCTTTTCTCGATGACCTTCTTCTTTCGGACGTGAATGACTTGCTCCTTGAAGTTCACGTCTGACCATTCGAGCTTGCAGATTTCGTCCTCTCGGCAGCCGGTATTCACGGCGAAGGTGATGATGTCAGCGAGGGCGGGCAGTCGGGGCGGCGGGCTCGAATCGTCCCTGTCTTGGTCCACCCTTTGCTTGATTCTCCCGAGGACATTTGCGATGGGTTCCGGGTTTTCGCCCGATTCTCCCGAAGCGACCTTAACTCCGGCTGATTGGCTTTTCATCGGTATTCCTTTCATTTTCGTCGAGCCTGTGATTTTTTCTTCAGTCATAGTATCGCCAAGGACCCGTGAAATTTTGAAGCGATGGAAAATAAATCCTCGCAATTCATTCAGCCTTCTTTCAGAGTTATTCTATCGGTGCCGCATGAAAGTTTTCCCCGGGAAATCGCTTTTTCTGGGGATTCTCGAATGGGCGGGGTTCTGCTCGTCGGGTGCTTCATCCGTCCACCTCTGCCGCCGTCGCTTTTCTCCTTGTGGCTGTCATGGGGCAGGTGTAAGATTCCTCTGGTCTTGATGCTTCGACGCGGCGTGTTGCAAGGGATAGAGTATCCGGTCCCGCGCGGGAGGACCGCCGTGAGTCAAAACACTGTGGGGAGAACGGCTATGGCGACGGAAGAACAGTTACAGCAGGTGGTGCAGGAACTGGCGTCAGCGAAGTGTTGGATTCGGTGGCTTGTCATCGCCGGAGCGGTCGCAAGCGTCTTAGTTCTGTCTCTCGTGGGTCTTGGTAAGTCAGAGAACGCGGCGCTCCGTGAGAAGGTTGCGGCATTGGAGAAGACGCAGAACACGATGGCACAGGGTTTTGCCCAGAAGGTTACGGCATTGGAGAAGAGGCAAAACGCAGTAGCGCAGGGTTTTCCTGAGGAGGATGTGGGGACGGAGGATATCGCTGAGAAGGTTGCGACATTGGAGAAGGCGCTTAATGCGCAGGGTCAGCAGATAGCGCAAGTGCTCAGCAGCGCGGCTCAGGCTGCAACAGAAGCCACACCAGCGCAAGAAGTCTTGCCGGAGGTGCGGGCGCGGAGTTTCGTTCTGGTAGATGAGAACGGTAAAGTTCGAGCCTGCTTGGCCACGGACGCAAACGGTCCGGGGCTGGAACTGTACGACGAGAATGGCTACGTCGTCGCCCCGCCGGACACGAACAAGAGCGAGAATGAGAGCCCGCCGCCGGTCACTGGACCTGTACGGCCAAGACGGCAAGGTCGTTTTTAGAGTGCCATAGTTCATATCATTCGCCGCAACGGGAGCGTGGGAGGAATATTGGCCGGGGGTGGACTGACCAGCCGCCCAGCAATTCGGGAAGGAACGGGAATGTCCAAAGTAGAATTCACCGATTTGAAGAACTACATATTCGGAAGCACGGCGGCCATCATCACGGACATCAGCCTCATTGTAGGGCTGGGGTCAGCCGGGACCAACAAGGGGCCTATCCTCGGTTCGTTGTTCACCATCGCCCTGGCAGACAACATCTCCGACTCTCTGAGCATCCACATGTACAAAGAGGCCGAAGGGGTAGGGATGCGGCTCTCATGGCAGGCGACGGTGCTGAACTTCCTGGCACGCGTGCTGGTCTCCCTCACTTTCGTGGCGATTGTCCTGGTCTTCTCCGTCGCGCACGCCATTCCCGTTGCAATCGTCTGGGGGATTCTGCTGGTGGTCCTGCTCAGCTATTGGATTACCGTCAGCGTCAAACTGGAAAAGAGGGCATTGGAGATAGGCAAGCATCTGCTGGTCGCACTCATCATGATAGTCCTGAGCCGTTACGTCGGGCTCCTGATTGCCGCGCACTTTCCGCAGGAATGAGCCTTTTGAACGCCGGAGAAGCCAAGGGGGCGATGGCCTCGATGATGTGCACCCGGCGCGTCAACCGGTCGAGCATTGAGCCGTTCAGGCGCTCGCTGCCGAGGACCTCCATCCACTGCTCAAAGGGCAGGTTGGTCGTCACGATGAGGCTGACGCGCGTCAAAGAACCCCCGGAAAGCCCCGTGCGCCCCGCTTCGTGTCGTTCTTTGTTGCCTGGCGCGTGAGACAACTTACATGGAAGCTTTGACACTACTCTGGCACGGAATTCGCAATTTCGGTAAGTGCGATCAAGTTACGTGGACCGAGCTTGATCGAAATGGCGGCTATGTATGCGCCCCAGGCAGACAGGGTTGTACGCAAACCATTACCATGGTTCAGCTTGCGACTGTGCTTAGCGTGATCTGTGCGTTGTCGGACGCCATGGCCGGCGTTTTCGTCCCCACAAGACACGTGTGGCGAACGATGACATGTGCGAATAACATGCATCAGATTGAGACGAGATTGCTCGCATAGCAGTCAATTGCTCTCCGGCGGGGAACTGATCCTGCCGGGAAGAAGACCGCGGACTACTCGCGGCTCGTTTAGTGAGATCCGCACGAAGGAGGACTCCGGGCGGGTTTCACAATAAGATGTGCGTTACAGGGTTGTGTCGGCCGGGAGTGGCCGGCCCGCCTGGGCGTCAGTTGGGAAAAACTATGGTTGAAGAGCAGAATAATTCCGAGCGGCAGGCGACGCGACGGCTGGGGCATTACGAGATGCTCGAGCAGATCGGCCAGGGCGGCATGGCCGTCGTCTACAAGGGCGTGCAGCGCTCGCTTAACCGCACCGTGGCGATCAAGGTGCTGCCGGAGCGGTTCGCCCGCACAGAGGAGCTGCTGGCGCGGTTCGACCGCGAGGCGAACATCGCCTCGCAACTGAATCACCCCAACATCGTCCAGGTCATTGACCGGGGCAAAGAGGGCGAAACGCTTTTCATCGTCATGGAGTTCGTGAGTGGCGAGAGCCTCGACCGGCTGATCCGGGATGGAAAACTTTCCATCGCCCAGGGGCTCGACTACGCCCTGCAGATCTGCGACGCGCTCGAGTACGCGCACGCGAAAGGGGTCATCCATCGCGACCTGAAGCCCTCGAACATCCTCGTGGACAACGAGAGCGGACGCGCGAAGATTTCCGACTTCGGCATTGCGGCGATCGAGGCGACCAGCGCGGGGCTCTCCACTCTCACGAGGGAGAACATCAAGCTCGCCGCAGAGCTTCGCGCTATGGGCGAGACCGCCTCGCTCACGAGAGAAAACTCCTCACTCGGGACGATCAATTACATGTCGCCGGAGCAGCGCTTCAATGCGCACGCGGTCACATTTCACACCGACATATTCTCTTTCGGCGTCGTGCTTTACGAGATGCTCACCGGCAAGCTGCCGATCGGTCATTTCAAGCTGCCCAGCCAAGTCAACCATCAGGCGCCGGCCGGGTTCGACCGCGTCGTCATGAAGTGCCTGGCGCAATCGCCGGCCGACCGCTACCAGAGCGCCGGCGCGATCAAGGCGGATCTCGCTCGGATCAGCGGACGCCGTCTGAGGCTTCCGAGAAAAACTTCGCTGCTTCCCGCAGGCTGGTTGAGCGGCCGGCGGCGCTACGCGCTTGGCGGCGTCGCGGTCCTGGCGTCTGCGCTGACGGTCGCGCTCTTCGCGCACGCGTATCGTGGTCGCACTGTCCCCGGCGCAGGCGGCACGCATAAGACAGAGAGCGCGGATTCCGACGCGACCGGCGACCCCATCGCCGCCGAATACAAACGCGCGCTGGCGCTGATCGGCCAGAACAAGATCGGCGAGGCCATCCCGCTGCTGAAAGACGTCCAGGTGAATGGACCCAGGCCGCTGGCCGCGACCGCGCAGTTCGACATCTGCCTGGCATATCGCGATAGCGAGGATTACAACAACGCGCGGACGGAATACGATGCCTTTCTGCGCTCCTACCCCGAATCGCCCAAGGCGCCCGAAGCGCTCATGGACAAGTGCAGCATCACGTGGAAAACCATGCCAACCTCCGGCACGTTTTCCACCAAATACTACGGCGCCGCGCAGCAGCAACTGGTGAAGGATTTGCAGAAACTGATTGAGGATTATCCCAAGAGCGACCAGGTGCCGAAGGCGCTCCATCTCATTGCGGAGGTCTGCGATAAACCGGAGTTGAACGACTGGAAGACGGAGGCCGATGCGCTGGTCGCTCTTTACGAGCGCGAGCCGGTCTCCAGCCGGGACTTGCTGTACAAGGCGGCCGAGCTGTACGCGGGCAAGGCGAACGATAAGGCGCTCGCCGATAAGGCGTACGAGCGATTCATCAATGATTTTCCCGACGATTCGCGCCACAGCGCGGCGGAGATGGCGCGCAAGCTCCTCGACGTCTCCAAAGTGATCGCGGGCAAGAAGGCGTTATAAGAAGCCCAAAGAGATTCCCGACGTTCTAGCACGAAGCGAGGCCGTCGCAGGAGGTTACGACCGGTTCGCGCGCCTCGCCGAACAAGGCGGCGGCGTCGCGGAATTCCGCCTCGCGCGCAATAAACGCGTCCACGACCCGAGGATCGAACTGCGCATTCCTGTCGGCCAGGATAATACTCCGGGCCACATCATGTGCGAGGGCTGCCTTGTACACGCGCTTGGAGGTCAAGGCGTCGTAGACATCCGCCAGCGCCGCGATGCGTCCGGAGAGCGGTATTTGTTCTCCCTTCAGGGACCGGGGGTAGCCGGATCCATTGAAACGTTCGTGGTGGGTGAGCGCGATCTCTGTCGCCATGCTGAGGTATCCAACCCCTGAGTACTGGCGGGCAGCCGCGCCCAGAGTCTCGCCGCCGATAATCGTATGGAGCTTCATGGTGTTGAATTCGGCGTCGGTCAAGTGTCCGGGTTTCAGGAGGATATAATCGGGGATGCCGACCTTGCCGATGTCGTGCAGGGGGCTGGTCAGGTAGATGGTTTCCGCGAACTCCGGCGTGACGGTGTTTTTGAAATCCGGATGTCTGGAGAGTTCCAGGGCAATCATGCGCGAGTACTCGCGTATGCGCTCGAGGTGGCGGCCGGTCTCCGGGTCGCGCGATTCCGCCAGGCGCGCTAAGGCGAAAATGGCCACGTGGCGGGTTTCCAAGGACAGGATGCGTTGGCCGGTTCGAATACGGACAATCAGTTCTGCCACATCGAAAGGTTTGATTAGGAACTCGTCAGCGCCGGCCGAGAGCGCATTGACGACGTCGGCGGTCTCCTGGCGCGCCGTGAGAAGGATGACGAAAACGTAGCCCGGGAAAGACTGCGAGCGAATCCATTTGCACAGTTCGAGTCCGTTCATGTTGGGCATCATCCAGTCGGAGATCACCATGTTGACCGGTTCCTTCCGGAGGATTTGCACGGCCTCGGCCCCGTCGGAGGCCAGGAGCGGCTCGTGTCCGCTGTGGACCAGCGCCTGCTCCAGTATTTCCAAGGCAAGCGGGTCGTCGTCAACGGCAAGAATCTTCATGGGTCAGTTTCTCCGTTCGCGATGGGATATCTGTTCTTGGGCGTCGGGCAAAAGCCGGACTGCGATTTGCTCGAAGCGCCCGATTTCTTCCTGGAGCCGTTTCAGCCGAGCACCCGCCTCGGACATGTTGCCGGACTGGGCGGCAGCTTCTATCCCCGCTGCGGCTTTTGCGAGGGCAACCGCCGAAACGGTGAGGCTTGTGCCCTTCATGCGATGCGCGAGCGATGCCAGCAGTTTGTTCTTGCCTTCGCCGAATGCCTGTTCCATCTCGCAGGCGTCGTTGCAGGCGGCGGTGCGGAACTTGGCCAGGATTCTTGACGCAAATGCGGAGTTGCCGCAACACCGCTTCAGAAGATCGGAATAGACCAGGACCGGCTCGCCTGCGGTTGGGGACTGCTCGACGGACGCCGCGGACTGCGTGACGTCCAAGTCGTTTGCCGGTCTGTCCGCCGGGCTTGTCGGAACCGATCGTAATTTGCCGAGGCGCTCTTGAACGACCCGCGCCACCTCCTCCAGAACCAGGGGCTTCGGCAGATAATCGTCCATTCCCGCGGCCAGACAGCGCTCCCGGTCGCCCTTCATCGCGTTCGCCGTCAGGGCGACGATTGACGCGTGTACGCTCCTGCCGTGCAACTGCTGCTGCGCCGCCTCATGCGCGCGGATGCCGGCGGTGGCCGCGAAGCCGTCCATCTCCGGCATCTGACAGTCCATCAGGATCAAGTCATAGTCTTTCTGCACCGCCGCACTGAGGGCTTCCTTTCCGTTCGCGACGCACTCGCAGTCGCGTCCGAGCAGGCGCAGGATCTCCACGGCGACCTCGCGGTTGATCGCGTTGTCCTCCGCCAGGAGAATCCGGACGTCGGGCGTCGAAGCGGCCTCCACCCGAGCCGGTTCCGGAACCGGGGCTGGGACCGCGGCTGCCGGCGCCCCGGCCAGGGCCGTGACGATGGCATCGAACAACTCTGACTGACGGACGGGCTTGGTCAGAAAGGCGGCGATTCCAGCCTGCCGCATTTTCTCCGGTTCGTCCTCGCCGGTGGAACTCAGCATGATGATCACGGTGTCGCGAAGACGCGGGTCCGCCTTGATGGCCAAAGCCAGTTCCAGACCGCCCAGCCCAGGCATGTTGTGGTCCGTGATGGCCACGGCGATGGGCTTGTCTGTCTGAGCGGCCTGGCGCATGACGGACAGTGCGCCTTCGGCATCGGGGGCATCTTGAACGTTGCAGCCCCAGGAGGAGACCTCCTCGTGGAGGATTTCGCGGTTTGTCTCGTTGTCGTCAACGATCAGGACCGGCAGGGAACGGAAGGCCTCCGGTTTCCGCGAGGATGCGGCTTCCGCTCCCGCTTGCTTCTTCAGCACGACGGTGAACCAGAAAGTGGACCCGTGGCCTGGAGAGCTTTCCACGCCGATGGAACCGCCCATGATATCAACGAGTTGCTTGCAGATGGCCAGGCCCAGGCCCGTTCCGCCGTACTTGCGGGTGGTGGAGCTATCTCCCTGGACGAAGGGTTGGAACAGCCGCGCTTGCTGCTCGCTGGAGATGCCGACGCCCGTATCGCGCACGGCGACGCGCACGGTCACCTCAGAGGGACTCTTGTCCTCCGTGGAAGCCATGATGATGACTTCTCCCTTGTCGGTGAACTTGATGGCGTTGCTGGTAAAATTCGCGAGAATCTGCGCAAGGCGCGTCGGGTCACCGCGGAGACGCGTCGAGAGAGCCGGGGCGACCCGGCAGGCCAGTTCAACGCCTTTGCGCCGAGCGCCTTCCGCAAATATCTGTGCGACGCCTTCCACGGTATTGAGAAGGTCGAAATCAACCTCCTCGACCTCCAGTTTTCCGGCTTCGATCTTGGAGAAATCGAGGATATCGTTGATAATCGCCAGCAGGGCATCCGCAGCGGTCAGCGCCGTCATGACAAAACGCTCCTGCTTCTTTTGCAGCGGTGTGCTTCGGAGCAAGCGGAGCATGCCGATGACGCCATTCATGGGCGTCCGGATTTCATGGCTCATGTTGGCCAGGAATCGCGCCTTGGCTGCCGCGGCCTCATGAGCCTCCTGGGTCTTGATCTCCAGGTCGTGCGTTCGTTTCTCGACCAATTCCTCCAAGTGCAGCCGGTGGTGTACCAGTTCCTCATCCCGGCGCTGGATTTGACCCAGCATGTTGTTGAACCACTCGCAGAGCACGCCCAGTTCGTCGCGGCTATGGAGATGGACGCGAATGGAGTAATCGTGCCGGGCCGAGATGGACTGCGCGGCGGCCGAGAGTTCCCGAATCGGCCGGGCCACCAGCCGCTGCAGCAAGAGGGCCAGAAGATAGGCCAGGATGAGAGAGACCAGCAGCACGGCTCCGATGATCGTGACGGATTTCCAGATGTCAGCCCGCAACCGGTCCGTCCGGGCCTTCAGGAAGATGGTTCCAATGCAGCCGTGCCCGTCGGCAATCCGCTGGAACGCCATGATGTAATTGCCCGCTACCCAATGGCCGTCAGCAGCCGGCGGCGGCGGGACGAACAATGTTTCTCGTTCTGACGTGTAGGTGGCGAGAACCGTGCCGTTCTTCCGGTAAACGCATGCGGCGGCGATGCTGGGGTCCTGTCGTAGCGATGCGAGCGTCTCCTGGGCGGCTTTGGCGTCATTGAAGGCCAGAACCGCCTTACTGTTGGCCCCCATGATATCGGCCAGCGTTGACAGGTTATCGCCCATACCGCGTTCGGCCAGGCGGGTGTCCACAAAGATGAACAAGAGGCCCACCGTGATCAGCGGGACGGCCGCCGCCACCATCAGAGACAAGGTGAGCCTGGTTCTGATGGTGTACTCGGCCCGCAGCCCCCTGGCCAGCCGTTTGAAGATCTTGGTCATAGTCGGGCCTTTTTCTCCAAGCGGGTCAGCTTGGAGCCGATCTGCAGATCTGCTTGTTTGGCCGCGTCGGGGTACACCTCGAAACACACCTTGTTGTCCTCGATCAAGAAGTTGATGATGGCGCCTTTCTCGGCGAGGCTGGGCAAATCGCCGATGACCAGCACCGGGCCATTGCGCCTCTTGCCGAGGCTATTGACGATGGTCGCAGATGCCGCGCCGAAATTGACGTAAAGACAGTCGGCGCAGCAGTCGAAGCGACCATAGGCGGCGCGGGCTATGACTTGCGCATCTTCGTTCGGACAAGGGCCATAAGCCAAGTCCATGCACGCGTGCGTATCGGTGGTCCGGCTACGCCAGTCGTCGAAGACGGTCCAGAACGACCCAGTAGGAATCTGCGCGGTTCGCGTCAAGATCCCCCGCCAGCCATCGCGATCTCGGCAACGACCTGCTTCCCTTGAATCATCGAGATTTGTCCAAGGAAAGTGAGGGGGAAAGCGGATTTCGCACCCCCCGAACGGTCAGCGGACTGGGCCAGGCCGGCTTTTTTTTCGAAGGAGTATGGATATGCCCGGACGGCATGATAGAATCCGCTGACAAGATTTGAGAACCTGAAGGGAGTGAATGTGGGACTGCTGCGCGCGGCGCTGACGATCGCGATTGCGCCGATCCTGACCTCGTGCGCGGCCGTCACGCCCGCGTTTGTGAGCCCTTCGGCCGCCGCGGCCATCGCGCAAGCCTCGTCGGCCTCCTCTTACTACTCCTTCATGCCGTTCTTCTCCTCGTTCGGGAGCGTCCCGCGGTGGCCCGGCGACGAAGTCCGCATTAACGCCGTGCCCGTTCCCTCCGCGCCGAACCATCGCCAGTACTCCGGCGTGGCCGCCCTGGAGTCGCTGACGCATTACTGGGGCGACCCTACGGACTGGCGCGACATCGCCGCCGAGATTGCGCCGCTCGAGGGCGACGACGCTACGATCAGCCGCATCCTGGACTGCCTGAACCGGCGCGACTACGAGACGCACCTGTGGGAGGCCAGCCTGGACTCCGTTCGCAACGAAGTCCGGCGAGGCCGGCCGGTGCTCCTGTTTCTGAAAATCGAGCCGGCGTTCGCCCGACATTTCATCCAGGTCTCTCCCGTGCTCGGTTATGCCCTGCTCGGCTGGCTGCCGAGGATTCGCCACGTCCTCCTCGTGGTGGGCTACGACCGAAACGACCAATACTTCCTCTGTCATTCGGGAAACGACGCGTATTCGCTCTGGCGGCACGACGAACTGGATCAATGCTGGGCTCGGACGTCGCATGCGGCGATTTTCGTAATGCCGAAAGGCCAGGTGGAACCATTAACCTCGGCCCACTGACGGCGTGGATGCTCGGCGGCTGCCTGCTCGCGGCGGCCGGTTGCGCGATTGCGCCTCTGCCGGAGGCCGAGGCCCGCGCGGCGCTGGCTCATGGGCTGGCGTTCGAGAGCGCCGGCGCCATGGATAAGGCGGAGGCGGCCTATCGCGAAGCGGCGCGTTGCGAGGCAGTCCGACCGCTGGCCCTGGCCGACCGCGCGAACGTCCTGGCGCATCAGGGCGCTTACGGAAAAGCGGAGAAGCTGTACCTGGAATCCATCCGGCTGAACCCTTCCGCCCCGGCGCTGAACAATCTGGCACGGATGTACTTCGTCTACGGCCGGAAGCTCGACGAGGCCACCGCGCTGGCCGTCAGCGCGGCGGAGATCGCCGGCAGTCCCGGCGAGGCCGCGGAATGCTGGCATACCGCCGGCCTGGCCGCGGGATTGAACGGCGACCTTGCGACCGCCGCGCGCTTTCTGCGGAAAGGGGCCGATCTGCAAATGCAGAGAGGGGCGGACGAGCGCTCCCCAAGCGGTGGGATTGACCCCGGAATGGCATTCGATCTCGCTCGGTATCTGCTCCTGGCCGACCGGCCGGCGGAGGCGCTCAAGGCGCTCGATCAGAGCCAGGCGCCCGCCGAGCCTGCCCAAGCTGCGAACTTGTCCGCGCTCCGGGCGGCGGCACTGCGGCGAATCGAACAGGCGAGCCAGTTGCAGGGTGCGCCGAACCGTTAGCCGGCTAACCTCGCGCGAGAAAGTAATGTGCGCGTGAAGAGAGGGTTCATCGGATGCGTATCGGTTGCCCTCGTGATCGCCGTGCTGGCTTGCGCTCAGGCCATCGCGGGAGAGATGCCGTCGCAGAGCGATGGCTCGACCGCGGCCGAGCAGCCGAAAATGCAGACGGATGCCGGCGGGCTCACCGCGGAACAGTCCCTGGCGGGACGTGCGGGTATTTTGACACCCCTCTGAAAATAAGGCGAGCACCTGCAAAACGGCAGCTATTGCCTCAATCTTGTCCGCCGACTGCCTCCCGCCGATGAAAGACCGATCCTGGCTGTTTCAGGCCGCGCGGATACTAACGGCGGGATCTTCGACACAGTTCTAGAGGCACAGGTCCTGGTAGAACGGTGGCGGCAAGAGTATAATCAACATCAGCCACAGAGCGCGCTGAGATACAGACCGCCGGCGCCGGAGGCGCGCGAGTCAGTGGAGGTCGGCTCCGCTACGCTCCGCCAACCTCCACCAATTCTAACATTATGATTGGCACCGTAAATGGGGGCCGGTCAACTTCGCCAACCCCGATTTGCTCAGCACCCGACCAGCCGTCCGACGGCGGCGAAACCCGGGACCTGTTTTTATCTATCGGGTGGCGCAGGCTTCGGGGCGCGGGGCTTGACGCGATCAGCGGCAGCTATCGAGTTGCGGTCATCGGGTAAACCAATCAGGATGCTCGTCCCAGTCAGGCGCGCTCGCGGCATGGGCGGATTCTCAGCGACCGGCGCGACGGATTCTTGCACACCGATTGACATCGGGCTATCTGCATGGTACGAAACAGGCGCGCCACGGCCTTACTTCGCGGAGCCGATATGGCCTCCAATGAAAATCTAGACAATCAGTCGTCGCAGCCGCCTTCGGATACAACCGTCGATTTCCGAGCGCTGGTGGAACATCTCGTCCAGCCGGTCGTGATCATGGACCGCGCCGGCAAGATTTGCTTCATGAACCCGCAAGGCAAGCGGCTGCTCGCGCATGGGCTCAAGGAGCGCGTTGAAGCGCACCTGAGCAGCCCGGCCCAGCGGAAACCGGCCAGTCAGGTCCGATTCCGCGTCGAGGGCGCCGGCGACCTGATCCTGCAAATCCGGCTTTCCGAAATCTCGTGGCAGGGCCAGCCGGCGACGCAGGTATCGCTGGTGAACGTGACGCCCTACGTCGCCACCGTACAACGCGTCTCAGAGGACCTGGCGAAGTTCAAGAAGCGCCCAGACGCCAGGCCGGACTGGCGCGTGAGGCTCGAGGCGGCGGTGAGGAGCCTCGCCGCGGAACGCGACGCCGCCTACGCCGCGAGTTCGCAGCGGCTCGCGCAGGAGACCACCCGGTTCCAGAAAAGCCAGAGCGAGGCGCAGGCGCAGCGCGACCTCCTCGAAGCGCAGTTGAAAGAGCTTCACGCCGAATTGGTGCAGCTTCGCGAAGCCGCTCCCAAGGCGGAGTCGGCCGGAGAGGAACTCGTCCAGGCCCGCCGGACGATTGACGAATTGACCGCCGCCCGCCGCGAAGCGGAAAACCGGCTTTCGGCGGCACAGCAGCAGTCCGGCGGCCAGGCGCAGGATGAGGCGCAGCGACTCCGCGGGCAGATCGCCGAGGCCGAGCGCGTGATGGCGGAGTCGGCCGAGCGCAATCGCCGGCTCGACGAACAAATGAATCAACTCGCCGCCGCCCGCGAGGAGGCAACGCGGCAGCTTCAGGATGCGACCGCCGCGCGGGATCGGGCGCAGGACGAAATCGCGCGTTTGCAGCAGCAACTCGACGCCGCGGGCCGCGCGCAGGAGGAATCGGAAGCCGCGCGCGCGGCGCTCGAAGCGCAGCTGCAGCCGCTCACCGAACAGCTGGCGCAGTCCGGCGCACAACTCCGGCAGAAGGTCGTCGAGCTGGATCGCTTGCGCGAGGCCGGCAGCGCGATGGAACACGAACTAGACGCGTCGCGCCGCGCCGCCGAAGAATTGAGCGCCGCCCGTCAGGCGCTCCAGGAGCGCGCCCAGCAACAGGCCGACGAACTGCTGAAGTCCAGCTCGCAGCTTCAGGTCCAGTCCGCGCGCTGTGCCGAGGCAGAGAAGACCGCTGCGCAACTCCAGGCGCAGGTTGCCGAGGGCGACAAGGCCGGGGCGGAGAATGAACTCCTTCGACAGCAGATCGCCGAATTGCGCGCGGCGCTCGCAGAACGCGGCTCCGAGGTCGAGGGCTTCCAGACACAGGTAAAAGAGCTGACGGCGGTCCAAGCGCAGTCGAACGCAGAGTTGGACCAGGAGCGCGCCGAGCGGAAGAAGGCCGTCGAGGAGGCCGCGCGGCTCCAGCAGGAAGTTTCCAACTCGACGCAGGCGCAAGGCGAATTATCGGCGCAGCGCGAGCAACTTCAACAGCAGGTGAACGACCTCTGCGCGGCGCGAGCCCGGTCGGAGGCTGAGATCGAGCACGCGCGCGCGGAAATCGCCCGGCTTCAGCGCGCGGGCGCCGATGCGCTGCGCGCGCCCGCCGAAGCGGAGACGGAGGCGGATCGCGCGCGGCAACAGCTTCAAGCGGAGACCTCGCGCCGACAGGAGGCCGAGACGGAGAGCGCGAAGCTGCTCGAGAAGATCGAGAGGTTCACACAGGCGCTCGATGACCGCCGGCGCGAAGCCGATGCACTCGCCCAGACGCGCGCGGCCGATTTGGAGAAGACCGAGCGGCGATTCCAAGCGGAGAGCGCCGAGCGCAAGCGGCTCGAGGAAAAGAGCGCCTCCCTCGAGCGCGACCTGGCGGCGCTGCGGTCCGAGCTCGAGCGGCGCGGGACGGTGGACGCTGAAGCGCCGGTGGCCGCGCGCGCGCAATTTCAGAATGAGTTGCTCGAGCTGAAACGGCTTGAGGAGGAGAACGAAAAGCTTCGCCGCGAAATCGCCGAATCGAAAGTGGCCCCAGCGGAACCGGCCGAAAAGGGCGGCGAAGCCGACCAGCGCGCCGCGGAAGCGCCGAAACGCGCCGCCCCGGACAAGCGCGAGCTCGACGGCGGCGGGGACGCGCAGTTGCTCAACGAGGCGCTGCGGAAGAAGCTTACCGACGTCCGCCGCGCGGCGCGCGAAACGCCGTTGGAACGCGCGGTCCTGGCGCATCAGATCCAGTCTCAAAAACAGGAAAACCAGCGGCTTCGCCAAAGCCTCGCTGCGGCCGGGACCTCCGCCCAGGCGTTGAAGGTCGACCACGAGGCGCCCGACGAACAGGCGAAGACGGCCGCCGGCGAACTCGCCAAGGCTGATGGTGCGCCCCGACAGGAGATCAAGAACCCTGATTCCTCCAACAAGGCCGCCCGCAAGACTGAAGAGAGTTGGGCTCGTCGCCTTTTCTCGTCACGCAAGAAGCCGCCCGTCGGCTGATCTAGAGTCCGCCGTCCACCGTCGCCAGGATTGTGCGCTCGCTCGGGTGGTTCAGCAGGCGCTGGATGTGGAGCAGGACATCGTAGTCCGCCGTCGGCCTGCACGTTCACGTCGAAATCCACGTCGGTCCGGACCAGCATCCCGGGCCCGGCGTGAATGATGAAGAGCTTCCCGGCGTCCAGCCCAAGACCATCGTAACCTTCGTGCTCATTTGTGCAGATTCCGGCGCGCGGAACTTGACGCCGTCAGAGGTAGCTGTCGAGTTGTGCGCGTCTCGAAGATGTTGCCCCAACTGGCACTGGTTTGAACTGTCGTCTGCAAAAAAGAAGCGCTCCCCGAAAGGAGCGCTTCACTAAAAACAGAGCGGCGAGAAAACGGTGCGTATCGCCGGACTACCGATTCCCCCGCCTTACCACATATCCGCGCGCCCACGGCGCGCAAGGGCGGCCAGGTTGGTACAAATTATGGGAATCGTGGTTCAGGAATGGCGGTTCGACATCGGGCTGCCTGAAGCCTATCGGGAAACGGTCATGGACTTCCGAAGCGCGTAACCCGCGATGCATCTGTGGCGGACGGCGGTCAGGATCCTCCGTCCGTGACGCGTGTGACGGACCGGTCCTGCTCTTTGACAAGGTAGAAAACCCCGCCGGGGGTGACGTCCACGGTCACGTTACCGTAGCCCGGGATCTCGATCTTAACGCCCGTGTGAGGCCCCAGCGGAGCATGGGCGTAGAGCAGCCACTCGCGTCCGCCCGCCTCGCCCATAACGTTCGCGATCGAAAAGACGGGAACTTCGGTGTTGAGGCCCCACTCTCCTTTCGGGTCGAGGCTGGTATTGAGCAGGAACCAGCGACTTACGCTCTTCCACTTCACCGGGATGTCGGTCTGGTACGGATGTTCGCGCGTCGGGTTGGGCACGAGCCTGCCCTGCCGCCAGAACCGCGTCAAGGTCGGATTCTCCCAGACGCGGTCCACCCCGCCGACGAGCGCTTCGAACTCCCGCTGGAAGTCCGAGAGGAGCACGGAGGAGCCGCGGAACTCTCGGACGACCCGCGGCTTCAGCAGCCACATGCCGAACTGGACAAACCCGGCATATCGCTCGGGCGACCATGTCTGGCCGGCCTGCAGATAGCTGGAGAGCTTAGACTTCTCTTTCGCGTAGACCTTGTTGGTCCCCCAGTTCCCGTCCCAGGGCGAAAGCTCGAACCAGAAGTCCGGGTTGACGCGGCGCGTTTCCTCAAGCATGAACACCCAATTCATCGCTTCGACCTGAGGAGACCAGACGCGATAGTCGGTGGAACCGTCCCAGTTGTTCGTATAGTAGGAAACCGAGGCGCCGTCCCAGACGCGGGGCCAGGGCGAAATCTCCTGCGCGGTGGACAAGCTGTACTCCGTCCAACCGTGCCATCGGCCGAAATGCGGCGGGCCGAAGGCGTCATATCCGACGAGCAGAGCATGCTCGCGCCACGCACCCGCGCTCAGGCCGTCGCGCAGTCCTTTGAGAAGCGCCGCGTAGCGTTCCACGTAACCTTCGCCCACGGCGCCCCGCTGAAACTCGGCGCTCTTGCCCGTACCGTATTTCTTGACGTAGCGCTGATCGCTCTCGATGCCATACTTCGGCATCAACCGGTTGGGCTCATTATTGGAGAGTAACACGACAAACGGAGGGTCCGGGTACCACTGCTCCAACTGCTTGAAACTCCCGGAAATCGTGTGGTAAGCCCCCACTTCGTACCACGGTTGAATGGCGCCGAAGGGGGATAGGCGTTTCTCCAGCTTGCCATCCGGGCCGATGCACAGGGGACTGGCGTCGAGCGGAAGATTCAGCCACTTGCCGTGGGCATCCTTGGGGAAGTTCTCGGCGTAGAGCAACGACTCCGGCTGGCCATCACGAAGGCTGATCGGCGCCCGCCACTCGGCGAGCTTTCGGACGAGGGCAGCCCCCGTGGCGACATAGCCGGCCTCTCCGGGCATCGGGAAAGGCAGTGTCGGCATAACGTGATGCCCTCCCTCCAGCAGACTGGTCTGGTAGTCGCTCGAGAAGTTGGTTCCTCCAAAGCCACTCGCCCAGTGCGATACCACCGGCAAGGGGCATCCGCCGGCATCCGAGCTCTTCTTGCCGAGTTCAACCCGGACCTGTTCGACAACGGGCGGGATGTCTGAGGCCGTCCCCGTCGGCGGCAGCGCAAGCATCGCGGTAGTGAGAAGCACGACTACACCCGTCCTGCTCATGCGGACCTCCCTCCAGCCCCATTGACAGTGCCTGCGTCGCAGGCGGATAGCCCTCATCAGTCTGTCTTGCCTTCAGGGAGCCAAGCGCCGCCATCGCGCATTGTGAACGTAATTCGAGTCGTGTCGGCTAGGTCGGCCAGACTGAATGGGCGACCTCGTTTCCCCTGGCAGCATTCGATGAATGCGGCCAGCGCGGCTTGGTGTCCTTTGTCCTGCTTTGCGGCGACTTCTTCCTTTCGCCGCCCCTGGCAAAGCAGGAACCGCTGGAAGTCGTCAATAACGCACGCCTTGTCGGCGCCGAGGATCTCGACGTATTCCTTCGGATAGGCGGAAGGCCCGGACGTAATGTACGAAATCGTCGCGACGGAACCGTCGTCGAAGTGCAGCATCGCCACCACGTCGTCGCGCGATTCGGCCGTGGCCCTGGCCGTCACTTCCCGCACAGGTCGCCCGACGATGAACTTGGCAAAATCCACGAAGTGACACGCCTCGCCGACGATGCGGCCGCCTCCAATCTCCGGCGTCGCGTACCAATTGCCGCTCGGCAGGGCGCCGGCATTGACGCGATAGTGCAGTGTGATGGGGTTTTTCCGGCCGGCGAATGCCTCCTGCATCCGAACCGTCATCGGCGCAAACCGGCGGTTGAAGCCCACGAAGAGGCATATTTCCGCCCCACGGACGCCTTCTTCGAGGCGCGCGAGTTGTTCCTCGCTGATGCACAGCGGTTTTTCGAGATAGACCGCCTTTCCCGCGGCCAGCGCCTTCAGGGCCTGGTCCGCGTGGAGATTGTGCGGCGTGGCGATGAAAACGGCGTCCACTTTTTCCGATGCGATCACCTCGTCGAAGCTGGTCGTGCAGAAGTCGCAGCCGTACTTGGTCGCGAGGTCGCGCGCGTTCACGCCGCGTGCTGAGGCGACCGCCTGGAGCGATACGTCGCTCATCTTCGCCAGGGTCGGGAGAAGGACTGAACGCGCGAAATTCCCTGCGCCGACGACGGCCACGCCGACTTTGCCCTTGGGTCGCGGCCGGGAACGCAGAGTCACTCTCTGCGGCGTGCGCTCGCTCGATTCGGCCGGGTACGCAATGACCATGCCGAGCGGCGGCGCGGCTGAGTCTCCCATCGCGTCGTAAGCTTTTACGGAATCCTCAATTGCGAAACGGTGGGTCACGAGTTCCAGCGGCTTGACCGCGCCGTTCTCGACGAGGCGCAGGAACTCCTGCATGTTCCGGTTCTCCGTCCACCGCACGTACGCCATCGGGTAGTCAATGCCGCCAATTTCATACTCGGCGTCGTAGCGCCCCGGCCCGTACGAGCGCGAGAGCCGCAACTCCAGTTCCTTCTCGTAGAACGGCTGACGCGGAAGCTGCATCAGCACGTCGCCGAGGACCACAATGCGCCCGCGGTCGCGCGCAATTGCGGCCGCAAGCTCGATCGCTTCGTTGCTCCGCGAGGCCGCGGTGATGATGACGCGGTCGGCGCCGCGCCCTTCCGTTAACTCGATCACCTGCTGCTCCGCCCCGGCGCCAGCCACGACCGCCGAGCCGCGGCAGAGCTTCCTGAATATCTCCACGCGCGCAGGAGCGATGTCCAGCCCGATGCACCGACCGCCTGCTGCTTCGACGATCTGGCATACTAGTTGGCCCATGATGCCCAGTCCGATGACGGCCACTGTTTCGCCGCAAGCGATTTCAGCCTGACGGACGCCATGCAGCGCAATAGCCCCGAGCGTCGTGAACGCCGCCGCGTCCGGCGCAACCCCGTCCGGCACGCGGGCGCAGAGCATGCGCGGGACACAGACGTATTCCGCGTGGCAGGCGAATCCGGCTCCTGCGCAGGCGACCAGATCACCAGGCCGGATGTCGCCGATGTCCGCGCCGACCTCGACGGCGATTCCGGCGCAACTGTAACCGAGTGGCAGCGACGCCTCCAGTTTTCGCTTCACGGCCTGCATCGTCGCCAGAATCCCGTCGCGCCGCGCCTTCGCCAGCACCCGCTGCACCAGATCCTTGCGCTTGAGCGCCGTTTTAACGACGTTGCGACTCCGGCCCTGGATGGCCGCCCGCTCGGTTCCCGGGCTGACGACCGAGAAGAGATTGCGGACCAGGACGCTGTTCGGCTGCGCCACCGGCCGTGGCACGTCCGCCAGAATGATCTGCCCCTTGTTGAAGTCATGAAGGACTTGCTTCATGGAACCTCCTATGATGACTCGCATTTGTGCCCTGCCAAATCGCATGCGCCTCTTCGAACACCTCCAGCGTCGCGCGCGCCGCGCGTTCCCAGGTGAACTGTTTGACGCGCTCGTAACCCTTCCGGCGGAGCGCGTCGCGCAACGCATTGTTGCTCAAGATCTTATAGATCGCATCGGCCAGGGCGGGAATGTCGTCAGGATTGACGCAGAGGCCCGCGTCGCCGACGACCTCTGGAACTGCCGTTCGGTCCGATCCGACGACCGGGGCACCGCATGCCATGGCTTCAAGCACCGGAAGCCCGAAGGTCTCGATGGATGAAGGGAACACAAACAGATCGGCGCCGGCATAAAAAAACGGCAACCGGTCATGCTTGACTCTGCCGAAGAAACGCACCTGTGGCCCGATCCCCAACTCCTTCGCCATGGACTGCAAATGTCCTCTCAGGTTCATAGGGTCATGCCCGACAATGACAATCGGCTTTCGGTCTCCCAGTCGCTCTCGCAGTTGAGCCATAGCCCGCAGGAGCTTGTCGGCGTTCTTGTATGGCTTCAGGGTGCTTACGAACAGGACGAAACCCGGCCGGAGGTCCACCGCGCGCAACTGGCGCAGCATATCGTCCTCCGAAGGTCGCCTGAAGGAGCAGTCCACTCCCTCGTGGATCACTCGGACTTTGTCAGGCGGGACGTTTCCAAGCGCGAGCACCCGGCTTCGGACGTCTTCGGAAACGGCGATGACCTTGGTGGCTTGCCGCACTGACGAAGGCACGATTCGGCTGAAATAGAGCCTCCGAATCAGGCTGACTTCCTGGGGCGCAAGGCTGTACAGCATGCTTTGCACACAAAGAACCTGGGCACAGCAGTTCGTTGGAATTGCCGCATTACCCGGGCAGAACAGAACGTCTATGCCTTTACAGGAGATAGCACGTGAAAGCCGCACGTGCTCGTAAAGCACGCGCTTCCAGGAAGGACGCTGCCTGACCGGAAGCGTGCAGAGGTCGAACTTGGCGCCCAGTTTCTCAAAGAGCTCCTTGTTCTCCGGGCTCACGAATAGCGTATAGCTGTTGCGGCTGTCAACCGCGGCAATGCCTTGCAACAGGCCCACGAGATAAGTCTCCGCTCCGCCGGTTACGCCGGGGATGATGGACAACGTGTTAACGCCCACCCTCATTTCAGTGCACCATCCGTTCCTTAGCCGCAGACACGCTGTCAGGCGTCCCCGCCGTGTTCCAGCCGCCAACACCTCTGGACCTGGCTAGAACTTCCGCCCGCCCCAGACGCTCGGACTTCAGGCACAACGCCACCAGAATCCAGAACAAGAGCGCAAACGGACTGCCCGCTGAAGACATCCATCCGTGAAGAAAAGAGTCGGCGAACACCACCAGGCACGAGCAGAACAAGATGAAGCCGAGATCGCTCAGCGGACTGCGGGGGCTTTTCCACATCCGGATCCCCGCCAACCCGATCACTGCCATGAATGCCCAAAGCCAGAGCAGCCCCGGGACTCCCAAATCGGCCAGCATGACGATGTGCTCTGAGTGCAGAGTCGCTCCTGTGCCTCCGATCTGCGCCGCTTCCTGCTCCTGAGTCTGGCCCGAAAGCAGGATGAAGCGGGAGTTTCCGAGGCCCATGCCGAACGCCAGATGATTCTGAATCGTCGGCCAGGCCTGTTCCCACATTTCCGTTCGGTGAGTTAGCGTCCCGGCCTTGTCCATGCGCGCAAGGGTCGTGGCGCGGCTCTCCAGATACCCTCGTCCCATTTCCGTCAGCAGGACCAGCGCCAGCAACGGAACGATCAACACGCCGTATCGCAGCAGTTTATCGCGGCCCAAACGCCATTGCGCCAAGCCGCAGGCCAGAAAGGCGCCGATGATGGAGCCCCTTGAACCGGAGGCCAAAATGTTGAGCGCCAGGGCGACTGCGAGTGCGATACTGATACGCTTTTCGGTGCGGCTTGCCGGATACCGCACCTTCCACAACACGATCGGCAACACCATCGCAGAAAAAATGCCGTTCCAATTCGGGTTGTTGAAGAAACCCTCAAACCGCCCGCCACCCTGCCCTGTCGTCTCACCCCCTGGCGTTTTCTCCGCCGCCGCCTTTGGCATGGCAACGAAGAGGACGCCTAGAACTAGAATCAGGATCGCGAGGCGATGCACTATATCGATCATAGAGATTACGCTTCGACTGTCCGAGGTGAAGAACCAGACCGTGCCGAACGCCGCCACAAAAAGAACGCTCACTGCAACGCAGTTCAACAGTGCGAAAGTGGGATGTCCGCTGACCGGCGCCATTACCGTCGCCAGTACCAGGAACGCCATCCAGCCCCAATGAACGGGGGTTAGCCGGTTCAAAGCCAGTCTGCTCCGGGGAAGATAAAGAAGGGCCATTCCGGCTACCGCCGCCAGCGCCATCCATCTGAAGACGCCCTTGCTCAGGATTTGAAGATAGGCCATGCTGCTCGACCCGGCAAGGATGAGCAGAAGGCTGCCGAACAGAATCGCAGGGAACCCCATGCGTATCCGAAGCAACCGCATCAGGACTAAGAATCCTATGCAGCCGCCGAGCAACACAATGGCGATCTGCAAGGGATACTTCTCCAGGAGGTCGCGTATCCGATCCAGGTTCATGGTTTCGACCTTCTCCGGCCTTCTTCCGAAACCAGGCCGGCCATGCGGTTGAACTCGTCCACCGCCTTCTCATAGCTCCAGGCGACGGCGTGTTGCCTCGACACGCGGCGAAACTCCTCCTGCTTTTCACGTTGCTGCAGAATCTCGGTCAACACACGCGCATGCTGTCCCACGTTACCCACCGGAACGACATGCCCGTTGGAGCCGGAGCGAACCAAGTCAGGCGCCGCGCCCACACGCTCGCTGACGACCAGCGGCAAGCCGCACGCCGCGGCCTCATTGACCACGACTCCCCAAGGCTCGTGCCGCGAAGGCAGACAAAAGACATCCGCGCAGACGTAGAGTTCGACTAGGTCAGCCCCCTGCCGGAATCCCAGGAAATGCACGTGGTCGCCGACCGTGAGTTCATTTGCCATTGCACGCAGGCTGTCTTGCTCCGGTCCATCTCCGACAATGAGCAGTTGCGCGGCCGGCAACTGTCGTATGATCTCGGCAAACGCCTTCATAAGCACATCCACACCCTTGACGTGGATCAGCCGGCCGACGAAGATGACGGTCGGCCCATCGGGAACATTCCACTTCCGACGCAATTCGCTGCGCGACGGACGCAGTTCGTCCGAGCGGTGGATAAACCAATCCACATCGGGCGTATTCGGGAAGAAGAAGACGCGCTCCGGACGCGCGCCGTAATGGCACAAGTATTCCTTCGAGAGCGTTCCAGTAGCCAAGCACGCGGCCGCGCGGGACACGACCAGCCGCACCAGCGGCTCCTTGACTGCGCGCCTCAACCATGACCTGGGTTCGCTCAAATGGCTTTCCGAAGAGATGACGTACGGCTTCCGTCGCATCCAGGCCCATGTGATCGCGATCTGCGATGACATCAGCGCGTAGCCAGGAACGACCACCAGGTCAAAGTCTCCGTTGTCCAATTCGCGGAACAGACTCGGGTTCCAGTGATTGATGAAAGATTTCTTTCCCATGAACGCAAGGGATTTGCCCGTAAGCACCCGAAACCTCGGACCCGCCGGAACGGGCACGTGCCAACTGCGATCGGACTCGGTCGCGGAAAAGTAATAGACGGAAACATCCGCATCGGCCGTGGCGACCAGCCGCTCCAGCAGCGGTTGGCGATATGGCGTCGGCAGGGGCGTGAGAAACGCCACGCGCAGCTGGCGGCCCGACACTTCGCTTCTGCAAGGCTCGATTGTGGGCGTCGGAGCCTTCACAATGAAGCCTCCTTGCCCTGTCCTTTCACGGTCAGGTGGGCCAGGGCACCTTCCAGCGACGCGGCGTACCGGCTCACCAGCAGAGGCAACTCCGGCGGCATATCCTTCGGACCGCCGCGCTTGACGATGATCAGAGATCCGCGGAACACGCCGTTCGTTCCCAGACGCGTATCCCAGCGCCAGACGTCCGGCGCCTCCTCGGGCGAAGGTTCCGCTCCGTCCGTTGCCGTACTGCCGTCCCATTGCGCGTGCACGAAGTCCAAGCCGACCGATCTCAGGTCCCGGACGGCCTTCGAGAGGATGGCTTCTCCGGACGTCTCCTTCTCAAGCGCACGCGCCTCGTTCTTCAAGAGTTTCCGATACCTAGAGACGGCTCGATGTCGTCCGAGTCCCCCGATGACGAAAAAGCCGAACTCTTTGAAGTCGCTTGCCCCGATTAACCTTGCCACCACCGCGATGACCACGCCCGCCGCAACGGCAAGGACACCCGCCAGGACGCTGCCGGAAAAAGCGATCAGCAGCGAGAAGGAAGCCAACAGGACACAGAGTCCATACAGCAGCACCAGCGCCTGCCGCTTGGTGAAACCCAGTGCCATCAGGCGCTGATGAATATGGTCTTTGTCCGCGGAAAAGATCGGGACCCGCCGGCTTACACGCCGTGTGATGGCCATCACGGTGTCCATGATCGGCAGCCCGAGCGCGATGACCGGCACGATCAGGGCGAAGGCCAGGTGACTCTTGAAGGATCCTTCCACGGCCAGTGCGCCGAGTGTCATACCCAGGAACAAGGAACCGCTGTCGCCCAGGAAGATGACCGCCGGCGGCAAATTGAACAGCAGGAAGCCGGCGCAGGCCCCCGCCAGCGCCGCGGAGATCACCGCCACCTCCGTCTTTCCCTGGTACGCGGAAAGGCTCAACAGGGCCACTGACATGACGACGCCCAAGCCGCTGGCCAGCCCGTCCATGCCGTCAAAGAGATTCACCGCGTTCGCGCAAGCGACCAGCCAGAGGATGCTCGCCGGCAGCGATACAGCCATGGGCAGTCCCATTCCGAACACGCGTTCTAGCCGAAAGCCGGCCCAGTAGAAACAGGCGGCCGCTACGCACTGCAAGAGCAGCTTGAGCCTCGGCTTCATCGCGCGCACGTCATCCCAGATCCCGACAGCGAGAATCGCCGCGCACGGCAGCAGAAACTTCGATCCGCCGGAAGTCTCCATCGTGGGGAAAACGATCGGGAGCGCGAAGAGCGCCACGAAGAAGGCCGCCGCGACCGCCACACCTCCAAGACGCGGCGTAGGCTGCTGGTGCAGCTTCCGCTGGCCGTCCGGAACGTCCATTGCCCCCACGGCGAGCGCCAGCCGGCGCACACCGGCGGTCAATATAACCGCCAGCGAGAACGCGATGCAGATTCCTGTCAAGTAAATCCAGGCCATGTCTAAGCGCTTTCCGTTTCCCCGGCGATGCTTCGCCGGAAGAGTTCACTGAGTTCCACCGCCGACTGTCGAACATTGAATTCCCGCCCGACCTTCTCACGCGCGGCAAGGGCGATACTCTCGCGGAGCTTGCGATCTCGCAGCAGTGTCTCCACCGCATCGGCCAAAGCGGCAGGATTCTTCTCTTCCACCAGGATTCCTTCCTTCGGGCTCTCGATCAGTTCCGGGATGCCCGAGACTTGAGTCGAAACGCACGGCACACCCGCCGCCATCGCTTCCATCAGCACCACCGGAATTCCGTCGAGGTCGCCGTTCGACGCATAGACGCTCGACAGCGCGAAGACCTGCGCCTGCTCGTATAAGGAACGCACCGTTTCCTGATCGCAGCCACCAGCGAACACGGTGCAGCCCTCGACGCCCAGTAACCGCGCCTCCGCTGCGAGAGCTTGCTTGAGCGGCCCGTCTCCTGCGATCCGGCACTCGAACTTCATCCCTCGTTCCTTCAGAAGCGCACACGCCCGAAGCAGGACTTCGTGGCCTTTCTTCTCGATCAGCGATCCGACGCAAAGCAGGATCGGAGGGGCCTCCTGCTCATGGCGCGCGGGCGCGCCACGGCCGTCCACGCCGCAGTGGATCACGTGTATCTTTTCTCGGGCGGACGTCCCGGCCTCCGCCGCCAGTCGTTCCCGGTCGAATCGGCTGATGGAGATCACAAACCGCGCCTGCCGCACCTTCTCCGGGATCAAGCGCGCGTCAAACGCCGTATGACTTGTGAAGCTGAAGCGGCGCCTCTCCAACTGCGCCGCCATCCAGGCGATTGTCGCCACCTCCGTGCTGAAAGGCGCATGCACGTGGCATACCTGCGGCCGAAGGCGCAGCTCAGCGGCAACGCAGCCCCCGCGAACGACTTCGCCGAATGCGCGCGAGAGGCGCCTGCGCCCTGCCGCGCCAAGCACTTGCCGCGCCAGACGCGTGAAAAGCACCGGATGTCGCAAAAACGATCCTATCGCCCGGACATAAAGCAACGGATGCGCGGTCACGGGCAGGTAGATCGTTTCCCCAACATACTTGCGAGCCTCCACATGAACCGCGTCCGACATCGGCCGTTTGCAAGCTATGTTCAATATCTCCACGCCGGCGTCCCGGACAGCCTCCATCTCGCGATAAACGAACGTCGCCGTCCGCGAAGGGAAGGTGTGGTGGATGTACGCGACAACTCCGCGGCCTGCCTGTGAAGGGGCTGGACTCACTTCACCTCCTTCAGTTCAGTCGCAGAAACCATGTTGTACGTCCCGCCTAGAATCGCCTGCTTCTGGTCGGGAGTCAAGAGCGAGACGACCACATCGTTCGAAAGCTCAGTGACGTAGGCCCACGAATCCAGCTTGTCGTCCCACCGATAGCACGCTCCGCGCAGGCCGCCAAGTCCCATATCGCGAAAGGCGCGCGCCAGCATCATCTCGTACTTGCTTCGGAAAGAGTAAAAACCCAGTTCCACATAGACTGCAACGCCGACCGTCTTTGCCGTGCCGAGCTTCTCCTTGCTCAACGCGCTTCCGATGATACGGTGGGCCTGCGAGCTCGGCCCCGCCATTGACCAGAGCATATAAATGCGGTTCGTTTCGCCTGTCCTGACAGAAGAATGGTAGTAGACTATCCCATTCTCCTCGTTCTGCGTCATCCCAGCCGTTTCCAGTTTCACGAGTCGCTGGGCGCGATCACGATCCTCAGCGTTCATGACGGAGAGCGAAGATTCCAGCGCATTCTCGTTTGTTCGAGAGCTCAACATGCGCAGCACAACCATAACGCCAAGAACTGCGAATGCAGCCGCAGCCATGCCCACTTTCCCTCGGCCGGACAGCTTCACACCGCACCTCTGTCCGACCCGGCTATGGACTCAAGCTGTCTCAGGATGTTCCCGGCCACTTTGTCCCAGGTATATTGCTGCAAGACCTTGCCGTGAAACAGGTTCGCCAGTTTATCGCGCAGTTGCGCGTCGGCGTAAAGCGCACACATGGCGGCTGCCACTGCGTGGTCATCGCCCGGCGGCACCATCAGGCCATCTCTCTCAGGCTCCATAATGTCCCTCACGGCCGCCGTGTCCGGCGCGATAATTGGCTTCCTCATTGCGCCATACTCGAGCAATTTCAGCGGTGAACAATACCATGCCGTTCCCGCCATGCAGCAAATGTCCATCCCGGCGTAGTATGCCTGCATTTCGGAATAGGGCACGTTCCCCGTGAATGCAACGGATTCCGCACACCCAAGCTCCGCCGCCAATCCGCGCAATTCTCGGCTTCCTTCGCCGTCGCCCACAATGAGGAGCGCCGAGTCAGGGCAGTCCCGGCGGGCCAGCGAAAAGCCGCGAATCAGGCTGTCAATGCGATGCCACTTGAAGAAGGAACCGGCAAAACCAAAGACTATCTTGCCCGCCAGCCCATGTTGCCGGCGAATCCGGTCGCCATCGCTGGAATCCGGTCTGAACTTGTCCGCGTCCACGCCGTTCGGCTGAACGATAATACGTTCCGCCGGAATTCCTCGTGCAACGAGGTTCGCCTTCAGCGGCGACGAGACCGTGCGTATACGACGTGCCGACATGAGATTCCGCGTCTCAACGCGCGTGGCATGGCCGGACAACAGGGAGTTCCGTCCATCGCGACACCGCTCCTCAACCATGGGCGCATGAAGCTCCGCCATGCGTGGGATTCTCGCTTCCTCGGCGATTTTACGGCCATCTGTCGCCAGGAAAGCCGTTTGTTCATAGATCACGTCCGGCCTGAAGCTCAGAATGGCTTCCTTGTATCGGCGAAAGAACCGGTGATCGTAGGATATGACGCGCAGATCCTTTGCCGTCTCCCAAAGCAGGTTCGGAATGGCCTGCTTGGCCAGGCCCTTGAACGATGGGCCTTGCCGGCCCGCCGCGGAACCAGCGACCTGCTGTCGCCCGAGCCATTCCCCGAGCACAATGACATTCACCTCGTGTCCGGCGCGCTGAAACGCGCCGGTCATCGCGTTCAGGTGAACCGCATATCCCGAAATGTGAAATCGGGATTGCTGAGGCTCAAGACAGAGATATGCTATTCTCATGTACCTGCCACATTATGGGGCAACGCTTGCCCACGCACCTTTCCATGAGGATAAACCCACCACAGACTCCCGACATTTGAACCAACACGACGAAGTCACGCAGAGCTCGTCGTGCGATTATCTTCCGTGAGGCCCTTACGAGTCGCGCGATAATGACGTTTTACGATCTGGGCGCGATTCCCCAATATCAGGCAGTCTGGCTCCGTGAATTTGCCTTGGACGACGCTTCCCATGCCCACAACACAATCGTCTGCGATATCCGTGCCCGGCCCCAGCATTACTGTACTCCCGATGAAGCAGCGGTCCCCGACGCGGATAGGCTTGCAGTTATCCCAAGACAGGCCATGCGTCCAGAAAGAGGAACGGAGCCCCGCCACTGTCACTCGCTCCCCAATCATTATGTCCCGGCTGAGGTCGAAATGCATGCGGCCGCAGATGAGCGAATCCCTGCCGACGTTGAACGTCGCCCGATAGCCGGCCCGATCCCACGGCGCGCCGATGAACTCGCTGAACGCCTGTACTTGAGTATTTTCGCCAATTCGGACCTCGCCAAGATGATAGAAGGTGCACTCACGTTCGATTCGGCACGAAGGACCAACATGTAGCGTGACGATGGCTTTGAAGCGGCACTTGTTCGCGATCCGGACGCCCGGCCCGATTTCCACCTTCTCCGCGTCGATGTACGTCAGAAACCCTATCCGGCTTCCGGCCCCGAATCTGTATCCGCACAGCAACTGGTACGCCATTTTCCTCAAGAAGGAAAATGGCAGCAGGCACGCTAGAGCTTTATGTGGTCTCAGCCCTCTGAGCATGTGGCTTCCGTAACATTCTTCAATACTTCTGCCAACTGTGCTGCCGTCTCCCGTCGCTCAAACCGCTGGATGAACTTCCAGTTCGGATTCAAGCGGATGCCGCCGTTGCAGTGGCGGGTGTACAGGTCCAGCAGCACACACGCGATATCCTCCGGGTTGACCGGGTCAGCGGCGATGCCGAGCCCGGACCGGCGCAGGACATCTTTCGTGTCACCCTCGGCGACCGGCGCCAAGATCGGCTTGCCCGTCGCCAGATACTCATACAGTTTCGCAGGGACGTAAGGCACAGCCTTGGCCCGGTCCTCGAATCCGACCTGAACGCAGAAAAGCACGTCAGCCTCTCCCAGCAGCGCCATCGCCTCCGCATGCGGAACGTAGCCCGGAACCGCCACAGAATCCTCCAGTCCCAGATCCTTGATCCTCGCCCGCCAACCCTCGTGGAGATAGCCTATGAAGCATAGCCGGATTTTCCCGCGAAGCTCCGGGCTCCGATCCAAGATGATTTTCAGGCCCTCCAGCAGGACCTTCGGCGTGCGCATGGAGCGATCCAGCGCGAACGGTTGATAGGACATGCAGCCGGCCAATCGCCGCATCCAGTTCCGGCCTGCGTCGCCGCCGGCCGCGTGCCGCAAATCGTGGAACGTGCCGACGTGCGTGATCGTCAGCGGCCTGGCGTTCTGTGGTGATGGACTGCCCTTCGGGATATCCTCTTCATCATACCCGTTGGGAATCGCCACGACGCGTTCGGCGCGCGCAGCCCCCAGCAATTCGCGCATCCGCTGCGCTGCCAGGGGCGTGTTGGCGACGACTGTATCCGCCCGCCGGAGCATGAACCGCTCCGCCGCCACGGTTGCTCGGTAATGCAGCCGACTGGGCCAGGTGAGCAGCGAATCCTGCGTCCAGAGATCGCGCAGATCCGCCACCCACGGCACGCGCGCCCACAGGCGCAGAAGGAATCCCACCACAATGAGCGAATACGGCGCCGAACTGGTGTAGATCGCGCACGGCCGCCTTTCCCTGATGATTTTCAACGCGCGGGGAATCGCGCCCAGCGCCCAGAAGAATTCCTTCTCCCAAAACACCGGATAGAGAAGAAACCAGAAGACCCTGAAGAGGTGGAGTTTTTCCAGCGCCCCGCGCACGCGCCGAGGCTCATAATCGCGTGTCCGGTGCACTTCGCAGCGCCCTTCAACATCCTGCGACAGCGAACCGTCCATCTTGAATTCGCGGTGGATGCTATAGTCATTAGGGCGCACCGTCAGCACGATCGGCCTCCAGCCGAACTCCGGCAAATACTTCACGAACTTCGCCGAGCGCTGCACGCCAGCGCCGCCGATCGGAGGGAAATAATAGGTGATGAAGAGGACTTGTTTCATTAAGTTCTCAACCGTCGGGGCTCACGCCCAGCGCGGTTCTGTAGATCTCTCCCATCCTTTTTCGCCGCTCCTGGAAATCGAACTTAGCGCGGCAAAGTTCCAGCGACCTTTTTCCCATCTTCGCCCGCATCTGCGGGTCATCAAGAAGGGCCGTGAGTTTCGCCGCCAGTTCGGCAACAAGGAACTCGCGAGCCTCAACGACTGCCGCGCGATTGTCGAAGGGTTTGTCTCCCGTGCGGACCAGGTGACCGAAACCATTTACGGACAATCTGACGACAAATCCATTTCCACCGTTCTCGATGACCTCCTCCAGCGCGCCCACGTTGGTCACGACGCAGGGAAGTCCGCAGGACATGGCCTCCAGGCAGACGAGACCGAACGTGTCCCAGAAGGTTGGAAGACAAAAGACATGGCACTTGCGCATGAGCGCAATCACTTCCTTCTGGCCCATGTTCTCGTGAACAAGGATGTTCGGCCTTCTCTGAACTCCCGCCCGGGCCTCCGCGGCATCACGTTGCGTGGTATCTGTCATGAATCCGTCCGGAGTGAAGTTCGTCACTAGATGCAGCACGGCGTCATCCCGGTTGAGCGAAGTGAATGCGCGCACGAGCTCTCGGCCACCTTTCCTGAAGAATGCGTACCCCGCAAACAGGACGTGCACCTTTCCATCTGCGAAGCGTTCCATAGGGCCCTCCGGTATGCTCACGGCGGGATAGACCAGCTCGAACTTTCCCTGGAGCGCCGCGCACCAATCCGTCAAGTGCTCAACGAAGCACTTCCGAGCAAGCTCAGACCAGAACAGAATTTTCCGGCAGTGCTCACCGGACAGAAGGTCCATACACTTTGCGAAGAGATACCGTTTGCGGTTGCGCGGATTGTAGAGAGGCAGAATCGATTCCAAGATCACCACCCAGGGCGTTTTGTTCGTGACAATGGAATTCTTGACCTCGTAAAGGTCAATATGACGAGTCGGGACGAAGGTCTTCAGCGTGACCAGGAAACTGTTGTTGCGATACGGCCCGCGCAGATAGGAATAGGGTATCTCCCAGACCGGGTGCACCTGGAACCCGTCGGGCGGCTCTGCATAATGGGAGTTCCAGAACTGATGTGTCTGGCGACGCGTTGTGCCAAGGATGTATGGGTGATCGCTCATCCCAACCCTTCCCGGCGCAGGCCTGGAGCGATATCATACTGCGCCTGCCCCTGAGGCGAACCGGATGTCCAATGGAAGCTGAGAGAAGCTCTTAGCGCGTTCGTCATACTGCAGGCAACCGTTAACCTGGTCGTTTGCTGCTTGACGCCGTAATGCGGGGAGTGCCATCCCGGGCTGAGTTGAACTCTCATTCCCAGAGTCTCAGGCGTCACGATGCGAAGGGAATGGCCGTCGCGTTCAGCGCGGAGTTCCCGGCCGCTCAACTGGACGGACACCTGCGGCGCGAATAGGAACCCCCACGTCAGTTCACGCTCTCCGAGGCCGGAAATGCAGTCTATGATCCGCAGCGACGGCGAACGCCTATCATGCCGAAACTCGCGGCGCACCTTCACGTCCAGGCGCGCGTAGCCTTCATGCTCTGCGACAAGCACATCCTCATCCGGCCCGCTCCGCCATTCGAGCACGTGGCAATGCGCGTTGTCCTTCAGCCGGAACGGGTCGCTACGCTTGAGGGGGTTAATTTCCTGTCCGTCCACGATCACGGTGTTGTGCGCCGAGGTGGAGCGAAACATGTGCCGGTCTTTCAGGTTCCCTGTGTAGGTGTACGTACCTCCGTCCACTATGAACTCGACCCCGTCGAGCGTCAGCGTGAAGCTCAGGTGGTCATTGTGGCTGTGCGCGCCGACATCCCGCGCGTCCGGTCGCCGACAGCTTATGAGCGCATGCAGCCGCTCCGAACTCAAGACGTAGAACCCCGATTCAGGGAAGGCCCTCGACTCCTCCTTCGCCTGCGCTACCGGCATGGCGTCGTAAACCTTAAGCCCCTCCGACCCCAGCAGCCAGAACGCCTCAGGATGCGGATCACGCGTCAGCTTGAACTCGCCTTCGCCGGTGAGGACTGCGGCTAGCGAAAGCAGGTAACTGTGATCGCGTTTGTCGAGCGGCGTCAGCTCCTGCAACCGCCCGTCGTCTGCATCTCCCACCTGAGGCGCAAACCGAGCGAAGCGAGGCCCTGAGGCATCTCGAAGGGGCATGGGCAAATAGGCCGCGGTGAAATGAAACATCCGCGTGATCGCGTCTTGCGATGCCGGAGGCAACTCGATACCGTTCCGGCGCAGCAGCAGCCATGTCGTCGCCGCCATCTCAAGCACCAGCCGATGATAAGGAATGCTCCCCTCGAAGTGGACGCCGTCAGAGCGCACCTGGCGCTCGAGTTCCTCACAGAAGCCCTTGATGCCCGCCTCGCGCCAGTCGGTCGCTTCCTTGAACTCGGGGAACAGCACGCCCAGGAAGACGAGTCCCACGAAGTTGCTGAACCGATGATTGCCATATCCTTCCAGGTGGCGCAGGATGAACCGGCCGTGGCTCAGCAGGTTGCGGTAGAACACCTTGCGCGCCTCGTCGGTGAACGCCGGCGAATCGCCCATGAACGCGAATCCCCAGATCCAATTCACGATCTGGATTGCCACCTCCATCGGCGACATCCAATTCGGGCCGATCAGCGGCGGGTTCTGCCGGTCCCAATCCGTCATCTGCGCCACCCACTCAGATGCGTATGTTAGATTGCCGATTGCCGATTGCCGATCGGCGGCAGGTGCTTCGCCTCGCGAAGATTCCGCAGTCCGCAATCCGCATTCCGCAATGAGGTGCGCTATTCCGAGCGCACCAAAGTGCTGGCACCGCGAAAGCTCCCACACACGCTTGATGTCGCTCCCGTCGCTGTACTGCACTGGCAGCACTGCGCTGTACCGCTTCTTCCACCGCCGTCCCGTCGCGAAATCCTCGTGCCATGGCATACGCGAATGAATGCCTGGTGTGAGCTTGTTGAATGAACCCGGCCTGGGACATTTTGCGCCAAGCAACTCAAATTCATGCCGACACGCCGCGTCTGCCTGGGCGATGACTGCACGGGCCGTTTCCGGATGATCGGCTAAAAATCGCGCCGCGAGTGCTCGCTTCTCCTGCCGCGTGAAAAAGAACCGCAGTTCCTTCGTGCGGATCATCCGCATCATCGCTTCAAAGCTCTCTGCGCCGAGCGATACCCTCAACGTCGAGTCGCCTACTTCAAACGCGCCTAGTGCAGCGCGCGCGGTATCATGGATCAGCCGTGCACGCCTGATGGCTGCTCTCGTGATTCGGCGAAGCAACAGATCACCTCAACTTTCAGGACCGATTCCTGGCCATAGCCGCTGCGACCCAGGCTTAGAAATGTCCGCTTCCACCGGAATGGGCTTGCAAGGCAGCATCGTAAAGGCCTTGAAGCTTTTCCACCAGCATCTCAATTCGGAAAGCATTTTCGATTCGTTCTCGCCCTGCCCGCGACAAGCGAGCACATTCTTCCGAAGATGAAGCCAACGAATACATGACATCCGCGAGGGCGTCAACGTCCCTCTCAGGAACCAGACGTCCGCATCGCCCGCCGTCCAGCAGCTCTGAGATTCTCGTAGAAGGACAGCAATGCTCTACTTTGGCGATCATCGGCGTATTCGTTTCGCACGTACTGAGCGCCCGTAACGTTCACGCCGGCAGCAAAGGCCTTCGAAAGTGCCACGACGCTCTCATCCACGTCGCGAGCAAGCAGACAGTGTGGAAACAGATAGTTGTAGACGACGTTTCTCCCTCGCGATAGCGCTTCAAGGACCATGCGCGACAAGCCATCGTGACGGACGATTCGCAAAAGCACGGACGATTCCTCGTAGACTTTGTCCATATTGTCAGCGATTCCCAGGAAATGCACATTGGGCGGCATCCTTACGCCGTCTCCCGAATCGCCAACGACTTGAAAACGCACATCGCCCATTCGGCGGGCGATCTCAAGTACCATGTCCAAGCCGTAGAACTCCCGCTTTGCGGGGACACAGTAACAGACAACACATGCCTTGGAAGGCAATGGTGACAGAGACATGCTCGCGAGTCCCTCAAGTGGATACGGAATGTACACGGACTCGATTCCCAGCTCTGCCAACTCGTCTTTCAGATGAGGGGCAACAACGATATTGGCATGCGTCAACCGGTTGATCCGTTTAGCCATGATACGCACACGCTCATTAGTCAAGGCGAAGTAAACGTCAGAACCCACCCAATAGCGTACAGTCCGCTTGCGCATAAGCCGTGCCCATCGAAATATCCTCATCGTCTTGGTCTGGTCACACTCGATGAACACAGTGCGCTGGACGATGTCAGCCGACATCGTCTGACGCAAGATAGTGCGGAGCCTGGTGCCTGCAGCGACAGCGTCCGCACCGGCTGCCGTCAAGAGACGCACCAGCGTATCGCGACGGCGCCGTTCGCTATCGTCGATCAGCACCCGAATCCGTCCACGTTTGCGCGATATCATCATTGTTCTTTCCAGATTGCGAGACCCACCACTACGATCTCGTTGATGTAAAACATGCCGGTCACGTTGGGGAAGCTTATAAGGACATAAACACCATCGCTGTATACCAACGCATCCGCGCAATTGCGCGTCAACAACAGAGTCGTACGACAGATGTTGACCATCTTCCCTACTCAACCCGATGTGTTCTGTGCGGCGCCTCGTGATTTATTTGATAACCGCCTGACTACGGCCTGAGCTCCAAGACGCCCGGCGGCGCTGGCGCAGGCCAATGGCGCCGAGCGAAGGCTTGAGGCGAATCCTCGCCATGCAAGGCGCATACCCCACCTGCGCCGCACAATGTTAGCGAACGAGAACAAAACCTCACTCGAGTACTTCTTTGCGCGGCGGTCTCCGACCTCTTGCTGTGCGAACTTTTGGATTAGTCCGGCGATAAAGTTCCAATTCTGAGCAAAGCTGCTGATCCCGACCGGCAGCGCAAACAACTCACCGCCCATCCGGCGGCCAAACTCATCCGGCGGCAATGAAGGCGTTCCGCGACCTGCAAGCTGCAACAATGACCGCGCGGCGTCCCTGTCACCATGTATTACAGACCTTGCGAACAGCTTCAGAGTCCACGTGCGACACACTTCGTCGAGATCTTCCTCTCTGCAACCATCTTTGTAAGCGGCGAATGGTCTAACGCAGCGCTCGTCGGGGCGATGCGTCCTGTGAAGAACCTCGAGACCCGCTTTACATTGCCGTAAGAACTCTCTGCTCATGCTGGAGGCGCGCATTCGGTAGTCCACTTCGCATCCTTGAACGGGGACGAATTCATAGCCGGCGCGACCTAGGCGCGCCCACATATCCCAGTCCTCACACCCCTTAAGACTTACGTCGAATGCGCCGACCTCATCGAACAAGCGCCGTGGTGTCATCACCGCGTGGACTGGGAAGGCATTCGAGTGAGCAAGTTCCTTGAATCCTAACGAGCGCAGGGCCTTCGTGCCGCCCAATACGCCCTTCCCGTCTTCCGAAATTAATCTCGTGCCGCAAAACTGTGGTTGGGGCGAAGATTGGACTTCTGCCGCAGCCAGCATGCGCTCGACGAACTGCCTTGAATAAAGATCGTCAGCATCAAGAAAACAGAGCCACTTTCCCTGGCTCTCCTTGATGCCACGGTTCCTTGTTGCACTGAGGCCCTCATTATTTGTGGTCACTACGCGAATGCGCCGGTTTCTTGCCGCCCATTGCTGAGCGATATCCAGAGACTTGTCGCGCGAGCCATCGTTGATTACCAGCGCCTCCCAGTCCGCAGAGGTCTGTTCATGGACGCTGGCCAAAGTCCTGTCTATCGTGTCTTCCCCGTTGTAACACGGGATAATGATACTGACGTTCACGCCAGACACTGTCATTGCACCTCTAAACCTTACCGCAAAGCACATGCAACGATGGCACCAGCCACGGCCAGCGCAACTGCGTCCAGAAGCAGCAGTGCCGCGTTACGTTTCCAGTAAGTCCGAGCGGGCCAGTATACGAATCGATATAGGAGCAGCCGCTTAAGCAACGGAAGATGGTGCAGGCGCCACAGCCTGCGATATAAGGAATAGGCCCTGAAGCTGCTCATGCTAAACTGCTCTGGAGCGGCTGCGATCGCCTGTGAGATCGTAAGGAATGATATGTTCGGTTCGCGTTTGAGCCGCTGCAAAAGCATTTCAAGTTCCTGAAGTGACATATTAGCTCGTGGCTCCCCACGCTCTTTGAGATTGTAATTATGGAACAGGACGATGATGAACGCACGCTCCTGAATGTTCTTGCACTGCCGTACGTCGTCCTCGATTCCCCATAGACCACTCAGCGCTGGAACGAACGCAAAGCCATCCTGCGTGCACGCGCCATGAAGACTCTCGCCTGCGGACATTGCACGGAAGCCTGCCGCCGTCAGCGCCGTGAGTGTGTCCTGATCAAAGGTATTGTGCGGCGGAATGAATACCGAGATGCCTCGAATGCCCGCAGCGGACAGCAAGGCGCGCCCTTTCTCAATGTCAGATCGCTGATCCGCGGCGGTCCTTGCAGTGAACTCGCTTTCCACGGCGCTGGAAGCAGTCATGCAGTGGCAATAACCATGCTGGCAGACTTCGATGAGATCCCGGTGCGCCAGAATGAATGGCATGACCAGCGACTTGGACTCAACCGGATTGCCTGGCACTTCCTTTCCCATTTCCGATTCCCGCATGTCCCCCGGAATGACCGCCACAGAGAGAGACACGCCTTCCCGCACGAAGAGATTTATCACTTTCAGATCGAGGCTGTCCCGCTCAGCACTCCCGCCTTTCAGGAAAACGTCGTCGTACCGGAAAACAACGTTGATCGCGCCTGACCGGCCTGGCGCCACTTTACCCTCGGCGAAGGCATTTCTCGGTTTATTCAAGGACTTTGTCAATAGTATCACCACTTGGCCGCTGTCACCACTGGCGTGCAGCTTGGGTGAAACGCCGTACAACCAGTCTCCTGTCGTTGCAGGGCTGCCTCTCTGACTTGGGGGAAACCCGATATCATTGGTCGTCCCGAGCCAGAGCAATGGTGCGTTCAAGTGAAACGCCGATCTCGCGAGAAAGCGCTTCCTGGCGCCCTCGAAGCGTCGAGGCTATATCGTGGTACCGATCCATGATGGACAGGAAACAACGATTCAAGTCTTGGCGCCATCCTGACCTCCGGAGGTCCACGACCGACTCCGTGCAGCCATAGCGTTCCATCTCGCCCTCAAGTTTCTGGCGATAATACTCGGAGGCATAGAGACCCAACCCCGGCACACCTGACGACAGCGCAAAGAGCAGAAAATGATAGGACATGCCTACGGCTAGATCAGAGGCCGCAACGCAAGCTTTGGCCTCAACAGGATCTGCGCGCAGGTCACAAAGAATATTGGAGGGCGGGCTGCCGCACAACTTCTCCTGCACGACGCGATAGGCGGCAACTTCAGCAGAATCATTGGTGAGCATGGGCACGAAAATGATGCCAACCCCCGGTGCGCTCCCTACTGCGCGGCACACGTCGAGCAGAATGCCCGGGTCTTGGCCTTCGGACTCCGCATAGGCGGCCCAACGGGCGTTTACCGCAATGATTTGCCGGGGCGTCGCCTCGAACATTTCTTCCAGCCGCTTGCGTGCGCTCTTGACGCGATCCTGGGAAACAGGAAGGTCGTGCGCGTCGTCCCCTGTGCACAACAACTGAGGCCCTTTCACGCCCAGCAATCCCGCGGTGCCGAGGGATTCTCTTTCGCGGAAAGTCACACAGCAGGCGGCGCTAAGCCCTCGCCGCGCGAACTTCTTACCCAGCCTGCAACGAATAGGCCCGATCCCCTGCCCTGAGAACACCACGGGCTTACCCAGAACCTTTGCAACCATTGCCTCCGCGCATGGGGCGAACAGATCATCATACAGAAAGGCGTCCGTCATGCCGCCGCCGCCTGCCGAAAAGAGGAGACGACTCTCCCTTATGGCCGCGAAAAAGGAGCGCGCCTCTCGCGGGCAAAGCGCCTTGGAGCCCAAGAGCCTCTCGAACCTTGCGGCCGCCAGCAAACGCCATGTTGCGAGAACGATAAGAGCGTCGAGTGCTCTGGCTCGCCCTTTCTTCGGGAAGAGCTTGTGCGGGCCGCTGACAAACCACCGTTTTACGCCTTCGTAGTAATCCTGAAGCCCCTGAAACGTCCCGTCGCCATCTATGAGCGGTATATACGCACGGACCTCGTCCCCTCGGAAGGAAAACACCGTGTCCGGCAGTTGCTCGCGCAGCTTGCGTGTGACGTTCCGCAGCATCGCAATGTCCCCAAGCGTGCCCATGCCGCTGTGCTCCACGCAAATGCGCGTCCCGGCGCGCCGGCTCCCTGCCTGACTTTCTGAATTCATCAACGGCTCCTGTGTCACCCACGCGTTGCGTCGCACCGGCACACCGCGATGGGCATGCCCAAAGCAGCTTACGTCTGCCGGTCGCCAATATGCATTTCCAAATCCAAATTAGCCGTCCCTTCCGCAACCGGATATTCCGGCACAAGAAAATAGAGATCGCCGTTGCTGACAGAAAGGGCTCTTTCGTGATCGCTAGTTTCCATCCCGATGTGAAGGCCGTACCGGCCGGAAAGGAAGTTCATGCGCCCTCTCATCCGGACTATGACGACTTGGTTGCTGGTCACCGAACTGATCGGGCAGCCGGCCACTCTCGAGTCAGTTCGGAAGACAAGCATCCCTTGTTTGTCCCGTATCGCAATGACCATTATGGGTTCGTCGCAAGGCACATTCCACCGCGCCTTCAGCACGATCTCAAATGGTTGTCCTGTCCGAAGGCTGTGCGTCGAAACACCGGAGTGATTGTGAAGGTCGAGCGAGAGCATCTCCACCTCTGCGCGTTGTGATTCGTTAACGCGCGAGCCTCCTTTGCGCCGAGCGATGCCTATCGCCACCCGCTCGTACGCGGATATGGCGCCCTCCGTATCTCCAGAGTAGATGCACTTGCCGGCATCGAGCACGGCGCTCTTCTTGCAAAGCCTTGTCACGGCACTCATGTTGTGAGAAACGAACACAACAGTAACCCCGGCGGCGACAATCTCCTGCATTCGCTCCAGACACTTCTGCTGAAAACCCCAGTCTCCTACGGAGAGCACCTCATCGACAAGGAGGATATCAGGATCCACGTGAGCCGCAACTGAAAACCCAAGTCGTGCATACATCCCGCTGCTGTAGTATTTGACAGGGGTGTCGATGAACTCCTCGATGCCGGAAAAGTCCACGATGGCGTCGAATTTCTTGTCGATCTCTCTTTTCATCATGCCGAGGATGCTGCCGTTAAGATAGACGTTCTCGCGGCCGGTGAGTTCAGGATGGAATCCCGCGCCGACCTCGATGAGGGCGCTGACGCGGCCGTGGGTAGTGATCGTACCCTTTGTAGGTTTGCTGACGCGCGAGATGAGCTTGAGGAGCGTGCTCTTGCCCGCGCCGTTGGGACCGATGATCCCCAGCGTCGTGCCCTTTTCGACCTCGAAGCTGACGTCCTTCAGCGCCCAGAATTCGCGCGTGCGGGCCGTCTCCGGCAGCGGACGGCCAAGAACGCGCCGACAGGTGTTCGTTACGGTGTCGCGCAGGGATGAATAGCGCGCCAGCCCAATGAGGTACTTCTTCGAGACGTTGTCAACGACTATCGCTGCTGGCATATCACAATATATCCGCGAAACGGGCGTCCACATGCTTGAAGTAGATGTACGCCGCGACAAAGATCGCCAACGACACCGCCACCGCGATGCCCAGATAACCGAAGTCCGGCGCTCGTCCATCCAGCAGCACGGTGCGGTAGCTGGTCACAATCGGCGCCATGGGGTTGAGCATGTAGATCTTGTAGAGCAGCTCTGATTTCTGCCTGACGGCATTGGCACTGTAGATAACCGGTGAGGCAAACATCCACAACTGCAGCACCAGCGGCAGCGCGTACCTAACGTCGCGGTAAGTCACGTTCACGGCTGAGAAGAAAAAGCCGATCCCCAACGTCAAAACCACTTGCAGCGCGATAATCACCGGTACGAATAGCACCCATCCGCTAAACGGAATAGCGATGCCTACGTGATACTTGTAGTACAGGATGAGCGCGACGAGCACGACGAAGGAGATGCAGAAGTCAATGAGCGTCACAAGGATAGTGCTGATCGGCAGTACCTCGCGCGGAAAGTAGATTTTCTTGACCAGTCCGGAGTTGGACAGCAAGCTCGGGATCGCCATGGTCAGGGAAGTCGAAAAGAAGGTCCATTGCATCATGCCGCCGTAGCCGAAAATGAGATAGGGCTTCCCGTCGCTTGGCAGCGGACGCAGATACGAAATGAACATGAAGACCAGCGTGAGGCTCAGCGGTTGCATTACGGCCCACGCCGCCCCGAGGAAGGTCTGGCGGTAGCGAACCGTAAACTCGCGGAGCGTGAGGTTCCACAAAAGTTCACGGAACTTCCAGAGCTCGTTGAAAGCAGTGAACATTCGAACCTAGTTCTCCGATTTCCTGGCAGCCAGTGCATCGGCGCGTACAGGAGTATGCGGATCACCGAAACCATCAACTGAAGCTATCCACTCGCCCTTCCTGATTTCCTGCACATCAATCTGATGCATCCCGCGAGCATTCCAGCCCGTGCCGCTTGCTTTCAAGATTGGCCCATCTGTCGCCGGGCGCTCCTCGTATTCCGTATCCGAGAGGGACGTGATCTCGAAGGCGTGGACCTGATTGCCATAAATCGGTGCGCAGTCCTGTGCGAACCGGATGAGGCGACCATCGGTCTGAAGTATGCGGCCGGCGCAACGAGCGACGTGCGCGTTGCCGACGATCAATGGACTCTTCGGATGCTCGGCCCAGGGGCCCCTAACGTCAGGGGCGCCGTAAAGACGGAGAACATCGTTGCGGTCCGACGTAAACAGCCACCACTTATCCATATGCCTGAACACGGTTGTGTCGCAACAATTCCCGCGCAGGAGATCGCAGACATGGGCCCACTTTGTCGGGAACACTGTTGCGCGATACAGGCGGACCGAATAGGCCTCGTGGCTTTCCGGAATCATATAATACGAATTCTCCCACCTGAAGACATGAGGGTAGGAAAGATGAAATGGCTCACGGAGCACAACCTGCTTATATGTGAAACGGTAACCGTCCAAGCTAATAGCAACCGCAATTTCGCCGCGTTTAGTTTCTGCGTTGAGTACCTCGAAAAACATATACCACAGCGATTCGTCTCTGACGAGAAAAGGATCGGCGACAAAGTCCGCTACGACATCAGTAACATCCCGCGCGGTTAGTACTGGATTCTTAATGTTCTCGGGTGAGCCAAGCGCAAAAGGTGACGCACCAGTGTAGATGCCTATGGACCAGCGGGCGTTCGCTGCGCGCTTTTGCCTCCGGATAATCCTGTACCTATAGCAATATGCGCCAGCAATGAAGCCCATGGCAAAAAGCCCGCTGGAAACGGCCACGAGTGCGAAGCTGCTCATTGCGCAGATCTTCCCAAAACTGCGTCACCGGTTAAGTGCGCCAAGAGCGTCCCGCATATCCTCCGGGCGGCGTGGCCGTCGCAAAAGTCGATTTCGTAAACATTTCGTTCTCATTCTAGTGTCATTTCGTTGCTGCTACGTTCTACATCCGTTCTAGAATGAGAGCCACAATCCTCTCCGCCGCGTGGCCGTCCCAGAGCTCGATTTCGCAGGGCGTCGGCGGCGGGGCGGTGAGATATTTTTCGGCATGGGAGACGATCTGTTGCGTGTCGGTTCCCGCAAGAGCGTGGTAACCGCTGCGCAACGTGACGGGGCGCTCGGTGTTCTCGCGCAGGACTACGCACGGCACGCCCAGGATGCAGGTTTCTTCCTGAATGCCGCCGGAGTCGCTGAGCATCAGGCGCGCGCTGCTCATCAGGGCCAGGAAGTCTATGTAGCCCAGCGGGTCAACCATGCGGAGGTTCGGCGCGGCCGTGAAGCGCGGGCCCAGACCCAATGCGGCGATGCGTTGCCGCGTCCGCGGATGCGTCGGAAATACGATGGGAATCCTGCGCTGAAGCTGTTCCAGCGCGGCCAGAATCCGCTCGAACGCGGCGCTGTCATCCACGCTGGAGGGACGATGCAGGGTGAGCACGGCATAGTCGCCGCCGTCCAGGTCGAGGCGGCGGCGGATGTCGGACCGCGCGGCGCGCGCTCGAAAACGGCGCAGGGTGTCAATCATGACGTTCCCGACGAAATGCACCCGATCGTCCGGAATGCCCTCTTTGCGCAGATTCTCCAGGCCGGAAGGTTCGCTGACGAAGAGCTCGTCGGAGATATGGTCGGTCAACTGCCGATTGATCTCCTCAGGCATGGCGCGGTCGAAGGAGCGCAGGCCGGCCTCGACGTGCGCCACGCGGACGCCGAGTTTGTTCGCCGCCAGCGCGCAGGCCAGCGTGGAGTTGACGTCGCCCACGACCAGCACGAGGTCCGGTTTCTCGTCGAGCAGTACTTTCTCGAATCGGGTCATGATCTCGGCTATCTGAGAAACAGGCGAGCCAGCGCCGACGCCGAGGTTGCAGCGGGGTTCCGGGATGCCGAGCTCTTCGAGGAAGATCGTCGCCATCTCGCGGTCGTAGTGCTGGCCGGTCAGGACGAGCCGCGCGTCAAAGGCGCTGTGGCCAGCCATCGCAGCCATGAGAGGCGCGATCTTGATGAAGTTCGGCCGGGCGCCGGCCGCGCAGATGACGCGTATACGATTCATTCCTTTCCGTTCCCTTCGTCGCTGGTTTCCGCCGCGTCCTTGTCAGCCGCCCTCTTCGCCTCGCCGCTTGCGCCGCTCGAGCCGAGCGCACGCTTGCGGAAGTAATAGTGGTCTCCCTTGGTGTGCTTGGCATTGTTGAGGACGACACCTATCAAATTGCCGCGCGCCTGGCGGATGTTCTCGATGCCGCGAGAGACGAGCGCGCCGTTGTGCCGGTCGGCCTGGACGACGTAGATGACCGCGTCCACGCCGGCGACCATAATGCGCACGTCGGCCACGCCGATGGTCGAGGTGCTGTCGAAGATGACGTGGTCGAAGGATTCGGCAGCCGCGCGTGCGAACTGCGCGAACCGCTCCGGCTGGATCCAGGCGAGTCCGTCCTCGCTGGCCGCGCCTGCGGTCATTATAAAGAGATTCTCAATGCCGGTCGTCCGGATGCGCGGGTCGGCGGCGTCGTCGTGCAGAATTTCGGCAAGGCCGGATCTGTTGTCGCATTGGAAGACCGAATGCAGGTAAGGAAGCCTCAGATTGGCATCCACAAGGAGCACTTTCTCGCCGGAGCGGGCGAGCGAATAGGCCAGCAAGGTGGAGATGGTGGTCTTGCCCTCTCGCGCAGCGGCGCTGGTGACGAGGATCGAGCGCGGCGGCCGTCCTGCGGTCGCGGCGTGAATGTAGAAGCGGACCTCGTTGAACGTCTCGACGACGTGCGAATCCTTTAGGGCCTCCAGCGAGAAAACTTCGTGTCCGAAATCGAGCCGCCTGAAATGCGGCACGACGCCCAGCACGGATGCGCCGAGGCTCCGCTGAGCGTCGCCCGGCGTCTTCACTGTCTTCCGGCTGAACTCGAGGAGCATCACGACGCCGAAGCTGGCCATCAGGCCGAGCAATCCGGATAGCGCGATGTTGGTCGGCCATTTCGGGCGGATGGGCTTCGTCGGTTCCGTGGCTTCATACACGGTGACCGTGATCTGGCTCAACGCGAGCTTCACGTCGCGCACCCACTCGTCCATCTTGAGATAGGCTTCTTCGATGCGATTGTACTTCTCCGACTCGTTCAGGATGTCGTTCAATGGGCCGGTCAGGGCGTCGAGCGCCGCCTGGATCGTCTCGTAATTCTCCCGATAGATCTTCTGGCTCCGGCGCAACGCGCGCAGGCCGTCGGCCGACTTTTCGAGCTGCTGGATCTTCTGCCCCTCTTCCATCATCCGCGGCGCCATCGCCATGCGCATCGCCACGTGGGCAAGGTCCGCATTGAGTTTCGCACGGTCCGCCTCGTATTGCGCCTCGACTGTCGCCTTGCGCTCCTGGAGCGCCTTGACCTGGAAGTCCTTGTCATAGTTTGCGGGGGTGAGGCTCAGCTTCCGGGTAGCCAGTTCCTCTTCGATCTGGGTGATCCGCTCGGCCTGCTTGGCGAGCCGTTCCTGAGCGACGGCTTGTCCTTGGAAGGTCTCCTGCGCTCCCTGGGACTGAAGCTGGAACTGGCGGCGCAGGTCTTCGATCTGGGCAAGGATTTCCGTGTGTTTTTTCTTCAGCTCAGCCGTTTGAGGATTTTCCGACGTCTTCTCCGCTGCGGAAGGCGTCGCTTTCTCCGCTTCTGCTTCCACCTTGAGGAGTTGCTGATACAGGGCGGCGAATTGCGCGGCCGTGACCATCAGCGTTTTTTCCTCTGCCGGCTCGGCTGGCTTGTCCGCTGGCTTTGCGGGAGTCGCGGCCGCGGCGGGTTCTGCGGGCGCCGTGACTGCCGCCGAACCCAAGGTCTGAGCCGGCGCTGCAGGGGCTGCGGGCTTGTCCGCCGACTTCGCGGGAGTCGCGGCCGCGGCGGGTTCTGCGGGCGCCGTAACTACCGCCGAACCCGAGGTCTGGGCCGGCGCTGCAGGGGCTGCGGGCTTGTCCGCCGACTTCGCGGGAGTCGCGGCCGCGGCGGGTTCTGCGGGCGCCGTGACTGCCGCCGAACCCGAGGTCTGAGCCGGCGGCGCGGGCGCTGCAGAAGTCACTGCGGCCGGCTTTTCGACGCCGGGCTTTTCGGAGATCGCTGGGCTCGGAGACGCTTCGTTTGCAGCAGCCGGCATCAGCACGGGGGTGGTCTCGCGCATCAGGGAGCCGCACCCCGCTTCGAACAGCGTCTCGGCCGAGGCCAGGTCGGCGGTGCTCTGATCGAGTTGCTTTAGGGTATCGGCCCGCTGAGCCAGCAGCGCGGCGCTCTGACGCTGGAATGCGGCGATGATGACACGGCTATCCTTCTGCTGCCCGTCGAATGTCAGGCCCGGTATGTGCGCGCTGTTCGCACGGGTCCAGATCTTCTGGCCGCTGGCGCTCATCTCCGACGACATGTCGTCCATCTTCTTCACGTACTCCAGCACGGCGCTGCGTGTGCTGGCGTCCCGGCTGTCCTCCACCGACGCGCGCTGGAAGTCCGCGACCTTGTTCGCAATGGCCGTGACGAGCTTCGGATCTTGCCCTTGGACACTGAGGCTGAGAATCGTCGTGTCCTTCAAGAGCAGAACTTTGATGCGGTCCTTGAGCGCCTCCACGAGGTCCGTCTCGCCCTGGAACATCGGCGACTTGGACAAGGCCAGGTCCGGATCGCGTGCGATTTCGCCCAGGGTCGCATCGCGCGTCATCAGGGAAATCTGCGCATTGATGTAGTTTTCTGTGACCCGTTCGCCGCCCTCGGTGGTCTTGAACGCGCCGGAAGACCGCTCGCTGAAGGCCAGCAGCGCTGTCGCCTCGTAAACCGGCTTCTGCAAATACGTGAACAGCACGCCGCCGCCCAGAACGAGCACCAGCAGCAGGAGCATCAGCCATTTGCGCCGCCAGGCCGCCTTGAACCAGACGCCCATCGAGACCGGCGGCGCGCCGGCGCCGGCGTCATCGTAAAGATAAGGCTCACCCTGCGGTGGAACGGATGTATCGTTCATCGGACCTCTTCTTCTAGTGTCACGGCTTCTTCTGATTGCGCGCGATTTCGGCCTTCACCGTCTCCAGCCACTGCGTTTTCTTCGGATCCAACTGGGTGGCCTTGTCTGCAGCCTTGACGGCTTCCTCCGCGCGCCCGATTGAGGCGCACGCCATTGCGTAATGATACCACGTCTCCGCCGAGGCCTCCGGACGGCTCGTGGCCAGGGCGAGGAGCTGTTGCGCCTCCTCGAATTTGTTGCGCGCGAACTTCACCCAGCCGACCGTATCGAGCAGGAAGCCCGGCGCTGTCTCGCGGTCGCCGAGGATTCCATCGGCCAGGAGTTCGGCCTCGGCGAGAGCGCGATCTTTTTCAGCCGCGGTGGGAAAAGAACTCACCACCAGCGCGTAGGCCAGGTTATTGATCAGAAAGCCTTTGGCCTCATGGCCCGACAGCGGGCGCGACAGCGCCTTGCGATAGAGCGGTATCGCTCGCTGCTGCCCGGACGGGCCCTCGGCCTCGAGGGTGGAGGCGCAGGTGAGCCACGCCTGGGCGCTGTCAGGCGCTTGCTCGCACAGCCGCAGGCCCAGCCTCTCCGCGTCGGCTGCGTCGCCGAGAGCGCTATAGAAACGCACCAGTCCGGCGGTGACGTCCGGCGCGGCCTTCGCGCCCGCGACCGACTCCAATTGCTTCACTTCCGCAAGCGCCTCGTCGCGCCGTCCGCTTCTCGTGAGCAGCTCGACATATAGGAAGCCCACCGAGACGTCCTCGGGCCGGCGCTTCAGGAATTCAGCGCACAGCGCCGCCGCTTGATCGTTCTGCTTGGCCGAGGTCAGGGCCGCGACGGCTTGCCGGAGGAACGGAACGGACTCCGGGTTCTGCTTCTGCGCGTCCGTCGCGACCTGGGCGGCCTCCTGAGCTTTGCCCGCTTTCATGAGCACGTCCACCCGCAGCGACACGACGGACAGGTCGGCAGGCGACTGCTCCGCCAGACGCGCGGCGTAAGCGACGGCGCGCTCATGATCGCCACCTCGGCTGCAGACGCTCGCGGCGCGCATCAGGAAGAGCCGCGGATCCTTCGCCGCCTGCTCCGCCGCTTGGAGCGCATGCTCCGCCTGCGGCGCGGCGCCGGCGCCGAACAGGACTTCCGCAAGCATCAGATTGGCGGTCTCGTTGTCCGCATTCGTCGCGAGGAAAGCCCTGCACACGGCGGCGGCCTCGTCGAACCGTTTGAGGTAACGCAGCACGCTGACGTATTCCCCGCAGAAAGCCGCTGAGGTCGGGTTCTTCGCGAAGGCTTCCTTGGCGACGGCCAGGGCTTCGCGGTCCGCCTTCAGAGCAATCAGACCCTCGACCAGGCGCATCAGCGCCGCGCGGTCTGACGGGTTCAGCGAGGCGACCTTCCTCAGGTCGGCTACGGCTTCCGTGCCGCGCCCGGTGCGCTGCTCGATCTGGGCCGAAATGTTGAGCGCCGTGACGTTCATGGGCTCATAGCGCAAAGCCGCCTGGCAATCCTCCAACGCCTGCTTATACCGATTCTCGCCCATGTGAATCTCGGCCAGAAGCGTCTGCCCTTCCACCAACTGGTCATCCACGGCCAAGGCTGCGACGAGTTCGCGCTCGGCCTCCTCGAACTTCTCGCGTCGCAGGTAGAGCCGCGCGAGTGCGAGCCTGACCGCCGGGTTCTTGTCGAACTCCTTTGCGGCCGCTTGCAGGAACTCCTCGGCACGGTCCAGTTGGCCGCGCGCCACGAGCAGGTCCGCCGTCACCATGCGCGCGCGCAGGCTCTTCGGATCTTGCTTCTGCAAGGCGGCGGCCAACTGTTCCGCGTCCTTCAGGAGCGCCTCGCGCCCGGCGGGGTCCTCCGTCTGGGCAGCTTGAAGCAGTTCCGCCCGAATCAGCCCGTACTCGGCGGGCGCGAAATCCGGACGGGCCTGGAGGGCGTCCCGATACTTCCGGATGGCCTCATCATACTGCTGCCGTCCCGTGAAGAATTCGGCCAATAGCGTATGGGCTTCAGGGTCGCCCTTCCGCCTCTCCGCGAGTTGCTTGAGCCACGATTCCGCCTCAGACGGTGCCCCGACGGCTTGATAAAGCTGGGACGCCAGGAGATAGACCGTTGGATCGTCCGGCAACGCCTTGATCGTGTCGAGCAGCAGTTGCTCAGCTTTGGCGCGGTCGCCGCGGGAGAGATAGGCCGCGATCTGGGCGCGCGCCGTCTGAACCGAGGGTGGGCCGATTTCCGCCGCGCGGTTCGCTTCCGTCATGGCTTCATCCTTCCGGCCCAGCCGATCCAGAACGCGCGCGTACTCGATGTGCCACTGCGCCACGCGCGGAGCGTTCTCCGACGCCTGTTTCCACCGCGCCGCCGCTTTATCCCACTCGCCGGTGCGCTCGTACAACCGCGCCGACCGAACCAGCAGGGAAGCATCCAGGGCGAAACGTCCGGCGCGCTTTTCGATCTCCTCCTGAACGCGGGCGAATTTCGCCTCGGATTCGAGCACCTGCAGGAGAAGTTCCGTCGCGCCCGGGGCCACCGGATCCAGCTCCAGCGCTTTCCCTAACTCGACTTCAGCCTCGGCCGCGCGCCCGGACATCGAAGCGTAAACGCTGGCCAGCCAGAAATGGGGCCGCCAGTCCTGATCATCGGCAACGATGGATTGCTTCAACTTCCCAATCGCGTCCTCTTTCTTGCCGCCGTCCTGCATCAGCAGTCCTTCCAGGGCAAGGCCCAGCGCTTTCGTTGCCGGGGCGTCGGCCAGTTCCGAGGCGAGTTGCTGAGCCTCGTCGGCGCGCCCGTCGCTCCGAAGTAACTCGAAGAGGCGAATCGCGGTGGTATTGTCCGTCTTTTGCACGACAAAGGCTTCGCGGGCGCAGGCAATGGCCCGATCGCGATATTCCCGGCCCGCGCTCCGAGCCGCCTCCGGCTTCTCGCCGTTCCGCAGCGCTTTCTGCACCGCAGACGCAGCCAGCCCGGCGAAGTAACCGGCCGCGGCGCTCTGGACCTCGGCACTCTCCGGATGCGCGGCGAGTAACTCCGTCGCAGTCGCCACGTCCTTTTCGTCGGGTCCGAGGATCTCGCGGAAGAGGAGCGCAGCCACGGCGGGCGAAGCGGCCGCGCGTTTGCGCAGTTCCACCGCCTTGCTCTGGTCTCCCGACAGGTTGGCCAGTTGGGCATCCATCAGCGCGACGGAGGCATTCTCCGGGGCGAGTTTGACTGCCTCCGCCACGGACTGCTGCGCAGCGGCGAGATAGCCGGCCGCCTCCGGCGCCTTTTCATCCCTCAAAGCCTGGCTCCGCCGGCTGAGGGACAGGCGCGCCAGCCAGACCAAAGCCTCCGCCTTAAGCGATGGCTCCCGAGCCGCCTCCAGCGCGGCGCGGAAACTCTTCTCCGCGTCGTCGAATTTCATCAGGAGGGACTGAGCGCGGCCCTTGAGTGTCAGCAGGGCAGGATTCTGGCCCGAGCTCGCCGCCGGGCCTTCCTTGGGCCCGGTCGAGCGTCGCTGGATCTCTTCGCACTGGGTGAGCGCTCGCTCCGGCTCCCCTTCGAGCAAATACACTTCCGCCAGTTCCATCGCGGCTCGCAGTCGAATGACCGGGGACTCTGAGTGCGACGCGATGCGGAACTGCTCTTCGGCTGCGCCAAAGTTGCCCTCGGACCTATAGCAGAGGCCGAGATCGAGATGGGCCTCCGCGAACTCCGCCGGGCCTTTGCGGGTGGCCTCCAGGAATTTCATCCGGGCCTCGGAGACCCTACCCGCGGTAAGAGCGACTTCGCCTTCCAGCCATGCCAGCGTATACGTGCCGAGGCCCAGGCCCCTGAGATCATCAATCGTCTTGCCCGCGTCATCGAGCTTATGCGCAGCGATCTGTGCGCGGCATAGCGCGACAGAGATGACCAGATTGCGCGGGTTCACGCCCCGCCCTTGCTCCAGCGACTTCAGCGACGCTTCGGCCCGCCCGGTCGCCATGTAGAACTGCGACAACGCCATCCAGGAAGCGGCCTGCTCAGGCGCCAACTCGCACACGGCCTTGAACTCCCGTTCCGCCTCCTCGAGATGCTCCTGCCGCAACTGAAGCGATGCCAGTTGCCGGTGCGCCTCCGCGTTCTTCTTTTCTTTGTCCATCTCGATGATGCGCGACAGCGCCTTCTGCGCCTCGTCGAACCGGCCGTTGCTCTGCGCGATCTCGGCCGACAACAGGAGCAATTCCGGGCTGTCGGGACGTTCCTGGAGCGCCTGCTGGAGCGTCTTCTGCGCCTCGGCCAAGCGCCGCGCCCCGGCGAGGATGCGCACTTTCTCCGCAGTCAGCTCATCGTCGCCGGGCACTTTGGCGCGGCCGTCTTCAATCACGGCCAGCGCCTCATCCGGCTTCTTGGCCAGCACCCGCGCACCGGCCAGCCAGATGTAGCCGTCCCGCTCGCCGGGACGAAGCCGCACGAGCGAGCGCGCCGTCGCCTCGAGTTGTCGCAACGTCTTCACGTTTGCCGGGTCTGTGTCGGTCTGCGCCAGCGCACTTAGTGACAGGGCATAGTAGACGCCGGCCACGCGCTTCAGGGCTTCCCAATGTCCCGGGTCCGCCGCCACGGCCTCTTCGAACGCGTGGAACGCCGGCATCGGCTGTTCGAGCTTCTCCAGGCAAAGCCCGTACTTGTAGAACATTTCTCCGGTGGGCTTCCTCAGAGAGGTGGCATGACGGTACTGCAGCACAGCGCGCGAGTAGTCTTTCTGCACCATGTAGGCATCGGCGCCCGCGATGAGGATTTGCTGGCGGTGTTCGGTATTCCGGAAGTACAGGAACCCCGCCGCCAACGCCGAGCACAGAGCCAGAAAGAGGACGCCGAGGATAATCAGCGTCTTCTTGTTGAAGCGCCTCACGTTCTTATGAACCTCCCTTGTCCGTTCCCACGATACTCACCTGCGGAACGGTCCATCCCGGTCCTAGGTGGTCGGCCAGGTTCTTGAGCACCAGTCCGATGAACGGCCGTATCTGCTCCATAGCCGATTCAGGCGAATCCGTCATGGGCACGCCGATCTGAACCTTCACGAGCGACCGGCTGAAATGCCCCTCGAACAACCGCCTCAGCCGTCGGACCTTCGACATCATCGGGTCTGCAACTGTGCCGTCCGGCAACTGGAACCAGTACAGCACCATCTGCGACTCTCTGCCGCGTTCCACCTGCAGACGATTCATTTCGAGTTCGGCGCCCGATCCCACGGCAAGCTGCTGACGGTCCGTCTGCAGCAATTTCCATCCCGCCGCCGGATAGCAGACCGTCGGCTGGTGGTCTTTGGCCACCGACTCATCCGCGTAATAACCGATGAACAGGGAGACGCTGCCGCCGCGGCCGTCCGCATAAACCGCCGACCAGTAGTCCTGCAGCTTGAGCACTTCTTCCACGGCCGTGTCGAGTCCCTCCTGCTGAACAGACCACGGCCCCAACTGCTTCGGGAATTCCCGCAGCGTGCGCGCGAGCGGCTGCACCGGGCGCAAATAAAGCCAGTGATGAAGCGCGTGAACGCACGCGCCCGAGACGAGCAGCGTCACGATGCACAGCGTGTAGTACCTGTTCGCTGTCCTGGCTTGCGGTGTCATCGCGCACGCGGCTCCTTGCTCTCTTCCGCGGCGGTTCCCTTGGCCGGCTGCGGCTCGAAAAGCCAACTGAGGAAGGACGCCTCGGCCAGCAGGATCGCCAGCGCGAACACGAAGACGATCCATGCGCCGAAACCGTGATAGAAGCCTTGTCCGTACTTCGCCCCGACGTACTCGTAGATGATCCCGGTCCCGGCGACGCGGATCACGTTTGCCGCCACCGCGATCGGGATCGCCGAAAACGCCAGCGCCAGGCGCTCCCACAACCGAGGCATAATCAGATAGCCGAGCAGAATTCCCATGCTGAGCAGCCCGATCAGGCTCCGGAGACCGCTGCACGCCTCCGCCACCTCCAGCGAGATTCCGGACAGGCTGAAGACGTTGCCTGAGCGAACGGCGGGGATCCTCAGGAGTTCGAGCAGGGCGACGCTGCAACGGCTGGCGATGCCTTGTAGCGGCGACGCGATAGCGCTGAAAACGCTGCCCGGCAGCGGCACCATCAGGATCAGGTACAGGATCGGAAAAGCCATAATACGGAAGAGCTTCCAGCCGCCCAGCAGGATCACCAGCCCGGCAATCAAGCCGATCAGCGAGATACCCTGCAGATAGCCGACATCGGTCGCGACGCCGAGGAACTGCCCCAAAATCGCCAGCAAGACAATAATCGCGCCCCAGCGCGCAGGCCGCATCTCCATTTCCAGCAGCCGCGCCCGCATCCGCCAGACCAGGAACAGCGACACCAGCGGCACAAAGAAACCGTACGTGTTGTCCGCCTCGCTGTACCAGCGCGTCGCGAGCGACAAGAGCGTGTGTGCGTGCAGGAACACAACGGCCGCTGCCAGCCCCAGACACTTCCACGGTATCGTGGACCGGTCGGCGATATTGGTATTGACGCTAAGTTCAGCTTCGGGCACAGCAGTTCCTCAGCAGTTCCGAGTAGCGCTCGGCGAGAACCGATCTCGAGTATTCCCGCTCTACAAAGCGGCGACCGTTGTCGCCCAGCCTCGCCAGTGAGGCCGGGTCATCCTTGAGCCTGCGCACGGCCTCGGCCAGCGCATGCCCGTCCTCCGGCGGAAACGCTACGCCCGCGTCCGCCTTCTGGAGCGTTGCGCGGGCCTCTCCGTCCACGCCAAGCAGCACCGGCCTGGCGCAGCCCATGATCTCGAACATCTTCGACGGGAGCACCGTCCGGAACAGCTCCGACCGCGTCAGGTGAACCAGGCAGACGTCGGATGCGGCTATGTAATCCGGCACCTGCGCATGCGGGCAGCTATCGAGAATCCTCACGTTCGGCAGCGAACGGCCGCGCTCCCTCAACTCGTCCTTGCGCGCTCCCTCTCCGACGAGCAGGAACACAGTCTTCCGGTCCTCCTTCATCTCCTCCGCCGCGCGGAGCACTACATCCAGCCCGTGCGCCATGCCCATCGTCCCGATATACAGGACGACAAATGCGTCGTCGAGCCCCTGCTTCGCCCGCACCCGGTTCTCCTGCGGCTGCGGCCGGAAGAGATCCAAGTCCACGCCGTTCTTGATGACCGTCATCTTCTCCTGCGGCACGCCACGTGCAACCAGCGCCTCTTTCGAGGAATCGCTGACCAGCACAATCCGGTCCGCGTGCCGATAGAGAAAATCGGCCAGGGCGTACAGCGGCGCCAGCACCCACCGGCTCCGCACCGCCTTCACCGCCTCGATGGACTCCGGCCAGAGATCGCGGACCTCGAAGACGAACGGCACGCGCTTCAGGCCCGCGAGGATCCAGCCCGCGAATCCCGCAAACAGTTGCGGCGAGGTGGCCACGACCACGTCGGGCTTGCGGACGCAGAAGAAACCGGTTGCCGCCGACGCAACGAGAAAAGTGAAATAGCTCCACGCCCTGCGCCATCGGCCGCGGTTCGGCGTCGCATAGACGTAAGCGCGGCAGACGTCAATCCCGTCCACGCGCTCGCGGCAATAAAGGCGTCCGCGATACCTCGGAGGCAGAATCCCTGTTGGGTGATGCGGCATCCCGGTCAGCACCGTCACCGCAATACCCTGACGCGCCCACTCTCTGGCGCACTCGTGAACCCGAGCCGCCGGCGCGCCCATTTCGGGCGGAAAGTACTGAGAGAGAAAAAGCACCTTCATCCGATCCGGCTTCATTGCCACCTTCCGGCCTGCCATCGTGGAATCTGCTGCTCCCTGGCGGTCGTCCGAATCTAGCCCGGCAGCCGCTGTTCCGGTCTGAAGCCGACGGACTACATCAGACATAGCAAATCACGTTCCGCTAATTCCGTCGAGCCCGTTAAGCAGCTATTGTCCAACCACTTACCAGCAAAGATTTTACGGATACCGCCGAATCACGTGATCCACGCTGTGGCTATGGTGTTGATATTTTGAGATACCATGTCCGCAGATTCAGACACCGGACATGGAACATCCATTATATCATGTTCTTGCAGCAAATCCACGCTATTTATGGAAATCAGGGTTACCGCCAATGCGAACTTCGCCGGGCAGACAAGGCGAAAGTGATGCAGACTGAAGGCGCTCGTGCAGGATTAAACCAAGAGCGCAGCGAGCTTCCGCTGCGCCCCCTTTGTGCTTCACGCCCGAATGACTTCGCCACGATGCGACTCACGCCTTGCGCGGCATCCTCCTCCGCGCCATAAATCCGCCGACCGCCACTAGCCCGGTTCCGAAGAAGACGAGGCTGATTGGCTCGGGCGTCGACGTTGTCGTAAGGTTGTCCCAGTAGGTGTCGTAACTGGACCCGAAATTGAGGCTGTCGAGCTCGAAGTTTGGCAGATTCGTGGTGTATGGGTCCGAGGTCGTCAAACAGGACACGCCGTTCACGAAGTACTGCATACCGGTTCCGACGGTCAGGACCATGTCAAGGTTGTACCAGCCAGGGGTGGTGACAGCAACCAGCCCATTGCTCCCTCCGTCGTTGAACCCGACAGTTCCGGGACCGTATCGTGTGCCGTCTGGTGTGGTAAAGACAGGCCCCAGGGTTCCGAAATCGAATTGCGGAAAACCGGTACTCTGATTACTCGAGTTAACACCGTTGGCCGTAATGAATACAGAATATTCCTGTTGGGTAAGCAGCATGGCTTGTGAAACATAGAGGTCAATCGAAATAGACTGCACTGGGCCGCTCAGGTTTACGTCGTACTCATATCCCTGCCAATCATTATACGAGTCTACGCCTTGAAAGTCGCTTGCCGCGATGCCCTCCTCAAGCACTCCGCTGCGGCCGTCGGGAGCAGTGGCCCCAGCGGCAAAGACATTGGACGGATAGCGGTCAATGTACCAAGCGCCGGGTGTGTCCACATGGGGTTCCGCCACGGTGATGCTCGTCGGGGTGGCAAAACTATAAACTGTGGTGCCGGCCTGCGCGCCGCCGCTTATAAGGACGCTGACGAAGATTGCCGCAACGGCACTAGTTACAATTCCTGTGCGCATAATATTCATCACCTCCTGGTTGACTGAGGAAATCTTTCTTGCTCAGGATTTCCAGTTCTATGATGTCCGATTGCGCGTAGCGCCGCCAAGAACGCCGGCTTTTCTCGTCAGCACCTCCTCTCATCTCTGTCTCAAGCTCGAAAAGACTCACTTGATACTTAACTCATGCCGCAATCTTTCTTTGCCGGGCAATCGCCATTCGGCCGGCACGGATCGCTTACGCCCTGCGCAGCGTTCTCCTCGCCGCAAGACTGGAAACGCCGCGCCCCGAGCCACGGAAAATCATCCGCGGCTCGGGAACGGGCCTTCTCATTACCTGCGCACTGCAAGCCCGTGATAGCAATCCCCGGCGGCGCCTGCGCGCGCCAGGGACCGCGAAACGGACTTCGCGCAGCCTCTTAATTCTCTTTCAAGCTCGTTGCTTACGCCCTGCGCAGCATCCGCCTCCTCGAAACATAACCACCGACCGCGACCAGCCCGGTGCCGAAGAAGATCATGCTGATCGGCTCAGGAACGGCGTCAACGTCGAAGTTCGTCACGGTCAAGCCCTGCGTAGCCATCCATCCGCCATCTGCCACGATCGAGATGGACGTGACCTCATCATTGCCGAGCGCCGCAAGTACGGTTGCGTAGTTCGTGTAACCGTTGCCCAATCCAACCGCTGGCGCGTAAGACCAGCCAATGTCAGCAGTTCCGATAACGTCCCCTGTGGGATGAAAGCCCGCACTGATGTTACCCGTGTTCACGCCGTTAACCAACTGCCAAGGGATGTTGGCGGTGGCCCCATCCGCGAAGTCAAACACGAAGCGCGGCGACCCGCCGTCCGCAAGGTTACCAGCCAGTACATTGTAGCTGGCGCTGACGCTGTCAACAGCGGAGAACAGGACCGGGCTGTTGAACGTGAAGACATAGACGCCGGCGGTGTAGATGGGCGACAAGCTGTTGTCCGTCCGCGTCCACAGCGTGGCGGTCAACGTATCTCCTGAGATCGAGTTGCTGGGGTCGTCTGAGGAATACGGTAACAACTGCGACGCTGGCGCGAGCGAGTACGCGCCTTGCACGGTGGATGCCCCGGCCACGCCTGTTGCCAGCATCATTACCGCTGCGCAAAGCCCGAAAACCATCAATCGCTTCATTGCACAATCCTTCCCACGAAATTGAACCCTCCAGAATCAGCGCTCGGTCTCGCACGAACGCTGCCTCATTCAACGCCTCCATTCCTCTTCGCGCGGGCCGCCGCGAAACACAGTGCGCAGACGAATGCGCTACCCGCTGAGTGGAAGAAAGAGCCACCGAAAGCCGACTGCCTTCCGCCCATCTTCCTTGCAATCCGTATCTGCGCGCCGCGACGTCCCGGCCGGCGGAGCGCCATTTCGCTCCGCCGGCCAAACCCACTCACCTTTCACTGGCTGCTCAGGCGGTGCGAAGCATCTTCCTCCGTGCGACATAACCACCGACCGCGACCAGCCCGGTGCCGAAGAAGATCATGCTGATCGGTTCGGGAACGGCGTTCGGCGTGAGCAGGAACGAGCGCGTAGAGCCGTCGTAGAGGCCGAAGCCGATGATTTGGCCCTGATCGTTGATGCCATCCGCGTATGTCAGTGTCCAGCCCGAGAGTGGGCTGATCAGCGTGTTTAAATCGTACATGGTCCCGCCGCTGTAGAGGAAGGCATGCTCCTGGCCAGCGGCGGTCTCGGAATCCCCTACGACCATCCCCATATCGTTGATAGCGTACGCAGTACTGTAGGCACCGCCCAGGGTGCCCAAGTAGGTCATCCCTGTCGAACTGCTCCACAGGAAGGCATGATCGTCGGAACCATTGCCGCCGACGGTGAAGCAGCTTCCGGCGACCTGCCCGCTGCTGTTGATAGCTTCCGCATCGCTGCCCGATTGACCGAACAGGGTGCCGAGGTCGGTCATCCCGGTCGAACTGCTCCACAAGAAGGCATGGTACGAGGCAATGCCGACGACTTGACCGCTGTTGTTGATACCCTGTGCGAAGCTGGTTCCTCCGCCCAGCGTGCCCAAGCCTGCCATCGTCCCGCCGCTGTACAGGAAGGCCTCTTGGGACATTCCGGGGGCCTCTGTATAGCCCGCGATCAGCCCGCTTTTGTTGATAGCGTACGCTCCGCTCATGCTACCGCCCAGATTGCCGAGGTAAGTTACCGTCGAGCCGCTGATCAGGAAGGCATCCTCGGCAGTACCGTTGGCGTTCCATGTGACGCCAACCACCTGCCCGCTGTCGTTGATAGCCTGTGAAGAGCTATTAGTTGCAGGGCCGCCCAATGTGGCAGCCAGCGTGGGCCCCAAGTCGATCATCCCTGTCGAGCTGCTCCACAAGAAAGCAGCTTCCCCGGCATTACCGGCGGTGGCGGCCTGGCCGACGACCTGCCCGCTGTTGTTGATACCAAAGGGCACGTCCCAGCTGCCGCCCAGGGTGCCGAGGGCAGTCACGGTATAAGTTGCCGCCTCTCCGACGCTCCCCGCAATCCAGAGCATGGCAACGATAGCACACGCCGACACAACCCGCGAGCTTTCCTTGCCGTTCATTGTGCGTTCCCCTTTCCGCAAGCAAGTCAGCGCGAAGCTTTCAAACTGCGCCCAACCCCATCGGCCGGACGCCAACTCATTTTTCACTTCGCTTTCCTTACGCTCTTCATCCTTTCAATCTGAATGCGCGCGCCAGAACCTTACGGCCGGCAGAGCGCCATTCGCTCCGCCGGCCGTGGTCACTCACCCATCACTGGTTTCTGGTTGCTTACGCCTGGCGCAGCATTCTCCTTCTCGAGAGATAACCGGCGATCCCCACCAGCCCGGTGCCGAAGAAGATCGCTGCCATCGGCTCGGGGACATAAAGCGATGACGCATCCTGGGTGCTTCCCTTGACCGTGTCGCCCGGCAGAGTGGTGAAGGTCTGACCGGCCACAGTCACCGTGCCGCCGGTTGCCGTGCCAGGGACAGTGAAGCCAAAGCTATCGTCGCTTTCGACCTGCCAGCTGCCTGCATCCTGGCTAGAACCCTCGTAATCCGGCGCCTCGGGGGGAAAATAAAGGTCGGGTTTGAAAGTAATTGTGTTCCCGACACCACCGAAGGTGGCCACCGCATTAGGGTTCCCGCCCGTGATTGAGAGCGTAATGCCATTCTTCAGGTCGGGAGCCGATCCAATCTCCCCTTCGCCGGCGTCCGGGCCGGTCAGGGTAAGCGTTTCCACCGCGCAGTATGCCTGCCCGCCGATGGTACCTTCATTTACAAAAGTGCCATCAAGGAAAAGGCTGCTGGTGGCGCTGGAACCCGCGCCCGGATACGTGGCGAGTCCTGCATGACTTGCCCAATACGTGGGCGCTAAGCCGGTGCCGCCGGGGTTGAACAGGTTCTTTTCGCTTCCCGCCGTGGTGGCTCCGTTGTTATAGACGACCCACGACCCGGACGTATTAGGATTCCCGGTGAAGCTTCCAAGGTAGACATAGAGGGTCGTAACGCCAGCCACAGTCGTGGTATTCTCAGCAACGACTTTGAGGCCGTACGCAAGCCCGGTCAACGACCCGTAGTTTGGTCCGGCGATTGAACTGAAACTCAAGCTGCTACCAGACGACTGGTCCGCCACGCCTTCTATGTTGAAAAGCGTACGGTCCTCGTCACCCACTTGAGGAGCGTTGTTGTAGATCGGCCCCCACCCAAGAGGTGCACTCTCGTTTGGCGCGACGCCTGCTCCGCCATCGGCGATGGTCCAATCCTCCGGCGAGCGCGGATACGGCGCGGTGCCTGCGCTGGCCGCTGTCACAAGCAAAGCCAGCCCTATCAACACGCTAAACAAAACCAACACTTTTCTCATGCTACGCATGCCTCCTATCTGTTAAAGAAGCCGGCAAGCCCACGCGTCATTGCTCAACGCGGAGCCGCTACGAAGGAACGCCGCCGCTTGTCGTCCGCACCCCCTTTCATCTCGTCCTCGACCATGAAAAGACCCCTTTGAGTTTCATCCTGCGGCCGTCTTCCTTTGCATCTTCTTCCGCGCCACATAGCCGCTCACCGCGACCAGGCCGGTGCCGAAGAAGATCATGCTGATCGGTTCGGGGGTTGACAAGGCCGCAAGATTGTCCCAAGAGACGTCGTAATCGAAACCGAAGTTGCCAACTTCAAGCATGACGTTTGACAGATTCGTAGTGTAGGGGTCCCCGTACGTCGCAAAGAGGCTGCCGTTCAGGTAGTACTGCATACCGGTTCCGACGGTCAGAACCATCTCAAGGTTGTACCAGCCGGCGTTGCTGACGGACGTTCCGTCAATCCAAGCTCCGTTAGGATTGCTGTAGCCATTGTAGTCAAAAGTGTAAAACGCGGAGTCCGGATCGAACGGCGGCGGGGTTTGAAACTCGATGATAGGGTAAGCGGAAATATAATTAGGGTCCGTCGCGGGCAGGGTCGAGTTAACACCTGTGGCCCAAATGCCCACATCCGTCCAGTTCGTGAGCATGTAATTTGAGACGTAGAGATCGATCGAAATTGACTGCGTCGGGCCTAACAGGTTTACGTCATATTTCCGACCCTGGTAGTTGTAGAACGAGTCTGATTGATAATCGGTCCCTGCGACACCCTCCTCAAGCACTCCGGTCGGGTCGCCAGGAGCAGTTTGCCCGGCAGCAAAGACGCTTGGCGGATAGCGGTCCACATACCAAGCTCCGGGTGTCTCGCTTGACGCCAACGTGATACTGCCGGCGGTGTCAAAAGTCTGAACGGTGTCGGCAAGCGCACCACCGCTCATCAGCATGCTGACGACAATTGCCGCAACGGCACACGCCACAACTCCCGTGCGCATCATCGTTCTTTGTCTCCTTGTTGGCGGGGGAAATCCTTCTTACTCAGGACTTCCCGTTGCCTGATGCATGGATTCACATTCCACCGCCTTTGCCGGCCGAAGACTGTTGCTGTGGCGTTCGGCCGGCGTGGGCCGCTTACGCTTTGGCCAGCATCTTCCTCCGCGTCACATAGCCGCCTACGGCCACCAGCCCGGTGCCGAAGAAGATCATGCTGATCGGCTCAGGAACCACCGGACCCGGGCTTGTGACAGTGCCAGGCAGGACGATACCGGTCAGGGCGAGGCTGTCGTTACCGCAGTCGGGGGCGAAGACAACTCTGAACGCGTCGCCGTATGAAAGCCCGAGGTCGCTGAACGGCACCGCGACCTCATAGACCCAGGTCGAATAAGGCTGCATATTGGCATCGCCGTACTGACTTTCGGCCTGATCGTAGCCGACGTAAGGATTTCCACCGATCACGAGTTGCTGCCAGGTGGCCGTCGCGGAGCCAACCGACGTGCCCGTGTTGGCGATGAAATAGGCATTCTGGGTCATATTCGACTCGTCCCCGCCTTCGTTATCCACGTGCGACCAGGTTGGGCCCGCCACTACGTCTGCGGAAGTAGTGGCAAAGGACGTGTAGTTCGTCAGGCTCGGGGTATATGCGTTCCCCCACGAGGCAGGGTTGCGCGTATCGGTCGTTCCGTAGTTGATTGCGCCATACCCTGGTGTATCGAGGTTAATCGGCCTTGCTCCGATCCCGAATTGGGTCGTCATCGGACCATTGGCAACCGTCAGGCTCAGGTCGCCGGGGCCGAAGCGCGCGGGCGTGTAACCGTCCCAACTGGTGCCATTGGGATTGGAGTTTGTGACGACGGCAAAATACGCGGTCGCGTTCGCACCGGTGCCCTTGAACGTGGCGAAGACCGCGTCTACTTGGCAGAACCCGCCGCCATTGAGCTCATCGAGGGGAGTCGCTTTTACGGCGTAATCGACGCCGAAGGGATTCGTGCCGGTGACCGGCAAGCCCGAACCCGAACCGATCACATAAGTATCGGCGGGATTACCATTGGGGTTGATCGTAAGGTAGTTGTAGGTCCCGGAAATGCTGTTGATCGTGTACCCGGTACCGGGATCGGTCGTGTTCTGCGTCGAGAGTGTGACTCCCCAGTTGGAGAGGACAGGAGCGGCGGCGCTTGGCCTCGCCATGAAGCCGAGAATCGCAACGCTGCCGATCGCCGCCCATCGCGTTAATACACTCATTCAGTTTTCACTCCTAAAAAATGCCATTCTGAACGCATCGCTTCAACGCGCACGCTGCGAACCACTTTGCCTCCTTTCCAGCGCCGGCGAGCGCCCCAAAAGCGGATTGCGTCAGGCCGGCGCGTTTGTGCTGCCAGTTCATCTCGTCTGCATCCTCCTCCGCGCGACATAGCCGACCACGCCGATCAGGCCGGTCCCGAAGAAGATCATGCTGACCGGCTCGGGGACGGGGTCGAGCAGGAAGGCTTGCTGAACACCGTTGTAGAGCCCGCTTCCAGCAATCTGGCCGTTGTCGTTGATGCCGACGGCCCAATTCAGTTCTGTCCAACCGGAGTCGGCGGGAATCAGGCTGCTCAAGGGGATCGGCTGCCCGCTGGCCGAGAAAATAACCGCCTGCGGCATGCCATCGCTATAAGTAGAGCCCGCGAACCCGACGATGACGCCCTCCGAATTCACGGCGTTCGCCTGGGAGTAACCATCCAAAACGCCCAACGTCTGCAAGCCGCCGCCGCTGGTCCAACTGAAGGCGCTTGTGTTGTCCGTATAAGCGTTTATGTTCTGCGTGTCTATCGCGCCCACGACCTCGCCGCTGTTGTTGATACCCGAGGACACCCCCGCGAGGCCCGCGTTACCGATATCGGTCACGACGTTGGTAACGGGGTTCAACAGGAATATCTCGTTGGCGGTGCCGCGGTATGACCCGATGCCGGTGATCAGACCGGAGGCGTTGATGCCGTCGGCTGTCTGTAGTACCCAACCTTCGCCGATGGTCGTCGCATTGTTCAAGCGCGCCGGGCCGCCGGCCTGAGTGTAACTGAAGGCATACGAGTTGGCCGCCGGCGTGATATAGTTGCCGACCACCGTGTCGACGCCGCTGACAGTGTTAACGGCGTTCGCATAACTGGAGGCGCCTGCGGGTTGTCCCGGGGTAATCAGCGTCGGGGTCAGCGCGCTCGCGCTCGTCCAAATGGCCGCGTACGTGGAGTTCACAGAGCCCACAATGAGACCGTCGCCGTTGATGGCAGCAGCATAACTCGACCCACCGGCCAAGGTGGTTTCGCTCAGGGTGCTGCCCGGCGAATACCACGCGTCAGAGCCGCCCACGACCTGGCCCGCGTTGTTGAGGCCGCTCGCGAATACGGGGCCGAGGTCGGTGATTCCGTATTGGGTCCCGGCCAGGACCGGCGCCGCGCAACACATGACCAAGGCCATGGCGCTCAAGGCCGCCGAGACTTCGATAAATGCTTTTCTGGTTCGCATCTGACCGTTCCTTCTTCCTGAAACTCGACGCCTGAATATGCATCCCTTCACGCAGGCGACACGGCTCTCTGAGAGAGCATCTCCTCTTGTCCTTCCTTCCACTTCTCTGAATGCGCGCGCCGGGAACTTCCGGCCGGCAGAGCGCCATTTCGCTCTGCCGGCCGAACCCATTCACCTTTCACTGGCTGCTCACGCGGTGCGCAGCATCTTCCTCCGCGCCACAAATCCGCCGACCGCGACGAGCCCGGTCGCAAAAAAGATCATGCTGATCGGCTCGGGGGTGGGGGTGAGCAGTACGGCGTCTTCCCAAGTACCCGGTGCGGCTAACGGGGTATAAGCGTATCCGGCGATCAGGCCGGTGTCGCTTATGCCGGAGACGCCCCATACTGTATCGCCGAGCGCGATGTCGGCCGGTACGAGCAGGGTGTTCAAATCGGTCATCTGTCCGCCGACCGGGATGATGGTCGGGCGCCCGCCCCATGGCTCATCCGATTGATACGGCACATATTGCCAGCCGGAGTCGCCGATGATGGTGCCCTGCGAATTCACGGCGACCAGGCCGTCGGTGTTGTCAACGGTGACGCCGTCGGTCCCGCCCGCGGACCCGATGCTCGGGTTCGGGTCACCCCCGCTCAGCGGGGGAACGATCGTCGGGTTGGTGTTCGGAGTTGTCCAAATGGCGCCTTGCACGAGGTTGCTATTGTTAGCCCCCTGACCAACGCCGCCAACGATCAAGCCGCTGTTGTTGATGGCCTGGGCGCCCCACCCTAAAAGGGCTGCCGGGCCGAGATCGGTGATCGCTCCACCGGTGTCGAGGAATGATTCAGATTTCCCGTTATAGGTTCCTATGCCGACGATCGCGCCGTGGGCGTTGATGCCGGTGGCGTACTGCAGTACCCAGCCTTGGCTGGCGGTTCCTGCCGTGTTCAAGCGCGCCAGGCCGCCCGTGCTGGTCCAACTGAACGCATACGCGTTGCCGGACGACGATATATAGTCGCCGATGACCTCGCCGGAAGCGTTCTCGGCGCTGGCCCAACTGTAAGCGCCTTTGGCTGCGGCTGTGGGCGATACCGGAGCAATGTCCGTCGGGGCATTGGTGGGGCCGTTCGCCCAAACGGCTGCGTACGTGCCGCCTGCGCCGCCCCCTGCCGGCAAAATGGCGCCCGCAATCAGACCGCTGTCGTTGATCGCCAGCGGGTCACTCCACGCCCCACTACCTATACCGGGAGTGTTCAAATTAATGAGGCCGCCGCTGCTGGACCACTCGAATCCGCTCACGGAGCCGTAGCCCACGACCTGACCCAGGTCGTTGACGGCATTCGCACTGCTCCACGGGCCGACGAGAGGGCCAAGATCGGTGACGACGTATTCGGTCCCTGCCAGGACCGGCGCCGCGCAAAAGACGGCCAAGGCCAAGGCGCCCAAGGCCGGCCATACTCCAACGAGTGCTTTTCTGGTTCTCAAGTCATCGCTCCTTCTTCCTGAAAGCCGACTCCTGAATCCACGCTCCATCACACGGGGACAACGCCCCTAAGCTACGATCTTCGCTGACACATCCCTTTCACTTCGCGTCGTCCGTCTCCGCGGAGCACGGTCCGAGAGACGGTTGCCCTGCAAAGATGGCAAAAGAAAGAGACCTTGAGGACAGACTTCCTTGCGCTGCTCCTCCTTTCGATCTCTTTGTTTTCTTGTTTGCACGTCCGCCGACTACTGCAACGTTGCCCGTGGCGGCGGCCCCGCCGCGCCGATGCACGCCAAGGGCCGTCAAGCGGACTCCACTCCACGCAGCTTATCAATTCTCCTTCAAGCCCGTTGCTTACACCTTGCGCAGCATCCGCCTTCTCGAGACATACCCGCCAACCGCGACCAGACCGGTGCCGAAGAAGATCATGCTGATCGGCTCGGGGACCGGGTCCGGCAGCAAAGTATTTTGCAAGTATGAACAGCCTACCGTCGGACTGTTCCGACTCTGCTCGATTCCGGCTAATTTCCCGTAAACTCCCGGGGCAGCAACAGTGCATGGCTGCAACCGGACGTCAACCAAGGGGCAGAACGTCCGCCGGAACAGATAAAGGACCAGACAGACGGAATCGTGCCAGAAATTCTCGAGGGTTGGAAATGCTGGTGCGACGTTACGGCAGGTGGGAATAGGGAGCGACACAGCACGCGTGCAAGACACGCGCGCTTCGGGTGCAGGCGACCACGCCGTGCGCCCAGAGACCTTCATATTTGGACCTCTTCCTCACGCCCCGCTTCCCTGCGACCCCTTTGTTCCCCCGATCGCTCCCAACGCAATCTACAGACACCGCTTACGCTAAACTCTGTAATTACAGCAATCCGTATACCAAGAAGCCGCATAAAGCCATCGCATCGGATGTTCGACGCTAACGTGGTGTTCAGCAAGATGTTATCAACAACCGTACTGCTACTCTGCAACCTACGCCTGAGACCCCTAGTGTCGAGCCTGCTCGACACCTATTTGCGTCCATTATCATGCCTCAGCGTTTAACCTACGCTATCGTAGGAACTTATCCTATGCTGTTGACAGCTCGCTCCGATTCAGCGACGTGTCCAAATAACTCGACACACACTCCCCGCTATACTATGCAACTCCGCGCTTCGGGGAATCCCTTCCGAGAGGCGACAGGACCGTAAAAGCTACCAACCGCGCGAAGCTCACAGATCCCTCCGGATTTGCGCGGAAGCCTCATGATATCAGGGAATGTCCCGATGTCAAGAGGAAAATTTCGCCTATGCACAAATCATCAATAAAATCAAGTATTACTCGCAGAAAAAAGTTTTTCTTCAAGTACGCCAATCGCTTGCGTTACGAAATGCACGAATCGTTTCCATTATTGCTAACTAACTTATAGCAAACTATCATAACGGCATAATTCTCTGCTAGTTACGACCTGCTATTAGCACGAAGCTGTCGTCTACGCCCCTGACCTCGCAGACCTCGCCTGAGAACATTGCCCGTTGACCGTCGGAATTGACTCGCCGAGTTCCACGTCCATGTCTGCGGCTATATCCCGCTACCGGGTCAAATCTGCGTCCGTCCGACGGTTGAACAGATGCACGAGGCCGTGGCGGTCTGTCGCCGCCGTCTACGTGACATGGTGGACAGTTCTCAATGCCGCACGGCGTATCAGCCCCCGTTTGGGCTTTACAGAAAATGTCCGATTGCTTCGGCTCTGCGGACCAGTTCGGGAAAATGCATGCGAAGACGAGGAGTGGAAAGCATGAAGAAGGCTGCAACGGCGGACGCTGATCTCCGGCTAGGGAACGCGATACGTGGGGCGAGATGATGTCATAAAAGAGTGCTCTGAAGGTGTCGCTGTCGAGTGCCTTTTTCGAAATCAGGCGTCGTCATCTTGAGGTGCGCAAAGTCTGCGTTGAAGTGTTGAGTTTCTTGAACGCCGAATCACGTGTTGCATATCTTGCATATAACGAATATCGCGTGTTGCAAGGTGTCGCCACATGGGCCCGCTTTGGGTGGAACAGATATGCATTCCTCTGGGCATAAGGCATTACAAGAAGACCGCTTAAAGCCTTGGGTGAGAATTCTGTGGCATGGACGCATCGGCGGTACAATAATTGCTTCAATTTACTCGATTAGGCTATAAACTTTGTCATGTATTATTGGGAAGAAAGGATAAAACGTGAATTTAGCGCATGTTGCAGTTGGGGCTTGACGTAATGATGCTGTTGGACTTGTGCCTCTAGCCCTCGCATTGGAGGAATGCCTTTCCAGCCAGAGCGGCAATGGCTCCTGGGGAAGGCGAGGTCAGAACAAGGGAGAGGCGGTCGCGATGAAGAAAATTGTGTGGTGCGCGTTCATTGTGGCGTTGCTGCTGGCGTTGGGACCCGGTGTCGCCCGGGCGACGGTCTTGACGTTCGATGACCTGCCGAATCCGACGCCTGGCGAACCGTCATACCCAGCGGGGGCCATCCCGAACGGGTATGGTGGATTCAACTGGGGCAATTTCTGGCATCTATCGGGTGTGTCTCAGTTTCCCGGCAGCGGGTATTATGCCGGGCTAAGGCGCACATTTAGTTGGCGACATTCCTTGTTGGGAGTGAGATGATGATGAAAAAACTTATACTCGTTTGGGCGGCGGTCTGCCTCTTGGCGACCGCCAGTATCGTCAGAGCAGGCACGGTGGGGCTTGTCCCCGTCGGCGGCGCGGTGGGTAGCGACTGGTCCCAAGAATTCAATGAGAGCGGCGTCGGCAATTTCAACTGGCTGCAGGTTGAGATGGTCACTGGCTCTCTGGTAAACCCGGCATTCACCGGCTTCTCCAGCCCGGGTTGGTTGTATGCAGCCGGTGATGAGGTTACGGACGTGGCTTACAGCGGACCGGCCAGCACCAACTTGGATTGGTACATCAACTTTGCCGGACCGTCCTCAACGCCGCTGACATTCTATTTCCAGGCTTACGACGGCAGTAATCTGGTGGATTCAGCCATCGCTGGCTGGACGGGGAGCGGTTGGCAAATCGCCGACCCTGGTGGCCCGCAATCCCGGCAAATCACCTCACCAGTCCTCCCCGAGCCGATCAGCATGATCTTCTTCGGCACCGGGCTGGTCGCGGTGAGCGGGTACGTGTCACGGAGAAGGATGCTGCGCAAGGCGTGAGCAGCCAGTGAAAGGTGAATGAGTTTAGCCGAATGAGGAGGCGGTAGAATGAAGGGCAAAAAAAGTTCGTGGCTTGGTGGGGCGTGCGCTATCGTAGCCATGCTCTGGGTCGCGGGGAACGTCGGAGAGGCGGGAACTTATACCGTCACCGACATCACCCTGGGCGGCGCCTACAGCTGGGCGTACGGTATCAACGCCAGCGGGCAGGTCGTCGGATATTCTTACACCACCGGCGGTGCCGGCCATGCTTTCCTTTACAGCGGCGGGACGACGACCGACTTGGGCACTCTGAACCCCCTCGCCTTGCCCAGCCTCAGTGTTGCGTATGGTATCAACGCTGGCGGGCAGATCGTCGGATACTCCGGCTTTTCCTCTAACACTGCTTTTCTTTACAGCGGCAGCGGGCCGATGACCGGCTTGGGCAACCTACCAGGCGGCAACTTCAGCGTTGCGAACGGTATCAACGCCAGCGGGCAGATCGTCGGCTACGCCGCCACCGCCACCGCCCCCAACTACGATGCCTTCCTGTACAACAGCGGCTCGGCAACGCCCACGATGATCGACTTGGGCACCCTGCCAGGCGGCAGCCACAGCGTTGCGAACGGTATCAACGCCGGCGGGCAGATCGTCGGCTATGGCGACAACGCCACCTACGGTCAAGTTGCCTTCCTGTACAGCGGCGGCACGATGAGCCCCTTGGGCACACTGGGCGGCGGCGATAGCTGGGCGAACGCTATCAACGACAGCGGGCAGGTCGTCGGAGCCTCCAACCTCACCGGCAATGCAGCGTCGCATGCTTTCCTTTACAGCGGCGGGGTGATGACCGACCTGGGGACTCTTGGTCGCAACAGCGAAGCGTTGGCTATCAACAACGACGGGGATGTCGTCGGCGATTCCGTCCTCTCTAACGGTAACGAGGATGCCTTCCTTTACAGCGGCGGGGTGATGACCGATTTGAACACGATGATTGTTGGCCCGTCCTCGGTGGGCTGGCAACTGGAGGAGGCGACTGGCATCAACAACGAGGGCCAGATCGTCGGATATGGCCTCTACTCGCCCCGCCCGTACGCCTACTATACCCAGGCGTTCTTGCTCACGCCGACGGCCGTCCCCGAGCCGATCAGCATGATCTTATTCGGGACCGGGCTGGTCGGGGTGGTCGGGTACGTGTCACGGAGGAGGATGCTGCGCAAGGCGTGAGCAGCCAGTGAAAGGTGAATGAGTTTAGCCGGATGAGGCGGCGGCAGAATGAAGGGCAAAAAAAGTTCGTGGCTTGTGGGGCGTGCGCAATCGTTGCAACCAGGACTCTGGCGCTTTCCATAAGGTTATGAATTATTTTGAGCGGAAGGAAAATCTGATGAGCAGGAAAAAGGAAAACGTGCGTGGCTTAGGCTCGGCAATTGCGGCTGCAGCATTGTTGCTGATCGCTTCGACCGCGATGGGAGACACTTTCTCGCTCCTGGGCAGTTTCAACGGGAGTAATGGCGCAACTCCCTATGCCGGGCTGACAGCCGTCGGCTCAACCTTGTATGGCACGACCTACTACGGCGGCGCCTATAGTCAAGGGACCATTTTCTCGGAGCCCGTCGGTGGAGGCGCGCCCACGCTCCTGGGCAGTTTCAACGGGAGCAATGGCTCAGGTCCCAATGGCGTGTTGACAGTCGTCGGCTCAACGTTGTATGGCACGGCCGGCTATGGCGGCGCGTCTGGTGACGGGACCATTTTCTCGGAGCCTCTCGGCGGCGGCGATCCCACGCTCCTGGGCAGTTTCAACGGGAGCAATGGCCAAACTCCCTTTGCCGGGCTGACAGTCGCCGGCTCAACCTTGTATGGCATGACCGGGTCCGGCGGCGCCTCTGGTCAAGGGGCCATTTTCTCGGAGCCCGTCGGTGGCGGCGCGCCCACGCTCCTGGGCAGTTTCAACGGGAGCAATGGCACTTTTCCCTATGGCGGGCTGACAGCCGTCGGCTCAACCTTGTATGGCACGACCATCCTAGGCGGCGCCTATGGTTACGGGGGCGGCGCCCACGGTTACGGGACCATTTTCTCGGAGCCCGTCGGCGGCGGCGCGCCCACGCTCCTGGGCAGTTTCAACGGGAGCAATGGCGTAAATCCCGATGGCGGGCTGACAGTCGTCGGCTCAACCTTGTATGGCACGGCCGGCTATGGCGGCGCCTATGGTGACGGGACCATTTTCTCGGAGCCCGTCGGCGGCGGCGATCCCACGCTCCTGGGCAGTTTCAACGGGAGCAATGGCCAAAATCCCTTTGCCGGGCTGACAGTCGTCGGCTCAACCTTGTATGGCACGACCAACGCAGGCGGCGCCTATGGTGACGGGACCATTTTCTCGGAGCCTCTCGGTGGCGGCGCGCCCACGGTACTGTACAGTTTCACCGGGAATAGTGATGGCGCCAATCCCGAGGCAGTTCTGATACTCTCCGGCTCAACCTTGTATGGTACGGCATCTAGCGGCGGCGTCAATGGCGATGGGACCGTGTTCGCTTTGCAACTTACAGAGACCCCCGAGCCGATCAGCATGATCTTCTTCGGAACTGGGCTGGTCGGCGTGATCGGGTATGTGGCAAGGTGGAGGAGACGATAGCCGGGCGACACGCACGGTCTTCTCGCCGCTCTGTCTTCAAAGAAGCGCTCCTTCCGGGGAGCGCTTCTTTTTTGCAGGCGACGGCTCCTGAACCCGCTGGACGATGCCGCTCTTGTCGTCCAGCATGAAGTTCTCTTCGACGAACGTGGCATGTTCAACCGAGAAGGGGATCAAGACCTCGGAGGCGCATTTCGGGCAATGCACCTTCCGCCCGGCTATGCAAGACCGGGCTTTGAGACGCTGCCCGCACCGGCAGATCCATCGGACGAGAAACAGGTTTTCTTCGGAGGTCGGGATGAGCAGCATCGCATGGCAGTCCGGACATTGAACATACTGCCCGGCGTATTTTCCGGGCAAGGTCATGCGCCGATCACAGACGCAGATGAGTTGGATGAGTCGGCTGGACATGCGACACGGCCTCCGATAGTACGGCCTCTGATGCGCCTCGGCGCGCGGCTTTGACTCCAGGAGCCGATGCGCACGGTGTTAGCATCCCACCCAGAACTTCCGCGGCACGCCAATAAATTCCTTAACGATTATCCGAAGCAGGCACGCGCAGCCCCATCGCTTTGGGGTCGCCAACTAGCTAGATGGTGGCGTAGCGCGTGCAGTTTCGGCCGTCCCGCTTTGCCTGGTACATGCACTTGTCCGCCTCATCGAAGATGACACCCTCGTCGAAGGAGGACGAGTCGTATCGGGAGTGGACCATGCCCACGCTGACGGTGATGCCGGGCATTCCCGGGGTCCATCCCTTTGAGGACTCGGCAAGGCCGAAACGCAGCTTTTCGGCGGAGTCGATCGCGCCATCCAGGTCCGTCTCGGGCAGCAGCACCACGAACTCATCCCCGCCCACGCGGGCAGCCAGGTCCGACTGGCGGATTTCGGTTTGCAAAAAGCCGCCCAGGTGCCTCAGCACTTCGTCACCGGCCGCGTGACCATAGGTGTCGTTGACCGACTTGAAGTTGTCAATGTCCACCACCAGGAGCGCCAGCTCGTGCTCATGGTGGCGACTGCGCACGATCTCGGCTACGAACCTCTTCAGGAACTCCCGGCGATTCAGCAGACGGGTCAGGTCGTCGAGAGAGATGAGTCTTCTCAGTTCATCGCTTTCCTGCTTGAGCTGGCGCAACTCCTCAGCGCGCTCGTTGGCACGGCCCTTGGCCGATCTCACCTCTTGCCCCAGTTCTGCGGACAACCGGGCCACCTCGTGTATGGCCCACACGCGGGTCTCCTCATAAGCGGGCATCGAGCGCGGGTCGACTTGGAACAGCTCGCAGGTGCTGCGCGCCACTTTTTCGATCTTCCCGAACATCCGCTCCACGACGTCCGGCCCCAACCCGAAGTGGCGCTGCGCGGCTGCGACGGCCCGTCTATAAGCAACGCCTTTGGCTTTACCTTGGAAGAAGGCGGCCACCAAGGTGCCTAAAGCGAGCGTCCGCGCCACCTGGATCAGCTCAGGTGAAAGGCCATCCTCCATCGCCTGGTCCTGGGCGTGGTGGTAACGGATCGGAATGTAGACTTCTTCGGGAAGGTTCCACTGCTGCAGCAGCCGGCTGCCCACCTCCGTGTGTGTCACTCCCAGCAACCGCCTTTCGATATCGTGGATTTCCACCGTGGGATGGAGCCGATGCTCGGCGAGGACTCTTGCGTACTCTTCCGGCAGCGCGCACTGGAGAGCCACCATCCCTATATCCTGAAGGATTCCAGCGGAAAAGCACTCATCGCTCTGGGCCGGGCAGATGGTCTCAGCAATTACGCGTGCGGCGCTGGCCGTCGTCAGCGCGTGCCGCCAGAACCGCTCGATTTTGAACTCCTCGGGCACCTTGCGGCTGATTTCAGTCTCCAGGCTGAACCCGAGGATCGCGATGCGCGTTACCTTCAGACCCATTCGTACGACCGCCGCGTTGACAGAGGAGACCTTGTGGGGACTGGCGAAAAACGCGGAGTTGGCCATCCGCAAGAGCTTCGCCACAAGCGCCGGGTCGGCCGAGGTCATCTCCTCGAGCTTCGCAAAATCCACGTTCGGGTCCTTGCAGAGCGTCAGGATGTTGGCGACTACAACCGGAACCGATGGCAGCGTCTTGCTGCTGCAGACCTTTTCCAACAACGCCTGCGCGCTTTGGGTTTCTAGATCAACTCCGTAGCTCGCCATTCCTGTGATCCTCTGAACTGCTAGTGCTTCCTTGCGGAAATAGGCGTCCTATTTCCGCAAGGAAGCATGACCGCAATAAGCCGCGTCGTTATGCCGAGTTATACGTTCCGTTGGGCCGTGTTTAGTTGCGTAAATTGGTACGCCAATTTACGCAACTAAACACTAGTGGACGTACCGCGTAGTGTTTTTGAGACTCCAAAGCTGCTCGGTCTTCGACGCCCAGTCGTGCGTGTCGTTCGGATAGCCGCGCAGTTCCCAGTTGTCCAGCCAAATGGCCACCTGCCGGAGGAGAATGCGGGCTCTGCGCCGCGCGTGTGCAGCCTTATTCCAGGTGGAAAGCGGCGCATCCTGCGCCGGCAGGCCTGTCGTGGAAGACCCTTTTTCCTCAATCATCGGCGGAATTCCCAATAAGTGTGTGTCAGGTGCCTGCCTCATCCGGCGGCAGTGACTACCCCAAAGCTGCGCTTTGCCCAATGCACGGCGGACAGATACACCGCCGGAATGCCGGACTCGTCGAGCCCGAGGACAGCGGCCCTTGCGCTCAAACCATCCCAGTCCCCTTTCTCGTAAGCCAGGGCGTAGTCAAAGACGGCACGCAGGCGGTTTGGTTTTCCAGAGAGCGCGTCCTTGACCTCATCGGACAGAGGAAGGTCCTTGAGGATCTCGTTCAGCGGGCGGCCCAGGATCGCGTCAATCACGGAGAACATTCCCAGGAGGAAGAGCTCCTGCGACCGCTGCTTCATGCCGAGCATCGGAGCGAGGGACTCACAGAACCTCCCGCGGATGAGCGCCCGGACGACGAGCTCGTCGGGCTTGTCGCTGCCCATGCTAGCCATGAGGAGAAGGGAGGCCCATTGTTTGAACTGCCGCGGCCCCAGCAGCCTTATGGCATGCAGGATAGAACGGACCTTCTCGCCCAGGCCAAAATACGCGGAGTTGATGTATCGCAGCAGCTTGAAAGAGAGCGCCATGTCGCGCTTGATAATCCCCTCCAGGCGATGGAAGTTAACGTCGGGCCACTGAAGCTCCTGAAGCATGTGCAGGTAGTTGAGCTTGAAGCCCGGCACGTCTCGCGACGAGATGATCACGGGCTTGCTGAAGAAGTCCCCCTGAAAATAAGTGTATCCCAGGCTGACCGCCTGCTTGAAGACTTCGTGCGTCTCGACTTTTTCGGCCAGGAAACGGACGTTGGGGGCTGTGAAGCGTGACAGAACCTGCCGGCGCTCCTCTGCCGGCGTTGACAGGAAATCCACTTTGACGATGTCCGCCAGGTTCATGAGGTCGGCGTACTGCTCGGCGTAGACGAAGTCGTCCAGGACGATCATGTAGCCGGCCTTCTTGAGTCTGCCGCAGGCGCTGACGACCTCCGGGTCGGGTTCGACGGTCTCCGGGATCTCCGCCGCGGTCAGGCCACTGGACAGAAGGCTGATATAATCGTTGAGCAGGATATCGCGCGTGATGTTGATGAAGGCGAGCTTGCCACCGCTGATGACCTCCATGCTGAGGATCAGGGTGCTGTCGGTCATGACTTTGGCGCTGGCTTGGTTAAGTTCCGAGTGTTTGAAAACGTTCTCGAGGCTGGAGCGGAAGAGGAGTTCGTAGCCGTAGACTTTCTGCTTCCGGTCGAAGATGGGCTGCCGGGCGATGAAAATCCTGGATAGGGATACGCTGGCGACCTCGGCGTCCCCGGACGTAGTTGTTGCGGTAAGGCTGCCCATAGCGTCCCATTCAAAGCATCTGAAGCATTCCGAGCAACTCCATGAGGATTATCGCAAGAAAGCACACACTCTTTAGCTCGAGCCGGCAGAGAGACGCGGGCACGGAATGTTCGGCAGCGCATTCGCGTCTGCAAAGGCAAGGTGTCACGGTACTTACATGCTTGGTGAGAAGACGAAGCAATTCGCCGTCAAAGACGAGCGGCAAGCTCAAAATGCCATCGCCGACACGGATGATGTGTCGTTTAGTTCCTGCCGGCCGTTGAAGGCTCAATGGCCGAACTGCATTTATCGGGTCAGGTGGCGGCCACAGACCCAAAGGGCCGGGTGGCCGTTGCCGATAGCCACCAGGGTTGGCGAAAGAACCTGGTGGCGATGCTGCGCGAGCATGGTTATGTTGTGCTGGAGGCGCGGGATGGGCCGACAGCCATTACGACAATTCGGATGACACAGCCGGACGCGGCGATCGTTGATATGAAGCTTGATATGGACACGGGGTTCCATGTCCTGGAAGCGATTCGGGATCCCTCGAGAACCCCAAACAGGGTCGTGTGCAAAATGCCGGTTCTGATGACGACGGCTGTGATGCGCGCCCGGGACGTACAATATGCCAAGCATCTCGGGGCGTTCACTTGCCTTGTAAAGCCTGTGGCGGCCTCCGAGTTATGCCCGAAGTTGGAGCAGGCGATACGCACACATCGGGGGGCATGAGCCGCATGCCGTTTTCTGGCGGCTCAGCAGGCCGCTGAAGAAATCATGATTTCGCGTCGTCAGAAGTACGAGACCGGCGGCATCGGGGCCATGTGCCGTTGAGCCTTGAGAACGTTCAGACACTCTCGAGCTTTCCTTACGTTACGGCGCGGACCAGATGACCTTGTCTTTCTCGTCGAGCAAGCCCAGCTTCGCCCCCTCCTTATCCACGCCCAGCCCGGCGCGAGTCTTTCCGTTCTCGCCGCGCAGGCTCAGCTTCGGGCCGTCCTTGTCCACGCTCAGCTTGGCGCGGCTTTTGCCGTTCTCGTCGTACAGGTGCAGGCCCGGTCTGTTCTTGTACATGACCAGCGCGGCGCGGAGACTGCCGTTCTCGTCGCCCAGGTCCAGCCTCGGCCCGTCCTTCATCATGCCCAGACCGGCGCGGATCTTGCCGTTCTTGTCATGCAGGCTCAGCTTCGGCCCCTCCTTGTGCATGGCCAGCTTGGCGCGGAGATTTTCGTTCTCATCGCGCAGGCTCAACTCCGGGCCGTTCTTGTACATGACCAGCGCGGCGCGTAGATTGCCATTCTCGTCGCCTAAGTCCAGACTCGCTCCGTCCTTCGTCATGCCCAGTACGGCACGGGTCTTGCCGTTCTCGTCATACAGGCCCAGCCACGGCCCGTCCTCAGTCACGTCCAGCTTGGCGCGAGTCTTGCCCTTCTCATCCACCAGAATGAACCTGCGCGCCCGCACCTCAGCCAACCGCGCCCGCGCCAGTTCGGCCCTCAGCTGATCCAGGCCCTGCTCCAACGTCGCCAGCCGTTCTTCCGCAGTCATGGCCGCTTTCTCCTTCAGGCATTCGGTGTGAGTGCGACTCCGGAGCTGCCGTTGCCGTCCCTGTCCGCGTCAGTATTCCGATCGTCGAGTTGTTCGTCAAGCTGGAATTACTCGTGGACTGAGCGGCCAGCGGCGAGGATTCCCGCGAGCATGCACGCGACGCCGCGCCGCAACGTCATCGAGAGGAGGTCCGTGGCAACCTTCCTTTCTTCCACGGCTCCTTTGGCCGAAGTATATCCCACGGTTAGGCCGGGTGCAAATTCAAGGAGGCAAACCTGGGGCGACGCTCCGGAACGTCTCGAAGGATCGGTTGCCCGTCCTGGCCGGCGTCCCGGAAAGGCCGTAAGGGGCCTTCATGACACATGTCATCCAATGCCTCGGTCACAAAGGTGAAGGCGAGCGGGCGAATGGCTTCGATGGTTTGTTGAGCATGAGCGAAGCGGCCTCCTTGTGATTGGCGAGTTCTCCAAGGGGCAGGACCGCAGTCTGCTCATCGTTCCGAAGGAAGAGAGAAACGGGTTCGCAGAAGGCATCCCGCTCAAAGTGCCCTCGGGCGGTGTCCCGAACGCGGTCGAAGAACTTGCCGATGGCTTTCCGCTCATTGCTGGTGACGACTCGTATCGTCATAGTTCTTTCGCCTTTCTCACTCACCACGATGCTCCAGTGCTACCATAATATCAGCCCAGCCGGAGGCTTTGTTCGGAAGGTTGCCATCGGCCCTGCTCAGCGTTGCCCATCGTCATGGAACACTTTTCAAGACCATCAGAAAGCCGAGAAACTACTTGACGGCGGCAATTTGACCGTTGGTCGAGGCGGGCGGATTTGCAGCTTGCTGACGCTTGAATTATCAAGGGTGGATATGCAGAGATTTTTCGCGGCGTGAGGGTGGTCGAGGCAACTGGCGTTGGTTTGAGCCATCGCCCGCAAAAAAGAAGCGCTCCCCGAAAGGAGCGCTTCACTCAAGACAGAGCGACGATGAAAAGGGGCGTATCGCCGGACTACCGTTTCCTACGCCTCGCCACATAGCCGCAGACCCCGACCAGACCGGTGCCGAAGAAGATAAGGCTGATCGGCTCCGGAACCGGTTGGTTGAACGTAAAGTTGTCCATCGTGAATTGATAGGGATACCCAGGGCCGAAAGCGTCAGGGGCCGTCCCGCCGCTGCCACTGAACACCAGGTCGGTAACACCCGCCCAATCGAAGCTGACCCACATGGGGGTTGTGGCTTCGGCTGACCCCAAATCGACGGTTTTGGAGTACACCAGATTCGAGCCGGAATAGTCGTCTACCGTCAGCATGAGGTTGTCAGAGTAAGTCCCCTTGAACCAAGCGCCGTCGAAGTAGAACGGAGAGCTGCTGGCCATGATGGTGGCAGCCGTCCCGTACGCGTTAAAGGCAATATTGGGTGACGACTCTACCCCCCCAAAGTACGCAGGCTCAAACGAGCCCGTGTCACAGTACCAATTGGTCCATTCGAGTCCGACATGATCATAACCATAGGGGATCGCTCCTGGACCGCTCCCCAGGTCATCGAACGTCACGACCGTCGCCCGGGCGACACCGGGTCCCAACGCCAGCAGCAACGCTACTATAAACGCACAGCACACAATTCTCTTCATCGCAACCGCACCTCCCCTCTTCTGAGCCCGCCTTTACCATGAACCATTGCCGCTCTGGCAGGAAAGGCGTTCATCCAATCAGAGGTCTATTGCTACAAGCCGACAGCGTCATCATTACGACAAGCCTGACCTGCCGCATGCGCTGAGTTCACGCTTTATCCTTTCTTTGCAGTAACCCAGCAGCAAAAATATCCCTCGGAGCGTCCGCAAAAGCCGTTCCACTTTGCAATAAACGTGACTTTTGTGACAAATAATCATGCTTCGTTATGGCGTAGGAGCTTAGGTAGGCAGGAACGCGTGGTGCGATTCATGAACACGTCGGGCTATGTTGCGAATCATGAACACGGGAGAAGCCGCAAATGGGCTTCTCTAGGGATAATTCCTATGCCGATATAGGGTTCTGCCCCGATGCGGAAACTCACCACGATCCCGACGAATTCAACACGATTGTTCGCGGTACCAGTGTAGTTCATATGATAGTCGGGGTACGACGGGCAGGGAAACCGGCGGGTTCCAGCTCAACAGCGTCGCAGCCGATGCCCTCACTGTGGAAAGAGGAATTCTTAAGCTCAAAGACCCCACCAGCGCAGAACTGGCGGGGTCTATCAGCAAGCTTGGTCGGGGCGGGCGGATTTGCAGCTTGCTGACACTTGAATTGTCAGAGGCGGACCTGCAGAAGTTTTTCGCAGCGTAAGGCGTACTTGCGACACCGAAGCGTCAGGTGCGGGAATACGGGTATCGTCCGCGCGAACCTGCAGGTAGGAGACAAAACCTTCGTCAACATCAACCGTGAGCGCACGACCTCGCGGTCGTCGCGCGTCGCCTTGTCCGGGCCCCACACCGTCGGCAGCCGATTCCCCGCGAGGAAGTGTCCGCGCAGGGCCTCCAGAATCCGCAAGGCATCCTTCTCGTCGGTCTTGTCCTTGCGGCCCTTGACCGACTGCGGCAGCAGCGTCGGCGCGAGCACGTGCGCTCGAATCTTCGCCGCGGTCAACTCGTCGTGCAGCCCGAACCCGTGAGGCCCGGCCTCATACGCCAGGACGATCTGCGCCCCGGCGCATTCGCGCGACCGGCCCGCCAGGAACTCCATCATTCTCTGGCGCCCTTCCGGCGAATTGCCGAACGATCGCTTCTGCGCCGACTCCGCGTTGTGCGCCACTTGCAGCATCAGGCTCCGATCACTGTGCTTTCCTGCCACGCAACTCGGTCGGAGGCAACCGGCCGTTTCTCTCTTACATGGTAACTTGACAAGCGGGATTCTGACGGTCAGAATCCGACATTGGTTAGCGGGCAGTTGTGTGGACAGCGGCCATCTGCAATTCCGGGTAAGTTTCGCATCTGTGGAGGCACGCTGGTGAGACCGATTCGCCTGTCGTGGATGGCAGTTGTCCTGGCGACCTGCCTGCCAACGGCGGCTGGCCGGGCGGACGTTTCAGACCAACCTTCGCCGACCGTGCAGTCAGCCAAGGCCGACAAGGCCAAAGCTGCCATGTTCGAGCGGGTTACTATCGACGTGGAGCTGAACCCGGCCGATCCGGAGCGCCTGGTGGCGGTCCGTGGCGAGGTCTTCGCCTCGGTCAAGACGCCATCGGGCAAGACCTTCTCCGTACCTGGATTCCTGTATCAGCCGTTCACGCGGCGGCTCGAGAGCGGAGTCGAGAAGCTCACGCCTGCCGGTCCGGTGCGCTGGCAGATTCGGCTGGCCCTGAGCGAACCGGGGCCGCATCGCGTCACAGTCGCCGTAGCTTTTCCGCAAGGCGAAGCCTCGAGAATTGAGCCTTATGGCAAACCTCTGGAGATCACTGCCACCCAAGCCGACGCACCCGGTTACATACGCCGCTCGCCGACCGACCACCGCTACTTCGTTACCGACCGCGGCGAGTCATTCTTTCCGCTTGGAGCCAACGTCTGCTGGGCCGGCCGCAGCGGAACATACGACTATGACCGCTGGCTGCCGCAATATGCCAAAGAGGGCTGCAACTACTGGCGAGGTTGGCTTTCCCCGGAGTGGACCACTTTTGGTCTTAACACCCGCGAAAGCGGCTACAGGCGGATCGCCCTAGCCAATGCGTGGCGACTCGACCAAGCCATCGAGCAGTCGGAGCGGCTCGGGTTGCGGGTACTCCTGTGCATAGACAGCTTCAACATCCTGAAGAGCGGCAAGGAAAACTATGGCGGATGGGAGTCTTCGGCCTACATCAAGGCCAACGGCGGCCCGTGCCGGCAGCCGACCGACTACTTCACCAACGCCGAGATGCTTCAGGCCTACAGGGACCGCTTGCGCTACCTGGTGGCCCGCTGGGGCTACTCCCCGGCTGTGTTCGCCTGGGAGTTCTGGAACGAGGTGGACCTCACCGACGATTATCGGAGCGACCGCATTACCACGTGGCACCGCGACATGGCGCGTTACCTGCGGAACCTCGATCCCTGGCAACACCTCATTACCACCAGCATGGCTAATCCCAAGGGCGATCCGCAGCTCGATGCTTTGCCGGAGTTGGACTTCGTGCAGAGCCACCACTACGCCGGCGGCGACGTGGTGGCCTATCTCGACGAGGACCGGCGGACCAAGGCGGCGGCCCGCAACCGTCCGCACTATCACGGCGAGTTCGGCCTGAATGCGGCCGGCGGCTCCGAGAAGCTCGACCCGGCCGGCATCCACCTGCATAATGCCCTCTACGCCAGTGTCGGTCAGGAGCAGGCCGGCACGCCGATGTCCTGGTACTGGGATAGTTACATCGAACCGCTGAAGCTCTACCCGATCTACGGCTCGTTTGCCCGCTGGATCGGGAGCTTTGACTTCGTCGCTCAAAAGCCGCGCCGCATCCAGGCGGAGATCCACTATGCCAGGCCAGCCGATACGGCCATCCCCGAAGGCTCGCCGCTCATTCCGAGCGAAGGGTCGTGGGGACCGGCCCCGTTCAACCAACCGGTCACCGTGACCGTTGACCGTCTGGGCAAGTTGTCAAGCGACCGGCCGCTGGCCCGCATCATGCACAGCCTCAAGGGACACAAGGAACTGTACAACCCGGCGACCTTTGACCTCGACGTGACTGAGGCCACGACCTTCGGCGTGCTCATCGAGGGCGTCTCGGGCTGGGGCGGCGGAGGCCTAGAAATTTCGCTCGACGGCAAGGCGGTCCTCAGCCATGAGTTTCCAAACACCAACAAGGCCGGCGATCACACGACGCTCATGCAGTACAACAAGGCGTATCGCATCACCCTGCCGGCAGGGCAGCACAAGGTGAAGGTCGAAAACACGGGCTATGACTGGATTACCGTCGGTTACGAAATTCCCTGGCTGGTGGCCGGGCCGCCGCTACGGGCCTATGGGCTGGCGGGTTCGTGCCGAGCCCTGGTCTGGGTGCAGAACCGTCACTATCGTTACGACCGGCCGGCTGGCGATAAGACGCCGTCACCGACGGTCGAAGGGGCCAGGTTGCTCTTGCCGCTCGCGCCTGGCAGGTGGACCGTGGAGTTCTGGGACACGCAGAGAGGGGCAGTTACCGCGACGCAGGAAGTGACCACGGACACAGAGGGCCGCGCCGAGATCGCCCTGCCGCCGATCACCTGGGACGCCGCCCTTCGTCTGCAGTTGGAGCAAGCTGCGCAAACGCCAGTCGATCCAGTCACTCCATGAACTGTTGCGCGAAATGCAGGCGAAGAATCTAGAATCATGCAGGCATGGACTTCCCCAGTCCCCGCATGAATCAACAAAATGGCCCGCTCGACTCCATCCTTCGGGCATCGCTCGCCGCACAAATCTCCTTGACAATTGAGACGCCGATGGTCACAATGCTGGCCGCCTGCTATTGTGGACTGCGACGACGCTAGGCGGCACAATAATCGCGCGACGTCGTCCGTATTCTTTTTCCGGCCGTTTTCTCAGTGGCAGTTCTAGCGTGCTCGACACGTGCTCGTGGTCTCATCCGCCTGCGTAACATGCAGGCGTTTATCGGGAAAGAAAGAGGGTGCAGCGATGCGTAAGGTATGGCTTGCGTTCCTGATGGGGGGACTTATGGCGCTCTGGTCGGCTCCGGCGTCGGCGTCGCCTGTGTCCCTCTCCAACAATGGAACACCGGATTATAAAAACATTTGCTTCAGCGACACCGCAAACAACATTTTCGAGGCGTATGACTATTTCACGCTCGGGTCCGCCAGCAAGATCACAGGGATCGAATGGTGGGGCGTTTACTATGGTGCCAATACGCCGCCAAAAGGCGGGAACCTCTTCGAGTACGAGATCCAGTCGAATCCCGGCAGCAACGGACAGCCCAACGGCGAGTATGACTCCGATAGCGGCTCACTGGGCAGCGGCAGCCCCGTAAACACGGGCAGCCATAGTTTTGCTATCGGCGGTTCGTATAACGTCTACGAGTTTAATGCCACGACGAGCATCTCGCTCCCGGCCGGATCGTACTTCCTCACCATTTACGGCACCGTCTCCGACCCCGGCAACATGTACGGCTGGGCCACGAGCGAGGAAACGCAAACCGATGAGTGGTCCTACTCCCCCGCATTCCACTTCTGGGATGGTCCTAGTGACGCCGGGCTGGCGTTCAACCTGACGGGCAACTACGAGACCGCCTCTACCCCGGAGCCAGTCAGCCTCATCTTCTTCGGCACGGGGCTGGTTGCGGTCGGTGGCTATGTGGCAAGGAGGAGGAGTAGGTAGCCCGACGATACGTGCCATCTTCTCGCTGCTCTGTCTTCACTGAAGCACTCCTTTCGGGGAGTGCTTTTTTTAGCAGGCGGCGGCTCAAACGAACGCCAGTTGCCCCGACCATCCTTACTGAATGCCCGCCCCGACATTGGTTATGGCCCGATCAGCTTCTCCGACTGGTGCAGGCCCATGCTCATTCGAATTATCCTTGCCGTCCAGAATTCTGCGTTGCGCCAGCAGCTCCAGGATATTCTGGCGCGCCCGGACATTTTAGTCGAAGTGCCACGAGCGCGGAAGAACCTCTGGGGACGGATCGTTTGCGAGCCAGCCGATGCGTTGATCGTCAGCCAGTCCCTTCTGCCGGATGCGCTGAAAGGCAAGATGGATGAGTTGCAGCGCCAGTCCGATTCGCCCGCAGGGGTTATGCTGTCGGGCAGCGCCGATCCCAAGGTGCATGCGCGGCTGCGGGCGGCCGGTTGTGATGCGGAAGGCCAGGCGGAGGATGCGGGGCATGGAGAAGGGCTGAGACTGGTAGATCGCCGCGGACGGTGTTGGGGAACTGGTTTCTTGAAGGACGCACTTCCCGGAAGTGCGGAACACGGAAATGGCGATTTCTCTCGCAGTCATCGCAGGCCGTTGTCGTCAGGAAGTGTGGACGCCGTCAAGGAGCGCCTGGCGAAGCTCGGCGATGCTTAATTGCCGGAGGGGAACCTGTCAACATAGGGAGGACTTTCCTGCGACCGAATCCGAGCTTGATTTCGGGCCGGTTCGAGGGCAATATGTAGAGCAGCAGTTCCATCGTCCCTTGCAGGGCCGGTGCCGTTGCTTCAGCTTAATATCTGACCGGTTGCCGCTTCGTGATGAACCCGGTCGAGAAAGGGTCATGCCTATGAAACCGCTCCGCGTTGTCATTTCTGTTTGTCTCGTTGCCCTGATCGCTTTCTCTGGCTGCTGGTCGTCAAGGGGGAGCCGCGCTCATGGCATGCTGGTCCAGGCCACGGCGGACATCTCGGCGTTGGGCGCCGCACTGGGGGCCTTCAAGGTGGACAATGGCCGCTATCCGACCTCCGCCGAAGGACTGGCCGTTTTGAGCACAGATCCCAGCGGTCTTCCCAAATGGAAGGGCCCTTATATTGAGCGGCCCGTCGGGAACGACCCATGGGGGAATCCTTACGTCTATGTTTGCCCCGGCAAGCACAACCCGGACAGCTACGACCTCCATTCCTTCGGACCTGACGGCAAGGACGGGACGGCGGACGACATTACCAACTGGGACAAGCGTTAGGCGCCGGCCGCGCCGCTCGTATCACGCGAGAGGGATTTCCGTCTCTTTTCCCTTTCGCTCGTCGGAGAGATATGCCGCGCAGGTCGAACTGATTGTGTCGCAGACCAGTTCCAGGTTGGATTGGGCTTGCGCGGAGGGCCGCCAGGAACCGTCGAGCCGGAAGAAACCTGACTCGAAATCAGGCTCATTCCATTTTTCAAGATTGCAAAGAGGGCGGTTGGGGATTTTGGGGTTATCCCGGAAAAGCGTGCTGTTGGGACCGTAGCGAGCCAGTAGGGTTGTGATGCTTTGCGCGTAATTTCGGACGAAGGCTTCGTCCTCCTGCGTTGATTTCGCCGCGAACTATGTGTTGAGATTCGTCCGCCCGGCTTGAAGAGAGCCGGCAAGAAGCGTCAAACAGACAGCCGCGACAGTCGGCCACGATGCTTTCATGGAGCAAGCTTCCTTTATGAAGCGGCGTCAGGCATTTCGCGCGACGCGCCCTGGTTCAAGTGAGGAAGAAAAACCTAACAGGATGGCGGCAAACAAGAGAACGGTGGCCGTTGTGAACAATCCCCAGGTTTGATTCCCGGTCGCTTTCGTGATTTGCCCGATCAAGGTCGGGCTGACGAAGCCGGCGAGATTTCCGAAAGAATTGACGAGCGCGATCCCGGCGGCGGCCGCCGAGCCGCCGAGCAGGTTGCTCGGCAGAGACCATTGCACCGCCATCATTCCCATGACGCCGGCGGCCGCCAGGGAAACAGCCGCCAGTCCGATCGGGCCGCTCCGGGCGAAGCCGCAGAATGCGAACCCGATCGCGCCGACCGCCGCGGCGAATGCGGCATGCAGGCGGCGCTCCTGCTTCCGGTCCGACCGCGCTCCCAGCAGCAGCATGAAGACCACCGCGACCAGCCACGGGATCGCACTCAATAATCCGATCTGCAATGCCCCGGTCCAGCCGAGCGCCTTGATGACCTGCGGCAACCAGAACGTCAGGCCGTAGAGGCCCATCATGTTGCAGAAGTAGAGCAGGCACAGTTTCCAGACCACCGGATGCTGAAATGCTTTTGCGGCGGAATCCGGGGCGGATCCCGTCGCGGCGCGCTGAAGAGATTCCTTCTGCAGAGCGGCGTCCAGCCGCCGGCGGTCCGGCTCGGCCAGCCACCGCGCGTCCCCGGGATGATCGGGCAGGCAACGGAACACCCAAAGCGCCACGAGAACGCAGGGCGCGCCCTCGAGAATGAACAGCCACTGCCAGTCCTGCAACCCGCTCCCGCGCACGTTTTGCAGAATCCAGCCGGACGCCGGTCCTCCGAGCAATCCCGCCGCGGGGATGGCCGTCAGAAAGAGCGCCACCACGCGCACGCGGACGGCCGCGGGATACCACCAGGTGAGGTAAAGAATAACGCCCGGGAAAAAACCGGCCTCGGCTGCGCCGAGCAGGAAACGAAGCACGTAGAAATCCCACTCGTCGCGCACGAACGCGGTCGAGGCGGAGACAGCGCCCCAGACCAGCACGAGCAGCGACAGGCAGTTGCGCGCGCCGATGCGATGCAGGAAGAGGTTGCTCGGGACCTGAAGAAAGAAATAGCCGATGAAGAACAGCCCCGCGCCGAAACCGTATGCCGCCGGGCCGATTCCCAGCGACGCGGAGATGCGAAGCTGCGCGAAGCTGACGTTCGTCCGGTCAACGTAATTGACCAGGTAACCGCAGAAGAGGATCGGGAGTATCCGAATGCTGACGCGGCGGTAGAGCGAATCGGTTTCGATCATAAGCTCCGGCTGATGGAGACAGGGTCAAGCGGAATCTTCAACGTGAAACTCAGTGCGACCCGTTGACTCGGCTGAGCTTGAACTGTGTTGCGCCTTCAGGCATGGCCACCGTGAAATTCCAATCTTCGTGCGCCCCGAGGTTGCTTTCATAGGCGTCGGCGTCGCCGACGAGCTTGTCCTGGTCGTCATAGCAGTTGAACTCAATGTGGATCATTGAATACGGACGGCCGGAGGTGTTTTGCACGACGCCGATGATTATACTGCGTCCATCGGCCTTCCGGCTTGTCCTCAGATTCTCCACCTTCACGTCTGAAGGGACGTCCGGATTGGCATCCCCGCGCGGACACCCTGCGAGCAAGAAAATCATTCCTAAAAGCACTATTCCTCCGAGTGCTTTCATGATTCTCTCCTTGCGAAAGTGCGGCCGCGCCCGTTGCATGCCGGCGAGCGGTCATTCGAAAAACTTCTCTCCCCGGCTGTACGTCGCCACGGCTTTGCGATCCAGTTCCACGCCCAGCCCCGGCTTGTTCGGAATCGGCAGCATGCCGTCCGCGTCCAGCCGCCAGCCGCCGGCCGCCAGCTCGTCCACGTAGGGCGAGCCGATGAGGTACTCGACGAGGTCCGTATCGCTGAACGCGGAGGCGAGTTGAAGGTCGGCGGCCAGGCCGACCGCGGTGTTCCAGCCGTGCGGGACGAAGCGCACGCCGTTGTCCTGCGCCATCCATGCGATCCGCCGCGACTCCGTAATGCCGCCCACCTTCGTCACGTCGGGCTGGACGATGTCCAGCGCGCGCGCGGCCAGCCAGGGCTGGAAGGCTTGCCGGCGCGTGAGCACCTCGCCGCCGGCGATCGGCACGGGGGAATGTTCGCGCAGCAGGATGTAATCCTCCAGGGCGTCGGGCCGGAGCGCCTCTTCGAACCAGGCCACGTGGTACGCGGCCAGCATGTTCGCCGTCCGCAGCGCCCATTTGTAGCCCTGCGGCCAGAACGCGTCGCTCCCGCCGGCGTCCACCATCAGTTGCGACTCCGCGCCCACCGCCTCGCGCGCCGCGCGCACGATCGCCTCGTCCACCGCCGCGCTCTTGCGGCCGAACGGTCCCCAGCCGATCTTGAACGCGCGGAAACCCTGCGCCTTCACTTGGAGCAGGTGATCGGCCAGCCGCGCCGGCTCCTCCATCAGGATGGAAGCATACGGCCGCACGCGCTCGCGATACCGGCCGCCCAGCAGCCGGCCCACCGGCTGCCCGGTCGCCTGGCCGAGCAGGTCCCACAGCGCGATGTCAATTCCGCTGATCGCGTGCGTGATGGAACCGCCGCGGCCGAGCCAGAACGTGCTCTGGCGGAGCTTTTCGCTGACGCGCTCGGGCTCCAGCGCGTTTTCGCCGCGGTAGAGCGGTTCGAGCACTCCCAAGGCGGCGTGCACCAGGGCATCGTTCGTGAACACGCTGCCGTACCCGGTCAGGCCCTCGTCGGTCAGCACGGCGACGAGGGTGTGCACGCAGTCGTCACGCTGCAGTTCTTCGGTCCAACCGCCTTCGGGCGTCGCCCCGCGCAGCCCGACGGCGCGGATTTCGCGGATCTTCAAGGCGGGTTCCTTCCATTGGGCGAGAGCCGGAAGTTACCATCGAATCTGAGACTGCACGCCGTGCGTGTGCTGGTCGGAGCGCTTCGCAATCGGCCACGCGCGCCACTCCTCCACGATCGCGATCAGCGCCGACACCGTCGTCTCGAAAATCAGCTTCCCTTTCTCGGCCGTGGCCTTCGTCGGATCGCCATGGACGCCGTCCTTCGTCCACCGGCCCCAATAGTCCGCGAAGCGGACCGGCCTCGGCATGACGCTGTCGGAGCTGACGTACTTGCCGACGACGTCGTCGCCGGCCACGGCCTTGTCCATCTGAACCCGCTCCGGCGCCAGGTGCAGGTAAAGCGATGTCTCGAACTCGTCCGCGTGCGCCATCACCGGCGTCTCGCGGACTTTCTCGAACTGCTCGGTCGCCAGGGAATAGTAGTTCAGCGCGCCGCAGATGGACTCGGTCTCGAGGACGGTCTTGCGCGCGATGATGTCCGCGAGGACGAAATTCGAGCCGTGCCCGTTCACGATGAGAATCTTGCGGAAACCGTGATACGCCAGGCTCTTGGTAATGTTCAGGCCGAAGGCGATGAACGTCTCGGGTTCGACGTGGATTGTGCCGGGGAAATCCATGTGATGCCGGTTGAGGCCGTAGCTGATCGGGGGCATCACCAGCATCGTGTCCGGGGCGCGGCGGCCGGCCTCAAGGCAGACGGACTCGACCAGGAACGCGTCCACGTCGAGCGGCAGATGCCGCCCGTGCTGCTCCGTGGAGCCTGTCGGCAGCAGCACCACTTTCTGCATGCCGACGGCCTCGTTGACCTCCGGCCAGGTCAGGCGGTTGTACCTGTACTCAGATGCGGCGCCCATGGGGTTGGCCATCCTCTCTTGCGGTCGGCAGCGCGCGCCGGCGGCTGCGAAAACTGCGGCGTATTCTATGCCGCCTCGAAGTACCCGTCAAGGAGCAAAAGGTCGAATTTCACCGAGCAATTTCTGGTCACGTATGACCGGAGATCTCACGCGTCCTTGTACCGTTCGACGCGCACGCGGGCGGTCAAGGCATGGGCGAGCATCCGCTCCGCCTGGCACTGGCGGTCGGTGACTTCGCCGATCAGCCGGCTGGCCGCGCGCGTCATGCGCTGGTAGGTGACGGTCTTGAGGAACTTGCCCACCCACAGGCCGCCGGTGTAGCGCGCCGACCGGCTCGTCGGCAGGATATGGTTCGTGCCGATGCTCTTGTCGCCATAGGCCACGGTGGTCTCCTCGCCGATGAAGAGCGATCCGTAATTCCGCAGCCGGTCGAAGAAGTACGGCCAGTCCCTGACGTGCAGTTCCAGGTGCTCCGGCGCGTAGTCGTCGCTGATCGCGATCGCCTCGTCCGGGTTGTCGGCGATGGTGATGCGGCCGTTGGCGCCCCAGGAGAGCGACGCCACGTCGCGCGTGGGAAGGACCTTCAGTTGCCGCTCCAACTCGGCCTGGCAGGCGCGGGCGAAGGTGTCGCTGAAGCAGACGAGCGCCACGCCGCTGTTCGGATCGTGCTCCGCCTGGCCGAGGAGGTCGCAGGCGACCAGGGCCGGATCGGCGGAATCGTCGGCGATGACCATGATCTCCGTAGGGCCGGCGAGCAGGTCAATCCCGCAGCGGCCGAAGAGCTGGCGCTTGGCCTCGGCGACGAATTTGTTCCCGGCGCCGCACAGCACGTCCACCGGCTCGACCATGCCCATCCCGAAGGCCATCACCGCGAAGGCCGGCACGCCGCCGAGGACGAAAATCCGGTCCGCGCCCGCTTTCTTCATGGCGTTGATCGTGGCCGGGTAGCAGCCCTGTCCCTTCACCGGCGGGGTGAAGGCCAGGACCTGCTTCACGCCGGCGACCTTGGCGGGGATGATGCTCATCTGCGCGGAGCCGAGCATCGGGTAGCGTCCGCCGGGGATGTAGCTGCCCACGCGCGCGACGGGGATGAGCTTGTGTCCCAGGATCACGCCCGGCTGCGTCTCGATCTCCAGCGGGCGGAGCGTCTCCAACTGCGCCTGGGCGAAACGCCGCACGTTGGCCTGGCAGAAATCGGTGTCGCGGACGACCGCCGGGTCGGTCGCGGCGACGGCCTCGGCGACCTGCGCCGCGTTCAGCTCGAAGCTCGGCGGGTTCCAGTCGTCGAACTTGGCGCTGTACTTCCGCACCGCCTCCAGCCCGTTCTTCTCCAGGTCGAGCAGCATCTCCGACACGATCCGCGCGGTCTCCGGATCGCGCTCGAACAGCCGATGGCCGCCTTCCTTGAAAGTCTTCATGCTGGTCCTCTAGTTCACCACAATGGCTTTGATCACTTCCCGGCGGTTATCGTAGGCGGATCGGAATGCCTCGGCAATCTCATCCAGGCCGAAACGATGGGTGATCATTTGATCGGCTCGAATCCGTCCGGCGGCGATCCACGCGATCGCGGTCGGAAAAGCGTTCGCGTAACGGTTGACGCCGACGTGCTCCAGTTCCTTGCCCATCAGGTCGGCCACGTTGAGCGAGACGAGGTTCTTCTCCGGCCAGCCCACCTGCACCACCCTGCCGCCCGGCGCCGCATAGCGAAAAGCCGCGGCCGTCGCGGCGACCGAGCCTGCCGTCTCGAACACCACGTCGGCAACGTCCGCCAGGGACACATCGTCGGCGCCGACGGCGAGCGCCTGATCGCCGCCGAGCGACAGGGCTTTCTCCAGACGCCCTGAGAGAGCGTCAACGCAGATCGCCCGCGCGCCGCCGGCCGCCTTGAACGCCTGGAGAGTCATCAGTCCGATCGGGCCGCAGCCCAGGATCACCGCCGTCTTCCCGGCGCACGCTCCGGCGCGGTTGACGGCATGGACACCCACGGCGGCAGGTTCCACCAGCGCCCCTTGCTCGAAGTTCATTTTGGCGGGCAGCGGGTGCAGCGCATCGCTGCGCACCACAATGAAGTCGCAGAACGTGCCGTTGATCGGCGGCGCGGAAAGGAAGATCACGTCCGGGCAGAGGTTGTATCGTCCGCCTCGGCAGTACCTGCATCGGCCGCAGGGAATGCCCGGTTCGATCACGACCGGGTCGCCGGCGGCGAATCCGCTGACGCCTTCGCCGAGCTCCGCCACCAGGCCGGACGCCTCGTGGCCGGGCACGTACGGGCGAGTGACCACGTAGTTGCCCAGCCGGCCCTCTCGCCAGAAATGGATGTCGGAGCCGCAGATGCCGTTGGCCTTCACCTGTACGAGCACCTGGCCCGGGCCCGGCCTCGGGATCGGCTCTTCCTTGAGCGTGAACTTGTGGTCGGCATCCAGATAGGCCATCCGGTTCGCTTTGGGCATGACGCGCTCCTTATCGCCTCATCGGCGGACCTTGTTTCGTGCCGGCCCTTTCCGGAATCCGCAGACGCTATGGATAGTCGCCTCCGAACAGCGAAGATTGAACGCCGGCAAAATCGCCGATGTAGAAGCCCGGGACCACCTCGCCGTTGAACTTATCGTCGAACAGGGTGAAGACGCCCATCCCGTAACTGAACGAGCCATTGCCGCCGCCTGAATTGTTCGCGCAGCCGCCGTTGATGTCGGTTGCGCAGTTCGTATTGGGCCTGTTGTTCGTCGTGGTGGCCAGACTGCCGCCGCTGCCGGAGCTGTACCCAATCGAGTCGCAGTCCTTGTTGAACGCCCAGATCCACCGCTGCTGCGGGTCGGCATCCCAGGCGACGTGGCAATCGCCAAAGAGCACGTTGTATCCGACCTTATGTCCGTAAATGCCCTGGCCGGGGATCGGCCATGGAACGACTCCGCTCGACTGGCCGGGCGCTCCTAAATTATCCTGGTTCCACATGTTAATGTGAGCGTCGAAACGGTCGGCCGCGACGGACAAGGAGCCGAGCATCTTCGTGGTCTTCCGTTCCGGACAGGTATTCTGCAATTGTACGAAGCGCGGAGACGGCATCCTGTTATAGTAGCCGAGGGTGCCGGTAACGTCGGCCGGGCCGCTGCCGGGGATATACAGGCTGGGGAAATTGGCGGGAAGCATCGTGCCGGCGCTGCGGCAGCTCCACATGTTTTGGGTGATGTGTTGACCGCCATTGCTGTTCGCCTGGTTGCGATACGCGTAGGAGCAACCGATTACGACGGAACTCCCGGTGCCGGCAAAAGGCGCATAGGTGTTGGTAGCCGTTAACGGAGCTTTGGGTGCGGGTGCGACATACTGAAAGCCACTCCCAATGCCGTAGAACGGCATCAAGCCGTAGCCGGGGAAGTTCCCGTGGCCATTCCCCATCAGCGCATAGGCGTTCAGGTCAATGGAGGTGAGGTCGCCATGGGTTAGGTACTTCGGGTCGGCGCCGCCGAGTAACTTGAGGTTTTGGACGGCGGTGTTGACGAGGAAACACCCATACATACCTACGGCGGACTCGAGCGAGGGACAGCCCTGTTTGCTGCAATACACCCCCGCGCCGCTGCTCAAGTCACTATTCGGCGGGATACTCGCGTCATAGGCCTGGCCCGTAGGGCAGTAGAACGTCTGCAGGTCCCCGATATAATTGCCCGCGGCGAGCAGGCCCAGGCCCGTCGGTCCCAGGGTCAGGTTGCCCGCGGTCCAGTTGGTCGGGGTATCAATTACGCCCGTGGTGACGTCCCATAAGTTGTCGCGGTTGTAGGCAATAACGCCGTAGAAGGATGCCGGGTTGTCAAAATAGCCGGATAGCCAGCCGGAGGCGTTACCACCAACCCCCATTTCCCAGCCCATGTGAATCTGGGTCTGCGGGCCGCTGCCGGAGGCGTCGGTGTAGGCCCCTATCCAATACTCTCCAGGTGTGCCAGAACCAGGGCCACAATCTATTGGTGGTCCCTGGCCCACCATTCCTTGGGCATAAGGGATACACATGGCCGCGCAGTCGCCGACGATGTCCGTATCATCAGCAAGGTGGCAGGCATTCGGCGAGCCCCAGTTGGGGTCGCCCGGTAAGTACTCGCCATAGTCGCCTGAATACGCGGTCAGAGCGAGGCCAATCTGGCGCAGACGGGACATGCAGCTTGCACGCCGCGCTTTCTCCCGCGCCCCTATCAGCGCCGGCAGCAGCAGAGAGGCAAGGATGGCGATGATGCCGATCACGACCAACATCTCAATGAGCGTGAACGCGTTACACGTGAACGACCACCGTTCTCCGACCGCCACGGTTCTCTCTTTCCTCGAAAACACTGTTCCAGGACTTTACCACGAGGTCCTGACAACCGCAAGAAGGCCCAGCCGGCCTGAATCTCGATCCGTTTCATCCCGGCCGCGCTACGTCGGGAGGACATTGAACACTTTCGGCAATTGACCCGTGACCAGCCAATAAACCAGGCCGACCACCATCGGCGTCAGCCCGCCCAGCATTTCCCCGGCGATCAGCCCGAACATCAGCGGCTTGAGCCGCAGATACAACGACACGCCGCCGTATTTGGTCACCAGGACCTTGATCGCCCACCCTGCGAGGAACGATGCCGCCAGCCACTTCCCGGGGAACGAACTCCACACCAGGAAGAGGACGGGGTGCAGCGGCCACTTCGGCAAACGCAACCGGGCCGCGACGAACGCGAGCACCAGCGCCAACCCGACGCCGAAGCCGATCACGCTGGAGGGCGCGGGCGACATCTTCAGCAGCCGCGCCCATCCGGTCGTCGCCTCAGCCGCCGCCAGGGTGCCCTGGGCGGTCAGTCGCTGCTGGACTCTCATCGTTCCGCTGAACGCCATTTCCGGCGCCTGCACGGAGGACCAATAGTTGGCCCGGTTCACCCCGCGATCGTACTGAAAGGCCAGCGTCACCGGAATCGCCACCGCCAGGCCGATGCCGATGGACGCCACGCACCAGGCCGCCGGCCGGCAGATGCTGACGCGCCTCATGTCCAGCACCTTGAAGCCATTGACCAGAAACGGCATCAAGGCTTCGCGCGGGTCCATGGCCAGGACCGCAACCAGCAGCAGCAGGATCAGCACCTGCCGGGAGCCGAGCGCCTGCGCTCCGAAAATCCCCCAGATCGCCACGCCCGGCGGCCACGGCGGGTCAACGATGATCGCGCCGGTCTCCGCGCTCACCCGCCCGATGGTGAGATAGAACATGAAGATCAGCGCCGTGAACAAGACCGCCAGCGGCCAGTCCAATCCGGCGGCCACGAGGTACACGGTGAAGAGCGACGCGCAGATCAGGCACACGCGCGCTCCCCAGACCGCCTCCGCCGCCAGGCTGCCGGTCGCGGGGATCAGCACCGCCCGCCGCAGAACCTGGCCATAGTAATGCCTGCCGGTGTACAGGATGGTCAGCAGAATGCCGAAATACGCGCCGAAACTCATGAAGCACTGGGGATTCGGCGCGTACGGCCCGCCCGCCGTGAGGGAAATTCCGTACGCGGCCAGCGCTCCAACCACCCACGGATAGACGAAAGGCCCTACCCCTAGCGCCAGGGAAACGTCGGAGGCCAGAAGATATGCGAAGCCCACCACCGTGAAGTAGATGATCGGCAGCAGCATCCGGGTTCCCCCGCCGGCGGCATACGTGGGAAACAGTGACGACAGCGACGTCAGGTCCACCGTGGTGCGCACCGTCACGAGGTATTGAGGAAACCAGACCGCCGCATAATTGTTCAGGTAGAGCAGGAATACCGCCCCTGTGCCGAGCCAGAATAAGCGGTCCCCGAGCACCGGCCCCCATCGTCCGCCCGCCTCCGGCAACAGCGCATTCGCGAATGTCGCCAGCGGATAACGGAGATGCTCATGCTCCGACCATTGCCGATGCACCGCCAGCGCCAGTCCGATCAGCCCGATCCACAGCAGCAGGACCATCGGAATCCAAAACGCCAGCGTTCCAGCCCATGCCCGCCAGGGAACCTCGCTCAGACTGGGAAGCCCGCGCCCGCTGCCGATGCCTCTCACATAGCCGTTCAGCGCCTCGTCCCCCTCGCCGGGCGAGGCCAGCATGCGGGCGGGCGCCATCTTCACAATGCCTTGCGCCCGCCAACCCGGCCTGCTCCGCGACATGTTATGGGGCAACATCAGCGACTCTGTGAAGGTCCGCATCAGCCCCGCTCCGGGAACGCAGCAGGCCGCCAGCACCAGCGCCAGCACCACCGCCAGTTCGCCGGCCGAAAACGCCCATCGCCTCAGAAGCGGGTTAATCAGCAGAACGAATAGAATCAAGCCCCCGTAGACGGAAATCGGCATGTTGCTGCCGACGAAGTTGGTCTGCCGCATGACCGAATCATTGAAGTAGCTGTAACCGCAGATCAGGGCGCCGGCGAGGAGACCGAGCAGTACCGCACGCCGTGTCACAGAGGGGAACTCCTATTCACACGCCGTCCTGGACCGCTCGATGACGGCCCGCGGTCAAGCCGTGGTTTCTTCAAATTCGCGGTGGAATCAGACTCTACCACGCCTCCCGTGAAACGCGCAAGAAGGCGCCGGCCGGACGATCCAGCCGCTCGACGATCTGCTGCGCGGCTCGCTCTGCACGTCAATGGCGCATGGTATAATCCGGCGGCGCGGGGCGGCAACGGCCGGCGATTGTTTTCCTGACAAAGGAGCATCCTTGCTTTACCGGCAACTCGGACGCACGAACCTGAAAGTTTCCGAGATCAGTCTCGGCGCGGCTCGCGGCGCCGCGCGCGATCGGTCGCGCTTCGTGGAGACCGTGAAGGCGGCCATTGATGCGGGGGTGAACTTCATAGACACGGCGGCGGGGTACGACAATGGCATGTCGGAGGAAGTCCTCGGCGAAGCGCTTCACGGCCGCGACGACGTCATCGTCGAAACGAAATACCGCCCGTATGACGGATGGGCGCCTGGCGCAGGTTATACCGGTTCGCCGGAGGCGCTGACAGCTTCCGCGGAGAGCAGCTTGCGACGTCTGAAGCGAGGGCATCTCGACATCCTGCTCGGACACGGCCTGCGCACGCTGGAGTCGCTGGACCTTTTCATGAGCGACGGCTGCCTGGACGCCATGGTCAGGCTGCGTGCCCGCGGGACGGTGCGCTTCATCGGCATCAGCGAACTCTCGGAAGGCGATGGGACCCATGAAATCCTGAAGCGCGCGGTGCCGACCGGCGCCTTCGACGTCGTTATGCTCACCCTGAACTTTCTCCTCCAGACCGCGGCGGAGTCCGTGCTGCCTCTCTGCCGGCGTTATAATGTCGGAACGGTTGTCATGATGCCTTTGAACCAGGCGTCCCGGGAATCCGGACTGGTATCCGTTCCGGCTGCGTTGGAATGTGTGCGCCGCCACGTCGCGAAAGGCAACCTGCCCGCGCGAGCGCCCTACACGGACGCGGACCTGCTCGATTTTCTCCAGCCGTATCCCGTGCCGGCGGCGGCGCTGCGCTACGTGCTCGCGCACGATGTCGGCGCCTGTTGCGTCGGCATGGCCAGTCCGGATCGCCTGCAAGCGAACCTGCGCGCGCTGGAAAAACCCTATCTCGACCCGGACCGCATGCATCGCCTGCGGGAACTTTTCGGAAGGATCCGGGAACAGGTTCGGTAGAGCCGCGGGTCCGCCGCGGCGGCGTTGATTTGACAGCGGCAACCGGAGTCTCTAGTCTCATGCGTCAAAGCCGACCGTCCTTTGGAGGACGGTCAAACGGGAAGTCCCGGCTGAATCGGCGGAACAGTTCGGAAGGATCAATAGATGAAGAAACTCTTGCGGTCGGCGGCGCTGGTTTCGGGTGCGCTGATCTTTGCTGCGTCGGCGCGGGCCGCGGGGCCGATCATGCCGGAGAAGGATCCGGCGGCGGCGGAAGGGCCGGCGGTCAAGTATCTCGATGCCGCGGCCAACAAGCATCCGCGGCTGCTGATCACCGCCGACCGGATTGCGCAGCTCAAGGCCTTTTACAACAGCCCGCAGGCAAGCACTTACCGCGCGTACATGGAAAGTTATGTCGCCGAATGCACGGTGCCGGCGGATCGCAAGATGAGCCCCGCCTGGGGACAGGAGTACGGGCTGCTCAAAATTCCGACGGTGGCTCTGCACTACGTGCTGACGAAGGACCACGCCTCGTTCGAGAAGTCGGTGGCTTACCTGAAATGGCTGGCCGGGACGGCCGATTGGACCGAGGGCGGCGAGCCGGCCGTGGCGGACACGCCGGAAGCCTATGCCAAGGTTATGCAGAAGTTGAAGCAGTTCGGGCCGCGCGACGAACGGAACAGCGATACGACCGCGTCCTTCACCATGGTCGGCGCGTCGCTCACCTGGGACTGGCTGTACAACGACCTGGACCCGGCGTTCCGCGAGGAGTTCCGCCAGGTGCTCTGGCAGCATGCCCGCGCGATGTACTATGGCGGCCACAAGGGCGCCAATCCCGGCGGCGACTACTGGCACGGCGTGCCGGCGTATAATCACCGTTGGTTCCGCGACTGGGGCATGACGCTGGCGGCGCTCGGCACGGGCGACGGCAAACCCGAAGAACAGTGGCTGCTCAGCGAGGTCGAGAAGGAACTCAAGTTCATGGCGGACTGGTTGCCTGCGGACGGCAGCCAGCACGAAGGACCTTATTACGGCGGCAGCTCAGGCGCCCTGGGCATGGCTCTCAAGGTCTCGGACGATTTGAGCGGAACGCATTACCTCGACTTGCCGTTCTATCGGAATGTGGCCTCCTACGCTCTGGACATCTCGGCGCCCGGCCTGGCCGAGGCCCTGTACTTTGGCGACTGCTTCACCAAGGGAGCCAGTTTCAATCCGTTCTTCCTGAAAACGGCGGCGATGTATAAGCAGGCCGACGTCATGGACGGCATCCGGCATGGCCTCCAGGTCAACGACAAAGGATGGAGCGCGAAGGGCTCTGCGTGGCAGCCGCTGATCTTCAATGATCAGACCGTGCAGGGCGGCCATTACGCCAACCTGCCGACGACGGCGTTCCTGCCGGACCTGGGGATCGCGGTCGCCCGCGACTCGTGGCAGGACAAGGCCGTGGCGGCGATGTTCAAGTGCGGCCCGATGGGCGGCTACAAGGCCGGCGCCTGGCGATTGAGCCGTAAGGACGCCGACGGCAAGCTGCCCTACGAGAACGTGGCCCACGATCATCCCGACGCGAATTCCTTCGTCGTCCTGGGCGACGGCGAGTACCTGGCCGAGACGGATCGCTATGCGGAGAGGCCGGGCAAGCTCTCCTCGAGCGTCAACACGATCCTGATCAACGGCATCGGCCAGGCCGCGGACGGGCAACCCGAAGGACAGGAGTGGCAGCAGCCCGGCGACCATGACATGACCGAGATGGCCAAGATCACCGCCTACAAGGACGCCGGCGACGTCGTGGTGGCCGAAGGCGAGGCGGCCGGGTCCTACCTGGCTTACGATGACGCCGCGGCCAAGCGGAGCCGCCCGGCGTTAGACCGTTTCCGCCGGACTTTCATCTGGGTCAAGGGCAGCTATATTCTGGCGTTCGACGATATCCGTTCGCCCAAGCCGGTCGAAATCACCTGGCTAATCCAGGGCGCAAAGCTCCAGCCGGTGAACGCGGCCGAGGGACGGTATAAGCTGGCCAAGGGCGCCGCCCAGTGCGAGTTCCAGCTTGTGGCGGATGTGCCGCTCAAGTCGAAGATCGGCGTCTCGACCGCCAACGACCGCAGCAAACTGATGAACTGGCAACAACTCCAGGCCGGCGCCGAAGGTACCGCCGCGCGGTACGCCTGCGTCATTGACCCGTGGCACAAGGAAGTGAAAGTCACACTGACGCCTGACGGCCCGGACAAAGCGACGATCACAGTGAGCGGCCCGGGCATCGCCGACACGTGGAAATGGGAGGCGGCCAAGAGCAGGTTCGAAGCAGCCACCTGGCACGGCTCGCGCCAGGGCGGGTTCGACATCACGGTGGACGCCCAAACGTCTGTGCCGCCGGCGCCGTAAAGCGGTCGGCAATGCCCCGTTGACTCTTTGGCCGGGAAGAGGTACACTGCGTCTGCTCATGCTGACATCGGGGCGTAGCGCAGTTTGGCTAGCGCGCCAGACTGGGGGTCTGGAGGTCATGGGTTCAAATCCCGTCGCCCCGACCATTTGAACAGATAGACCACGGTTGACTACGGTTGTCAGCCGTGGTCTATCTTTCTATTTGGGGCGAGTTTGGGGCAAAGTCGCGGATCGGGCCGCGAGGGTCGGTCTTGTCAGCGATGGACTACGGTTGTCTACGGTTTCCTACAGGATGACAGTACAGAGGTCAGTACGGGAGTCAGTACGCGCGAGCGTGTTCCGGCATCGGGGACATCCACCGCTCCGATGACGTGGCACGCCAACTGCCGTGCGATTCTCTTGACACGCCGGGTGTGTAAAAAGGATGATAACCCGCAGCGAACTGCGACGTCCTACCGAGAGGCCCTTCTTGAACCACAGGGGGCAGCAATGGCACCGGCTATACGGCATGACAGTGACGAAGCAGAGGCGCAGTTTGACCGCCTTGTGCAGAATGCGATGCCCAGTGGGAATGCGAAGGAGGGCGACCGTATCGTGGTCGTGGATAACCAGCCAGCCTACGTGGAAATCAAGCAATGCACGAAGTCGTCTCGTGAGACGGGAACGATCAATCAGGTTCGGGCAATCAAGTGCATCCCGCTTGTGGTCTGGGCAAAAGCCCGGAACTGCTGGTTCGTAATCCCCCCGGACGAGTTGGTACGGATTGCCCTCGAAAAAGGCCGGGGCCAACACACAGAGATTTCCTTCGAATCCATGAACCTCTCGCTGAGAAGGGGTGATGCCGTGTGGCCCCAGTTCCGGTGCACAGACGAAGAGTTGAATGATCGCATTGTAGCTGCAGTACGGCGAGGGCGAAAGAAGGAACACCTTGCCGCTCTCATGAAGAATCTGAAAGACGACCTCTTCGTCCTCAATCAGAAATACAAGGCCAAGGTCCGGGAAGCGCTTCAAGGGTGATTGCTGGCCCGGGGGAGGGGCGGTATAATCGCCAGCCGCTAAACACAGATTTTTTGCAGGAGCAGCCGATGGACCAATCGCTGGACATCCACTTCGGTGACAACCTCTCGGTCATGCGAGAACTCCCCGACGAGTCGTTCGACCTGATCTACATCGACCCTCCCTTCAACACGGGCAAGGTACAGCAACGCGTCCGCATCAAGACGGTTCGAGACGAGAACGGTGACCGAGTCGGGTTTCAGGGGAACCGATACACTACGGTCAGGGTCGGGTCAATGGCGTTCGCCGATGCCTTCGATGATTTCCTCGGAATGCTGGAACCTAGACTTCTGGAGGCGAAGCGGGTTCTAAAGCCAACCGGAAGCTTCTTCCTCCACATCGACTATCGCGAGGTCCATTACTGCAAGGTTCTCTTGGACCACATCTTCGGGCGGCAGTCTTTCATCAACGAGATCATCTGGGTGTATGACTATGGTGCGCGCTCGAAAGACAAATGGTCTGCCAAACATGACAACATCCTGTGGTACGCGAAGGATCCTGACCATTACACCTATAATTACGATGCTGTCGAACGAATCCCGTACATGGCTCCTGGTTTGGTGGGGAAAGAGAAGGCCGAGCGAGGCAAGACCTTGACGGATGCGTGGTGGCACACCATCGTGCCTACGGCGGGCAAAGAGCGGACAGGTTATCCCACGCAGAAGCCGCTCGGCATTTTGAACCGAATCATCCGAGTCCACACTAACGCGGGGGATCGCGTGCTCGACTTCTTCGCCGGAAGCGGCACGACGGGCGAGGCAGCGGTAACGAACGGTCGGAGCGCAGTCCTAATTGACTCCAACCCCGAGGCGATGAAGGTCATGGCACGACGCCTGGCTTTCGCGCACCCCAAGTGGCATGGGTATCAGCCGGACAAAGCCGACCTCGGCAACCCCACGCTGTTCGATTGTGTGGAGGCGAACAATGGCTGAGATTCGTGACCCAGAAGTGAAAATGCTTGCGGCTATCTCGGCGCAATTGAGCGCCGACTACGCTGTCCAGGGCGACCCGTGGGTGGGGTCGCCGTTTGCGTGGATTCTGTCGAAGCCTTCACGCCAGAAAGGCGCAATAGGCGAACGGCTCATTGCCGGGTGGTTGGCTGCGCGTGGTTTCAACGTCACGCGGGCCGGAGACTCTGATGCCGACCGGTGTATCGAGGGCAAGCGCACCGAGATCAAGTTCAGCACGCTCTGGGCAGGCGGTTCATATACATTTCAACAGTTTCGGGACCAACGCTACGACTTTGTCATCTGCCTCGGAATCTCTCCTTTCGATGCTCACTGCTGGAGCCTCCCCAAGACGGAGATAATGAGAAGATGGCATGAGACCAAAGACCTGTCGTCGCAACACGGAGGCGCTCAGGGGGCTGACACCGCGTGGCTGAAGGTGAATCCAGCCGCCGTTCAGGGCTGGCTTGCCCCATTCGGCGGGGGGCTACGAGCGGGGCTGGGGCAAGTATCCAAGTTGACCGGATATACCCCGAATCTGAAAGACTGACACTATGGTCTGTACGTCACATGCATTGCAGGAAGGTTTCGATGGGGCGTAGAGCCTCTTCGTCCAGTTGGTGATTCTCCACCTTTCGCATCCACGCATGGCCAGTATATCTGACTGGGGCGCGCTTGACATCCTCCAATGTGGACCAGCCGACAATTGTGACAGTCATCGACGCCCGTGAGAGTACAGCGTCAGGTAACGGTTTCTCCAGATTCCCAACGATGCACCAGATTATCCGGTCCGCCTTCTTCTCTAGCGAAGGCACTTGCCTTATTGCCACACACCTCCCCAAAGCCTCCCAGTGCTCATCGCTCCATGTCTTGACTTCAACGCGGCACATAGCATCGGTGTTCGGCTTCAGCAAGCCAATGTCGCAGAGGCCATCGTCCATCGAGGCCTTGAAATGTGGCGTGTACCTGATTCTCCACTGTTGAACGACTTTCTCAACTGCGAACTCTCCAAGCTTTCCTGTCAGGTGAGACTTGAATGTGTTGTTGTAGTGCCCAGGCGCTCGCGCCCATTTCTCATAGGTTTCCTGTGCCCTTGCGACAGCATGGGCTATGTCAACGTTGTCCAGAATCACGCCAAGCGTGTCTTTCATTGCAGGGTTCGTGGTTCTTGTTGACCACGAGCTAGTTCCTCGGCTGTCTTCCCATGGTAGAGTACAGGCTTGTTGACCATCTTCTTCCCCTTACTCTCCTCTTGCAGAATGAACCGCATAGGGGATGTGCGATAGGCAGCGGTCTTGATCTCCGCGTTGCTCATCGCCCCGTACTTCCTGAACACTTCGGAGACAAGCCCAAGGATGTCGTCGTCGAGTTGGACATCACATCGCGGTGAAGGTCCAGGAGCAACCATCGGAATCTTGCGAACGAAGAACCGGCGCACCTCGTGCCCCTGCATGTGATCAAGCGCCTTATTCAGGTCGGGAGCCCACGGGCCATCGACCTGCCGCAAATACACGTTGTTCGTAACCGTGTGGCCCAATGTGTCCAATGCGAAAAGGTCGACCAGGTACATCAGCTTCGTCATCTTGAAGTACGTCATCCGCCCGCCCAATTCGAGGAAGACTCGTACTACTTCCTGAGTCGGCGACGTCCCCTGCGAGAACAGCGTAGGCGCGCGACGTCGTCGTTGTTTCCGCTCGACGATTCCCTGCGTTGGATTCACGGCCTTCGCCAAGCGCATGAAGTCGGACCGCTGTTTGGCGAGGGACCTGTGAATAACGGCGCGCGGGCCGGGATGGTACAGCGGAAAGAGCTTAGTGTTACGCCAGGGTGTGATCTGCGCAACTCCCGCGCGTAGTTCGATCCCGTGCGGCGACAGACGGTCGAGAGCGCTCAATGCCGTCGCCCCCAGGCTTACAACCACCTCTGGACGAATCAAGGTGATAACCATCTCAAGGTACGCTGAACAGTTCGCTATTTCGTCCGGCGTCGGCGTCCCATTGTTGCCATTCTCCTGCTTCGGGTTACACAGTATAGCGTTCGTAATGAAGACGTCCTCTCGTCGCCAGCCGATGTTGCCAAGGAGCGTCTCGAAGTTGTCCCCGGTACGGTCTCCGTGGAGAGGAATGCCGGTCCTATCAGCCCCGAGTCGACCAGGCGCTTCCGCCACAAACAGAACTTTCGCGTCCACGTTTCCGTTTGCCGGGGACAGCACCTTTCTGCGGTCGCACAGCCGGGGGCAGAGGTCACAGTGTTGCACCGATTCAACGAGATCGTTGAATCGCTCTACTTTGCTGAAGCTCTGGTACGAACAGATCACTCAGTATCTCCTTGGAAGTTGGGCCCGAGGCAGTCCGGGTCGGGCCGTTTGTCCAGCGCATTGTAGGCGATGGCCTTTTGCGCCAAGCAGCCGGATATGCACCTCTCCCGTAGTTTGCACGAGTCACAAGGATCGGCAAAGTCAGTGGTCAGGTACGTTCGCACGGCTTCGAAATACGGAGATTTCATCCAGCACTCGGACAAGCTCGCATTCGCCAAGCAAGACCACTCCTCGGTCTTCACTAGTTCCGATGACCCGATCCTCTTGAAGGCGTCGCAAGGGTAAATCCGCAGATCCGGACCCACTATCAACCGGTCGATTGCTGCCCAACATCCTGGCTTGTCGTTGAGCATCAGGAAGTTATAGGGAGAACCGGTGCGTATGTCGTGTCCGGCCTTCCGCAAGTCCTGAATGCGGCGGCGGAGTTCAAGGTTCTGAACACGGGTCAGCGCCCGGTCCCGTACCAGCGCCGCGCGCCCCTGTGGGACAAGGCGCAACACACTAACGCGTGACGCCCCGACCTGGCGAGCAAGCGTAGCGATGTCAGCCAGTTCACGGTAGTTGCCTGACATCGGGACGAAATGCAGTTCCGTCATCAAGCCGCCCGCGCAGGCGTCGCGCATTGCGGTCTTGGTTCGCTCGAAGCTCCCGGCCTTGCGCGTAATCCGTTGATGGCCTGAGGCAGTCGCCCCGAAGATGCTGAAGATGAATCGCGGGACCCCTATCCTGTGCAGACGAGCCGCCTTGTCCTTGAAATCGTCGGTGTTGCCAGATGTGTATATGGTGACCTTCAGGCCAAGCTTCACTGCCGCTTCCGCAGCGTCGAAGATGTGGGACCAAAGAAGAGGTTCCCCACCTGAAAGGGCGACATCTTTTGCCCCCATCTTCGCCGCGTCGGCAAGAATGCGCAGGCAATCGTCGCGGGAAATCTGCAGTGGGTTGGAGGGCCGTGCGTCGCTTGAGCAATGGACGCAGTTCAGGTCACACCGATACGTGACCTCGATCTTGAACTCGCGCAGGTTGAAAGGCCGGCTGTGACGTTGCACTACATGCCCTCCACCAGCGTCTTCAGCGCCGTCTTCTTGCCGGCAACATACGCATGAGACGACACGCACGTCAACGGTCCCGGAATCCCTTTCACTTCCTTGGCGAGGAACATGAGCAAGTTGCACAGCCCCCAGTAGTTGCCATACGCGCGTTCAAGAAAATCGTGGTTCCTATACACCGCCAGGAGACCAATCGTCGGCGGCTGCCCGTCTTCTCCCGGCTCCGCCTGGACAGCGATATAGTTCAGGCATGGTCCGCCCAGCGGGCGCATCGTCTCGCCGCCTGGATGCTGAATGACGATGGTGTATGCAGCCTTGCTCAGGTTCTGACGGTCGCGGACGGCCGCGATGATGTTGCCAAGTTGATTCACCCGCCCGTTTGCGCCCTTGTAGCTGGTCATCCTGCGGAAGTACGTGCCCCAACCGGTCTTTACCCTGGCATAGAAACCGCCTGGCTTGTTGTATGCAGTGAACAGCTCGTCCCCGTTCCTGTGCTGGTACAGCCCGTGCGGGAATATGGTATAAGCCACGTCCTTCGGAGGAAGCACTCCCTCTGACTTGGCGAACGCGGTCACTCTGTCGTGAGTCCGTTGGTCGAATGCACGGGGTCGTCTGGTGTGAACTACAAGGTTCCGCACCTCCCAGGACGAGCGCATGAGGAGCCGGACGACTTCCAGCCAAGCTTCCTGAAAGCCGTCGAACGCCAGCGTTATGGGGGCGTTAATCATTCTGGCGCCCTGCCGACGTGCCGACGGTATCGCTCAACTCGAATATTTCGTGTGTATGACGGTTCACGCCAAGGCCATAGGTTGCCGAGAGCGCCGCAAACTGTTCTCCATTCATCAGCGCCACAGGTACGGCATCAGCGCGTTCGGCTTCCTTCCGGGCACCGGGACTGAAGTCACTTGTCGTAATGATAAGCCCCTGGTCATGGGTGCCGAGGCTCCCGCGCACGCGCTGGACATCCGGCGCCTGGACGTTGTTGCCGATCCTCCACTTCTTGGCTTGGACAGCCATGCGGATGCGGACAACGTCGCCAACCACCAGTGTGGCTCGCACGTCAACCCCGCCGTCCCCGCTGCGCCCGATCACCTGAATATCCTCGAAGCCCATCTCGACGAGCAAGATGCCGATCAGTTCCTCAAACTCCTTCGGCTTGAGGTTCAGGAGTCGCTTGCGCAGAGCCTGACGAACTTCCTTGTTGTGCTGCGTGATTTGGAAGGCCAGGCCGTGACCCATCCACTTGCCGAGGCCGAACACGCCACGGGCATGTTGCACGAACCTCGGCTCTTCGCCACGTCGCTGTGCGCGCTTGATGCTGGTGTATAGCTGTGCGCCCATCGTGGCATCGGGGGTCTTGCCTTCGCTGTCGAGCCAACCCATCTCAAGCGCCTTCTTGGTGATTTCCCGGAAATGCATGGGCTGCTTGTTGCCGAACTGTTCGAGCACCTTTTCGGCCGCGTCGGTGAAGGAGTACGTCTTAGCGGATACCTTGACTTTCGGTTCCCTTATGGGCTTCGGATGAGCAGGCGGTTCGGCGGGTAAGGGCTGCACTCTCCCCTCGCGCAGGCCAAAGGTCTGAGATGAGACGAGAGCAAACGGCGACGCATCGCGGTTCCTCTTGATGTCCGAATAAAGACAGGCGCTCACGGTCGCTGTCGGGGTGTTGCCCGTCGTCTGCCACAGCCCCTTCTCCAGAATGCGCTTGGTGATTTCCTGGGCGTGGAGTGGCCGGCCAGCATTCTTGAGAACTTCCATAGCCGCTTCTTTGACGCCCATTCCCTGCTTCTCCTATTGTGTGAACAAGACGTTCACATGAGCGCCCATTCTTTGCAGAGCACTTCAGTCTGTTCGAGGACAAGCTCCGTCGCCCGCTGCTGCATGTCCGGCGGGTAACCATACTTGCGGAGTATCCGCTTCACCATCACGCGAATCTGGGCGCGGGCGTTCTCGCGCACTTGCCAGTCTATGGTCACGCTTTGCTTCACTCGCTCTACAAGCTCCTGGGCCAGGAACCGCAGCTTCTCGTCTCCCATGACGCCGCGTGCGCTCTCATTCTCCGCCAAAGCGTCATAGAATGCCACTTCATCATCCGACAACTTCATCTCCTGGCCGCGCGATTGAGCCTTCCTGATCTCCTTGGCGATCCGGATGAGTTCCTCGATGACCTGCGCCGCCTCCAATGCCCGGTTTTGGTACTTGCGCACGGCTAATTCTAGCATTTCCGCAAACGAACGCGCTTGCACGACGTTCTTCCTCAGCCGCGTCCTGATCTCATCGTTGATGAGTTTCTTCAGCAACTCCAGTGCAAGATTCCGCTGCGGAAGCCGTTGGACCTCCTCAAGGAACTCGTCCGATAGGATCGAGATGTCGGGTTTCTCCAGGCCGGCCGCCGCGAATATGTCCACGACCTCGGTGGAATAGACCGCGCGGGAGACAAGCTGTCGAATGGCCGATTCCAGTTCGTCTGACGTCCGTTCCGTCTCGGATACCGTGGCTTTCACCAGCGCCGACCTGATTTCCTGAAACAACCCAACGTCGTCGCGTATCGCCAGTGCCCGCTCATGCGGCACGGCAAGCGCGAATGCCTTCGACAGAGCCGACACGGCTTGCAGGTATCTCGGCTTTCCGTCTTCCAGCCCCAAGACGAACTCCATCGCCCGGACTACGCCTTTCATTCTCTGCGCCGCTTCGGTGGTGAGAATGCCCTGGTAGTCGAAGCCGTGAAACAAGTCGCGCACGACCTCGTACTTCTCCATCATCACGGCGACGGCCTGCTCTTGGTCTACCGTGGCTTCGCCCTTTCCGCCGCTCGCCGTGTACGTTTGCAACGCCCTTTTGAGTGCGTCGGCAATGCCGAGGTAGTCCACCACCAGCCCGCCCGGCTTGTCCTTGAATACGCGGTTCACCCGCGCAATGGCCTGCATGAGGTTGTGCCCGCTCATAGGTTTGTCCAGGTACATCGTGTGCATGCTGGGGCAGTCGAACCCGGTCAGCCACATGTCCCGCACGATCACGAGCTTCAGCGAGTCGTCGGGGGACTTGAACCTCTTTGCGATGGCTTCGCGGTCGGTCTTGCTTCGGATGTGGGGCTGCCATGACAGATCGTCGGACGCCGAACCGCTCATGACGATCTTGATCGCGCCCTTGGCGTCGTCTTCGCTGTGCCAGTCGGGCCGCAGCTTCGTAATCGCCCGATACATCTCCACGCAGATGCGGCGGGACATGCACACGATCATGGCCTTGCCTTCCATCGCCTCCGCGCGTTGCTTGAAGTGGCCGATCAAGTCCTTTGCGACAAGCCCGATGCGCTTCTCCGTGCCGACCATTGCCTCAAGGGCGGCCCACTTTGTCCGAAGCTTCTGCTTCTCTTCTTCTTCCTGGTCTTCGGTGATTTCCTCGAACTCAGGGTCAATGGTCGGTTTCTCTCGTTCGCTCAGCCCCAGCTTCGCCAAGCGCGATTCATAGTAGATGGGAACAGTGGCTCCGTCTTGGACCGCGCGCAGAATGTCATACTTGTCAATGTAGTCGCCGAAGACCGCCGGCGTGCTCTTGTCGTCCAGTTCTATGGGCGTCCCGGTGAATCCGATGAACGAAGCCTGCGGCAAAGCATCCCGCAGATACTTGGCCATGCCGTACTTGATCTCGCCGGTCTTCTTGTCCAGCTTGGCGCTGAAACCGTAGTGGCTTCGATGGGCTTCGTCGGCGATCACGACGATATTTCGCCGTTCGCTGAGGGCGTCGCCTCCTTCGAACTTCTGAAGCGTGGTGAAGACTACGCCGCCCGACGCCACGCGCAGCAGGTCTTTCAAGTGTTCCCGGCTTTCAGCCTGAACGGGCTTCTGGCGCAGCAGGTCCGCATTGACGCTGAAGGTGCCGAAGAGCTGCTCATCGAGGTCATTCCGGTCGGTGATAACGACCAGTGTGGGGTTTTCCATTGCCGGGTGCTTGATGACCTTTCCGGCGTAGAATGCCATTGACAGGCTCTTGCCCGACCCCTGCGTGTGCCACACGACCCCGATTCGCCGGTCACCCTCAGGTCCGCTCGCCTCGACTGTGCATCCGACGGCGCGGTTCACCACCCAGTACTGGTGGTAGGCCGCAGCCTTCTTGGCGATTTCCTTGCCGTCATCCTCGAAGGTGACAAAATTCAGCACGTAGTCCAAGAAGCGGTCTTTCTCGAAGATGCCCTTCAGCAGCACCTCAAGCTGAACGCTTCCACTTGGGGCCAGCACGTTGCCGTCAATGGTGCGCCAGGGGAGAAACCGATCCCACCCCGAAGTCAGCGTACCGGCGCGCGCCGCGAACCCATCGGAAATGACCAGAAGCTCATTGTAGGCAAAGAGGCCCGGTATCTCGGCCTTGTAGGTCTGAAACTGGTTGTAGGCATGGCGGACAGTAGTCTTTTCTTCCGCCGGGTTCTTCAATTCGATGACCGCGAGGGGCAAACCGTTCACGAAGATGACGACATCGGGTCGCCGGTTCTTCCTGTCTTCGATGACGGTGAACTGGTTCACCACCAGGAACTCGTTGTAGTCCAGCTTCGCCGGATCGCGCTCGATGAGCCAGACCTTCCCGTGGCGCTCTCGGTCGTCCTCCCGCCAGGATACATCCACGCCATCCGTTAGCATCCGATGGAATGCGCGGTTGTTGACGACGAGCGCCGGACTCTCGATGCGCGTGATCTTCCGGATGACTTCTTCGATAGCCTCCTTGGGCACATCGGGGTTGATTCGCCAGAGCGCGTCGCGCAGCCGACCGACCAGCACGACCTGCCGGTAGTCTGCGCGCTCCGGGGCCTCGCCGTCCGGGGCGATCTTCGGGCCGTGGACGTACTCGTAGCCCAGTTCCCGGAAGTAGTCAACGGTCGCGCTCTCAACTTGTGATTCGTCCAAGTACGCTGCTGCCATCAAGCCTTTACCTCCGAGGTGCTCGCCTCGCCGTGCATTCGCTCGCTCAGGCCAAGTGCTATCTTTCGCACTGCCTGTAGAACCGCTCGAACGTCAGTTCCATCTACTACGATCTTCCGACCCACCACAGCTTTGGTGTCGGTGCTCTTTGCCGCGTAGTTCTCGTCAACGACACCCATCTTGTGCGCCAGCAAGTGCCGCCTCTGAAAGCCCAAGACCGCCGAGTTCCATTCTTCGGCAGATACGGGGGCGGCAAGGTCAATGCCGAACTGCGCGAGAATATTCGTCTTCGCGCCGTCAAGATTCTGGAAGCTTGTTTTCTCTGCCTTTGCGGGGTTCGCCGCCTTCTTCGCATGGACGCGACACAGTTCGCGTCCGAATCCGTCGAAGGCCGACACGCAATCCTCCAAGGCATTCTCGATGAGCCTGTCGGCGATGTCCTTCTCCGCATTCGCCGCCAAACCTAACATCTTCTCAATGAGTTCCAGGTTCTTGTCGAGTATCTGGAGCGAGTTGTGTTTGCCACAATCGGGACAGAAGGCGAAGACGCCGTAGACCGAGTACCGCAAGGTACAGCTGAGGCAAACAACTTCAGTCTCGAGTTGCTTCTCCCTGTAGTATCGTATCGGCGTCGGTTGCCCGCGCTCGACCTTCATTGAAAAACCGATTCCGAACGCGCCTTGCGGCTTATGATCGAACTCCAGCTTCTTGAGATCCTCGTGGAACGCGTCTGCAATCTTCCGCATGGCGACCGATTTTGCGTACTCAATCTGTTCCTTTGTCCAGAAGTGGTCGTGCCCAGCAGTGTGCCCACAGTATGGGCAATGACATGGCAGCCCTTCACCCTTGAGCCCCGTGCCAAACTGGACCTTGAAATACCCCTCGCAGTCGGGTTGCGGACACTCGCGCCCGGTGAACCCGTCCGCGTCCGAGTGGATGGGGATGGAGATGCGATTACCCAGTCGTCGAAGGTTGTTCATTCCGTCATCTCCTCGCCATTCGCCGCTCTGACGCCTTGCAGTGGACGCGTATGAAACATGACATCACGTCCTCTTCCGCTTGCCGGGTGGCTTGTGCGCTTCCCAAACGCGAGCCATGTCCAGTCTCGGCATCGCGTTATTGATGCGCTCGATAGCCTTCTGCGAGTAACGCTTGAGCGTCATCTTTCCAATCCGGAATGCCTTGAAACACTCCGGCTCGTCCTGAAGACGCAGTTCCTTCACCACAGCAAGCGCTTTCGGCATCGAAAGCTCCACATGTTCCGCCAGTTGCTTCAGGCCGAGGTTGTAGAAACCGAGTTCGTCAACCCGTTTCACGGCAACCACCGAGGCACCCGGTGTGCCTTCGGGGACGAGGTAGACCGGTGTGCCTTCTTTCTTCGTAAGCCTAAGCTCGACCTTGGGTCCGGCACCTTCCGTGGTGATCTGGACAAAAGCGACTCCAGGGAAGATCTCGGTCCACGGCCTCCTGCTGGCCACGTCGCGTTTCATTTTCAACAACTCGCCTCTGCCTGGCTGCCCTTTCTCGCCGCGCATGGCCGAATCAAGGATCGCCAAGGGGCGCAGCCGGGCCATTGCCTCAGTCTGTCGTCGCAGCCCCGGACGTAGAAGGGCGCGTATTTCCTCGACTTCCGTCTCAAAGAGCATCTGCAAATCAGTTGGCGCATGGGTAGCCAGTGGAAGAACGCGCTCCGGCAACTCAATGGCCAAGTTTCTGCTAAACACGGATTGCAGCAGGTCACGAAACAAGGTTAGCCCACTCTGGGCCTGCATGTATAACTGTCCTTCAGAGACGTCAAGAATGTGGTGTTGAGCCGCGTCTCTGAGACCATTGATGGACTGAAGCAACAAGGCCTGCTCATGGGAGAGAAACCTGGCCGTCCCGTTGCTCAGCCCGACACGAATGCATGCGTCGAAGCCAATGGTCTGCTTTGCTCGCCTTTCTCGAATCCGCCCATTTCGGTGCAGGATCGCCGCCTTGAGAAGCATTTCAAACGCGTGGTCCAGGAAGATCAGCACGGCCGTCTGTCGGCCACGGTCGTAGGGGCGATTGAACACCTCCACGCTCAAGGTGAGGGAGTCGACCGCTTTTGACAGAAGCAGCCTGACTTCGCGCTTCATTCTACAATCTCCGGGTAACACCGTCTCATGCGCCCGCTCGAAACTGCTGCGGGCGCTATGTTTCAGACTTCAATCACGCCAGCCACAAACTTGTAGCAGTAATTGTCCCGCTCGTATGGCGATCCTAAGCTTACTGTCAGCAGGCATTCCGCTTCTCGTGTCTCGAACGCCCGGAAGTCATGTTCAAAGTCATAATCCGTCACCGGGATGCGGTATTGGTCATGTGCGTGAGCGAACGACGCAAACACGCGCTTCTTTCCTTGAGGGCTTGTTCCCGTTGAGAAGTTGACGTTTGCTCGAACCATGCACAGCGACTTCCTATCTTCCTCTGCGACCTTGCACAAATCAGTCATGTGAATCCGCCGGTCCACATTGTAGAGAATCATCCCGGCCTTCTGACAGTACTTGGCAACCTGTGTGACCGTGGCCTTGCCTACTCGTTTCCACGCACCGTTAAGAATCTTATAGTTCTCCGGCTGGGTATCGCGATGCGGGCCTTCGGCTGCAAGAGGAATCTCCACGATGTCGAGTAGTTGAGGTTCGGCATTATCAACCTGTCGCACGCTCCATGGGACGCCCTCTGCCCCGCTTTCGAAGCATGGCCGAACCCAACCGCCCGTTTGTACGTCAATCCCTGCAATACATCGGTTCCTCATCTTGCGGGAATTGGCGAGTATGACAAGGCTGCGTCTCATGATTTCCCTGTTCTCACAAATGCATGACCTGTACGTTTGCCCACTTGCCGCGCAAGTACTCCGCTACCAGTCTCCTGTGACACTTGTCCGCTTTCGGCTCGCTACAGAGGAGGCATGCCTTGTCCATATCCGCTCGCGCGAGAAGGGCCTCCGGCTTGCGCTGGTTCAGGAGGTCGAGGAACAGCCTCTCGTAGTCGGCCCACGTGACGCGCTTCTTCTTGTACCCGTCGAGAAGTTCCTTCGTCGGAGCTAGTTCTGCACGGTGCGTGTACTCAATCCCCGCGATGGACTTCAGGAAGTATGCCAGGTCGCGCTTCTTCGTGAAGCCGGCCAACTGAGACTCGTTGTTCAGTCGGATGTCCACAACCCGCTGCACGCTGGCTCGCTGCAGAGTCTCGAAGAAGGTCTGCGCGTTCTTCTGAGCGAACCCAATCGTGAAAATCGTGATCCCTCCAGCCTGGGGTTCAGGTTGCCCGTTCATGTTCCCGCTCCTTCATCCCGCGCCTGTATGCGATCTCGTGGGCACGTTTGGTGTAAGCCGCCTCGCGCCTTTCGGATGCCGCAGCAGGCGACTCATAAAGCGTTGGCTCAAGGCCGGCAAGTTTGACCAGCCTGCGCTCCGTGTTCTCATGCTCTTCGATGCTTCCGTCGGCCAGGATGTGCTTGATGTTCACGCCTCGCTGGCGCAGATGCCGGCAGACCAGTATCGTGCGATGGCAGTCCAGGGGTTCCTTCTCCGCGCACAGCAAGGCAATGCGGTACGTTTCCTTTCCCTTCAGAACGCGTTCGATGCCTTGTGCGAACGCAGGGCGCGCCGCGATTCTCTCAAAACTGGCGGCTCCGTTGTCGTAGCATTCTGGCTCTTCCGGACGAGCGCCCAACTCCTTGCCCAGAAACACGTATGCGATGCCTTCCTTCTTGAGGGCGCGCGCAAGTGCATCCTGGTTGAACTGCGGATTGTGTCTGCTGAATGGCGCGGAACGGACATCTGCGACGGCGGTTATCTCGTTCCTCTTGAGTAGCCCCACGAACTGGCCTATGGAGTGGTTCGAGTGGCCAATCGTGTAGACGGCCTCTTCGGTCTTCTCTGCTTCAGTCTCTTTTTCCACAACCCCCGTAGTGCCGTTGATGGGGATTTCGCCTGACAGAAGCTTTGGAAGAAGGGCATCTCGCAGACGAGCCAGGGTTCTCGACTGGTCGTCGTGCTTCTTGATGTTGTGAAGGAAGTCACCGACAAGCTTCCCGAACTCTCCGGCAATAGGTTCAGGCGGAACGGCAATCAGGAAACTGTCCAGGCACGACGGCGGCACGCGCTGTCGGCCAGACGTACCGCTCATGTTGGTAATGGCGTGGGCGCGGAACCTCTCCGACCGGGCAAGAAAGTAGGCAAAGCTCAAGGGAAGAGGCGATTTGCTCCTCAGGACGATGTACTCCGTGGAACCCCAACCCACCGCTTCATCATTTCCGAGAAAATCAACGTAGGCCGTCTTCCCGTTTTCCAGACAAGGAGTAATGCGGGCTACCAAGACATCACCGTTCTTGAACTTCGTGCCTGAATTGAACCGACGGGTTGCCCAATCAACAGCGCGCGAAGAATGTGTGGGCATGTTTCCCATTTCAAGATACGGCGCGGCGGTGCCTTTGGCGAGTCGTCGAACGGGGTTGACATGGATTACGTCGGGCAATAGGCATACTGTCCATCCCTTCGGCACTGCACCGAGTTCGGAATCCGCGCACTCAGTGGGAAATAGGTCGGCGATGTCCTTGGGCAGGCCCGTGTCACGGCCTTCGGCCTTGGCGTTGACAGGATCGAAATCAATGAACCAGCTTTTGAACAGCGCCGCCGCCATCTTCTCAAGCGTTCGGGTCATCCGCATATTCAACTCGATTTTGTCGTCCAGCGCGCCGAGAATGTGTGCGATACGCTGCTGGGTCGGGAGGTCCGGCTTTGGCACCTTGAAAGACTCGATCATGCCTTTCGTGAGTGCCTTGCGGGTGGCTCCCGCATGCGCCCATGCGAGCATCTGCGCTTGCATCGTCGGCGACGTGAGAAAATACCCCAGGAATCGAGGGTTCAATTCATCGGGCTTAGGCCGAATGATAGCTACATGCTGGTTCACCCGCGCCGGCAAAACATGCGGGTCAGCTTGGCAACAGCGTGCCACAGAATCCCCAGTAATGTTTAGCAATACATCTTCCGGCTGAACAGCCACGTTTGCGAGTTGGTCAGCGTGCTCGGCGGTAATGTAGACCAACCCGTCGCGGTTGAAACCATCATTGTAGACGTTCTGGCTGCGGATTAAGGCAACCTCGCCTTCGTTCAGGTAGACCTTATCACCGCCCCTAGGAGTAGCCCCACTCCCGATCTTGGAGCAAAGGGGGCCGAGGACGGCCTCTGGGAACCCACTACTCGCCATACCCCAGCCCTTCCAGGTTCTTCCGAATGGACGCGTCGAGTTGTGAGGCCTCAGCCATCTGCTCGTACAATTCGGCGGAAAGTGCAGACATCTTTTCCGCGAACGGCACACCGTCATCCTCTATGTCCTCAGTCCCGACATAGCGACCGGGGCTGAGGACATGAATGTGAGACTGGATTTCCTTCAAGGCAACGGACTTGCAGAAGCTCTGCTTGTCCTTGTATTCACCCGCGTCCTTCTCTCCTCGCCAGGCGTGGTAGGTGCGGCCGACGTCCGTGATCTCCTCGGGGGACAGGTCGCGGTGGGTCCGGTCAATGAGCGTGCCGAGTTTGCGAGCATCAATGAAAAGGGTTTCGCCCTGCCTGGCGCGGAAACCGTGCTGCTTGTCGGCCCCTTTGTTCCGCGTGAGAAACCAGAGGCATGCCGGGATGGGAGTGGTGTAGAAGAGCTGGCCCGGAAGCGCAATGATGCAGTCCACCAGGTCAGCCTCGATGATCGCTGTGCGAATATCGCCCTCGCCGGAGGAGTTGCTGGTGAGCGACCCATTGGCTAGAACGAACCCGGCGGTGCCGTGCGGGGCGAGATGGTGGAGGAAATGGAGAATCCAGGCGTAATTGGCGTTGCCGCCGTCCACGTGGACAACGGAACCGTCTTTCTGTTTGCGCGGGCCGCCGGGTGGTAGAGAGAACTGGGCGTTGCCGCCAGGCTGGTCGAACCGCATCCAGCGCACGTCGTCCCTGACCTTGCTGTAGCCCCAGTCCTCCATATTGAACGGCGGATTTGCTAGGATGAAGTCGGCCTTCAGGTCCTTGTGCTTGTCGTCCAGGAAGCTGTCACCCCACTGAATCTCACCGTCAATCCCCCGAATGGCAAGGTTCATCAGGGCTAACCGCCAGGTCGTGTAGTTGGACTCCTGGCCGTAGATGGAAATCTCGCGCTGGACACGGACCTTGGACTTTTTCCCGTTGCCATTGCTGGACGCATGCGCCTGGACAAACTTCACGGCGGAAACGAACATACCGCCGGACCCGCAACAGGGATCGAAGACGCGCCCCTTGTAGGGTTCGATCATCTCGACGAGCAGCCGGACGACGCAAACCGGCGTGTAGAACTGGCCGCCGTTCTTCCCTTCAGCATCGGCAAAGCGGCCGAGAAAGTACTCGTAGACGCGCCCGAGGATGTCCTTCTGGCGACTTTCTTTGTCGCCCAACCCGATGGTCGCGATCAGGTCAATCAGTTCGCCGAGGCGCGCCTTGTCGAGAGCGGGGCGGGCGTAGTCCTTCGGGAGAACGCCCTTGAGGGTCTTGTTGTCCCGCTCGATGGCGGACATGGCGTCGTCAACGAGCTTGCCGATCTCCGGGCGTTTGGCGTTCTTCTGAAGGTAGTCCCAGCGGGCCTCCGGCGGCACCCAGAAGATGTTCTCGGCTAGGTACTCGTCGCGGTCTTCGGCAACGTCATATCGTTCCTTCTCCTCCTTGACGAAGTACTCGCTCTTCGGATTGTTCGCGTCCCGGAGAAGGGCATCGTGCTTTTCCATGAAGGCATCGGAGATGTACTTCAGGAAAATGAGGCCGAGGACGACGTGCTTGTACTCGGCGGCGTCCATATTGCCGCGCAGTTTGTCGGCTGCGGCCCACAGCTTGTCCTCGAAGCCGAGAGTGGCCCCGTTGTTGGTCTTCTTGGCCATGTCAGCTTCCTTCCTGTGCGAAGTACTTGCGGCGCAGGTCCTGCCCCTGATCGCCCAAGGCGCAGAGGAGGTTTTCTATCTGCTTCAAGGCCAGGGGCGAAGGCTTGGCCCTGCCATTCTCCCAGCGGTTGATCGTGGGGAAGGTGACGCCCAGACGGGCTGCCATCTTCTCCTGCGTGAGACCGAGACGACGTCGCAGCGTGCGGATCAGGCTAGGCACGTTGGCTTGGGCAGTCGGCAAAATGATTCCTCCCAGGATGCACGCCCCCTCGGACGTTACATCCATAACGGATGATATATCACACGATCTGGGGGAGGGTTGTCAAGGACAATTCAGGCGGGGGCGACGCGGCGGGTAACTGCGAGTAGGGCGGGGTGGGTTCACGTGCGGCGCTGAGGCCGATTCTGGTGAGGCTACAGCAGCCGGCGGATGCGGGCGGCGAGGTGCTCGTGCCGCCTTGCGAGTGCCAAGAGCGACCTTCAGTCCCACGGCTCCAGACACGACGGCGCGAAGGGCATCGCGTGGTTGTTGCCGTAGCGCGGGTCCGCGTAGCGCACGTCCACCAGATCACAGCCGCCGAACCCCTCGCCAGGGCGGAAACGCACAACCGTCCCGACAATGTCTTCGGCTCCGGCGTGGTGAGGATTACGTCGTATGATGACCTTGTCACCGGGCTTCAGGTGCGTCCGGGGCCGTGAAGCGCCTCTCGATTTCCGCGTAGCTCTGCCCATTTACTGTTCCTCCGTGTCTTCCTCAGGCTTTGGCGGCGTAAGTACCAGTCTTGCGCGCCACTGTTTCTGAACCGACCGTCGGCAACTGGTTCACCGCACCTGCGGTGTCGACCAGTTCGAGGTGCTGATAGATGTTCGTCGTCAGACGAATGTCGGAATGGCGCATCAACTCCATCGCGGTGCGGGGCATGACGCCGCTCAGGGCGAGCAAAGTCCCGAAGGTGTGCCGCAGGCTGTGGATGTCCAGCGTCCGACCACGGTCGTCCTTCTTCTCGATCCCGGCGTATTCCAAATCCATGTTGAACGCGCGCAGCAGCGGCACGTGGGGGATCAGCCGCTCGTCGGGCGGCAACACGATCGGGCAGGGCGTGTTCTGGAACCGCGCCTCTTCCTGGACATGAAGGAGCCGGCCAGCGATGTGCCGGCGCAGATGCACGACCAGGTCGTCACTCAGGGGCTGTCGGGCACCCCTGCGAGCCTTGTCGTATTTGGCGTGCAGATCGAGGTGCGGCGGGTTGGCGTCCAGATGCGCGTCAGCGACCTTGAGGCTCTTGATCTCCGAGTACCGCAAGCCGGTAAAGATCGCGATGCGGTAGAACATCGCGTGCGATTGACCCACGCGATGCATCTGGTCGCGCGTAGGTTGCCCGAGGTTGGCCAGCGGTTGCCCCCTCCGCTTGCCCTTGGTGACCTTCATCAGGTTGTGCAGCGGGCGCTCCTCGGCCGCCTTCAGGAGCTTCCCGATCTCCTCCATCTTCAAAGCGCGCCGCTCCCGCCGGCGGTCCGCCGCCTCGTTGGCGCGCGGTAGTGCCGCGAAGGGGTTTGCCAGGAGACGGGATTCCCGAACGCACCAGTTGCCGAACGCCACGAGGGCGATCCGATACGTGTTCCTCGTCCGGGCGGACATGCCCAGTTCCGCCTGCTTCAGCAGCCAGCGCTCGGCCCTGATGCGCTGCACGTCGCGCAGGCGCTTGAAGTCGCAGTCGTTCGCAACGCGCAGAATTGCCCGGCGGGTGTCTTGGATGTGGTCCGCGTTCCGCTCGCAGGCGCGCAGGTGGGTCGCGTAGTCCTCGATGTGCCTCGCCAGCGGCGCGTCCGAGTGGCTGCCCACGCGGGATTCTTCGCGCGAGATAATCCCGACCTTAACCTTCTCGGTCTCGGTCACGATCTTCGCCAGGAACTGTTTCGCCGCCTGCGAATCGGTGCAGCCGGTCGACACGCGCCGCATGACGCCGTCGGCGTCGCGGTAACGGGCGAACCAGTGTGGGTAATAGGACACGATTCGCTTACCGTCTTTGTCCAGCTCCGCCGACTGCCTTCTGCCCTGACTGTCGGTCCACCCCGCGACCTTCTTCCCGCGGCGCTCGGTGATCTGGGCGCCATCGGGGATCGGTCGCCTCCATTTTTCCCGGAAAATCGTTGCCATACCGCACCTCTCTTTCCGACCACATCACAGCCATTCTTCTTGGCATGAAATCAAGTGGATTCCGCAGGAATTCCGGCTCTCTTCCATGCTTTCCGCCGACCTACCCCAATGCGCTGCGACGCGCATCCGGGCAGCCAGCGGTCAGCCACTGCTCGATCTCAGCGCGCTTCCACCGAACGAGCGTCCCGAGCTTGACCGGCCTCGGCATGCGCCCGGCATCGGCCAGACGGCGCACGTGCGGCTTGGAACAGGTCAGCAGGCGGGCAACCTCGGCCACGTCGAGCAAGAGCGGCGTGGCCGCCGCTTCCGGCGCGCACCGGCACCCACCTTTGTTGCCTGTTCCTTCGTGAGTACCTGAGCAATTGGGCATCTCCTCCCGCGTGTCCGGTTTCGTCTCCGTGCCGTCAAGCATCTTTCGGTCTCCTTCCATCTGGGTCACTGCGGCGTCGTCCTGTCCTCCAGGCTCGAAGCGCCGTCCTCTAATCACTCTTTCTACGGCCGAATGTAACGAAGAATCGGGACCGAGTACCAAAGTACCAGCCCCCCGAAAACGGCCTCTTTTCGCTCAATGTTTTCAATGAGTTCCTTCTCGATTTTTCGTTACTTGCCGGTCGAACACTCTCTTGCGCGCCCGACCAGTTTCCCGGTTGCGGATCTTCCGGCACTTTGGGCAGAACCGATGCTTGCCGTAGAGTGCCTTCCCGCAACGGCAGTAGCGTGCGACGATCCGGGGCGGCCCACCGACCGGCGCGGACTCAACCGCGCGGACTGGCGTCAGGCAGATTCCCGGCGCGCCGTTCCGGCAATTCACGCATAGGCCGCAAGGAATCATTTCCATCTCCTCGGCGTAACCCAGCATGGCAGCGCGACATGCGGCATGCGGAATCCTGCATTTTCCCCTTGCTTTCCGGCCGAGAGGATGCCCTCATGTGTCCTGTAACACGCTGGTATGCATCGGGTTAGAGAAAGGATGCCGGGATGAGCGCAACGCAGAAACGGTGGGCCGAACGAAGGAAAAAGGGCAAGGTCTACAGCCTGCCCCGGGACGCGCGGTTGCCTCGCCGGTTCGGGCGCGTCCAGGTCTACGTGGACGATGGCGAGCGCACCTACGCCTACGTCGGATGGCACCCGACATATGGCGAACACGCGATGGTGCGCCAGGGGAAGATCAAGCTGGCTGGACGCCTGAAGAAAGGAGAATGCCTGATGAAGCCCTGCGCTGCCCTGCACATGAATGGCCAGTACGAGAGAAACCCGTGGGGCTACCTGGGGATGACGGTCCACATCTATCGGCCCATCGTGAAAGGGCCGGCGCGCATGAAGCGCCTGTACGCCATGCGTTCGCTCAAGGGCGTGATCGCCACGGCCAGGACGATGGACGCTCTGGCTGACATGGCCCGCCGCGAGCAGTGGGGTGCGAGGTATCGGCACGTGGACGCGGACGGCCGCGAGGTTTGGGTTACGGTCCCGGAATAGGAGGTCTCGATGGGAACGCGGAAGACGAACGGTGCTTTCGAAGGGCACGTGGACGTGAAGGACGCCTATCGCATGGCGCAGGACGACATCCGCACGTTGCTCCGGCTCATTGCCGAGGAGGCAAGGATGCATGCCGGGTACGCGAAGAAGGACGGTCTGCACTTTGGCCACGTGGGAGACCTGGGAGCCGTGCGCAGGTCCCTGGTCGAGGTCATGGCGCAACTCTCGCAGCAGGACGAGCAGTTCGTCTGGAAGCGCGTGGCTGCGATGCGCCGAGGGAAGAAGTCCTAAGACGACCGCTCTTCCGCCCACCCGCGCGGTGGGCGGGGATGGCGGCCGGCAATGGGCTGGCCGAGACGACGTAGGCTCAAGAATGGAGGTCGTGCTATGAGGCTGGAGAATGTGAAGGCGGGCGAGACGTACATGCTGAAGGTCGGGAAGAACCCGGTCCAGGTGACGGTCAAGGCCGTTGACGAGAAGGGCAAGATCACGGTGACGACCGCAGGCGGCAAGACGATCACCGTGGCCGACGCGGGCCGCCTGGCCGTCCACCACACGAACGCGCACCAGGCCGCCCACGACGCGCGCGGGAAGGCCGCCGCGCCCAAAGCTACCAAGGCCGCGTCCGGGCGCAACGTGGGCGAAAAGGGCGCGCCCCAGGCCAAAGAGAGACGCCTGGGTCTGGTGGACGCCGCGATCCAGGTCATGAAGGCCGCCGGCAAGCCGATGAACTGCAAGGACATCGTGAAGGTCATTCTGGAGAAGAAGCTGTGGGAGACGACCGGCAAGACGCCCGACGCCACGCTCTACAGCTCCATCCTGCGGGACATCCAGAAGAAGGGCGCCGAGGCCCGGTTCAAGAAGGTCGACCGTGGGCAGTTTGCGCTGACCGACTGATACGTTCATCGTTTCACCTTTTCGGGAGGCTCGGACGCTTGTCCGGGCCTCCTGCGCTTTAAGCGGTAGCATGGGAGTCTGAACCTCAAACATCCCTCGGCCTCACAATCTGAATGGTTTCGGCGTCCATGCGTCGTTCGCAGGCGGCCGTCCATCTCGAAGGCGGCGGAACTCCTCCTCTTCCGGGTCGAGCCGTTCCTCCCATTGGCTGGGGCGACTGACCGGTGCGGCCGCCTTGGCAGCTTCCTGACGTATGTTCTCAATGACCTGGCGCGACGGCAGCGTGTGGACCTGCATCATGTACGCGGCGGCGACCTGGTAGACCTCGCAGTCGAAGAAGTCGATCACCGCGCCTTCGGATACCGGGCGCCATACTTCGTCGAGGTGGTTCCCGACGCGCTCGACCACCTTCACGCAGTTCGACAGCTCCTGGTTGTATTCGGGATCGTTGCGCGTGTTGAGGTGCCAGATTTCCTCGGCTTCATTCTTGCGTCCCCGACTCACGAGGTCGGCCAGCTCGTCCGCGTAGTGGTGGACGTCCAGCATCCACAGCGTCAGGTCGGTCCGTGTGTGTTTCGCCGTATAGCCCTGGCCGGTCTGCTGGATGGCCTTCGCCGGCCAGATGTGGATCGCGCCTTGGGCCCCGTGCGCGCGCCTGGCCCCCTTGATCGCCCGGACGTTCCAGCGCACACGGTCGTGGACCCAGCGGTAAACCTCCATCGTGCGCGAGATTTCCTCGCTCTCAAGCTGCGTGCCTCCGGTGTCGATCAGGAGCAGGTGCAAGCGGATCGGCGGGTATGCGTTGTCCTCGTACTGCCAGAGGCGGCCGAGCAGCATCATGTCCAGGTCCTTGAAGGTTTCAATGCGCCCGTGCCAGATGCGGGCGGACTCCATCCCGCCGCCGTCTGCTGTCGGTCCCCAGGCGCGCACGACCGCCTTGAAGAACCGATGCTGCGTGTCCACGGTCGCGGAGAGTAATGGCGCCCACTTCGGAATGGTGCCTTCCGGCAGCTTCGCGCGGGACGCCTTAAGCGTGAAGGCATCGGCGTGGAGCTTCGTGGTCTGCTCGTCGAACGGCTCGCCAAGCGTGTCGGTCTTGAAAGCGAACATTTTCTCGCGCGATCCCTGGGCGAGAACGAACTGCGCCGCGACCTCGGCCCAGGAAAGCCACAGGCAGTAGAGGCCGGAGATGTGGACGCCGACGCTCGTGCCGGGGGCGAACGCCTCGACCTTCTCGATGGACTCGTGGACACGGCCGGCGGCGTCCAGGATGACGCTTTCGCCATAGTCGGTTTGGTATCTGCCGGCGCAGCACATCGCCGGCTTGTCCGCATCGAGGATCTTGCCGTGGCAGCCGGCGCATTCGTACCACGCCGAGGCGTTCCGCCGGATGTGGTCGGCCTGGTCGTGGCGGTCAGGCTTGTCGCCCTTGTCGAACTTGAGGTTCGAGAACAGGAGCCGTTGCCGGAATCCGCAGCGCGGACAGGGGACGTAGAAGTAGACCTTGATGGAGCAGTCGTCAAAGAGCTGCCAGATGCGGCCGTACCGGGTGCTTGGCGTGCTGGCCGCAATGAGGAGGCCGCGCTCGCCATAGGTCCGCAGGCGCGCCTGCACCAGCGAGACCGGCTCGCCTTGGCCGTGCGTCCAGGGCGAGAACTTGTCCACCTCGTCGCAGATTCCAATTCGCATCGGGTCGGATGCCATGCTGGACGCGCTGCCGCTCCACATCAGGTGCAAGATGAAACCGTTCTGGAGCTTGATCTGTTGTTTCGTCGCGTCGGCGCTCCGTGGCGTCATCAGCTTCTTCAGCGGCGGCGTTCCCCGAAAAAGCGGCAGGATGCGGTTGTCAACAATGGCGCGGCCCTTCTTCTCGTCGGGCATGGCGATGCCGGCAGGGTCCGGGACAAGATGCGCCGCCCACCCGACGACGTTCCGCAGCGCCTCGGACGCCCCGATCTGCGCGGCCTTGATGACGACGAGCTGCGCCAGCCCAGGAATCGCGCACAGGTCCATGATCGTGGTCGAGTAGGGCGACAGGGCGTTCTTATATCGGTCGGAGAGATTGCTCTGGCCGCGCGGCAGCCGGCGGTACTTCTCAGCCCACTGCGACGGCGTAAGGTCCTCTGGCGGCAGAAAGTCGGAACGCTCGCCACGGCTGTAACCTCGATCACGCTTCGGTTTTGCTTTCACGACTTCGGCTCCTTCGGTATCTCGTCGCCCTGGCCGTCCCAGCCCTCAGCGTAGGCCATGAGCAGCTCGCGAACCCGGTCGTCGATGATCTTCTGAATCTCAGTCGCGGGCCGCCCCGCGATCTCGCGGACCAGCACGCGCGAGAGGGTCAACAGGCCGCTCTTCATCATGTGATTCCGGCGATGGCACTCCTGCTCGAACTCCTCTTTCTCGATAAGCTGTCCCTTCCGCTCCAGGCGCGTCTGGCGCACCGCAAGCCGCCGCTCGCGCTTAAGGCCGATGCTTTCCTTCTTCTCCTCGTCCGTCTCAGCGCTCGGCCTGTATGGAGTCTGCCCGTATTTGCCGGCCAGCCACGCGCAGACGTGGACGATGTTGTAGCTCTTGTCCGAATTGCGAGGGCATCCGGCGTCCAGCCAGTGGCCGATGGCCGCCGGCGTCAACTTCGCCATGCCAGTCCTTGAAAGAATGCTGGCCAGGTCCAGCCGGCTCAGGGCCAGCGGGTTCAGCTTTTCAGGGTTCTGAGGCGTCCGCATGTCAGGTCATCCAGCATGCTGAAAAAGACAAGACAACAGCCCAATTTCCAAAACCCAAATTCTCGTGAAAATATGGGTTTGCCAACGCGCTGATAGGCCGACCGGCAGCGGAGTACCTATAGCCTTGGCTCGGCAGGTCACCAGCCCTCGCTCCGTGTGCGATACGAAAGTGGACGTGGTGGAGTTCCTACGCATCGTGGTCTCCTGTCTCAAACAACTTGGCACTCTTCGTCTCTCGCGCGGAGGACTTGTCATTAGGCATAGGGTATTCATTGGGTTTTTCCCCAAGAGCGCCATGTATGCCAGGTGTGCCATGTGTATCAGTGTCAGGGGTAGGTTGGCACACTTCGTGGCACACTTCGGTTTCGGGTAGTTCCCACGTCCACTGACCGTCAAAGCGCGCCTTACGCGCCCGGATGTGAAGCTCGGCCTTCGCGCGCCATAGCGTCCGCTTACTGTGGCCCTCTTTCTTCCCTGCTTCGAAGAGTTCCTGAGAGGGACGCGGGCCGTTGGCAAGCTCCTCGCGTAGCCACTCAGCCGCCGACTCTCTCTCTTCGGGGGCCGGCCCGCGTCGTTTGGCTTCCCCGCCGAGGACATCGTCAACTTCGACTGTGACCGGATCGCTCTCCCATGCGACGTGCGGTATCTCGCCGCCGTCCGCCAAAATGCTGTAGGCAAAGCCGCTCCGCTCGGAAGACAGGTTGCACTTGACCGGCAGGAAGAAGCGGCGTTTCCCGGCTTCGTCTTGCGGATCGCGCGCTACGGCGTACACCGAGCGGGCAGCGGCGACGAAAGCAAGCGAACCATTGGCGCGGTACATTGCCGGCCCTTCGCCCTTCCGAAGATGCGTCACCGCAACAACGGCGACGCCGTGCCGGGCTGCCAATTCTCCGAGAGGGGCCAGCACGGCGCGGACTTCTGCGTTCTCGTGGCTTTTCGTCCTCCCCAGGTAGGCCGAAATGGGGTCCACAATCACTAAGCGGCAGTTTTCCACACTCGCAATCGCGCTCTCGAGGGCCTCGATGTCTATGGCGAGATTGAACGCGCGAGCTTTGACGTTGCCGTTGGAGTCAGTGTCTCGGATCGCTTGCAACAGCGTGATGCGTCGCGCGTCAGCGTAGGCGGCGTCCAGGCGCGGCCGGATTGTGTCGGCTGGATCATCTTCGGCGGACAGGAGCACAACTCCACCCGGCGTCGTGCGGAGTTCCGGCGCATCCGGCCAGCCGGTCCCTGTGGAGACCCGCGCAGCCATGTCGAGCGTGATGAAGGACTTGCCAAGGTCAGGGTCGCCGGCAATCAGGCCGAGCTTGCCCAGGGCGAAACGTTCCTTCCAAAGCCACTGGACGGATTCCGGTTTCACGTCCGCCATGCAGACGAGCACGGGAGTTGGCGCCGCGTCCATCATCATCTCATCCTGTGCAACGCCAGCGCCCTTCGCGCGCTTTCGGTTAGCGATTCGCTCCCGCAACGCCTCGCGGGGATCGCGCCCTTCGGCAATGGCAACGGCGGCGGTATCGTTCGCGTCCTTCGGATGCGCACTCATGCAGAGACCTCGCACTCCTGTTGAATCTCGCACACCTCAACCGAACGAGCCACGCGCCACAGCGCCTGCGCCGCATTCGACACGAAATCCCGCGCCGCCTTCGATTCTTCATGGTCGGGGTCAATTACCACAGTCAGGCCAGCGAAACGGCCGGCCATGTCTGGCGTCCATCGCGTCGCCGCGCCGGTGGTGGACGAAGTTGCCGCAAGACCGGCCTCGATGTACGCCAGGGCCTTCAACTCGCCTTCACACAGGATGATTTCCGCGCCGCGTTGCAGGCGTTGGGCTTCTGGCAGCGGGAACAGCGCCGCGCCGCCGCGCACGAGCCAGCCTCCCTTGCTCTGTCCATGCCGGGGCGGGTCGCGGTGCAATTTGACCCCGATAAGTGGACGTGGTGAAACGTGTGAGAGTATCGGCAGCGTCCAGGTTGCCCCGACGATCACGCCGGCGGAATCGCGGCGAATGTCCGTTACGCCGACGGCCCAGTCACTCGCCGTCCGGCACCCGACACCCCGCCGACGCCAGAGGTAGGCCAGGGCGTCTTCGTTGGCGCTCAAATCGTCGCGGCAGTTGACCGAAAACTCCGCTTCTTTTTCCAGGTTGCGTAGCGGTTCAGCCTCGTCCTTCGGCGCTGTCGGGCGCGTGAACTTCGGAGCCGCACCGTTGCTTGGAAACAAGTCCGGCAGTTTCAACCCCACGGCCGCCACAATCGCTTCAGGAGTGCATCCCGCGTGACAATGCAGCAGCACGCGCCCGCTTTCACCGGTGCCGATGGAAAGTGAAGCGTGCTGGTCGTCATGCGCCGGGCAGCGCGCTTCCCACCCGTTCGGGGTCTTCTTCACGCCGTGCAGACGCGGAAGGATGTTGTGGGCAGGACCGGGATTACGCATAGGTGGTTCCCCGCGGCCCGCGATTGCGCCGAAGCAGTTCACTGCGGACTCGTTCAACGTCTGCTTGCTCCCAAAGCAGAACCCCACCTGGGCCTTTGGGCGGAGCAGCAACTATTCGTTCCCGGAGCAGGTATGCCAGGTAGGAGTGGCTGACCTCGAACCCTTCGGCTCGAAGGCTTGCGACAAGTTCGGACGTCCCGACCATTGTCCTCCCTCCAAAGCGACTGTGTAACACGCCACATCGGACATCTCGCCTATACGCAATGGGCGTGCCGGTTCCACAAGTGCAATGACGAGAATGGGTTAATGTGGAGAGGGTCGAAGCGGCGAGGCTGAAATGCCAAGCAACGGCGGTTTCACGCCAGCGGGAGGGCGATTCATGCCCAAGAATCGCGGCAGCGTGCCAGGAATGGCGCTCGTTATGCCAGGAATCCCGGCGGCTGCGCCAAGGGGGAAGGAATCATGCCAGGTTAGCGACAGCCTTCGCAGCGTCGAGGATCTCCTGCGCCGTCACGTCCCGGCCAGTTGCATGGAGCAAAACAGCCCGCTGGGTCGCCTTTTCGAGTTGCCGGATGTTGCCAGGCCAATCGTAATCGGCGCTTGCCAGTTTCTCACGCTCCGCCTGTGCGAATCTCAGCGAGGCGCGGTTGTTCTTGGACTTGGCCGACTCAAAGAAACCCTCAGCAATCTCCAGAATATCCTTCCGCCGTTCCCGCAACGGTGGAAGGCAAAGTTGATGATCGAACCGATGCAACCCTTCGGGGGGAACGCGGCCTGGCTTGTTCGTGGCCGCCAGGACGCGCACATTCACGGTCTCCGCTTTGTCGCGCAGCGGACTTATCTCCCGGCTCTGGAGGAACCGCAGCAGATTTCCCCAACACTCCGGGGGAAGGTCGCCGATCTCGTCTAGGAACACCGTGCCGCCTGCGGCCTCCCGAATTCTCCCCACGTAGGGTTTGTCCGCGCCGGTGAATGCTCCTCTCGCATAGCCGTAAAGTTCTGCGTCAATCCGGTCCTTGGGCAACGAGGGACAGTTCACCGCCACGAATGGTGCCGTCTTGCGCTGGGACTCGCTGTGAATCCGCATGGCAAGATATTCTTTGCCCGTGCCGGTTTCGCCTAGCAGTAGGATGGAGTAGTCGGTAGGTGCGAGCTTCTTGACCTGTCCCTCGATCTCGGCCATCGTCTGCCAAGTCGAATGGGTTCCACCAGATTTCGTCTCGGTTGTCGGCTCGTTCTTGCCGTCCTTTGTAGCGGCCATCTTCGGGTAAGTTGGCGTTGCGTCCGTCTCTGCCGCATCGTCTGCCGTTGGCGGCTGCGTCGGCCTGGTGGACGCCGCGCCGACCTCTCCCGCCGCCTCCAGGTCCGCCCCTGTTCCTTCGGCCAGAACCGCCGCTCTTCCGTGAAAGAATATGCGAAGCTCCTGCGCTTCGTGTGGACCGATCTGCGGGACGCCTTCGCGTTCCAGCCGCTCAATTATTGCGGCCAGGTCTTGCCAACCGAGCAGCTTGTCAGAGCGAACCCCGTCCTTGCGCGCCTCCTCAATCATCTCGCGTTGCTGCTTCCGTAAATCGAAAAGCTCAAGTGTGCGCCGCCTGCGGTCAAGGGCTTCCAGGTCGTCGGCGGGAGTGCTCATGTTGCGCCTCGCTTTCGCAATCTCGCAAGGAGAAGGAATCGGGGCGGCAGGCCATGTGAGCGCGGCCCAGAGGGCCACCGTTGCTACCCCGTCCCGCCGGATTATACCATGCACCACTGACGTGCGGAATGGGCCGCGTAGCGGATCGTCGAGAGGATGGATCGCCTGGGTGTGCCTTCTTGCGGTTGTGGGTGCCTCGTGGTAGACTCCTGCATACGGCGGCGCAATAGGGCGGCAGATGGAGGTGGGACGGAAATGAGCGAGAGGCATCTTGGCATTTTGCCGGCCCTGCTCCTGGGGACCTCCGCCGGCGGTGGGCGGAGTTCGTTCACGGTGCGGGCTGCGATTGGCAAGCGCTCACACCGATCTGTGGCCGGAGAGACGCCCCAGCGGTACAGGCCGGGGCATCAACTGGAGCGTCAACCTGACGACGTAAGTTGTTCAACGCGACCTGCCCGCGGTCAACGTTCTTGAACCGGGCCTTGGGGCGCGATGGTCGATGTGACACGCTGACAGCCCTCTCCCCTGGGACGCCGCCCCTTGCCTGATTCCAGCGTTGTGCCGAAGTCTGTGATCGCATTGCCCCCAGTGGGCTTCATTACAGACAGAGGCATTCCCCATGAACGACGCCTTCCGGGCGGTTCTCTGCGATATTCATGCGTTGAACTCGATGCGCCTGCGGCCCCAGATTCGTAACGGCCCCTTGAACCTCCGAACTTCGAGCAAGGGGTTGACAGCAAACCCTGCCCACGGATAGACTTCCTGAGAGAAAACAGGCAGACGGGAAGCCGCCATGTCAGGTTCGTGCCACGAGGTGCATGTCCCTGACAAGGCACCGCTTCAGTTCCGCGCCTCTTCGCAGAACGATCTGTCGCCGCACGAGGATGCTTGACGGCGAAGCCCCCGGTTCGTATCACCGGTACGCGGGGCCGTTGTCGGTCCCCGCCCATTTTCGGAGGGACGTGTGATGCAACCGAGACACTGGACAAGAATCCTTGCCCTACTTGCAGTGCTCGCCGTGGGGGTGTGCCTGAGCTTGTACTTGGTCACACGTTCAAGAGACGGGAGCCAGACACCGAGTAGGCTTCGAATCGGCTGTATCACGATTCTGAGCGGCGAAGTGGCCACTTACGGCAAGGAGACGAAGCAGGGAGTCGATCTGGCGATAGAAGAAGCCAATCAGAGCGGAATGTTGGGAAATCGGAAGATCGAGGTCGTCTACGAGGATGACCAGATCGATGCCAGGATTGGCACGCAGGCGATCAACAAGCTCATCAGCGTTGATAAAGTCCCCGTCATCATCGGTGCCTTCAGTTCCCGCGTGACACTTGCCATCGCGCCGATTGCAGAACGAAACAAAGTGGTGCTGATCTCCGCCAGCGCCACAGCTGACGCCATCAAAGACGCGGGTGATTACATCTTCAGGACCGTCCCGCCAAATCACGTGCAAGGAACCAGCGCCGCTCGATTCGCACTTGACCGTCTGAAGAAGAAATCGGTCGCCGTCTTCTACGTCAATGATGAGTACGGCGTGAGTTTGGCGGCTGAGTTCAGGAAGGCTTTTGAAGCCAGCGGCGGCAAGGTTCTGTTCTATGAAGCCTTTGCACCGAGCCAGAAGGACTTCCGATCCGCTATCGAGAAGATCAAGCAAGCAAGTCCTGAATTCGTTTATTTTCCTGGACAGGCCGGTGAGACGGGGCTGATTCTCAAACAGGCGCGTGAATTGGGGCTGACTGTGCCATTCATTGGCGGTGACGGGTCCTATTCTCCTGACCTTATCAAGATTGCGGGAAACGCGGCAGAAGGTTCCTATTACACTCTCATGGCCTTGGGCTACGGCGTGAGCGATGATCTCATCCAGGATTTCGAGAAACGCTTCAAGGCCAAGTATGGCGAAGCCCCCACAGTGTACGCCTCTTACGCCTACGACACGGCAAAGATCGTGGCCAAAGTGCTTTCAGAATCCGCTTACAACGCAGACGACATCAAGAAGCATCTGTACCAAGTAAAAGGGTACAAGGGCGTGACTGGAATTACGTCATTCGACCAGTATGGCGAGGTAGACAAGGACTTCTACGTTTACCAAGTGCGTGGGGGCAAATTTGAACTCTGCCGTGAGAAGTGATCCCTCAAGAGTTGTGCTGCAAAAGTGGTTTGCAATATGACCCCGACAACTAGCCGGTTTCTGTTGCGGGTTGCACAACTGTTTTCATTTATTCTCGTTTACGTAGCAGCAGTGTACGCGTGCGCACTCTATCCGAGATACAATTGGTTGATCCCTGCCTTACTGATCTCCCTCACGCTGTTCCTCTGTGTGTGGCATCATTTCCTCCCGCGTTTCCGCGAGATTTCCTCCAACATACATGAACATCTTTGGTTCTTTGTCCTTGCAATTGGGTTCCTCGGCGTTATGGTCGCGTACATGGCGGAAGCTGCCGGCAGTTCTGAGACGTATGAGGGGGCCCACGGCTTCGCGCTCGTTTTCTTCAAGAAGAAGGCGGGAGAACTGGCGGTAGTCGTATTGCTCTCCATTCTGGTCGATTTCATTGTGATGGCATTCATAAGGCTCCAAGCGCATCACAAGCAGCTTTCGGAGGTCGGTGGAATCGCCAATGCTTCTCTCGAAGAGGCTAAGAAGCTGGAGGACATTGTTGCTCGTCAAGTCGAAGACATGGGCACTACACATGAGAAGCTCGCGGCGGTAGCAGGTAGGATTGACGGGATTGCCAAGGAACTGGGAGAGGACATACCCAGGAGGATAGATCAGGTAAGGGCGAGCCTCGAGCGGCAAGCGCAGATTCTGGAGTGGCGCTACGCTCGACAAGGTGCCGAACAGGAGCTTTTCGGCGAACTTCCGAGAGTTCTCAGTTCGGATCGACCTCTTGCTGTCAGGAAGGCAGGGGCGTTCATCGCCGCTGTCGTCACCGATAGCGATGGCGCAAAGGGGGCCATCAATTCTTTGCGTGACCGTATCGCATCAGTTCTCATCAGTTATGCCAAGCATCCCGAATACGTGCCTACGCTCTTGGCAACCAGTTGCTTGCGGTTTACCCCCCTAGATGATCCATTGGCAAAAGCGTCTGAGCATCTTCGCACATCAGCGTTCAAAGATGAAGCTCAAATGCCGTTTGGACAGAATTACCTTATCGCCAATTATGGCGCAATGTCCCAGATCGTTGATAAGCTCTACAGTGAGGCGGAGAATATCTACAAAGTGTATAGTGCCAATGGCGACGACATCGAGATAGTCTACTTAACCACGCTGCCAATGCTCCTCGAACACTATCTGAATCCGGATAGTTGGACAGGAGGCCTTCCCAGTGTGGTCGCACAATGGGACCTAACACGCGACAAGACGAGGCGATCTGTGCATCACAATGACATGGGTGGGCCGGGCAGAGGCCACATGTGGCGTTTTGCCATGCATTCGCAGAACATTGAGTTCAAGCGGGTATGCCTCTTTCTCGACGACAAGGCCGGTGCCCGAAGTGACAAGCGCAGTATTTACAGAGAGGCGGAATGGCGCCTAGCACGCACAACGCCAGCAAAAGTCCTAAGGGTGTACGATTCGGCAAGGGCTGCGGTGAACCTCTGGCGAAATAGGATGGCTGGCCGCGTGGAGGAGGTGGATAGCCTGCGTTACGAGCAGCATCCCCAGTTCGTTGATGTCCTTCACGTGGACAGCCTGGCTGGAATCGGGCTGTGGTCTCCGCCGTCGGGCGAAGACAAAGAGGATGGTGAGCAGCGCACGCCACCTTCCGTACAAGATATGTTCGTGAACTTATATCACCCTAAGTCTTCGGCGGCGAGATGTTTCCGCCTAAATGCGGCGGCGGTGCAAGAGCTATTTGCCAATACGGCTTTCGCCGATTGCTTCAAAGACGGTTCCTGGGGGCGGCTCGTGAAAGCGATGAAGACACCAGATAGCCTTGATAGCACTGCGTTGGCACAGGACGGATACTGGTATGACATTTTCTTCAACCGACATATCCCCCTTGATCTCTTTGCTATCGGCGTGAAGAAGCGAGGGGAAGCAGCGGTTGCTTGGCAAGGATGTTTGGGCGCATATATCGGTGGAGACCCGAACGAAATGCTATTGGCGTGGCATGACGATGTTATCGAGACCTTGAACACCCAGCGTTACGGAGAGGATTGTGGCAAACCGTGGATGGCAACGAAACAGTTCCTGAACCTTCTCTACCTCAAGTCGGAACGCCTGATTGAATCGGGTGACGATGCGCCGCAAGGCGGCGCTCCTGAGGCTACCGAAACTGACTTCACACGCTCCTACCTGGAGTACCCATATGGGGTAGGACCCAGTGTTGCCGGAGAGGAGGTAATTGAACAACTCAGGACCGGTCGTGTCCCATATGGCCCTGTTTTGGATGTTGGCGGCGCATATGGTCGAGACGCCTTATGCATAGCAGACTTCCTTCATAGGCAGGGACGGCAGCCCATCGAGGTTTACGTTCTGGACATGAATAGACAGTGTCTACCGAAGTTGAATTCACTCAAGGCGCACTACGGCGCGCCCAGCATCGCTGTACACCCTATCTTTGGTGACGTTGCGATTCTCCCGAGTGACTGGAAAGATGAGGCAGGTGCTTCATTCGACAATGCAAAGCGTTTTGCGGTGATACACAGTTACCACCTCTTACATCTGCTCAGTCCGGAAAGGTTGAAGGCGGCGCTCGTGCGGTGTTGGGAACTACTTGAAGACAACGGTGTAATGATACATTTCTTTCCTTCTGACGCTGATCCCTTCACGCGTCCGGATGGGCGGGATTGGACGACGCCGACGGGTGAGCGGGTGAAGTATTTTGGCTATTCGTTCGATCAGTTGTCACAAATATGTTACGAACTGACGGGGAAACCGCTGTCGGCACGAGGGAACTTAAGGCTTGAGTGCAGATATGTGGTGGAACTTCATAGCATTCACCAATCAATGCTCGCCATTGACGAAGCCGCTAACACCCCTCCGCTAGGCGAGGTTGCGCATCTGCCGCAGCTCCACCGGCACGCCATGTGGATGCTCCACTGTAAGAAGAAAGCTAATAGACCATGAGCAATGTGATCAACGGGATACAAGGATGGCTCTTTAGCCCAAGCGAAGTTGCCGCCGCTAACCGTGACGGGCACATGTTGACGCTTGATTACGAGCTGGGCGACACGTGTCCCCTGGAATGTGTTTACTGCTTCCGCTACTTTGACAGCAGGGACAATAACGGGGTTGCAGCCAAGAAGAAGCCGTTGCTAGATGGCGCTCAGTGGCACAGTGTCGTGGATCAAGCCGCAGAGCTAGGAGTCCGGTCCATCAAGCTTATTGGTGGGGGCGAAATAACGCAAGAGAAGGATTTCATTCCATGTCTCGAATACATTGCGCAACACAACATCATTGTGGTCCTCTTCACATCCGGCACTGTCTTGGGCAACGATGAACTCTGTCGTCATCTCCACGGTGTAGATGGCAGGCAGTTGGCCACATGGTTACACGAAAAGGTCGGCGCGTCCGTCTTCATCAAGATGGACGCCCTGGATAGGAATCTCCAGGATGAGATCGTCGGCCGTCCAGGCTACGCGGTGGTTCGTGATCGCGCGTTTCAGTTGTTGATGGATGTAGGATTCAACAAGCATATGCCGACCCGGCTAGGCCTCGAAGTCAACGTTGGACGACGGAATCTACACGAGATTATGGACATTTATGCCCTTCGGACCAAGTGCAAAGTGTATGAGGACGTGGTCGTTTCCATGCCTTGCGACTCGTACTATCGCCACACCGATTACGACATCACGTTGAAGCAGAAACGTGAATTATATGAGCGAATCTACGCATTCAACAAGCAGCACGGGATTCCTTTCGAACATATTTCTCCCTTCATGGGCGGTTTAGAATGCTCGCAGTTAGGAAATGGCCTCTATGTCACCAATCGTGGAGATGTGTATCATTGTCCTGGCGCATTTGAGCGGCTTGGTAGCGTGAAGACCGCGCCACTACGGTCCATCTGGTCTCGTTTTACCCAGGCTAGACAGTATTCAAGCCATTACTTCTGTCCCTTCCGCGAGCAGACAGGAATCCTGCCGACTCCGTTGATCCAAGAATTGGAGCGAGAGCTTGTAGGCACTCGAGGGAGTGGCGGTGCTTCCGGCAGCGCCGACAATCCGGCGAGCGCCTCGGCTTCAGAATAGATGCTTCAGATACTCGCCAACAGCCTTCTGGCGGCCTCAATCTACGCTTTGGTTGGGCTGGGCTTCGGGCTCGCCTACCAGGTCACGGGTTTCCTGAATTTCGCCCACGGCATTCTCATTACGACCGCAGCATACGGGCTTTACCTCTTCCGTGGCGTATTGGGGCTTCCGTGGCCCATAAGTCTGGCGCTGGCCCTGATGTGTAGCATCACCGTAAGCCTGCTGCTCTATGCATGTGTTTTCGGGCCACTTCGTCGGTTCGCCTCAACGCCTCTGACAATGCTCTTGGCGTCGCTCGGCACTTACGTGGTAGTCCAGAATGTATTGTCCTTAGTCTTTGGAGATCGAATTCAGACTGTTCAGACTGGACCGGTGCTCGAAGGCGTGGGGCTGTTCGGAGTGCGTTTGACTTTGGTGCAGATGCTCACCGCTCTCTCCGCGATAGTGTGTGTAGCCCTCCTGCATCTAATGCTTCAGCAAAGCCGAATCGGAAGAATGATTCGGGCCTTCGCCGACAACCCGGAGTACGCCGCGATTGTGGGGATTCCAGGCAGAAGAGTCCTCTTGGTTGTCCTTGCTGTGTCCGGCGGACTCGCTGGCGTTGCCGGTGTTGCCTTAGCTGTTGACACGGGTGTCACTCCGGGAATGGGCATGCATCCCTTTATGATCGGTGTCGTCGCGGCGGTGCTTGGCGGAAATCGGAGTGCCTGGGGTGTCGCATTGGGCGCAGTATTGCTTTCGTTGGCGCAGAACTACGGGGGCTGGATGTTTGGGTCACAGTGGCAAGACGCCGTTGCTTTTTCGATTCTGCTCCTCTTCCTACTTCTCCGACCTCAAGGATTTCTGGGCAGAGCGGCTCATAAGGTGACCGTGTAGGATGGAATACCTGACCCACATCATGATTCTCGCCATGATCTATGCGATCTTGGCAATATCACTGGACTTGCTGGTGGGGCGGACGGGGTTCCTGTCAATTGCCCATGCCGCATTTTACGGACTCGGAGCATATACGTCGGCGTTGCTGGCAGTCAAGTGCGGGGCCGGGTTTCTGGTTGGGGTGCTTGCCGGTATGGGGTTCGCATGCGTTGTGTCCTTCGTGGTTTCGCTGCCTTCCCTTCGCTTGCACGACGATTACTTTGTGATCGCGACGTTTGGGTTCCAGATGATCTTATTCAGCATATTTAACAATTGGATGAACCTCACACGGGGTCCGCTCGGCATTCCAGGCATTCCCCATCCCGCCATCTTCGGCTGGCAGGTGAACTCGCACTGGGACTTTCTCCTTCTGGCAGGAATCTTCGCAGCCTTTGCGTATTTCGTTGTTCACAGGATTTCGTCATCGCCGTTCGGCCGCGTGCTCCATGCCATTCGAGAGGACGAGGTGTTTGCAAAGGCACTTGGCAAGAACACGCTTCGGTTCAAGGTCACGGCTTTTGCAGTCAGTGCTGCGCTCGCGGCGACGGCGGGCAGCCTATACGCACATTACATTTCCTACATCGATCCGACTAGCTTTACCGTCATGGAATCTATTCTTGTAATCTCGATGGTGATCATTGGCGGCGCGGACAGCGCGTGGGGGCCTTTGATCGGCGCGGTTGTTCTTGTTGCGTTGCCTGAAGCGCTGCGGCTTGTCGGCATGCCAAGTTCTGTCGCAGCTAACCTCCGCCAGATATTCTACGGCGCGCTGTTGGTGGTTATGATGATGTTTCGGTCACGAGGACTGGTTGGCCGATACAGTTTTGGGCGATGATCAACGATGAATGCGTTGCGATGTGAAAAACTATTCAAGTCCTTCGATGGCGTCCACGCAGTCTCAGGTGTAACGCTGGAGTTTCCCGCGTCGGGTATCACCGCCATCATCGGGCCAAACGGGGCGGGTAAGACGACCTTGCTGAATGTGTTGACGGGTTTCGTCCGGCCCGAGGCAGGTCGGTGTTTTCTGGGCTCCCACGAGACGACTCGCCTCCCGCCGCATCGGATTGTTCTGATGGGCGTGGCGCGCACATTTCAGAACCTTCGGCTGATTGGCCGTGTTTCCGCTTTGGAGAACGTGCTTCTCGCGCGGCCCAGACAGCGTGGCGAACATTTATTGCCCGCGCTGCTGCGTTTTGGAGTGGCTCGCGAGGAGGCGGACAATCAGCAAGAGGCGATGCGGCTCCTTCACTTTGCTGACCTCGATAATTTGGCAAACACATCGGCTGGCGAACTGTCATACGGCCAGCAGAAACTCTTGACGCTTGCCTGTTGCTTGGCGACTGAGGCGCACATTCTCCTTCTGGACGAACCTGTAGCCGGTGTTGCACCAGAGATGGTTGCCAACATCCTAACACTATTGAGAAGGCTAAGTGCCAACGGCAAGAGTATTGTCCTTGTTGAACATGATATTGAAGCCGTGCGAAGAATTGCGGATCTGGTCATTGTGATGGATGAGGGCAAGGTCATTGCCCAAGGCGCGGCGCATGACGTACTAGGTAGAGCGGAGATCATGGAGGCGTACCTTGGCTGACATCATGACTCCAATACTGGAAGTAAACGCGCTTATTGCCGGGTACGGCAAGAAGCAGGTCCTTAATGGAGTCGATGCAACCGTGTTTTCTGGCGAGATCGTGTCCTTGATTGGCCACAACGGCGCTGGGAAATCAACGCTGTTAAGGGCGATCTTTGGACTGATTCCCGTGTGGTATGGGCAAGTTCATCTCGATGGCGAGCCACTGCTCTCCGCGAGACCGAGCGCCCTGCTTCGCGCTGGCGTGGCGTATGTACCACAGGGGGGCCGGGTGTTCAGCGACATGACAGTGCGAGAGAATCTTGAAATTGCCGGAATCACTGCTCCAGACAGGGGACAATTGGAGGAAGGATTGGACCGTGCTTTGGGAATATTCCCCGCTCTGAAGCAACGCCTTTGCCAGCGAGCGGAAACCTTGTCTGGGGGCGAAAGGCAGATGCTCGCCCTTGCGAACGCGCTGATATTGTCTCCTCGCCTGCTCCTGCTCGACGAACCTTCATTGGGGCTTGCGCTGCCCCTGGTAAAAGATGCTCTCAAATGCATCCAAAGACTCAACCGTGACAACGGCGTAACCTTCTTGGTCGTGGAACAGAAAGTCCGTGAAGTGCTGGAGATATGCCATCGCGTCTACTGCCTCAAACTGGGCCAAGTCGTTTATGAGGGGGCGCCTCAAGAACTGAAGGAAAACCCGGACAAACTGCGGCAGGTATTCCTGTAACACTTCGGCCGTTGTTCGGACTATCGCTTCTGTCATCAAGAACGCACTACGAAGTTACCGGCGAGGCCCTTTCGTACTGCGCGTCGCGCATGACGCCAGCCTCTTGGCGCACCGACACGATCATTGTTGGCCGGTTTAAGTCCGGCCGCCCCGACCAGTTGATCAGATAGACCAGCGTTGACTGCGATTAAATCGGACGCCTGACGGAGGCGGCAGGCAGCAAGCGCGTGCCGTAAGTGGTCAGGCGGGCTTGTCGGGTGTAGTGCTGGACCACGCCCGGAGGCGCTCCTCCGAACGAGAGAATGCCTCTGGGGTGAACGTGTCTGAATGCCGGATCACACTCCTCCGGCGTCTTCAACTGAGCAATGCGTGCGTCCATCGTGCTCCCTCCATTCCGTCTGGCGATGCCTGGTTTGGATCGCTTGTGCAAAGACGGATTAGGTGTCGGGCGCTTCTGCGTCTGTGACGTGAGCCGCGCAACGATTACACCGCCCCGCCGCTGTCACTCGTTGCTGGTCTCCCTGAGGGCTGCTTCCCCTGCTGGGGTCAGGCGGTATCGCTGCATACGGCTTTGCGGCTTTTCGGGAACGGTCAGTTGCAGAAGACCGGATTGGAGCAGAGGCCGGATGAGGAGGTTGCGGAACTTCGTGCGGTCGGTGCGTCCGACCACCTGCAGCAACTGCACGAGCGGCTGCTCGGCACGGCACGCCTCTAGAATCGCGACTTGGTGCCGACTTAGTGCCGACTTAGTGCCGACTTGGGCCTTCGCATGCCCGGCGGTCTGCTGTGCTCCAAGAACATTCACATTGAAGGTCACGACTGCCGCCCCGGTGATCTCCTCGAACTTCGGCGTGGCAATCCCGGCCTGCTGGCACATTTCGATGACTCGGTTGGTCCCACGCCCCCACTTCTCGATCAAACCGGCACGGTGAAAAATGTCCGCGATGATCGGGTTGCGCTGAACAGACTGGTGCGACTTGCTGAGCTTGTCGGGTGTAATCCCCGTCGGATACGTCCCGGCGCTCCACACCTCCACGCGGTCGTCGAAAATGGCGAGAGAGATCGCGCCGCCCGCGATAGAGTAGTCGCGGTGAATCAGGGCGTTGACGAGAATCTCCCTCATGGCGTCCGGGGGGATGAGGGGCGTGTCCACGCGCTGGAGCCTGCCCGAAACGATCTTGCCCGGAAGCGGGAAGTGCCTCTGACAGAAGAGTTGGGCCTCTTCGATCAGCTTGAACGCGGGAGCGCGAAGATTCCGCTGATCAAGGAATTCCGTCTTGTCGGTCCCGCGAAAACGCGCCATGCGCAATTCGCATTGCGGGTAGTCTGGAAGGAACTCTTTTCCGAAGAGCACCACGGCGGCTTGAAGAACCATTCCATCCCGGCGCAGCTTCAGGCGGTCAAGTACGTCCGAAAGTTTAGCGCCGACGGGACCGATGAGACGCCCCACGGATTTGGCGGCTTCAACGATGCGAAAGACCTCGTCGCGGTCAATGTCCCGGAGTTCAACGCCTTCGGCAGGTTCGTTCTCCCATCGGCGTTTGCTGTGGGCGCGGTCCAGCAGGAGCTTCTCGTACTTGGGCTGCGGCATTCGCCGTGTCGTGGCGCTCACGCGCTCGTAGGCGCGTCCCTCATACGTGAACGGCCCGGCATTGAATCCTCCATCGACCGTGACGGCGATCACTTCGCGGCCCGTCTTCACCCTCACGCGTCGAATTGAAAGGTGGGCGGGAGGCTCGAAGCGGTCGGCGGCCTGCGCGACCTCATGCAGCGTTTGATCGGAGACTTCCTGACCTTCAACCGTGCCATCAGTTCGGACGCCGAACAGTACGTCGCCGCCGGAACCGTTTAGGAAGGCGCAGAGCGTCTGCATGGCTTCCTTCATCTCGCCCGTGGTGCGCTTGAACTCCAAGCGCTCCGATTCGCCGTGTACTGCGAGAGTCTTGAGATCATTGAGTTTCATGGCTGCGAGTGGCCGCTTTCAAATCAGTACTTGTTCAACGTCATGGCTGCGGTCGAATAAGTCTGACCGCCCATGCCGCTGCCCTGCCTGCGCCGGCCAGCGACGCGAGTATTCTACAGGCGCTGAGGCCACGGGTTCAAGGAGAGCGCGAGTTGAGCGACCTGATCAGGCGATACCACGACTTGACTCCGTAGTCAAGTCGGCCTATTTAAGCAAGTCGCGCCCACGGTTCTGACACCTCGGCCCACGCCGCCGACATTCCGCGCCGGGACGGAGGACAACTGCGACTTGCGTGGTGACTTGCATGGTGACTTGCGTGGTGACTAACCGTGCTTACCCGTCGGCTGTGTTCGCAGCAGGAGAGTCTCGCAGTCCTCTTGCCCATGCCAGCACGAGCGGCGCGATTGGCTTCAACCGCACCCCCTTCCACGTGGGGTGTTCAGAACGGGAGGCGAGCAGGCGGCGTGCGATTGGGATAGCGTGAAAACTGAAATCCACATCGTCAATACGCACGAAGAGGAGTGGTGCCTCGGAAGGTGATAGTACTTCTGCCCACAATTCCACTCCCCGAGGACTCGCCTCGGTAACCCACGCCGCGAGTAACTCAACCTTCTGTTTGAAGGCGTAGAACTTCTTCCGCTGAGAAAACCCAAGCCGCCGCTCACGTTCAATCCACGCGTTGAGAACGACCGCTGCGGCTAGTTGGTAGCGGAGTTCTGCTTTTGAACCGCATGGACACTTGAGCGCAGCGAGGGCCTCGTGCACGTCGGCCTCCGTGACAGAGACCAATGGCGTTTCGGTGTGCCCCAAGACGATGCGCTCAAGCTGCTTCGGATCGCGAGTTTCGGTCGGCAACTCAAGCCCGCGCAGCAGAGCGCGAATAAGATCCTCATGCCTCCCACCAAGCGCGGTTGCGTCAAGCTGTGCGATGGATTGAACCTCAGTGCCAGGAGGCAGGTCGGTCCGGAACTGATACTTTGTATCAGCGAAGTAGAGGGCGACAACACGGACCGCCGTTCCGGTGCTGTGCCTTGCCCAGTGGTACGCATCTTCCGAAAAAAACCTGTAACCGATCCAGAGGTCAGTGCCACTAGCGAACATCGGAGCGGTGCCGCCGATAAGCCGAGCGTTCGGATAGTGCGTCAACGGAATACCTTTGAACGCCTCCTCGGCAACCTGTCCCACAACGGTGGCTGCGAGAAACCGAGACACAGCGAGTGTCTTAAAGGCATCGGCGTCGAGGTCGGCCCATCTGCGCCCGAAGAAAGCCCTGGCCATCTTCTCGAGCGGTTCTTCGGTCTTGGCATGAAAGAGGGTGACGAAGGCGCCATCTGACGTACCGCACATATCAAACTCGTCAGAGAACGAGCGCGAATGCCAGCCTAGACCCTCGCACTCCACCCGAAGGCGATACTTGTAGGTGCCGTGCTTTGGCTGCCAGCTGATGTTTTTCAATTCTGCGTCGTACTCGACGCCGTCGTAGACGATTCGCTGTATTCGTCCGACCTGGGCCGCATCACAGTCTACCTGGGCCAGGACGGGCCATGGATAGAGTTCACGGAGCCATCGCTCTTCGGGATCCTTCTCGCCATGACTTTGCAGCCAATTGGCGAATGTTACATTCCGCAGTCGCAAGGGGCCTTTCACCTTACATGATTTCCATCTGACCATCGACAGCGCGGCGCGTAATCGACGTGATCTCCATCCTCCGAGCACGGGAGAATCTACCATTGCGCGCGCAGAAGGGCAAGGTGTGGAATTGCGTCGGCATGACAGTGTAGTGGTCAGTACGACATGCTCCGCCTATCGTAACTCCCTATACCATAGGCACTAACGTAGGGTCGTGCGCCAGACTGGGGGTCTGGAGGTCGCGGGTTCAAGTCCCGCCGCGCCGATGCCGATGATGCCCACCCGGTCGGTCGGCCTGGCGTACATCGTCAGCGACGCGAAGACGGTGACGCCCCCGCACAGGAGCGGCCCGGCTTCGGCGAAGTTCATCTTTTCCGGCAACGGGATGACCCAGGCCCAGTGCGAGCGGATGTGGGTCGCGAACCCGCCGCGATGACCGACGATGGTCGGTTGCACTTGCGGGCAAAGGTGATGGCTTCCCGACATGCACTGGCGACAGTGCATGCAGCTTCCCGAGTTCCAGCCGACGCCGACGCGCTGTCCGACCTTGAGGCCCTTGGCATTCGGACCTGCGGCCGCGACCCGGCCGATGACCTCGTGACCAAGAATCGCGGGGTACTGCGAGAAGCCCCAGTCATTGTTCAAAACGGAGAGATCGGAGTGGCACAAGCCGCAGTGTTCGACAGCGACTTCAACGTCCTCGGCCCCGAGCGGTCCGAGATCAACCGTTTCGAGCACCATCGGCTGTTTCGCCGCCTTCGCCAGCCATGCCTTTCGCGACACAGGGTTTCCGAACGTACTGTGAGCGGTTCGTGCAGCCATAACACAGACCTCCTCTTGCCCGCCTGGGAGTGGTTCTTCGGGCACGCCCCAGCGCGCCCATTGCCCTTACGAAAATCTTAGTCCGCCACAGGTTGAGTGTCAACTAGGAAATTGCGAGAGCGCTTTTCAATGCGGGTGCGACGCCGCTTCCGCTAAGCTGCCGGAACGCGTCTTCATCCGTTCGTGCTGTCCGCGGGCGATGAGGGTAGCATGATGCCCTGCTTCCTTGTCAGAAACTTGCAACGCTCGGGGCTTGCTTAAAACGGAAGCGACTTGCGAACGGTCCGAGGCGTGTCAAATCGTTCTCTCCAGCCACCCTCCGCGGCGTCCATCGCAAGGATAAGCTGCTGAATGCCGAGGTCGAGTTTCCTGGCATTTGCGGCGAAAAGTTCAAGCACTGTGCTGTCGCCTCAACCAGTTGATCACGGTTGACTACTGTTGTCAGCCGTGCTCTATCGTTCTAGACGCCCTGAATAAGTAAATCGCCGACCTCAAGTCGGCGGCCGAGGCGAGCGTCGAGAGCCTAGTCGCTGCTGCGAAGAAAGCAGTTTAACCCGTTGAACGAAGCAATGAGGATCCAAAGGCATATGGATGGTCTCACAGAACTTCTGTCCCTGGAATTTCGTAAACCGCGTGCACCGCCGGAGGCTGGAGGCGATGAAGGTTCATTGTGTTGCAATCCAAGCGGCAATGTCGTCTATCACCTTTCGAGCGACCGGCTCACGCTTATCGTACTCAGCTGGAGTGCTCTTTCCCGTTCCTTCCATGAAGAGATGGTCTAAGTCAGGATACAACTTGAACGTTACGCGGGGCCGGTCAGCGAGCGATTTCGCCCAGCCTTCGTAGTCGGCCTTCGTAGCCTGATAATCCCTTCCGCCTTGGAGGATAAGGAGAGGCTGACTCAGGGTTTTTGCCAGTTCAGCCGGCGCGTAGCCTCGCAAGTCGAGCCAATACGAAGGAGGGGCGCCAAACAGCAGCGTCGAGGCGGGAGTGTCGGCCGAAAGCGCGAGGCTTTTTACGGCAGCGACCTGGCGCTGTATCTCGGCGAGATACTTTTGCGTTTCGACCGAAGGTGCTCCGTTTAGCGAGCTCAAATACTCCGTTTGTTCAAGGATAACGTCCTCCAGCGGACGCGTTGTCCCCGCCATGACAATCAAACCGGCCAGATGTTCGTCCAGTTTCCCGATGCGCGGAATCAGCGTCCCGCCGAGGCTGTGGCCGAGCACGAAGATCCGCGTCGGGGCGATTTTGGGTGTGTTCCGGAGCAGCGCGACAGCAGTCATCGCATCATCCAGTACCTCCTGCTTGACGGTCAAGGTATCCTTGCTCGCGGCCATTTGGGCGGCGTAAACTTTGGTCCGCTTGTCGTAGCGCAGGACGGCGATTCCTCGAGACGCAAGGCCGAGGGCAAGGTCGCGGAAGGGTTTATTAGCTCCGATCGTCTCGTCCCGGTCGTTCGGCCCGGAGCCGTGAACGAGCACGAGGGCCGGGAATGGTCCCTCGCCCTTTGGCAGCGCCAGCGTGGCTGGAAGTTTCCACTCGCCCGCGCCGACTGTGACTTCGCGCTCGTCAAAAAGGTTCGGACGGACATAGTCGGGCGTCGAATATTGTGACTGGCGGGATTCTATATGAGGGCCAAACCAAAGACCGCCGATTTTGCCGTCTTTGTCGAAGACAACTTCAGCATCGAGTGTCTGCTTTTCGAACTTGCAGGCGACGAAGACGACTTGGAATCCGGCCTCCTGCGCCGAGCGAGTCTCTCCAGTCTCACGAAAAGCGCCGCACTGTTGGATCAGCGAGCTCGACATCTGCTTCAGCCGTTCAGGGGACATCGCCTGTGCCATCGCGGTATCAAAGCACGACGCCGCATCTGCGTACTTTGCCGTCACGATGTTTTGCACGAATTGGGCGGCCGACGCGGCCCTGGCGTCTGGCGGGGCAGGTTCTGCGGCTTCGGACTGCCGGACGAGTCCAATAACTGCGAGCGTCAGCACGGCGCTGAGCCATTGTCTGGTCATAGTTGTGCCATTCCTCAAAACCTGCGGCGGCGAAAGAAGCAGAAATGATTCCTGCCGGTAGTCACGCAGGGCGGTCTTCTTCCTTCCCCCTGTCGGGAGCGCGTCGCCAAACGCAATAGGAGTAGACGACAAGACCCAGCGCGGACGCCAGTGCGACGCCAAGTGCCAGAAATACTCCCAGTTCACCGGCATTCAACAGACCAACCGCGATCCAGACGAGGCCGCTTCCGACAAGGACAGGTCCGCCGGCGCGGTGGGTCCTCTGCCAAGTGAACTCACTCGATAGCGTCCAGGGCGTTCTGATGCCAACAAACCAGTTGCTCCGGAGCTTGCCCATAAAGTTCCCGATGACCACAAACAGCACACCGACGCCGATGAAACAGAGAAAATTCATGTTCAGATGCGTTCCGAGCGCCGATGCGACAACAAAGGCATGAACAGCGGCGAGAAAGATCAGCGAAGCAGACACGATGAGAAGATAGGGCCGTCGGAACGCGGCGAAGTGGGAACGCCGCGGGTCGATGCGCGGAATCAGAAAAAACAGTCCGGTAACCGCAAGGACAATCAGTGGTGCCACACCGAAGGCTTCGAGCTTGCCACCGTATCGGTCCGGCGTCCCTGAAATTCCCCAATGCACGGGCACTCTCGCATCTGCGGGCAATTTACACCACGCCCACGCAGAGAGAATGAACATGAAAACGATCACCGTTCCTGCCACTTTAAGCAGTGGCTTGACCGACATTCGCGGCTCGTTTTCCCGTCCATCTTCCAGTTCGTTTACGTTTTCACTCATGGTGCTCCTCTGCCTTCAATTCAAGTCTGAATTTGTTCATGAAGTCCAACATGAGTTCTTCAAGCACTGAGAGGTTCAGTGCGTAAATTACGCTGGTTCCGACTTTGCGGCCGTAAATCAAGTCGGCTTCCTTCAGCACCTGAAAGTGCCGCGAGAGGGTCGGCTTGGCCAGCGGAAAATGTTTCGCCAACTCGCCCGCTGTCATCTCGCGCTTGCGAAGCAACTGGAGAACCTTCCGCCTTGTCGGGTCGGACAGGGCCACGTAGACCTTGTTCATCTCATTCGTCCGGAATCACTGCCAGTATCTGTGCATTATTAGCTAATAATCGAAATAACATATCAGAACGTCGATGTCAAGCCGAAAACCTCTCCACAGCGCTCGCGGATGCGAAGGCTGGCCTGGCGAAGGCCGAGGCGACCGTCGAGGCCCTGCGACTGCTGCGAAGAAGGCGGTTTACGAAGGGCCGTGTATGCGTGACAGTACGGTGGTCAGCAGGCCATGTTGCGCCAGTCGTAAGTTTCGCCGCCGCAGAGACTAACGCCGTTGCGCCTCCAGACTGGGGGGCTGGAGGTCATGGGTTCAAATCCTGTCGCCCCGACCATTCTTCAGAAAAGGCCGTTCGGCTAGATAGCCGAACGGCTTTCTCTTTTCCAGTACAAGAGTTACGTCGTTCACATGGCGGTTCAAACTTACGACCTCCAAAATTTCGCGTTTTTTGGCTGTATTTGAACCGCGCCAGACATCCACAAGGTTCTGGCTGAAGTCGAATAGCGCCAGAGCGCGCACGGGCGCTTCGGGGTCAATGCTGTTGGTCTTCTCCGTCGATTCCTCCACCTCCGCCAACTCGCGCCGTATCTGCACCGACTTAGCCTGGTACGCCGCCTCGTCAATCATGCTCGAAAGATATCCGTCCAAAAGGCGGTCCTGCATCACCGTCAACTCCGTCTTGCGTTTCGCCAGAAGCTGTTTCTGCTGGCGCTGGAGTTGGCCCAAGTCGTCAAAGGCCCGGCGCACCGAATCCCGAAACCACGTAATGACCTTGTCCGAAGGCAGGCGAATCGTGGCGAGGTCGTCCACGATGGCCCGGTCGAGGTCTTCCTCCCGCCACCGAATGACGGGATGGTCTTCGGTGCGCTCGTTGTTGGCGCAGCGGTAGTAAATGTGCTCCCGCACGTCGCCGCCCGCCAATTGCCGGCGGATGCGCTCGCCGGTCATGGCAAAGCCGCACCGGGCGCAGCGCAGGATGCCCCCGGCAAAGGCATGGCCAGGATTGCCGTACCGGCGGTTGCGCCCCTGAAGAATGTCCTGGCAGGTGTTGAAGGTCCGGCGGTCAATCACCAGCTGGTACTTGCCAGGATAGACCTTCCCATTGCGCTCCAGTTCCCCGATGTAGAACCGGTTGCCCAGCATGTAGGACAGCCCCGGACGGCTAAATCGCGGCTGGCTTGGCCGGTAGACATAGCCCTCCTTCTCCATTTGCAGCGCCAGGCTTTCCAGCGTATGGCTGCCCGACGAGTACAACTCGAACAGGCGCATGAGTACCTTCGATTGCTCCGGGTGCGGTTGGACCGGTTCGTCCTTATCGTCGGTGTTGACGTACCCGTACGGCGCATGGCCGGTCGGCCAGCCCTGCTTGACCTTCTCGTCCATGCCCTTCAAGACTTCGGTGCGCAGATTGTCCGAATAGTACTGCGCCACGGCCGCCATCACGTTGAAGGACAGCGCTCCCGCCGCCCCGGGGCCGAACTGGTTCTCCACGAACGCCAGTTGCACCCCGCAGGTATCCTCCAACTCCTGCATGCGCACGGCGTCACGCATATTCCGACAGACACGGTCCAGCTTGTGCGACAAGATCGCCTGTATCTTCGCCCGCCTCGCATTGGCCTTCACCCATTTGAACATCTCGTTGAAGGCGATGCGTTCCGCACCGCGCTTTGCCGACTCGGCCACGACGAATTCGCGCACGACATTCCACCCGTTCTTCGTGGCCCGTTCCCGCGTCGTGCGCAGTTGCGCGTCCAGCGAGTAGCCCTCCTTCTGCTCGCGCGACGACACCCGCGCCCAAATCACCACGTTCATTCAATCCTCCCTTGTCCTGCGCGGCATGCCACATCGTTTCGGCCAGCCGCTTGACGTTCAGCAGGATTTCCACCGCCTCATCTTCATCGATGGGCTTCCCGGCGACCTCGGACCAGACCTCCCGTGTCTGCGCCAGCAGGTCGTCGGTGATCCATGCCAGCGATGGCGGGCGTTCCCGCCCTCGCCCGGACAAGGAGGGCGTATCGGGCGCAGAAAGTCCAGTCGGATTGGGCGGATTCTGGAGGCCGGTAGGCATCACGGATTTCCTCCGAAACGCCCTTGCTTTGCGGCGCGAGTAATGCCCTCATGTGCCCCCGCTGGGCGGGCATGGTGCCTGCCCGAGTTTTCTGGGAAAGGACGGGTAGCAGCATGGCGAAGGCGAAGAATGCGACGAAGGCCGTGGCCGCGAAGAAGGTCGTCAAGGGCGCGCACGGGGCGATAGGACGCAAGGGAACGCCCAAGGGCGCGAAGGCCGCGCCGGAACGCGCCACGGCGCAAGGAAACGCGCCCCAGGGCCAAGACGGAAAGAAGATGGGTATCCTCAAGGCGGCGGTGGTCGTGCTCAAGAACGCGCGCCAGCCCATGAATGCGAAGGCGATGGTCGAGACGGCGCTGGCCAAAGGCATGTGGACGACGAAGGGCAAGACGCCCGCCGCGACGCTCTACGCCGCCATCCTGCGGGAAATCCAGAAGAAAGGCAGCGAGGCCCGGTTCAAAAAGGTTGACCGGGGCCAGTTTGCCTTGAACGCCTGATTCTGCCACGCACATTCCTCCGCAAAACGCCCTGGCACCGCGCCAGGGCGTTTCTCCGGCATGATGCCGAAATTCATCCACTTGAAACAAACTCATTGTTCTATTGCGACTGGTTCCCGCGCGGGTCGGCGCGACGGCCGCGCTGAAGTACCTAGCCGCCGCCACGCGTGAGAGTGTGCCGTCATTTTTTCCTAGCCCCGTACGCGCGCTCTGGCGCGCTGTACGGGGGGTACTAGGGGGGGAGTGTGCACACACACAGAACTGCTCGACCTCATGCTTTCACCTTCTTTTTCGGTTGGCTTTCAGTCGCAAACCCCTGTGGTTTATTCGCTGGCCCTGCCCACCGATGGACGCCGCCCGACTCGATGGCCAGGCTCAGCAGACCTTCGGCGTCCCTGCGGTTCATGCCTTCCATCTTGGCAGACGCGATGATGGCCTGTTTCGTGCGCGGTTCCTTGCCGATGAACTGCTCCACGAACTGCTCGACCGTCCAGGGTTCAGGCTGCGGCGCCGACGATGCTTCCGGCTTGCGGCGCGACTTGCGCGGGCGTTCAGGCCGCAGCATGGCCGGGTCCAGGTCGTCCGCAGCCATCCAGACCGGGAATGTCCAGCGCAGGCAACGGGGCAGAATAGGCGGCCAGGAGCGCACCGCCGCATCGAGCACGACCACATCGGTTTCCTCGTGCGGGCGCAGAATCAGGTGCGAATCGGTCGCCCGCGACTGGGCGCCAGCGCCCGCGCCGACATCGGTGATGGCCTTGCCCGACTGGTTCCCCTTCGTGCTGTGGTGGATGAGGACGAAGCAGCAGCCCAGGCGATCGGCGTAGGAGTCAATGACGTTGAAGATGTTCGCCATTGTCCCGTTGTCATTCTCGTCCTTGTCCTCCGGCATGAAGCGGTAGAAGGCATCGAGAATCACGATCTTGAACCGGCCCGGTTCGAGGGCCAGGAAGTAATCGCCCATCCGGAAGATGTCCTGCAACCTGCCACGCAGGTTTTCGATGTAGACCTTATCCGCCACGTCGTCGAGCGCAATGCCTCGGGCATTGGCGACCTTCGGGATGCGGTTGGCGATGGTCTCGCCGTGCAGTTCGTTGTCGATGATGAGGACATCGCCCGGCTCGGTCTGGAATCCCATCCACGGACGCCCGGTGGCCACGGCAAGGGCCAGGTCGGTGACCAGCCATGACTTGCCGAGTTTCGGGGCCGAGATGACGTTCATCGTCTCGCCCTGCCGCAGGAGGCCGTGAATGACAGGTTCCCGCAGGACGGGGTAGTTCGCCATGAGCTGCCGAACGCTGCTCGGCTGCGGCGGGTCCGGCGGTTCGACGGATGCCTTGTCCGGTGTCGCCAACGCCGACCCGCGCCGGGTCCTCTTCTCGGCATCGCGCAGGCGCCGAGTAATGTCCGCGTCCGTCCAGTCCGTCGGGAACGGACGTTGCCGGGCATACTCGCGGATGCAGGCGACTGCTTCGGGGTCCGAAAGGTCATATTCCACGACGCGGCTTGCAGCCCGAACCAGCCGGTACGACCCGTCATTCTTGTCCACGGCGCTCATGCGGAGCATTGACTGCAAGCATCGTTCAGACCGGGCATCCGATGTGCGCGGCGCCTCGGATTTGGGGGAAGGCCGTAGGCCAGCGCAAAGTGCATCCAGCGCCGCCTGGCAGTCCACGATGTCGGTGGGCGCGCCTTGGAGGATGTTGCCGGTCATGGTGAAGAACCGCCAGCGGTCATAGACTTCAATCTGGCCCGCCTTCGTCAGGCCTTGCCCGTTGATTTTGCAGGCGGCATGTTCCGGTTTGCGACCGATGAGGAACAGCTTGACGCCGCG